>Ga0213866_10000007_pt1 | contig 255975 bp, 238 predicted proteins | sample PICome_11_FD_160079 | JGI IMG/M metagenome (GOLD analysis project Ga0213866, IMG submission 160079) | Coastal seawater microbial communities near Pivers Island, North Carolina, United States - PICO284 | ecosystem: Environmental > Aquatic > Marine > Coastal | place: USA: North Carolina... | reverse complement strand
TGGGAATTTCTTGTCAAATATCATCGCAGGTCTTATTGCATATAGCTTTTTACCTAAAAAACCGTCTATTAAATATCAAACAATTAATTCAAATCAACTTGTTGCTTTTTAATCGAACTCAGGTTTAAAGAAAAAAAGCGAACCGAAGTTCGCTTAATTTTATTAGCATATAGGAAACATAGTACATCGCCCAAAGCAATTCATAGTCATATTCCATGGACAATCATCGCCCCAAGAATCTCCTGGATACGCAACCCATCCACCATTTACTTTTTTTTGTTCTAATTTGTTAAGTGTTTTTACACCTTCTAAGTTTGAAATCTTTTTTAACATGATATAATTTTTATAAGTTAATGCTAGCTAAATTACATAAATAGTTTATCAAATTTTTACGGTAATACCGTAACTCAAAAAGAATTTCTTAGAAAAAAAATAGTTAAAACGAAGTCGAAAACACTTTGAATAATTTAATTCTGAATTCTGAATTAGAACCTTTCAATTCCCAACCGAAATCACACTTTTTATCGCATAATGATCCGAATAATGTTCAGAAAAAGTTTGAAAATTTTGTACCGTAAACGATTTATCTACTAAAATAAAATCAATTCGCATGGGGAAATAAGAGAAATCTAAAGTTCTTCCAAATCCTTTTCCGGCTTTTACAAACGCATCTTTCATATCGCCTTTAATCGTTTTATACACATTAGAAAATTGTGTATTATTAAAATCGCCCAAAATGATTTTCTTGTATTTACAGTTCTTTCGGTTGATTTCAAACAGTTCTACTTGCGATTGTTGCATCTTAAATGTATTTCCCATTCGTTTCAACAATCGCTCCGAATTTTTCTGAGAGAACTCTTCTTTTTGTGGATTAATGCGCAACGATTCTAAATGTAAATTATACACACGAATCGTATCTTTCTGTTGTAAAATATCAATATAAATAGCGTTATTAGGCGTATTTGGAAATTCTACAGAACCTTGGTGGATAATTGGAAACTTTGAAAAAATGGCTTGCCCTATTTTTTGATTCTTCCCTTTTAAAACCACATATTTATACGGATAAAAACTAAAAGCTGCTTCTTGATTGCTATGAAATTCCTGAAAAGCAATAATATCGGGCGATTCGGAACGAACTAAATCTACAATCTTTTTGTCGATGTGTTCTTCTTTAATCCAATCATAAATATTGAATAATCGTACATTATAACTCATCATCGAAATTGCATTCTTTGAAGGTTCTGAAGTATTTCCTGAAAATTTATACAGTGAAGTTACATGTGAATATCCAAGAATCAACACAAATAGTGAAAGTAAAAAATGTTTTCGGACGTTTAAAATCCAAAATAACATAAAGCAAAAGTTAATCACAATAAACACTGGAACTAATAAACTTAACACAGAGAGAATTGGGAAACTTTTTGGAACTGCGTAGGGTAAAATATAAGACAAGAGAAGTAATGCCGCAAATACAGAATTGAAGAAGAAGATGATTCTACCTATAAGACTTATTTTTTTCTTCTTCTCTGTCATATATTAATTTTGCTTTCCTGCTTTAAACAAAAAATCTTTCTCTTCCTTGGTCAGACTTTCATAACCTGATTTACTAATTTTATCTAAAATGCCATCAATTTTTCGTTGTTTTTCGGTTGGTGATGGCGCAGCCGTTTGTGTAGAACGGTTTTTTGTCTTATTTCTGTATACTGTTTTTAAGGGCGATTTCTTTTTTGGTGTAAAATAACCCATCAAGCGATCCCAAAAATGTTCAAATCGGATTCCAATATCGTTTCCTTTTGTGAGTTGTTTTATGTAAATAAACCCAATAAGTGCACCACCAATGTGCGCAAAATGTCCGCCAGCGTTATCATACGGAATTGCTGCTACATACGAAATGACCAACAATACGGCAAGAATCCAATATTTTAGCGGTAATACGCCAAATAAATTAACTATAAAATTTGGTGAATAGGTGGCGCCTGCGACTAAAATTGCTAACAAAGCGGCTGATGCGCCCATTAAAATAGCGGGTTTGCCTGTAAAAGCGGGCAATAAATTATACGCAGCTAAAAACAGGAATGCGCCTCCAAGTATTCCATAAACATATACGGTTATGAATTGTTTTTCTGTAAAAAAAATATAAAATATTTTCCCTGTAAAGTACAATCCGATGCAATTGAAAATTAAATGAAAAAAATCATTATGTATAAAAGCGTAGGTAATAATAGTCCATGGTCTATAGAATAATTTTTCACCATTTGGAAGCGTAAAATAGTCAAAGAAGAAACTCAAACGAATTTCTGTAAAAGAATAGTAAATTGAATTAATCAATGATACAATCAAAAAAATAACCACATTGATGAAAATCAATTTTTCATAAGCGTTAAATCCTTTATATAAAGTCGATATGCGTGTTTTCGTATCCATTAATCCCAACGATTTTTAGTAAACTGTGTTTTATTCCAATACCACATCAATAAGAAACCAAATAAAGCGCCGCCTAAATGGGCAAAGTGCGCAATGCTTCCTCCGCCAAATAATCCAGCACCACCAGAAATTCCTGAAATAAAATCATAGGTTAATAAGAGCGGAATGAAATACTTTGCTTTGATAGGAATTGGAATAAAAATCATCATTAATTTCATGTTCGGATACATCATTCCAAAAGCGACCAATACACCATACAAAGCACCAGAAGCACCAACGGCAGTACTATAATATGAAACTCCATTATCAAAGACAGCTTGAATATCATTAATATGTTTCCCATTAAAGAAATTGGTATTCAATTGTCGTATAAATTCTTCATAAGAAAGTTGAAAAAAATCATTCACTTCTGCTACAGAGAATCCACTTTCAAATAAAATATTTTGAGCAGTATAAAAATGGTAATAATTTATAATTGTGTGAACAAGAGCTGCGCCAACTCCAGTAATAAAATAAAAACTAAGAAACTTTACTTTTCCCCATCGCATTTCCAACGCAGAACCAAACATCCACAAACCAATCATATTAAATAAAATATGCATAGGACTTGTAACGTCGTGCATAAACATACTCGTTATGGGCTGCCAAAATCCGAACGCATTATTCTCAGGAAAATGCAATGCTAAAATATTGTTGAGGTCAATATTCATACGCATTCCCAAGACTACGGTTGTCAGCCAAAGTAGGACATTGATAATGATTAAATGTTTTACGGTATCGGTAATACGCATCATAACTATATGAATTTTTTATCTAAATCATCGACGCTTAGTGTGATGAAAATGGTTTTTTGAAAAGGCGAAATCATGGGTTCTTTACAGGCAAAAAGATTGTTGACCAAGGCTTCTTGCTCGGCAACTTCTAATTTTTTTCCAGTGCGAATTGCCATACTTTTCGCTAATGATTTGACTAAAACATCGGTTTGACTGAATCCAGTATCGGGAATTTCTCCTTGAAAATCATTCAGCATTTGCTCGATGATAATTTGCAATTCGCTTTCCGAAATATTGGATGGAATTCCAGAAAGTTCAATGCTATCTTTAGTAATACTACTAAACATGAAGCCAATATTTTCTAAACTTTCTTTGACTTCTTTTAAAAGTGCAATTTCACTCGTGGTGAAATTAAACGTAACAGGAAACAGCAATTGTTGACTGACCGCTTCATTCACGGTAATATTTCGCAATAATTGTTCATACAAAACCCGTTGATGCGCTCTGTGCTGATCAATAATGACAATACCAGATTTGATAGAACTTACAATATATTTTCGGTGTAATTGATAGGTCAAAGCGTCTCTTTGTTCATCATTCGTAAACAAGGAACTGGTGACTTCTTCCGATTCAAATTCGATGCTTTCGCCAGAAAATCGTGTGGTATCGTTTTTAGAAGATTCCAAGCCTACATACAAACTTTCCCAACCTTCGGTAGATTCTTTCCGAAAAGCTGTATGTTTTGGCATCGTTGAATTTCCTGTATATTTCTTTTCGTCCGCAAACGGATTAAAACTCGGATCTACTTGAATTTTAGGAACGGCACCTTGCTTATTTTTATAATCGTACGGTGTGTCTAAATTCGCATCGCGATCAAAATCGAGAATTGGCGCAATGTTAAATTGTCCCAAACTATGCTTTACCGTGGCGCGCAACATGGCATACAGCGAATGCTCGTCATCAAATTTTATCTCTGTTTTTGTGGGATGAATGTTAATGTCAATCGTTTCAGGTTTTACTTCTAAATAAATAAAATAACTCGGTTGCATCTTATCTTTGAGTAAACCTTCAAACGCGGCACTAATGGCGTGATGTAAGTATGGACTTTTGATAAATCGATCATTCACAAAGAAAAATTGCTCATTTCTGCTTTTCTTGGCAAATTCAGGTTTACCGACAAAACCATTGATTTTTACAATATCGGTATCTTCCTGGATAGGAACGAGTTTTTCATTCGTTTTTCCACCTAAAATATTGACAATACGCTGTCTTTTATTACTTCTTGGAAGATTAAACAATTCATTTCCATTGTGATACAATACAAAAGCAATATTTGGATGTGCCAACGCAACACGCTGAAATTCGTCAATAATATGACGCAATTCTACCGTGTCTGACTTTAGAAAGTTTCGCCGTGCGGGAATATTATAAAACAAGTTTTTAACCGAAATTGAACTTCCTGTCGGCGTATTCACGACTTCTTGTGCGGTAATTTGACTGCCTTCAATTTTGATGCGTGTGCCAAGTTCGGCGTCTGCTTTTTTCGTTTGGAGTTCCACATGTGCAATGGCGGCAATAGATGCCAACGCTTCGCCACGGAAACCTTTGGTGTGTAAATTAAATAAATCTTCTGCTGCTTGAATTTTTGATGTAGCATGACGTTCAAAGGAAAGTCGCGCATCTGTTTCGCTCATTCCAAATCCATTGTCAATAACGTGTATAAGCGTTTTTCCAGCTTCCTTAACAATCAGTTTGATTTCGGAGGCTTCTGCATCAATCGCATTTTCAAGTAATTCTTTTACCACCGATGCAGGTCGCTGCACAACTTCTCCTGCTGCGATTTGGTTTGCAACATGATCGGGTAAAAGCTTTATGATGTCTGCCATGTATTATCTTCCTCTAGTAAATATTGATAGGTCAAAGTCAAGAAAATATAATGCAATAAAAACTAGGACAAAAAATATGATTACCAAACGGGTAGATACTTCTGCATTTTTTCTGGTTCTACTTGCTTTACCAGCTTCTTCCCACGATCTTCTGTATTTAGCGAAATTATTTTCAGATAATTGACGTTCTTCTTCACGCTCATGATATTGAGGTGTATAATTGAAAGTTCTATTTTTTCGGGTTTTAAAGAAACTACTTAACATAATTTTCGCTTTTTTAATTCATATCAAAGTTACCTAAAAACTAAACAAAAACCATTCCTAAAAGGATAAAAATTGTTAACAAGTGATTGCGTAGAATTAAAAAAAGCTTCCGATGTGGAAGCTTTTTTGTTGATTATCTGTGTATTGTTTGTGTTCTATCAGGTCCTACCGATACAATTTTGATCGGGATTTCGAGTTCCTTTTCCAAGAAATCAATGTACTCATTCAATTCTTTTGGAAATTGAGAAGGATTGGTCATTTTGGTCAAATCTTCTTTCCAACCTTTAAACTCGCTGTAAATTGGTTCCACGTTTTCAGGTTCTATATTGTAGGGAAGATGTGAAATAACTTCACCTTTGTATTTGTAAGCGGTACATACTTTTAAGGTTTTAAAACCAGAAAGCACATCGCCTTTCATCATCATCAATTGTGTAACACCGTTGATGTGTGCTGTATATTTTAATGCCACCAAATCGAGCCATCCGCAACGTCTTGGTCTGCCAGTTACCGCACCAAATTCATGTCCAATTCGAGCCATATCTGCGCCAACTTCGTCAAATAATTCTGTTGGAAAAGGACCCGAACCTACACGTGTTGTATACGCTTTAAAGATTCCGAAAACATCTTTTATTTGGTTTGGAGCAACGCCTAAACCTGTGCAAGCACCAGCCGCAGTCGTCGTAGATGAGGTAACAAACGGATAGGTTCCGAAGTCAATATCTAATAAAGAACCTTGTGCGCCTTCCGCTAAGATGGTTTTACCACTTTTTTGTGCTTGGTATAAATATTCTTCACTATCAATAAATTGCAACGATTTTAAAACTTCCACCGCTTCAAAAAATTCTACTTCCATTTCTTCTAAATCATACTGAACATCTACATTGTAGAAATCGATCATGGCTTCATGTTTGTTGGTCAATGCACGATATTTTTCTTTCCAATTGTCCAATTCTAAATCGCCTACACGAATTCCATTTCTGCCAGTTTTGTCCATATACGTTGGGCCAATACCTTTCAGTGTAGAACCAATTTTAGCTTTTCCTTTGGAGGCTTCCGAAGCTGCATCTAACAAACGATGTGTTGGAAGAATGAGATGTGCTTTTCTGGAAATGATTAGTTTTGTTTTAATGTCAATATTAAATTGCGCCAAACCTTCTAATTCTTTCTTAAAAACCACAGGATCTATTACGACACCATTTCCAATAACGTTGGTAGCGGTTTCATGAAAAATCCCAGAAGGAATGGTGCGTAATACATGTTTAATTCCATCAAATTCTAGCGTATGACCTGCATTTGGGCCACCTTGAAAACGCGCAATAATATCGTAGTTTTCGGTAAGTACGTCAACAATTTTTCCTTTGCCTTCGTCTCCCCATTGAAGTCCGAGTAGTAAATCTACTGCCATTGTAATAATTTAGTTAGTGTGTTGTTAGTTGTCTTAAATATTGTTGTTCTTTTTTGTAGCGTAAAAGTATAATGAGTGATTGTGAATGTCAATATCAAAAATTTCTTCAATGGTTTTTTTGATACTTTGTATTCGTGGATCACAAAATTCCATCACTTCGCCAGAATCCGTAAGAATGATATGATCGTGTTGTTTGTCAAAATATGATTTTTCGTAATGTGCCTGATTTTGACCAAATTGGTGTTTACGAACCAAATTACTATCCAATAAAAGTTCTATAGTGTTGTACAGCGTAGCTCTACTTACTCTATAATTTTTATTTTTCATTTTGATGTATAACGACTCAATATCGAAGTGCTCTTCGTTATCGTAAATTTCCTGTAGTATGGCAAAGCGTTCTGGAGTTTTTCGATGTCCGTTATCTTCTAAAAACTTTGTAAAAACGTTTTTTACAATATCTTGATTATTTTCCTCCATTTGTTGTTGCATCTTGGCTGAAGATTTAAAAAACAAATTTACACATATTTTTCAATTTTAGGGACATATTATCGGTTGGAATTGAAATAGACAGGCAAAGTAGGTGAGATTTATTTTTAGATGTGCTACTTTTGTTTGTTTTTTAGTATTTTAAAATGTACTTTTAAAAGTATGTTTCTGATTATCAGAAATGTGTATTCCCCTGAGTTTCTATATGAAAGAGAATTGTAGTATATACCAATTACTGCGTCAATACCTGTGTAAGAAACCTTAAAATTTTATATTATGAAAAAAAAAGAATTTCACTCAAGACTGAATCTTGGGAAGCATAAAATTTCCAATTTGCAACAAAATAGTTTGCAAGGAGGAACGGATGCCGTAGTTGAAACAGTTACGTATGTTATTGTCCGAACTGTTAAAATAACGATTGATATATATTCAAAACCAGAAATTTGCAATGAAGGCTCTACGCGATGTACTTCAATTCCGCCAAGTTGCGTGGAAACAGCCTGTTTCTGTCCACCAAATTAAAACTTAATAAAACCCAATATGAATAAAAAAGATTTCAAACAGAAATTACAACTAAGAAAACGAATTATTTCCAACTTAGATGACGCAAAAGTAAAAGGCGGAATTGATACAATTATTGTTCCTGTAATTCAACTCACCACATTTGTGACCAAGCCCGAATTTTGTGAAACCATTGGCGATGTTTGTACACTGTATTGTGAAACTAGAGAAATTTGTAGCTAATAGACATTATGAAAAAAAAAGAATTTAGCCCGAAATTAAAACTTGGAAAAAAAGTAATTTCAAGTTTAGAATCGTTTACGCTTCAAGGCGGAACAGAAGTTCCAAGCGAAGTGCCTACGGAACCTATACGAACGGTTAAAACGAAAAGAACTGCACATGATGCATGTACGATTATTGCAACCTGTTATTGTTCAATGACGTGCCCTGAAAAGTGTGATGAGTGTTAATTTTTAACCAGTAACTAATTATAAAAAGCTGTCCAAGAAGCATTACAACTGTTTCGGACAGCTTTTTTTGATGTAGCCAAATTGCGTTATAAACGCGCAATTTTTTCTATTCCGTTGATCTTTTTCAGATTGGTAATCAATCGTTTTAAAATGGTATTATTTTTTACAACCACGGTAATTCGTCCAGTAAAAATGCCATCATTACTATCAAAACTGATGTTTCGCATATTCACATGCATATTATTGGAAATAATTCTGGTAACTTCATTGACCAATCCAATATTGTCAATTCCAGTAAATTCTAACAAGGCTGTAAATTCTTCTTGGGAAGAATCAATCCACTTTGCAATCATTATTCGATATGCATAATTGGCTTGCAAACTTACCGCATTTGGACAATCTTTTTTGTGAACTTTGATACCTTCATTTACCGTGACAAAACCAAAAACAGGATCGCCAGGAATTGGATTGCAACAATTTGATAATGTATAGTTTAGCTTTTCTTCTTCCTTTCCAAAAACAATCAAATCATACTGATTGGAAACTTCAGGTTGGTTGATTTCTTCGTTTGGAATGTTTGGCGTCTTTCGAATTTTATTCTTAAAAAAGTTAAAAATACTATTGCCACGTTGCGATGCGAATTCTTTCAACTTTTGGTTGTCAATAGTTCCAATTCCAACACGATAGAATAAATCTAAACTCGTTTTTAGTTTGAAATGATTGACTAATTCGTTGATAGATTTTTCATCCAAAGAAATTTTTAACTGCTTTAACTTTCTGCGCAAAATTTCTTTTCCTTCTTCGGCAATTCCTTTTTTCTCTTCTTTTAAAGATGATTTAATTTTAGAGCGCGCTCTCGAAGTGGTGGCATAATCTAACCAGTTTGCATTTGGTTTTGATTTGTCAGAAGTAATTACTTCCACTTGGTCGCCACTTTGCAGTTCATGACTTAGCGGTACTAATTTTCCATTTACTTTCGCACCACGCGTATGATATCCAATTTCGGTATGAATGCTAAACGCAAAATCTAAAGGCGTCGCACCTTTTGGCAACGACTTTAAATCGCCCGTAGGCGTAAACACAAAAATTTCTTTAGCGTACAAGTTCAGTTTAAACTGTTCTACAAAATCAACCGCATTGGTTTCATGATTTTCTAAGGCTTCTTGTAATTTATTTAACCAAGGTTCTAAACCGTTTTCTTTTTGTTCTCCTTGCTTGTATTTAAAATGTGCGGCGTATCCTTTTTCGGCAATTTCATGCATACGATGCGAACGAATTTGCACTTCAACCCAACGACCTTTTGGACCCATTACAGTAATGTGTAAGGCTTCGTATCCGGTAGATTTTGGCGAAGAAATCCAATCGCGCAAGCGTACAGGATTGGGATGAAAATGATCGGTTACTATCGAATAAATTTTCCAAGCAAGGAACTTTTCATTTTCTAGTTTTTCTGTTTGATAAATAATTCTGATCGCAAATTTGTCATATACTTCATCAAACGTAACGCCTTGCTTGACCATTTTTCTACGAATGGAAAAAATAGATTTAAAACGTCCTTTTATTTCATATTTTAAATCTTCCTTATCCAACGAATTTTTAATGACCGCAGAAAAGTTGTCTATATATTCTTGTTGCTCTTCTTTGCTTTCTTCAATTTTATTTTGAATATCATTAAAAACTTCCGGCTCTGTATATTTTAAACTTAAATCTTCCAATTCAGTTTTAATATTATACAGTCCGATACGATGTGCTAATGGCGCATAAATATAGAGTGTTTCGGAAGCAATTTTGACTTGTTTGTCTGATGCCATCGAATCCATGGTTTGCATATTATGGAGTCGATCGGCAATTTTTATGATAATTACACGTACATCATCATTGATCGTTAAGAGCATTTTGCGGAAATTTTCCGCTTGCATCGAAACATCTTTGTCTTTCTTTAGATGTGAAATTTTGGTCAGTCCGTCTACAATTTTAGCAACGGTAATGCCAAACATGCGTTCAATATCTTCTAAGGTATATTCCGTATCTTCAACCACATCGTGTAATAGGGCAGAAGCAATAGAAGTTGCATCCATTCCAATTTCTGAAGCTACAATTTTTGCCACAGCAATCGGATGAAAAATATACGCTTCTCCACTTTTTCTCCGCTGATCTTTATGCGCATCTACAGCGATATCAAAGGCTTTTCGGATGATTTTTTTATCTTCATCGGTAAGCACTTGATAACTAATTCGCAACAGCTCTTTGTACTGTTTGGCAATCGCCGCATTTTCTTTTTCGATATCAACTTCTGTCATGTAAATAAAATTAAGCTAAAGAACCATAAGAAACAAGTATGTTTTATGAATTTAGGAAAGAAAGTGAATTTTCGGCATTGTATTGGTTTCCCTTACATTTTCTATGTGTTATTTGTATTTTGATTTTCAATATGTTACGTACTTTGTGTAAATTAATTATAAATTACAACGATCATGAAAACGATGTTAAAAATTAAGGAAATTCAGGTGTTAACTAAAAAAGAACAACGATCTATTTTAGGTGGCGGATTTGGTCTGTGTTCGCAAACATCGGATTGTGGACCTGCTAATTGTTGGGTTTGTGTCCCATTTAATGATGGAGGAAGATGTTTGTTTTTGTTTAGCTGTACCGATTATTAAAAGAATTTAAAATCTCGTTGTCGTTTCGCTTCAAAGATGAGAATAGCAGCGGCAACAGACACATTCATAGAATCTATTTTTCCTTGCATGGGAATGATGATGTTTTGGGTGGAATTTTGCAACCATTCGTCACTCAAACCAGTTGCTTCCGTACCTACGACAATAGCGGTTGCATTTTTGAAGTCTTGTGTGTGATAGTTTTCGGAAGCCGTTAATGCCGCGCAATAAATAGAGATTTCTTTTTCTTGCAGGAATGAAATGATTTCTGCAGTTGTTCCCATGGCAACTTGTGTGGTAAATACGCAACCTACGCTTGATCGTACAATATTCGGATTGTACAAATCAGTTTTCGGATTCGCAATAAAAACCGCATCCACATTTGCGGCATCGGCTGTGCGAAGTAATGCGCCAATATTTCCGGGTTTTTCGGGAGCTTCTGCTACTAAAATTAACGGTGTTTTATTGTGAAATGTAATCGTTTCCAACGAATGTTCTTTGGTTTCCATAATTGCCAAAATGCCTTCTGTGCTATCGCGATAGGCAATTTTTTGATACACTTCCTTCGAAATTTCAATACATTCAGGTACATTTTTGGCGTTTTTCAATACATCTTGCACACGTTCGTACGAACATATTTCTGGATAAAATAATAACGTATTTATGGTGTAATTTCCATCGAGTGCCAACGTTAACTCTCGGAAACCTTCTAAAATACATTTGCTTTCTTTCTTGCGACTTCTTGATTTTTCTTGAAGTTGAAGAAGGTATTTTACCATTGAATTTTGCGTGCTGGAAATCTGTTTGTACATCTTACAAAGATAGCAAACAGTTTATTTTTTAAAACTAACTTCGTACAAAGGTTTTAGTTTATTTATTCTTTTTCTGAATTCGGGGGAGCGTGTTGCATCATTGCACACTTTGACTCCGCTCAGTGTGTGCTTGTATTTGGAAGTATCTGAAAATGATACGGCGTTTACCTTTGATTCTATTGGCTTAGGAAAGCATTTCTTATAACAGTAGCTTATAAAAAAAAATAAAATACATTCAAATTGAAAATATTCCGAAGTAATCTGTTTGTAGAATTAGTAAAAATTGAGATTACTTCACTCGCGATTTTATGCTGATTCTACTAGAAGTACGAAAAGACGTTTTTTTATTAGATTATGGAAAACCGTATTCTCAAGTTTGCACTTTGTTTTACATTTGGGAGAGTAATGGGAGTTTGGAAGAGAAGTTCCATATATTCCCTAAATATGGTATGACAAACGGAACTTGTATATATGTTTTTTCCTTTTTCATCATATTTTAAAGGAAATAGTGAACTATTTTCATGAATATTAGTAGTAGCATACAAAAGACAAAGATTCTTCTTTACTTTTAGACAAAAAAATAGTAGCTTGGATGACACTAAACCTAACTAATTATAAGTGAATAGCGGTTTAGTTATCATACAAATATACGGAATTCCGTATATACATAAGTTGCCATTAATTTAAAAAAAATCGTGACAGAAAGAAAATAAGGGAATCCGAATTATAAGTTCTGATAAAATTAAACAAAATGTGTCGATACGGAATTAACTCATACAAAACTCATTACGCTTGCTTCGAATGTCGAAAAACATTTAAGCGAAGGCTGTTAATTGATATTGACGGAAATACTGCATATACCAAAATTTGGGAAAATCAGCCATACAAATGTCCTGAATGTAGCGGAATTACAGCAAATTTGGGATTGGATTTTGAATCGCCAAAAAAGTCTGACTTAAAAGCGTGGAATCATATCAGAAATTTATACGAGACTGGAATTACTTTCCATTCTTGCGGATGTTCTGGACCTGGATATATTCCGAAAGACCAAAATAGCCTGATTGAGTTTCTAAAAGAAAAAAAGGAAATTTATATTAAACACAGAAGATTCTGGTCTAATAGAATCGAACCAAAAAATGATAGCGAGAAAAGTAAAGATAGGGACAAAAACAGCGAATTCTTATTTAGTATTCCGAATGAATTTAAAATCGGAACGAAAAAGAATCGAAAAGTTGATTTAGAAAAAGCTGTAGATTATTGGAACGAAAAAATTGAATTTATAGACAATCATCTGAAAAAAACTAAGCCCAACACCGGTAAGCGTTGCACAACCCCATAATTTCATAAAAAATGAGGCATTCTAAGTCTTTTTAAGGATGTTTTTCTTTTGAATTTTACTATTGAGCACTAAAATTTCCATCGCTTAAATCCAGCTATGGAGACCAAATAGTGACTTTGTTTTGAAAATGATGAAAGCGAAGTGATCTTGCTCCTCTTTTTGCAGTTTTTGTACTGAATTTCAGATACTTTTTCAGGTTGTAAGCAATGGCAGCTAAGTGCATTACTGTGTTTTCTTGTTCCAGCCTACTTACGAAAATCCTCGCGGATTTTCTATTCAGTTTTTATTTGCTAAATTGGTCGCTTAACCACGAAATAAACCATATATAAGTAGGTAATGCTAAACAAAATTTCGTTCCAAATCAAACATCAAGCAGAATAAGGGAAATGGACAATAATCTGAACCAAATAAAAGTGGAAGTTTATGAAAAATGCGGACTAGAAATGTCCAACTTCCAAACTGAAACGGAAAGCAAAGCGTATGATGCATGCCGATTTGAATTGAACGGAAAGAAAATAACAAGTCGGAATTCTAAAATCACACCTAAAAAAGTTGGACAGTTTGTAACGTTTTGGAAAAGGAACGATAACGGAATCATCACACCTATGGAAGAAACTGAACAAATTGATTTTTACGTCGTAAACGTAAGAACGGAAAAAGAATTCGGACAATTTGTTTTCCCCAAATCAGTACTGATTAAAAAAGGAATACTATCAACGGTTAATAAAGAAGGGAAAAGAGCTTTCCGAGTTTATCCGAATTGGGACATTGCGAAAAATAAACAGGCGGAACAAACTCAAAAATGGCAATTGAACTATTTTTACGAAGTAAACCATTCAATCGACTTTAAAAAGGTAGCGGAATTGTATAAAACTGAATAGTTGCTTGGAAAGCACTAATTACAAGTCGGTGTATATTTGCTATTTTTTTGCTGAAACACGTAACAAAACCATACAGAAAATCGTTAGGCTTAATTAAAACTGTGAAGTTTAAAATTCTCTTATTAAAATTGTCAAGAAGCACAAAAAGAATGTAACAATACTCAAGTTTAATAGACTTAATTCATAAACTAATCAATCAACTCTAATGAAAAAATTCAGAAAGGCTTACGACAAATTTTTATCTGTCAAATTAATAACAGTTACAATTGTAGTGTTTTTATCATTCGCAGTATTGTTACCAATAATAAAGATTGCTGAATTATTTGGAATTAACATTAGAGAAAATACTGGATTAAATTTTGAAGTAACACTTGGGAATGTCTTTTTCTTTTTTCTATTTGGTTTATGCTCCATTGGAATAATCTGGTTGGCTCAAAAGTATATACACAAGAAAAAATTATCCGAATTAGGTTTCAAAGGAAAAATTTTGAGTCCTATTATAATTGGGTTTATTATTGGTGCAATTTTGGTTTCTCTCAAAAATAGTATTCTAATCTTAAACGCAGAAAATGTAGAATATATAAAAGTAATTTCTAAATCAGATTCAATTCTATCATACTTAGGTTATTATGCTTACTTTTTGATTGGGTTTATTGTGTGGAATTCTTTTATTGAAGAATTAGCAACAAGAGCATATCCTATACAAAAACTCAAAAATTATATTAATCCTCATATTATATTTGTTATTATGGGATTAATATTTACTGTTGGACATTTTGTGCTCAATGACTTTAATCTAGGATATTTTTTGAGTCTCTTTACAGCATCTTACCTATACTCATTACTTTATTACTATTCGAATTCTATTTGGTTGACAGTTGGTGTGCATAGTGGTGTGAATTGGGTAGGTTTTTCATTTTTTGGTACAAGTTGGAAATTAGGAGCTCTTTATAATCTTCAAATTTATAATGTGCCAAGCTGGATAGTTGATTATTCCAATGTGATTATTCAGCTTTTATTCTTATTACTAATTGTATACTTAAATAAAAAAGGATTTTTTAACACCTACTTTTTGAAAGGAAAAACAATGTAAATTAAAGAAAGCTACGCACAATACCTCGTAAAATTGATTGCTAGTTCTAGCATATTTGGAAAATTTTCTCGGACTTTCAATTCAGTTATTCTTCTATCTTTTCAAACAAACAACATAAAAACACTAATTTGAAAATTAGATGTTCAATTCAAACTATTCCAAAACATTATGTAATGAACAGAAAACAATTTCGACTTAGGCAGCAATAAAAAACTAACCTAATGAAAAAAAGTATCTTAGCTATTTTTGGAATGTTCTTGATAATTGCTTGTAAAGACGATAAAAAGTCTACAAAAACTACTGAAACGACTCAAAAAGAAGTCAAAACTACCACAAAAAAATATCCCGAAAGTTTACAAAAAGTATTTGATGCACATGGCGGAATTGACCAATGGAATGCTGCACAAACCTTAGTGTACGAAATGGTGAAACCTGACGCCACCGAAAAACACATCACTGATTTACATGCTCGGAAAACACGTTTAGAAGGAAAAAATTTCACGATTGGCTACGATGGAAAAGACGTTTGGTTAGCGCAAAAAGACACGACTGCTTTTAAAGGAAACGCACGTTTTTATCACAATTTGTATTTCTATTTTTATGCAATGCCTTTTGTGTTGGGCGATGACGGAATTACATATACGGAAGTGGAAAATCTAGTATTTGAAGACAGGTCATATCCAGGCTATAAAATTTCGTATGGAAATGGAGTAGGCGATTCTCCAGAAGATAATTACTTTATATATTATCATCCAGAAACCTATCAAATGGAATGGTTAGGCTATACGGTTACGTATTTTAATGGTGAACCAAGCACAAAAATAAGTTACATTCGATATAGCGATTGGCAAAATGTAAACGGCGTTGTATTGCCAAAAACATTGACGTGGTATAAAACCGAAGAAAATAAAATTACGGAAGTTCGAAATGCTGTCGAATTTACCAATGTAAGTTTGAGTGAAAAAATGATGGATCAATCCCTATATGAACGTCCAGAAGATGCTGTGATTGTTCCGAAAAAATAATTGAAAAAGGAAATTATAGGAGTTGAAAAAGCCTCTTCATTTGATTATGAAGAGGCTTTTAAAAATTAAGTTATTGACTTATAGATTGCTTCAGAATTAAAAAATTCTTCGCAAAGACGCTGTTAAAACCTTTAGGTAACTTCTTTTTGTTTACTGTTTATAAGCTTCGTTTAAGTGTAATTGATTCACATCAAATCCGTTGAACATAATTCGATTCAAATTGTTTCGCAATTGAAATCGTTTTGGTGTGATGTTCGGTAAAATGCTGTTTTCATCAACAAAATTACGAAATGTATAGGAGATGTTATTTTGATCAAACATACCTGTTCCGAAATCTTTTTTAACATATTTTCCAATCGTGGATAAATCTGGTAATAATTCTAAAACCTTCGTATAATTTGACGCAATATCATTTGATAATTCTGAAAATGTTGGCAATTGAAAATTTGTAATGGTATCATTTTCATCAGCTACTTTTGTACTTGGCGTAGTTTGCGCCGATACGTGTAATGCCGCAATTAAAGTTACTAGGAAACCAAATTTTTGTATATTTTTCATAACATTCCTTTTTTTAAATGAAATCAGAAACAAATTGTTCTATAAAGTTACTACTTTCCGTTGTATTTTTCCATGTAACGCTTCCATAATTCTGTTTGATGCGTTTCTAAACTCAATGTGCGTCCTTGAATAAACGCATGTGTGAGAATGTTGGTTCGCATGTCTAACGCATCACCTTCACTTACGAATAATGTTGCATCTTTTCCAGCTTCAAGCGTTCCCAAACGATCGTCAATCCCTAAAATTTTAGCGGTATTTGAAGTAATCAATTGCAAGGCTTTTTCTTTGTCCAAACCATGCGCCGCAACGGTTCCAGCCAAGAATGGCAAGTTACGTGTATTCATACGTTCCATTTGTCCACTATTTTCGAGTCCGACTAAAACGCCTGCATCGGTTAAGATTTTTGCTTTTTTGTATGACAAATCATAATCTTCATCGTCCATTTCTGGAACAGAGTGTATTCTGTGTAATAAAACCGGTATGTTGTTTTGGCTTAATGTAGTCGCTACTTTGTGCGCATGATACCCACCAACAATGACTAATTTTAGGTTGTTTTGCTTTGCGAAATCAATAGCATCTAAAATTCCTTTTTCAGTTTCTACATGAACAAAAAGTCTTTGTGAACCATTTATTAATTGTTCCATCGCTTCAAAAGGTAAGTGTTTTGGACTTTTAGAACCTTTTAAGTAGCTCACCGCTTCATTAAATATTTGTTGAATTTCTTGCACTTGCTTTGCATAGTTTTTGTTTGCAGTTAAACCTCTTGGTTCTCCGAGCCACCAACGTCCACGAGCAAAATTGTTTGGCCAGTTGATATGAATTCCATCATCCGTTTTTATGGCGGCATCTTCCCAGTTCCAAGCATCAAGTTGAACAATAGACGAAGTTCCAGAAACGCGTCCGCCACGTGGTGTAATTTGCGCTGTCAAAATTCCGTTAGGTCTGCAACTTTCCACTACTTTTGACTCTGCATTGTAAGCAATTAAACTACGAATATGCGGATTAAAACTTCCGGTTTCGTTTTCATCTTGTGTAGCTCTTACCGCGTCCACTTCTACCAAACCAAGCGTAGAATTTGCCGCAATAAAACCAGGATATACATGTTTTCCTTTCGCGTCAATGATTTTCCCTGAAGTTTGTGTCGTTGCCGAAGTGCCCACACGAAGTATTTTTCCGTTTTCAAAAACTACGGTAGCATTTTCAATAACTTGTCCATTTCCAATATGTGCTGTCGCACCCACAATTGAAATTGCTTGCGATTGTTTTGGCGCAGGCGTTTGTTGTGCAAAACTTAAACTGCTCATCAAAACAGTTAAGCATACGATGTATGTATATAAATATTTTTTCATGTCAGTTTTGTTTAAAATTCAACAGTATCACAATGATGATGTACTTTCTCTTTTTTCTTTGCAGGTTGTGTTTTCATGCCTTTGTTTTTTTCTAACAACATCATGTTCATCAACTCGGTACGCTCGTTTTGAATTTTTCTGCGCAATTGTGTATCGCGTTCTAAGTCAAAATAAATAGTTCCTTCAATCATGGTGGTTTGTGCTTTCGCGTAAATAGACATTGGGTGATCTGTCCACAAGACTAAATCAGCTTGTTTTCCTGTTTTTACGCTTCCTACTTTATCATCAATATGTAATAATTTTGCAGGATTGAGCGTGACAAATTTCCAAGCATCTTCTTCCGAAACGCCACCATATTTTACAGATTTTGCTGCTTCTTGATTTAATCTGCGAGACATTTCGCCATCATCAGAATTAATCGCAACCACAACTCCTTGATTGTGCATAATAGCCGCATTGTAAGGAATGGCATCATTTACTTCGTATTTGTATGCCCACCAATCAGAGAAAGTAGATCCACCAACGCCGTGCGCTTTCATTTTATCTGCTACTTTGTAACCTTCTAAAATATGTGTAAAAGTGTTGATGTTGAAGCCAAATTTGTCCGCAACTTTCATCAACATGTTGATTTCACTTTGTACATAGGAGTGACAAGACACAAAACGTTTTTTATTTAGAATTTCTAAAATCGTCTCCATTTCGATGTCATATCGATAATTTCCAGATTTTTTCTTTGTTTCGTATTCTCTAGCACGTTGGAAATAGTCTGTAAAAACTTGTTCAACTCCCATACGTGTTTGCGGGAAGCGTGTCGTTTCAGTATCGCCCCAATTACTTTGTTTTACATTTTCTCCTAAGGCAAATTTGATGAATCCGTCTGCATCTTTGAAAAGCATTTCATCTGCCGATCGTCCCCAACGTAAACTTAAAATCGCAGAACGTCCACCAATTGGATTTGCAGATCCGTGTAGTAATTGAATCGTGGTAACGCCACCGGCTAAGTTTCTGTAAATATCAACATCTTCCGGGTTTACAACATCCGCCATATTTACTTCTGCTGTAGAATTGTGTCCGGCTTCATTGATGGCAAATGCGCCAATATGTGAATGTTCGTCAATAATTCCAGCCGTTAAATGTTTGCCTGTGGCATCAATAATTCGGGCATTTCCAGCGTTGAGGTTTTTCCCAATACGGGAAATTTTACCATCTTTTACTAATACGTCTGTATTTTGAAGAATTCCATCTTTTTCATTCGTCCAAACCGTTGCATTTTTAAATAGAATGGTTTCTTGTTGTGGCAAGGTTTCCGAACCATACGCGCCATTTGGATACGAAATAGGAAGTATTTTAGGCGTTTCTGTTTTATCATCTTTTTCGCCATCTTTTCCATCTTTTGAAGAAGAAACTTCTTTTTGTGTGGCAAAAAAGGAAGTTTCAGCACCATTTGCTAAGATTGCTTTTCCTGAGAAATAGGTTGCGTTGCGAACAGGTGATGTCAAACGAATGAATGCTGTTTTTGTAGTGTCGGCAGTGGTAAATTGTAATTGTAGCCAGTCGTTTTCAAATGAAATTTTAGCTCCTAATTTCAACGAATCTTTCATCACTTCCGCTTTTAATTTTTCAGGTTCACCTGAAATGTGTACATCGTATACATTTCCAGCAACATTGAATTCATATTTTCCACGTAAATCTTTTAGCGATTTGTCTTCAAATACATTTTGATTTCCTTGCACCCAATTTTCATAGATGACCGTTTTCTTGTCAAAAATATCTCCCGAAGTAATTAAGAAGTTAGCTTGACGTCCATTTTGTAAGCTTCCGACTTTATCTTCTTGTTTTAAAATTCGAGCAGGAATCGTTGTCAATGCTTCTAATGCTTTTGTTTTGTCCAAACCATATTCAATAGCTTTGTGAAGATTGCCACTAAATTCTTTTGGCGATTTTAAATCGTGCGTCGTAAAGCTGAATGCAATTCCTTTATCTGCCAATGCTTTCGGGTTGGAAGGCGCTTGATTCCAATGTTTCATCGCTTCCAGTTCTAAAACGCCAGCCGCATACGGATCAGAAACATCATAGGCATTTGGAAAGTTAATAGGAATGATAAACGAAGCATTCGTCGCTTTCATGGCGCTAATGTTTTCATATTCGGTTCCATCACCAATCAATACATATTGAATGCCAAATTCGTCACCAATTGCATCTGTTTTGATACTATTATGCTTGTTTCCAGCGTGAAAAATTTGAACTAAGTTTTTATTTTTTAGTAAAGCTTCTAGGGCTAAATCGGTACGTTTTACATTTCCTTTGGCATACCAATCTGCATCGTGATACATTTGACGAATTAACGCCATGCTTCCCATGAGTGAAGTAGGGTAGGATTGACGTGTAGCACTGCTACGCTCGTATGATAAGTATTGTGCCGAACGATTGTCTAAGATGCGCGTGCTATTTTCTCCATCCGAATTTAGTGCGACTAACATTCCGTTTCCGCGAACAATTCCATCTTGTACGTGTGTATTTACAGTTCCGAAACCAGCTTTTAACAAGTCTTCCGCTTTTTTAGCATCGTACGAAAATGTTTCCATCGGATTTGTATCTGGTCGGATGTGATCGTTCCAGTAATATCCTTCGCGAGAAGCGTCATATTGCGGACTTTGTCTTCTGTTGAAAGCTTCTCTTTTTGGTTTAGATTGTCCAAAATCTGAATATGGATCAATAAAAGAAGGATAGATACTTTTTCCTGCCAAATCTACAACCGTAGCATTTTTTGGAATAGCTATATTTTCTCCAGTTTGTAGTACTTTACCATCTTGTATGATAAGTGTTCCATTTTCTATCACTTGTGTTGGTGTGATATAAATTTTTGCGTTGGTAAATGCTGTTATGGTGTGTTCTTCTGTTTTTACGCCATCATTTTTCGGGAAATAATCCTGTGCAAATGTGGAAAGACTAAACAAAAATACTAACAGCAACAAATACGATTTTTTCATTGCTTTTTGCATTAAAATTGGGTTAATTAGTTTTGCTACTAAAGATACGGGATGAATACGTTTTGCAAGTTGTATTAAGAGTTTTTTAACGTTTATTTATGAATTGGAATTGGTGTGTTTTGAATCCACTTTTGGACTAATTTCCGATTGGTCGTAATTTCGGCAAAGACATAAATATCACTTTGAAAACACAGCGAAGTGGCTGCTTTTTCAATGACAACTTTGTTATCGCAATAGCTGGAATGTAGAAAATAGAGTTCTTTGTTTTTGATAAGAACATAGCCCACATGATTGCTCAATCCGACAAAATAAATGCCGTCTTTGTACACATTGTTGAGTTTTGTTTTGAGTGCCGTTTGAGAAATATTCCGATAGATTTTTAATTCCGATCGTGGTTGAAGCGTGATGGCTTCGTTGGTGCCGCCTTCTTGTGCCATTTTGTACCGATTGAGTTGAAATCCCAAGTGTTTTAAAGTAGTGGAAACAAAATATCCACAGGCAATTACACCATCATTTGGAATGTTGGTATACCCGTTAAAATCCCAAACCGTTCCGTACCAATGTGGAACTAATTCGTTTAGTAGCTTATGATACAGGTAGCTGGAAGCTGAATCAATAGTTGCAGCATTATTTTGTTGAAATTGTCTCGCAAAGTAAGCACGATCTTGTTGAATCGTTTGTTTGATGGTTTCGTAATTTCCTTTTGGCGTAAAGTTGATGCCTAGCTTTAGAGAATCTAGTGTTGTTGAATCCACAGAAATGGTTGTTGTGATTTCAGAAGCTATGGTCGTAACGACTGAATTTGAAGTATTTCCATGTTCTTTCGCGCAAGCGTAACAACAAATATATAGTAAGAATAAAATGATTCTTTTCATCTGTTTACAACGTAAAAAAGAAAATTTTCGTATTTACGGAACTAACGGATTTTTTTTGTCATAATTCACCAACAACGAAACTACATAACTATAACTCAAAATTCCACCAGATTGATTGTTCGCTTTTAAAAATTGGTCAAATGTAAACTTAAACAACGGCTTTAGTGGATTTTTATGTGAGTCCCAAAACGCACGAACTTCATCATAATTCTTTTGAATTCCTAAATGTAAAGTCGCTTTTAAGCGTTCATATTCGTCTTTATCTCTATTGTAGACTTCTTTTAAACAGTGCCACGCCATAAAATTATACGCGCCATATTGAAAATAAATATCATCATTGTGCAACGCTGCCATACAACCAATAAAATTAGCTTCGTTTTCTGCCGAATAGCCAATTTGATGAGCTTTTTCGTGACTTGCCGTTACTGGAAATTTGTACACAGGAATCTTCCGATTGATTTGTGCTTCATTCGTAAACGGATTCAAATACCCGCTAAATCCCATAACCGTTAAAAAACTACTATACAATGAAGTTTTTAAACTTTGATGCGTAAATATAAATTTTGGTTCTTTTACGCTAAAATTGTCATAACCATTTAATGTTTTATCAAAAATTTCGCTAGTTGTGTACGGAATTTCTACTTTTAGGGAATCATTTTGTGTAATTTCAAATTGTACAGCGTTTGCTTTCGTGATGATTCTTTCGGTAAAACTCACCAGTTCTTCCGTAGAATATTTACGATCGAGCGCTAATGATTTATACAAAGGCAATCGGTAATAATTCATTCCCCAAAGTAGGTGAAAAGCAAAATAGGTAATGGTCGCTACAATGTAGACATCAAGTAAGATGCGTTTATATTCTTTTCGAAACAAGCGAAAATTTTTATAAATGTAGCGAATGATTAAAATTCCAGCAATGGTATAAAAAATGTCACCTATGGAAAATGGAATCCAACCAAAAACAACTCTAAAAATCTTAGAAATTATCGGATACAATCCGTTACTATAATAGTTTTCTACAAACTCAGGATAGCTTGCAAGTATCTTAATCGCAATAAATTGTATAGGAAAAGATAATGCAATCAGCAGTTTTGTTTTTTTGGTCATAAGCAATACGTTTGAACATCATTCGGGAAGATGATACATAGCTAATGTAAAAAAACTAAATCATTATTGCTACACTGAACGTAAATTTTTCGTCAGTAATGAAATAGTTTTAGAATGTCTTTGTTAAAAATAGGCTATTTTACAAGCAAACATTTACCTTTGTAATCGTATTCAATCATAATAAAAAAATAGCATGAGTCAAGAAGTAAGAACTTTAGAACCGAATGGACTTTGGAATAAATTTGCAGATTTAAACGCAGTGCCGCGACCTTCAAAAAAGGAAGAACGTGTGATTGCTTTTATGAAGAAATTTGGAGATGATTTAGGTTTGGAAACTAGTATTGATGAAGTTGGAAATGTCATCATCAAAAAACCAGCAACTTCTGGAATGGAAGATCGAAAAGCCATCGTAATGCAATCGCATTTAGATATGGTACATCAAAAAAATGCGGATACTAACTTTGATTTTGATACGCAAGGAATTCAAATGGTCGTTGATGGCGATTGGGTACGTGCAAAAGGAACGACACTTGGTGCTGATAATGGATTGGGCGTTGCTACCATTATGGCAATTTTGGAAAGTAACACCATAGCGCATCCTGCTTTAGAAGCATTATTTACCATTGATGAAGAAACCGGAATGACAGGTGCGATGGGCTTAAAAGGCGGATTGTTGGAAGGTGAAATTTTATTAAATCTGGATACAGAAGAAGATGACGAAATCGGAATTGGTTGTGCTGGCGGAATCGATGTCACAGCAACACGTTCGTATGTAGAAGAACCTACGCCAGAAGATGTAATTGGTTATAAAATTACGGTCAATGGTTTGCAAGGCGGACACAGCGGAATGGACATTCACAAAGGATTTGGAAATGCTAATGTGTTGATGAATCGTTTGTTATTTGATGGTTTTGAAAATTTCGGATTGCGTATTGCAGAAATTAATGGTGGAAGTTTGCGAAATGCAATTCCTCGCGAAAGCGTTGCAATTGTTGTGATTGATAAAGTACATCAAGAAGCGTTTGAATTTGAAATGCAAGAGCAAATAGATACAATTAAAAAAGAATTTGAAACGATTGAGGTTGATTTAGAAATTACCTGTGTAATTACAGATACGCCAAGTGAAGTTGTTGAATTAGGTGTGCAAGAAGGCATTACGCGTTCTATTTACGCAGCGCATAATGGTGTGTACAGAATGAGTCCAGCTATTGAAGATTTGGTAGAAACTTCCAATAATATTGCACGTGTCATTATAAAAGATGGCGAAATCAAAATTTTATGTTTAACGCGATCTTCCGTAGAAAGTGGAAAAATGGACTTAGCGACAAAATTGAGAGCTTCGTTTGAACTTTCGGGATGTGAAGTAGAATTTTCAGGTTCGTATCCAGGTTGGGAACCGAACATGAATGCTTCTATTTTACCAGTGATGATTGATTTATACAAAAAACTTAACGGAGAAGAACCAATTGTTGCGGCTTGTCATGCAGGTTTGGAATGTGGAATTCTAGGAACCAATTATCCAGACATGGAAATGATTAGTTTTGGTCCAACCATTCGTGGAGCGCATTCACCTGACGAACGCGCGAGTATTTCATCGACTCAAAAATATTGGAACTACGTATTGGAAGTGTTGAAGAACATTCCGAAGAAATAATTTTAGAAAAGATATAAAAAGTAAAAAGCTCCTCAATTGAGGAGCTTTTTACTTTTTTAACAACCAGGTCTATTCCAGCTAGTCGCAGTACATGGTCTACAAACAGAATTATCTGTATCTGGTCTAGGATCTTGCGGTACAGGATCGCAAGCACGCTGGCTTACGCACCAATCATACATTGTCATTGTTGTTGGTGCTCCGCCATTTACGAATCTAGCTTCTAAAGAAGAAACGGTTTGCTTTTTTAATTTTAATGTTTTGATTTGTTTTTTCATGATATCTGTTTTTTGTTTCGATGCAAATATCTATCAAGTGAGAAAAACTCAAAACAGGAAATCAGATGAAATATACACCGTGTTTTCACTATACAGAAACCGTCTTTTTAACTTATTAACTCAAAGTAGATTTTCTTTAATTAAAATAGCACATAAAAAAAAAATCGGTCATTACATAGTTTGTAAAGACCGATTTTTAAAGAATATCTTAGTGAATTATTTTGAAACTTCACTTACAATTTCCACTTCAAAAACTAAATCTGCATTTGGTGGGATACCTGGTCTTCCTCTTTCTCCATAAGCTAAATGCGAAGGAACAAATAAAGTAGCTTTATCACCAACGCTTAATTGTTGTAAACCTTCTTTAAACCCGGCAATCATCTCAGCATCAGGTCCAATATCTGTTTTCATTGTTACATATCTACCTGCTGCTTTCTGTCTTGGATCAACTGCATCTAAGGCTTCCGCAGTTGTTAAATTATTTGTTTGTAACAAGTTTCCATTGGCGAAGTATACTGCGTAATATGCTTCTACCATAGAAGTCATTGATAATTTATTTCCTGTACCTTTTTCAGAAATGTAATATTTTAAGCCAGAAGGTAGTTCCGTAGCTTTTGCTTTTTGCTCTTCAAATCTAGCAAGAGTTTTAGCTGTAATTTCTTTTCTTTTTTCTATCGCTTTTGCTTTTTCAGCATAATGATCCGTGAACACTTTTACCTCATCAAATGCTTTTGCTTCACTACCGACACGGATGATTTTTACAGAATTCATTTTGATTTCCTCAATCGGTTTGTTCATTGCATCTGGAGTTTTAGAAACTGGCATTTTGGCAATAGAATCTACCGTTTTCATTTTAGCAATTTCAATCGCTTTTTGCAATTCTGTTGTATCAGAAATTTGCGCTTTTAATTCTTTTTCCTTGGCAGGATCAATGACAACTTTTCCAAAAACTACATATTTTCCATTTAACGATGGATACGGAACATGCGTGATATAAAATTGACTTCCATTGCTGTTTGACCCTGAATTTGCCATGGCAAGTGTTCCAGCTTTGTTGTGATTTAAAGTAGGAATAATTTCGTCATCAAACTTGTAACCAGCGTCACCAGTTCCGTTTCCTAATGGATCTCCAGTTTGAATCATAAAGTTTTGCATCACTCTATGGAAAATAATTCCGTCATAAAAAGGTTTTCCTTTTAAACTATCTGCTAATTGTGGATGCGTTCCTTTTGCCAAACCAATAAAGTTTGCCGATGTAACGGGAGCTTCTTTGTAATTTAATTCGACTAAAATAGGCCCTTTAGTCGTTTGTATCTCTGCATAAATTCCGTCAGCTAATCCTGGGTATTCGCTACTTTTACAGGAAATGAATCCTAAAGCAATAATGGCTATAAGTAGTGTGATTTTTTTCATGAGTACGTTCATTTTTTAATTTTCTGTTTCTAGGTTTTTGTTCTCTTTTTTAATATTAAGTAGGGTTATTGTTGATTGAATCGGAACATTGGTTCCAATTTTTTTGTTATCTCCATGATAGCCATACGCAATGTGCGAAGGGAAAAGAAATGTGACGGTTTCTCCCTTTTTCATCAATTGTAAGGCATGTCGTAATCCTGGGATGATTTGTTGTTTGTCTACTACATATTCTTGAATGCCAATTTCTTCTTTTGTGTAAATTGGGTCACCTTCAATTTTTGCAGCATCGAATTCGTAGGTCAAAATATCTCCTTTTTGGGGAAGATAGGTTTCTTGACTCGATTTTTCATTGTAGAAATACCAAAAACCATTTGAAGACGCCAAATAGGTGTTTAGGCTATCTTGTGCTATATATTTTTGAATTGCTTCTTCTTCCTTGGCAATTAAAGCTTTATTACGTTCTACCGATTCCTTTAAAAAAGTACCCGAACGAACACTTACAGGTTTCCGAGCTTCTTTATGAGCACACGAAACTACCGCAATGAAAATTATACTTATAAATATGATTTTTTTAAACATATAATTAGTTTAATGCTGATTTGTATGTGGTTAAAATTTTGGTGAACTTGGCAATGGTTTCTTCCATTGAATCATCACTTCTTCCACCAGCGGCATTGGTATGTCCGCCACCATTAAAATGTGCACGCGCAAATTCATTTACTGAAAAATCACCTTTAGATCGTAACGACATCTTCACATACGGTTCTTGTAAGTTTTCTATAAAAATTGCTGCAAATTTAATACCTTTTAATGATAATCCATAATTCACAAAGCCTTCTGTGTCACCTTTCTTAAAATCGTACTGTTGTAATTCTTCTTTACTAATTGTGATGTAAACCGTATTAAATTCATCAAGGACGACTAAATTTTTCAAGGCACAACCTAATAAGTGAATGCGACTTAAACTATTTGTATCATAAATTGCATTGTGAATGGTATCATTTTCAGCGCCTTTATCGATGAGGTTTGCAATAATTCGATGTGTTTTGCTTGTCGTTGCTTTGAATCGAAATGAACCTGTATCTGTCATGATTCCTGCATACATACACGAAGCCATTTCTGCATCAATAGTATCTTCATCGCCTAAAAACGTGATGAAGTTGTACACCATTTCACAGGTAGAACTCATATTTGTATCAGAATACATAAATTTTGCATAATCGGAAGGTTGCTGATGATGATCGATCATGATAAAAGTAGCCTCCAAATTAGCCACAGAAGCTTCCATGTCGCCAATTCGGCTCAAATCATTAAAATCTAACGTAAAGATAACATTGGCATTTTTTAACAAAGTTTCCGACTCTTCACGTTGACTGTCATACTTTACAATTTCGCTTTCGCCAGGCATCCATTTTAAAAAATCAGGATAATCATTTGGTGCCACAATCACAGCATTGTGTTGCCCTTTTTTCAAGTAATGCCAAAGCGCCAACGTAGAACCAATCGCATCTCCATCAGGATTTTTATGAGGAATAATGACAATATTTTTGGGTGTTTTTAATAGCGTTTGTATGCCTTGTATATCAACTTCATTCATGCGTGTGAGTTCTGTAATTTGACTGTTCAATCTTTGAAAATAAGGAAGATTTTAACACTTCTCATTTCATAGCTGGCTAATATACTAAAATAGACTTGCAAATAAATTGTATTTGTGTACTTTTGCACCGAAAATCAAGTATGGTTTTTACAAAATACGAACTTATAATAAATTAGACATACCGTAATGGCTGGAAAAAGAACGTTTACCATGATTAAGCCTGATGCTGTTGAAAATGGACACATCGGAGCAATTTTAGAAAAAATTACTGCTTCAGGATTTAAAATTGTTGCATTGAAGTTAACACAATTGAGCAATCGTGATGCTGAAGAATTTTACGCTGTACACAACGAAAGACCTTTCTTTGGTGAGTTAGTAGAATTCATGACAAGAGGACCAATTGTAGCTGCAATTTTAGAAAAAGAAAACGCAGTGAGTGACTTTAGAACTTTAATTGGTGCTACAAATCCTGCGGAAGCAGCAGAAGGAACTATCAGAAATTTATATGCAACTTCTATTGGAGAAAATGCAGTTCACGGTTCTGATAGCGATGAAAATGCAGCTATTGAAGGTGCTTTTCACTTTTCAGGAAGAGAGATTTTCTAAGGAAATACAATATATATTTTAGTGCAAGAAGCTTCAATCAACTGGTTGAGGCTTTTTTTGTTCAGAGTTTTAGACGCGCTTCGCTCTTGGACTCGCTTCGCTTTTGGCTCGCTTCGCTTTTGGCTCGCTTCGCTTTTGGCTCGCTTCGCTTTTGGCTCGCTTCGCTTTTGGCTCGCTTCGCTTTTGGCTCGCTTCGCTTTTGGCTCGCTTCGCTTTTGGCTCGCTTCGCTTGTATTCTTAGTAACTAATTCGTCACTTCGAGTGATTTTCGATAGAAAATTGTATCGAGAAGGACTTTCAAAGCGAATGTAAACTTTAAGAAATATATTTATCATCTAACGCATCTAAAAAAGTCTAACAATCGAATAGCGTTAGCGAGTCTAATTCATCTAATAAGTCTAATTCTCTACCTCAAAACCAAATGCTGAATTAAATTTTTTCCTAAATCTTCATTAAGCATATCAATTATTTTTTGTTTTCCGTAGCTTAATTCTTCGCGATACGCAGCAGAAGATAAGGAAACATAAAGCGTATCATTTTTTAAAATAACGTCTGTAGTATACGTATTTATACCTTTTCCCATTAACCTAGACCAAGCATCACGTACGTCAATTTTATCCAAACCGTCTTCCAATCGGTGTTCAGAAACAAAATCTTTCAATACTTCGCTAATCGTTCTATGTTCGGTGTGTCTTTTTTTCAAAATAAATTACAATTTAAAAATTTCGTACGATTGATGAATCTCTTTGACGATGTTTTCAGTTCTATCAACATGTGTATCGCTGATAAATAATTGACCAAAATCATCGTGATTGACCAATGACATAATTTGTGCAACACGTTCTTCATCTAACTTATCAAAAATATCATCTAATAATAGAATAGGAGTTATGTTTGATAATTGTTTAATAAAGTCAAATTGCGCTAATTTCAACGCAATTAAAAACGATTTTTGCTGTCCTTGACTTCCAAATTTCTTGATTGGATATGTTTCAATCGCAAACAACAAATCATCTCTGTGCGTACCAACACTGGTGTATTGCAACACTTTGTCCTTGGCTAAATTTTCTTCCAGCAAAGATCGAAAATCTTTTTCATGTAGCTGACTTTTATAGCTGATATTCACCATTTCTTTTTGATTGGAAATAGCGTTGTAACGCGCAATAAAAATAGGCACAAAGGCTTCAATGAATTTTTTTCGTTCGGTGTAAATTTTTGTCCCTAAATCGTGCAATTGATCGTTGTAAATGCCAAGCGTATCGCCGTCAAAAGTACTATTGAGTGCAAAATATTTCAACAATGAATTGCGTTGTGAAAGCACTTTATTATAATTGATAAGATTTTGCAAATAGGGTTTATTAGATTGCGAAATCACGTTGTCCATAAACTTTCTACGTGTGTCGCTTCCTTCTACAATCAAATCGCTATCGGCAGGCGAAATAATCACCAATGGAATAAATCCGATATGTTCCGAAAGCTTATCGTACGGTTTTCCGTTGCGTTTCACCATCTTTTTTTGTCCTTTTTTCAGCGAACAAATAATAGTTTCTTCTCTTTCGGCTTTATCAAACAAACCATCAATCACAAAAAAATCTTCTCCATGTCGGATATTTTGACTCGCAACCGGATTGAAATAGCTTTTTCCAAACGATAAATGATAAATAGCGTCTAACACATTGGTCTTCCCAACTCCGTTATTCCCTACAAGACAATTTATTTTTGGATTAAAATCAAAAGAATTTGTGTCAAAATTCTTGTAATTGATCAGTGATAACTTCTTTAGAAACATGAAAATAGTAGCGTCATTACAATAAAAATGCAAATTATTGAAAAATATCAAATAAATAAGCTTTTAATTCTACTTAAAAATTTTATTTTTGCGCACATTAATATATAATATATATGGCAACTTACAAGAAAAGAGGATATAAAGTAAAGACGAAAGAAGAGAAGGAGAAAGATGTTTCTGCTGAACAAATTGATAGTACAACGGCAGAAGTTTTTAACACTTTAGATGAAACTGCTTCTAAAACGGAAGAATGGGTAGCAGGAAATCAAAAATATATCTTTGTCGGTATTGGTGCGATTGCGGTGTTGCTTTTGGGCTACTTAGTCTACAGCAAAGTTTTTGCAGCTCCAAAAGAAGCGGAAGCAGCAAATGAAGTGTTTCAGGCAAATTCATACTTTAACCAAGCAATTAATGTCAACGTAAATGAAGAAGTAGTGAGCGGAATTGCAACAAGAGATTCATTATTTACATTGGCTTTAAATGGTGGAGATGGAAAATACGGATACTTGAATATTATTGCTAATTACTCAGGAACAAATGCTGCAAACTTAGCAAATTACAGTGCTGGAATTGCCTATTTGAATTTGAATAAATACGATCTAGCAATAAAACATTTACAAGATTTTAGTTCTGATGACATTATTATTGGAGCAAAAGCAAAAGGTGCTATTGGTGATGCATTTGCGCAATTAGGGCAATCAGATCAAGCGTTAGAATACTACGAGAAAGCATTCAAACATAGCAAAAATGATGCAACAACTCCAATGTACTTATTGAAAGCTGGAATTACGGCATTAGATTTAGGAAAAGCATCGAAAGCATTGGAATATTTCAATAGAATTGAAAACGAATATGCAAGCTTCCAAAATACGGCTGACGGAAAAATGTTGCCTGTATACATTGGAAAAGCGGAAGCGTTGAAATAAAATTATGGCAACAGTAAATAAAAATTTATCTACGTACGATAAAGCTACAATCCCAAATGCGAAAGATTTTCGGTTTGGGATTGTTGTTTCTGAGTGGAATGAGAATATTACAGAAGGACTTTTTAATGGCGCTATTACTGCCTTAACAGAGAATGGTGTAACGGAAGATAATATCATTCGCTGGAACGTTCCAGGAAGCTACGAATTGGTATTTGGAGCAAAACAGATGCAAAAAACACAAAACGTAGATGCTATTATTGCGATTGGAAGCGTGATTCAAGGAGAAACGAAACATTTTGACTTTGTATGTAGTGCCACAGCACATGGTATTAAAGACTTGAATGTGCAATCAGATATTCCCGTAATTTTTTGTGTGTTGACAGATAATACCTTGCAACAAGCGATTGATCGTTCTGGTGGAATTCATGGAAATAAAGGAATTGAAGCCGCAGTTGCTGCGATTAAAATGGCTGCATTGCGAAAGTTTTAATAAATTCAGAATTTAGAATTTAGAATTCAGAATTATGAATTAATTAAAACTATTCTTCTTCATCAGAAATTTCAGGAAGTTGAAAAAAGCTAAAAACAGAACCGCCATAACTTTTTGAGAAGCTAAAGTTGGGAACGTGTTCTAGTTTGGTTTCTTTGGCATGTTCTATAATTAAAAAACCATCTTCTAAAACCAAGGCTCTTTCAAAAACGAGTGTTGCGATTTGTTCAAACTGTGCTTGTGTAAACGCGTATGGCGGATCTGCAAATACAACATCCGATTTTAGATGTGTGCGTTCTAAAAATTTATACACGTCACTTTTAATCGCTGTAATATCGAGTTCTAAGCTTTCCGCTGTCTTTTTTATATAACTCACACAGCCATAATCGGCATCAACAGCCGTAATAACTTCTGTGCCACGTGATGCAAACTCATAACTAATATTTCCAGTTCCAGCAAACAAATCAAGCACGCTAATTTCATGGAAATAAAAATGATTATTTAGAATATTAAAAAGCGATTCTTTTGCCAAGTCTGTTGTTGGTCTAACTGGCAGTTTTTTGGGCGCTGTGAGTCGTCTGCCTTTATGTTTCCCTGAAATAATTCGCATCTAAAAATTTGTTAGTAAGGTGAAATTGCGATGACTTGCTGGTTTTTCTACATCAGCAGCAAAGTTGAAAGTGTAATTTTTTTCAAAAAAAGAAACATGTCTAATATACGTATAGGTAATTGTATACAAATCATCTTCTATTGAAATATCGCCTAAAAAATAGAGTTGAAGCGTATTTGTGTTCAATTCCAATTGTTCGATGGTGAATAATAAGTAGTAAATAAAATCTTCGGAAGTACTGTATTCAAACGAATTATATAAGAGTAATTTTTTGTTTTGAATCACGATAATTTCAAACTGTTCTTTTTGTACATGTACATACACCGAAGGTTCATCGCTCGTATTAGAGGCTTGAAAAATATTTTCAAGTAAAATTGTTGCGAAATGTCGATATGTAAACGCACCATATTTTTCAAAAAAGAAGTTATTAATATTTACATACGGAATATATACATTGACCATATCGCTGTTTGAAACCACGTCAAAAGTCATATAATCGTTTGCTAAAATCTTGTTATTATATTTTAAGTAATCAGCAAGATTTTTATCTGAGAATAATGGTTTAGGCACAAACGTCGATAGCGTATTGACATGACTTACCGTAACCGCTTGAAATGGTAGTTCAAGAATATCGGCATATTGCTCATAAATAGTGCTAATTTCGGTTTCTAACTGCAACGGATTCGTTACGGAATGAAACGGAAAATGACGAATAGCGATAATTGTATGCTCAATAGTATCTAGGATACAAAAAGAAAGTCCATTCAGAGAAACCTGAATGGACAACTTTTGATACTCTTCTAATTGATTTGTATTATTATTTTTTGTTTTCAATTTCATAACTTGTTGGCCAGTTTCCACTATCACTCACTTTTTCAAGTGATCCAACGAAAATTTCTTTTCCATTAACTTCATCTACCGAAACAACTCTTTGTTCTTGTCTCAATAAATCTTTATCAAGATCGTGTAAAACAACCGTTTTATCAACAGAAACTTTAAATACTGGTGCTGAATATCCGTTTACAATTAGGGACGAAACTTCCATTTTAAAGGTTTCTTTGTCATTTTTAGCATACGGCACATATTTCATTTTCTTGTAACGATCAGAACCTTTGAATAATGAATCTTTTACAGGTTCAAAACTAAGTGTATCTGTAATGACAACTTCTTTCAGTTTGTCAATCTTGTACACTTTATCAAATTCTATATAACTAGAATCTCTTTTTTCTACAATGGCAAATTGAGCAGTTTCGATAAACTTCTCTAAATCTTCAAAAGTTTTAGCATAATTTCCAGTGATGGTTTTGTGTGCTAATTGTGAATCTCTGATATCTTTTAAATTGTGAATAACAGCAGAATAACGCTTTTCTTTAACTTGTCTAAACTCAACAGGAGCCATAATTGACGTGTATATTTTGTACCCGAAGAATACAGATGCTATCAAAAATACGATTGAAAATACGGGTCTAACTTTTCGTGGAATCATCTTTTCAATCAAAAATAAAAGTCCAATAGCTACGACTAGCGCTACGACTAAAATGATTGGAGTTTTCAGTGCTTCGAATGAACCTTTTTCAACTACCTTACTATCTTGAGCTAATGCTAAAGCTGGTAGAAGTAAGAAAGCAATTACGAATGATAAGACTAAATTGAATTTTTGTTTTACGTGTTTCATCTCTATTAAGAATAGTTTTGTTTAAGAACATCAATATACGCAAATCTACAATTTTTTTTTAATCGTAAAAGTATTTCATTAAAAAAAGGCATGTTATCTTTATAAAAAGTCAAATGAATCTCTTTCATTCAATTTTACTTTTCTATTTTCGCTCCAGAATACAAACTAAAAATACGACAATTACTACATTTATGGACGTAACTACATTTTATAAATTACTAAAAAGTAAATTTCCACATGAAGTTACCTTAAAGCAAGATGTAGTTTTACACAAGCTTTCCGAGTTTATTTATGGCGATGATGCTGATGCACTATTTTTGCTAAAAGGATACGCAGGAACAGGAAAAACAACGACGATTGGTACGCTGGTTACGCATTTATGGCATACCAAAAAAAAGGCGGTATTATTGGCGCCAACGGGTCGTGCGGCAAAAGTAATCAGTAATTATTCCAAAAAAGAAGCACATACCATTCACCGAAAAATATACTTTCCTAAAAAAGATAAAAGCGGCGGCGTAAGTTTTGTGTTACAACCAAATAAACATCGCGATACACTATTTATTGTGGATGAAGCTTCTATGATTTCCGATTCGCAAGGCGATTCCAAACTATTTGAAAATGGTTCGTTGCTCGATGATTTAATGATGTACGTATATTCAGGACACAAATGTAAATTGATTTTAATTGGAGATACCGCGCAGTTGCCACCTGTAAAATTAGATCTAAGTCCAGCGTTGGACGAACGTACTTTAGAATTAAATTACAATAAAAATGTGACAGTGATTGAATTGGATGAAGTCGTACGTCAAGATGCTGATTCTGGAATTTTAGTCAATGCCACCAATTTGAGAGAGCAATTGCATGACGAATTTTATGCGGAATTCAAATTTCAACTTTCGTCTTTTCCTGATATCATTCGCTTAATTGATGGTTACGAAATTCAAGATGCTATCAGCGATTCGTATTCCGAAAACGGAAAAGAAGAAATGGCAATCATTGTCCGATCGAACAAAAGAGCCAACGTGTACAATCAACAAATTAGGAATCGGATTTTATTCAACGAGAACGAATTATCTGCGGGCGATTACCTCATGGTTGTTAAAAATAATTACTTCTGGCTGCCACCAACTTCCGAAGCCGGATTTATTGCCAATGGCGATATTATTGAAGTATTAGAAATTTTTTCCATCAAAGAATTGTATGGTTTCCGATTTGCAGAAGTCAATGTGCGCATGGTCGATTATCCAAATCAGCCACCATTAGAAACGGTTTTACTATTAGATACCATTCACGCCGAAACGCCAGCCTTATCGTATGAAGACGGAAACAAACTCTACCAAGAAGTCATGAACGATTACGCAAGTGAAACTTCAAAATACAAGAAATTTCTAAAAGTAAAAAGCAATAAATATTTCAATGCGCTACAAGTAAAATTTAGCTATGCCATCACCTGTCACAAATCGCAAGGTGGACAATGGCGAACGGTTTTTATAGAACAACCTTACTTGCCAAATGGCGTTGGAAAAGAATATATGCGTTGGTTATATACCGCAATGACACGGGCAAAAGAAAAACTATATCTTATTGGTTTTTCAGACGATTTCTTTATCGAATAGCAAAAAAATGTGGTCGTTTTTGCATGGAAACGTGCTACTAAAAATATTTTTCCTAATTTTAAAAGCTAATCACAAAAACTGTTTTGCATGAACAATTTATACTACAAGCCTTCGGGCAAATTTAATCCTATTAGTTTTTTATACCTTGCGTTAGCTATTTTTATTGCTGCGCCATTACTTGCTTTTATTTACACATACGCAATTTTATGGATTCCTATCATATATTTAAACTTTATATGTTTAGCAGGAATTGCGTTCGGATTAGGTTTCGTAGCAAGCTTTGTGATGGGATTTGGAAAAGTGCGTAACAAAATACTAGGAATCATTTTTGGTCTCATTGTTGGTTTAGCTGGCGTTTACACGAGTTGGATTGTTTGGGTTTGTTATCATGTGAATAGCTCAGCGTTTGTTGAATTATCATACCTAGATATCATTAAAAATCCGAGTGTTTTTTGGAGCATGATTTGGGAAATTAACAATGTCGGAACATGGACCATTGGAAGAAGTGGCGGAAGTGTTAGCGGAATGTTTCTAACCGTAGTTTGGGCAATTGAAGCACTTGCTATAATAGGGTTTCCAGTATTTTTCGCATACACCAAAGCCGGTGAGCCATATATAGAAAATGATGATAATTGGGCAGAACACACAGCTATCGGACCTTTTGAATACATTCCAAACGCTGGAATTTTACAAAAACAGCTAGAAACAAAAAATTACGAAGAATTAATAGCGATGTCACCAGCAGAAAATGCAGGACAAGGTTCGCATTCAGTATTGACTTTGTATCACGGAAAAAATAGAAATCAATCCAAAGAATTCTATTTAACAGTAAGTAATAAATCAGGAAAACTGAATAAAGAAGGGAAATTAGAATTTGATGAAAAAGTATTAATTGGCGCTATTCACATTACGAAAGAAGCAGGGCAACAACTCTTTGCCAAAATAGCGCCAAAAGCCGTAGTTGCTTAAATAAAAAAATAATGTAAAATCGTATCATTAAAATTGTATTTTTGAGATCACAAAAACAGCACATTTGAAAATTATAGCAATGATTCCGGCACGATATGCAGCTTCCCGATTTCCTGGGAAGCTTATGCAAGACTTGCATGGAAAAACCGTCATCACCCGAACGTATGAAGCAACGGTAGCCACGGGACTTTTTGAAGAAGTCTACGTCGTTACGGACAGTGATGTCATTCGTGAAGAAATCACTCGTAATGGCGGAAAGGTAATCATGAGCCAAAAACAACACGAATCGGGAAGTGATCGTATTGCGGAAGCCGTACAAAATGTGGAAGCAGATATTGTAATCAATGTTCAAGGTGACGAACCGTTTACAGAAAAAGAAAGTCTGGAAAAAGTCATCAATGTATTTTATGAAGATCCCAACAAAGAAATAGATTTGGCTTCGTTAATGGTGCAAATTCATGATTGGGACGAAATAAAAAATCCAAATACGGTCAAAGTCATTGTCGATCAACGCAACTTTGCATTGTACTTTTCACGTTCGCCAATTCCGTATCCAAGAGACGAAAAAGCAGGCGCAAAATACTATAAACACAAAGGAATTTATGCATTTCGCAAACAAGCACTGCTCGATTTTTATGAATTGCCAATGAAAACCTTAGAAGCCACTGAAAAAATAGAATGTATTCGCTATTTAGAATACAGCAAAAAAATAAAAATGGTAGAAACGTCCGTGGAAGGTGTAGAAATTGATACTCCTGAAGACTTAGAACGTGCCAAAAAAGTATGGAAATAAACTACGATACCATAAAAGTAATTGCTTTTGATGCCGATGATACACTTTGGGTAAACGAAACCTATTTCAGAGAAGTAGAACACAAGTTTGCACAACTATTATCTGCGTATGAAACTGAAAACAAGATCGATCAGGAATTGTTTAAAATGGAAATGAAAAATCTCCCTATATATGGTTACGGAATCAAAGGTTTTGTATTATCCATGGTAGAAAGTGCTATTGAACTTTCCAACGGAAAAATTTCAAACAAGGTACTTTCTGAAATTATCGAATTGGGAAAAAAAATGATTTCCATGCCAGTGGAATTGCTAGATGGTATTGAAGAAGTTTTAGAAAAATTAAGTGAAAAATACAGACTTTTAGTCTTAACCAAAGGTGATTTGCTCGATCAAGAACGAAAACTTGAAAAATCGGGCTTGACCAAATATTTCCATCATGTAGAAGTGATGAGCGATAAAAAAGAAAAAAACTATCAAGATTTGTTAGATCATCTAGAAATAAATGTCAACGAATTTTTAATGATTGGAAACTCGTTAAAATCAGACATTTTACCAATCATAAACATAGGAGGAAAGGCAATTCATGTTCCATTTCATACCACTTGGCAACACGAAACGGTTTCACCAGATGAAGAATCAAACGAATATCATGTCGTGAAAAACATTGTTGAAGTGTTAAATTATATATCGTGAAGAAACTGAACGTGCAAACGTGGAATCGTAAAAAACATTTTGACTTTTTCAACACATTTCAAGATCCATTTTTTGCGGTGACAGCGCCCATGGATGTGACAAAAGCGTATGATTTTGCAAAAGCATCTGAAAACAGTTTTTTTGCCGTGTATTTACACGATTGTATGAAAGCGATTAATGCAATTGAACCATTTCGATATCGCATTGAAAATGAAAACGAAGTAGTAATTCATAATACAATTCACGCATCAGCAACCATTATGCGACCTGACAAAACGTTTGGGTTTTCGTTTATTGACTATGATGTTGATTTTGAAAAATTTAAACAAAATATAGAAGCAGAAAAAAATCGAATAATCAATTCAGACGATTTATTTCCGCCAAAAAATAGTGAAGATTGTGTGTTTTGTTCGGCATTACCTTGGGTACGTTTTACAGGACATAAAGAGCCGTTTCACGGGAAAAAAGAATCGGTTCCAAGAATTGCTTTCAGTAAAATGGAAGACATCAACAACAAAAAAATACTATCGGTTTCCGTATCGGTAAATCATGCACTGATGGATGGCTATCATGTGGGACAGTTTACCGAAAAGTTTCAAGAATATCTCTTGAAACACTAAAAAACCTAAGGTAATATTTATATTTACACCATTAAACTAACTAACTATGCAGTATAAAAACTTTCCAATGGTTCCCAGAGTAATCTTCGGAAGAGGAAGTTTTAATCAGATACAAGAAATTCTGACACCAAAACGGATCAACACAAAAGCACCATTTATCTTTTTAGTGGACGATGTTTTTGAGAATAATCCTTGGTTAATAGACAGAATTCCTCTTCGTTTTTTAGATCAAATCATTTTTGTGTCTGCGGATGAAGAACCTAAAACTTCACAAGTTGATGCCTTAGTGGAAGAGTTAAAATCACGCTTTACACAAAATCCATCAGGAATTATCGGAATTGGTGGCGGAACCTTGCTCGATATGGCAAAAGCGGTCGCAATAATGTTAACCAACGAAGGAAGTGCCGCCGATTATCAAGGTTGGGATTTGGTCAGTACGGAAGCGGTATATCACGTTGGAATTCCGACAATCTCAGGAACTGGAGCGGAAGTTTCTCGAACCACAGTTTTAACTGGTCCAGAAAAAAAACTAGGAATCAACTCCGATTTTACACCTTTTGATCAAGTGGTTTTAGATCCCGAATTGACGCGTGGCGTGCCACAAAATCAATGGTTTTACACGGGAATGGATTGTTATATACATTGTATAGAATCGCTCACAGGAACCTATTTAAACGCATTTAGCCAAAGTTATGGTGAAAAAGCACTCGAATTGTGTAGAAACGTTTTCTTAGAAAAAAATGTACGTGATGAAGACTCTGAAGACAAACTCATGATGGCTTCTTGGCATGGCGGAATGAGTATTGCCTATTCACAAGTTGGCGTAGCGCATGCCATGAGTTATGGACTTTCCTATTTACTCGGTACCAAACACGGAGTAGGTAACTGTATTGTATTCAATCATTTAGAAGAATTTTACCCGCAAGGTGTTTCAGAATTCAAAAAAATGGTTCGCAAACATGATATTGAGATTCCAACAGGAATTTGTAAGGATTTAACCGATAAAGAATTTGAAAAAATGATTGATATTGCGTTGATGTTAGTGCCACTTTGGGAAAATGCGTTGGGCAAAAACTGGAAGGAAATTATCACACGTGACAAGTTAAAGAATATGTACAAAAAAATGTGATTTCAACTTAGCTTAATTACCAACGTATGTTTTTTTGCTAAATGCTAAATACAATCTGTTTTTTAAAATTACTAATTAACGATTTTTGATTTCAGAATAATTTAATTTCTAACCTTATGATGCGAGCGATTTATAAATTAATATACTTTAAAATCTTAGGTTGGAAAATCAAAGGTGATTTTTCAGACAAAGTGAAAAAATGTATCGTAGCGGTCGTTCCACATACAAGCTGGCACGATTTCTTTCTTGGGTTGATGGTTAGAAGCGTTACTAAAAAAAAGATCAATTATGTTGGCAAAAAAGAATTATTTAAGTTTCCATTTGGATGGTACTTTCGTTGGACAGGCGGCGCACCAATAGACAGAACACCAGGTCAAAACAAAGTGCAAGCCATGGCTGCTGTTTTTGATGGAAAAGAAGAATTTAGATTAACTCTAGCACCAGAAGGAACTCGAAAACGTGTTGATGAACTTCGTACAGGATTTTATTACATTGCGAAAGAAGCAAAAGTTCCTATTACCTTAGTTGCGTTTGATTTTGGTAAAAAAGAAGTCAAAATAGACAAACCTTTTTATCCAACAGACAATATGGAAGCTGATTTTGAATACATTCACAAATTCTTTGAAGGTGTTGTGGGTAAAGTTCCTGAAAAAAGTTTTCGTTACAAAGGATAATTTATGCAACGGTTATTTACTATTCAAAAAATCTACGCACAATTGCTTATTATTTCATCTGATTCTTCAATGTAAACACTACAAACTACAGTTTATACCAGTTTTGCTTTAAAATTACTCAATAAAAAGGCAGTTATTTTTTCTTTAGGCAAAAAAGAAAATGTAAGCATAGCCATAGCTACGGTTAAATTTTATTTTGAAGAATAAAGGAAAAAGCGCAAGTATTTGGGGGTAATTTTAAAGTGAAAATGGTATTATTCAAAAGTAATTCCTAAGAGTCATTTACATAAATTTTCACACCTTCAATTCTTGACAATTTCACAATATCTGTCAAACATTTCAATTGCTCAACAGTTAATGAAATATGCGAACGTATTTGCAACGCTTCTCACTATAAATTATCATTTTTATTAAAAAAAATAGGTGATTAATTTGTAAACTACACATTAGTAGAAAGTTACAAGGGCTTTCATATACAGTATTTTTTGCACCAGATTTAAGAGCGATTTGAAATGAAAAATAAGTAAGTAGATAAATTCTTATTTAATTATTTGATTTTTAATATAATTATTGTAACTTAATAGAGTAAAAATTGAAAGTGTTATTAAGTTTTATTATTGTAAAAATTATTAAAAACTTATTTGGCACCTCAGCCTAAACGTCACTATTGTCAATGAAAGAGCGTGCCGACACCTCGCAATTATGTTAAATGGTGCAACTAAGTGAAATCACCAAGTAAAACTAAAAAATAGACTTCGCGCTTTAATAATATTCTATAATTGCGTAGTGAGTGGAATATAAACCAGTCAATATTGATATGAAATAATGACGATAAATAACCAACAACATGAAAAAAATAGTTAAAAACCTACCAATGATTGTACTTGCGCTTGCATTTTTGCTTAATGCTTGTAGCAGCGATCAAGACGACAGTAAATTAAATGAAGAAAATACGGCAAAATCTAAATTGCCGGCAATAGAAAACAATTGGAAAGAAATTGGATATCTGAAAGATGGAATGCCAATTCTTACAATTGATAAGACTCAAGCACTAAAAACATTTAGTGAAAACATGAAAAAGTTTGCTAATATCGATGAAAATTATACCGATGTATATATCGTAAATGATGGTGAGGATTATAATTTGGTATTTAAAGGGAAAGAATATCGATCATCATTTTACGTAAAAACAGTAGCTTCTACATCAGCAACAACAGTATCACCTATATTAGTTGCTGGACCAAGAATAACTTGTACAACTTCCGATTGTTCTTCCGAACCAACAGGTTGTGCCGTAAAGTATGATAATGATAACACAGGTTTGCCGTATTGTTCTCCGTGTTCAAATGAAGGGAAATGTACCAAAACAGCGATCAGTAGTGATTTAGCATTATTTTAATTCTATAGAAATAGCGTAACAGAATCAAATTCCGGCTACGGAACAAAAGCAGAAAAATAGGTTTCAGTTTTTCTGCTTTTTTATTTCTAAAATTATTCGTCAATCAAAATCTCCAATAACTGAATAGCGGCTTCACTAATTTTGGTTCCAGGTCCAAATACGGCAACAGCACCAGCATCAAATAAAAATTGATAATCTTGATGTGGAATCACGCCGCCGACAATCACCATAATATCATCACGTCCGTACTTTTTCAGTTCAGCAATCACTTGCGGAACTAGCGTTTTATGTCCAGCAGCTAACGAAGAAACACCTAAAATATGTACATCGTTTTCCATGGCTTGTTTGGCAGCTTCTGCGGGCGTTTGAAACAAAGGTCCAATATCTACATCAAAACCAACATCTGCATAGCCTGTCGCGACTACTTTTGCACCTCTATCATGTCCGTCTTGTCCCATCTTAGCAATCATAATTCGCGGTTGGCGACCTTCTAATTCGGCAAATTTTGCCGCTAATTCTTTTGCTTTTTGGAACGAACTATCGTCTTTTATTTCTTTACTATACACGCCTGAAAATGATTTAATTTGTGCTTTATATCTTCCGTAAACAGCTTCTAAAGCATCTGAAATTTCTCCTAAAGTGGCTCTTTTACGTGCTGCATCAACTGCTAGTGTTAGTAGATTTTCATTTTCAGATTTTGCGGCTGCTGTCAATTTTTCCAAAGCTTCGGTAACTTCGGCTGCATTTCGGTTCTTTTTCAATTCATCCAAACGCTTTAATTGCGCTATCCGAACGGTTTGATTGTCAACTTCTAAAATATGTAACGGATCTTCTTTTTCAAGTCTGTATTTATTCACACCAACAATCACATCTTGACCAGAATCAATACGCGCTTGTTTTCTAGCGGCAGCTTCTTCAATGCGCATTTTAGGAATTCCTGCTTCAATCGCTTTCGTCATTCCGCCTAATTCCTCTACTTCTTCAATGAGTTTTATCGCTTTTTGCGCAATTTCATCCGTTAGTTTTTCAACATAATAACTTCCTGCCCACGGATCAACCGTTTTGGTAATTTTGGTTTCTTCCTGTAAATATATTTGTGTATTTCGTGCAATTCGTGCGGAGAAGTCTGTTGGTAACGCAATGGCTTCATCCAATGCATTGGTATGTAAACTTTGCGTTCCGCCAAATGCGGCTGCGGCGGCTTCAATACACGTGCGTGCTACATTGTTAAACGGATCTTGCTCTGTGAGACTCCAACCACTTGTTTGACTGTGCGTTCGTAAGGCTAATGATTTTTGATTTTTCGGGTTGAATTGTTTCACGAGTTTTGCCCACAACATTCTGGCAGCTCTCATTTTGGCAATTTCCATAAAATGATTCATTCCAATTGCCCAGAAAAAAGAAAGGCGAGGCGCAAAAGTGTCAATGTCCATTCCTGCGGCAAGTCCTTTGCGAATGTATTCCAAACCGTCGGCTAACGTGTATGCAAGTTCAATATCGCACGTAGCACCAGCTTCCTGCATGTGATAGCCAGAAATACTAATACTGTTAAATTTCGGCATGTGTTCCGATGTGTATTCAAAAATATCAGAAATAATTTTCATCGATGGCGTTGGCGGATAAATGTAGGTATTTCGCACCATGAATTCTTTTAGAATGTCATTCTGAATCGTTCCTTCGAGAAATTTTGGTTGTACACCTTGTTCTTCCGCAGCCACGATATAAAATGCCATAATGGGTAAAACCGCGCCATTCATCGTCATGGAAACTGACATTTTATCGAGTGGAATTTGATCGAACAAGATTTTCATATCTTCCACAGAATCAATTGCGACGCCTGCTTTTCCAACATCACCAACTACACGTTCATGATCGCTGTCATATCCACGATGTGTCGCCAAATCGAATGCAACGGATAAGCCTTTTTGCCCTGCGGCTAAGTTTCGTCTGTAAAAAGCATTGCTTTCTTCAGCTGTAGAAAATCCTGCATATTGGCGAATGGTCCAAGGTCTTCGAACATACATTGTAGAATAGGGTCCACGAAGATTTGGTGCTAAACCTGCTACAAAATCCAGCTGTTTTAAGCCGTGTATATCTTCTTTTGAATATGACGATTTGATGTCAATATCTTCCGCCATCGTAAAGGAACTTTGGGCGTTTTCGTTTGAAATCGTTTTCGTTGCATCAGTTAACGTGATATGTTGGATATTTTTTCTACTCATGGTGTAATTTCAATTTTTAAAAAAGACTACTCTTTTTTCAATCGTTCTTTTTCAAGTTTCGTTGCCAAACGTCTTAATTTGATAGGAATGACCAACACTTTTTTGACTTCTGTTGTCGCAAATGGATCTAGTTCCAAATCGTGTTTCATACGATCTTCTAAGTTTGGATATTTATTTGTTCCGAGCAATATTTCTTTGCCTTCATCAAATAATGCTTGTTCTTTCGCAGCACTTTCTTTTATTTTTCTGAAAATAGTACCTTCTTTTAGTTGTTTTAAGAAACCGCCATTGGCTTCGATATCTTTGAAAAGTGTCAAGGCTTTTTCAGCTAACTGATTTGTAATATTTTCTATGTAATATGCGCCTTCTGTCGGATTGTTTGTTTTGTCAAAATAACTTTCATCTTTTAAAATTCGGAGTTGATTTCGCGCTATACGATCGCCAAATTCATTTTCTTTGTGATATAATGCATCATACGGCAAATTGTATACGAAATCTGCGCCACCTAAAACCGCACTCATACATTCTGTCGTTGTTCGTAACATATTTACATTGTAATCGTACAAAGTTTTGTTGCGTTTTGAAGGCGAAGCAATGATGATACAATCTTCCTGAACACCATATTCCTTAGCTAAAATGCTCCACAAATGACGCAACGCTCTGAGTTTGGCAATTTCAAAGAAATAATGACCGCCAACCGTGACGTTAAACGTGATTTTATTCGTGATTTTTGAACCGAAATGATTCAAATATTCATTGGCATGCGAAAGTGCGTAGGCGAGTTGTTGCACCATGGTTGCACCTGCATTTTGATAGGTATCTATATGAATTGTCAGTGAACTTTCAAACGCGTTTTGCGTCAAGATTTGCTCCAATTCTTCATGATCTTTCGCTAAATTTTCAAACCAATTACCTGTGGAAGCTAAATTTCCAATAATATCAACACCGATTGTGATTGTTGCCGAGTGTGCTTTCGCGAAAGCGGAAATATTTTTCACATAGTTAGCAGTTAAAAATTCCATTTCTATATGAATTGGAACATCTTGAAAATCTATATCTTTTAAAATAGTTTCTATCGAAATTTCTTCGTTTGAAATGACCAAGATTATACTTTCTGCACCTCTTTTTAAAACGTCTTTGATATTCGTATTTGCTTCGTCAGCATTGGTCACGACAATACGTTGCGAGACTTTCCAATTGGTCGTTTTTGTAGCAATTGGCGTGGTGTTTCCATACGTTTCACGATGGTAAAAAGGGGTAATGTCAATTCCTTCTTGCGTCGCTGTGATTAAGGTTTGGTTGTAATCAGCACCTTTTAAATCTACTTGTATTTTTTGTTTCCATTGCGCAGCAGAAATACTGTCAAATTCGTCAAATAAGTTACTCATTAGTTTTTTGTTTTTAGGCTATCTGCGTACTCGATGATGTAAATTTCTTCGTTTTCTTTTTTCATGAAATAGCGTTCGCGGGCAAATTTTTCTAATTCTTCTATGCTGGAGAATTTTTTGATTATCGTGCGATCTTTGTCAATTTCGCTTTGAAGATTTGCTTTTTGTTGTTCTAATAATTCAATCTGTTTATTCAATTCACGATGTGTTAACCACGAATTTGTATCGATGAAGAGCATCCATATCAAGAAAGCGGTCAAAACAATGATGTATATATTTTTGAATAGATTCAGCATTAATTATCAGTGATTGTACGAGTTTTTAAAAGATAGTATAAATGTACTAAATATTAGGCTAATCGCTCGTTAATTATTGTTCTAACGATATCAACCGCAACCGTATTGTAGCGATTGTTTGGAATAATGATGTCTGCAAATTCTTTAGTCGGTTCAATAAATTGTTCGTGCATGGGTTTTAAGGTCGATTGATATCTGCTCAACACTTCGTCAATATCACGTCCACGTTGATTGATATCGCGTTTGATTCTTCGAATAAGGCGTTCGTCAGAATCGGCATGCACAAAAATATTGATGTCAAACATTTTACGAAGTTCAGCATTCGTCAAGATGAGAATTCCTTCAACAATCATTACTTTTCGCGGAAGCGTATGAATGGTATCGCCTGTACGATTGTGTTTTACAAACGAATATACAGGTTGATCAATGGCGTTTCCTTTTTTTAATTCGGTTAAATGTTCACAGAGCAAGTCAAAATCAATCGATCGTGGATGATCAAAATTAATTTTCGTACGTTGTTCGTAATTTAGGTGTGAAGTATCGTTATAGTATGAATCTTGCGAAATGACGCCGACTTCATTTTCGGGCAATTGTTTAATGATTTCGTTGACTACGGTTGTTTTTCCGCTTCCAGTTCCTCCGCCAATACCAATAATGAGCATATATCTTGTTTTTTTAATCGAGTACAAAATTAACTAAATTATTCATTTATTTTAGATAAAAGAGTTTAGATCGCTTCGCTGTTAGATTCAAGAAATTAGATTCATATAGAATTGATTGAAATTATTCACTGCTGTCCGATAAAAGATTCAAGACCGCTGCGCTGATAGATAATAGAGTAAAGACTAAATAGTAACTATTTGAAAAACATGCTTTATAATTGCATTTATTTTTACTCACCAAAATAATTTTCTTTATCATATCGATAGACAAAAGCATGGTGGTTTCATCAAAATATCTTAGAAACTATTTCATAGCAAGATTTTCATAAGAAATGGAAAAGTTTTATCGGACACGGACACTACTGATATTTTTTTATATTTATTCAGCTAATTTCCTTTATCATAGCAATTGGCAAAAACATGGTGATTTTATGAAAAGATCTTACTAACTCTTACACAGTAGGGTTTTTTACAAGAATTGAAATTATTTTAAAAATAAATAGTTTTTATTTTTGTGTTTCGAGAAAAGCATTATATTTGCAATCCAAATTTTAGGGCATAGTTTTGAATTTACAAGATAAAAAACTATTACAAAAACACTTTTCGGGGTGTAGCGTAGCCCGGTTATCGCGCCGCGTTTGGGACGCGGAGGTCGCAGGTTCGAATCCTGCCACCCCGACAAAAAAAAAGCCTTGCATCTGCAAGGCTTTTTTTATTTCTATTTTTGTCTTTTTGAATCTTATAAATTATGGCGCTTTAATATAACAACCATAACTGATTTGCACTGTAAGAAGGCGATTTTAAATCTACAAGCTCACGGGAACTTCCAAAGCTAGGTTTTACTAATTCGAATGCTTTTCCATTTTCAGCACTTATAATTGAATATTTGTTTCCGCCTTTATGCACTAATTTCCATGTGAGTCCATATTCAGGATTGAGAGCCATTTCTATATACGGATCTATATTTTTTATCTTTAAATCATCAGTTAAATAGAACCAATCACGCGAAGCAATTCCTGTCGACTGTATTTTTATGAGATAATTACCTTGTACCGTTTTAACAAATTGAAAATTAGTCGTTGTTCCATTAGCACAAGGAGTTAAAATTGTATATCCTGTTGCATCAGAAGTCATCACGTAATCAAGACAAATTGTTTGCCGTGAAGCATCAGAATACATTCGAAGCGTTCTGTTTTCTAAAGGATCATTTGGGATTGTAATTTTTTGTCCCGCTTCAAAAAACCAACGTGCGTTTAAACTTTTGGCATCTACCCAAGTTGTCAGGAATAAATTGTTTTTAGTTGAATCGTAAAATAAAGTGTTAAATTTATTATTCTCAGCAGCCAATCCTGCATTCGTAATTCGGTAATATCCATCTGATTCTGATGTAATAGTCCATTGTTGATGTGAATCACTTACATTACTGTTTGTAAGTTTCAAGGTAAGATCATCTGGCGCGCTCAGCGACCAAAATTTACCATTTATTTCTACTTGTAATAAATACGTATTCGTTCGTAATTTTTTAAGTCGCCAATTTTGATTTCCCGCATTTGCAGCAAAATTTTTCGCTTGCACATCATATCCTAACGCAGTACTTCTGTTATTTACTTTATTAAAAAGCTTCGCAGCATAGCCTTGATCGGAAACTCGTAGGAAATTCTCTTTACTTGTAGTTACAAAATTGGACGAATTTTGCGTAGCAGGATCAACTTGTGTCGTTATTTGTGCCACATTAAAATATTGTGGCGAAGACCATGGGCCAAAATTACCATTTACAATAGCACGCACGCGCCAATTCCAACCATTTAAATAATCATACGGAACATGATAGGTTTGATCTTTTTGATAGGTAGATTGTGTCACCGTTTGTATCCATGATTGTGCAGGATCTTTAGGATGTGTAACAGAAATTTCATACCGTTGCGCATTTGGCACATCGGACCAATCAAAAACCCAAGTATATTCTTTGTTATTGTAAATATTACCATTGGACAACACCGCATTCGACGCCGGACTGTAAAGTTGAGGAGCCGTATTTACAGTAACATTTGGAGTGTTGTGGAAATATAATGTATTGGGATTGCTCCAATCGCCCCAAGTATCTCCGTTTTTAGCGCGAACCCACCAACCCCAAGCGTCTTTTACTTTTGCTTCAGGGATGAGTGTTGAAAGCGTAAATTGATAATTTGAAGCATTGGTAAGTGTATTTAATAATTGACTTTTTTGATCTTTATGATCGACATAAATTTGATATTGTGTAGCATTTGGTACTTCTTTCCAATTGAATTGAATGCTAGTTCCCACCACATTATTAATGACTTGTCCGGGAACAGGCGTTATCAATTCCACTTTTGCAGGTTTTACATTTGTAACAGGTTGTACAACAGGTATTGGCTTTTCTTGAGTTGGAGTTTTTGGTGTAAATTTGAACATTCTGTTCGTCACCGCTGGATTTTGCGTTTGTGAAATGGTCGTTCCATAATCTGTACGAATAGCCGTTTTTAAATATTTTTTACTGTGTTTTGCCATGATGTAATAATGTCCTTCACCAGTAGCTAATACTAACTTGAATTTTTGATTTTCAACATTTGCCCAATCCCATTGTTGAAGCAATGCTGCATCATCTCTACTTCCGCCAGCAATATCTAGTACTTTATTGTTCGATTTTGAACGAATGACGTAAAATCCATCTTCAACAGCTTCAAAACGAAACAATTGATGGTTTTGACCCGAAGCATAATCGAGTGTAATAGGAACGCCATTTTGTGTTGCATTAGGATTGACACTCAACACTTTGCTGCCATCATAAATTTCAATAGCATACCATTGTCCTTCTTTTACAGGATTTTGTGCCGTAAGATTTGCGGTAAAGACAACAAGAAAAAACGTAATACAAATATGTTTTAAAGATGAAAGAAGATTCATAAATGTCATAAGGTATTTTGATAGTGATTGAATATACAGTTTTAAAAATACTTCTAATCTTTTGATTTTTAGGTTTTTTTGTAAAATATCTTGACGAAAGTCAAAACTGAATCTAAAAAAAGAAGTTGAAATGAAAGGTTTTAAAATAATTTCCGTATGCTTTTTCCAAGAACTTTTTCGCTTTCTTGAAATTCCTTTTTAGAAATAGCACTTATGAAAGTTTTCGCCATTATAGTGGTTTAAAAATAATTATGAATATATTCAAAATTAGCTTGTAATAAAGACAAATTAACTAATTTTAATGATATTTCTGGAGCTTTTCAGAGGTGAGTTCAACTACAACAACTTCAAAAAAGAGTAAAATGGCTAAAAAAAAGCTTAGTGAATTGGCAGCAACTGCAATCTGTGGAAACGATATAAGTTCCTCTTGTTTGTATGTTTCGGCATTGGCAATTGTATACGCAGGACAATATGCGTGGATATCGTTATTATTAGTGTCAGGTATTTTATTCTTATTTAGAAAAATTTATGGAGAAGTTGTCGGCGCTTTGCCTTTAAATGGCGGTGCTTACAATGCACTTTTAAACACTACTAAAAAATCAACAGCGTCACTTGCGGCAACTTTGACTGTTTTGTCATATATGGCGACAGCTGTGATATCGGCGAGTGAAGCTGTAAAATATGCACACAGTTTATGGGAAGGAATTCCGATCGTATACACCACTATATTTTTACTCTTATTTTTTATGGGATTGGTGATTTTAGGGATTGGAGAATCTTCAAAAGTGGCAATTTTTATCTTTATTTTTCATCTAAGTTCGCTAGTTATTTTATGTGGTTTTAGTGCTTATTTCTTATTTGCAAATGGCTTTGACACACTTTTTAAAAACTTTAATATGCCTGTTGAAGGCGGAATTGTGACAGCATTATTTTTCGGTTTTGCCGCCGCCATGCTTGGTATTAGTGGTTTTGAAAGTTCGGCGAATTATGTTGAAGAACAAAAAAAAGGCGTATTCCCAAAAACGTTAAAAAACATGTGGATTATCGTTACGGTATTCAATCCGTTATTAGCATTTTTGGCGTTGGCAATTATTCCTTTGGCGACCATCAACGCACACGAAGAAACTTTGTTGTCATTTATGGGAAATATATCAGGCGGTAACTGGCTTTTTTATGTAATTTCTATGGATGCTGCATTGGTGTTAAGCGGCGCAGTTCTTACTGCGTATGTTGGTGTTGGCGGATTGGTAGAACGGATGGCACTCGATCGTATTTTGCCAAAACAATTGCTCAAAAAGAACAAAAAAGGCAGTTCTTATCGAATATTTATCCTCTTTTTTCTACTATCAACCTCTATTTTAATTATTACGCAGGGCGATTTAAAATCACTGGCAGGCGTGTACACGATTGCTTTTTTATGTGTGATGATTTTATTCGGAATTGGAAATATGCTATTAAAAATAAACAGGAAAAAATTACCACGACCAGAAGTTGCAGGTTGGTTTGCACTTTTCATTGCTATTATAGGAATAGCAGTGGCACTTGTTGGAAATATTATTCTCAATCCGAAAGATGTTGGTATTTTCTTAGAATATTTACTCCCAGCGATTTTAGTGACTGGTTGTATGTTGTACAGAGTTCCTATTTTAAGGGCGGGATTGTTCTTTCTGGATTATATTACGCCTGAAAAAAATTCTTTTTTTGAAAAGATTAATAGAAGAATTAAAAAAGCAATTTATAACATCAACTCGCAACAATTTATTTTCTTTACCAATCACGATGATGTAGCTACGCTCAACAAAGTGTTGCAATATATTGAAGCGAACGAAAATACCAGACGTTTGAAAATAGTTGCAGTTTTAAACGAAAACGAACATATTGCTAAAAATCTTAAAAATGATGTAAATGTGTTAGATAGAGCTTATCCGAACATCATTATTGAATTTATTGAAGAAGAAGGTGTTTTTGGTCCAGATAAAATAAAAGAGCTTTCAAAACGATGGAACATTCCTATCAACTTCATGTTTATTGGTTCGCCAGGCGATAAATTTCCATATCGAATTGATGAATTGGGCGATGTAAGATTGATTATTTAAAGGATTATTTTCTATTGTTTCATTATTTTTTGGTAATTTAAAAAATCAAGATACATTCAACTATATTTATTAAAATCAAACAATTAATCACGCCTGAGATGAATACAAAATCATTCCTGTTATTTTTATTAATTCTTACTTTTTTTGCCTGTAAAACAGAAGAAAAGAAAGCTAGGAAATCTACAGAAAATACTGAAAAAACAACAGAAGATACAACGGTTGAGAAGGTAACTGAAGAAGTGAAAGACATGGATTTGTCAAAAGTGCAAAATACAGATGTAACGGAAGAATGGAAAACAAAACCAGCAGTTGTTTTAAACGATCAAAAAGATGGACAAGAAATAACTAAACAACTCCTTGCGGCTAAAAAACCGAGTTTAGATAATGGTCGTTGGATAAGCACGGACGATTCTAAAGCTGGAATTGAAATCAAAGACGGAAAAATCATCCTGTTTTACAAAGGAACTGAAACAAGTTCAAATGATATTTACAATTATGAGTTAACAGAACATGAAGGTGTAGAATACCTAACATTGACAAATGCTTCTGGTGAAGAACTCAAATATTCAATTTTAGAATATGCTGAAGAAATATTGATTATTAGTTACTTAGCGCGCGGAAATACGCTTACATATACCAAAGAAAAATAATGGTATTGTTTGATTCTTTCCTAAAAAACGGAACAAAAAATTACGTAAAAACCCTTATTTTTAAAACGCGTGTTAGTGCTACTTTCAGATGTGCTTTTTAAATTGTATGTTTGATAAAACTGTAAAAATCAACGATTCCTATGCCAACCTCAACCTCAACACCAACTCCGGCGCCATCAACTGATGTTCCAAAGGCGGAAAACGGTACTGCAAATACTGCGGTAACTCAAGCTCCAAAAACTATCAATAAAGGCGTTTCACATGACCTTATGCTAGAAATTAAGGAGGAATTAGAAAACATGCTTTCGTTTGCCATGCGAAATGGAAAAGTGATTAATACCGAATTAAATCCTTTAATTGAAAGTGATAATTTGGACAATTTAATTAACGCACACAACATTTTAGCGAAAAACATTGCGCCAGCCACGCCAAAATCAATCAAATATTTAAAAAAACTCAATACCGAAGAACATAGCCGAACCATATTCAGCAAGTTACCAATCATTCGAAATTTAATTACGTTAGCATTACTATTCTTAATGCTTTTTATTGGAACTTCATTATCGGATCAAGTAGATAAAGAGTCACTTTCCAAAGGTGTATTAGCAAATGATGGTATGTCGTTATTGCTCAATTTACTATTTATCTGCGCTACTTCTGGTTTGGGAGTTGTCTTTTATTTATTAAAAAACGTTAGTGAAGGAATCCAAAAAGGAACCTTAATGCCCGAACAATCTGTCTATTATGTAGGATTGATTGTCTTAGGAATTATGTCAGGATTAATTCTATCAGAAATCGTATCTACCTATAACAATGGCGAAAGTTTGACCATTTTCAACAGTTGTGTATTAGCACTCGTGGGTGGATTTTCTTCGGACGCTATATTTAGTATCTTGCAAGGAATTATCAATAAAATCAAAACAATTTTTACTTCAGACGACAATCCAAACTAAATTTTAAATAAAATCAACTTATGAAACTACTCATAAAAAGTGTACTTTTTTTTAGCATACTAATCGGAATTATATCTTGCGCTTCCATTCCTGCATCTACGGCAACATTGTCACAAGAAGTGATTTCGGAAGCTGATGCAATGCACAAATTAAATATTGCATTGGTCAATCAGTTATTTGATGAACGAAAACAAAAAGTAAATGACTTTATTAACAATCAATACATTCCGACATTCGTTAAAAACTTTGAAGCAAAAATACCTGCAAATATTGATGTAAGAGCAGAATTGCCAAACATCTTAAAAAGCGTGATGCCTGTGATCAGCAGAAAGCGTGATTCACTTCAAAATCTAGTTGATACGCAACGCAATCAGGTCATTACTTCATTAAATGAAAGTTATACGAACTATCAACGTGCCAGCGGAACATTGCAAAATTTAATAACTTCCGCTGTCAAACTAAAACAATCAGAAGCAAATACCTTAGCACAGATACAAAGTCTGACAAAAACGAATATCAATGTTAACAAAATAGAAGGTCATTTAGACAGTTTATTAATCAAAACAGGAAGTGGATTTGATAAATTATTAAATATAAAATCAGCCATAATCGGTAACAACTAAAATTCAAACACATGAGCGATACAATAAATTGGGATGATCTAGCAAATCAAGCCGCAGCACAAACAGATACTGAGTTCAATACAACCATTGCAAGTTTAACTCGCATGAGCATTTCTGAAATTGATGAATTCATCAAGCAGAGTGAAATTACCAATGCAAATGCCATTAAAGTATTAAAAGAAATTAATGATGCAGCCGCATCAAATACTTCCAAAGCAGATGCTATTGCAAATATTGACAATGGGGTTAGTTTTTTAGTCAGTTTGGCAACAAGAATCGTGTAAAACAAAAAACATATAAACATGAAAAGCAGTAACGAAAATTGAGCGTTATTGCTTTTTTCGTTTAAAGAATAACGAACAGTTGCTAAGATTTGTTAATAAAAATTATGTAAGGAATTCAGATAAAAACCTACTTTTGTAAAAAGCGTTTAATATTTAGAAAAAACAATATGTCAGATACAAATACAGCATTAGATTGCTTAATTATAGGAAGTGGACCCGCAGGATATACAGCCGCAATTTATGCAGCAAGAGCCGATATGCATCCTGTAATGTACACAGGAATGGAGCCAGGCGGACAATTGACTACGACCACAGAAGTTGATAACTTTCCAGGGTATCCAAATGGAACGGATGGAACTGCCATGATGGAAGATTTAAAAAATCAGGCAACACGTTTTGGTACGGATGTACGTTTTGGATATGCTACACGTGTAGATTTTTCAGAAGAAGTAGGAGGAATTCACAAAGTATACATCGATGACGGAAATGGCGAACAAGAATTTTTAGCGAAATCTGTCATTATCTCTACCGGAGCTTCCGCAAAATATTTAGGACTCGAAAGTGAAGAGCGTTTAAAAGGTGGCGGCGTTTCGGCATGTGCTACTTGTGACGGATTCTTCTACAAAGGACAAGAAGTTGTTGTTGTTGGTGGTGGAGATACTGCCGCAGAAGAAGCCACTTACTTAGCAAAACTTTGTACAAAAGTAACGGTGTTGGTTCGTAAAGACGAAATGAAAGCGAGTAAAGCCATGCAACATCGTGTAAACAATACCAAAAATTTAGAAGTATTGTACAATACAGAATTGGATGAGGTTTTGGGTGATATGGTTGTTGAAGGCGTTCGTGTTGTCAACAATCAAACACAAGAAAAGCATGAAATTGCGGTTACAGGTGTTTTTATTGCGATTGGTCACAAACCAAATACCGATATGTTTAAAGGAATTTTAGACATGGACGAAACAGGTTATTTAATCACAGGAGCAAAATCGACTAAAACAAACATTCCTGGAGTTTTTGCGGCTGGCGATGTGCAAGATAAAGAATACAGACAAGCTATTACAGCGGCAGGTTCTGGATGTATGGCGGCACTCGATGCAGAACGCTATTTATCATCTGTAGAAGATGTAGTGGAAGCTTAAAAATTTTCAATAAAAACACAAAACTAAAAAATGCGCTTCATTTAATGTAAGCGCATTTTTTTATGTATGTTTTTGTAGTGAAATTTTAAAAATAGTGCGTTCAATGAACGTAAAAAACAATCTTCAAATTGCACATTGTTAAATTACTCTTGATGAATACCGCCCGAAACAGACTTATTTTTAGCAACAGATTCAGGGTTTCCATAATAATGAACATCGCCACCACTAGAACTATTTGCAATCAGCTTTCCTGAAACCGTAACCGTAACATCTGCGCCACTACTTGCTGAAGCATCGCAATCTTTTACGGATAAATCTCTCGCTTGAATGTCACTTCCGCTACTTGCATCCGCCGTTAAAGAATCCGCCGTTCCAGAAATTTTAATATCTGCTCCACTAGAAGTTGAACAGCTTACATGTACAGCTTCTACTTCAATTTTAATATCGGCGCCACTATTGCTTTTTACTTCAAGGTTATCCGCAATTAATACTTCCGTAGAATAGACATCTGCACCACTGGTACTGACAATTTTTTCAATGATAGGCAAACTCACATGTACTTTTTTCGACTTGCAACGTCCAACACTTTCTTTGGTGTGAATAACCAATGTTCCGTTTTGAATATCGGTCGCAATAAGCGAAATAACATTTTCGTCAGCTTCTACTTCAATAGAAGTATTTTCTGATTGTGTAATATATACGTCGAGTCCTTCTGAAGCTTTAATCATAGTAAAAGTTTCTTGAGCATCTCTTTCTTCTGTCACCACATTTCCGTTTCCAGCAATGCCAGAATTAAAATTGATATCACAAGAAGTAATAAGTACGCTAATAATAGCAATGGCGATAAATCGTGCTAAAGTGATCATAATAGTTAGTGTTTTAAAATTGTATTGATTGATGATTGTTGATTTTTAAAAGTAAAAAAATAGCGATACTAATAACGAAACCTGTTGGAATTCCCACAAATAAGCCTGCATATATCCATTCGTTTGGTAAACTGTGTAATGGATAATAGTATGCCAAAATTTTACCGACAAACAATCCAACTACCAAAACTGTGATGAGCAGTTTTAGCAGTACATATATGGATTGTGAAATGTTCATTTTTTGATTGATTTTGGTTGTTAGTTTTACACTCAGTTAAGTCAAAGTATTGATTGATAATTTATTTTAATTACTCGTTTTTTTGCGTGTTAGGAACCGAATCCTGCTTTACATTCACGTCTTTATTATTGATATTAATATCTACTTTATCTGAGTTGATGGTAATTGGATTGCTATCACTTTTTTTACTTTTCAATTTCTTGATACTTGTGGTATCGCAATCCAAGCATTTCAAATCGTCATCAATCACTTGATAATAATTATCTTCTTCACCTTGCCCTAAAATATCTCCGGAACCGACTGAGTTTCTGTGAAACGAACTCGTATTTTTATCCGCATAAATAATAGTGCCTTCTGGTAAGTACAATATAATTTCCACTTCTTGTTGGTTGTGTTTATCTTCTGGGTTAAACAGAAAATAGTTATCAAGTTTCAAAGTATTGTCTGCAAAAAGATACTTGTAATCAATACCTTCTGCGCGTTCTCTGGCTTTTATAATGGAAACGCCGCCAGCTTTTCTATCAATTCGTAAACGTGCATTTTCACTTTTTGTAGGTCTCACAACCAATCGTATGGATCTAGAGAACAAAACAACATCGCCATTTTCGTTATGTTTTACTTCGTAATGATTGTAACGATGGTGATAATATCTCTTTGAATGGGTGAAATATTCATCAGAAATCATTTCTACCTTAATAGTGTCATTTGCGACAATAGGCAATTCTATTTTTGAAGATACCGAAGCATCAACTTTGTGATGTAATGCAGCACTTGATGCAACAAAACCAATTCCTACACATGATCCTATCCAAAGTACAAATAATGCAATTTTTGCAGGCATACCAATAGAATTTGAATTTTTTACCAACATTCTAATTCCTAAAATAAAAAGAACCAAGGCTGGAATTCCGATTGATAATAAGATCAAAATTCCTAAAACCCATCTTGGCGTTTCATTCAATATACCTAGATCGTGATAGTACCATGATTTTTCTTCCGAGAGAATATCCATATCAAAGAAACTTACGCCAATTGCAGAAATAAGTACACTAATCAATAAACTTGCAGCGATGATAATGAAAATTATTCCAAAAAACTTTGCGAAAATTTTCAGAAAAACCATTGCAATCTCACCCAGTGAATCAAAGAAGGAAGATGCTCCGCTTTTGACTTTTTCGCCAACCTGATCGAAGTTTACATCGTTTAGTCGTTCATGAACATCATCCAGTCCTTCCTTTATTTTTTTCTCAATGTTGGTGATGTTCGCGGGCTTTCCCGCCATAGCAAGCTTTTCACTTGTAGTAGTCGCTTTTGGTATAATAATCCATAAAATAATATAGACTAAAACGGGCGATCCAACGCCTGCAAATACTATCAGAAGTGCTAACAACCGAATCCATAACGCATCAATACCAAAGTATTGTGCAAAACCAGCACACACACCACCGATAAACTTATTGTCGTAATCTCTGTATAATTTTCGTTGTGTTCCTGTTTGGCGACTGTAATTGGTCTTAGGAGCATCTTCAAAAATTTCGTCGTCCACTAAGTAATCTTCAGGTTGTCCCATAATTTCGATCACTTCCTCAACTTCTTTCATGCTAATTACTTGCCGATCTGTTTTCATGCGTTCCGAAAAAAGTTCGGCAACTCTAGCTTCAATATCTGCGATAATTTCATCTCGCCCTTGCGAGTCTGTAAAGGAGCGTTTAATAGCGTTCAAATAGCGCTGTAAACTGTCATAGGCTTCTTCATCAATATGAAAAAACATATTTGCTAAATTTATATTGATTGTCTTATTCATTAGTAGTGTTTTTTTGGCGTGTTACGAGTGATACTGCATTTTGTAAATTGTTCCAAGTGGTATTCAGTTCTTTCAAAAATAATTTTCCTGTTTCTGTGAGTCCATAATACTTTCTTGGTGGTCCAGAAGTTGATTCTTCCCAACGATAATTGAGTAAACCTGCATTCTTCAATCTTGTCAATAGCGGATAAATAGTGCCTTCTACGACAAGCATTTTAGCGTCTTTTAGTGTGTCTAGTATTTCGGCAACATACGCATCCTGATCTCTCAAAATGGATAAAATGCAATACTCTAACACACCTTTGCGCATTTGTGCTTTTGTGTTTTCTATCTTCATGTTTTCATGTGTCTTTTAATTGATACTGTTCGTTTTTTGATTGATGATAATTGAATTGATTGATGATGATTGATGATGATTTTTTTATTTGATAAATCTAATCGTTAATGGATATCGATACTTTTCGCCTTCGTTTGCTTTCATAGCTGCGATAATGGTATACGTAATATTTACAGCGAAAAATAATAAACAGCCAATACCCATCATAATTCCTATAAAGGACAAATTGTACACATTAAATCCTTCATTAAAATTAACAGTTATGTTATTGTAACGGAAAATATTCCACGTATTGAAATGCTGAATTCCCGATGCAATAAAAAATGGAATCGTCAATAAAGTTCCGGCAACTTTATAACAAAACAAACTCAACTGAAAATTCAACGCTTCTTTTCCATGATGATCTATATATGCTGATTCCTTTTTATACATTGTCCAAAAAATAAGCGGAAGTATAAAATTTCCAAACGGAAAAAAATACTTTCCAAAAGTGGTTACATGTAAAATTGTAGCGACGTTTTTTTGATGTTTTGTGAGTGCTGAGTCCATTACCTATTATTTTCTTATGCAAATATATGGTTAAAAAAAGGTATTATGCAAAACATAGTACTAAAATTTAACATTATTTAACATTTATTAATTTTGATACATCATGAAAAATTACAGTGTTTTAGTCTGGCTTTTTCAGTAGTAATAGGGAATTGAAGCGTATTTTTTGTATTTTGGCAATATAAAAATAAGGAACCTAAAAAAAATGGCTAAGAAACTAACTCCGTCAAAAATTAATACTTTTTTACTCTTCAAACTTCCATCAGCCTACTTTTCAGGGGTTCGATTGAAAGAAATTAACGATGAATCGGCAACTGTTACAGTAAAGCATCGATGGATTAATCAAAATCCGTTTAAATCATTATACTGGGCAACACAAGGCATGGCTTCTGAGTTGGCAACAGGCGTGTTGGTCATTCAAGGAATAGAAAACTGTGGTGAAAAAATTTCGATGTTGGTACAATCACAAAAAGGACATTTTACCAAAAAAGCAACCGGACGCATTCGTTTTGTGTGTAATGATGGAAAAAAAGTAAACGCAGCCATTGAAAAAGCTATTGATACGGGTGAAGGACAAAGTCTTACGCTCTATGCAGAAGGACTTGACGAAGCAGGCGAACGTGTTTCTAATTTTGAATATGAATGGGCGTTAAAACTCAGAAAGAAAAAATAGTTGTAACAAAATCTACTTTTTAACTTCTTATAGAACGCAATCAACACTTCGACTCAACTCAGTGTAAAAAAATAAAAATTATGACAGCACACGAAATTGATTACCACATTTACGGAGCAGAAATGCAATATGTAGAAATTGAACTCGATCCAGATGAAGCCGTTGTCGCAGAAGCGGGAAGTTTTATGATGATGGACGACGGCATTAGTATGAATACCATATTTGGTGACGGATCTAACCAAGACAAAGGAATTTTAGGAAAACTGTTCTCCGCAGGAAAACGAATTCTAACGGGCGAAAGTCTATTTATGACTTCTTTTTTAAATAACAGCGCTTTTGGTGTAAAAAAAGTAAGTTTCGCTTCGCCTTATCCGGGAAAAATTATTCCTATTGATTTAACAGATTATCGTGGAAAATTCATCTGTCAAAAAGATGCTTTTCTCTGTGCCGCAAAAGGCGTTACGGTCGGAATTGAATTTTCAAAAAAACTAGGTCGTGGATTATTTGGCGGCGAAGGATTCATCATGCAGAAACTAGAAGGCGACGGAATGGCGTTTGTAAATGCAGGAGGAACCATGGCGCGAAAAGAGTTGCGACCAGGCGAAACATTGCGTGTAGATACAGGTTGTATTGTAGGTTTTACACAAGATGTAGATTATGATATTGAATTTATTGGCGGTATCAAAAACACACTTTTTGGCGGTGAAGGAATGTTTTTTGCAACCTTAAAAGGTCCCGGAATTGTGTACATTCAGTCGTTGCCATTCAGTCGTTTGGCGGGCAGAATTATTGCATCTTTACCAAATAGTGGAAATAGTAAAGGCGAAGGAAGCATTTTGGGAAGTATTGGTGACTTACTAGATGGTGACAATCGTTTTTAGAAGTATTTTTTAGGTCAAATAAAAAAATAGGATCTTCCTACATCTGTTAAAGTTTTGTTTAGAAAGTATAAACATCATTTTTTTTTACTAAATTTAAGAATCTAAAATGATGTCTATACTATAAAATTACGCTTTAAAAATTTTAACCTAAACCCTCGTTAAATATGGCAAGAGCGATGTTTGATTACACAAAGATTGTACTTAAAAAAGTAAGCTTTGATCCATCATTATTTTGTAAAGAATTACAAAAGGCTTTGCAAAGACTGTTACCACACGAAATAACTGAATTAAAAATATGGATTAATTCTTTAGTAACAGCTAATCCGCAATTAGACCAATGTTTAATCTATTTAAACCCATAAAAAAAAGCCACGTTTAGCGTGGCTTTTTTTATGTTTGAAATCCATGCGTTTTGTATACTTAACTAAAACGCAACAGAGAATATTTCTTAAAAAATATAACACAGCCTAAAAAAGATTAGTTAAAAATTATCATTTTATACTTTATAAATTTATAATTTTAGACCAACTAACAAATCGTTTTTTCTTTTGAAATTATCATCTACGTACAATTACTTTCTATTCATTTTCTTTTGTAGCATACCTATTTTGGCGCAAAATGATGAAAAAAGTAATTACTTAAAATACATTGATGAAGCGGATCATGTGCTAGATGATTCGCCAGATTTGGCTACTACGTATTTAGATTCCATTCCAAAACCATTAAAAAATCACATTGATGGTCATTTAGCTAGCTATTATCAATTAAGAGGTTTAATCAGCGACAGAAAAAATGAACAATCAGAATTATACCAAAACTTTTTATTGGCGTTAAGCTATGCCAAGCAAGAAAAGAATTATAAGATTGCAGGAATGACGTCTATTGAGTTATTTTACAATACCTATGTCATCAAAAAAGACTCAAGTGCATTTCACTATTTAGAAGAAGCAAAAGAATATTTTACACATATTAATGATGCAAATGGATTGGCGGAAGTCACGCAAATGAAAGCGTATGTTGAAAGTGAATCTAAAAACTATGCAAAAAGTAATGAATTGATTTTAGCACATTTGGACGAATACAAAAACATCAAAGACGATCAATATTATTATTTGTATGCGCTATTTATGCTAACAACAAATCACATTGATTTGGGAAATATCAGCGAATCTCATAAATATTTTACGCTCTTAAAAACCTTACAGTCAGATCCTACAATTTCTAAAGTTCTATACAATTTTCATGAAGTGTCTATATTTACGTGTTTAGCAACCTATCATTTTGAACAAAAAAATATAGATTCCACTTTATTTTATTTGGAGAAAAGCGAAAATTTACGCTATGCCATGAATAACAATGATATTAGAAATCATTTCAACCTTTATGCAGATTATTATCATCATATTCAAGATGTAGAAAAGAAAAGTGCTTACATTGATTCTTTGAAAATCTTTGAAAATAAGTTACTTAATAAAAATTTAGAAGCCAGTCTTACCATTCATAAAGAATTAGAAAACTCTGTTAATTTACTAGAAAGTGAAAATCAGAAAAAGCGAGCTCACAGAAATTGGATTATTATACTAATCGCTTCTTTATTGACGCTTTCGATTACATTCCTAGTATTTTATAAAAAGTATCAGAAAAAGATCCAAGACTTTATCAATAAAACAAAAAAAGCGTCTCATTTAAAATCGAACCATGAAAAACTCAAAGCAAAAGTCGTTGGTTTAGAGCAATACATTATAGAAGTAAAAGACGAGGTTAAAACGATCGCTGCACTCCAAAATCCTCAAGAAATTCGTGAAAATGTAAAAGATCTCTATAAAAATTTACACCTTAAATTTTCAACGGAATTAGCCAATAGCGAGAATCATCTGGAATTAATCAATGAACTAAATGTTCGCTTTTTTGATAAATTAAAAGAATTACATCCTTCTCTACATGATTCTGAAGTGATCATTTGTTATTACCTTTTCATAGGATTTAAAAACAAAGAAATAGCGTCTCTTTTAAACACGTCTACAAGAGCTGTAGAAAGCAAACGATTTAGAATAAGTAAAAAAATCCTCGATCAACAAAAGGATAAAATAACCTTGATAACATATCTTCAAACTCTTTTTGGCGAAAGCAACTAAGCTTTTTTCAATTTGTACGTAATCCCGTTAAAGCCTTTATTTTATAGAAGTGCGTAGTAAATGCGTAGTGATAATTTCAGCATCATATTACTATCTTATACATATTTGTATAGTTTTTAAAAAGTATGAATTATGAAAAAAAGTTTTACTCTTTTGTGTTTAGTTTTTTGTGTTTTAACCCATGCACAATCGATTGATTACAAAAATGCGCCTTTAAAAAAAGGTAGTAATTATTATGAAATCCTAAACACGGTTCGTCAAGAACTGGCGCCTTTGCGAAACAGTACGCAAAAATCGGATATCAAAAAAATCAAACAATTTGAACGCTGGGCGTTTTATTGGAAAGATAGAGTAGATGCCAATGGAAAATTTCCGAATGAACTTCTCGGATTTTACAACGCAGGTATTTTAGATAGTAACGGTAAAATTAATCAGACTATTACAGGAAAGTCCAACAACAGTTCTGAAAATTGGATAAATATTGGTCCGCAAACAGTTCCTGATGATAATGGCTATCCGAATGCGCCTCAAATGGGAAGACTCACTAACTTTTTTAGATTTGTGCATCCAACACCAAGTCAAAATGTACTTTTTGTAAGTGCGCCCGTAGGTGGAATATGGAAATCTGAGGATAACGGCGCAACTTGGTCTCCAAAACTTGATTTCATCGCAGGAATTGGCGTAACAGACATTAAAGCGAGTTCAACAGATGCTACAAACCCAGGAACCCTATATGTATCAACAGGCGATTATGATGGCGGACATATCAAATCTATTGGTGTCTTAAAATCTACGGACTTTGGAGAAACCTATCAATCAACAGGATTATCATTTCCGTTAAACGCGAACGAATCGACTTCTAATTTAATCGTACTTGATGATGATACAGTTATTGTAGGAACAAATGAATTTATCAAAAAAACGACCGATGGCGGCGCAACTTGGACAAATGTGTACACACACAATTACAATGACGCGGCTATTGGAAAATTTCATAGAAATGGCACCAACATCATGGCGTGCGATACTTGGGGCGGTTTATTATTCTCATCAAACAATGGAGATACTTGGACGCAACTCATTGTTGAAGGCGTAAGTAGAGCACGACATGCTTCTACTTCAGATCAAAACGGAGTATTTTATGTGCAAAACATGGCAGGTCAGGTTTTTACGTATGATCCAGCAAGTATGACACCAACCTTGGTAAGTTTAGGAAATCCTACTACTGGATACAACTCGCAAGGTGATTACAATCAGGCACTTGTAGTGAAAGATGGTTTAATTATTAGTGGAGGCGTAGATGCTATAAATTCGGAAGACAATGGAACTACTTGGTATACAACACTAAATAATGCGTGGACAGATAGTTTTTCAGATGGTTCTTACGGTCATGCAGACATTCATGAAATGGGCTATTTAGATAATGGCTATTCTTTTTGGGCTGTAAACGATGGCGGTTTAATTTACTTCGATTATCCAACGATTTCAGAAGCAAAACCAACGGTAAATTATATTTCTAACAGTGTCGTGATTACACAGCTTTATTCCGTAGCGATTTCTCCACAAAGTGAAAATCATATCTTAATGGGAAATCAAGATAATGACGGCTATAGTAAAGAATTACGCGGCGGAAACTACGAATGGGTATCTGCCTTAGCAGGTGACGGAACGTGTACTGCCATCGATTATACAAACCCAGATATCAGATATTTAGGTGCTCAAAATGGTGCGTTGAGAAGAACCGATTCAGGATTTACTTCGTATGACACAGGTGTAGATTTACCAACACCAGCAACAAATGCACCGTTTGTATGGACATTAAAAATGAATACGACAATTCCAACTACCTTATATGGTGGTTTTGCCGATGTATACAAAACGACTGATAAAGGGGCAAGTTGGACAAATCTTAATTCTGGAGCTGGAGCCATAGAATATATTGAAACATTTGGCTCAAATCTTTTGGTAATTGGTGAAAACTCTGCTAAAAAATCTGATGATGATGGCGTTTCTTGGACAACACTAACGGAACCAGATGTTACGGCTAAAATGAACTCGTTATCAATAGATCAAAACAATACAGATGTTATATATGCAACTGTAAGAGGATATGTAGATGGTTCAAAAGTGTATAAGTCTACAGATGGCGGTGCTAACTGGACAAATATTTCGGCAGGTTTACCAAACATTAAAATGACGCAAGTTGTATTTAAACAAAATCAAACAAGTACTGAAATTCTCTTTGCAGGTACTGAAATTGGGGTATATGTAAAAGTAGATGCTGGAAATTGGGAACCACTTGGACTTTATTTACCAAATGTGATTATCAATGATCTTGAAATTAACTACACAGCAGATAAATTAATTGCTGGAACTTATGGTAGAGGTTTATGGGAACTCAACATAAGCAACAATACTTTAGGTGTGGATGAAGTGGAAACTTCAGGAAATTTGAAACCTGTCATCTATCCAAATCCAGTATTGGAAGGAACACTAAATGTGAAATTGCCAAATGAAAGCAACGCTCTCAACTATATGATGTACAATGTAGTTGGCGGACTTGTTTCAAAAGGAGAATTACATTCAGGAGTAAATACATTGGATGTAAAAGCTGTCGCAGCAGGTGTTTATATCCTAAGAATGACAGATGGAAACTATGCTTCTACTCAAAAAGTGATTATAAAATGATGAACTCATCTTGACTTTTTCTATTCCCTAAAAAATGGTACAAATCCGTTCATATTTTGTTACTTTTCTTAGTCGTATCGCTGCTATGACTTTCAAAAAGTGTCGCATCTGAACATATTTCTACTCATTTTCGGTCAAATATTAAAAGTCAAGATGAGTTCAATGAACAAATACCTTTTTTAAAATAGGAGACAGTCTAAAAAAAATATAAACAAACTTCATTCTGAATCTGATTCAGAATCTCATTACGCTGGTTTTCAATGATGATGAGAAACCGAATCAAGTTCGGTTTGACGAAATTCTGACTTTTTAGACTGTCTTTTCTTTTTTCTCAATACTACTTCTGTACAGGACTGATAATTTCTACGTTATGAAACGCAATAGCACCTCTGACAATGCCCATAATAACAGTGCGGAGTGCTTCAATAATCTGCATTTTTAATTCACTTTTGTGAAAAAGTAAACTTACTTCGCGTGCTGGTCTTGGTTCCACAAAATGGCGTAAATATTTACGTTCATTTTCTTTCAAATCTAAGGTGTGTAAATAGGGTAGTAGCGTCATGCCTAAATTTTCGTTGGATAATTTTATCAAGGTCTCAAAACTTCCACTTTCCAACTGAAAATGATCGTCCGCCAATGCTTTTGGCATTTTACATAAATTAATCACGCCATCGCGGAAGCAATGTCCATCTTGCAACAATAAAATATCGTCAATATCTAAATCTTGTACTTCCAATTCTTTTTTATCGAATAATCTATGACTTTCCGTTGTATATCCCACAAAAGGTTCATAATACAAGACACGTTCTATAATTTGTTCGTTCCCTAATGGAGTCGCCGCAATGGCAGCATCTAAATGCCCTTCATTCAGTTTTTTAATAATAGCTTCTGTGGTCGATTCTTCAATCTTTAAATTTATTTTAGGATATTTTTTAACGAACGTTTTTAAAAACATCGGCAACAAAGTTGGCATAATCGTCGGAATAATTCCTAGCTTAAATTCGCCACCAATAAATCCTTTCTGTTGGTCTACAATATCTTGCATTCTTCCGGATTCATTGACGATATTTCGCGCTTGTGCTACAATCTTCTTTCCAATTTCGGTTAATTGGATTGGTTTTTTACTTCTATCAAAAATCTGAATTTCTAACTCGTCTTCTAGTTTCTGTATTTGCATGCTCAACGTAGGTTGTGTGACAAAAGATTTTTGAGCAGCAAGCGTAAAATTTTGGTTTTCGGCAACTGCCAAAACATATTGTAATTGTGTAATCGTCATTCGTAATCAATTTAAGTGATAAAAATATGAAAACTATCGATAAAACTTATATTGATTTGCATTAAATCTTTTCCAAATTTATTCAACCAATAAAATAACGATGGTATACAATGCAAAAAACGACACATAAAGTGTCGCTTTTTATATAATTGAAAGTTCGAGATTCTCAGTACTCAATACTCAATACTCAATACTAATTACTCAATACTAATTACCAAATTAAAGTACAATTTTCATAGTCAAGTCAGTATCACTTACAGTAAACTTTGCAGATCCAAATTCTGGTGGTCCGTAGCTTAGTTCATTATTAGACATTCCATAATCTTCGGTTGGCATTCCAGAAGCATCAAAATCTATTTTTCCATTGTCATTTTCGTCATGAACACAGGTAATAGCGTATGCTCCTTTTGGAACATTTGTAAATGTAACTTTCACTTTATTTCCTTCAATAGTAGTTCCTGTTGCCTGAATTGGTTGTTTTATCAAAAAAGTATCTTCTGTATGTAATGCGAATAAAACTTTTCCAGTATTATTTTTGATGTTGTCTATAGTAACAGTAATGGTAATTCCTTCTGTAGAAGTGTCTGAAGTTTGTGCGGTAGCGAATACACTTGATATAAAAAGTGCGATTAAAAGTAAATTTTTCATGATGTGATGATTTTTAGTAATGATTATGTTTTTGTTTCTGTTTGATGATTCAAAAGTCTACATAAAACTAAAAAGCACCCAAAAAAAGATACCTAACTGTAATTTTTGGTGGATGAATTGTTATTCTCGGGAACTTTTCCAAAAAACAAAGCGTCTATATACATAACAAAACGTTTGAAACTTTACAGAGTGGTATTATTTTTTCGTTCCTAGTATTATCTTCAATGCATAATACCATTTTCACCTTAAAATTACTCACAAAAACTTGGGCTTTTTCCTTTATTCTTCAAAATAAAATGTAACCGTAGCTATGGCTATGCTTGCATTTTCTTTTTTGACTAAAGAAAAAATAACTGCCTTTTTATTGAGTAATTTTAAAGCAAAACTGGTATAAGGTTGTTGCCAGCAAACTCTAATTAGTTTATTAGGTTGCGTATAACTCAATTTTGAAAAGTCTGATTCGATGTATTCAATAGGGTAAGTTGCACAAACTCCACTAAAAAGAGGAGTCAATTTTCAAATACTACTTAGGGTCAAAAAACAATGAACCGATAGAATCCGAGTTGTATGAAAATAATTAGGTCGTCTAAAATTACTTTTTAGACGACCTTTTTTATGTGAAAAAATATTTTATTTAGTGTTGACTATATTTTTGTCAATCGAATAATAACTTCACTTAATGGAGCATTTGTACATGTAGCACTTGCAGTATCTTCAATAAATCGGATGTCAATTGTTGCGTCATCTACCATATTATACGATGTTGGTGTTGCTGCGCCCAAACCTAATAATACATTTGCGCCACCACAATTAAAGTTAGTGTCTTGGTCATTCGCTACGCTTACAGTTCCATCACAATTTAAAGTAAAATTGAAGGTCATGGTTGGTTGCGTTCCAGCAACATCTAAATTTGCCAAATACTTTACAGTAATACTTCTTTCAGTATCAGAAACACTTACAATTTCCACAGTTGCAGGATCACCAAAAACAGGTTCGTCTGTATTTCCAATTTCTTCGTAGGTATACATTCCAGTATATCCTAGTGGTAATGTACTAATATTTCCAGCATTTACCCAAGCACTAGAATTTGATGCACTACACGCAGTTCTTACCACAAAAGTATATGCTGTATTAGGACATAAACCAGTAACCGTATAGGTTGAGTTATTTGTAGTTGCGGAAGTTGCTGTATTAGGATTAAATCCTACGGCTGGACCATAACGAACTTCCCAAGAAGTTTCTCCGTTAGAATCCCAATCTAACACCATTGAATTTTGAGTTGGTGTCGTTGTTAAATTTAATGGAGGCAAGCAAGTTGCAAATCGGAAAGGTCCGCTAAATGCACTTGAACTTCCTGCCTGACTTCCATCTGTGAAAGAATTACAGTTGGCACGCACATAAAATTCGTAATCGTTATTTGGTTGTAAATTCATTACGGAATGCGATGTGTTATTTCCTGTTGCAAACAACTCAGCTTCTTCTAAATTGAATCCTACAAAACCATATTTAATTTCCCAAGAAACTTCATTTCCACCTGGTAACCACGTAAACGTAGCTGAAGTTTTGGTTAAATTTTGTATTCCTAAATTTGTTGGAGCAGGACAAGAAGTACGAAACTGTAAAGGACCAAACCATTCGTTATTGGCTAAATTACAGTCAGACTTTACATAGAACTCGTATGAAGTTTGTGGAGACAATCCTCCGATATTTGCATTGGTTTGTGTGGTGGTGACCATCGTTCCTGTATCTGGATCAAATCCTGGAGCTCCATACGTTGCTACCCATGATACACTGGTTACAGGCAAACATTCTCCAGCGTCATTCACGCTTCCACACCAATTCAATCGTGCAGAAACATCGGTAATATTTGAAGTAAAGGAAGCTGCAACAGGTTGACAAGGTTGTATTATTTCAGGAATTTGTACATCATCTGAACAAGAGTATACCATTCCTATCAGTAGAAGTAAAACTACTTTTTTCATAAAATTTTTTTTTCGTTCATCACAAATATATAAAAACAATGATGAGTTTATCGTTTAGAAGCTAAAAAAACAACATTCTATTAGTTAAACTTTTTGATTGTATATTTACACTTCTTAAATAACGAATCAAAATGAAGAAAATTATATTTCTAGCTATCGGAATTCTTTTATATGCTTGTGGTCCAAAAGAACAAGTTAAAAAAAGCGAAGATATTTCTGCAATAAGCGTAAAAGAGTTTACAACTTTTAAAGTGTTAGATTCTAAAAGTATTGAAAATCAGATGATTTGGAGTGCGTTAGAGCAAGACATGAAAGACTTTTCAGAAGCTGAATATGAAAGACTCAAACCGTATATTCTGGAAAAAAACATTCTGGAATTACACAAAAATAGAACGCAAGGAATATTCACGTATGAAACATTGGTAAAATTTTACCTGTATCGCATCAAAAAATATGATCGTGATAACGAATTATCGTTAAATTCTGTGATAAGCATCAATCCAACTATAATTGCAGAAGCAAAACAAAAAGATCAAGAATTCTTTAATAAACGATTAAAACCACTCATTTTCGGAATGCCAATTTTACTAAAAGATAATGTAAATACTTCAGGCATGCCAACAACGGCTGGTGCAGTTGCACTCAAAAATAATTATACAGAAGATGCATTTATAGTAGAACAATTAAAACAACAAGGTGCGCTCATTTTAGGAAAAGCAAATTTAAGTGAATGGGCATACTTTTTCTGTGGCGATTGCCCAAGTGGTTACAGTGCTATTGGCGGACAAACCTTAAATCCTTATGGAAGAAAAATGATAGATACTGGCGGATCAAGCTCAGGAAGCGGCGTTTCAGTGGCTGCAAACTTTGCGGTGGCTGCTGTCGGAACAGAAACGGCAGGTTCAATACTTTCGCCATCCAGTCAAAACTCAGTAGTAGGACTCAAACCTACGATTGGATTATTAAGTCGTTCTGGAATTGTGCCAATTTCAAGTACGTTAGACACGCCCGGACCCATGACAAAAAATGTTGTTGACAATGCTATTTTATTAAGCGCATTATACGGGTATGATCCATCTGATAGCAAAAGCAAATCGTTTAAATATTCAGGAAGTTACTATGTTGAAACCATCAAAAACGGAAATCCATCCATAAAAGACAAGCGTTTTGGCGCATTTACACGTTTGATGAACGATACCTTATATATAAATGCTATCAACGAATTAAAAGCACAAGGTGCCATCATTGTAGAAATTGAAGAAGAACAAATAGGCTTACCAAAATTCATCAGTCTCCTAAATTTAGACATGCAAAAAGATTTGCCAGCGTATTTTAAAAACTATGCAAGCAAACAATTACCGTTCACTTCTGTACAAGACATCATTGATTTCAATAAAAAAGATTCGCTCAAAACAATGCCGTATGGACAAAAATTATTCTACGGAATTGTGGATGACAAAGCAACGGATGAAGAATTTACAAGCATGAAAAAAGTGCTGTATGACAACGGAAAATCATATTTCGACATTCCGATGAAAGCTCACAATTTAGATGCTATCTTATCCATCAATAACTATCATGCGGCGTTTGCAGCAGTTGCGGAATATCCTGCGCTCACAGTTCCTATGGGTTACACAACTGAAGGCGTACCCAAAGGTATTACCTTCATTGGAAAGCCATTTGCCGAGAAAAGTTTGCTTGAATGGGCATACGTTTATGAACAAGCTTCCAACATGCGAAAAGCACCCAAAAACTATCAGTAGTCAAAATTAGTTGGGCGTTCCCACACTAAAAAAGCACTCCACTTCACATTTCGAGTTTCCTCAATGTTCGGTGGAGTGCTTTTTTAATGCGGTCGGGCTATCCGCTATATCTTTTCGGCTCATTTCGACTCCGCTCAATGTGCCAAAAAGGATGCCGCTGCTATCCCTAACGCGAAAGAACAGGCAAGTATACTGAGTAAAGTTGAAGTACTCTGCTTAACACAAAAAAATCAACTTTCCAAAAGTGGTTGTTCACCTTGATAATTCTCATCAGTTACAACATCAATAATATCGCCTGCTAATGATGTTGCCAATCCGCCAGCTCGTATCAACACTACAATTATGTAATAAGGATTCTTATTTAAAGGTGATGCGCTAATGACCGCAGGCGAAAAATGAATAAACATTCCTACATTGGTTACAGTCAAAAGTTGTTTTGGTACAACAGCCATCGCAAACAGCAGTCCAAATGCTCCAAAGGAGCAAATAACAGGTTTCATTTTTTTCAACGCAAAAGTGCCTACCTTTTTAATTCCTTCTGTGCCAATAACTCTGATGGCTATAATTAATGCAAACAGCGCTACATCTAGGACTACTAATGGAACTAGCCAGCGTCTTACAAGCTTTGGTAGTGGCGCATTTCGTTCATATAAAAGCCCAATAGTCCACAAAGTGCCTATTAAACTAAGTACTGAAATTATATTAGAAATTGTACCAACAAATCCTAAGTCAGTTTCAGAAACATTTTCAATCTCATCTGCCGGATAAAATAAAAATGCAAGACTTGATACTGCAATACCACCTATGGCAAACGCTCTATCAACATCATTCAAGGTTTTTTCTGTGATTGGATCTATTTCTTCGTTCATGATTTTTTAGTTTAAATTAAGTTGAAAAATGGTACGGCCTCTTTTTACAAATTCTTCTTTCGTTGCACCTTCACCAAAAGGCGCTTTTCCAAAACCAATTTTGTAAAGAACTGTTGTCGGAATGGCTACAAATAAGCACATAACATCTAAGAATGTTAGTTCGTCACTTTTTGTAATTGATTTATAAAGTTGCGTAATCAATGGAATTTCCCATTCTTTATTTAGTCCTACAAGTGCGACATCTAATAATGTTTCCAGTGATTTAAAAATAAGATCCATTAATAATTTTACCAATGTTAAACCAAGAACTGCCAATTCATTCATAAGCAATTTGAGGAATTCTATAAATTTCATGTTGCCAGAAAGAACCTGCTTAAAAGCGGCAAAAATAGTTTCCATTTGAGAACCGATACCTTGGCCAGCTTCTATTAAAATATCTTTCATATCGCTCAAAAAACTTTGCATGACATCTGAAAATTCAGTTGGAATTTTTTCTTTTAAAGGTTTGTCTGTACTATCATGTAAATAATCTTTCTTTGAATTTAACCAATTTGATCGCGGATCTGCCTCTGTTTTCTCAGAAGGTTCAGAAGGATCAACAGCAGACAATTCATCGGGAAAAGTAACTTTGTCAGGTCTAAACTTTCCAATTTGTTCCTCTAAATTATCATCTACAAATTTTTTGATAGTTCCAATTTCACTTTTTAAGGAAAGAATCGCTTCATTGGTAAAATCTTTAAAGGTATTCTTCGTAGCTACAATGTCGTCCCAATCAAATAAAAACGCTAAAAGTTTAAATAAATCTTCAAAGAACACTTTAATCGCATCAAATATTTTTTGAATAAAACTTCCAATTTCCCGAATGGTTGTCACAATCCAATTGAAGACTTGTTCGCCAATTTTAATGACGAATTGTACACCAGCTTTTACTTTTTCTACCACAAATTCAACGACTTGTTTTGCGCCATCCCAAACGGAATGTAAAAAATCGCCCAAGGTTAAACCTTCGTTAAGTATGGAGTAACTTTCTGCAACGGCGCCGCGTGCCACTATTTTGTTATTTGTATTCCCGATCGAAAATGCAGTACGTTTTAATGGTGCATTGTCATCATTTTCCATCGTTTTGGCAAGTTCTAGCATTTGCTTGATGCCTTCCTCGGCATTTTGCAATACTTTCAAATCAGTTCCTTCAGCAACCAAACGCTTTCCTTTTTCATCTGTTACATTCCCCAAACCATTTGCACTCGTTATTTTTTCTTCCAAACGTTCCAACACTTTTCCTTTCAGATTGATGGCTTGTGTTTCTTTTAAGAAATCCGCATTGATGTAAATTTTAGAAGCTGCAATGTCTTTCACAGGACAAATCACGGTAAACTCTGCTAATACATTTAGCGGGATTTTTACTTCATGGTTAGGTCCAATATGATAACTTTGACTATTTACATACACAAAAATATTACTATCAGCACTGAGTCGAACATTGAGTCCTTGAAAGGTTTTCATGGCTTTGCTATGAAATCGAACATGCGCAGAATACGATTCGACTTCTTTTAAACCATCAATCGCTTTTATTGTTAATGTGTTTGTGTTCCAAAGCGTTGTTGTTTTGTCTTGCCACAATCGGGTTAATTCACTACCGTATTTTGTGCTAATTGCAAACAATTGATTGCGAATTCCGTTTCCTTTTACACAGCTAAATTGATCGGCTTCTTCCACCATTAAAATAGGTTGTGTCCATCTTCCTGTGGTAAAGCTTTGTGATTTTTGATCAAAAAAGTGATTGGTTTGATAGTGCAATCCATTTTCGTCAAGCGACCAAACACTGTGTTCGTCGCCGTTTCGAGCAGCGGCAATTTTTTTGATGTTTCCAAGTTTTCCAGGCAAAGTAAGTACTTCAAAATCATTACTTTCAATTCCCGTAATGTATTGATGAACTTGTGTTCCTGCGGCATAGACAAAATCATTTGCATCATCCGATTCTACTAAGGTAAAGCAGTTGATAAATTCATCATTTTCAAAGCGAACTTTGATCGTTTTGTCATATTTCGGATCTGGAAATGATTGAAATATAAACGAACGTTCTTTGCCAATATCATACAATAAAAATACACCATTGTTGTATTGAAAATTCCCCAATTCAAACTGTGTTATTTTCATTCCATTTTCGGGAAGTGTGTACGGTTTCGGATCTAACTCATCCAATGCAGAGATGTAATATTTGGCATCTTTATTTTTTGTTTCTGTTGCAAAAAGCACATGTTCAACACCAATAGAAACTTTATTGATGACTTCAGAAGCGTCTTTTGCTTCCATGCTTGTCCAAGAAATACTTTTGTCAAGCGTTGCAAATTGTGTAGTATCTAATGAAATTTCGTCAGAAACCCATACTTTGTTATTTTCAATTTTGGCGAGTTGAAAATGATTTTCTTCTATATTATATTCTAATTCAAAAGAAGCAACTTTTCTTTCTGAGAACATCATTTTTACCCAACCAGAAGCAGAACCTTCGGAGCGTAAAATACCTTGTAAACATCCTTCTTTGTCTAAACAAAAGATGAACGGTTGTTCGGGAGCGACCATTAATGACTGAATGTTTTCTCCTGCATTAATTGCAGATTCAGGAAAATAATTTGGCATCAATTCACTGTAAAAATCAATCGTAACCGGATCATTTTTAGTGATTTGAAAATTTTGAATAGTTTCTTTTTTTTCCATGATGATTAGTTTTGTTTTTCAATTACAGGCGCATACGAAATGTCATACGCAACAATATCTTGTGGATCTTCAATACGTAAGTTTTTAAAAGTATATACTTTTCCAAGCGGAAGAATGATTTTGTTGGTTTGGTTTAATACATCAATATCATTGAGTTTGCTAATTAATTTAGTATTATCAGCTACACTAGCTTTTCCTAAATCAACAGCAATTTGATTCACAATTCCATCAATTACTTTAACATACCATGCGAAGATGAGTGTCAAGATATTTATAAATACTTTCCAAAAACCACCTTCAAATAAGTTAGGATTTTCATTAAAAGCAATGGAAGGCGTTGAAAGTGAGTGTTTTAAATCAAAACGTCCTGATTTCCCAGCAGAAATATTAAAATCTAAATATCCAGCAGTTCCTTTTTTATCTACAGTTCCTTTAGTATACTGCCCAGAAGTAGATAGCACTTGTTCGCCAACTTTGAGAAACCAAGCTTTTACAATGACCGTAGTGCTTATTTCAATTTTGTAGCGTACAGAAATTCCTGAATTTTCACTATTATTTTTCACGGATTGTTTTGTAATGGTAAACACAGTATCAATTGTATCATCTTTATGTTTTTCATGCTTGTCTAATATCATAATACCATTGGTAAAACCATGCCTGAGCGTAGTTCCATCCAAATCTGTAAAAGTAGTTTGTACATACGCATCCAAAGAATCTAAGTACGTATTGAAATGTGTTTTTTGTAATGCAAATACGCCATCGGTTGTGCTTGTGGTATCTTTTCCTAGTTCGATCAAGCTTTTAGGAAGAATTCCTGCCGTAGTGTTGGTTGGCGGTTTGGTATCATTCAACATCATTAAAAAGTTAAACGCACTAAATTGTCCAGGTTTTTTATTATATGTGCTATGTGAAGTAGAAAAATTGAGTGATGAAGGTTGAAACATCGCTTTTTCAGTAGCTTTTATTTTTTTTCGTTGAATGGAATATCCTAATACATACGAATGTTCTTCTTCTTGTAAAATGACATTAAAGTAGTTTTCAACAGCAATTTGAAAAGCCAAACTAGCCGCTTCCGGAAAGGTGCTTTTATTTTTGTCAAACGTGGAAATGTTAGCGTCTTGGAAATTTAAAAATAAACTTTCTATGGTAAAATCTTGATCGGTTAAACCACTTTCTCGAATGATTTTTTTGGCTTCACTTCCAGCATCTAAAATCATATTTTCTTTGTCTACTTTCAGTTGTCCAATCGGAACCGTAAACGCATACACCAAACCTTTTAAATTAAAACTTTCCACAGGACTCGTTTCTTCCGATCTGTGATATAATTTACCGCTTTTAAAATGAATTTGAAGTATTAGGTTTTTTTGATCATTTTGAATAATACTAATCGTCGGAGCTTCTAAATTTGCGTCCCAACCAAAATTGAAGTTGGAATTTTCAGATTCAAGCGTGCTTACTAATTGTCCTATTTCAGCCCATTCGCCTGCATCTTTCGCTTGCGCGATTTGTTTTTGAAGATCAATCCAACGGTTTAGTTTTTGCTTAAAATTTGCATCTTGGTCAGTAATATGAAAATCTTTTTTTTCCTTACCAACTTTTGTTTTTCCAGCTAGAATACCCCATTTTTTGTGGATAATGTTTCTTTTGTGTAATTCTTGGAATTGGTAATTGATGGTGTTTTCAGACAAGGCAAGCACCATGTCGTAACCAGCGAGCGTTTCGTTTCCTTTCATGTGGCTATTAAATTTGATTAAAATTTAGATCAATTTAAAAAAACAGCGCACTAAAAAGGCAGGGATTGCACTATCATTTAAATTAATATACTGCAATTTAAAATAAAGACTAATCAAATAAAAACGTGAAACTACGTGATTTTTAAAACGAGAAAAAGTAAGAGTCTTTGTATGATTATTTAAGTAAAAATAACTAGCTGATGAAGATTTAATTAATCAACAAAGTAAGCTTTTCCCAAAGGTCATTATCAAAATTTGAAAGTGCAAAATTGGTGTCATCCGCAGAATTTCCCATTCGAATAACGACCAAATCTTTACTGGGAACGATATAAATTTTTTGATCGTCTCGTCCCAAAGCACAATACATATCTTGCGGTGCATTCGGAATCAATTCGCCCGAAAATTCAAATTGCGATTGCGGCAAATGATACGAGTTTTTTCCGTTGAGCCACCATAAATAACCATAGGCTTCATTTACATTTTGCGTCGTATTGGTCGCTTCATTTAAAAAAGTTGAAGAAACAATTTGTGTGTTTTCCCAAGTTCCGTTGGCAGAAATTAAGAGCCCAAAACGTGCCATACTTCGCGTTGTACTCCAATATACATTTAAATTTCCATTGGCAATCCATGCGCCTGTCATGCCAATTCTATATTTCAATTTTGCGTTAAAATAATCGTCCCAAGTTTGATTGCTCGCGGAAGCAATGACATCTTGCATTTTTAAAAATACGCCATGATATGCCCAACGTGTTCCTGCATCGGCAACATATTGTAACTCACTTGGCGAAATTCCATCACCTAAACTATCGTCCAACCCAGAAGTCATAGATAATAGATTTTTACAGGTAATTAAATTTTCTTTTTCCAACGTCGCACTTGTCCAACCAATACCAATATAATCGGAAACTTTGTTGTTGAGGTTGAGGAGATTTTCGTCTTGTGCAATTCCCGAAACGGCAGTTGTCAAGGTTTTTCCGGCACTTGCCCAATACCAAGGAGAAGTTGCTGAGTGTCCGTTCATGTAACTTTCCACTACGATTTTTCCTTTGTGTAAAATGATAAAACTTTTCGTGTTTTTTTCTTCGAGATAGGTTAATAAAGGTTGTAATTGATCGGCGTTCCAATTCAGTTCTGAAATCGTTTTAGTTTCCCAAGTAGTTGAATTTAACGGTGGAAAATATAAAGGATCATCAACAATTACGGGCGTTTCTTCTTCTGGAATCAGCACTGAATCTGTATCTTCTGAGGAACAATTCGCGAAAAGCAACAAAAAAATAAACGGAAAAAGATAAAAAAGGCGGTTCATGCGCTAGATTTTCATATTAAGACACCGAAATATACTAAAGGTTTAAATTAGATTGTATCTTTGCCAACTGAATTTTTTGATATGAGAACGAAGACGTTAAAGAAAAATAAAATCAATGTTGTAACACTTGGATGTTCTAAAAATGTGTATGACTCCGAAGTTTTGATGGGACAATTAAAAGCTAATGGCAAAGAAGTTGCCCATGAAGAAGAAGGAAATATTGTGGTGATTAATACCTGCGGATTTATCAATAATGCAAAGGAACAAAGTGTCAACACGATTTTAGAGTACGTTCAAAAGAAAGAAGATGGAGTTGTCGATAAAGTTTTTGTAACTGGTTGTTTGAGTGAACGTTATAAGCCCGATTTAGAAGCAGAAATTCCAGATGTCGATCAATATTTTGGAACGTCAGATTTACCACGATTGTTAAAAGCGTTAGGTGCTGATTACAAACATGAATTGATTGGCGAACGCATCACAACTACGCCAAAAAATTATGCATATCTTAAAATTGCAGAAGGTTGTGATCGTCCGTGTTCATTTTGTGCCATTCCGTTAATGCGCGGAAAACACAAATCAACGCCGATTGAAGATTTGGTCACGGAAACCGAAAAATTAGCCGCAAAAGGAGTCAAAGAATTGATTTTGATCGCACAAGATTTAACCTATTACGGATTAGATATTTACAAAAAACGAAATTTGGCTGAGTTGCTTCGCGCATTGGTAAAAGTTGAAGGAATTGAGTGGATTCGTCTACATTACGCGTTTCCAGCAGGTTTTCCAATGGACGTTTTGGACGTGATGAATGAAGAACCAAAAATTTGTAATTATTTAGACATTCCGTTACAACACATCGCAGATGATATCTTAAAGTCAATGCGCCGTGGAACGAATCAAGCAAAAACGACGAAATTATTAAAAGAATTCAGAGCGGCAGTTCCTGAAATGGCTATCCGAACGACCTTAATTGTAGGTTATCCTGGCGAAACCGAAGCACATTTTGAAACCTTGAAAGAATGGGTTCGTGAAATGCGTTTTGAGCGTTTAGGTTGTTTTACCTATTCTCACGAAGAAAATACACATGCGTACAATTTAGTTGACGATGTTCCCGAAGATGTGAAACAAGATCGTGCGAATCAAATTATGGAAATTCAATCACAAATTTCTTGGGAATTGAATCAGCAGAAAATTGGGCAAACGTTCAAATGTATTATTGATCGAAAAGAAGGTAATTATTTTGTCGGTCGTACCGAATTTGATTCTCCAGATGTGGATAACGAAGTATTGATTGACGCCGCAAAGTTTTATGTAAAACAAGGCGAATTTGTAACCGTAAAAATCACAGAAGCGGCAGATTTTGACTTGTACGCAGAACCTGTTAGCTAATTGTTGATTTTATTGTTGTTTCTATTTCAATACGACTTATTTTTTTAAAATGACTTGTTTTTCAATACCTAAACGTTTCATTTTTGCAAACAGCGTTTTGTCTTTCATATTTAGGATGACAGCAGCGCCTTTTTTACCACTTACACGCCAATCGGTATGATTTAAGACTTGAATAATATAATCGCGTTGCATGGTTTCAAACGATTTAAAATCGTCTGTGGTCGATGATACATCGGAAGTAGGAATCCAGTTTCCAGGATTTAAAGTGGTGCCATTTTCAATAATTACGGCGCGTTCAATCAAGTTTTCAAGTTCTCGAATGTTTCCTGGAAAATTGTATTCCATTAAAACTTCAATTGTTTTTTTGGACAATCGCTTGAAAGATTTACCCGCTTTCGCAGAATTTTTTTCTAGGAAGTATTGCGCAAGCAACGGAATGTCTTCTTTACGAGCGCGCAATGGAATGTTGTAAATTGGAAATACATTTAAACGATAATATAAATCTTCTCTAAACGTTCCTTCTTTGACCATTTTTAATAAATCTCTATTCGTAGCAGCAATAATCCGAACATTGATTTGCTTGGTTTTTGTTCCGCCCAATTCGTCAAATTCACCTTCTTGAATTACTCTTAAAAGTTTGGGTTGCAATTCTACGGGAAGTTCACCAATTTCATCCAAAAAGATTGTACCACCATCCGCCAAGGTAAATTTTCCAACTTTGTCATCTACCGCGCCTGTAAATGCTCCTTTTTTATGTCCAAACAGTTCACTTTCAATGAGTTCTTTTGGTAAGGTTGCACAATTAATTTTAATTAAAGGACTGTCTTTTCTGCGACTATGTGCATGAATTTCTCTTGCGATTAATTCTTTTCCTGTTCCAGATTCGCCCGTAATTAATACGGTTGTGTCTGTTGGCGCAACTTGATCGACTTTTTTGAGCACCGTTAAATACGCATCACTTTTACAAATAATACTGTCAAAATTTAATTTCGTTTCTATTTCGTCAATTAAATATTCGTTTTCTATTTCTAACTTGTTTTTTAGCGATTTAATTTCCTCAAGTGCTTTGTATAATTCTTGTTCTCTAATTTTTCTTTCAGAGATGTCTCTTATAATTGCGATATTTAAGTCTTTATCTTCAAAACTAAGATAATTAGCCGTCACATCAATAGGAAGTGCTTTTTTGTCTTTTGTATATAAAACATTTTCGACATTGATACATCCATTTTTTACCACATCATTAAAACGCGCTTTCCAAGATTCTTTATTTTTTGTAGGATCAACATCAAAAACAGTAAAATTTTTAAACTCACTTTCGCTGTAACCAAGTTGCTCGTGCGCAGATTTGCTGTAATACACCAGGTTTCCTAAATTATCAACCACCATAATCATATCTTTCGCATTGTCAATGATCTTTTTGTATAATTGAAGTGCGTTTTCTTTGAGTTGTTGTGTGGTAACATCTTGATAAACCCCTAAAATTTTATATACTTTCGTTCCTTTTAGAATAGGTTTTCCAACAGCTCTGATGTATCGTTTTGGCTGTTCGTTAGTTTCTAATACGGTATCAAAAGCAATTGTATTTTGGATGGCATCACGAATACACTTTTTAAATTCTTCAGGTTTTGCAAAATAATGAATGATGTTACTTGGCAACAAATCATCTTTATCTTCTGTTTTAAAAATTTTAAGTGTTTCTGCGGTAACAATGAGCGAACTATCTTGTAAATTGAGTTTCCAGCCACCAACATTCGCAATTGTTTCCGTACTATCCATCAAGTTTTTATAGAAACTAGAGTCTGTGATGTCATTTACAATGGCACAAATTAATTCTTTTCCATTATTTGAGAAAAATTGAGCAAAAACCTCAACTTCATAAAATTTTCCTTTTTTGTCTTTGTGGGTTCCTTTAAAGCTTGCTGTCTTTTCTTTTTTGACGGTTTCCCAATGATTTTTCCAACTTTCTTTCGTAACCGTAACATTGATATCAAATATAGAAAACCTTGTCATGTCTGACTTGCTAAAGGATAATCGTTGACAAAGTTTCGAGTTTGCGTATACTATTTTTCCCAATTCATCCATCCACATTACTTCGTATGGTAATGTTTCTATAAGCCATTCTTTGATGACAGTTTGTTCAGTTTTGTTCTTCATGCAATACAAAGTTGTTGCTAAAAATACACAAATATTTCTCATATATAAGAAAAATCTAAAAAATGAGAACTTTTTTAAAATCAAATTAAGTGTAAAACATTGAAATTCAATTAATTAAATAGTTGGCACAAGATTCGCCTTTAGTATGCAAAACAAAACACAAATGAAACGAAACGAATTTTTAAAAAAAGCAATTGCAGGAAGTTCACTTTCCATCTTAGGATTGAATGCGTTTGCAACATCAAAAAATGATGAAGAAAATAGTTCATCAGACAAAGAAAAAGTTGGTTACAATCATTTACCTAATAAAGAATATAAAACTATGAATACAGTACTTCACAAAGCAGACACAAGAGGAAATGCCGATCACGGTTGGTTGCAATCAAAACACTCTTTCAGTTTTGCAAATTATCACAATCCTGAACGAATGCACTTTGGAATGCTTCGCGTATTAAACGACGATATTGTTGCACCAGGCATGGGTTTTGGCACACATCCGCATCAAAATATGGAAATTATTTCCATTCCGATGGAAGGCGATTTGGAACATAAAGACAGCATGGGAAATGTAGCTGTGATCAAATCGGGAGACATTCAAGTGTTGAGCGCAGGTACCGGAATTACACATTCTGAATACAATAAAAATAAAGATCAAGAAGTGAAATTTTTGCAAATCTGGATTATTCCAAACAAAAAAAGTGTGGAGCCACGATACGATCAAATTACGCTCAATGTTGCAGATCGAAAAAACAAGTTTCAGCAAGTTTTATCGCCAAAAGCGGAAGATGCTGGCGTTTGGATTCACCAAAATGCGTGGTTTCACATGACTGATTTGGAAAAAGGTAAATCGCTCACTTACACACTTCAAGATCCTGAAAAAAACGGTGTGTATGCATTTGTTTTAAATGGTGATGCAACGATCAACAATCAATCACTTAACAAACGAGATGGATTTGGTATTTGGGATGTCAAAAGTATTGATGTAAAGGCAGATACAAACGCTGAAATCCTTCTTATGGAAGTTCCAATGAATTAATTAAACACTCAAAATAAATTAAAAACAACCGTCAAAAAAGACACAAACTCTAGAAAAAATGAAGACAATTAAATTAACAATCGTATGTATGCTAGCATTAACCATGAACGTTTTTGCTCAAAATCCAAGTCCAGAATTATTAAATCCTACCAACCATGCCTTACTTTTAATTGATCATGAAGGTCAAATGGGATTTGCAACAAAAAGTATTGACATGATTGAACTGCGCAACAACGTTGGTTTGGTGTCTGGAGCTTCAAAAATATTTAACATTCCAACTGTTGTTACCACGGTTGCAGAAAAATCATTTAGTGGTCCAGTATTTCCAGAAATTTCTGAATTCTATCCAAATCAAGCAGAATATATCGACAGAACAACAATGAATACTTGGGAAGATGTAAACGCTCACAAAGCAATTACATCAAAAAAGAAAAAGAAAATTGTAATGGCGGGTCTTTGGACAAGTGTATGTATTGTTGGGCCAGTAACATCGGCAATCAATGATGGTTATGAAGTGTATGTAATTACAGATGCTTCGGGCGATATTTCTAAAGAAGCGCACGATATGGCAATTCAACGTATGATTCAAATTGGAGCAAGACCAATTACATCATTACAATACTTGTTGGAATTACAACGCGATTGGGCAAGAAGTGAAACCTATGAAGCAGTGAACCAATTAGCAATGCGTTTTGGAGGTGCTTACGGTATTGGTATTCAGTATTCAAGAGCAATGGTTAAACATTAAAAACAAACAAAGCACTCTATTTCTTTCTGAGATAGAGTGCTTTTCTAAAACACTCACACAATGAAACGGTTAATACTACTTTTCATGTTTGCTGTCTTATTAGTTTCCTGTAAAGAAGAAACGAAAAAAACAGTAAGCGCAGATTTAATTGTGACCAATGCCAAAGTGGCAATTATGGACAGCAATAACACACTTACAGAAGCCATCGCTGTAAAAGATGGAAAAATTTTAGCCTCAGGTTCTAATGAAGAAATGTTGAAATTAAAATCTGAAACGACCAAAATGATTGATGCAAAAGGAAGAACGATCATTCCCGGGTTGAATGATTCGCACTTACACTTAACTAGAGGCGGTCGTTTTTACAATGCAGAATTGCGTTGGGATGGTGTAAAATCGTTAAAAACGGCTTTGCAAATGCTGAAAGAACAAGCAGAAAGAACACCAGAAGGTCAGTGGGTTCGCGTGATTGGCGGTTGGAGTCCTTTTCAGTTTGAAGAAAAACGTTTTCCAACTCCGGAAGAAATCAATGAAGCCACAGGAAATGTACCAACATACGTACTTTTTCTATACAGCAGAGCTTGGCTCAACAAAGCAGGTTTAGCAGCTTTAAATATTGATGAAAACACCAAAGCTCCAGAAGGCAGTTCGTTTGAAAAAGGCGCAGACGGAAAACTAACAGGCGTGCTTTTAGCAGAACCAAATCCTACTATTTTATATGCGCGTATCGGAGCGTTGCCGCCTTTAACGGAAGCTGAAATGGTAAACAGTACACGACAATTTTACAGAGAATTGAACAGTTTTGGAATCACAAGCGGAATTGACGCTGGCGGCGGCGGACATAAGTTTCCGAAAGATTATGCAGGAACGAAAGTATTAGCGGAAGCTGGAGAAATGCCAATTCGTTTATCCTATTACTTATTTCCTCAAAACAAGGGAGACGAATATGCCGAATTTCAAGATTGGATGGCAAAAAACAAGGTTGGGAATAATGGTGAAATTCATCTAGATCATGGATATGAATTAGAAGGTGGCGGCGAATTTTTAACATGGAGTGCGGGAGATTTTGAAAACTTTTTAGCTCCACAACCTTTGCTAGAAGATAGACCGACTTGGCGAGAAGATTTGAAAAAAATCATCCGATTGCATGTAGACAATGGTTGGCCGTTTAGAATTCATGCAACGTATGGCGAAACCATCGCAAACATGTTAGATGTTATTGAAGAAGTAAACAACGAAACCGATGGGAAATTAGCTTCTAAAAGATGGTTGTTCGATCATGCAGAAACCGTAAAAGATACAGAATTACAACGCATCAAAGCCTTGAATGGTGGAATTGCAATACAAGCAAGAATGGCGTATGCGGGAGAATTTTTTGTAGAACGTTATGGCGCAGAAAAAGCAACACAAGCACCACCAGTTCGTAAAATGATTGATGCTGGATTGCCTGTCGGAGCAGGAACTGACGGAACGCGTGTTGCAAGTTACAATCCTTGGCCAGCTTTATACTGGTTGGTTTCTGGGAAAACTGTGGGCGATTTCCAATTAGCGGAAGAAGCAAACAAATTATCAAGAGTAGAAGCGTTGCATTTATACACACAAGGAAGTGCTTGGATTTCTAATGAAGAAACCGTCAAAGGAACTTTAGAAAATGGCATGTATGCAGATTTCTCGCTATTATCCAAAGACTATTTTACAATTCCAGCAGCAGAAATTAACAACTTAAAATCTGTATTAACGGTCGTTGGTGGAAACATTGTATATGGCGATGAAGACTACAAAGCGATGAATCCAGAATTACCAAAAGCAATTCCAGCTTGGTCTCCTGTAAACTATTACGGAGGTTATCAACACAACTAACATTTAAAACTAAAACAACATGAAAACAAAAATTTTAGTAGTCATCGGAATCTTATTTGGATTGATGATGGCAAATTCAGGTCTATCAAAATTTACACATCACATGCCAATGCCAGAGTTGCCAGAAGCGGCAGGAAACTTAATGGGTGCGTTTGCAGCATCAGGATGGATGATTCCGTTAATTGCAATTGCTGAAATTATTGGCGGAATTCTTTTTGCAATTCCAAAATACAGAGCTTTGGGAGCTATTGTGATTCTTCCAATAACTATTGGTATTGCCTTATTCAATCTTTTGCTTTCACCTGCTCAAGCACCAATCGGAATTGTTCTTTTACTCATTAATATTTGGGTATTGTGGGAAAATAGAGAAAAGTATAGTTTACTTATAACTCGCTAAAAAAATTAACCTAAAACTCTATTAAAAAATGATTTCATCATCACTTGCTCAAATTGATTGGAAAAATTTTAAAACCAAACAAATCACGCTAGAAAAAGGAGTAACACTTCAGTATAAAATAGCTGGAGAAGGAACAACAATTTTACTAATGCATGGTTGGTTAGGTACATCCTATACCTGGAGAAAATTAGCGCCAATATTAGTCAGCAAAGGTTATAAAGTAATTTGTCCAGACATGAAAGGTTATGGAGATTCAGACAAACCCATCGAAGGTTATGATGCGTTAACCTTGGCTGACGAAATGCGTGAATTACTAAAATTTGAAGGTATTAATGATAAAATTCACATTGCTGGTTGGGACATGGGCGCATTACCTGCTTATATTTTTGCAGCAACTTATCCAAATGAAATACAATCTCTCACTTACATAGATGAACCGCTGCCAAGTGTTAATCTTCATAAATTAACGGCGTTTACAAAAGAAAATTATGGTGGTTATTGGCATTTTGGGTTCAATCATGCACAAGCATTACCAGAATTATTAATCGCAGGAAAAGAACGTGAATTCTTCAAATATTTGCACAGTTTGATGTTAGCCAATAAAGAAGCCATCACTGAAGCAGACTTAGACGAATACATGCGAACGTATGCTTCAACAGAAGGAATTAGAGGTAGTAATGGTTGGTATAGAGATATGTTTCCAACTACGGAGCAATTTGAAAAAGCTATTTCTAGCGGAAAATTAAAGATGCCTGTTTTGGCGGTTGGCGGACAATATGGAACTGCCTATACAAAATCTCAAATGGAAGGTATAATTGCAGATGAAATTGATGGAGGAATTATCCTAAACTGCGGTCATTTAGTTGCGGAAGAACGACCTGAAGAATTAGCAAGTTTGATGTTGGAATTCTACAAAAAGCAATAATTCATAGGATAAAATAAATCGTAAAAAATAATATGAATTTGACTTTAGCAAATACTATTTTCAAATCTTGGGAAAAAGGAGAACAAACAGGAAATTATGAAGAATTTAAAAAGCATTTAAGTACTGAATTCATTCAATTTTCCCATCCGCTTTTAGGAAAATTTCAAGGTAAAAAAGCCTTGGAACAACTATTAAAGTTAATTGAAGAGCGAGAAGTGGTTTCGAATAATTTAACCTTTAGCAATATTAAAATAACATACGGAGACAATCATGTTGTTTTTCAGTTTGATTCTAAAGGGATGGTTCAGAACAACTCATTTTCCTACAAAGGATTCAATAGTATTTCCTTTGAATTTAAAGTCAATAAGCTCATAGGGTTTCAAGAATACTTTGGCTATGTAAATCCAAACTGGTTCAAATAAGAGTTAAAAATGAAGATGAACAAAAATTTTATAAAAGTAACATTGCTCATGGCAAGTATGCTCACAATGCTTGCCAATGCGATCATTTCGCCGTCACTTCCTTTTATTACAGACGCATTTAGTGATGTTCCGCACGCTGAATTTTTAACGAAATTAATGATGACGTTGCCTTCATTATCCGTTGCCGTAATGTCACCATTTGCTGGAACCATCGTAGATAAAATTGGGCGTGTAAAAGTGTTAATCATAGCGCTTATTTTTTACATCATAGCAGGAAGTTCTGGTTTTTGGTTAAACAATCTTTACTTGATATTAGTTGGACGAATATTTCTAGGTTTTGGAATTGCAGGAATATTAACAGCTACAGTTACACTAATTGGAGATTATTTTGTAGATGATGAACGACAACGCTTTTTGAGCATTCAAGGAACTTTTATGGCATTGGGCGGACTTATCTTCATCACGATTGCAGGATATATTACTGGAATTGATTGGCGATTGCCATTTCTACTCTACGCGATAGGTTTTGTGGCTTTAGTATTGACAATCAAATACCTTCCTGAGCCAAAAAAAGAAGAAATGCTTTTGCAACAGCAAGAAAAAGGGAAAAGCAGTCGTACAATATGGTTTATATTTCTAAGTGGTTTCCTCGGCACGTTGTTTTTTTACATCATACCTGTACAATTGCCTTACTATCTCAAAAGTCTAGATGGTGTAAGTAGCGGACAAATCGGTTTATCCATTGGTTTGTTGACACTTACACAAGCCTTTTCAGCATATTTCTATAAAAATTTAAAAGAAAAATTGGGCTATTACATCATTTACGCGTTGAGTTTTGCCGTAATGGGCATTGGATATTTTGGGATTGGTGTAAGTGAAAATTATCTTCAAATTGTGATTTGTGTCATGTTTTTAGGCGTTGGTGTCGGTTGGTTATTTCCGAATGCGAATTTGTGGCTTATCAACAGTATTTCTGCTGCAAAGCGTGGAAAATATGTCGGTTTGCTCAATAGTTTCACTTTTTTAGGCATGTTTATGTCACCAATTTTAATTCAACCAATACAACAACAATTTGAAATCAAAGGAAGCTTTACAGTGGTTGGATTTGCCTTGCTAATGATAAGTATTTGCTACTTTTTCATAAGTAAAATATCTATTTCCAAAAAAGAATAGAAAATGAACTATGTATAACCATTAAATTTTAGAAAATGAAGTTAACATCTCAACGAAAAGAGACTCAAAATGCACCAACTATTGTGCTTTTTGGAGGAAGTCCAGTCAGACGTGAAGAGGTGAAAAATCACATTATGTCTATTGGAAAACTTACTGTTATTGGAACATTAAGTGAAGAAGAAGGAATGCTCGCATTACAGCGATTAGGCGAAAAAGTAGATCTCATTCTTATCGGCGGCGCTTATACGATTGCACAACGAAACCGAATCAAAGCTTGGGCTCGTCAGCATATACCCAATGTTAAAATTTCAGAACCTGGTTTTGAATTTGCGTATAGCAATCAATCGATAGTAAATGATATTAAATTCAAATTAAACATAGCAACCGATTAATTTTAAGAGCATCAATTATGGAAAATCTACATCAAACCATTATAAACTTAGAAAGCTTGGCTGAAATGTATTTTGACGATGGAAAGTTCGACGAGCATTTAGACTTATGGGATAAAAGTGAAGTTCAATTTGAAAGTCCTTTCGGAAATTTTTATGAAGCCGATAGTTACATAAACTGGTTAAAAGAATTTTATGATTACACTCAAAATTTGGGTGGTACACGGCATTTTGTGCTTAATCCTGTTGTTATCCATGTAGATGATATGGTCGAATTTAAAGGCTATTTATACATCATCAACAAACAAAACGGAAGCTTTATGGGAACTTCAGTTATGCATGACAGATTTAAATTTATAAATGGAGAGTGGAAATTTGTATACGGAAGTGTTTCACCAGATCAAGATTTGTCTAATCTAGGTAGTAAATAGCGATTTTAAACTAAACTAAAATACCAATCAATGAAAGATCCAAACCACAATTCACGCAGAGCCTTTTTGCAAAAAGCAGGAATGGCAACCTTAGGCTTGTCTAGTTTGCCTTTTTTATCAACAACACTTATAGGATGTGATGAAAAGTCAATCAATACACAAAAAGAAAACGCTAGTAGTACGCTTTCATCCATCGCAATTCGAAAAAATATTGTTGATATACCTATTGACGATCCTGAAATTCAACTTCTCAAAGATGCGATTTCAATTCTAAAAAAACGTTCCGATATTTCTCCTTTAGATCCAAGCGGATGGCAAGCGCACGGCATGTTACACGCTACATTTTGCGCAACCAGTATTTACACCAATCAAGTGCATTACAATTGGTATGTTTGGCCGTGGCACAGACTTTATTTATGGTCTATGGAGCAAAAACTTCAAAAAGCTGTCAACGAACCTACGTTGGCATTGCATTATTGGGATTGGACAAAATACAATTACATTCCAAAGCATTATTGGGGAGACGAAACAAATCCGTTGTTTAATGTCACGCGTTTGGTGTCAGAAACAGACGAAATTCCAAAAGATTTCATCAATGTGGGTGCCGCTTTTAGAGCGAATGAATACAAAACATTTGGCGGTTATCCTGCTATAAAAAAACGAGGTGAATCGCAATTAGATGGTTTGGCAGAACAATCATTTCATAACAATATTCACAATTGGATTGGCGGACAAATGGCAACTTTTACAGAATCAGGATTTGATCCGATATTTTACGCACACCACGGAAATTGCGATCGTATTTGGGATGCTTGGCGCGCATACAATCCAAAAAATACATTGCCAAATGAAGAAGAATGGTTGGAAAAACGACTATTTGCCACAGACGGAAATGGGCGTCCGGTAGATTTCAAAATCAAAGAATTGCTGGATACTGAAGCACTTGGATATCGTTTTCACGATTTAGACTTAAATCCAAGCTATTGCAATCCGTTTTTAGAAAATGACAAGCCTAAAAGAGAAGAAACAAAACAAGATTGTATTGCACCTTTAAATCTTCAAACATCGGATACGGCGGCTATTTACAAAGAATTTACAACGAAAGAACGCACACACGTTATTCTACACTTTGAAAGAGCACAACTTCCTTATCAACCGTATTGTGCCAGAGTATATTTTGAATACTTGAAAGATGGAATCAAGCAAAGTAAATACACGGGAACATTCACCATTTTACCCATTCTCGATTTAGATTCTGTATTGTTGCAAAATGGCGTGCATCTTCAAATAGAAATTGAAAAAGAAATTGCAGTCGCTGTTGAAGAAAAAAAAGACATTCAAGTCATTTTTCAGCCTGTTCCGTTACCGAATAGAAATATCCCTGATGAAATACTAAAGCTAGAAAATATCTCATTAATTACGAGTTATGAGCAATAATAATAGACTCTTACTTTTATGTCTTTTATTTCTTTGTGCTTGCGCAGATACAGACGTTTTGCCTATTTTGGGAGAAACTTCCACGGATGAAAAAACAGGAGAAATTAGTTATTACAAAGCGCCTGAATTTGAATTGAAAAATCAGCAAAATCAACAAGTTTCTGATCAAAACTATAAAGATAAAATTCAAATTGTCGATTTCTTTTTTACAAGTTGTCCAACCATTTGTCCGAAAATGACAAATCATCTAAAATTGGTAGAAACCGCTTTTAAAAATAACGATCGTGTGGCTATCATTTCGTATTCCATCGATCCAAAAAATGACACACCAGCACGATTACAACAGTATGCAAAACAGTATGATATTGATGCTAAAAAATGGTCGTTTTTGACAGGAGATAGCAATTATATTTTTGAATTATCAAAAGATTATAAAGTCAGGGCTTTTGATGATAGTACGGATGAAGAAGATAATATTTTTCATGATGGCACTTTCGTTTTGGTAGATCCGCAAAGGCGAATTAGAGGTTATTACAATGGTTTGAGTAAAGAAGATACACAACGACTCATTTCAGATATCAAAAAACTTTTAAAAACAAGCTCATGAGCACATTTCTAAAAAAATAATAACAACAGCAGTAACGCCAAAAAAATTCCGATCAAGTATTCCTTAGATCACAAATTATTTAAAACCACTACAAAATGAAATCACAACTATTCTACATCATATTAGCCATTTTGGCAGGCGCAGTTTTACCTTTACAAGCTGGCTTGAATGTACAATTGGGAAAATCGGTACAGCAACCAATTTTTGCGGCGTTTGCTTCGTTTCTGATTGGCACCATCGGATTATTTATTTATCTACTTATGTTAAAATTTGATTTCAGTACCATGACACAAGCAAAAAGTGTATCGCCAATCGTCTGGATTGCGGGTATTTTAGGAGCTTTTTATGTGGCAGCAGTCATAATTTTAGCACCAAAATTGGGCACAGCCTTGACTTTTTCACTTGTAGTGGGCGGACAAATGGTGATTTCCTTAATTTTTGATCACTATGGCTTATTGGGTTTACCCGTAAAAGCAATCAATTGGCAACGTTTTTTAGGTGTGGCGTTTTTAATAACTGGCGTTTTATTAATTCGAAAATTTTAAAATGAAAGCTTCTCAAATTTTCATATTGAGTTTATTTCTAAGCACTTATGTTTTTGCACAAGAAACAGAAAGTTATGATTTTAGCTTGTTGCGACAAGATGATAATATTTCCTATTTTAAAACGACTGATGAAAAATCGTTCTACAATACTTTCAAATATGTGCCAATTCAGGAAGCTATCTTTATTTCTTTTGGTGGAAGCATTCGGTTTCAATATGAATCGTTTATCAATGAACAATTTAAAAATATTGATGGACAAGACAATCTTTGGTATTTCAACAGATTGATGTTTCACACTTACATAAACATAAAAGATAAGCTTGAAATTTTTGCCGAACTTAACAATAGTGTCGTTGGTAACAGAGTAGATCAAAGTCCGGTTGATAAAGATTTGCTGGCGTTCAATCAGTTATTTATACGCTATAATTTCACGAAGAATTGGAATGTTCAAGTTGGAAGAGAAAATATGAAATTAGGCGCACGACGTTTGGTTGACATTCGAGAAGGTCCAAACGTTCGGCGTTCGTTTGATTTGGCGCAACTCAATTATACAAGCAACAAATTTTCTGCAAAAGGATTTTTTGCCATTCCTGTACAACAAAAACCAGAAGTGTTTGACAATGATTTTTTAAAATTTAGCGAAACCTTTTCAGGAATTTATACAACCACACATTTCAACTCCGCAAATAATTTAGACTTGTATGTTTTGTATCAAAAAGATGATAATGTAACGTATAATAATGGTACTGAAAACGAGCGAAGAACTTCGGTTGGCGCGCGTTATTTTGGCAATTACAAATCGCTCACATTTAATAATGAAATCGTATATCAATTTGGCGATTTTGGAAATCAAACCATCAACGCGTGGACAATTTCATTTCAATTGGAAAACAAAACAAAGTTGTACAATCAATGGTGTAATTTGGGCTTAAAAGCAGAAATTATTAGTGGCGATAAAGATCAAAATGATGACAAACTAAATACGTTTGATGCGTTGTATCCAAGAGGCGCGTATTTTGGAAGAGTTGCGCGTTTTGGTCCTTCAAACTTAATCGATATTCATCCGTATATCAACACAAAATTTGGAAATTTATTTGTAGAAATAGATTACGATGCTTTTTGGCGATATTCCACAGATGACGGCGTTTACAATGCCGCGCTACTTTTAGAATATCCAAATACGAACCGCAAAAAGTTTATAGCCAATCAAATTGGTGGATTGGTCAGTTATGAATTTAACAAACACATCGCGGTGGAATTTGAATACAATGTCATACTTCCAGGTGCTTTTTTGGATGCAAGTAACAAAGGCGCGACGTTGAATCATTTTGTATTCACTACTGAATTCAAATTTTAAAAAAAGTAGTAACTTATCATATCATACATGTAAAAAGAATAAAAACAAAAACAGTAAAACAATCATGGAAATAGTAATCAAAGAACAACTCAACAAAGGATTTGCCATTGCAACCGAAAACGAAGAAAAAGCTGGAATGATGACGTATTCTATTCCGCAAGGCGATTTTATCATTATAGATCACACTGAAGTTGATCCTAAATTTAAAGGAAAAAGCGTTGGTAAAAAATTGTTATATGCTATTGTGGAAAAAATGCGCGCTGCAAATCTTAAAATTCTTCCGTTGTGTCCGTTTGCCAATGCGATGTTTAAAAAACTAGACGATATTAAAGATGTTTTAAAAGAATAAAATAAATCAACTTATGAAAACAAACCGACTTGAAGCTTTTAGTGATGGCGTTTTGGCAATTATCATCACGATAATGGTACTTGAACTTAAAATTCCTGAAGGAGAAACAATTGACGCTTTAATGCCTTTATTGCCTACATTTATAACGTACATTCTCAGTTTTATCTATTTGGGAATTTACTGGAACAATCATCATCATTTATTACATGCGTTTGAAAACGTAAACGGGAAAGTACTTTGGGCAAATTTACACTTACTATTTTGGTTGTCATTATTTCCGTTTGCCACAGGATATATGGGCGAAAATCATTTTGAAATATTGCCAACAGCTTTCTACGGATGTGTATTGTTGATGGCAGGAATAGCATGGAACATATTAACGTACACGCTTGCAAAGTCAAATAGCAGCAAAAAGATACTTCGCAAAAAAGAAAAATTAAAAGAAATTATTTCTACAATATTATACGCTGTTGCTATTATAACAAGTGCTTTTCAACCGTTGGTTTCGGCTTTCATTTATGTCATGGTCGCTATTTTGTGGTTTGTGCCCTATAAAACGTTGGAAGTACCAAAAGATGATTTTATTGATTTTTCTAACTACAGTCCAAAAGAATAATATTCAAGTTGATCACTTTTTTAGTAACAAAGAGTTGAGAATGAACACGTATGCAATAGAAATCTAAATTCTTGAAAATAATGAACATTATTTCTGTTTCTCCAAAAAGTGATTTGCTCAAAAACTATATCGATTCTTTTTATGTAATTACAAGAACAGCTTCTGAAAAGCAAACAGATGTCATTGTTTTTCCGCATGTAAATGTGGGTTTGAGTATTGTAAAACAAAATCAGTTGACAAAGGTTAGTGACAATTATTACGAAGTGCGTTTTAAAGAAGGAGAAAAATTCAACAGTATTTTGGCACATGGCTATAACAATCCGATACATATAAATTATTCAGGAGCATTTCAAGAAATTTCAATTATTTTCAAACCTTTAGGAATCAATGCTTTTTTAGAAAATGATATCGCATCATATTTTGTAAATGACAGTTTACATACGTTTATTCCGTTTTCTGATTTTGAAGTTGAAATGGAAAAAATATTAGAGCTAAATGATGCTACACAACAACTCGAAATCTTAGAAAAATACTTAGAAAATAAATGTATTGGATTTGAACATGAACTATTAACTAAAGCACTAGAAGCGATGAATTCGGAAGCGTTTTCTGTGAAAGAATTTGCGCAGAAGCATCACATTTCGGTTAAATCATTCATTCATCAATTCAAAAAATATTCTGGGCGAACACCAGCACAACACTACAAAATTACACGCTTTCGGAACTCCATTCGTAAAAATACATCAGACTATATAAGCTTGACAGAAACTGCTTTAGCTTCAGGCTATTTTGATCAATCACACTTTATCAAAGACTTTAAAAAGCTAACAGGAAAAAAACCGAAGGACTTTTTTAAAAGCATTGATGTCAATCATAAAAGTAAAATGATCTACTTGATGAATTAAGGTAATTTTTTTACAATTTTTCTATTTTTTTATTTTTTTTCTTTGTCCCAAGACAAAGAATTTTTTTGTTCAATAAATTAATTTTCAATCACTTGTAACAAAGTGATTCTCTTGAATACTTATGCTGTAAATCATGAAATTTTAAAAAGAAAAACAACAATTACGAACTAAAAAAATAATAAACAATGACCACAACAAATCCACTTTTTGCGAGAATACTCTACGGACTTTTTCTACTATTAACTGCATATTACGTCTTTTTTGAAAAAGATTATATGACAGCCGCATCCAACCTTTGTATTGCTTTTATATTTGACCCATTCAATCCTGAGCAACCTTTTAATAAAAGACCTTTATGGCAAAAAATATGGTTGTATGTACATTTGGGAATTGCCGCAGCTATTTTTGGATATGGTGTTGGAATATTTGATAGATAATAAAAAATAAAAACTATGTATACATTAAAATTCACTAAAAATATTTGCGCCTTGTTATGTTTCTTAGCAATCGGATTCAATGTACAAGCGCAAGAACACAAATGGGAAAAACTAGCAACAGAACCGTATCCTGGGAAGCAAGATGATATCACTTTTGTAGATGAAAATACAGGTTGGTATATCAACGGTTACGGCAAAATATACCATACAGAAGATGCTGGAAAAACGTGGGAAAAACAATTGGAACAAAAAGGGTCATTCTTCAGAACCATTGCTTTTGTGGACAAAAATACAGGATTTGCGGGAACTGTCGGCACGGATTACTTTCCGAATGTAACAGATACGATTCCTTTATACGGCACGAAAGATGGCGGAAAAACTTGGACACCAGTAGCATACAAAGGTCCGTATGTAAAAGGATTATGCGCCATTGATGTGGTGAAAGAACAATACATCAATCATGGGAAAATTGACTATAAAACACATCTATTCGCTGTCGGACGTGTGGGAAGTCCTGCAAATATTATGATTTCTCACGATGCTGGAGAAACGTGGGAATCGCGTTCGATGAATGAAGACTGTAAAATGCTTTTTGATATAAAAATGCTAAACAAAAATGTTGGGTTTGCTTGTGCGGCAACCAGTGAAGACATCACAACTTCCAATGCTTTAATTCTCAAAACAATTGATGGCGGAAAAACATGGAAAAAAGTATATCAATCTAGCAGACCGTATGAAACTACTTGGAAAGCTTCATTTCCGACGGATAAAGTGGGTTATGTTACGATTCAATCGTACAATCCAGATCCAACTGTTGTGCAACAACGCATTGCAAAAACGGTTGATGGAGGCGAAACGTGGGAAGAAATCAATTTAGTAGAAGACAACAGAGGAAGAGAATTCGGTATTGGTTTTATTGATGAAAATCACGGGTTTGTAGGCACGGTAAATTCTGGTTATGAAACCAACGATGGCGGCAAAACTTGGACAGCTATTGATTTAGGAATGGCGTGTAATAAAATTAAAATCTACAAAAACGATCAAGGCGAAATCTATGGCTATGCGATTGGCGTCAACGTATTCAAATACAATTAAAATCTACATAAAAAGTGTTCATATTTCGGATTTTTAATTTTTTGTGAAAACTAATTTGATCTGAAATATGAACACAATTTAAATATCAATTGAGTTTAAAATCTACAACTCAAAACTATTATTATTCACCAAGAAAATAGCATTGGCAAAAAACAACTTTCCGTTTTCCCAAAAAGCTCTAAACATCGGGTTATCTACCATATAAATCATGCTTCCATTGCCCAAACGATGTTCGCCAAAAACCAATGTATCTTGAATGTTTTTCACAGCTCTATAACCTGCAAAACCAGAAACTGCTTTGGCATCTTCTAAATAGGAAACCGTAAAACCATCTTCTAAATAATTATACGCATTGCTTCCTAATTTTAATGTAAAATACGATTCACCATAACCAAAAGCCAACGGATGTGTATTGTCAACTTTTGTTTTAAAAATAGCGCCTGTAATAAAATCTGAAATGCGTTCGCGTTCGTTTTTTGCATACGAAATAAGGTCTTTTTTAGCATCCTCATCTTTGCTCTTTTCTTTCTTGGTCAAACCAAAACCTTCTTTTCCTTCAAAGGAATTTAACGAACTTCCAATCGCAATTACTTTTCCGCCACGTGAAATCCAATCTTGCAATGATTTCAATCCTTCTTCATCAAAAATATCTTTGTAATTTCCGTTTGGTAATACCAAAATAGTGAATGAATTCAAGGTGTTTACTGAAAAATCAGCAGAATTTAGATTGGTAACAGGAAACTTCAATTCTTGCTCAAAAAAGTACCAAAGTTCTCCAAACCCTAGTGAACTTGTTGCATCGCCAGACATAACTGCCACTTTTGGCATTTTAATTTCTTTTATATCGGGCGAACCAAAATCAACGCCATTATCTGAAAACCCTGAAGAAAGATTTGTCAATTCAATCTTCAACGTATTTGCAAGAGAAATGACTTTTTGCGTAAACTTTTCTACATTTTTATTATCGCTTTTCGTGATGATTAACGAACCACGATCAAAACTATTTCCACCAGAAACTAACGGTTTTTCTGTAAAACGAACTCGAATTCCTTGTTGTAATAATGCACTCAAAAAGGTAGCATCTTTTACAGTATTCCAACGTGCAACATACGCCGTTGCATTTTGTTCCGCATTCTCAGAAAAAACCTTATTAACTGGATTTGCAGAAACTAACGTTTTAGAAGCAATCGTTTTCAAACCATACGCATACGGAATACTCCAAGCGGTAATATCATACGTAAGTGAATCACTCAATTTTGCGTTTTGTTCAAACAATACTTTCACCATGTTAGCTTTTGGCTGATTCGTGCTTACGACAAGTGCATTTTTTACTTCTGTAGTTTTTTGAACACTACTTTCATAATCAAATCCTTTTACAGACGAATTTGACGTAAAACCATAGTTGATTTCATGTCTGTCAAGCAATTCGGCTAACTTGTCAATTCGATCTTGATGTCCACTCAATACATAACTTTTATAGGTGAAATCATTCTTGCTAAAATATTTTTTAAATTCTGAATTTAACTTGGCGGTGTTTTTTGAAGAAATTTCAACCGTAGATAATCCAGTGGTGTGATGATGTGCAATACGATCTTTTAAGCTTAACAAATCGCCTTCATCCGTCATGATTCCTAAACCAGCCATTCCGTGTCCAGCTTGCTCATACGTCATCCCGATAGCGCCATTAAATGTCGGATACGTATCTCCATAACTTGGATAAAACAAATCAAAGCGTTCTCTCGTAAAATACAACCAACCTTCTTTGTCAAAATAACCCGCATGATTTTTCCCAATTTGCGTTTGGAAATCACGTTGCCAATCGGTAATTACTTCGTGAAAAGGTTCTGCGGCTGGCGCAAAATAATATGGTTCGTTAATTCCTTGTTCATGAAAATCAACATGAATATGTGGCAACCATGTATTATAAATTTTCAAGCGTTGACGCGTTTCTGCTTGTGTTGCCCAAGCCCAATCTCTATTCAAATCAAACAAATAATGATTTGGTCTTCCGCCCGGCCAAGGTTCATTGTGTTCTTTTGCTTTCTGATTGGAATTGTATGGAACACTAGCTACTTGATTGTACCAATTTACATATCGGTCGCGTCCATCAGGATTGATACATGGATCCACAATTACAACCGTATTTTCTAACCAAGCTTTCTTTTGTGTAATCAACTCATACGTAGTTTGCATAGAAGCTTCGGTACTGGACGATTCGTTTCCGTGTACATTATAACTTAACCAAACAATAGCTTTATCAGCAGAATTTTTACTAGTTCCTAAACCCGCATTTGCGAGATGATTCTTTCTAATGATTTCTAAATTGCTTAAATTTTCAGGTGTTGAAATATAGGCAATCTGTAACAACCGATGTTCATTTGTTTTGCCATATTCTTGCAATTGAATCATGTTGGAAACTTTCGCTAAATACTGATAATAATCAACCACTTGATAATGATTGGTAAAACGTGTTCCTAATTCGTAACCCAAAAACTCAGATGGAGATTGGATACTTTGTGCAAAAGTCGAAATAGAAAATAGAAAAAATGAAAGTAAAGTAAAAATAGTTCGTCTCATTAGAAATGATAAGTTAGATAAGCATCAAAGCTAACTAAATAAATCAAAAAAAGCTACTTGAAAAAGCAGCTTCATAATTAATACTATTATTTTTTGTATTAACAGGTCAAATTACCATCAATATCAATTATAAATGTAAGCTGACATCCGTTAACATCGCTGCAATAACAAGTAGCAAATGTCACACAAGGATCTGATTCTGGAGGCGGAATTGGGTCGCAATTATTACCATTGGTTCGTCCTCCACCTTTTACAACGTTACTTTTAAAGTTGGAAATAAGTTGTTTTTTAATGGTAAGTTTTTTAAAATTTCTTTTTTTCATGACTTGTAAATTTATGTTGGTTACTAAATATACAAACAAGCACGATCTTATATGTACGGTAAAACCATAAATAATTATGAATATTCGCATTTCTTAACGAAACTTTGAGAAAATCGCATTTCAAATAATGGTATCTTAGCAACTTTAAAAATCCCGACGAACAACTATGCCAACTGAATGTATTCCCTATAATGAAACTGGATATTTTTCTCCCTTACTATGTGATTACTTAGCTGAAACAGCTACTGTAAAACCATTTTACAATCGCTTCCCAAAACTGGAGAACTTTGAAGCGCAAATCATTGAAAAACAAAAATCTAGTCTTACAGATGTTTCGCAAAGAGCTATTGTAGTAGAAGCTTTACAAGCACAATATAATCATGTAAAAGCTTCTGAGACAACACAGGAAAACATTCAAAAATTAGCTTCCGAAAACACATTTACGATTACCACAGGTCATCAATTAAACTTATTTACGGGACCTTTATACTTTCTCTATAAAATAATTTCTACCATCAATCTTGCATCAACTCTAAAACAAAAACATCCAGATTATGAATTCGTGCCAATCTATTGGATGGCTTCCGAAGATCATGATTTTGATGAAATTCGATATTTCAATTACAAAGGAAAAAAAGTAAGTTGGAACAGAGAAGCAAGTGGCGCGGTTGGCGAACTTTCAACAGAAGGTTTGCAAGAAGTTTTTGAACAATTCTCTAAGAAATTAGGAAACAGCAACAATGCTAAATATTTGCAGTTTTTATTTGAAGATGGCTATCTAAAACATGACAATCTAGCGGATGCAACACGATATATTGCCAACGAATTATTCAAAGAATACGGTTTGGTTATTGTCGATGGAAATGATAAGAATTTGAAAAACCTATTCATTCCGTTTATAGAAAACGAATTATTTCAGCAAACGGCGTTCAAAAAAGTTTCGGAAACAGCGCACAAATTAACGGAAGCGGATGATTCCTATAAAATTCAAGTCAATCCAAGAGAAATCAATCTATTCTATATTAAAGACGGAATTCGCGAACGCATTATTGAAATCAATGGTGTTTTTACGGTGAATAACACTTCCGTGAGATGGAACAAGGAGCAACTACAACAAGAAGTCCAAAAATTTCCAGAACGTTTCTCACCAAATGCACTCTTACGTCCGCTATATCAAGAAGTCATTCTGCCAAACCTTTGTTACATTGGCGGTGGCGGCGAATTGGCGTATTGGTTTGAACTAAAATCATACTTTGAAGCGGTAAATGTTACATTTCCAATGATATTACTCCGAAATTCGGTCGTGATCAAAACGGAAAAGCAATCGGAAAAAATGGAAAAACTCAACATTTCCAATCGCGATTTATTCTTAACTAGTAACGAATTTGTGACCAAAAAAGTCAAAGAACTGAGTAAAATCGACATTGATTTTACACCGCAAAAAGAACACTTACAACAACAATTCAAAGATTTATACAAACTTGCTGAACAAACGGATAAATCGTTTATTGGCGCAGTTGCCGCACAAGAAAAAAAGCAACTCAAAGGATTAAAACATCTGGAAAAGCGTTTGCTAAAAGCGCAAAAAAGAGTCTTAAAAGACAAAGTTTCAAGAAGCACGGAATTGCAAGAAGCTTTATTTCCGGGTAACTCTTTGCAAGAACGAAAATTGAATTTCTCCGAATTATACTTAGCATACGGCGAAACCTTAATTCCTACGTTGGTGGAACATTTACAACCGTTATCAGGTGAGTTTTTGGTGTTGGAGCTCTAAAAATAAAAAGGTCAGAATTTCTTCTGACCTTTTATAAATAATTTTGTTGTTTCAATATTAATTTCCAGGGCAGCCGCAAGTGTCAAACTCAGATTCTCTAACTAGACAATGTGGAGGAAGTACTGCCGAAGTACAATCTTCGCTTATACAGAAATAATAAGGGCATGTATGAAAACTTGGTCCTGTACCACCAACAATTTCTTGATTATTGATTTTAGAAATTGAATTTTTATTCAACTTCAACGATTTTAAATTCTTTTTTTTCATAATACTAAATTTTATGTGTTTTTGTTCCACAACAATTTAAGAAAAAGGTTCTATGTTTAAAAAGAAAGCAACTCTATATTTATGAATTGTAAGGATTAAAATTGAAGGGAAATAACAACAAATTCCGTTGTGAATATCCTGTTGAAAAATCTTCAATACAACGGTTAAAATCTAAAATCTAAATACTACTTTTGCGTATGCAACACGACAAGGTATTAATTTTAGACTTCGGATCGCAATACACACAACTGATTGCGCGCAGAGTTCGAGAACTGAACATCTATTCCGAAATTCATCCATTCAACAAAATTCCAACAAACATAGACGATTACAAGGCAGTGATTCTTTCGGGAAGTCCAATGTCTGTACGTTCTAGCGAAGCTTTTCATCCAGATTTGTCAGCAATTCGCAACAAGAAACCATTACTCGGTGTTTGTTATGGCGCGCAATATTTAGCACACTTTTTAGGTGGCGAAGTTGCCGAATCGAACACACGTGAATACGGACGTGCGAATTTAAGTTTTGTACAAGAAAATGAACCTTTTTTAGCAGGAATCTCAGAAGGAAGTCAAGTATGGATGAGTCATAGTGATACCATCAAAAGTTTACCAACAGGCGGAAAACTATTGGCAAGTACACACGATGTCAAAAATGCAGCGTACAAAATAGAAGGAGAAAACACGTATGCGATTCAGTTTCATCCAGAAGTATATCATTCCACCGATGGGAAACAATTACTTGAAAATTTCTTAGTACATATTGCCAATGTAAATCCTGATTGGACACCAAATGCGTTTGTGAGTGAAACTGTTGACGAACTTCAAAGTACATTAGGAAACGATAAAGTGGTTTTAGGTTTATCAGGTGGCGTAGATTCTAGTGTGGCAGCGATGTTATTACACAAAGCCATTGGAGAAAACTTATACTGCATCTTTGTAAACAACGGATTATTGCGTAAAAACGAATTTGAAAGTGTTTTGCAACAATACGAAGGTATGGGACTTAATGTAAAAGGCGTCGATGCTTCGGCACGTTTTTTGGATGCCTTAGCAGGATTGAGTGATCCAGAAGAAAAAAGAAAAGCCATTGGTCGTGTATTTATTGAAGTATTTGATGATGAAGCGCATCAAATTCAAGATGTAACTTGGTTAGCACAAGGAACCATTTATCCAGATGTGATAGAAAGTGTAAGCGCATCAGGTGGACCAAGTGCGACGATAAAAAGTCATCACAATGTAGGTGGTTTGCCAGATTTTATGAAACTAAAAATCGTAGAGCCACTAAAAGCATTATTCAAAGACGAAGTGCGTAGAGTAGGAGCTTCCATGGGAATGGACAAACAATTATTAGGACGTCATCCGTTTCCAGGACCAGGATTGGCAATTAGAATTTTGGGCGACATCACTGCTGAAAAAGTTCGTATCTTACAAGAAGTTGACGCTGTTTTTATTGACGGATTACGACAATGGGATTTATACGACAAAGTATGGCAAGCGGGCGCAATACTTTTACCTGTAAATTCAGTAGGAGTGATGGGAGATGAGCGAACCTACGAAAAAGTAGTTGCCTTACGTGCAGTAGAAAGCACGGACGGAATGACCGCAGATTGGGTAGATTTACCCTATAAATTTTTACAAAAAGTATCGAACGATATAATAAATAAAGTAAAAGGCGTTAATAGAGTAGTATACGACATTAGCTCAAAACCGCCAGCAACCATTGAATGGGAATAATAAAGTGTAAAATAACATAAAGAATGAGGAAGTTATTAGGATTTTTTTTAGCGATACTACTGTCGAGTTGTGGTGTAAAAGCGCAACAATACAAAAGTCATACGGTAGAAAGAGGTGAAACGATAGAAAGTATTGCCAAACAATATGAAGTTACACCAGAAGACATCATCAAATTGAACCCTGACGCACGACGCGGAATTCGTCGAAATAATGTGCTAATTATTCCTTCAAAATCTATAAAAGTCACGAAAGATGTTGACGTTACCTTTACCAGTCATAAAGTCAAAAGAAAAGAAACCTTATACAGTATTTCCAAAAAATATGGTGTTTCTATTGAAGATATCAAAAAATACAATGAAAATGTAGCAAAAGATGGTTTAAAAAAAGGCGATCGAATTGCTATTCCTGTTTTCAATACAAAAAACGAAGAAGTTGTAGAAACGACGAAAGATGATGAAAAAGAAGACACAAAAACAGACGAAACAACTTCCGAAACATACATTGTAAAAGCAAAAGAAACCAAATGGGGAATTGCGCATAGTTACGGTTTAACTATCGAAGAATTGGAAGATTTAAACCCTGAAATTAAAGATGGATTAAAAATTGGGCAAGAAATAAAATTACCAATTCGTACTGAAAAACCACAAGTAGCCACTACCGAAAAATATGTGTTTTATGATGTAAAACCCAAACAAACTGTGTACACACTTACACGAAAATTTGGAATTTCAAAAGACGAACTTATCTTGCTAAACCCAGCATTAAAAGATGGTTTAAAAGCGGGAATGATTTTAAAATTGCCCGTTGCAGAAACAGAAAATCTAGAAGTGGTAGACGCCGTTATTGTAGATACATTCAACTTTTTAGAAAATGCCAGCACAGAAAATGTGTCAAACATTGTCATCATGTTGCCGTTTAAACTGAACGAAATGAACATGGATTCTGTACGTCAAACCAAAGAAAAACTAAGAAACGATCGTCTTTTAGGCTACGCAACCGAATTTTATACAGGTTCTTTAATGGCAATCGATTCTATGAAACAGCTTGGTTTCTCTGTCAATGTTAAAATACTTGATAATCAAGGTGATAAATCTGCGACAAGAACTGTCGTAAGCGAGAACGATTTCTCGGATGTTCATGCAGTTATTGGTCCTATATTAGATTCAAACATAGAAATTGTAGCTTCCGAACTAAAATCAGATGGAATTCCGGTGATTTCGCCACTTTCAAGTATAGAAGTAAAGCATAGAAATGTATATCAAACCATTCCTGGGAAAGAATTACTAGAACAAAAAATGCTAGATTTTATCAAAGAAAATGGTCAAGATAAAAACGTCATCATCATCGCTGACAAAAGCAAAGCAAGAATTAAAGGCGAATTGCAATCGATCTTACCAAAACATAAAATTTTCAATCCAGAAAGTGGAAATTACATCAATCCTGCTAAAATTTCTCCATTATTTAAAGAAGATCAGGAAAACTGGGTCATTTTGGAAACCAATGATTTATCGTTAATCGCCAATGTGACGTCTGTATTAAACTCGTCAGTAACGGAAAAACATAAAATTGTTTTATTAACGACAGACCGAAACGATAATTATGATAACAATGACAATATTTACAACAGTCATTTAGCAAATTTAAACTTTCACTATCCATCCATTGACAAACCTTCATCACTAAACAATATTTTTGTAAAAGAATACCAACGTACATACGGAATTTCTCCAAGCAGAATTGCGACGCGCGGATTCGATATTACCTTTGACATTTTAGTGCGTTTAGCTTACGATCAAAACTTGGCAAAAAGCGTACGCAATGGCGCAGAAACCAGTTATGTTGAAAATAAATTTGACTATACCAGAAAATTATTAGGCGGATTTTACAACAAAGGAATCTACATTGTAAAATATGACGGATTGGAAATAAAAGAGGTAAAATAACCTGTAAAACTGACGAAAATGACTTCAAAAGTAACCTATAAAGGAAATCTCAGAACGGTTTCTCAACACCTAAAATCTGGAAATGAATTCATTACAGATGCGCCCACGGACAATAATGGCAAAGGAGAAGCGTTTTCTCCTACGGATACTGTTGCGACAGGATTGGCAAGTTGCATGTTGACAGTGATGGGAATAAAAGCGGAACAATTAGGCGTTCAAATGGAAGGAACTACGGCGGAAGTTACCAAAACAATGGCTTCAAATCCTAGAAGAATTTCTAAAATAGAAGTCAAGCTAAATTTACCTTTTGAAGCAGACGCTAAAACCAAAAAAATACTAGAAAACACTGCAAATACTTGTCCTGTACATTACAGTCTTCATCCAGATATTGAAAAGATTGTTGAATTTCATTGGAAATAAATGTACAAACTCTTAGGCATACTTTGTATCTTTTTATTCGTTCAAGACGAAGAAACCATTACGTGGACAGAAAACCAAAAACTTCATTGGGGAAACTTTGAAGGCGAGCCCGAATACGATACGGATGCAGTTGCCATCACAGCTTCAGGAATTACGTATGGATACACTTCCAAAACCTATTCTAACAGTGATAAAATAGACTATACCACGAAAGTCTTTGCGCAATTTTATCCTGAAAAATCATGGTACTTAAAAGAACGCGTTAACGATACTGTTTTAGGACATGAGCAATTGCATTTTGACATTACGGAACTGCACGCTCGGAAACTTCGAAAGCGTATCAAAAACACCAAATTCACCAAAAACATTCAAAAAGAAATCTCAAAAATATATGATGAGGTAAGTGGTGAATTAAGAAAAATGCAGAATGAATACGATGAAGGTTCTGATTATTCACGAAACTATGAAGGCCAAGTAAAATGGCAGAAATTTGTTGCCAAAGAACTTCATAAACTGAAAGCGTTCCAAAAAACAAACCAAACGAATGACTGATTTTCCCAATAAAGAAGCGCAACAAAAACTCTTAATTGAATTGGCTCATGCAAAAATGCCTTTTGGGAAACACAAAGGAAAATATTTAATCAATCTGCCTGAATTCTATCTGCTTTGGTACCGTCAAAAAGGATTCCCGAAAGGAAAACTAGGACAACAATTAGAACAAATACTTGATATTAAAGTCAACGGTTTGGAACAAATTATCTACAATATTCAACGCCAATTTGAGAATAGAAAATAAGGTATACGGTTTTAAATTATGCAACAGTTTACTCGATTTTTATTCACTCTATAAATATAAAAGTAATAGTATTATTACGTTCACTTCGGGGAAAAACACCCTATTTTATTCAAAACACACCCTAATTCTGTCTTTGCAGTATCAATTTAAAGAAAGCGTAAATTTCATTTCAAAATAATCCATACCTTTAGTACTTCCCCTTTTTGAATGTTATCAATTAAATTAAAACTATTTTTTTGGTACAATTCTAAAAGGTTTTTTTATTATAAAAATTTCAATCATGATAGTATTACTAGATAACGGTCACGGCGGCTTAATCAACGGAATTTACCAAACACCCGGAAAGCGTTCGCCAATATGGAATGATGGTTCGCAACTCTTTGAAGGCGAATTTAACAGAGCTATTGTCAACGGAATTATTGAAGATTTAACTAGACTACGCATTCCGTATGTAAATATTGCCTCAGAATACAGAGATGTAACCTTAGAAACACGCGTTAACAGAGCTAACAAATACGGTTCGCAAAACTGTTTCTATCTCAGTGTGCATTCCAACGCAGGTGGTGGACACGGAAGTGAAGTATATACATCATCAGGAAATACCAAAAGTGATAAAATTGCGACTATTTTTGGGGAAGAATTCAAAAGAGAATTTCCAAATCGTAGACTGCGAACAGATTTCTCGGATGGTGATTTAGACAAAGAAAAAAACTTTTACGTGCTAAAAAATACCAAAATGCCAGCCATTCTTACGGAAAACTTCTTTATGGACAATGAAGAAGAATGTAAGTCGTTATTAATGACGCGAGAAGGACGTGCAAAAATCATTAAATATCACGTAGAAACCATCAAAAGAGTACAACAAGAATTATTTTAAACATAACCAACATATCCATGAAAACACATTTTTACAGAGTGTATCTAAGTGCATTGGCACTTGTAGTAGTAACGTCTTGCGTTTCACTAAGAACTGCCGTTTTTGATCAATACTCCTATCAAAAAGCAACCGAAATAAAAGTAGATGCGACAAGGTTAATGGACAGATCCAACACGCCTTACAACTCGCAAACAGCCGCTATAGAACATTTACAGACTGAATTAGCTAAAATGGTAGAATACGAAAAAAATAAGCCAGACAACCAAATCAGTTATGCCATGTGGAAAATGATTTCTGATCCAAATAAAAAATTCATTGGCGGATTTTTAAAGCTTTGGGAAGAAAAAGGAACGCTGAATACCATTTTTGCAGAAGAAGCAAAAGGGCAAGTCACGGAAGCTTTGGACTTAATTTTACAATACGAAGGAAAAAAAGATCCAGCAGCGGAAAACAAACTCAAAGCCATACTTGGTTTACAATAACTACTAAAAATAAACAAAATGGATGTTAATAATATACTGAAAGAAATAAAAGGCAACCTACTTGATTTAGTAGGTGGAAAATTTGAAGATTTAAAAGCGGAATCGAAAAAAGATGTGCAAGATTTTTTAAACGCTTCCAAAGAAAAACTAGAACGTTGGACGCTTTTACTTGCCGAAGGACATATTTCGCCAGAAGAATATAAATGGTTGGTGGAAAGTCAAAAAGATTTAGTAGTTCTTAAAGGCTTATATGCTGCGGGTGCTTCTAAAATTGCATTGGGACATTTAAAAAATAGTATTCTTACAACAGTTATAAATACCGCTATTGGGATTGTAACAAATACGAATACTGCTACTGCGGATTCAGGAGATTCGGATACTGAATAAGTATGTTTTGTTTGGTGATTTGAAGAATAAAGGAAAAATAACTGCCTTTTTATTGAGTGATTTTAAAGCAAAACTGGTATAACTCATAAAAATGAAAGTTACCACAAAGAGTTTCTGTATCCATAAAATCATTCAAAACGGTAACAGAATCAAATCTTCTTAGGATTCATAAATCATAGTGTGCTGATAATCAGTTTTATCAGAAAAAAAATACAAAGGTTGAATACACTTGAAAAATAGTTATTCAACCTTTATCAATTATAAATTCTTCTTTGTACTTTTGCCGCCGAATACAACAACAACACAACATACTAGTACTAATGACAGACACCAAATACATATTTGTTACTGGCGGTGTGACTTCTTCTTTGGGAAAAGGAATAATTGCGGCTTCACTTGCCAAATTATTACAAGCAAGAGGTTACAGAACTACCATTCAAAAACTAGATCCATACATTAACGTTGATCCGGGAACTTTGAATCCGTATGAACATGGAGAATGTTACGTAACGGATGATGGCGCAGAAACCGACTTAGATTTAGGACATTACGAACGATTTTTGAATGTTTCTACTTCTCAAGCAAATAATGTAACTACAGGACGTATTTATCAAAGTGTCATAGAAAAAGAACGAAGAGGAGAATTTTTAGGCAAAACTGTTCAAGTAGTGCCACATATTACGAATGAAATCAAAGAACGAATTCAAATTCTAGGGAACTCTGGAAACTTTGATATTGTCATTACGGAAATTGGAGGAACGGTCGGCGATATAGAATCATTACCGTATATTGAAGCAGTTCGTCAATTACTTTGGGAATTAGGTGAACACAACGGAATTGTAATTCACTTAACTTTAGTGCCGTATTTATCTGCCGCAGGCGAATTAAAAACAAAACCTACACAGCATTCTGTAAAAACCTTGATGGAAAGCGGAATCAAAGCCGATATATTGGTGTGCAGAACTGAACACGAACTTTCAGAAGAATTACGTCACAAATTGGCACTATTCTGTAACGTAAAGCGTGAAGCAGTCATACAATCCATTGATGCAAAAACAATTTATGATGTACCTAACTTAATGCTCGAAGAAGGATTGGATTCGGTAGTATTAAAAAAATTAGCATTGGTAGAAGAGGAAGCTCCTGATTTAGAACGTTGGAACAAATTCTTAACCAAACTTAAAAATCCAAAACATACAGTTACGATTGGATTGGTAGGAAAATATGTAGAATTGCAAGATTCATACAAATCTATTCTTGAATCATTCATTCATGCTGGAGCAGAAAATGAAATCAAAGTAAATGTAGAGTCCATTCATTCTGAACACATTACAGAAAAAACAATTGCTTCAAAATTTAAAAATTTAGATGGAATTTTAGTTGCGCCAGGCTTTGGCGATCGTGGAATAGAAGGAAAAATAAGAGCTGTTCAATATGCACGTGAACACAATGTGCCGTTCTTAGGAATCTGTTTAGGAATGCAAATGGCTGTGATCGAATTTGCAAGAAATGTATTAGGATTAGAAAGCGCCAATTCTATTGAGATGAATCCAAACACGGCTAGTCCTGTAATCAACCTAATGGAAGCGCAGAAAAATATAGAAAACAAAGGTGGAACCATGCGTTTAGGTGCGTGGGAATGCGAACTCAAAGAAGGAAGCAAAGTACATGAAATCTATGAGAAATCTATGATTTTAGAACGTCATCGTCACCGATACGAATTTAACAACGAGTACAAAGACAGAATGGAAGCTGCTGGGCTCATAACAACAGGGCTAAATCCAAAAACTGGATTGGTAGAAATTATCGAATTACCTTCACATCCTTGGTTTATAGGTGTTCAATACCATCCAGAATACAAAAGTACCGTAGCCAATCCGCATCCACTATTTGTCGCTTTTGTAAAAGCTGCATTAGAATTTGCTGAAAAAAAACAAAATGCCACTTTGACATAAAAACAGAAATTGGTTGCTTTTTTGAGTAACAAAAAAAACAAAAAGGTGTCTATCATGTAGATGCCTTTTTATGAGCTTACAAGAAATTATAGAAGTTCAAAAAACGAGATTAGTATAAATAAACGATTAGATGGAAGAAAACAAGTTTGATTACAAACAATTTATAGGATTTGCTCTGATAGCCTTAATTGGAGTTTTTTGGTTAAACACTATGAAACCGACCGAAGAAGAAGCGGCGGCTGAAGCAGCAGAAAAAGCAAAAACAACACAAGTAACTCCTCAAACTACAGAAGCTACAAAAGAAGCAGTTGTAGCAGAAACTACACTAGACCTTACAGATTCTACACAATTAGCCAAGTACAAAAGTGCTTCTGGCGCATTTGGTTTTAATGTAGAAAATGTGTCCATGGATGGAGTTACCACGCTTGAAAACCAATTACTCTCTTTAAAAATTAGTAATAAAGGTGGACAAATTGTAGAAGCACGCGTAAAAGGGCAACTCGTAAAAGGTCAGTTTGAAGAATTAAAAACCTACGATGCTCACCCAGTATATCTTATCAAAGATGGAAATTCATCTTTCGGGCTCAACTTAACGACTTCCGATAACCGTTTGATCAATACCAAAGATCAACCGTTTGAACCAACGTATACTGAAAATGATAGTACCAAAGTGCTTTCAATGAAACTGAAAGTTGCAGCGGATAAATACCTAGAATACCGCTACGAGATCAAAGACGATTATATGGTTGATTTCACAGTACGTTCGCAAGGACTAAATGGTGTTATCAATGCAAGTCAACCTATCAACATGGAATGGAAACTGAAAAGTTTCAGACATGCAAAAAGTGTAACGTATGAAAATAGATACACAGACATACATTACGAATTTGACGAAGGAAAAGATAGTTATTTAGGGCAAGCATCAGACGAAGAAACTATTAATGATGTAACATGGTTAGGTTACAAACAGCATTTTTTCTCTTCTATCTTACTCACAGACAAAGCATTTAAAAAAGCTACACTTTCTACGGAAAACATTGTAGATGCCGAAATGCCAGAAAAAGATGTTGAATTCTTAAAACAATTTGGTGCTTCTATTCCGTTAGAATTAAATGGCGGAGAACTCAACTATACCATGGATATATATCACGGTCCAACGGATTACGATATCTTATCTGCGTATGATAGAAACTTAGACGAAATTGTGCCATTAGGTTGGGGAATCTTTGGGTGGATTAACCGTTATTTCCTAATTCCATTATTTGGATTATTGAGTGCTTTCTTGCCAGCAGGAATCGCCATTATTGTCATGACAATCTTAGTACGCTTGCTACTTTCACCAGTAACTTACAAGTCATACTTGTCACAAGCGAAGATGAAAGTAATTCGTCCAGAAATCAACGAAATCAACGAAAAATTTAAGGATGATGCAATGAAGAAGCAACAGGAAACCATGAAATTATATGGAAAAGCTGGCGTCAGTCCCATGGCAGGTTGTATTCCTGCATTGATGCAAATTCCTGTGTTTTATGCATTATTTATGTTCTTTCCATCTGCATTTGAACTACGTCAAAAAAGTTTCTTGTGGGCAGAAGATTTATCATCGTATGATACCATTTATCAATTCCCAGAAGGATTCCATATTCCATTATATGGAGATCACATCAGTTTATTTCCAATTTTAGCGTCTATTGCCATCTTCTTTTACATGAAAATGACCACTGGACAACAGATGAGTTCTATGCAACAACCGTCGCAAGAAGGAATGCCAGACATGAGTAAAATGATGAAGTACATGATGTATTTCTCTCCATTAATGATGTTATTCTTCTTCAACAACTATGCAAGTGGATTGAGTTTATACTATTTCGTATCGAATTTAATTACGATTGGAATCATGTTAGTCATCAAAAACTACATTATTGACGATGCAAAAATTCACGCTAAAATAGAAGAGAACAAGAAAAAACCTAAAAAGCAAAATAGGTTCCAAAAGAAAATGCAAGACATGATGGAACAAGCCGAAGCCCAGAAAAAAGCAAACGCTAAAAAATAATCGGTCTCTTAAACATACATTTTAAAAGCTTCTCAATTGAGGAGCTTTTTTTATGGATAAGATTATTTTATACTACTCATAAAGTCTCACCTTGCGCAATACAATTCCGAATCCAATCATTTGGAATCATATCAATAGTAAGATTTACACGTTCTTCACTGCCGTTATTGATAACTCTGTGCGGATCGGTTAAACGTAAATACCAACATTCGCCAGGCATCATAGGAACTTCCGTGCCATTTAAGAAAAACTGAATACCTTCTTTATTTAAAATAGGAATTGTCAACCGAATGACAGATTTGTGAATTTCCAACCCAAGTGTAGGATCGGTATGTTCTTGTACAATAGAGTTTGGTGCCAAACGCAACAAGCGAACCAAGGTAACTTTTGTATGCTTTTTAAAAGTGTCAATAATACTGTTTATATAAGGAGAAGCTTCTAAATATTTAGTATCCAACCAATCACACCATGAACCATCTGCATAATCGTCCGCAGGTGGCGGCATTGGTAATGAAGTATCAATTGTGTGTGCAGGCGCTCGTAATGGAATTACATTATAATACTCAAAGTTGTTAAGTTTTAAGGCTTCAAACTCAGCTAACATTTTATCAGCATCAAATGTAAAAGGTAATTTAATACGATCTTTACTTTGTGTTTTTGGAGTTGCGTGCGCCATAATGTATAATTTTATTGGGTGTATTTGTACTTAAAAATCTAATGTACTAAAAAAGTATAAAACTGTTAGCATGAAAATAACAAGAAGCCTCAAAATAGTAAAATTCACGTAGGGTAAGTTGTATAAAAAAAGCTGCAATGATAGACATAGCAGCTTTTAATATATTGATAAAAAAAAAAGATTATGGTGTCGCGTTAAAACCGCCTTCATCACCATCGTCGTTTCCACGTCCATCACGTTCATTTTTCTTTTGCTGATTGAATCGATAGGTAAATGAGAGGTTCATGGTGCGTTCTCTCCATTGAAATTCTCCATCACTATTAAATGTGTCTGTGAATGATTCTGATCGTCTTTTTCGAGAATTAAAAACATCACTCACATTAAAAGCAATTGACGCTTGTTCATTAAATAAATCTTTACTAAAAGCAAGATTCATAGAAAAAATTCCATTTCGTTTGTTTTGTGCATCTTCACTTGGACCATTATAAGACAGGGTTGTTTGCCAATCAACATTTGCAGGAAGTGTTACTTTATTGTTGATTCTAACAAACCAGCTTAAATTGTCGGCATCAAAATTTACACCATTAAAATCACCTCTGTTATACGACTGAAATAAGTTAAAGTTTCCGTTCATACGCCATTTTTTGGTAGGATTGTATGTAAGTGTAAATTCAAATCCAAAACGATCGTTTCGAGCCAAGTTAATCGGCGTTCTACGAATAATTGGCACTTCTTCGCCATTCAACAAAGTTGTTTGTCCTGTATCTTCACTAATGAAGTTAAAAACATCTGTTGCACGTTGAAAGTAAATGGAAGTATTCAGCGTTAATTTTCCAAAACGATTCAAATAGCCTAAATCAATTCCGTTGGAATAACTTGGATCAATATCTGGATTTCCTTGAAAAACGTTTGTAATACTAGAACGCGAAGGAAACGGATTGATAAATCGTGAACGCGGTCTCCGAATTCGTCTATTGTATCCTAATGTGATGCTTTGATCGTCGCTAATTTCATACCCTAAATTGATGGTAGGGAAGAAGCCAACATAGTTTTTCTTTGCTAAATCACCACTTGTCATTTGGTCAATGGTGATACGCGTGCTTTCCATTCGCATTCCTAATAAGAAAGAAAACTTATTAATTTTATTTCCGTATTGTGTGTAAAATGCATTTACATATTCACGATAGTTCAGCACATTACTCAAATTCGGATCTGATACAAATACATCATTTTCAAGAAAAGCAACCAAGTAATCGGTGTTCAAATCTAAAAAATTACCACGATATCCCATTTCAAATTGAGCTGTTTCGCCAAGCGGAAGAATATAATCTGTTTGTAATAAAATACGTTTTTGACTTTCTAAGGTAGCAACTTGTTCGGCAAGTACATTATCTACTGAAATAAACGATCGTTCATCTTCATCACTACTTTCGTATTGAAAATCTGCGGTTAACTTATGCCCACTTTTTTCAAAGTTTTTATCAAAATTTATTGCGTATTGAATGGTTTTGTCATCTTCGTTTTCAGGATCAAAACGTGAACTTACGTTGGTTACATTCAAATTTGAATCAAATTGTGTCAGCGTATTTGTGGTGCTACTTTCATTATTACTATCTCTGTATACCAAAGAAGCAGTCACTGAAGTAGATTCATTTACATACCATTCAACTCCAAAATTGGTATTGAGTCCTTTTCGGATACGATCAAAATTTCGTTGCTCGTCCAAAAAGGTATTTGGGTTGTCTCCGTTAAAATATTCGGTAAAAGTATTGGAGTTTCCGGGAACATCTCTGCGGTTGTAACCAGAAGTTGTAAAGAAGTTAAAATCGCCAGTTCTGTAATTAATATTTCCAGAAATTCCATATCCTAATGGATACGAAACATTGGTAGTAATAGCGCCATTAATTCCTTGTAATTTACTACGACGAAGAATAATGTTTAAAATTCCGGCAGTTCCTTCTGCATCATATCGTGCTGAAGGTGAGGTGATTATTTCGACTTTTTCAATGGCGTCGGCAGGCAATTGTCGCAACGCATCTGTAGAATTTAAACCGACCAAACCAGAAGGTTTTCCGTTGATTAAGATTCGGACGTTTTCATTTCCACGCAGTGATACATTTCCTTCCACATCAACCGAAACTGAAGGAACATTATCCAATACGTCGCTTACAGTTCCACCACGAACTGTTAAATCTTTTCCAACATTATAGATTTTTTTATCAAGTTTGATATCAACCGTTGTTCTTTCAGCGATGATTTCAACGGCATCCAACGTTCGTAAATCTTCTTCGAGGAAAAAATCGCCTAACGATGTATCACTTAAAAGCGGTTTTGCTTTGATTTCTTGCGTCGCAAACGAAATAAATTCAACTTTCACATCATACGTATCTGCGTCTACTTCAATAGAGAATGAACCGTCTGCTTTGGTAATTCCACCTGTAACAGGTCGTTTTTTTGCAGTATCTTGAAAAATGATAGTCGCATACTCTAAAGGTTGTTTGGTTTTTTTCTCAAATACTTTTCCTGTAATTTTTACTTTTTCATCAGATGTTCCTTGTTGTGCTTGAGAAATAGAAATAGTTCCTACGAGGAATAGGAATAATAGTAATTTTTTCATTTGTGTGAGTAATTTTCTTAGTATAGCTTTTTTGATGTGAATTTGACTGCAAAGAAAAGACATGGTTTAACGGTTATTGGTTAAAGTTCTGTTAAAAGAAAAACCCAGCGATTTTGTATGTTTTATAAATTTCTATTTCAAGTTTATACCAGTTTTGCTTTAAAATTAGGCAATAAAAAGGCAGTTATTTTTTCTTTAGGCAAAAAAGAAAATGCAAGCATAGCCATAGTTACGGTTACATTTTATTTTGAAGAATAAAGGAAAAAGCCCAAGTTTTTGTGGGTAATTTTAAAGTGAAAATGGTATTACTATAAATAATAAAGCATTTCTTTTCTCAATCAGTTAGTTTTATTTGCTAAAACACACAACGAAATCATACAAAAACGTGGGCAACAAGCTGAAAAAATCACGCTAACTAAAAAAAAAGAATACCAAAATGATAATTTTGTATCTTTGATAAAATGTTAATGCTATGGATATTCAAACAAGAAAAATAGAATTCATTCAGGATTTTCTTAAAGTACAAAGTGAGGAGTTAATTTCTCAACTTGAGACTTTATTACGAAAGGAAAGTGGTTCATCAAATCCAAATGAATTTGAGCCAATGACAATTGAGGAATTCAACAATAGAATTGATAAGTCAATGGAAGATTCTGAAAATGAAAGATTAATAAGCGCAAGTGATTTAAAAGCTAAAATCGATAAATGGAATTAACTGTTTTTTGGACTGAATTTAGCGAAAAGGAATTAGAAAGTATTTTTGAATATTATAAGAGAAAAGCGAACGTTTCTGTTGCGAAAAAAATTATTGATGAAATTTACAAAGAAACTCTTAAGTTAAAAGAACAACCAAGAATTGGACAAATAGAAGAACTTCTCAAACAACGAACTCAAGAGTTTAGATATTTAGTTCACAAAAATCACAAAATAATATATTGGATAAACGAAAGTAAAAATCGTATAGAAATTAATGACGTTTTTGACACGAGACAAAATCCACCAAAATTAAAAAGAACGAAATAAAGCCAGTCATTTTACGAAAATTGACTAATTCTCAGCCTTAATAAAAACATTTTTATTTCGCATCATACTATTTTCAAAAACTACTTTCTAGTTTTTTCGAATAAAATATTGAACTTCCATTAAATTTATACAAAACCCAATCTACAAAATCTCTTTAATCTTCTCAGGCGGTCGTCCAATAACGGCTTTTTTACCATTGACAACAATAGGGCGTTCCATCAATTTTGGATTGGAAAGCATGAGCTTCACTATGTGTTCCTTCGAAATTCGCTTGCCTTTGTAATTTTCTTTCCAAAAAGCTTCGTTTTGTCTCACTAAATCGATCGGCTCTATGCCTAAAAGGTCAATAATCTCGGTCAATTCGGTCAACGAAAGCCTATTTTCTAAGTATTTAATCACTTTAAATTCCTTTCCAGATTCTTCTAAAATAGCCAATCCTTCTCTTGATTTTCCACATCGTGGATTGTGATATATTTTGATCATAATTTTATTTTTTAGTATTGAGATATTAGTAGTGAACTTATCTTGACTTTTTCTATTCCCTAAAAAATGGTACAAATCCGTTCATATTTTGTTACTTTTCTTAGTCGTATCGCTGCTATGACTTTCAAAAAGTGCCGCATCTGAACATATTTCTACTCATTTTCGGTCAAATATTAAAAATCAAGATGAGTTCATTGAGAAATATCATAAAACTCCAAATCAAGTTCAAGGTAACGATTAAGTTACAAAAAGAAATTTCTGCGCAAGCAGGAAAAATCTAATAAATCTAAAAGTCCAACGCATTTAAAGCGTAGCGATCTAAAGTCTTGACTCTAAATTAAAGTTCGTCTTCATCTTTTTTCTGTCCCATAGACATTAAATAGGCTTTTAAAAATTCGTCAATATACCCATTCATCACTGCGTCTACATTTCCCGTTTCGTAGCCTGTACGAACGTCTTTGACTAATTTGTACGGATGCATGACATAATTTCGGATTTGCGATCCCCATTCTATCTTCATCTTGCCCGCTTCAATATCATCACGTGCTTCCAATTGTTTTTTTAATTCAATTTCATACAACTGCGATTTCAACATTTGCATGGCACGTGTTCGGTTGTCCTGTTGTGATCGTGTTTCTGAACAAGAAATCTGAATGCCAGACGGTTTATGTTTTAATTGTACTTTGGTTTCAACTTTGTTCACATTCTGTCCACCAGCACCACTAGATCGTGAAGTGATAATTTCAATATCTGCCGGATTGATATCAATTTCAATCGTATCATCCACTAACGGATATACATATACAGACGCAAACGACGTATGACGCTTGGCATTGCTATCAAACGGAGAAATTCGTACCAAACGATGGACACCATTTTCACCTTTGAGCCAACCAAATGCAAAATCGCCTTCAATCTCTAATGTTACCGTTTTAATTCCGGCAACATCGCCTTCTTGATAGTTGAGTTCTTTAATTTTATAGTCTTGTTTTTCGGCAAACATCAAATACATACGCATGAGCATACTTGCCCAATCGCAGCTTTCCGTTCCGCCAGCACCAGCTGTGATTTGTAGCACAGCACTCATACTGTCGCCTTCGTCAGACAACATATTTCGGAACTCTAAATCTTCAATTTTTGTGGTTGCTTTTTCAAACTGTGTTTCCACATCTTCGGCAGTAGCATCACCTTCTTTGTAAAATTCAAACAATACTTCCAAATCTCCAATAAGATCCGAAGCTGCGTTGTAATCACCAACCCATTTCTTCTCTCCACGGAGTTTTTTCATAATAATTTCGGCTTCTTTCGGATTGTCCCAGAAGTTAGGATTGTATGTTTTTTCTTCTTCGTTAGAAATTTCGACAAGCTTGGCATCTATGTCAAAGATACCTCCTTAACGCACCAAGGCGATTGATAAGATCTTTTACGTGATCTGATGTTATCATGTTTATTATTTTAAATTCTCACAAAAATAAGATGTTTTATGTATATTCATAGCGTAAAATTGAAAAACCGTAACAATCCTTCAGAAACCTTCTTTTGGTAAGAATGTAAACGGTTTTGGTTTGAGCTAAATAATAGTAGCATGAAAAAATATAGATTCTTGGTTTTCATTTTCTTAACGGCGACAATTGGCTTTTCGCAAGAGAAAAAAGAAACATATCCACGTGAAAATTATGCGGGATTTTTTAATTTTTCTTACGAAGAAAAAACAGATAAAATTTTTTTAGAAGTTGATAAACTGAATACCGATTTCTTATATGTCTATTCACTCGCAAGTGGTGTTGGTTCCAATGATATTGGTTTAGATCGTGGTCAAATTGGCGATGGTGTGGTCGTTCAATTTCAAAAAATGGGCAACAAACTGATGTTGGTGCAACCCAATTTGAAATATCGTGCAAACACAACAAACAATTTAGAACGAAAAAGTGTTGAACAAGCGTTTGCGAAATCCGTATTATTTGGTTTTCCAATTATTTCCGATAAAGACGATACATATACAATAGACTTCACACCGTTTTTACTACAAGATACACATGGCGTTATTGAAAGTTTAACCAATAATAAACAAGGTACTTACAAATTGGATGCTTCCAAAAGTGCCTTATCATTGCCAAGAACCAAAGCATTTCCTAAAAATGTTGAATTTGAAGCGTTATTAACCTTTGCAGGAAAACCAAAAGGTGAAAATATTAAAAGTGTGACACCAAATGCATCTTTAGTCTCAGTAGTACAACATCATTCATTTGTAGAATTGCCAGATACTAATTACAAACCAAGAGTTTTTGATCCGAGAAGTGGCGCAATTTATATTTCGTATTACGATTACGCAGCGCCCATTCAAGAACCGATGTTAAAGCGTTTCATCACGAGACATCGTTTGGAAAAGAAAAATCCGAATGCTGTTAAAAGTGAAGCGAAAGAACCAATAATTTACTATCTCGATCCTGGAACGCCAGAACCAGTGCGTTCTGCTTTGTTAGAAGGCGCACGATGGTGGAATGAAGCCTACGAAGAAATTGGCTTTACAAATGCTTTTCAAGTTAAAATGTTGCCTGAAGATGCCGATCCGATGGATGTAAGATACAATGTCATTCAATGGGTTCATCGTTCTACACGTGGTTGGAGTTATGGTGCCAGTGTGGTAGATCCACGAACAGGCGAAATCATCAAAGGTCATGTGAGTTTGGGAAGTTTGCGAATTCGTCAAGATTTTCTCATCGCACAAGCGTTAATGAATCAACCTTTTATAAATAATGACGCTAATTATCAACCGATGTTAGACATGGCATTGGCAAGAATTCGACAATTATCGGCGCATGAAGTCGGACACACGATCGGTTTTGCACACAATTTCGCCGCAAGTACCAACAATAGAAGTTCTGTGATGGATTATCCGCATCCAACCGTAAAAATTACCAATGGAAAGATTGATTTATCAAACGCGTACGCCACAGGAATTGGTTCGTGGGATAAAGTGACGGTAGCTTATTCGTACAGCGAGTTCAATTCAGCGCAAGCGGAACAAGCGGCATTATTAAAAATATTAGACAAATCGTATAAAGCAGGACATCGTTTTATTTCGGATGCCGATGCACGACCAGCAGGAAGCGCGCATGCAAACGCACATTTATGGGACAATGGAAAAAGTGCTGCCGAAGAGTTGCAAAACATTCTAGATGTTAGGGAATTAGCCATTAAAAATTTCTCAAAAGATAACATCCGCAGTTACGAACCGTACAGCGTTTTAGAAGATGTTTTTGCACCGTTATATTTCTTTCACAGATACCAAACAGAAGCGACTTCTAAAATCATTGGCGGATTGGAATATAATTACGCGACAAAAAATGATGGACAACTCATTACAAAAGTGGTGTCGCCAAAAACACAACGCGAAGCATTAGCAGTTTTATTAAAAACGCTTGATGCGAAAACACTCAAAATTCCGCAAGATAAACTCGATTTATTTCCGCCAAGAGCTTATGGGTTTTCAAGATCACGAGAATCCTTTAAGGGAAACACAGGCGTTGGTTTTGATGCGTTTGCGCCAGCTGCTACGGCGAGTGATATGACATTACAATTTCTATTTCATCCTGAACGTGCGGCACGATTAATTCAACAAAAAAGTTTAGATGAAGATCAATTAAGCTTTACGGAAATGATGGATGAGGTTTTAAAAAACACGCTATATAAAACGTATTCAGACGCACACGAACGCGAATTAGGACACATTATTAATGTAAATGTCTTGAAACATTTGATGAATTTGGCACAACACGAAAATTCATCGCCAAGTGTAAAAGCACGATGTCAAAATATCATGTATGACATTGCTAAAAAAATAGCGTTTGACAAACGGAAAGAAGGTGAAAAACGCTATCATTTATATTATTTAGAAATGATTGAACAGTTTAAAAAATATCCAGAAAAATTCAAATTGGAAGCATCTCCAAAAATCCCAGATGGTTCGCCAATTGGAACAGATGCGTGTCGATTTTTGATGTGTGATTGATGATTTTTGAATACTGAATACTGAATACTGAATACTGAAGTTTCAGCTAAAAACCGTCTTGCGTCTTGATTCTATACTCTTTGATCTTTTTAGTTTTGAATACTGAATACTGAATACTGAACACTGAATACTGAACACTGAACACTGAATACTGAATACTGAACACTGAATACTGAACACTGAATACTGAATTATGAAGTACTTCTCGATACAATTTTCTATGGAAAATCACTCGAAGTGACGTTAGGATAAAAATGAAGTTTGTCAATTCGAGCGCAGTCGAGAATACGTTGAAACAGGAAAATATCTTAATACCTAATACTAAAACCTCAATACCAAATAAAAAATGCGAATTAATTTAATAAGCGATACAGTTACTAAACCAACGCCACAAATGCTCAAGGCAATGTTTGATGCGAAAGTGGGCGATGATGTGTTTAAAAAAGATGAATCAATCAATCATTTGGAGCGAAAAGTAGCTGAAATGTTTGGAAAAGAAGCGGCGTTATTTTTTCCAAGTGGAACGATGGCAAATCAGACAGCGATCAAATTACATACGAATCCTGGCGATCAGGTCATTTGCGATAAAGATGCACATATTTACAATTATGAAGGTGGCGGCGTAAGTTTTAATAGTGGTGCTTCCTGCAAATTAATTGATGGACATCGCGGAATGTTTACTGCTGAGCAAGCCAAAGCAGCGATCAATCCGCCTGATTTTTACCACAGTCCGTTAACAGCGTTAATCGCGCTGGAAAATACCGCAAATAGAGGTGGCGGCGCGTGTTGGGATTTTAGTGAAATTGAAAAAATTCACGCAGTTGCGAAAGAACATGATTTAGGTTTCCATCTCGATGGCGCACGTTTGTGGAATGCCTTGGTTGAAAAAGGAGAAACGCCCGAGCAATATGGAAAATTATTTGATACCATTTCGGTGTGTTTATCAAAAGGATTGGGTTGTCCTGTCGGTTCTGTGTTAGTTGCCGATGAAGAAACCATTCACAAAGCATTGCGGATTCGTAAAATATTAGGTGGCGGCATGCGTCAGGCTGGTTATTTGGCGGCTGCTGGAACCTACGCGTTAGATCATCATATTGAGCGTTTGGCGGAAGATCATGAAAAAGCAAAAGAAATAGGGAAGACGTTGGAACAATTGGCATTCATCAAAAAAGTGGAACCCATTGATACCAACATTATTATTTTTTATCTGCAAGATGATATTGACGAACAAGCTTTTTTGAGTAAACTTGAAGCTTTAGGAATTGACTTGATTGGTATGGGAAGCGGAAAATTACGAATTGTAACACATTTAGATTACACCGCAGAAATGCACCAAGAATTTTTGAAAGTGATTCAAAAAGTAATGTAAAAAATTACTAGTTTCAGAATAAAAGATTTAAGACCGCTATGCTGTTAGAATAAAGAAGCAAGACTTAATGCTAACGATATGAGATCCTATGATTTTATTTTGAAGTGTTTTTTAAGTGTTGCATTACATGACTGATAAAAAAAGTGATTCTTTGAAAACTATGATTTTCGAAGAATCACTTTTATATATTATTTCTGACGATTGATTGTCTATTCAGTTAAGTCTTTCACTTCAGCACTTCCAGCATTTTTCTTTACAGATTCAATTCCGTTTTCCATTCCTGCTTCGCTTGCATACATTTGACTTGTTCCAACAATTTGTCCATTTCCTGCTTTTAAACTAAAATGAAATTTTCCATTTTTTGCAGTTTTTCGTTCAAATTTACTATCGTCTGTAGAATTCTTTTTACAAGATTCAACACCGTTTTTTGCACCGCTTTTATCAGCGTATCCTTGACTAGACATGATGATTTGCCCGTTTTTTGCTTTTAAATTGAAGTAAAACTTTTGATTGTTTTCACTCTGGAATAATTCAAACATAGTTACATAGAGATTTAAGTTAGATGTAGTAAATATATCAAAAATATCTTGGAAAAAAAATCCTATTTGTGGCAAATCAATAAGCTGATACAGGTTGCTATTTATCTAAAAAACAACTCATGGATTTCTGAAAAGCATATTCTAGTTTCTGAAACAAAAAAAAAGAGCAACTTTCAAAGCTGCTCTTTACATAATAGGATGTTTTTTTAGGTTACGAAAACATATCCATTCCAGGAATATTGGGCATTCCATCTTTCGCAACGGCGGCAACTTCGGCTTCATGAACTTCTCCAGCACGTTTAATTGCTTTATTTAATGTTAAAATTAAATAATCTTCCAATTGCTCTTTATCTTCTAATAATTCATCTGAAATTTGAATCGTTTTTATTTCACGATTAGCAGTAACTGTCACATTTAGAAGGTTGTCCGAACTTTTTTCATCAATCAAAACCGAATGTAAGCGTTGTTTTGTTTCTGCTACTTTTTGCTGGGTTTCTTTCAATTTACCCATCATTCCCATTAAATCTCCAAACATTTGTATATAATTAAAGGTTAGTTTTTACAAAATTATTAAATTGTGGTCTTTTAACACACTTTTTAAATGAAAAAAAGGGGAGTCATATTACTAATTAGTTTTATACTTATAAATTCTTGTAAACAGAATACATCACATATGAAAAACACCATATCTGTACCAACAGTTGCCAAAAAACCTACGAAACTTGAAAAACATGGCGATGTCAGAATTGACGATTATTATTGGTTGAATGATAGAGAAAATCCTGAAGTAATAGCGTATTTAGAAGCTGAAAATGCATATAATGATGCCATGACAGCACATACAAAAGATTTTCAGAAAGATTTATTTGAAGAACTAAAAGGAAGAATTAAAGAAGACGACTCTTCCGTACCATACAAATTGAACGGATATTGGTACATTAAAAAATTTGAAGAAGGAAAAGGATATCCAATTTATACACGTAGAAAAGGAACGTTGGATGCGCCAGAAGAAGTACTTTTTGATGTCAATGAAATGGCTGAAGGTCATTCATACTATAAACTATCAGGCATTAGTGTAAGTCCTGATAATAAATTAGTCGCTTATGGTATAGATACTGTAAGTAGAAGACAATATATTATTCACATAAAAAATCTGGAAACAGGCGAAATTTACAAAGAACGCATTGAAAATACCACAGGAAGTGCTACTTGGGCGGCTGATAATAAAACACTATTTTACGCCAATAAAGATGAGCAAACCTTACGTTCTGAAAAAATATATAAGCACAAATTAGGTGATGATGTTGCTAATGATGAAGTGGTTTTTCATGAAGAAGATGAAACGTATATAACTTTTGTATATAAATCGAAATCAAAAAAATATTTAATCATCGGCTCGTACAGCACGTTAACAATGGAATACAGAATACTAGAAGCCGATAATCCTGATGGAGAATTCAGAGTCTTTCAAGAACGTGTTCGTGGTTTAGAATACGGTATTTCGCATTACAAAGATCATTTTTATGTAATGAGTAACAAAGATGCTTCTATCAACTTCAAGCTTTCCAAAACTCCAGAAGATAGAACAGGTATGGAACATTGGGAAGATATTATTCCGCATCGTCCTGATGTTTTATTGGAAGATGTTGAAATTTTCAAAGACTTTTTAGTGTTAAGCGAACGTGATAATGGTTTAAACAAAATCAGAATCATGCGATGGGATGGAAAAGAAGATTACTATTTACCATTCGATAACGAAACATACACTGCAAATACGGGCACAAATGTAGATTTTGATACAGATACATTGCGGTATTCATACAATTCGATGACAACACCAGCGTCTGTAATCGATTTTAACATGGTTACAAAAACCAAAGTTGTTAAAAAAGAACAAGAAGTCTTAGGCGGAAAATTTGATAAAAATAACTACACTTCTGAGCGTTTGTGGGCAACTGCCGCAGATGGAACAAAAATTCCAATGTCAGTTATGTACAAAAAAGGCATCAAAAAAGACGGAAGCAATCCGGTGTTGCAATATGCGTATGGTTCGTATGGTTCAACAATTGATCCGTACTTTTCTTCGGCACGTTTAAGTTTACTCGACAGAGGATTTATCTATGTCATTGCGCATGTTCGTGGTGGTGAATACTTAGGAAGAAACTGGTACGATGAAGGAAAATTGATGGATAAGAAAAATACATTTACAGATTTTATCGATTGTTCTAAATATTTAATTGAACAAAAATATACATCACCCAAACATTTATATGCTTCTGGCGGAAGTGCTGGAGGATTATTAATGGGTGCTATTGCAAACCTAAATCCTGAATTATACAACGGAATTATAGCATCTGTTCCGTTTGTAGATGTTGTTACCACGATGTTAGATGACAGTATTCCATTGACAACAGGAGAATATGATGAATGGGGAAATCCAAACGACAAAGAATATTATGCGTACATGAAATCATATTCACCGTATGACAATGTGGAAGCAAAAGCCTATCCAAATATGTTAGTAACAACCGGATTGCATGATTCGCAAGTACAATATTGGGAACCTGCAAAATGGGTAGCAAAGCTTCGAGAACTAAAAACAGACAACAATATTTTATTATTACATACCAATATGGATGCGGGACATGGAGGTGCTTCAGGACGCTTTGAATCTTTAAAAGAAGTAGCCGAAGAATACGCGTTTTTGCTGGACTTAGAAAATATTAAGGAATAATTAAAAAATTTAACTTAAATTTGCAAGGTTTTGGTTTTTTTCAAAACTTACAAAAATAAAACCCTGTACAACTTACTAGTTTTTATGGAACAAAAAATTAATGCTTTTGATAATGTACTCGAACTCATTGGAAACACACCTTTAATAAAGTTAAATCACATAACTAAAAATATCAAAGGAAATTTCTATGCGAAAGTAGAGTCATTCAATCCAGGACATTCAACAAAAGATAGAATTGCTTTATATATCATTGAAGAAGCAGAGCGAAAAGGTATTCTAAGTCCAGGTGATACCATTATAGAAACGACTTCAGGAAATACAGGATTTAGCATTGCAATGGTAAGTATTATCAAAGGATACGAATGTATCTTAGCAGTAAGTTCTAAATCATCTAAAGACAAAATTGATATGTTACGTTCTATGGGCGCTAAAGTATATGTATGCCCAGCGCATGTAAGTGCAGATGATCCACGTTCGTACTATCAAGTTGCAAAACGTATTCACGAAGAAACTAAAAACTCTGTATACATCAATCAATATTTTAATGAACTTAATATTGATGCACACTACAACAGTACAGGTCCAGAAATTTGGAAACAAACCAACGGACACATTACACACTTTGTAGCATGTAGTGGAACAGGAGGAACCATTTCAGGAACTGCAAAATACCTTAAAGAACAAAATCCAAACATTCGTGTTTTAGGTGTGGATGCGTACGGTTCTGTCTTAAAAAAATATCACGAAACTAGAGAATTTGATGCGGAAGAAATCTACCCATATCGCATCGAAGGATTAGGTAAAAACTTAATTCCAACCGCGACTGATTTTGATGTAATTGATAAATTTGTCAAAGTAAAAGACGAAGAAAGTGCTCACAAAGCGCGTGAAATCTCCAAAACAGAAGGATTATTTGTCGGATACACAAGTGGTGCAGCAATGCAAGCCATAGAACAACTTGCCGAAGAAGGAGAATTTGACGAAAACAGTAATGTAATTGTTATCTTTCCTGACCACGGTTCACGATACATGAGTAAAGTGTACAGTGACGAATGGATGCGTTCACAAGGTTTTTTTGACAGTAAAAACATTGAAGAAGCACAAAAAATCGAATACATAAAGTAATATAGAAAATACTTTCATAACATACTCAAAAGCAGCATAGTAATCATTATGCTGCTTTTTTTATTTCATACGTAAAACGGCTAAAAATAGTTCCCAAAAAAGCGACAATCAAACATAAAAGTGTAATAATTATGATAGCCACATAAAAATAATTATTTTTGCCGTTGAAGTTTTCACAAAAACTTCTTAAATTACTACAATAACCCGAACTGATACAAAAAGAAAAACTTAAATAGATGAAGGATTTATTTGCGAAAATATACAAGGACAAAGGACCACTAGGAAAATGGGCATCACAAGCAGAAGGATATTTTGTTTTTCCCAAATTAGAAGGTGAAATCTCGAATCGAATGAAATTTCAAGGAAAAGATGTCATCACTTGGAGTATCAATGATTATCTAGGCTTGGCAAATCACCCAGAAGTTCGTAAAATAGATGGAGAAGCCGCAGTTGCGTATGGTTCAGCGTATCCAATGGGCGCACGAATGATGTCGGGTCATACCGATTTACACGAGCAACTTCAAGATGAATTGGCAGCATTTGTTGGAAAAGAAGCAACCTATTTATTAAACTTCGGATATCAAGGAATGGTTTCTACGGTAGATGCCTTAGTTTCTAAAAACGATATCATTGTCTACGATGTAGATTCGCATGCATGTATCATTGATGGTGTCCGTTTACACATGGGAAAACGGTTCACTTTTAAGCATAATGACATTGAAAGTTTAGAAAAAAACTTAGAAAGAGCTACCAAAATGGCAGAACAAACTGGCGGAGGAATCTTAGTGATTTCTGAAGGTGTGTTTGGAATGCGTGGTGAGCAAGGAAAGCTAAAAGAAATCGTAGCCTTAAAGAAAAAATATAATTTTAGACTTTTTGTCGATGATGCACACGGTTTTGGAACGCTTGGCGCGACAGGTGCTGGAGCAGGAGAAGAGCAAGGCGTACAAGATGAAATAGATGTATACTTTGCAACCTTTGCAAAATCAATGGCAAGTACAGGCGCTTTTATTGCAGCTGACAAAGAAATCATTGATTACTTAAAATACAACTTACGTTCGCAAATGTTTGCGAAATCATTGCAAATGCAATTGGTCGTTGGCGCGTTAAAACGTTTAGACATGTTGCGTACGATGCCAGAACTCAAACAAAATCTTTGGAAGATTGTTGATGCATTACAAAGTGGATTAAAAAAACGTGGATTTGACATTGGAAATACACAAAGTTGTGTAACGCCAGTATACCTAAAAGGAAGCATTCCGGAAGCAATGGCATTGGTAAAGGACTTGCGTGAAAATCATGGAATCTTCTGTTCTATTGTAGTCTATCCTGTCATTCCAAAAGGACTCATTCTATTACGAATGATTCCAACGGCATCACACACGTTAGAAGACGTAGAGTTAACTTTAGAAGCATTTTCTGCCATCCGTACACGATTAGAAGACGGAACGTATAAGCGTGTTTCTGCTAAGTTGATGGAGATGATGGGAGAGTAGGTTCTTAAAAAATATAATATTCATTTATGAACCGTGACTTTTTTAGTTGCGGTTTTTTTATGTTATTACTTTGTAAAAAATTTAATTGCATATCCGTTTAATGTCCATTAGCTGTAATACTAGCAATCACAAGCCTATTGAATATTTTTTCTTCAAAATACCTTCTGTTAAGCTTGTACACAAACTCATTTAAGTATAATTGTAAATATTTCTTCTTGATTTTATGATAAGTGCCTGCAAAGTTTCTTTTAGCATTACTGATCGCAATGTGAACCCATTTAAGTGTTTCTTTAGTTGTTTGCTCGTTTGATTTTTCTGTTACATGGATCTCTACATAATCAGCAATATTTACATACAAAGTACTCTTATCGGTAAAGACTATGGTTTTTTTACCATCAATAGAATTTATAAGGTTTTGATCAGTTCCTTTTGCCTTATGGTCATCTAAAACTTTAGCTTTAAAATAACGGCATTGCCTTTCTACTTTTCCAGTGTCTATATCTTCAAGGATGGTGCTTTCTGCCATCATCATAACATTAGATTTAGTTTTACTACCGCGTCCCGCTTTTTGTGTTTTGTGATCTTGTTCTGAGGCTTGTATTGTAAAATAGCCTTCGTCCATTTCTAGCATTCCTTCTAAAGTATATCTATCATCACGATCTCCCATAGCTTTACGCAATTTATGAACCATTGCCCAAACCGGCTCATAACGTTTAAGCCCTAATTGTCGTTGTATTTCTTTACTTGAAAACCCTTTCTTTGTGGTACTTAGTAGAAAGATAGTCTTATACCAAACCAGAAAAGATAATTTAGAACTTTCCATGATGGTTCCACTACGCAAGGATATTCTTGAGTTGCAGGACTTACATTGGTAACTCCATTTATTGATTAACCAGTAATGGTCTGTGCATCCACAACGCTTACAAATAACACCTTGTTGATCTCTTTGCTCTTTAAAATGTAATCGGCAACTTTTTTCATCTGTAAAATGAACTCCAAAAGAAAATATATTCATCACAACTAATTTAAAATCAATTAAATATACAAAAATAAAATGACTTTAGGGCTATTTGCGGACATACAAAAAAATTAATTTAAGTTTAAATAACTCAGCACTTCGTATTTATTAAGAAATTTAATCTTTTCAAGTTCATTCTTTTTTATAACGTCTAATACTCTACGTTTTATATTTTTTAAATGTGTCATATTTCCTGATACCATATATACAAAGTTATATCCTGAATCAATACATTTTTGAATGTTTAATACTTCATCTTCAAGTGTATTTCGTGTTGAAATTTCGATAGCTATTTTTAATGAACCCTTTATAATTTCGATATCTATACGTGCTCCATTTGATGTTTTTTTTTCTAAATCAACATTAAAACCTCTTTGTATAGCAAATTTTTTCACATAATTTTGAAGCGCACTATACGCATCTATTTTATCGATATTATTATTATTAGAATTATTTACACCTTTCACTTTTAGTTTTAAGACAGTTGGATAATGCAAAAAAGAGACAAGTTCTTTACTATTTAAAAGCATTCCGTAGCGATTGCTTTTTCGATGATAAAGATTGTACAAATGATCTTCATACTTGTAATTTTTATTAGAAAGAGGAATGAGTTTATTGAATTCTGAACTAGAAGCTATAGAAATATTTTTGATAAGTTGCTGGCAAAAAAGCTTGCTTTGCTGTTCGGTATTTCTTTGAACTGCTAGCCTCACAATACAACTAAATAATGGAGCAGAAACCTTCTCTTTAGCACAGTTTAACATTTCTGGATTATTAATAAAAAAACTACCTTCGTTTCCATCGGAAACCGCATTTAGAATATCTCTTTCCCATGGATTTGAAACCCCTTTATATATAATTTGAAGAACAGCTACATCCTTCTTTGATAAGCGATTGAACATAGAAATTATAGTTGTTAATGGATCAACATCAAAAGGGTTTAGTATTTTTATAGGACGTACAAATTCAGTATTTAATCCAAAATCAGAGATAACTATATACTGTTCTTTTTTAAAAGGTAAACCATCAACTTTTATATTTTTTATGACACTTGAAGGGAAAAATGCTCTGATTTGTGCAATAAGCCAAGTTTTATCAGTATTTGAACAAAGCATTTGAAGGTTTATTGAATTAAATGTTGCTACTATTTCAAATCCAATTGGTGCTTTAGTGAAATTAAGCATATTAATAAATTCAATAAAGACAGCAGTTGAGTTATCTTCGTCTATCGGCATCTTCATACTAATACCAGTATCTAAATCATGAATTGAAGGGGCATTTGGCTTTAATACGCACGTTTTTTGTGTCAGGCTTTTTAATTTTTTAGATTTAAAAAAACCAGCTAACGAATCCCAAAAACCAAGAATTTTCCCATCATCTATAAATTCATTCAAAGAAGCTGATTTTTTATGAACAAAAGGAATATAAGGAGGTTCAATATTTACAGCGGTATCAAAATGATGATAACCACGACAACGATGATCCCATTCATAAAAATGCTCTGTAGCTAGTTTCCATGCAGGTTTTGACATGATATTTATCTGTTAAAAACATCATTAAGTATTGGTTTTCGTTCTTCGTCATCTAAAAAACGAGCACCTACACCAATGGTTAGTTCATCCAAAATATTTAATACACATGTGTGTGTATGTTTCATAAACGCTGTTGCGGTATCTATTTTATGATAAGTATTAGGAAATAATTTCCTGTAAATCCATCGTCCCAGTAAAAACAGTACAATCATTTCTACAAATGAAAAACGGTATAAAAGCCACCAAGAAATGAAAAAGCTATTTCCAAAAGGTGCGGCACACACGTCAAAATGAAAATCTTTCCAATAGATTCTTAAATATAAACGTCTTGATGAGAAAAAATTTCCTTCTTTTAGTCTTACTTCTTTAAAATAGACATTCGACGTTTTGTTTTTATAAAGTTCTTTTTGTAAAAGCTTGTAAAATTCAATAGAAGAAAATGAAAAATCCATGTTAAAAAAATTCCAATGAGAATGGAAGAAAAAGTTTTTTTTGAAAAACAAAATTCTTATGATGAAAAGAGTGATCAAAAAGAAAGTAAATGAAGGTAATAAATTAAGTATATAGTACATGTATATTTGATTTAATTAGTTATATTTTTATTGTTTTTATTAAGAAGTAATCAGAATTTATTTTGTAAACTCATTATTTAAAGCTCGATAAATCAAGAGTAGTGTCTCCAATATTTGGTCTATTTAAACCACCACCGTGAACCCAGCCAATTTTTCCGTTTAATAGTTTCACTTTATAAAAAACATCATACCTTTCAGTATTGTTGAAATTTACTCGTATTGCTTCAGTTCCTTTCTCTCCAATATATTTTACGGGTTCTCCTTGAATTATATTTGTCACAATTTTACTACTACTTGTTGGCTTTGCTCTAATATTTAGCTTATTTACCCAGCAATAATAAATTTGATCTTTTATAAAAGTTGTGTTAGGAATTTTATTTAAAGTATAAATTTTTAGGTTTAAAATTTCAATTGTAGTATTATTATCAATCCCGAAACCAATTTGATTTCCATACAATTCCCTTGAATATACTTTCGTAAGATATGTGCCGTTTACATAAAAGCTAAAAGAATTATGTTGCTTGATAACCTTTAAAATATTATTATCATTATTGATTAAGAAGTTGTTTTGTCTGCCTTCATATCTTTGTCTTAAAGATTGATCATTATTGTATCCGTATCCATAAGAGTTTCTTTCAATACTGAAATAATTAAAAAATTTTTCATTTGCTCCAAACAGAAAAAATAAGCGACTATTTTCATAATTGTTTTTGAAAGTTATCTCAATTTCAAAATTTCCTTCTTCTTCAAGTTGAAGAGAATCTAATACGGTATATACGAATTTATTATCTAAGTACTGATGATAAAGGCTGAGGCTACTATTTTCTAGTTTAATTCCTTTGGTTTTAGTCGTATCTTTTCCTAAAGAATCGCTTTCTTGAAAAAGCTTCCATTTGTTCTTATTGTTAGAGAAATTATCTTCAAAATAAAGTGATATAGAATCTTTTAACTCATCTTTTATTATTAGATCAGATGCGACAGTGAAATAATGCAATACAGGTACTTTTTTAGGACTTTCAAAACTATATCCCATTTTAAAACCATTAGGAACTTTATAGATGTTTTTTTGTAAGGGTTTTATTTTTTGTTCTTGATTTTGCAAACCGAAAACAATAGGTTTGATAAGACTATCATTGGAAGTTATTTTGATTGTTTTTAATTTTTTGCTATTCGGATATAATTCATTTAATAAATTAATGTTTTTTGCTACATGATTATTTTGAACCATTTGAAATAATTTGTTTTCACGTAACTCATGGATTTTATCATCATCACCATATTTCTCTAAGTATTTGGTTAGCTCTTCATAGTTATTATATCTAACAGCCATATTGAAAGCTTCTGATTTCTCATAAGCTTTCAAACCAAATATTAGTAAGAAGACAAATGAACAGGTAGCAATTACTCCCTTTTTGATATTTTTTTTATTTCGAGAATCAATTAGCTGTTTGATTACATTATTAAGAGGTTTTAATTCTTTAGAATTATACTTGGTTTCTGTGAGTACAAACAGTATTTCCTTTGCTTTTTTAATTTTTTTAACTTTGATAAACTGCTTAGTTTCTTCTAGTAATATTTTTTGTAATTCAAGAATTTCTTTAGATGCGTTGTCAAATTTTGAACTATAATCACTATTAATATTGTCTCTAATTTCTTGAAGAATAATGTTTACCTTGTTTGTTAAATTAATAAAATTTTCCCGAGGCACTTTTAAGGTTTTAAAGAGTTCAAGTGAAAAGCTTACTTGTAGATACTGAGGAATAATATTTTTTTTAACTACTTCATTTATTATCGGATTGGGAATCATTGAATCATTAATTAAAGTTGAGTATTTAGATTTAATTAATGTTTTATCCTTTACATTAAGCATCGTATAAATAGCCTCATCTATTTTATTATTTAATAATAAAATTTCTACATAATCAAAAATTTGTTCGTCATTTAGTGTGTTTTTTACCAAATCCATTAAACTAAGAGCTCTAGAAAATTCTTTTTCCTCACAAAGTGTTTTATTGAGTTTTATAGTATAGGAAGCTAGTTTTGAAGTTGGAATTAAAGATATATATTTTTCAAAATGAGCAATACCCTTTGGCACTTCCTTTAATTTTATAAGTGTTTTTACAATGCAATAATGAGCATTGTAAAAAGTAAAATCAATCAGTAGTATTTTTTCAAAATTAGCAAGCGCCTCTTCATATAAATTACTAGCATATAATTTATTTCCACTATTGAAATATGTAATAACTTCTTTTCTTAAGGTTGACATGATGCGGAGATATTAAATAATTCGTTACAAAATGAAGCAGGAGTTTTACTCTTTAAAAAACTTTCCATTGATAAATTGACCTATTAATTTTTTATTTTTGTAAAAAAGGGCGTAGCGTTTTCCTTTTGGTGTTAGTCTAGAAACCATCATTATTTTTTGATTCTTTTTCTTCTTAAATCTTTTCTTCAAGTATTTTTCATAATAAGTGGCTTCAGAAATATATGAAACTTTATCACCTCTTTGTTTTATATATTCAGAAGAGGAATTTTTACTTTTCGTTTTAGAAGTCTTTTTTGGACTGTAAAACGTTACTAATTTTTTACCGGCATATCCAGCGATGAGTTTCCCATTTTTATAAAATAGCCTGACTTTTCCTGTACCAGGAATAATTCTAGAGATAACCATAATATCGTCAGCTGCTTTTTGGACATAACTTAAATATTTATAAAGTTTATCGGTATTTTTAACAAAACTCTCCCAATAAGCTTGTTCAGATATATACTTAATATTATCGTTTTGTATAGCCCTGTATTTTGAATATTTTTTATAATCAATGGAATTCGATTGACTATATGAGTTAGTATATAGAAATAAAATCGGTAGTAAAATGAACAGTATTTTTTTCATGATTATAAGTTTAGTTATATTGATTTTTAGTTAATTGTTGAGAGACCGTATTTTCTGAGGTAATTCGAATTTGATACTGTTCAATAATTTTTTTACTAAACGTTGTATATACGTTACAATTATAAACTCCGATGGGTAAGTCATAGGCGCAAGACTTGGTAGTTTTTCCGTAATTTGTATTTCCAACGACAATGATCTTTTCCACACTCGTAGCCACATTTATCAGTATTATTTTTCTTGAATAATAATTTGGATTCACAAAACAGATTGATCCAACAGAGGTATCTTTTTTTGAAACATCATCAAAACCTTCTATGGTATCATATTCACTTTCATAGGAGCTCTTATTAGACTCTTTATTTCTAATATTTTTTGCAGTGTTGTCCAAAGTTGATACAACAATATTTCCCAAAGCTTTCCAAAACCGTCCCTTTTTCTTTGGTTTTTCTTCAATCTCTTCTGAGTCTTCAACGACTTCAACTTCGCTATTTCCTTTTTCAATGGCAACGTCAATATTTTCTTGTCGAGAATACAGGTTATTAAGTTCATCAACAGATGAATTCTGTTGTTTTACTATTTGTTTAACATCCGTCATCTTTGCAATAATAATTGAGCCATTATCTGTTCTGATAGTTAGATTCTCAGTCACGATGAGTTCGGTAACGATCCCTTTTATAACGCTTCCATTTTTTAAATACACAACATCAATGTGTGTGTTTTGTGCTGTGATGTAGCACGTAAAAAGAAAACTCAGAATAAGTATTGTTTTTTTCATAACTTGATTTTATAATTGGTATATGACAAATTTCAATCATAAAAAGAGATAATTCTATACTGAAATTTCCTTATTTTTAGTTGTAAATAACTTTTTTATTATATTTTGGATTACTTTAGTGTTGTAAGAAATACACCAATAATGAAATATTATCTATTGTGCTATTTGTATTTGGTGTGCCTTTTTGGACATGCTAATGACAGGGTAAAGGACTATTATTCTGGAAAATTAACAGCACTAATTAATCAAGCAGAAAATTTAGAAACAAAAGAAAAATTTTCGGATGCTATTTCTATTTATAATGAGGCATTACAAATTGCCGTAGATGAAAATCTAAGTACAGACCAAAGTTTTATTTATAATAAAATAGCTAACCTATATAGAAAGCAAAAAAATATTCATAAAGCTAATATCTATTATAGAAAGAGTATAGAAAGCGATATGATTTCTAAACACGCAGCAAGTTCCTATTATTCATTATCCCATTTAAAGCGAAAAGAACAACAACTTGACAGTGCTTTTTACTTTTTAGAAAAATCATTGAGTATTTATGATAAAATTTCTCCTTCTTATGAAACATATAATACTTATTTAAAAGCAACCACATTATACAAGAATGATGGAAAATACGATTTAGCAATGAAGTACGCATTGTTAGCATATAAAGGATTTGAAAAGTTAAATAATATAAAAAAGAAAGCATCAGCGTGTAAAAAAATAGGGTTAATACAAGTAACATTAGGGAATGTTTATGTTGCAAAAAAATATTTAAATGAAGCACTCCAACTAAATATAAGTATAAAGGATACACTAGAAATTTCTTATTGCCACTCACATGTTGGGGATATTTTCAAAAAAGAAAAATTATATGAAAAAGCAATTGAGAATTATAACAAAGCCATAGAAGTTCAAGAAAAACTAAAAACTAAAAAAGAGCTAGGTAAGCTATTCAATAATTTGGCAACTTCATATTATTTAAAAGGTGAATATAATAAAGCCCAACAAACCTATAATAAAGCACTTTCATTAAAAAAAGAAACAAATGATACGCTTAGTTACAGTAATACCTATCTTGAATTGGCAACAATTTTCTTAGAAAAAAAAGAATTAAAAACAACAAAAAAATACTTAGATTCAAGTACGTTTTATTTAAAAGAAGTTCACAATAAAAATGTATTTCTCAGAAGCTACGATATTCAAAGTCAATACTACAAATTGATAGGAGATTATAAGCTAGCACTTGAATATAAAACAAAATATGCGATACTTTATGAAGAACTATTTGATGAAGAATTAGCTGTTAGGACTAATAAATTAGAAGATGAATTTGATGATGACCAAACAAGAGGTAAAATAATACAATTATCGAAGCTAATTGAAGTACAAAAGCAATCATATTTTATCATCTTAGTATTTTTAATTCTAATAACTCTTGCAGGATACATATATATAAAACAACGCCAAAAAGTAAAAATTAAAAACTATGAATTTGATCGATTGAAAGCTGTATTTAATGGTCAGGAAATTATAAAAGAAAATATAAGTAAAGATCTACATGATATTGTGAGTACTAATTATGATGGAATTCGGCTTAAAATCTTAGCAATGGCAAAAGCTGATAATACATCAGCCATAAGTGCAGAAATCGTAAATGAGATTAAAGAAATAAACCAACAAATTAGATTGATCTCACATAGATTATCTCCCCTAGGTGATAAAATCAAAGAAGCTACTTTAACAGAAATAATCATAGCTCAGTTGTCAGAATTTCAATATTACAGAAAAATATTTGTTAAAATTCAAATGCCCTTACCAGAAATATTAGACTCTTTAAAATTAGAGGCGCAAACAAATTTTTATGGAATTTTATTAGAAGCATTAAGTAACATTGAAAAACATTCTCAAGCTACAAAAATAGAAATACAACATGTAATCAAAGGATCAGAAATGCTAGAATTTAATATTTCTGACAATGGAATTGGAAATACAAAAAACAACAACACTGGAATTGGAATTTCTAACATGAAACAGCGCGCCTATCTTTTAGGAGGAGAATGTAATATAGCACATACAACATCAGGAACAAAAGTAATCGTTAAGTTTCCAATAAAAATAAATACATGATAAAGCAATACCTAAATATTCTTATTGTTGAAGATTCTGTGATATTTACGCAAGGTTTAAAACTCTTGTTAAAACAGAATTCAACAATAAAAAATATCCATACAGCTACTACTTTTGATGAGTCGCTCAATATCCTTAAACAGGAATCTATAGATATCGTTATTCTAGATCTAAACTTTGAAACCAAAGAATATGATGGGTTTATTATTGCAAAAAAAGTAAAAGAATTTTATCCTAAAATCAAAATAATGATTTTAACCCAGCATACAAGGATTAATCATTATGAACGTCTTTTCAATGATTGTAAAGTAGACGCATATTTAGATAAACAACTGGGTGTTGATGAGACTTTAAATGCAATAAAAGCAGTCATGAAAGGTAATAAGTTTATTGATGAGAATATTGCCGAAATGCTAGAAATTGAAGGATGGATTAATGCTTCTAAAAGAGAAACTGATGTTATAGAATTACTTATAAAAGGATTAACTCAAAAAGAAATAGCAGACGAATTATATATATCACCAAAAACAGTTGAGGTGCATATTCGAAATATGTTCAGAAAATTTAAAGTAAAAAATTCAATAGAACTAGTCGCCAAATACATCAAATATCGAAATGCAAATAGAGAAGGAGGAGACAATTCAATTTCACCATTTAAAAAATTATAATCCGTGGAAATTGACTAGGTCTTCCACGGATTAGTAAGACAAATTAATTGTCTGGATCTAACTCTTCCTCTTCATCAGGAACTTCTGATGGAGGATCTACAGTCAATTGCTCAAATTGCTTAGTTTCATCATCCATCAATGGTTCAGGATTGCAAGAAGTTGAAACTAAAAAAAGAAACAATACAAAAAATAAAACAACAATAGTTTTCATTTGGCATCTGTTTTTTGCAGCTGACATTTATAAAGTTGCTGCGGTTAAACAATATGCCTTGCAAGGCTTTTAGTCCGATTGTTAGTGTCGACGACAACCAAACTTGAGGCTAAAGTAGATAGGATTGAAAGGAAAAAAGGTCGCATTCAAAACTTTCAAAACTTTTGAAATAATTTTCTAAAACAACTAAAAAATGGCATACCATCATAACCGAATCAAGGATGAAGAAATTCCAGCATTATTATTTTTGCTAACACTTATTTTAGACAAATCGTTAGGAAAAGAATATTGGCACCTTAAGGATAAAGATTTTAATTACTTAATAGAAGAAGCTGATGTTGTTGATTCAAGAATAAACCCAATAAGTATTACTGTTGTAAAATCAATATTCAAGCTCATCGAAAAAGATACCAAGTATAGACCTGAATATACAAGTATTGATTTTCTAATTTATGGATTCTATAAAAAGAAAATTTCCTTCCAAAGTTTTATAAAAAATAATAGAAAAGAAATTCAAGAAGAGTTTGCAGCACTTAATTATAAAATACATGCTAAAAATTTCATAGAAACTGCAAATGACCATATAAGTAACATAAAGCAGTATACGCTAAGTCAAAAACCAATTCAGATCAATGAAATAGATGGATATGTAAAGAAATTTTTCAATACAATTACTCAAGTTGTAGGCGATCTTTCAGAAAAAGTAATTCAAGAAAAAATAACAGCTAGTAAAAAATCAATAGCAAACCTTCGTATTTCCAAACGATTGGAACTTAAAAATAAAAGACATCAACAAAACATTGAAAGTATAATTTTAAAAGCAGCCAAATTTACACACACAAAAGAATCTAATGATATAGAGCCAGATGCAGATTGGATATTTAACTTTTTTGAAAAAGCTCAAAATACATCAAATGAAAATATGCAATATATATGGGCAAAAATATTAGCCAATGAAGTAGACAAACCAGGTTCATTTTCAAGGAGAGCAGTAAATGCTGTTGAATTAATAGATCATGACGAAGCGAAAACATTTACGCTATTTTGTAATTGTTTATGGGAAATATATCCAGGAGAAACAAGATCCGATAAAGTATTAATCAAGAATATAAATAATGATGGATACTACTCAGATGCGACATGGGGATTTGACGGCATGTTGATTAGACTGCTAGAAGATTTAGGACTTGTACATGAAACCTTTATAACATTTGAAAAAGATGAAATATATACATTAGCTTTTTTTGGACAGCATCATGAAATAAGTTCTGTAGAAAATGATATAGAAGTAGAAATGATTCGACTATCAACAATTGGAGCGGAAATATATGAAGTAGTTTCAATAGAAAAAAATATCGCGTATTATGAATCTACGTTAGCACATCTAAATGACATAGGATTAATAATAGAATAGTTTTATGTGCTTACTCATATCAAGAAAACGAAACTTTTTAAAGTTTATGAGTTAGTGTCTTTTAGAAAAATGTCAAACATTATTCTATTCAAACTTATTCCTCAAAAGTATTTCCATTCTCATATATAGTAAACTTATTACCTTTCTATTTCTATTTTTTCTCCAAAATACAACTTCAAAATTGTGAAATTAAAGTCGCTAAAGCTAATTTGTATTAAAAATAAAAAAAATAACATTCCTTAATCAAATTGTAAAATATTGAAAAACAATACAATAAGATAATCGTGAAAAATTAATTTTAATTTTATTAAGATTAAGTCTAAATAAAGTTTGAAGTTTCAAAAGCACATAATATATTTGTCAAAAAAATAAAATACTTCAAAAAACAATCACAATGAAAAAAATATTCCTCGGATTAGTAGCACTATCAAGCTTTACATTCATAGCCTGTTCAGACGACGACGGAAATGCGCCAACAGACATAAACTCAGTAATTGCACCTGCAACGTATGCGTTTAACAGAAACGGAAATTCTACAGTAGATTACAACGGACAAACGACCAGAATTCAAATGGGTGAGGAGTTCCTATCAGGGTTAAGAGATAACACACAAACAGAAACTGCCTTGGACGGAATGTTTGCACACGTAGAAGGAAATAATGACTTCAGCAATGCAGATTTAAATGCTTCCGACAAAAATATACGTAGCAAAACGGCTGCTTCTGTCGATTATTTCTCAGCAAACACAACTGATGCAAACGCAATCATAGCAGATTTTGATACATGGATCGCAAATCAAGTTTCAGACGTATTTCCAAATTGGGCAAACACTGCAACCGCAGGAAATGCAGGAAACATTCAAGAAGCTGGCGGCGGATCTACGCGTTATGTAAATGGAAAAGGATTAGAATACAATCAGGCAATCAACAAAGCGTTAATTGGCGCACTAATGGTTGATCAAATGTTAAATAATTACTTGAGTACTTCTGTGTTAGATGCAGGTGAAAACAGAGCAAACAATGATGCTGGAATTCTGGAAGAAGGAAAAAGTTACACAAGCATGGAACACAAATGGGATGAAGCGTTTGGATATTTATACGGATTGGACAATGCTGAAAATCCGACGTTAAACGTAGATAGTTTTCTAAACGAATACTTACTAAGAGTTGAAAATGACACAGATTTCTCAGGAATTGCTTCCGACATTTACGAAGCGTTCAAATTAGGTCGTGCGGCAATTGTAGCAAAAGACTACGAACTGCGTGATGCGCAAGCAAATATCATAAGAGAGAAAATTTCAACAGTCATAGCGGTACGAACTATATTTTACTTACAACGTGGAAAAGATGCACTCGCAACAAACAAAGCAAGTGCTTTTCACAGCTTATCAGAAGCGTATGGATTCATATACAGTTTACAATTTACACGCAAACCAGGTACAAATGCTCCATATCTAACCAAAACACAAGTAGATGGATTTCTCAATCAACTCATGACAGGAAATGGTTTTTGGGATGTAACTCCTGCAACATTAGACGAAATCTCTGATGCAATTTCGGCAGAATTCAGCTTTACAACAGCACAAGCAGCCGACTAAAAAAAATTATTTAGAATTAATATAAAAAAGGAGTTCGTCTGTTTGGAATACTCTAACTCCTTTTTTATTTTTGCAATGTTTATTTAGAATAAATAGAAATAAGATATGATAAAGAAAATTATTTTACCAGTACTTCTAGTTGCGTTCTTTGTGGCATGTAGTTCAAGTGATGATGGCGTAACGTCCGAACCAACAAATCCAACTGCGTTTGACAGAGCAGGAATGTTACGAAACATGGCAGACAACATCATCATTCCAGCGTATCAAGAATTCAATACCAATCTAAACAGCTTAGCTACGGTAAAAGATGCTTTTGTGGCAACGCCAACGCAAGGAAACTTAGAAACGTTACGTGATGCTTGGTTTACAGCGTACAAATCATGGCAACATATTGAAATGTTCAACATTGGAAAAGCAGAAGAAATTCAATACAGCTTTCAAATGAACATCTATCCTGTAAGTACCACAGATGTTGAAAACAACATTGCAACAGGAAATTACGATCTTACACATCCAAACAACAATGATGCAGTCGGTTTTCCTGCGTTAGACTATCTATTACACGGAATTGGCGCAACTGACGCGGAAATTTTGGAAAAATATACCACTAATGTGGAATCAAATAAATACAAAACCTATCTTTCTGATGTAATAAGTCAAATGCAAACGCTTACGCAAGAAGTGCTAAACGATTGGACAACTTCCTACCGAAATACCTTTATTTCAAGCACGGCAAATACGGCGACAAGTGCGACAAATAAATTCATCAACGACTTTATTTTCTACTTCGAAAAAGGTTTAAGAGCAAACAAAATTGGAATTCCTGCCGGAAACTTCTCAGCAACGCCATTACCAGAAAAAGTAGAAGCATTCTACCATCAAGAAATATCGAAAGAATTGGCATTAGAAGCTCTAAACGCTGTTCAAGATATATTCAACGGAACTCAATTCAACGGAAACGCAACTGGCGAAAGTTTCAAAACGTACTTAATTTCCTTAGACAGAACAGAATTAGCGAACTTAATCAACACGCAATTCAATACGGCTCGCACAAAAATTCAAGCGTTAAACGCGAATTTCTACACGCAAATCAACACGGATAATACCAAAATGACACAAGCGTATGATGCGTTACAAGTGGCAGTTATATTATTAAAAGTAGACATGTTACAGGCATTCAATGTCAGTGTAGACTATGTAGATGCAGATGGTGATTAAATCGTAAAAAAAAAAGAAAAAAGGTATCTAAAAAGTTAAAAAGACAGTAATTGTCACATTGAGCGCAGTCGAAATGTTGAGGTGAAAAATACTCACTATTTCTCGACTGCGAACGAAATGACAGACATCAATTTTTTTATACCAGTTTTGCTTTAAAATTATTCAATAAAAAGGCAGTTATTTTTTCTTTAGGCAAAAAAGAAAATGCAAGCATAGCCATAGCTACGGTTACATTTTATTTTGAAGAATAAAGGAAAAAGCCCAAGTTTTTGTGGGTAATTTTAAAGTGAAAATGGTATTAGATGCCTTTTTTTATGTAGCAAAGTGAATCGTTTCCAAACATACCTTCAACAACAAACCAACGCAGCGCCATTAGCAGTTTTTCGTATTGGTTTTGGGTTGCTAATGTGTTACAGTATTATTCGTTTTTGGGTAAAAGGTTGGATTGAAACGATCTATATAGAACCGAAATTTCACTTCTCGTATTACGGTTTTGAGTGGATTCAACCCTTAGGAAATTACACGTATATATTATTTTTAATCTGTGGAATTTCTGCGTTTTGTGTGGCATTAGGACTCAAATATCGATGGTCGATCATCGTGTTCTTTCTAAGTTTTACATATATCGAATTGCTCGAAAAAACAACCTATCTCAATCATTACTACTTCATCAGTATTTTAAGTTTTCTCTTAATTTTTCTTCCAGCAAATGCAACGTTTTCAATAGACAATCTATTACGAAAAAGAAGCTTTGAGAAAATTCCCAAATGGACAATTGACGCCATTAAACTCTTACTCGGAATTGTCTATTTCTATGCAGGTTTGGCAAAAATAAACTCGGATTGGTTGTTCAGAGCGATGCCGTTAAAAATCTGGTTACCATCCAAATACGACTTGCCCATCATAGGCGAAACCTTGATGCAACAAAACTGGTTTCACTACGCGATGAGTTGGTCAGGAATGTTATACGATTTGCTCATTCCATTTTTATTAGTATACAAACGTACACGTTGGTTTGCGTTCATTCTAGTCGTTTTCTTTCATGTATTTACGCGTGTTTTATTCCCAATCGGAATGTTCCCGTATGTAATGATAATCAGTTCATTAATCTTTTTTGAAGCGGATGTTCATAAAAAAATAATTGCGTTTGCAAAGCAGATTCTTGACAAAGTAATTGAAGTCAAAACGAATACAATTCAAGTATTTCCTGAATATCACTTGCGATTCAAATCAATTATTCTACCAACTGTAATCGTGTTTTTTACGATTCAATTGCTATTGCCGTTTCGATATCTTTTATATAATGGCGAATTATTTTGGACAGAACAAGGCTATCGATTTTCATGGCGTGTGATGTTAATGGAAAAAATGGGCGACACTACGTTCAAAATTGTCAATGGCGAAACAGGAAGTGGATTCTATGTAAAAAATAGTGACTTTCTCACGCCATTACAAGAAAAACAGATGAGTTTTCAACCTGATTTCATTCTCGAATATGCACACTATTTAGGCGATCATTTTACGAGTCAAGGACACAAAAACGTACAAGTATTTGCCGAAAGTTATGTGGCGCTCAATGGACGTTTTAGCAAGCCATTTATAGATAAAACAGTTGATTTATATCAAGAAAAAGAATCATTCAAACCCAAAGACTGGATTTTACCATTTAAAGATGAAGAAGAAATTAAAGGATTTTAGCATACTAAGTATATTTTGTCTGTTCAGTATTTCCCTAATTGCACAACAAAAAATCTCGGGAACGGTCACAACAGTAAAGACGAATGCTCCCATTGCAAACGTAGATATTTTTGATAAAACGGCAGGAAAAGTAGCAACGACAAATGCAAATGGGTATTACGAATTCATCACGGAGAAAGAAAATATCACGTTGGTGTTCTTTTCGTATGAATATGAAGTTGCTGAAAAACAGATTATTGCAAATAAAGAAATCATCTTAAATATAAATTTAACACCATTGGGCGAACAACTTTCGGAAGTACAATTAAACATTCGAAAAAACAAAGTATTCGCGCTCAAGCGATTAAAAGATGTAGAAGAAACCGCAATTTACGCTGGGAAAAAGACGGAAGTGGTGTTGGTAGAACAATCCATGGCAAACTTGGCTTCCAACAACGCACGCCAAATATACAGTCAGGTTGTGGGTTTAAACATTTACCAAAATGATGATGCAGGTTTGCAATTAAATATTGGCGGACGCGGCTTGGATCCGAACCGAACGGCAAACTTCAACACACGCCAAAATGGCTATGACATCAGCGCAGATGTGTTGGGATATCCAGAAAGTTATTACGCGCCTGCGTCGGAAGGTTTACAAGAAATTCAAATCATTCGTGGCGCGGCTTCGTTGCAATACGGAACGCAATTTGGCGGTTTGGTCAACTTTGTAATGAAAAAACCAAATCAGGCAAAACCATTTGAATTCATCACGAGAAATACGGTTGGAAGTAACAATTTATACACCAACTTTACGAGTGTTAGCGGAACGATTGACAACTGGAGTTACTATTCGTTTTTCAACTATAAAAAAGGTGATGGATTTCGTCCGAACTCAGAATTTGAATCGAAAAATGCGTACGCACACATTGGTTATCAATTCAATGAGAATACCAAGTTGGAAGGAGAAATTACCTATTTGCGCTATTTGGCAAAACAAGGAGGCGGATTGACCGATGCAATGTTCAATGAAAATCCTTTTCAGAGCAATCGTGAACGAAATTGGTTTCAAATTGATTGGTTATTATACAATTTAAAATTTTCGCACAAATTCTCGGAAGACCTAAACTTTACGTTCAATGCGTTTGGCTTGCAAGCATCGCGAAATGCCTTGGGTTTTCGTTCCAATAGAGTCAATCAGGTCGATCCAGGCACGGAACGTGATTTGATTAAAGGCGATTTTAACAACTTCGGATTTGAAGCGCGATTGCTCAACAAATATGAAATATTCGGAAAAAAATCGACGTTTTTAGTCGGAACTAAATTCTACAAAGCAGACAACACAAGTCAGCAAGGGCCAGGTTCTGCGGGAAGCGATCCGAATTTTGAATTTCAATTGGATGATTTTCCAAACTATCAAAATCAGTCTGCGTATGACTATCCAAACTTAAATGTGGCGGTTTTTGGAGAAAATATTTTTTATGTAAATGATAAACTATCGATCACACCCGGTTTTCGATTTGAACATATCAAAACTGAAAGTGATGGATTTTTCAAGCGAATCAACACAGATGCCGCTGGAAACGTCATTCTAAACGAAACGATTGACAATAGCGAAGTGCGTGAACGTTCGTTCGTATTATTCGGATTGGGCGCGAGTTACAAACCTTCGGACGTGTTGGAAATCTATGGAAATGCTTCCCAAAATTACCGTTCGGTAACGTTTACTGACATTAGTATTATCAATCCTGCATTTGCGATAAGTCCCGATATTGACGACGAAAAAGGTATGACAATTGATTTCGGATTGCGCGGAAATTACAATAACATTGTTTCGTATGACGTTGGTGCTTTCGGATTATTTTACAACAACCGAATTGGGTTTATTCAGCGTGCTTTTGCTGATGGAAGCGTAAAAAGTGAACGTGGAAATATTGGTGATGCCGTGATGTATGGTTTTGAAGGTTTGTTAGATTTTAATTTGAATGAAATTTTCATCAAAAATAACGATTATAGTTTCAATTATTTCATTAACGCTGCCATTACCGATTCCGAATATACAAGCTCAGCAGAGAATGGAGTAGAAGGCAACAAGGTGGAATTTGTGCCGAATGTGAACTTAAAAACAGGCATTCGTTTTGGGTATAAAAACTTTTTATCCAACATTCAATATACGTATTTGTCAGAGCAATTTACGGATGCTTCCAATGCGGTAGAAAGTAATTTAAGTGGTGTTATTGGGGAAATTCCTGCGTATGATATTTTAGATATTTCGTTTTCGTACACGTATAAAAACTTCAAATTGGAAGCTGGAGTAAACAATGTATTAGACAATAATTATTTTACTCGACGCGCAACGGGTTATCCTGGTCCTGGAATTATTCCGTCTGTGAATCGGAATTTTTATGGGACGTTGCAGGTGAAGTTTTAATTTTCATTCTTGCCTTTCAACTATCGTTCAAGATAAACTTCGGCAGGAATCTATTATGATTAAAATGTAAACGACTAAAATTTTTTTAGCCACGAATTCACGAATATTTTTTAGTTGAATTGTTGGAGTGGATCGTGAATTTTTCTCAATAAATTGGTCTAAAAAATTATTTTTTCAACCCGTACGCTAGCGCGAATTTGTAATTCGTGCCGTACTGAGTAGGCAATTACTTTTGGTTTTTTTGCCACGAATTCACGAATGTTTTTTAGTTTGTTTATTGATATGAATTGGAAATTCGTACCCACAAGGGAATTCTTTTGTATTTGTTATGGACAAAGCGTTATCATTACATTAAAGAGTTTAGTGTAATGCTATTTCATAACGAGACAGAAGCGCAAAAAAAAGACTGCCTTTTCTGACAGTCTCTTTACATTTTTATTTACTATCAAGTTCACAGTTGATAATACCACAAGTTTGTTTTACGGGACCAACACAACCTGTATTGGCGCAACCGATAATGGTATCAATAGCTCCACCTTTTTTGTTTTCAAGATTTGAAATTGAACTCTTGTTTAAAATTAAGTTTTTTAAATCTCTTTTTTTCATGATGTTAAGTTTTTTGGTTTATACAAACAAGGTAAGAAAAAAAACGAAGGAACATGAGAAATTTTATTGTAAGTAGTTGTGAAGCAGTATTTTTAGCTTATTATTTTTGGAATGTAAATAAAACAACCAATAATAACAGCGGCTATGGCAAATATAAATACGGCACCAGCCGCTAAATCTTTAATTAGACCTATTTTTTTATGATGCTCAGGATGTATAAAATCGGCAATTTCTTCAATAGCTGTGTTTAGTCCTTCTAAACTCATAATGAGTCCGATTGTAAGAATTTGTAGCATCCATTCGGTGTTGGAAATATCGAAGTAAAAACCTGCAATGGTTACCAAAGTCCCAATAAAAAATTGAGCTTTCACGCTGGCTTCTGTAGTAATGAGCAGATATGCGCCTTTAAACGCATATCCGACTCCTTTTATTCTTCCTTTTATGAATTTAATCATCTAATAACGCTTCAAGAGCAGCTTTGTAGTTTGGCTCTTCAGCAATTTCGCCAACTAACTCGGTATATTTTACAGTTCCGTTTTCATCCAAAACAACTACCGCACGTGCATGCAATGTTTCCATAGGACCATCAATCAAGTCAACTCCATACGATTTTCCGAAGCTTCCATTTTTATAATCAGAAAGTGTCTCTACATTATTCAGTCCTTCAGCACCACAAAAACGTGCTTGTGCAAATGGTAAATCATGAGAAATACAGATTACTTTTGTGTTTTCCAGTTCACTCGCTTCTTTATTGAATGTACGAGCAGAAGTTGCACAAACACTAGTGTCAACGCTAGGAAAAATATTCATGATTACTTTAGAACCTTTATAATCATCTAAATTTTTTGTTTTTAAATCGTTTGTTGTTAAATGAAAGCTTGGAGCTTTTTCACCTACTTGTGGCAGATTTCCTGAAGTTGAGAATGGAGTTCCGCCTAATGTTACTGTTGCCATTTATTTTTGGTTTTAGTTATAAAAAGTAAAAATAAGCAATAAAGATTTTTATTTACAGGACTTAGCAAAATTTTAGCAAATAATTTTTGACTATTAATATTTAAGACTTTCATAGTCAAAAACTATCGCAAAATAGTAACAAACAATTTTTTTAGCTTCCTTTTTTGTAAATTAGTGACTACTTTTAGAAGAATTTAAAAACCTAAAAATATAATCAATGGAAAATAACACGCATTCAAATGGTGCTCAAGACGGGAAATACGCCGATCTCAATGAAAGTACAGCAAAATGTCCTTTTTTTAGCGGAACACAGAAAAAGAGCGCTGGAGGTGGAACGAGTAATCGTGATTGGTGGCCAAACGAATTAAAATTAAATATTTTACGTCAAAATGCACCTAAAAATGATCCATTAGGTGATGATTTCGATTATGCAAAAGCTTTCAATAGTATTAATTATGATGAGTTAAAGAAAGATGTTATTAATTTAATGACAGATTCTCAAGATTGGTGGCCAGCAGATTATGGTCATTATGGCGGATTTATGATTCGTATGGCTTGGCATAGTGCAGGAACCTATCGTGTTGGAGATGGAAGAGGTGGCGCTGGAACTGGAACACATCGTTTTGCTCCATTAAACAGTTGGCCAGATAATGGAAATTTAGATAAAGCAAGGTTATTATTATGGCCTGTTAAGAAGAAATACGGAAATAAAATTTCTTGGGCAGATTTAATGATTTTAGCAGGAAACTGTGCCTTAGAATCAATGGGCTTCCCAACATTTGGGTTTGCCGGAGGTCGTGAAGACGTTTGGGAACCAGAGCAAGATATTTACTGGGGAAGTGAAAACCAATGGCTAGGAAATGATGCGCGTTATGACACTAGTGATGGCGATTTAGAAGGTCATTTAGGAGCGGTACACATGGGGTTAATTTATGTAAACCCAGAAGGTCCAAATGGAGTTCCTGATCCGTTAAAATCAGCACATGATATCAAAATAACGTTTGGTCGTATGGCAATGAATGATGAAGAAACAGTGGCGTTGGTTGCTGGTGGACACACATTCGGAAAAGCACATGGTGCGGCAGATCCTGATAAATATGTAGGCGCAGAGCCACATGGAGCTTCAATTGAAGAAATGAGTACGGGTTGGAAAAACACATTTGGAACAGGTGTTTTAGACGACGCAATTACGAGTGGACTAGAAGGCGCATGGACACCAAACCCAATACAATGGGATGCTGATTATTTTGAAGTTTTATTAAATTACGATTGGGAATTAACCAAAAGTCCAGCTGGTGCGCATCAATGGACACCTACTGCGGCGTCAAATGCAAGAAGAGCGCCTAAAGCTGGTGGAAATGGAACGCAAGCATTAATGATGTCTACGGCAGATATGGCGTTAAAAATGGATCCAACGTATAGAGAAATTTCAGAACGTTTTCATAAAGATCACAAAGCATTTGAAGATGCGTTTGCGCGTGCTTGGTACAAGCTAACTCACAGAGATATGGGACCAATTTCTAGGTATTTAGGACCAGAAGTTCCCAAAGAAGAATTATTATGGCAAGATCCAATTCCAACAGTTGATTACACGTTAAGCGACGCTGATATTGCTACTTTAAAAAGTTTGATTTCAGATTCAGGATTATCAGTTTCTCAATTAGTAACTACGGCTTGGGCTTCGGCATCTACCTTTAGAGGTTCTGATAAACGAGGTGGCGCAAACGGAGCGCGTATTCGTTTAGAGCCACAAAGAAGTTGGGAAGTGAACAATCCGGCAGAGTTAAACAAAGTTTTAACGGTTTTAGAAGGTATTCAAAATGAATTTAGCGGAACTGTTTCTATGGCAGATTTAATTGTACTAGCAGGAAATGTCGGAGTAGAAAAAGCGGCTAAAAATGCTGGACATACTGTAAATGTTCCTTTTACACAAGGTAGAGGTGACGCTTCACAAGAACAAACAGATCTAGAATCATTTAGCTATTTAGAACCATTAGCGGATGGATTTAGAAATTATATGAACCCGAAATTAGATGTAGCAGCTGAAGATTTATTGGTTGATAGAGCAAACTTATTAACGCTTTCTATTCCCGAAATGACTGCTTTAGTAGGTGGTTTACGTGTCTTAGGAGCAAACTATGATGGATCAAAATTAGGTGTTTTTACAGACAATGTAGGAAGTTTGACAAATGATTTCTTTGAAAACATTCTTGATTTTTCAATCACTTGGAAAGCAGCCAATGCGGAAGAAAAGGAGTTTATTGGACGCGATCGTAAAACAGGAGCAATGAAATTTGCAGGCACAAGAGCAGATTTAATCTTCGGATCTAACACGGAATTAAGAGCTGTTTGTGAAGTATACGGAGCAAATGATGGACAAGAAAGATTTGTAAAAGATTTTGTTGCCGCTTGGGCTAAAGTGATGAATTTAGATCGTTTTGATATAAAATAAATCAAATGAGATGATACAAAAAAGCCACTTCCATTGAAGTGGCTTTTTTATGCGTAATTTTTTTTATTTATCTATAGAACCTAACACACGTTGCATAAAACTGTTCAGAGCTTCCTTTTGTGGCATGCCTTCTTTTGTCATTTTATGAACTTCTATTGCGCCGTACATATTCGAAATTAATTCGCCAATAACGTCCAATTCTTCATCTTTTAACGAAGGAACCTCTGTGAGCGCTTCCAAAGTTTCAATAGTTTCTACGACAAAATCTTCATCGTTTTCAGTGATAAACTGTGTTAAGTGCTTGATGACAGGTAATTTCATTGAGAAAATTATTTTTATTGATTAAGCAATTTCAGCAACTAACTCTTTTAACACCTCAAACTTGTTGGTTTGTGTTTGATTCACAAACTTTCCTTGTTTAAATGTTGCAAAAGTGGGTAAATTATCTACCGTTGCCAATTGTCTTGACTCAGGGAATTTTTCCGCATCAGCGATTACAAACGTGATATTTTCTAGTTCAGAAGCTAATTTCTTAACTTTCGGCTTCATGATGCGACAATTTCCACACCAAGTTGCTGAATATTGTACTACAACAGTTTCGTTGCTATTGATGATTTCGGTTAAATTATCTTGTTCCAATTCTTTTACCATGATTGATAGCTTTTTTAGATTAAAAATCCAAACTTCTGTATATTATTGAAGTTTGGATTTAAAATATTTCTTTACAATTTAGTTTACGTGATTTGCTAAATACTCAGCAGTTCCTAATCTGTCAGCACTCATGGCGTCTTTTCCTTCTTCCCAGTTTGCTGGACATACTTCACCTTTTTCTTGTACATGCGTTAACGCATCAATAATTCGTAAAAGCTCGTTTACATTTCTACCAATTGGCATGTTATTGATTCCTTCGTGTTGTACAATTCCGTCTTCGTCAATTACGTATGTAGCTCTATATGTTACATTATCGCCTTCTACTTGAACGGTTCCAGTTTCTTCATCATACACTTCATTTGTGATGTCAAGAATTCCTAAAATGCTAGATAAATTGCGGTTGCTATCTGCCAATAAAGGATACGTTATACCTTCAATTCCGCCATTATCTTTAGAAGTATTTAACCAAGCAAAATGAACTTCTGCCGTATCACAAGATGCTCCAATAACAAGGGTATTTCTTTTTTCAAATTCTCCTAAAGCGGCTTGAAAAGCGTGTAATTCTGTTGGACACACAAAAGTAAAATCTTTTGGATACCAGAATAATACTACTTTTTTCTTGTTGTTGATTGCTTCTTCAAGAACGTTTACTTTGAACGTATCGCCCATTTCGTTCATTGCGTTTACATGTAAGTTTGGAAATTGTTTCCCTACAAATGCCATAATTATTTTTGTTTAAAAGTTTACATTTTTCAAGCACAAATGTAGTTATAGCCTATTGCGGGGCTAAATAAAGAGAAGTTTAATTCTTTATCGAGCCATAGATAAGACTTATACTCTATTCTTTAGTGAATAAGTAAATCTTATAAGGTTTTCAAAATGAGGTTTTTGACTATATGTCCTTTGTGGTAAGTTGTTTAATTTTAATTTTAAAAGCGGCGAATAATAAGGTCATAAATGGACTTAACCAGTTAAAAATGGCGTAAAAGAAATATTCGCCAACACCAACACCTAACACGCCTGATTGATATGCTCCGCACGTATTCCAAGGAATTAATACAGACGTAACAGTTCCAGAATCTTCTAGTGTACGACTTAAATTTTCGGGTGCTAAACCTCTGTCTTCGTAGGCTTTTTTGAACATTTTTCCAGGAATTACCAACGCTAAATATTGATCAGAAGCAATGATATTTAGTCCTAAACAACTCGCAACTGTACTTGCAAAGAGTCCAAAAATACTTGTTGCCATTTTCAATAAAGCCTGTGTAATTCTTGATAATGCGCCAATGGCATCCATTACACCACCAAAAACCATAGCACAAATAATAAGAAAGATAGTCCATAACATTCCATTCATTCCGCCTGAACCAAATAGTTTTTTTAATCTTTTAATAGTAATGAGCTTGTCTAAATTCTCTACTTTGGAAGCTAGTACTTCTTGCGATAATGATTGTCCTGCAAATACATTTCCTAAATCTTCTTTCGTGTAAATTTTTTTGAGATCATCATCAGTAAATATATTTTTTAAATCATCATTAGATTTGATGGCTGCTAACTCATTTTCATTAAAAGTAGCAATGTATGTTTCATCAGGAATTTCGACTGTTGTATCGGTAAAAAGTGCATTTGAAATCACTTCTGTTTTAGAATCTGAAAGTTTATTCATCACATCAGGTTGAAATATAAATGCAAATATTGCCGCCAGAATAACACCTGTTGCCAATGCAATTAAAGGTTTTGTTTTAAATAAGATTAAAGCAATCACCACAAGAGGAACAATAAATAACCAAGGTGTAATATTAAAATTTGAACTTATGGTTTCTAATAAAAATGTAGTATCCGTATTTCCATTAGTTTCTATAGTAGTGCTTAATATCGCAAAAGCTATAAGGGTAATAAGAATTGTAGGAACAGTCGTTAAAGTCATATAACGGATGTGGGTAAACAAATCGGTTCCAGCCATTGCAGGAGCAAGGTTTGTGGTGTCACTCAAAGGCGACATTTTATCGCCAAAATACGCTCCAGAAATAACAGCACCTGCAATCATTCCTGTTGGAATTCCGAGTGCACTACCAATTCCGATCAAGGCAATACCTACGGTCGCTGAAGTTGTCCAACTGCTTCCTGTTGCAATAGAAATAATAGCAGCTATAATGACTGAAGCAGGCAAAAATATTTCTGGACTGAGGACTTTTAAACCATAATATACCATTGCAGGAATAATTCCGCTAATCAGCCAAGTTCCTGCCAAAGCTCCCACTAAAAATAAAATCATGATTGGAACAAATACACTGCGTAAGTTTTCCCAAATTTCTATCAACATCAAACGCACAGACACTTTATTGAACAAACCATCTATAATAGCAACTCCTGCGCCCATTAAAAGAATAATTTGATTGGTATACGTGCCAAACCATTCTTGACTTTCCACAAAAAAGATGTTATACGCTAATAATCCCATCAAAATAACTACGGGAATTAATGCTTCCCAAATATTTAATTCTTTGTTATCAATGATTCTCTGATCGTTAATTTTGGTTTCAGAAATGTTGTTTTCGTCTTGCATAGTAATTTGGTTGGTTTCCTAGCGTAATGTTACGATTTTGTAAATTACTATGCAAATCAATTTGGTTGCGTACCTTTGCAAACTTATAATTAATAACTACGAATGGATTCATTAACGCAGATTGTATTAGGAGCCGCTTGTGGAGAAGCCGCTTTAGGGAAAAAGATTGGAAACAAAGCGTTATTATTTGGTGCAATTGGCGGAACCATTCCTGATTTAGATGTGTTTATTGGTAATTGGATTTACGATAATAACATAGACGCAATGCTCTTTCATAGAGGATTTATGCACTCCATAATGTTTGCCGTTTTAGCTGCATTTTTGTTCGGTTGGTTCATTCATAAATTATATGATAAAGGCAAACGGAGAGATACCACAACCCAAAAAGATTGGACCTGGTTATTTTTACTATCAATAGGAACACACCCTATTTTAGATTGTTTTACAGGATATGGAACACAATTATTTTTGCCATTTTCAGATTATCGAGTCGCTTTTAGTAACATTTCGGTAGTAGATCCAGCGTATACAGTTCCGTTTTTATTCTGTTTAATCGTAATGATGTTTTTCAATCGTAAAAATCCGAAACGAAAATTATGGCTAAAACTTGGCGTAGGAATTAGTTCAGTCTATATGGTATTCACGATTGGAAACAAATTTTATATCAATGCTGTATTTGAAAAATCACTAGCCGAACAAGGAATTGATTATCAGCGATATAATACAGAAACTTCTATTCTAAACAATATATTATGGTATGGAATTGCAGAAACGGAAACCGAATATCATGTAGCATTCTATTCACTATTTGATTCAAAAAGTGTTTTTACAGATTGGAAAATATTACCTAAAAATCATGATTTAATTCCAAAATCAAATTCTGATTTGGCTAAATTGGCTTGGTTTAGTAATGATTATTACAGTTTAACACAAAACGATGACGGTTCGTATTTGTACAACGATTTGCGTTATCCATTAATCGATTCTGGTAATGGAAGTAAACCCGTTTTTGGTTTTAATTTATACAAAGAAGGCGATCGACTCAATATGAAACCTTTTCAGCCAAGCTTTAATAGAGATGGTGATATAGGCATCATATTGCGTATTTTTTGGGAACGAATTAAAGGGAAATAGTTTTTTGAGTTATAAAATTTCATATTTAGTATGTTATACCAAACTTAGTTTCTTTGTCACGGGTCAACTTTTTTATTTTTATCTCTTTCTTTTTTTATTAGATTATGAATAGTTTTTTCTTTTTCACTGAATTCTCGACAATGTATTAATGATTCTTTATAAGCTTGTATATTATCTGAATACCCATATTTGCCATCTTCTATCTCTTTAATTATGAAGTTAGATTTATAAAACCGAATAAAATTTCTCGAATAGTACATTGGTAAAATATTTTTTTCGTTCAGATATTGAATTCTAAAAATAAAGAATTGCCAACAGTAATATTCTATGGAATGCTTGCCATTTATTAGTTGATGAGATTTTCCAATGTACCGACAAACCCATCTTAAAATAACCATAATCCAAACTAAAACTAATAATGTTCCTAACGTAAAAGTATTTCCAAAATAAAGCTCTGATAAGTCGTAATTAATTTTATACATGTCTTTAATACAGAAAAAGAAAGAATAGCTAAGTCCAGCAACAGTTAAAATAGCAAGCCTGATTAATTTGATTGGATATCTCCATCCGTAAGTCATGTATTTGTCATCAATCTTACAATCTACGTGTTTCATCTTTTTATTCGCACTAAAAATTCCCAAAACATTTTTAAAAAATTGTTTAAAGTTTTTAAACTTTGAGTCATGTATTGAAAACACAAAAAGCATCAGAAAAAATATTAAGCTTATGCTCCTGAATATTAGATAATCAAAGCAAAATATTAATATGAAGAAAAAAGCAGCTAAAAAATTTAAATAATTATTTTTAATCTTATTGAAAAAAGTTTTGTCTTTCTCTATTAATGTTTCTATTTCTGTTTCTCTCTCTGCTGTTAATTTTGACTTTCTTTCAGTTCCAAAAAAAATAGGTATTATGCAATTTTTATAAAATGAAGTATCTAATCTTTTAAAACGATCATCAAGTTTTTTTGGGTTATATTCTTTTGGTATTTTAAATATATAGCGTGCATCTTTAGTAGCCTTTTTGATTCTAGTTCTAGTTTCTTTAATCGTAATGTTATTGGGAATACTATTTAATCTAGCCATAAAAAACTCCCAAGTTATTATGTCTTCGTGTTCATCTTTAAAAAAATTTCTATGGTTATTAATTGGAGTGAGGTTTTTTGGGTTTTTAACATACTCTTTTTCTTTATCATTCCTTATTTCTTCAGTAAGTTCAAATAATTCTATTTCTTGACTCAGCAGCTGCATGTAACCAGCTAATCTATTGTGAGACTTAAATTTATACCAGAGAATGTCAAATAAAAAAGTAATAATTATTAGAGAAACTAATACTAGAACAGGAGAAAAAAAGGGGTTTATAATTACATCTGATAATCTCTCCTCATCAGTTTTATGAGGTGTAATTAGATACTTTGCTACAACAGCAGAAATCCCACTAACGCCAATCACATAGCCAATGTACCTATTTATCCAAGTCTTAACTTCTTTAATTTCTAATTTTAAATAGTCGTACTCTTTTAAACAAATTTTTTTCATCTCGTTGAATTCATATTGTAGTTCAATAATATTTAAAATAAATAAATCTTTTTTACGGAAATCCGTAATAAATTGAAAAATATAAAAGAAATTGGGCAGTGGAAAAATCTAAGCAAAACTACACTTCATCCACATATAAATGACTCACACAGGTTGTACAAATAGTGCGCCCGATTTTTGCACATTGTATGCGTGCTCTATCTTCGGGTTGGCAAGCGAAAATTGTCCGTGAATCTTCTTCAATATCCACGCGTCCGCAGATAGATTTCTGTTGCGATCGACATTCATAATCGTCCGTTTTATCTGCTAAAAAAAGGTGTAATTCGCCTGTTTCTTTGTGCTCTCGCAGTATGTAGACATTCTTGCTCATACAATTTTCGGTTTTAGTTATTGTTTGGGATTCAATGATAACCAAAAACGAGTAGCTAATTTTACGGAAAACCGTAATCGGGATATATTTTTAGAAAATCGAGTAAAATTACTTAGGTAATTTCTTTTTTTGCTGTAAGTACATACCAAAAAAGGAACACCTTTCGATGTTCCTTTCTTTTAAATTGTAATTAAAACAGTATCATCACACCATTTCTGGCTCTAAGATGTTTAATTTTTCCATGCACTCGCGCATGATTGTGTAGGTTCGTTGGATATCATTATCTAATCCGATTGAAAAACGAATCAAGCCGTCTGTTAAGCCCATTTCCGCTTGTTCGTCTGCTGGAATTTCAGACGAAGTAGAGGTTCCTGGCGCACTGAATAAAGTTTTGTAAAACCCTAAACTTACCGCTAAGTAGCCTAAATTTCGTTCTTGCATCAATTCCATTAATTCATTGGCTTTGTCGATGCTTCCGACATCAATCGTCAACATGCCACCAAAACCATATTCGACATTCATCATGCTTTTAAACAATTCATGTGATGGATGTGATTCCAATCCCGGATATACCGTTTTTAAACCATCTTCTTGAAATTTATTCGCCAAATACATTGCGTTATAACTGTGTTGTTTCATGCGAATATGCAAGGTTCGTAAATTTTTCAACACGGAAGCCGAACGCAAACTATCCATCGTAGAACCCAACAACATACTTGCGCCATCATTTACATTTCGTAATTCATCAATAAAAGCTTGTGTTCCGCACACAACGCCGCCAACGGTATCACTAGAACCGTTGATAAATTTCGTTAAACTATGAATGACAATATCAGCACCTAATTTTGCAGGTGATATGGATAATGGAGAAAATGTATTATCGACGACTAATTGTAAATTATATTTCTTAGCCAGTCTGGCGAGACCAGCAATATCAGCCACTTCTAGTAAAGGATTGCTCACAGATTCACAATACAGTACTTTGGTTTTTGGTGTAATAGCGGCTTCTACAACGTCCAATTTTGTAATATCTACAAATGAGGTTTCAATATGGAATCGTGGTGTAAAATTTTTCAAAAAAGCGTATGTTCCGCCATAAATAGTTCTGCTCGATACAATATGATCGCCACTTTTACACAATTGCAATAAAACAGGCGTAATAGCGCCCATTCCAGAAGCAGAAACATTGGCGGTTTCGGTACCTTCCATGGCGGCTAATGCCTGACCCAAATATAAATTACTCGGGGAAGTATGTCGGGAATACAAATAACAACCATCTGCATTGCCTTCAAAAGTATCAAACATGGTTTTTGCGGATAAAAATGTATAGGTTGATGAATCAGAAATGGAAGGATTTACGCCTCCAAATTCGCCGAAATACTGTAAATCTTGAATGTTATTTGCGGGATTGAATTTCATAATTTTGGATTTAAATGAGAAGTAAAATTGAGTATAATTAGAATAAAAATCAAGTAGTATCTATTTAGATAGAAAATAAAACTATAAAATTGTATTTTTGATGAATTATTTATGATTTTAAGTTAAATATAAATGTACTCATAGAAATTTTATCATGTTAAAACTCGATCAAACCGACCGAACCTTGTTGATGTTGTTGCAAAACGATAGCAAACAAACCACAAAAGAACTGTCAAACAAGCTACATCTTTCCGTAACGGCTGTATACGAACGCATCAAAAAATTAGAAAAAGAAGGTATCATCAAAAATTATGTAGCCATTTTAGATAAAAAGAAAATAGAAAAAAGCTTTTTAGCGCATTGTCACGTTCGTTTAACGCAACATTCTAAAGATTTTGTCATAAAGTTTGAACGCGAAATCATCAAGCTGGAAGAAGTATTGGAATGTTACCATATAAGTGGCGATTACGATTATATTCTAAAAATCGTAGTGAATGACATGGATGCGTATCGTGATTTTATGATTACCAAATTAACGGCAATTCCAAACATTGGAAACACGCATAGTATATTTGTCATTGGCGAAGTAAAACATACGACGGCAATTTCTGTTTAACGAATATGAATTCGTATCTTTCAAAAGTAACAACAATTTCAATGGATTTTCACAATACAAAATACAAGTTAACGGAGTTTTTCCTCATTTTTATACTAATGCCAATAAGTTTGGTATTGAACTATCCTATTTGGTTAAAACTAAGTTTTGGACTTTTGGGTTTTCTATATATTGTTTGGATGTTACTTCGGTTGGAAAAACAACGTTTCAAACTCAATGAACATCTCAACTGGAAATTATTTTGAAAACGAACATTGGTTTTATTAGCTGTAATTATCACACTAACAATTGGTTATGTATATTTTACGGATGTGTCCAAATTGTTCATTGTTCTTAAATCGAAACCAGTACTTTGGATTTCTATTTTATTCTTTTACAGTGTATTTTCAGTATATCCGCAAGAATTAATCTATCGAACTTTCTTTTTTGTTCGATATGAATCGTTATTCAAAAACAAATCATTGCTAATTTTCGTCAATGCAATTGCATTCTGTTTGGTGCATTTCTTTTTTCAAAATACGTTAGTCTTGATCTTGACTTTTTTAGGCGGAATTCTCTTTGCACTTATTTTTGTAAAAACAAAATCTACACTATTAGTAACTATTGAACACGCTATTTATGGCAGTTGGCTATTTACAGTTGGAATGGGCGAAATGTTAGGTTTTCCGGTATAGTTTTCAGTTTTAGTTGTCGGTTTTAGTTGTCGGTTTTCAGTTTTCAGTAAAAAGGGTAACAAATCAACGAATAAACAAAAAATCAAACTATCAAAAGCGAAGCGCCCTAAAAGCGAAGCGATACTGAGAGATTCCCGTCTTTGCGGGAACGAGTCCAACAGCGAAGCGATACTAAAAGCGAAGCGTGACGAATAATCTAAAAGCGAAGCGATTCCAATAACAAAGCATTGCACAACCCTAAAATAGTTGTACTTTTGTATTCTTGACAATAAAAAAAGCTCAAAAAAACAAGAATATGAATTCATACGATGTAGCCGTTATCGGTTCAGGACCTGGAGGATATGTTGCCGCAATTCGTTGCGCACAACTCGGAATGAAAACAGCAATTATAGAAAAATACAGCACACTTGGTGGAACTTGCTTAAATGTAGGTTGTATTCCATCAAAAGCATTGCTAGATTCTTCACATCATTACGAAGATGCTATCAAGCACTTTGAAGAACATGGAATTGAAATTTCGGGTGATGTAAAGGTAAATCTTGAAAAAATGATCGCAAGAAAGCAAGCTGTTGTCGACCAAACTACTGGTGGAATTGATTTCTTGATGAAGAAAAATAAAATTGATGTTTACGAAGGTTTAGGAAGTTTCAAAGACGCTACACACGTACACATCGCAAAAAATGATGGAACTTCGGAAGAAATTGAAGCTAAAAATATCATCATCGCTACGGGTAGTAAACCATCAACCTTACCATTTATTACGGTTGATAAAGAAAGAATTATCACTTCTACAGAAGCGTTAAAACTGAAAGAAATTCCAAAACACTTAATTGTAATTGGTGGCGGCGTTATCGGACTCGAATTAGGACAAGTATACAGACGTTTAGGTTCAGAAGTAACCGTTGTTGAATACATGGACAGAATTATCTCAGGAATGGACGCTGGACTTTCAAAAGAGTTAACCAAAGTATTCAAAAAACAAAAATTTCAAATCAATACGTCACATGGTGTAAAATCTGTGGAACGTGTGGGTGATGAGGTTATTGTAAAAGCAGATAACAAAAAAGGAGAAGAAGTAGAATTCAGAGGCGATTATTGCTTAGTTTCTGTAGGTCGTCGTCCATATACAGAAGGATTGAACGCAGAAGCTGCTGGCGTAAAACTCGACGATAGAGGTAGAGTAGAAGTAAACGCACATTTACAAACATCAGCATCAAACATTTATGCAGTGGGCGATGTGGTAAAAGGCGCAATGTTAGCACACAAAGCTTCGGAAGAAGGAAGTTTAGTTGCCGAAATCATAGCAGGACAAAAACCACATATTGATTACAATCTCATTCCAGGAGTTGTATATACATGGCCAGAAGTTGCCGCAGTTGGAAAAACAGAAGAAGAATTAAAAGAAGCTGGAATCGCATACAAAACAGGTCAATTTCCAATGCGTGCGTTGGGAAGAAGTAGAGCTAGTATGGATTTAGATGGGTTCATCAAAATTTTAGCAGACGAAAAAACAGACGAAATCTTAGGCGTTCACATGATTGGTGCCAGAGCAGCCGATCTTATTGCGGAAGCTGTGGTGGCAATGGAATACAGAGCGTCTGCGGAAGATGTAGCGCGTATGTCACATGCACATCCAACCTTTGCAGAAGCCATCAAAGAAGCGGCTTTAGCGGCTACGGAAGACAGAGCATTACACGTATAAAAATAGTTTACATAGAAAATCAAAACTCCAGAGAAATCCGGAGTTTTTTTATGCATAAAAACAATTATACCATTTTCACCTTAAAATTACTCACAAAAACTTGGGCTTTTTCCTTTATTCTTCAAAATAAAATGTAACCGTAGCTATGGCTATGCTTGCATTTTCTTTTTTGCCTAAAGAAAAAATAACTGCCTTTTTATGGAGTAATTTTAAAGCAAAACTGGTATTATTTTAAAATCTGATACTGCTTAAAAAAATACATGACAGCATGACAGTTTTAAAGCGTTTTTATAATTGTATTTTTTATTTAAATAAAGATTAATAACAAATTGATATTTAAATAGTTAAAATATTTAATTTATAGATTCTAAATACACGTAAAAAGCAAAGGTGTTTAGTGTCTTAATGAGCTGTTGCTTGCTTGAAATGATAACTAATTTGTATCTTACCACATCCTAACATATAAACCATGAATATCGTCAAAAAACATTGGAGTACTATTATTTTCGTAGTCATTATTGCGCTTATTATTTTTACGCCAGTCGGAACGTTTGTCAAAGTAAAATTGAATCAAATTAAGTTGATTTTTTCAAATCCTTCTAGTATTGAAGAAGCAAAAAGAGAAGTTGTAAGCGATTTTAATTGGAATTTGGTAGATAGTTCCGGGAAAAAGGTAAACTTTCAGGAAATGGAAGGAGAAATTGTGCTCGTGAACTTCTGGGCGACTTGGTGTCCGCCATGTATTGCAGAAATGCCAAGTTTGAACGATTTGTATACAGATTACAAAGATAAAATCAAGTTTGTGTTTGTAGCGAGTGATGAGGTGAAAAATGTCAATTCGTATTTTGAAAAGAACAACTTTAGTCTACCAGTTTATTATACTTCCGAAAAAGCACCCACAGAATTATATACTAACAGTATTCCAGCGACATTTTTGATTGATGATCGTGGAAAAATAATCATGAAAGAAATTGGTTCTTCTGATTGGAATAGCAAAAACGTTCGCAATCAAATTGATGAATTGTTAGCTTTTTCACTTGCGGAATAATTGCTTTGTAGATAAACTTCAAACATTCGCAAGCACTTTCAGTATCAAACTTCATTCAAAAAAATAATACTAAACAATTTGATAGTTGGAAGAATTTAGTTGCGTTTAAAATATTTCAACGGAACCCAAAGCATTCCAAAACATTCGCCATCGCCTTTTCCTAAATGCTTGTGATGAATTTTGTGCGCTCTTCTGATTCCTTTTGCATACCAGTTGTTGGCGTTTCGGAACATTTTAAAACGTTGATGTATAAAAATATCATGTACAATAAAATAGGCGAGTCCGTATGCGAAAATTCCAATTCCGATAGGCAATCCTGCCCAAAAGATGTCAAATTTCCATAAAAGAAAACAGCCAATGCTTACAACAGCATAAAAGATAAAAAAGGCATCATTTCGTTCAAACCACGAATCGTGATCTTTGTGATGATGATCTTTGTGAAGCGACCATAAAAAGCCGTGCATAACGTATTTATGAGTTGCCCACGCCATGAATTCCATGGTGAAAAATGTTCCTAAAAATACTGCGATCCAAATAAGGGTTGTCATTTTTTTTGTTCTATTTTTTATATCAAGTTCAATCGATAGTTTACATAAGATCTAGCTAATAACGCCATTTTTTGATAATTCGGAACTCGAATTCTAGCATTTTTTATGTTTACGGAGGGCGTTCGCTTGAGCTTTTGTAATAATTTAAAATAATATTTATAGGCTGTAAATACACCAAATTTTGCATCTATGGGCAATTTTGAAATTCCAGCCAAACCAAGTTTAAAATCATTTTCAATTTCGGTAATAATCTTTAATTTGGATGCTTCATCTAAGTTTTGCAAATCAGCATCTGGAAAATACGTGCGATCCAATTCTTCAAAATCCGCTTTTAAATCACGTAAAAAATTCACTTTTTGAAACGCTGAACCTAGCGACATTGCGGAAGATTTTAATTCTTCATACTTTGCTTCATCACCTTTTACAAATACTTTTAAACACATTAAACCCACAACATCTGCCGATCCGTAAATGTATTCGTTGTATTCTTCTTGTGTTAAATACGCTTTTTTGTCTAAATCCTGTCGCATACTTTTCATAAAAGCATCAATCAAGTGTTTTGGAATGCCGTAATTGTGCACTGTATGTTGAAATGAATTTAAAATAGGGTTTAAGCTAATTTTATGTTGAAGTGCACAATCTAAATCTGCTTGAAATTTATCAAGTAAGTATTTTTTATCATACTCATGGAACGAATCTACAATTTCGTCTGCAAATCGCACAAAGCCATAAATATTGTAAATATCTTGTCGTATCGATGTAGATAGCATTTTAGTAGCCAAAGCAAACGATGTGCTGTACGACTTCGTTACATGCGTGCTACACAGAAAGGAAACAGAATCAAATAGTGCTTTCATGAGTATTCGGTTGATGTTTAGTAATTAATTCGGCTACCAATTTCCCAGAAATCAACGCTGGAGGCACTCCAGGTCCGGGAACGGTTAATTGTCCAGTAAAATAGAGATTTGACACTTTTTTACTTTTCAAATTGGGTCTTAAAAATGCTGTTTGGAGCAAGGTATTTGCCATTCCATACGCATTTCCTTTATAGGAATTATACTCTTTTACGAAGTCATTCACACAAAAGGATTCCTTAAATATAATATGATTTGTGATATTTTGCTGTGTTATTTCCTGAAATCTATTCATAATAATGTCAAAATATTGCTCACGGACTTCAGGCGTGTCTTCTAAACCGGGTGCAATTGGTATTAAAAAGAAACCTGCTTCTTTGCCTTCTGGAGCTGCTCCAACATCTGTCATGGAAGGAAAGTTGGCATAAAATAAAGGTTCTTTTGGCCAAGCTGCTTTATCATAAATGACATGTGCATGCGCATCAAAATCGACATCAAAAAATAAAGTATGATGTGAAACATTTTTAAGTTTTTTATCAAATCCTACATAAAATAATAGGGAAGAAGGCGCAAATGTTTTTTTGTCCCAATATTTTTCAGAGTACTGACGATATTTTGGCGTAAGTAAGGTTTCGGAATGATGATAATCGGCTCCAGACAATACAATATCAGCCGTAAATAATCCATTATCGGTCAAAACGCTGGTGGCTTTTTTATCTTTAACTTTTATTCGTGTTACGTTTTCATCTGTTAAAATATGTACACCCAAACTTTTTGCCAAGGTTTCCATAGCTTCAATAATACTGTACATACCACCAGTTGGATGCCAAGTTCCTAATCCGAAATCAGCATAATTCATAAAGCTATAAAAAGAAGGTGTATCACTCGGTTTTGCCCCTAAAAATAATACGGGAAACTCTAATATTTTGATCAATCGGTCATTTTTAAATTCTTTACGAACATCACGTTTGATATTGCTAAAAAACTGACCAATTTTTTTAATAGTTTTTATGTTGACTAATTCCAAGGGAGAAACGCCTGGTTTGTAAACCAAATCTTTAATGGCTACGTTGTAATTATCTTCCGCATTGGCGATAAACTTTTTCAATTTTAGACTACTTCCTTTTTCTTCTTGTTCAAAAGCAGCACAAATTTTTTCCAAAGTATCTTCTATCCGAATGGAATCGTCTTTCCCGAAATATACTTGATAGGCAGGATTCAATTTATCCAAATGGTAATAATCCGAAGGTTTTTTGTCAAAATCATTGAAGAAACGTTCAAATACATCGGGCATCCAATACCATGAAGGTCCTAAATCGAAGGTGAATCCGTCGCGAATTAGCTGTCTAGCTCTGCCACCAACAGTTGTATTTTTTTCTAAGATTGTCACCTCGTATCCAGCTTTTGCCAAGTAGCAAGAAGCCGATAATGATGAAAATCCAGAACCAATAATTATAATTTTTGATTTCATTGTTTAACAAATGTAGTAAAAAGTTAAACAAAAATAAAACGGAATTTTAGATTTCTTCAACTAATTCGTTTATGGATTTAAAAACTCTGAGTTTCTTCTGGTTTTGTGAATTTTTCACATGTCTTGCTTGATAGCCTAAAAGCCACAAATGATGATCTTTAAATCCGATTTTCTCAGTAAACTCATTAATATATTCATCTATTTTATCTTCAGCTGGTGTGACTGTAAAATAGGAAATAAAATGAAGTTCTGGAAAAAAACTTTGCACATTTGTTAGACTGTCAATCGGAATTGTTTGTCCTAAATATATGGTGTGATAGCCTTTGAGTTGCAATTCGTAATTTAAATATAACAAACCAATCTCATGGATTTCATTTTCAGGAAGGAAAAGCACAAAAGTTTTTGATTTGTTTTTCTTTTCTAATGATTGAATCCGTTCTGTGTTTAGAATTATTTTTTGTTTTATCAAACTGGAGATAAAATGTTCGTGCGCAGGATTGATGGTGTTTGTATGCCATAAAACGCCTAATTCATTCAATAACGGAATAAATGTATCAAAGAAAATTTCTCTAAATGATTTTTCAGATAATAAATTGTTATAGGTGTTGTAAAACAAACTATAATCAAAATTTAACATGGAAAGCTTAAAAGCGTTCAGCGCTTGGTTGTGTACATTTTTTTCTGTGGCTATTTGCCGAACTAAAATGTGAATTTTATCTTCAGGAATTTCTGCAATTTTAGAAATTTTGTATCCATTCTTGTATAGAAGAGTTATGTTAAGCAATTTTTGTAAGCTTTCTATATCATACGTTCGTATATTTGTATCTGTTCTATCTGGAGCTAGTAAATCATATCTTTTTTCCCAAATACGTATTGTATGCGCTTTAACACCGGAAAGATTTTCTAAGTCTTTAATGCTAAATTTAGTCTTAACACATTCCATTTGTTTAATGTTTAATCTTTTTCAGTAAACAAAAATAACATTTTATCTCGATTATCAAGCTGTGAATGTTATTTTTCTTCTAATAAGAATGAATTTAAATAAAAAAAAGCTATCCGATATAGATAGCTTTTGAATTAAAATCATAAGTTTTTAACATTTTGCATCAAAAGTCTGATTGCACCAAACTTGAACAGAAAGTGCTACTGTACAATTACTAAGTGGTCTTGGTAATGTGTTGCAAACATCTGGTTGTACTGTTAAGGCAATGGTGCAGTCGCTAACAGGCATTGCGCAGGTTACTGTAAATTTATCATCAACTCCTCCAGTAATGGTTTGATTTAACGAAGAAATTACATGTTTTTTCAAATTTAATGCGGCTACTTTTCTTTTTTTCATGGTGGTTGTTTTTAAAGTTAGTTTTAAAGTTAGGTAAAAGAAAAAACATACAAAACTAAAATAGGTCGCCATTTATAAATGACGACCTATTTGTCTTATTTTAAAGCGTTTCTCTCTAGAATGGAGAATCTCCAGCTGTTAAATTACAGTTAATGATTCCGCAAGTGTGCACTGGAGAATCACATCCTGTATTACAAAGGTTAATAACAGAAACCTTTACAGGAGACGACAATCCACCTTTTAATGATGAAATTGAATTTTTGTTTAATTTCAAGCTTTTTAAATCTCTTTTTTTCATAATTGTAAATTTTAAGTTAGTTTATTCTTATAAATCTATGAATAATCGTGCGAAAAGAAAAATAATATCGGTTATTATTTATAAATTACGACTACATAAATATTAAGAAATTGAGTGTGTATTTTAAGAAAAATTTCTTGAATGAAATGCTGAAAAATAGACCTTAAACTCTAAATTCAAAAAATAATATAGATTAATTGTGCTGTTGATAGCAGATTGTTAGCTTTTGTGAAGCTTCACTTTGAGATAAATTTTTTATTTTTAATAAAGGAAGAAACTATTTTTTCAAACAGAGACATAATACATAGAAAAAGAAGCGCGCCCACAAGTCCACTTAAAAAGAAGAGAACAATGTCAAAAAAGAAATCGTTTCTACGAATTCGCATGTATATATTGGTATAATGGTCAAAACCATAAAATGTAATTGTCCAACAAATACCGAAGAATAAGGAGATTCCGGAGGCTTTTAAAAAAGTAAAAATAGATTCTAAATATAAACGCATCTTTGTAAAAGTAGCAAAAAATATAAGTTATTGATTGCTCTAATAATGCATATCTGAAGATTTAACCGTATATTGTGTGCTGAATGCAAATAACTTTATGTGTTTAAAGTGTTTATAATCAACGAATTAAAACTTATTTTGTAAAAAAATCAAAAAAAAATAAAAAAAGCTTTTTCAATGTATTTTTTTATTATGTTTGTTATGAAAATGAGTTCACTAATTGAATTCATTTCTTTTGTAATATGAATACTTTTTTCAGATTCGGGCTCAGGAGAATGAAGAAGTCTACTCCAAAAGCTGTCTTAGGAATAGGACGCCGAATTAGTAGGCTGACTTCTGAAATTGATCATGTTTTTAAGTATTTATTACAACGAACTTTCACTCCATTTACGATATTTACATTTCGTATTTAAGACACTTTTTCTGCATATTTTATTTTTGCTATTCACCGCAAAACTCTCATTATTTTTTTAATTTTTCCTATTCATTACAAATGAAAACAAAATATATTGATCTTATTGAGCAGACATTTGATTTCCCTCAAAAGGAATTCACATTGGATGACAACAAATTACAATTTCATGGCATTGATCTTACAGAACTCATTGCTGAATATGGTACGCCATTAAAGTTTACATACTTGCCAAAAATCTCTGAAAATATTAACAGAGCAAAAGATTGGTTTGCGCATGCTATTAAAAAAAACAACTACAAAGGTAAATATCACTATTGCTATTGTACCAAAAGTTCGCACTTTAACCACATTTTAAATGAAGCGTTAAAAAACGATATTCACATTGAAACTTCATCTGCTTTCGACATTGATATTGTAGAAAACTTAAAAGCACAAGGAAAAATCAATGATGATACTTATGTAATCAGTAACGGCTTTAAGCGTGACCAATATGTGAAAAATATTGGGCGTTTGATCAATAGCGGACACAAAAACTGTGTTGCTGTGATAGATAATTATGAGGAAATCAGTTTGTTGAGTCAAGAAATCAACGGAAAATTTGATATTGGAATCCGAATAGCCTCTGAAGAAGAACCAAAATTTGAGTTTTACACATCTCGTTTGGGGATTGGGTACAAAAATATTGTACCTTTTTATAACAAAGAAATTAAAGACAATCCGAAAGTGAACTTAAAAATGCTTCACTTTTTTATCAACACAGGAATTCGTGATACAGCGTATTACTGGAACGAATTGTCAAAATGTTTAAGTGTATATGTCAATCTCAAAAAAGTATGTCCTTCCTTAGACAGTCTAAATATTGGTGGCGGTTTCCCGATTAAAAACTCACTCGCATTTGATTATGATTATGAATACATGATTGATGAAATTATTCAACAAATACAACATACCTGTGATGACGCAGGCGTAGCTGTTCCAAATATTTTTACAGAATTTGGAAGCTTTACGGTGGGTGAAAGTGGTGGTGCTATTTATGAAGTATTATATCAAAAACAACAAAATGATCGTGAAAAATGGAACATGATTAACTCATCGTTCATTACCACAATGCCTGATACTTGGGCAATCAATAAACGTTTTGTGATGTTACCAATAAATGGTTGGCAAAAAGAATACGAACGTGTATTATTGGGCGGATTAACCTGTGATAGTGATGATTACTACAATAGTGAACAGCACATGAACGCTATATATTTGCCAAAATATAGCAAAGAAAAGCCATTATACATTGGTTTTTTCAACACTGGAGCATATCAAGAAACCATCGGTGGATTTGGTGGATTGCAACATTGTTTAATTCCACAACCTAAACACGTTTTAATTGATCGTAATGAAGCTGGAGACATCGTAACAAACGTATTTGCGCCACAACAAACCTCGGAACAATTACTTTCAATCTTAGGCTATGATTTCGGAATCAATGATTCATTAGCTGATACAACAGAGCACAAAGGAAAAACCTTAATAAAATAAATTAAAAAAAAAACAAAAATTAATAATAAAATAAACAAAACAAATTATATCTTTTTAGTCTAAAACATAAGATCTAGTAATAATTAACAAAAATGAAAACCACAAAAACGTACGCTGGCATTCCTGAAGAATATGCTAATTTTGAGAAATCTAAAATCATGTTAATTCCAGTTCCTTACGATGGAACAAGTACATGGGGAAAAGGAGCAGACAAAGGTCCGGAAGCTTTTTTACACGCTTCTGAGAACATGGAACTCTACGATATCGAAACCGATAGCGAGGTATACAAACAAGGAATCTATTTGACAGATCCTATCACAGTCAATGAATCACCTGAAGCTATGGTAAAAGCAGTGCATGAAATGACCAAAACCAACATAAAACGCAACAAATTTGTGACGTTATTTGGTGGTGAACATTCCATTTCTATCGGTGCTATGCGCGCTTTTAATGAATGTTTTGACAATCTAACAGTATTACAGATTGATGCACATGCAGATTTGCGTAAAGAATACGAAGGTTCAAAATACAATCATGCTTGTGCATTATATGAAGCAAATCAAAACACAAACTTAGTACAAGTTGGAATTCGTAGTATGGAAGCAATTGAGCGTACAGAAATGAACGAAGAAAATGTGTTTTTTGCGCACGATATGGTCAATGATGATTACTGGGCTGACAAAGCTATTGAAGCAATGAGTGATACCGTATACATCACATTTGATTTAGATGGTTTTGATTCATCCATCATGCCATCAACAGGAACTCCTGAACCAGGTGGATTGTTTTGGTATGAAACACTAGATTTCTTAAAACGTGTATTTGATGAAAAAAATGTAGTTGGTTTTGATATTGTTGAATTATGTCCAAATCCAAACGATAAATCATCAGACTTTTTAGCCGCAAAACTCTACTATAAAATGTTGAGCTACAAATTTTCAGAACAAAGTGCGGGTGAAGAAAATGAAAACTTATATTCTGCGGCAAACGAAAACAGAATCAATCGTTTAAAATACGGAGAAGATGAAGACTAAAGGAGCAATCACTCAATTTATAGAAAAATACTATTTACATTTCAATGCTGCCGCTTTAGTAGACGCTGCAAAAGGCTACGAAGACAACTTAGCAAAAGGTTCTAAAATGCTAGTTTCTTTAGCGGGTGCGATGAGTACGGCGGAATTAGGAAAAATATTTGCCGAAATAATTCGTCAAGATAAAGTTCAAATCATTTCGTGTACAGGCGCAAACTTGGAAGAAGATATTATGAACTTAGTAGCGCATTCACATTACAAAAGAGTGCCAAACTATCGCGATTTAACACCGCAAGACGAATGGGATTTACTTGAAAAAGGACTCAATCGTGTAACAGACACCTGTATTCCTGAAGAAGAAGCATTCCGTAGATTACAAAGTCATATCTACAAAATATGGAAAGAAGCTGACGACAAAGGCGAACGCTACTTACCACATGAATACATGTACAAAATGTTATTATCTGGTGTGTTGGAAGAATACTATGAAATCGATTTAAAAGATTCATGGATGTACGCAGCTGCTGAAAAAAACCTACCAATTGTTTGTCCAGGATGGGAAGACAGTACTATGGGGAACATTTTTGCAAGCTATGTAATGAAAGGTGAATTAAAAGCGAGCACCGTAAAATCAGGAATTGAATACATGACATTCTTAGCAGATTGGTATACCGAAAACTCAGAAAACGGTATAGGATTCTTCCAAATTGGAGGCGGAATTGCAGGCGATTTCCCTATTTGTGTGGTGCCGATGTTATATCAAGATATGGAACGTACAGACACACCTTTCTGGAATTATTTCTGTCAAATAAGTGACTCAACAACGAGTTATGGGTCTTATTCCGGCGCAGTACCAAACGAAAAAATCACTTGGGGAAAACTAGATATCGATACTCCAAAATTTATCATTGAAAGCGACGCTACCATTGTAGCACCATTAATATTTGCCTACTTATTAAACATTTAGATTAAAAATAAACATACCATGCAACCTAAAAAAGACAATTTAAAACGTGTCATAGTAGACTTTAAAAAATTAACTCCCGAAATCTTAGGATTATTAGTAGAAAAATATCCTTTCGGTTATGACGAGCATCATATCATAAAATTTAAAAATGCCCTTGGCGAATCTGTGGAAGCTGTAGAAGTAATTTCTGGTGACACCAAATACTTAGTAAAAGTAAGTGTGAAGTTAGAAAAAACAATGGAAAACTATGATGAAGATGATTACGAAGATTTTGATGATGACGATCCAAACGCAATACAACCACCAGAAGAAGCAGAAGAAGACGATAGTGACTTTTAGTTTATGTAATGAAAATTATTCATAAAACACGTTTACTTGCTGTAAATGATGTGCAACTTCTTGTAATTGAAAAAGTAGGTAAAGTAAAAGAACTTACGTTTCCTGGAGGTGTAAAAAAAAGAAATGAATCTTTTGAAGAAAGTCTAGTAAGAGAAACAGAAGAAGAAATTGGATTAAGAGTAAGCAAGCACAAACTTTCGCATGTACAATCGTATGCTATTCATAAAAATATAAATATTATCATGAAGCATCACTTTGTACTACGAATAAAAACGAATGAATTTCGTGTTTTAGAACCTGAAAAATTTAAAGATGCATACTGGATCCATTGGAAAGACGCGTTGCCTTTTTTAGATACAGAAGATAAAAAAGCAGCAAAAGAATATTTTAAGAAAATATCAAAAAAAAATAAAATTCTATAAATATGAAAGCAGCATTTCATCTTGCATTACCTTGTGACAACATTGAAAAAACAAAAGAGTTTTATGTGTCTACACTTGGAGCTAGCCAAGGAAGAGGAACGGATAGCTGGATAGATATTAATTTATTTGGAAATCAACTCACATTTACCAATGCCGGTTCATTTAGCTTTGACTTTAAAAATTATAGACTCAGCGGACAACTATTGCCGTCATTTCATTTTGGTGTTATTGTAGACACCGAAACTTGGGGAAAATTATACACAAAACTATTTTCTATGGACATTGAAGTAACCACAGAAGTTACTTTTTTAGAAAACAAAGCAGGCGAGCACATATCATTCTTTGTCAAAGATCCTGATGGATACATGGTAGAATTTAAAAGCTTTAAAAACAATACAGAAATCTTTTTAAACACTTGAAAATACAAAGCAACATAACTTTAATCAGTTGCAACTAAAAAATGGAAACAACAAAAATAGAGAATATTGAACTTGAATTTTTAAATCTTGACGATTATCAAGAACTAAAATCAGCCATGATTGTGGCGTATAAAAACATGCCGAACTCGTATTGGCAAGAGTCACAAATAAAAACCTTAATCAATAAATTCTCTGAAGGTCAAGTAGTTATCAAAATTAATGGACAATTGGCTGGTTGCGCATTGTCAATCATCGTAGAGTACAATACTCTCGAAAGTTCACATACTTACAAACAAGTTACACAAAGCTATACATTTGATTCACACACAAATGAAGGCGACGTTTTATACGGAATTGACGTATTTATCAAACCAGAATTCAGAGGATTGCGTTTGGGAAGACGTTTATACGATTACCGAAAAGAATTATGTGAAAAATTAAACTTAAAAGGAATTGCATTTGGAGGAAGAATTCCAAACTATCACAACTATGCTGATACGTTAAGTCCAAAAGAATACATCGAAAAAGTAAAGCGCAAAGAAATCAATGATTCCGTACTAAACTTTCAAATATCAAACGACTTTCATCCTGTAAAAGTAATGAAAGGATACTTAGAAGGTGATGCAGCTTCCAATGAATTTGCAGTATTGATGAAGTGGGACAACATTTACTATGAAAAACCGAACAAAAAAGCCACCACAAAGAAAAAAATTGTGCGTTTAGGGTTAATTCAATGGCAAATGCGTCCGTACAAAGATTTAGATGAACTATTACAACAAGCAGAATTTTTCATTGATGCAGTTGCAGGATATCGCTCTGATTTCGCTCTGTTTCCAGAATTTTTCAATGCGCCGCTGATGGCAAAAGACAACCATTTATCTACACCAGATGCCATACGCGAACTCGCAAAACATACAGAGTTAATCGTACAGAAATTCTCTGAATTTTCGATCTCGTATAATATCAATATCATATCAGGAAGTATGCCAGAAATGCGTGATGGAAAACTATACAACGTAGGATACTTGTGTAAACGTGATGGAACAGTAGAACGTTACGAAAAACTTCATGTAACGCCCGATGAAGCAAAAGTTTGGGGAATGCAAGGAGGAAACTCGCTCAAAACATTTGATACCGATTGTGGTAAAATTGGCGTTCTAATCTGTTACGATTCAGAATTTCCAGAACTAAGCCGTCTCTTAGCCGATGAAGGAATGGATATCCTATTTGTACCTTTCTTAACAGATACTCAAAACGGGTATTCAAGAGTTCGCAACTGTTCGCAAGCAAGAGCTATTGAAAACGAATGTTACGTGGCAATCGCTGGAAGTGTTGGGAACTTACCAAAAGTGCAAAACATGGACATTCAATTTGCACAATCAATGGTATTTACACCGTGTGACTTCTCGTTTCCAACCAATGGAATCAAAGCAGAAGCAACACCAAATACCGAAATGATTTTAATTGCTGACGTAGACATCGATTTACTACGAGAACTCAATCAATTTGGGGCAGTTAAAAATCTAAGAGATCGAAGAAAAGACTTATTTGAACTTCGAAAAAAATAAAAAAAATATAATTTCATAAAAAACAAGCAAACGATTTGAATTCAACAAAATTAAAAATTATTGGTAGTGAAGAATGGTGTGTTTTTGAAGACTTAGCAATTCCTGCGGTCAAAGCACGTGTAGATTCTGGTGCAAAAACATCTTCCATTCAAGCCAATAACATCAAACTTAAAGAACGCGGAAATGAAGATTGGGTAACTTTTGAAGTCAATCCAATACAAGAAAATCGCAGCATCAGCATCAAATGCGCTGCAAAAGTTTTTGACAAACGTTTGGTGAAAAGTTCAAGTGGTATTTCAGAAGTTCGCTATGTTATAAAAACAAATGTAACAGTAGGAGGAGACACTTTTGAAATTGAAGTAACGCTCGCCAATCGTGATGCTATGGAATTTAGAATGCTGTTGGGTCGTGAAGCTTTAAACAATCGTTTTATGGTAAATCCGTCCGCATCCTATCTAGCAACGGATTTTACCGAAACAGAAATCAACGAAAAATTCAAGCACCTAAACAAAGAAAAAACAGGGTTGAAAATAGCCGTATTAGCAAGTAATCCAGATTTGTTTAGTAACAAACGTATCATGGAAGCTGGAATAGCAAGAGGACACGAAATGGTGTTCCTAAATGTAGAACAAGCCTACATGAAATTCGATGCCAACGAACCACAAGTTCGATATCGTGGCGGAAATATCGTTGACGAATTTGATGCCATTATTCCAAGAATTAAACCTGCGGTAACATTTTATGCTTGCGCTTTATTGCGTCAATTTGATGCCATGGGAACCTATTGTTTAAACTCTGCGGAAGCCATTACACAATCAAGAGATAAACTACAAGCAACACAAATATTTGCCAAGCACGATATTCACATTCCAATCACGGGATTTGCAAATTCGCCATTAGACACCAAAGACTTAATCAAAATGGTCAATGGCGCGCCGTTAATCATCAAACTATTAGAAAGTACACAAGGAAAAGGTGTGGTGTTGGCAGAAACTACCAAAGCTGCCGAAAGTGTGATTAATGCGTTTAAAAGTGTAAAAACAAACATTTTAGTTCAAGAATTTATCAAAGAAGCCAACGGACAAGACATTCGTTGTTTTGTGGTGAACGGAAAAGTAGTCGCTTCCATGCAGCGTCAAGCAGCAAAAGGAGAATTTAGAGCTAACATTCATCAAGGTGGTACTGCTTCTAAAATAAAAGTTACCTTAGAAGAACGTAAATTGGCTATCAAAGCAGCAAAAATACTTGGTTTGCCAGTAGCAGGTGTAGATATCATTCGTTCTAACAAAGGACCTTTATTACTAGAAGTAAACTCGTCTCCTGGACTGGAAGGCATCGAAAATGCTACGGGATTAGACATTGCAAACGTGATGATAGAAGCCATAGAAAAGAAATTGAAATTCAAGCATGAGTAAACAATCTCATACAATAAAAGTAAAAGCGAGTCGTGATGGCTCGCTTTTTTTATACCAGTTTTGCTTTAAAATTACTCCATAAAAAGGCAGTTATTTTTTCTTTAGTCAAAAAAGAAAATGCAAGCATAGCCATAGTTACGGTTAAATTTTATTTTGAAGAATAAAGGAAAAAGCCCAAGTTTTTGTGAGTAATTTTAAGGTGAAAATGGTATTATAAGCTTCAATGACACATAAAAATTAACCAAAAGCACAAGTTTTACACAATTTCATAAATTAGTAAAGTGTATTGCCAAGATATCTAAAGAAAAATACTGATCTTAGCTATTCAAAAGCAGATAAAAATCAATTTATAAAGAAAATATAATCATAAAAATCAATACTATGAATTATCTAAAAGTCATCATTTTAACCCTTAGCATCAGTAGTTTTTTAGCCTGCCAAACAACAAATCCCATAATTGGAAAGTGGGAAATTTCTAAATTAGAAACACCTGATGGAGTTGATGCAGATATGGAAGGTCGTTGGATGGAGTTTTTAGAAGATGGTTCACTCAAAGGCGGAAATTCTCCAGAAACGACCAACAGAACAGGAAAATGGACGTATGATATAGCGACGAAAGTATTGTGGTTTGGTTCCGAAGAAAATGTTGCAGGTGAAGGAACTTACACCGTTAATTGGATTGATGAAAACAACATCAGTTTTACGGTTCAAGAAGGTAGAAAAGTGTTTCTTAAAAGGAAGTAACAGCATAAATTACTAAAAAGGTCAAACATGTTTACTGCTGAAGTAAAAAGTAGAATAGGAGAAGATATTGCAATTATTGTACAACCAGATAATCATCCATGGAATTATCTTTGTGAATGCGGCGATGCGATGGATATTACGGTAAAAGAATTCCAAAATTCAAACGCAATATTCATCAGTCACACACATATTGATCATTTTGTAAATTTTGATTCCGTGATTCGTCATCAAATAGGAATTCAGCGTCGTATTGTTATTTGCGGACCGAAAGGAATTGCACAGCAAGTACAATCGAAAATCAAAAGTTACTCTTGGAATCTCATTCAAGAAGGCGCCATAAGTTATGAAATCAGAGAATTAATTTCAGCAAACGAAATTGTCATATACGAAGTAGAACCGCCAATTTGGGAACTTAAAAAGCTCAAAACCATTGCTGGGAATATTATTTTTCAAGAAAAAGGGTTTAATGTGTCAGCTATTTTACTAGATCATAAAATTCCAACCTTAGCGTATAAATTCCAAGAATATGATACGGTTAAAATTGACATTCAGTCAAGCGGTTACAAAGGTGGAAAATGGGTCAAAGAACTCAAAGATGCTTTTGAAGCAAAAGATCTCGATAAAATAATTCTAATCGAAGATCGAAAGTTTAAGGCAAGTGAATTATTTCATTTACTACACATTCAAAAAGGTGATACGGTTGGTGTTATTATGGATCATGCTGCCAATGCGGAAAATCATGCAAAAATAAAAGCACATTTTTCAAACAGCAGAAAAGTATTCATTGAAAGTTTTTACAAAGACGAAGACAAAGTACAAGCAGAAGCTAACTATCATAGTTACGCTTCTATGTCGGGCAACATCATGAAAAAATCCAATGTTCAAGAGCCAATTCCGGTGCATTTCTCCAGAAAATACAAGGAAGAAGACATTTCAGAATTGATTGGTGAATTCAACATGGCGTTGACTTCTTCGTAATATTCGAGTTAAATGATCCTTCCCTAATTCAAATAGGTGTTTACACATATTGAAATGATTGCAACAGTAAAATCACTATAAAAAATAAAAAAATTCCGTTCTTTGAAAAAAAATGCACTTTATGAATTCAAAAACAGAACTTTTATTAAAAGTCATGCGCTTCTTTGCATGGCTTGTTTTTATTTGGTTTTTAGTGAAAGCTGGCGCCATTATCATGTCGTTTGGTGTGAGTATAAACAATTCGGAAGCGGCAAAAGATTTGTATAGTGGAATGGATTTGTCGCGCTATGAAATGTATAATTTCAGCCATTATGCAGTAATTGTTTGCTATTACATCATATTCTATTTGCTACAAGCCTATACTGCTTTATTTACTACAAAATTATTGAACTTTACAAATACTCAAAATGCTGTAAATGTGAGTACTGTATCGTTATTGCATAACATAAAATATACTACTTTAGCTGTTTTGGTGATAGCTATTTTACACAATATACATGTTGCTATTTTAGAAAAATATGCGGGAATTCCTCCAGATTATATTACAAGTGAATCTATCTTTTTAGCAGGAATGGTTTTTGTCTTAGCGGTACTTTTCAAGCAAAGTTTGGAAATACAACTGGCAAACGATCAATAAATATCCTTTAACTTTTAAAGCAATGAACAATATCAATTATAATAAATGGGCATTTCACTTTATGATTTGGATCTTTATCATTTTCATAGTAGAATTTTTTATGACCATTAATTTTAATTCGCTTACGCAAGATGCGACTCGTTTTATGACCGTAATGGTTTGTTTTGAACTCATAGCATTCGTATTATTTCTGGCAACGGTTCTTTTTTTAATTCTTAGCTCGATTAGAATAAAAGTTAGAAACTATCAATTTTGGATTGCCGCTTTGGGTTGTGTAGGTTTTGCATTTCGATTTGTACTGGCTTATGCTTTAACTTGAATATAAGTGGTTAACAGCTATATTTCAATCGGGAAGTAAATGGTATGACACATCCTAAAACAAATAAAGATCAACCTAGAGATTGATCTTTATTCGTGCTCTTAAAAAAGATTACTTTTAGTAGCTTAACACAATGCTGGTGTGCAAGAATATCCACATCTTGAATCATGTTGTGATCCTTGATTTGAATCTACGGGAGCATTTTTTCCACCTTTAAGATTTGCTAATGTTGAAATAGAATTTTTGTTTAATTTCAACGACTTTAAATTTCTTTTTTTCATAATTGATATTTTAATACCATTTTAATTTTGAATTTACTGCAATAATGTTTATCTTTTGTCATGCCAAAAAAATTACATTATCAATAGCAGAGGATTTAGAATTTTTACATCGAGAACATTCAAAATCATCTAGTAGTTTATCCAAAGATCGAATCAAAGCTCTGATCTATATAAAAGAAGGTAAGTATGCTTTTCAAAGTGATATCGCTCATAAATTAGGGAGAACAGAAAAAACTGTTCGCGGTTGGTTACAAAAATATTCTCAAGTTGGTTTTTCAGGTTTAACAGCTATTAAAAGCGGAGGTAACAACACGAAAGTTTTATCAGATACTACTAAAGATTTTATAGCAGAAAAGCTATTAGATCCAACTACCACAATCACTTCTTATGTTGAATTAAAGTTACTGATTGCGCAAGAATTAGGAGAAACTGTTCCTTATTTCACACTCTATGCTCATTGTAGGCGTATACATAAATCGAAATTGAAAGTGGCTCGAAAGTCACATTACAAGAAAGACCCCAAAGCTGAAGAGCTTTTTAAAAAACCTTGAAAATTCATTTAAACAAATTAGATCTAGTCTAGATAAAAATACGATCACATCAGTAAACCTTTATTTTCAGGATGAAAGTAGATTTGGTTTAATTACCAAACAAGCTAGAGTCATTACTGCAAAAGGAATAAAGCCTGTTGGACGTTATAAACACAGTTATCTCTACAAATGGTTATGGGGAAGTTTTTCTCCTATTACAGGAGAAAGTTTTTGTATGACTACCAATGGAGTTTGCAAGGAATTCTTTATAAAATATCTGGAAGACTTTAGCAAACATAAGCCTGAGGAACTTAAAATATTAGTAGTTGACAATGCTGTTTTTCATTCTACAAAAGAGGTAATACCAGTTTTGCTTTAAAATTAGGCAATAAAAGGCAGTTATTTTTTCTTTAGGCAAAAAAGAAAATGCAAGCATAGCCATAGCTACGGTTACATTTTATTTTGAAGAATAAAGGAAAAAGCCCAAGTTTTTGTGGGTAACTTTAAAGTGAAAATGGTATAATATTACCAAAAAATATAGTATTGCTTAATATTCCTGCTTATTGCCCAGAACTAAACCCTGCTGAAAAAGTATGGCAATGGATGAAAAAAAATATCGCAATGAAAATATATGATACTTTAGAAATATTGGAACAAAAAATAGAACAACTCATTGAAAACATTGAAGGTGAACTTATTAAATCTATAACAGCTTACAAATTTTACCTAAACGCTTATTACAGTATTTTTAAAGTCTAAATGGTATTGTTTAAAAATTTACGAATACTAGAAGCAGTACATGTACCTCCTTTATGTCCTTCTATTAAATACTGCTCTGGAGCATATTTTTTATTATAAATTTTAATTATTTTTTTTGTTCGTTCTGCTATAGTCACATAACGGTCTTTTTTGCCTTTACTTTTTATCGATGCGCTCTTGGATTGTTGGACACGTTTTACTTTTAGACTCGCTATACTTTTAGATTGTTGGATTTTTGTCATGCTGAACTTTTACACTGAGCAGAGTAGAAGTGTAAACTTACTAGTCATTCCTACACGATCACTGAATTTATCGAAGTGAAGGCAGGAATCCATTCTTTATTTTCATAGATTGTCATACATACAAATCACTATTTTAATAAATTCGCAATTTTTCAATCAAAAAAGCTTCTTTCTTTAAAGATTTCACAATAAAAATCATCGGGGAATGCTCTCGCAAAAATGTAATTAGCTTCCCCGAGTATAGGAAATGTTGTAACAATGCTGCAAAAGACTTTCGTGAGCTTACAAAACCAATGTTTCCTCAACGTTTACCGTAGTTCTTCATCAAAAAAGGTTGTTTTCTTCTTAATGTATTTCAAAATCAAATAAATGATCAAAGAAATTGCCGCCGCAATGCTCCAAAAATCAAGATATAGACTTAGTTGTCGTGCTTCTAAACTTTCGCCCAATGTTTCAAAAAACCAAAAAAGTAGAAATACTGCCGCAAATCCGTTCTTTTCTTTTTTTAATATTTTCCGCCAACTAAAATGAAGATTGGGTTGTACATAGTTTTTGAATGAAGGAATAATGGCAGGTGTTTTTGCCGCCCAATCTAGATACTGATTCCCAAATTTCTTTCTTAGGAAGCTTTCTTCCGCATACATAATTCGTTCATAATACACAAAATACGCTAATATAAAACAGATGATGAACCAAAAGTTTTCTGTCATCAATCCTAAACCTAACCACATAAAAAAGTTTCCTAAATACAATGGATGTCGAACGATGGAATAAATCCCCGTGGTGTTTAATTCGTCTGCCAATTGTCCATCATTGGTATTTCGTCCCGAAGTATTTTTGAGTGTAAAACCAACCGTCATAATTCGAATAAATAATCCAAACAAACTCACTAATAAGTAAAGATATGAAGTGTCTATAAAAAAATCTTCCTGTTCCATGCCGGTTTCAGTATATTCCATATAACCAAACACGCACAAAGCCACTACGAGAATGAGAAGTGGTAATTTGCTTCTGTTTTTAAATAAATAATCGCCCTGAGTTTTAAATTCTTCTTGTAATGCCATTTTTAAAATTTTAATGTAAATCGTGATTAAAAATTGATTTTTATGCGGCAGTTTTTAAAAAGAGTGTTGCTTTCTTAAAAACAATTCGCACGTATATTTATAGTTGTTTTGATCAAATAACGTGTGTATTGTCTTTTGAAATATAGGCATAAAGTTCAGAATGCGTATTCTGAACGTATTTTAGAAAGTATTCAATGGTTTTTCTTGTATTCAGAAGGAGTTAACCCTTTGATTTTCTTGAAAGTAGTGTTGAAGGAAGATTTTGAATTGAAACCCGCTTCACTGGCAATTCCGAAGAGTGTATAATGCGCATATTGTTCTTTTTGCAAACAATCTATAAACGCATTTACGCGATATTCATTGACAAAATCTTGAAAACTGATCTGCATGTGCACATTTAAAACCTCGGAAATATGCTGTCTTGGAACGTTGAGCTGATGTGCAATATCATGAATGGATAATTTAGGATTTGTATATAATTTTTCTTTTTCCATTAACCGAATGAGCTCTTTTTCATACATTGAAAAATTACACATTGCCAAACTTGATGTTTTGTATTTTACCAATTTCGCAATCGGTAATAATGCTTTGGGAGACGTAATGAGTTTGAAACTAAATGTATAATAGAGAAATGCCACTAACACAATCAAAAAGCTATTAAAATTTTGATCGTTAAAGTATATGATTTCATCAAAACCTAAAATATTTATGACTTCATTGCTGATGGAAAAACTAGAAATAATCATCATTGGAATCATAAAATAAAGCATCCACTTTTCCACTTTAGAATTCCATAATCTATAAATGATAATTCCAAAATACACCAAAAATGTAAGTTCAATCAATATCTCAAAACTTTCTACCCAAACAAGATTTAATTGAGGATAGAACTCTGCAATTTCTATGATTATATACACCAGATTCGGAATAAAATATAGAAGATCTCGTTTATGAAAAACGGTTTTTGGACTGGTTTTATACTGAATGAATAAGAATAGAAAGGTTACAAATAATGTGATGTCAAAAAAGAATAAATCTACATGGTTGAAAAATAAATTATTATCGTCTCCTAACAGATATAATTGCACACTGACGATGCTTCCCACAAATAACCAAAAAGGTGTTTTTTTGTATAGCTTTCTATTTCTGACTAATACGAGTAGTAAAAAGAGCCCTTGAACTAACGCTAAGAGTTGAATAGTATAAAACATTCGCTTGGTTTTTGTGTAAACATTTGGTATTGGGATCGCTTATATCCTTTAAAATAATTGATTTCAGCCTTTAAATTCATACATATAAAGTGTATTTTAGCACGAGTAATTGACCAAAATAACCTATGTTACATTTGTACACAAGTGCTGATATTGATGCACTCATTCATAAAAGAAAAGGTGAGCTAAAGTTAGGCGAAAAAGTTGAAACACTTTCTTCTAAAGAAAATTTATTAGATAAATTAAAAAAAAGTTCGGCAAAGTATGTCCTTTTTGGAATTCCTGAAGATATTGGCATCTTGGCAAATCGAGGGAAAGCAGGCGCAACTACTGCATGGAAAGCGGCTTTACGTTCAGTATTGAACACACAAGATAATGCTTTTAATAAAGGAAAACGAATGCTTGTTTTAGGACATTTGGATTTTTCTGAATTACAAAATGCTGCAAAAAAACTCGATACGAAAGCCGTAGATTATTACGAAAAACTTTCTAAATTAGTTGCGAAAATTGATGACGAAGTCACGCATTTGGTGCTTCAAATTGTAAAAGCAGGCAAAAAACCAATTATTGTTGGCGGCGGACATAATAATGCGTACGGAAATATCAAAGGAACGGCTTTGGGTAAAAGTGAAGCCATTAATGTGGTGAATTTTGATGCGCATACCGATTTTAGAAGTTTGGAAGGTAGACACAGCGGCAATGGCTTTAGTTATGCCTTTAAACAGTACTTTTTAGATAAATATTTTATGTTTGGATTGCATGAAAATTATACTTCTAAAAAGATATTTAAAACGATTAATCAATATCCAGATCGCATTCAATACAACACCTTTGAAAGTATAAAAATTCGCCAAGAACAAGGATTTGTTTTTCAAATGAATCGTGCGCTACAATTTATAGAAAATCGCCCTTTTGGAGTAGAAATTGATTGTGATTCTATTGAAAATGTACCAAGTAGTGCTATGACACCAAGCGGTTTTAGTGCCAACAAAGCACGTGCGTTTGCTTCTTTCTTTGGAAAACATAAAAATGCGACATATTTACATTTATGCGAAGCGGCACCAAATGCTGAAGATGCAGACGAAATGTATCGCGTTGGAAAATTGCTAAGTTATTTGATTACTGATTTTATGCGTAAATAAATCATGGGTGCTATTGAAATTATTCCCTTTGACATAAAATATACTCAAAATTTTTATGACTTAAATGTTGAATGGCTTACCACTTTCTTTTATGTAGAACCACATGACGAAGAAGTATTAAGTCAAGCACAAAAGTATATTATTGATAATGGCGGACATATATTTTTCGCAAAACTTGGCGAAGAAATTGTGGGAACTGTTGCACTTATCAAAATGAATGAAAATAGTTTTGAATTGAGTAAAATGGCGGTTGATCCTTCGTATAGAGGAAAAAAAATTGGACAACAACTATTGCAATACTGCATTGATTTTGCACAAGAACAACATTTTGAAAAGCTCTTGCTATATTCCAATCGTAAGTTGGAAAACGCCATTTATTTGTACAAAAAATATGGTTTTGTTGAAATTCCGATAGAAACCAACAATCCGTATGCGCGTGGCGATATTAAGATGGAATTCGTTTTTTAGATTTGTTAAACTTGCTTAAACCGTTAGATTATTAGATGACTTGAAACAATTTAAAATTTAACATTTAGCATTTAAAACTTAAAACAATTCAACATTTAAAACTTAAAATTAATTTTAATTCAATCGTAACAATTGATTAGATTTGACGTCTAGTTTTGATATTGAATTTAGATTGGATGAAAGAAAGTTACATCACGTTTTTTAGGCGCTTTTGGATTGTTTTAATTATTGGATTTATCGTCTATAATTTTATATATCCCGAAACATTTTCAAGAGAAAACATTGCTACAAACATACAATCGTATGGACATTACGGTTTTGCGATTTTCTTTTTCTGTCACCTCATCAGAGGTTTTGTCATGCTTCCAAGCACAGCGCTTATTTTTGCAGGCGTTTATTTGTTTCCGAATGATTTATTTTTAGTATTGCTTCTTTCCGTAATTGGCATTGTAATTTCGTCAATGATTGTGTATTATTTTGCAGATAAATTGGGCTTTGCTAGACTTTTTGATAAGCATTCAAAAATGAAAAAATTAGTGAAGGATAAACTTTCAGGAAGGTACGGACCTTTGTTCATTATATTTTGGGCATTTTTCCCTTTTGTACCCACAGATTTAATTTGTTATACCGCTGGTGCGATGAAAATTAATCCTATTATTTTCGCCATCAGTATTTTTATTGGCGAATTGATTTTGTGTAGTATATATGTCTACGGAAGTGCATATTTTATATGATATGTACGTATAAGTTTTTTAAAATAATTTGATGAAACTCTTCCAAATCGTACGGTTTGATGATGAAATCGTTCATGCCAGCTTCTTTAATTTTATCTTTAATTTGATCTTCTTCAACTGCCGTTAAGGCAATTATAGGTGTTTTTTTATGCGTCAATCGGATGCGTTTTGTCGTTTCAATTCCGTCAATTTCTGGCATATTAATATCCATCAAAATTAAATCGTATGTATTCGATTTCACCAATTCTATCGCTTCAAAACCATCTTTAGCTACATCACAACGGTATCCTTTTGTTTGTAAAATACGTTTTGTTACTACACAATTGATTCTATTATCGTCTACTATCAAAATGAGTTTATTTATGGTATCAATAGAATTTACCGCTATCGTAGGATCATTTACCAATAATTCTTTGCTTTCTTCAAAAGTAATGTCAAAAGTAAATTCGGTTCCTTTTTGATCTTCACTTGTCAGGGTAATATCACTTTCAAACAATAACAATAAACGCTTTACAATAGACAATCCTAAACCTGTTCCTTGATAGTTTTTTTCAATCGGACGCAATTGTATAAACTTATCAAATACTTTATCTTGTTTTTCTTTTGGAATACCAATTCCGTCATCTTTAATGCTGAATCGTATGGTATGTTTTTCATTTTCTTGTTGTACAGAAGTAAGTGTAATCCAAATATTTCCAGATTCTGTAAACTTGATTGCATTGCCTATAAGATTCATTAATATTTGTGATAACCGCACAGAATCGCCTATTAATATTTCTGGAATTTTCGGGTCAATTGTTTGATGAACGTTGTTTTTATTCTGATTTAAAGCAAAACTGAACGAGTTGGTCACTTCATTCACTAAACTCTTAATATTAAACGGAATACGTTGCAATTTTACACCTTCTGATTCTATTTTATTGATTTGTAATACATTGTTTATCAGAGATAATAAGTATTTACTAGAAAATTTTAACGATTTAAAGTTTTCATTTTCTTTTAAATCAGGAAAGTCTTCCGATAATAACGAAGTGAGTCCGACAACGCCATATAAAGGTGTTCGTAATTCGTGACTTACCGTCGAGAAAAATTGTGCTTTTAAGTTGGCTTGTTTTTCCGCTTCTTCCTTTGCTTCCCTCAATTCGCTATTTTTCAAACGAAGTTTTGTCAAGGCTTTATTCCTAAATTTATGATTTTTAAACATATTAATGAGCAGAAGTATCAGGATAAAACCCGCAATCATTAACACATACGAAATCTGTTTTGTTTTATTGAGAATGGTTTGTTGTGCGAGCTTTTCGGTTTCGCTACGTTCCAAATCTTTTTTATATTCATCTACGGAAAATCGTACTAAAGCATTTTGGTTTTCTTTTATTTTTAGTTTATTGAATAAAGAATCTTTATAAGTTAAATGTTTTAGCAAGCGTTCGTAAGCAATCTTGTCTTTACCTTGTTTGGCTGCTAGATCTCCATAATAATGATATATTTCTGTCAATTCTTCCAAAAGTTTTTCTTTTTCTGCAAAATTGATGGCTGTTTGAAAATGATTTTCTGCTAATTCGTAGTTATTTTTTGACATCTGATAGCGTCCTAATAGATAATTGATTTGCGCTTTTGCAGAGGTGTCTCCATGTTTGGAGTAAATCATTTTTTCGGAATTCATTAAATAAGGATACGCGCTATCAAATTCATTTTCATCGATGTATGTCCAACCAATATTTAATGTTGGAGTTAAAATTTCGACGGTATCTTTGAGTTTTTCAGATATTTTTAAAGATTCTTTATAGTAGTATATTGCTGAATCTTTAATTTTATATCCTTCAGAATAGATATTTCCTAAGTTATTATATACCCAACATTTTAGTGTATCATTCTTCTGCTCATCTGCATACATCAAAGATTTTAAATAATTTTTTTTGGATTTATTGAGTTCTGAAAAACCGTCATACGCCAAGCCTAAATCGTTGTGAAGTGTTGCTAAACTGCGGACATCATTGATTTGATGTGCATAAGCAATAGCTTTATTTGCGGCTTCAATAGATTCCTTATACTGGTATTTTTCAAAAGTTGAGCCAGTAAGGATGAAATACTTTTTTATACTATCTTTTATTTTTTCTTCTTCACTTTTTTGACTCCAAGCAGAAAAGGATAGTAAAACACATAATAGGGTAGGTAAAATATTTTTCAAAAAAGTTGGTTTTATGGATACATACAAAGTACAAAAAAAATAAGATAGTAAAGTCTTTTTTCTAAATTCTTCCAGAATGAAATAAAATACATTCGCTATTTTTGATTGTACACGCCAAATCTTTAGTTTATTTTTATAAAATTATCTGATTAAATGATGCCTTTATGAATATTTTCCATCTTGCGTTTAAAGTAAAAGACATTGCGTCAACACGTACATTTTATGTGGAATTATTAGGTTGCCCAGAAGGCAGATCTACTGAAAACTGGATAGATTTTGATTTTTACGGACATCAACTAACAGGACATGTGAGCGAAAATTTTCCAGCGTTAGATTATTGCGGAAAAGTTGATGGCGTCAACGTTCCAATTCCACATTTTGGTTGTGTTTTGACCATTGCACAGTTTGAAAAATTACAGCAAACCTTTGAAGCAAACCATATTGAATTTATTATAAAACCTCAAATACGTTATGCAGGACAAACTGGCGAACAACGCACGATGTTTGTTTTTGACTTTAGTGGAAATCCATTAGAATTTAAAGCATTTTCGAATGAAAGTGAGGTTTTTTCTAAATAATTTGATGGTAGTTTGATAATAAGAAAATCCTCATCAACTATATATGTGTAGCTCTATGAAAAGCTATTTTTCAAGCGTACAAAAAAAATCTAATGTCATTTCTGAATGTGCTGCTAATGAATAATCGTCAAGTGTGATGCTATTGACCAATCCTTGATTTTTATGCAATAATTTTTTTCGATTCACACGATTGGCAATTTCATACGGAATTTTTAATAGCCAAGAAGGCATTCTATTTACTAAATTAAAAACATCAAACCGTAAAAAACGTGCGACTGATTTTTGATTGAGCGAATAATATACGTCCGTTTTTTCATTTCCTTGAATGGCTTGAATTGTAGCTTTTGAAAATATATTTTGAAACATTTTTGACAATTCTTCAAAGGTATATTCTTTGTAATGCCAAGGATTTTTAACAAATGTTTTTGAAGCATTTGGCGTTGAAATATAAGCTTTTCCAGTAGGTTTTAAAACACGATGAATTTCTTTTAAATACAACTCAGCATCTTTAATATGTTCCATAACTTGAAACGAAACAACCACATCAAAACTGTTACTTTCAAGTTGTGATAGTGGAGGAATTTTTTCTTGAATAATGGTGACTTTCGGATAGTTTTCTTTGATGTTTTTTAACGTGTAAGACGATTTGTCAATCAACGTTAATTGATCGGCATTTTTGTATAATAATTCCACACCATATCCTTCGCCACAACCAATTTCTAACACATTTCCATGAATACATGGCGATACAATATGATAGGCTTTTAGTGTTCGCTGAAAAAGTGGTTTGTCGGAATTGATTTTAGAAGAAGTAACTTCTGTGGAAAATAACATATTTGTCCTTTTGGGTAAAATTAATACGGCCAATTGCGTTGTTGCCATTTTTGAAAAATAGCTTCAAAGTTTTGAAATGTTTCTATACGAATAGGTGCATTTTGCGAACCATTTGGGAATTGTGACAGCATTTGTGCACACATATTTTTCAATCGAGTTGCGTGACGCACGTTGATAATTGGATATGGCGGATCAAAAGAAGTCATCCATTGCAATTCGTTCCATATATTTTGCATGGCAATTTTACAAATTTCAGTTCCTTTTTGGGTGTTTCCTGCACGAACGTATAATTTTCCAATTGCAAACGCAAATTGCTTGTATGGAACGGTTTTGTTGGGGAAAAGTGTGGTGCATTTGTTTAAAACTTCCAATGATTTTTCGGTGTTTCCTTCTTCCAATAAGGCTTGCGCTAGAAAGTAATAGTTCTGTCGTAAAATATCACGGGCATAATCACGATTTTCGCTGCGGATAAAATGATCTTCGGTTTCTAAACCTTCAAATTGTAACTCATTCATCACATACGGATACATCATTTCGGTGGCAACAATTTTCGGATTGAGTTGTGGATTTGTGCGTTGAATTGGTGCCAAAATATTGACCATTCCGTGTTGAATCATATACGAATCTAAATCCATTAAATGTCCTTTTTTTCCATTGATGGCAAAGCAAATTGGTCGCTCGTGAATATTATTCATCAATAGATTCATCAATACAATTTCATTTAACCCATAAAAACTTTTAGGATGATTCCACGTAATGGAAGACGTATATGAAGCGTTTAATTTTTTCGGATTGAATAGTTTTGGTAGGCGAGTGGTATCAATCGGAATCGAAAATGTAGTTGAAGGAATGTAGTGTCGTAAACGTCCATTCCAGTTGACGCGCGTGTTATCGTTCTTCAAAAATTCAAACAAAATAGGTAATATGGCGGCGTCTTTTGTTTCTTCCTGCAAAGGAAATAATTTTTCAATTCCACTAATATATAATTCACGTTCGAGGTCTAATTTTATAGGTTCGGAAGTATATTTTTTTCGTTTTAAATTGTCAATATGTGTTTCAACATTGAGTTGATCGTAATTGATGACGCGCACATCAGTTCGATAGCCTTCGACTTCTTGTAAATACCAAAGCGGAAACGTCATGTTATCGCCATTTGTAATTAAAATAGCTTGTTGCGGACAGGCATCTAAATAGGCTTTTCCAAAATTATAGGCAAAAGTATCATGACCGCGTTGGTGATTGTCCCAACCTTTTGCTAATAGTTGCAATGGCGCTGCACAAAAAACAATTGCGGCAACAATTCCGATGCGGACTTTTGGTTTTTTAATGGCTTGTAACGCTTGCGCTAGAAAAACCACGGAAAGTCCGATCCACAAGGCAAATATGATGAATGAACCAATAAAAATATAATCACGTTCACGGATTAAAATACTGGATGGAACAGGATTTACATAGATGGTAATTCCGATGCCAAAGGTTAGAAATAGGAAGATCGTAGTCCAAAAATAGGCTTTGTGTTTTCTTAAAGCGATGATTCCTAAAATACCAAGTATGAACGGTAAAAAGTAATAAGCGTCGTTTCCTTTGTGATTTTTATAGTAATCAGGTATGATAGATTTATCTCCGATTCTGTGTTTGTCTAGGGCGTTAATTCCGCTCATCCAATTGCCATCTTTTATATAACCCAGTCCTTGATGATCGTTTTGTCGTCCAATAAAATTCCAGAATAAATACCGTGCATTCACCCAAATAACTTGATAGTTTACGAAAAAACTCAGATTTTCTCCAAACGTTGGCTTGTTGATCGTAACCATTTTACCTTGCACCGGATATTGTATAGGTTCGCCATAAATAGGTGTCCAAGCATTGTATTTATCGCTATCACCTTTATCAAACATTCTTGGGAAAAAGGTCGTAAATTCCTTGGCATAGTTTACTTCAATAAATTTTCCATCGTGAACGGTTTCATATTTTTTTGCATCTACATTGTATGTTAAAATAGGTTTTCCGTCAATAAAACCAACATCTTTGTCTAAAGGTGCATTGTAAACGGGTCCTTTTAGTAGTGGAATTGCGCCAATGCCAAATTGTTCTGCACGTACATATTGCAACATTTTATTGCTGTTTTGCAGGCTTTCGGTCACTAATGTATTTAGGGTAGATCGTTGCAATGGCATCAGAAACGAACTCATTCCAAGTAAAAAGAAAATACATCCTAAAACAATATGATGTAGTTGTGTTTTTTGTCGCTTTCGCGAATAAATTAATACGACGCTACATACAATTGATAGCAATATGAGAAATGTAATAATTCCACTATTTAAAGGTAATTGGAATGAATTTACGAGCCAAATATCAAGGTTGTTTGCCAATTTGATGATTCCCTGAACGATGAATCCGTAAATGAAAAAGAACGCAATACAACCAAGGAAAATTGAAATGAAAAAACTTTTGATGGTCAATCCAAATTTTTTATGTGCAACCAGAATTGACATCGGAATTACAATGGCAATATTAATCAAGTGAACACCTGTTGAAAACCCAAGAAGTAAAGCAAATATAAATAGTAAAATGATTTCTTTTCGTTTATCTAAATTACGTTCCCATAACAACAATACGTGAATCATTCCGGTCATTAATGCAAATGATAATGTATATACTTCTGCTTCCGTGGAAGCTGTCCAAAAACTATCGGAAAAAGCAAGGGTTAGTGCAGCCGCAATTCCTGCAAGTAAAGAAATTACAGGTGTAAAATTACTTTTAGTTGCCGAAAGTAAGCGTTCCGCAATATTTATCGTGATTCTAAATAATAGTGTAATCGTTAAGGCACCAAAAAAACTGGAAATTAAGTTGCTTACGAGTGCTGCTTTCGTCGCAGGAAAAAATGACAGGATTACTTTGCATAGTATTGTATACAAAGGCGCGCCTGGTGGATGTGATGCTTGCAACGTATGACTACTCGCTATAAATTCAGGGCTATCCCAAAAAGTAATGGTGTTCGCAGCAGAAATCACATAGATTAAAAACACGAATGCAAAAAGCATCCAGCTCGTAATTTTTTTAGCTTTTGGCATTACAGTTGGGTTCATTTTTCATGCAATATAGTAGAATTATTCATTCTAAAAAGAACCAATTATAAATAAAATGTTGCCATATATACATATAATCTAAAATCGAGTGTATTCACGTATGACGCTTAATAAAGAGTTAACTATATTTGAAAATTATGTTAAAATTAAATTTACTATATTTGAATACTACAAAATAAACTAACAACAATATTATTATGAAAAAACAATTACCCATCGTTATTGTGTTTGTATTGAGCTTTTTAGGAGTGACAAACTTACAAGCACAAACGTTAAACGAAGTAATGGGAACTGGCTCAGGAGTTTCAATTACGAGTGGAGATTTTAATACCATGTATGGTGATAGTACTGGTAGCTTTTTAACATCTGGATCATTTACAGTCTTAATAGGTTATCAAGCTGGTAGAAGTGTAACTACTAGTGAGTTGGTAGCAATTGGTTATCAGGCTGGTTATGCAAACACGACAGGTTTTGATAACACATTCATTGGTTTTCAAGCTGGTGCTTCAACCACTACTGGTGGTGATAACACTTTTATTGGAGCTGAATCGGGAGAATTTAATACGACTGGTTATGACAACACGTTCGTGGGAGAAGAATCAGGAGCAAACAATACAACAGGATACGAAAATACCTTCATCGGAGAAGATGCAGGTTTTAGTAATACCACAGGTTACAAGCAAACATTCGTAGGAAATGAAGTAGGTATTTCGTCTAATGTTGGATATAGAAACACAGGTGTCGGAAGTGAAGCTCTGAGTGATGTAGATGATGGTCACCACAATACAGGTATTGGAGATTCTGCCGCAATTGACATTGGAGATGGTATTTACAACACCATGGTTGGTGCTGCTGCGGGAGTTGCTACTGAATATGCAGATTACAACACATTTATTGGAGCGCAAGCAGGTTGGGATAACAACCGTACTAATAGTCTTTCAAATGCAAATCATAATACGTATGTAGGATTCTCCGCTGGTTTTTCAAACAGAGAAGGACAATATAATGTAGGTATGGGATCATTGGCAGATTTTGACAATACAAACAGATCGAATGCTATATTTATGGGATATGATATTACAGCAAGTAATAACAATGTCATGGGATTTGGTAACAGAGCTTTCGTTGACGGACAATATTCAATTTCTTTAGGACACGATCACGATGTGAGAGGTGATTATTCCATTATGATGGGATATTTAGGAAACATGCAAGCTTTAGCAGACTATTCTGTGGGTATTGGAGATAGAGTTGATATTGAATCAAATGATGTCGTTGGAATTGGTAGTTCAGTCGATGTTGACAATCAACAAGCTGTTGCGATTGGTTCTACTTCAGTAGCCCAAAATGATGGAGCTATTGTTATTGGATACACAGCTTCTTCAACAGATCCAAGTGCTTTAGATCCTACAAATAATATTGCTATAGGATATGCTGCTAATGTTCAAGGAACAAACTCAGTAGCTATCGGTAATGCAGCAACTGCTGTAAACGATAATACCATGGTACTTGGTGGAGTTACAAACCCATTAAGTGTTGGTATTGGAACTGATTTACCAAATGCAAATGCTTCGTTAGACTTAACAGGAACTACTAAAGGTTTGCAACTAAACAGAATGTTGACAGCGGAACGTACTGCGTTTGGAGGTTCTTTAGGAGCTACTGATGAAGGTATGGTTGTATATGATACTGAATTAGATAATACCTACTATTGGGATGGAACAAAATGGGAAGGAATGATGAATACGGACTTGGACGAGCAAGCAATATCTGTCACAGGTGATGTTTTAAGCATTACTGGAAGTGGAGGAACGGTAGATTTATCTCCATATTTAGATAACACTGATGCTCAGGCAATTTCGGTTACAGGTGATGTGTTAAGTATTACTGGAGATGCTGGAACGGTAGATTTATCTCCGTATTTAGACAACACGGACGAACAAGATTTATCAATTGCTGCAAACGTATTAAGCATTTCTGGTGGCGCAACAACAGTAGATTTATCAGGATATTTAGACAATACGGATGAGCAAGATTTATCATTATCAGGAACTACATTAAATATTTCTGGTGGAACTGGTGTTGATTTATCAGTACTTCAAGATGGAACAGGAACGGATTCTCAAGAATTATCAATTTCTTCAAACGTATTAAGTATTTCTGGAGGTGCAATGACCGTTGACTTATCAGGGTACTTAGACAATACAGATTCACAAAATTTATCACTATCAGGAACTACGTTAAATATTTCTGGCGGAACAGGTGTTGATTTATCGGCAATTCAAGATGGAACCGGAACGGATTCTCAAGATTTATCATTGACAGGAACTACCCTAAATATTTCTGGCGGAACTGGCGTTGATTTATCAGTAATTCAAGATGGAACCGGAACCGATAATCAAAACTTAACGTCTGCAACCTTATCAGGAAATACCTTAACAGTTGCGATTGAAGGAGGAACTTCTGTCGATGTTGACTTATCTCCAATTTTAAGCACATTAGAAGCTGAAAATACTGCGCAACAAGCACAAATAGATGATTTACTAGCAAGAGTCGCTATTATTGAAGCGTGTGCATGTAGCGGAACTTTATCATTACCAGGCGGAACGCCAGCATCAAGAAGTGGCGCTATTTTATATCAAAATATTCCAAATCCTTTCAATGATACTTCTTCTATTCGTTACTTTATTCCACAAGACACAAGCGGAAATGCTGTTTTAGTCTTTGTAAATACGGCAGGTCAAATAATTTCTAGGATTGATCTTCCAAATAGAGGAGAAAGCGAATTAGACATCAACACAAGAACATTATCTTCAGGAATGTACTATTACACATTATACATTGATGGTAAAAAAGTAGATACTAAGAAAATGATCATTGAATAAATTTTTATAAAATTCAATTCTCAAAATATCTAGAAAAAGCTTCGTAAACTACGGAGCTTTTTCTATTTTTAAACAATATGAAAGCACGTAACGTAGACCTTTTAAATACTGGATTGATTGTCATATCATTTCTCCTAGCGTATTGGTTGCCTTTTGAACTTTTCTTGTTGGCGTATGCCATATTAGGGCCATTACATTACTTCACAGAAATCAATTGGATTCGTGATAAAGAATATTTCGTAGCCAATAATAAACTCTGGATATCTCTGACCATTATATTTTCGCTACTATTATCAATTCCTGTGCTTTTGCGATTGTCTGTTTTTGGCGCGTATCAAGATCATAAAATTATACGTGAAATCATTCTATATGTGCCTAAATATCTAAACTCTTGCTTCTTCATCGCCATCGCTTGTGCGATTGCTTTTATCGGATTCAAACAAAAAATCTATCAATACATCACGATTGCTCTAGGAGTTATATTAGCGGTATTGTTGCACTATTTCTCTATATATCACATCATATTTGGCATTTTTGTACCAACCTTAATTCACGTATATCTTTTCACTTTATTATTTATGTGGTATGGAAACTTGAAGTCAAAATCCAAAATAGGTTACTTCAATGTAATTTTGATGGTTTTAGTTCCTTTCATCATTGCGTATATGAGTTTTTCTTTGTTTACAATTTCTATTGGAGAAACCACCGAGAATATTTACAGACAAAATAGTTTTCATTTATTAAATGTGAATATTTCTAAATTACTCGGATTGTCAGACGGAACTACTTTTTCTTTTTATAGAATTTTTGATGTTAAAATTCAAATGTTTATCTCGTTTGCATATACCTATCATTACTTAAATTGGTTCTCAAAAACGACTGTAATTGGTTGGCACAAAAAGCTCACACAAAAACGATCTATCTTCATTGTATCACTTTGGATAGCTTCCGTAGCATTATACTTTTACAACTACAAAATTGGACTGACACTGTTGTTATTCCTAAGTTTATTACACGTATTTATGGAATTTCCGCTAAATGTAATCTCCATCAAAGCCATTGGAAACTCTATCTTTAATCCTAAAAAAACATAAACATGCGTATTTTTATTTCATTCTTTATATTGATATTCTTTTTTTCTTGCGAATCGACTAAAAAAGAAAACATTCAACCTAAAAAAACGATTACTTCCGTAGAAATCGAACCAATATTTAACGATTCTATCAGCATCAGAGCCATTGCGATCACGCCCACAAATGATTTGGTCTATGGCGGAAACAAAACGACGATAGGGCATTATAACAGTCAAAAAAATATTCACACATCATTATTAAATGGAAAAATCTCAGATACGCTAAATATAAGTTTTAGAGCAATCGCGTATGCGAATGATGCTACTTTTGCGATTAGTATTGTAAATCCTGCGTTGTTGTATAAAATTTCAAAAAATGGAACGGTTGAATTGGTCTATACAGAAACTCACGAAAAAGTATTCTATGATGCAATTGCTTTTTGGAATGACAACGAAGGAATTGCAATTGGTGACCCAACTGACGAATGTATCAGCATGATTATTACACGTGATGGTGGCGATACTTGGCAGAAAGTTTCCTGTGATAATTTACCGAAAGCAATCGAAGGAGAAGCCGCTTTTGCTGCTAGCAATACAAATATTGCCATTATTGGTGATGAAACTTGGATTGCGACAGGAGGAAAGGCAAGTCGAATTTTGCATTCTACCGACAAAGGAAACACGTGGAATGTCTACGAAACGCCCATTGTTCAAGGAGTAGAAACTACAGGAATGTATTCGGTAGATTTTTATGATGCCGATAACGGATTTGCCATTGGTGGCGATTATACAAAAGGAGATGGAAACGAAGCCAATAAAATCAAAACCGTTGATGGCGGAAAAACGTGGAAATTAGTCGCTGAAAATTCAGGACCAGGCTACCGAAGTTGTGTGCAATATGTTCCCAATAGTGACGCAAAAGAATTAGTAGCGGTTGGTTTCAAAGGAATCGATTACTCCAAAGACGCAGGAAACACATGGACACATTTATCCGATGAAGGATTTTACACCCTTCAATTTGTAAATGATTCTTTAGCGTATGCCGCAGGAAAAAATAGGATTGCGAAACTGACTTTTAAATAGCCAAAGTTCAATATAAAAATTTTAGGCAAAGGTTTCTTTTTCCGAAGTGTAGCAATTATTTTACGTTAAGAATTTTTGAAGCCTTGGAGAAATCGAAGATTCATGAATTCCTATTTAAGAGAATAGAAGTGATATGAACTAAAATTTAGAAAAATTCATGCGGTTTTAGTTTTTCAATAAAAGAAAAACTAAAAATACCTCTGGAAATCAAAGATTCATGAGTTCATTAATTTAAAATATGAATCATACGAACTAAAAGTGCACTTTCTTTTGTTTCTGATTGTCACATTGAGCGCAGTCGAAATGTTGTGCGAGCAAAGAAAACGAAAATAAAAATAAAAATTTCAGTTGAACAAAATTTACTTCAAACAACAAAACCCATCATCAATTACTTCAAACAAAGCAAAACACATTCGGAAGAATGCTGGCATAATGCCCGGAAATTACCTTTCTACAAGCGTACGTTTTTATAGTTACTAAATATACAGGTATTTAGCACGATAACTTACAGCCTTATATTATCTAATTTGGGGTTGCCTTTCTTTTTTTTCGTCAAAAACTCCTGTATTGTTGCTGTTCGATTTTTACATAAAAATAGAATTGTATATCTGCTTTCTGTCAAATAGTTACTAAGTCACCCTGAATTTATTTAGCTGCGCTGATTCAAAAATTCAGGGTCTCACAGATGAGTTTGTTCCACAGAAATATGAGATGCTGAATCAAGTTCAGCATGACGTACTTTTTAGGATTATTACATTTTACGGACATGCAAAAAAACAGAACGCTGAGAGCTATAAAATATAGTATTAGCTACCATGTATCCTATTTTATAAAAACACGAAACCAATATATTTTAAAAAATTGGCGGAAACCGAAAAGCCAGCAATGAGTAGGTATAACCAATAAATTTCAAAACTATGAATTTATCTAAAATTGATTTGAATGCAGTGAAGACCATCAAGAAAACGAATCCTTCACAAGCATTATCTATCGAAGCCATGAAAAAAGTTATGGGTGGCGGTGGATACGGAGCACATTGTTGTATTCCTAAAAACATGAACTAATCATTCACTTGTACATACAGGGACTTTTGAAGTCCTTGTATGTATTTATCAATAATCTTGTCAATTATGATTCAAATTTGCACAGGTACTTCTGAAGCCATACATTTTTATATCTCAACAACATATACGACCAATAATGACATTGTTATTAAGGGTTCAGACGAATTTGCGCTTCCTTTTCTATTAATTAGAACGATACTTCCAATCGTAAAAGAACGTCTTGAAAAAGAAAAAGTAGCCCTTGTATTAAAAGAATATCAGTTGTTGACAACGATTTTGTATAAAGACGAACATCATCCAGCTATTGATCAAAAACACTACGATCGTGTGACCGCTTCTTTAAGCTCAAACATTACGCACAGTCGCGTTGCGAAAGACACACTCATTCGTGAATCTTCCGAAATTATACACAAACTATTCAGTACACACCAATTGCGATTGGTCATTCCTGATATTCGACAACTCGATACAGGAAGTATTGACGTACTCAGACACTTATACCACGTTTCATCAGACATTGCACCAGCTATTGTCATTGGATACGATCCCAATTGGGGCGAGACCATTTTTGATGAAGAAATCGGTGTCAGTTGGTACAGATCAGTCGATTCTGTAACGATTTTTCAAGCATTTATCAATTCATTCAAAGCAAAAGCAACTGATATTAAAACATTAGAACATAAAGCTGTTTTGGCTACAAAACCCGCAACAACATTCGTTTTAAAGTTGGATGCCGACGATGAAGCATTGGAATGGATTGTTTTTCAAAAAGTAGCATCGTTACCCAAAAAAATAACAGCAACTGAAGCGTTGCAAATTTTCAATACGATCGAAAAATGTTTTCGCTTGTTCGATTTTACCAATGCCTTATTTCTAAGTTTAAAAACAGTTGAAACGATTGAACCGCATCTTTCAGATACACAAAAAGGAAAACTTTATCACATCATAGGACTTTCGGCGCACAATCGACATTTCTTCTCACAACAAAATAATCCGCTTGCTCATTTCTTGTTAGAAACTTTCAAAAAAGCATTGCAATACGAAAAAGATCCAGCACGAAAAACGGCGATTTTATATCGATTAATCGTGACGGTTTCCAGAAGATTGAACAATACGGAGTTGGCATTTGAATATGTAGAAAAAGCGTATAAAGAATTGAATACAAGTGATTTTAAGGAATACGATCAACCCATATTGACAGCTTGGATCAACAATATTCACAGTTTTTTATTAATGAAAGAAAAAAAGATCGAAGCTGCCATTGAAATGCAAGCAAAAGGGTTTTATCTATTAGAAAATCTTCAGGATATTTCTGTAAAAGAAATTGAGATAGAAATTGAATATACAAAAGCCGTACTTGCCGAAAACTTAGCCACCTTAAACTCAATCACTGAAAACGTGGAAGCCATGGAGTTTTGGTATGCAAAAGAAGTCGCGTTTACGCAACAATGGCCAAGTCTCAATGCAACCTCTTTTGCAGAATGGCAATCTTTTTACTTTCAAAATTTACAACTCACACAAGCCTTGCAAAAAACCGAGCAAGGACTCATTAACAGTAAAGATAGTTTCAATTATATCCTAGAATATTTCTTTACGTTGAGTGCGGCGGATATCAATTACAGACTTGGAAATGCGCAAAAAGCGATTGTTTATTTTGACAGCGCAATTGCGATGCAAAGTCAAATAGATCATAGCTATATTTCATCACATATATTGCAACTTTCTATCATAAAATCACACATTCAATTAGCGGAATATGATACTGCAATTCAGCAACTTACAAAGATAAATCTTGACAAAGAATCCATAGAAAGCACGATAGAAATACAAAGTTTACTCGCTTTCTGTCATGCAAAAAAGAACGCAACCATCACCGCCGAACAGCATATAAACACAGCGATTGACTTGGCAATGCAAAGTGCAGAAGCCAGTTTACTCTATAAAGTATGTATTTCGGGCGGTATGATCGCGCAGGAATTACAGAATGAGGAAGCTATCGGGTTTTACAAAAAAGCACTTGAAATTGCAAACGTAACCATAGAAGGCAACTCGTTTCAACCCAATTCATACGAAATGGTACGTTTATACATGGGACTTTTTCAACTAGAAAATCAACATACATCTTGGTTAGTTCTCGCAATTGACCAGTTAGAAATCGCCTTAAAAAAACATGCAGATAGTTGGCAAGAACTCAACTCTATACTGACAATGATACTTTCCTTGCCAGAAAGTTCACAAAAACAACTCCTACTAGAAAAACAGGAAGCCATCCAAAAAATAACGAAAGCTGCGGCACAAAGAAACGATTGCGAAGATGTACTCTTTGCACTCTCTAAAATTTCGACAGCACACTTAAATATATAGAATTATGATACAAATACTTCAAGGAACACAAACTCAAATTGCATTGAAATTGATGCAAACGGAGCATGCAACAACTCCAATGTATATCTATGATGCGGCTGCTTTTCCAAAAGGTTGGGCAGGTTTACGAACGTTGATTCATGCGCTAAAAGGCAACTATTCAGACGAAATTGAGGAAATAATACAAGAAAACATCGCATTAGCGACTTTTATTTTTCCTGAATTGGAAGATCATTTGACCGAAAAGGAAAAAGAAAAATACTTGTATTTTCATGCCCGATTCCAGTCGCGATTAAACGTTCCGTACGAACTCTACAAAGAAATGGCGTTTTTCTTGAATGCGCTGCTGAAAAATAGGGAAGAAGTCATTATACTTCCAGAATTACCAAACATAGATTCTGAAACATTGCGTGTTTTTGAAAACTATTATCGCTACTTTCCAAACAGTACACAACAGCTGATTGTTGGCTTTGCAACCGATATTTCAGATCATGAAGATGCGGACGGAATTACGTGGGAACGCTCGGAAGGAACGGTTCAATATTTTGTGGGAAGTTTATTTATGCATCCAACTACGGAAACGGTTTTGTTGACAAATTCTTCAGAAACTGCCACAAATAAAACAGCTATTTGGAAGCAACAAAATCTTCCAAATGATGAAGAAAAACTACATCATTCGTTGCAACCTGAAATGACTTCATTGGAAGCTGAAAATGCTATCAAGGTGATGAAACGTTCGTACGGACGCTATTCGTTTAGAGCGGTCATCAAAATTGGATTGCGTGTGTTGGAATATTGTAAAGTATTGGATGCAACTCAAAAAGCAACGGTTCATGGATTGGTAGGATCGAGTGCAAACTTTTATCAATTCTCACATCATGCAAATCCGCCATTTGACACGTTTTTAGCACATCATTTGGTCAAAGGTTTGGATGGAGAAGTGGCACCTGAAATCCGTTCGGCATTATTATACCGAATTACGTTTACGTACGCCGAACGTATGGGAAATACAGAAAAAGCATTGACTTGGGCAGAAAAAACAGTAGAAAATGCGCTTCAAAATAACTTAGAAGAAATTGCGTATAACTATCATTTGGCGTGGAGTTATATTGTACGATCGGATGTATATGCGCATGCAGGAAAATTTGACGATTTCGTTGCCGATTCCAAAATAGCGTACGCAATTTTAGAAAAGGGAATTGCACAGCTAGAAAAAAATACAGACAATCAATTTAGTTATTGGTTGAATGATTATCGACTTTCGTTATTCAATATGTCTATTCATCAAGTATATACGGGTGATGAATTGAATGAATACGATCACAGTAGAATTTGGTATGGAAAAATGTCTGATATTATGAAAACCATGCCAAAAATTATGCTATTTGATACATTTCATTGGGTAGATTATCATCGAAATAAACTTGAAATAGCGAATGCGTTACAAGCTGCCGAAGAAGGAATTGCAGACGCTATTGAGTTGAAACACGGGCAAATATATGTCTATCAATTTTGTGCGGCAGATTTTTGTTACCGCATGGGAAATATCGCGAAAGCAAAAGAACTTTTTCAAGTTGCCAACGATTATCGTCCTATATATAATGACCTTTTTATGGAAGTTTCCATGGTTTGGTTTCTTGCAAATTGCCATCTGAAATTGGAACAATACGAGGAAGCAATCGCACTTTACAAACAAGAATTGCAAACGACAACTTCGGAAGAATATCAAATAAAATTATACGGTCAACTTTCGTGGATTGCCGCGATACAAGGAAATACGGCATTGTTTGAAGAAAACATCAACAAAACCATTGATTTGGCAGTCGGTTATGGAGAACAAAACTTGTTGCTAAAAGTAGTTACGTTAGCCGGACATTGTTCGCACAAAATGGGCAAAACGGACGAAGCGAAAGAAGCATACAACAGAGCGTTGTCATTATCGGATTCTTTACATCAAGATGAACAACAACTCAGCGAAGCGTACTTATTGGACTTATATATCGGCTACATGAACTTGAATGGCTATGATGAAAACATGACAATGCAATCTTTAAAACTCGTTCCGAAAGCCTTAGATGACTTGGAAAGTTGGGAAAATATTCCAAAGTTGCTTCCATTCGCAACTACATTTTTAAAAAATAACACAGCGCATGATGATAAAATGCTACAAGAAGGAATAAACACCTTTAAAATGGCGGCGCAACAGCGTGTAGATTGTAATAAAACAGCGATTGCAGTATAACTAAACCTATGAAAAAGTTTCCTTTTTACAGGCAATTTGATGCGATGGATTGCGGTCCGGCATGCCTTAAAATGGTAAGTGCCTACTATGGAAAAAACATCAGTCTGCAACATTTGCGAGAGCGTTCGTTTATTTCTAAAGAAGGCGTTTCCTTAGCGGGAATTTACACAGCGGCAGAATCTATGGGCTATCGTTGTATGGTGTTGCAAATTGCCACCGCAACTGACGAGGACGAAACTTCCTTGATGAATGCCACCTTGCCTTGCATCGTACATTGGGATCAAAAACATTTTGTGGTGTTGTATAAAATCACAGAAAAATATGCTTGGATTGCAGATCCTGGTGCGGGAAAAATTAAAATTAAAATTGAAAAATTCAAAAAGTTTTTTGAAAGTACCGAAGGCACCGGAATTGCTATTCTATTAGAGCCTACACAAGAATTTTACAAGGAAGAATTTGAGAAAGAACCAGCGCTAAATTTTAAATATTTATTAGGCTATTTTCGACCGTATCGGAAATTTACTTTCCAAATGTTCATTGGTATTTTGGTATCGATGGTATTGCAATTGTTATTTCCTTTTCTGACGCAATCTATTATAGATGTTGGGATTGCGAATAATAATATGAATTTTATTGTACTCGTTTTAATTGCACAATTGGTACTTTTTCTATTCAGTGCAGCAGTAAATATCATGCAACGCTGGATTTTATTACACATGAATACGCGGATTAGTGTGCAGCTTTTGTATGACTTTTTATTGAAGTTAATGAAATTGCCGATTCCGATTTTTGAAACTAAAAATATTGGCGATTTATACCAACGAATTGAAGATAACAAACGAGTCGAAGAATTTTTGTCAGAATCGTTCATTCCGTTCATTTTAGGATTGATCAATTTTGTAGTATTTGGAATAGTGTTAGCATTTTATAATGGAACGATTTTCTTAATCTATTTAGGTGGATTGATTTTATATTTAGTCTGGCTTTTTGCTTTTTTAAAGAAACGAAAAGCGATTGATTATATCCGTTTTCAAGAAGCGGCGGACAATCAAACGTCTATTTTGGAATTGCTCAAAGGAATGCACGAAATAAAGCTTCAAAATAGTGAAATGAAGCGGCGACAAATTTGGCTAAGTGTGCAAGCGCGTTTATTTAAGGTGAAAATAAAATCACTATTAATTACAAATTATCAAGATTTTGGCGGACAATTTATCAATCAATTTAAAGATATTTTAATCATTATTGTCTGTGCCGGACAAGTGGTAGAAGGCAATATGACCTTGGGAATGATGTTGGCGGTGCAATATATTATCGGACAATTGAATGTTCCGTTGCAGCAACTCGTCGGAATCATCCGATCTGGGCAAGATGCGATTTTGAGTTTGTACCGAATGAATGAGTTGTATAGCATCAAATCGGAAACGGAAGAACTTCCAAAAGGCGGCTATCATTCGTTAATTCCGGAAACGCCTGATATTGTTTTTAAAGATGTTTCTTTTCGCTATAACGAATTGTCTGAATTGGTATTGAAAGACATCAATTTGAAAATTCCGTATGGAAAAACAACCGCCATTGTTGGAACGAGCGGAAGTGGAAAAACAACCTTACTGAAATTGATTTTAGGATTTTACAAACCTTCTGCGGGTCAAATCACCATTGATAGTGTCGATTTATCGTTGATTAATAAAAATGATTGGCGACAAAAATGTGGTGCCATTATGCAAGACGGCTATATCTTTTCGGATACCATTGCGAATAATATTGCCGAAAGCAGTGACCGAATTGACAAAAGCAGTCTTTTCAAAGCCGTAAAAGCTGCAAACATTAAGGAATTTATAGAAAGTCTTCCGTTGGGATATAATACACAAATTGGCTCGAAAGGAAATGGCGTAAGTTCTGGGCAGCGACAACGCTTGTTGATTGCGAGAGCCGTGTATAAAGATCCTGATTTTTTGTTTTTTGATGAAGCAACCAATGCGTTAGATGCAAATAATGAAAAGATCATTGTAGATAATTTGAACGAAATCACAAAGGACAAAACGGTGCTTGTTATTGCACACCGATTGAGTACGGTAAAAAATGCAGATACCATTATCGTTATTGATGCCGGCGTTATTATTGAGCAAGGAAATCATGCGGAACTCATTGCTAAAAAAGGTGCGTATTTTAATTTAGTTAAGAATCAATTAGAACTAGGAAATTGATATGGAAGCGCAACATTCACATACTGAGGAGATTGAGAGTATTCAATTGAATAAAGACCAACGTGTACGCGATATTTTGGGTTCGCCTCCGAGCAACATCCTCAATTTTGGACCTACGCTCGTATTGGCATTGGTCATCATACTATTAATATTGGCTTGGGTTATCAAATATCCAGATGTTATTATGGCAGATGCGATCATCACGACGGAAGTTCCGCTACAAAAAGAATATGCCAAAATTGACGGTCAAATCAAATCCATATTCATTCAAAATCAACAGAAAGTTACCCAAGGAACACCAATTGCAGTTTTGGAAAGTTCGGCTAATTACGAAGATATCGTACGATTGAAAAAATGTATGGACACCATTTCTTTACAAAATGTACCATTTTCGTTTCCTATGGAGCAATTGCCGATTTTATTTTTAGGAAATATGGAAGATGATTTTGCTAATTTTCAGAATTCATATTCGGAATATCTACTCAACCAAAAACTTTTGCCTTTTTCCAATCAGACGTCTGTTCAAAATACGTCTTTGGTCGAAAATAAAATCCAATTACAATCATTATTGGCTCAAAAAGAATTGAATTTAGCAGAACTTGCCCTTCAAAAAAAGAAAAAAGAGCGATCAGAAAACCTCTTTAAAAAGGAAATTATATCTGCACAAGAATATGAAAATGAGCGACTTGAATATCTTCAAAAAGAAAGAGCGTATAAAGATATTAGCGTACGAATTTCGCAATTAAATGAACTAATTTCGAATGCAAAAGGTACTATTAGAGGAACATACATTACCAAAACAGTAGCCGAGACGCAGTTGCTAAAAAATACTTTGCAAGCGTTTAATCAACTAAAAAACGCCATTAAACAATGGGAATATCAATATCTATTTCAATCGCATATTGAAGGAACGGTTTCTTTCATGGATTTTTGGAATACCTATCAAAATGTAAACAAAGGCGATTTGGTATTCACAATTATTCCCGAAAGCAATACTTCCTATATTGCCAAGTTGAAAACGCCGATTCAAAATTCAGGAAAACTAGAAAAAGGTCAAAAAGTAAATATCAGATTAGCGAATTATCCACCTGCAGAATATGGCGTGTTGGAAGGCGAAATTCAGCATATTTCTTCTTCCACCAATACGGAAGGTTTTTATATCATAGATGTGCTTTTGTCTTCGGATCTTACTACAACCTATCATAAAAAAGTAGCATTTAAGCAGGAAATGCAAGGTTCAGCAGAAATCATTACGGAAGATTTACGCTTGATGCAACGCTTTTTGTATGGTTTTAGAGATTTGTTGAGGAATTAGCGGTTAAAAAAGAGGCTGTTTATAATACCAGTTTTGCTTTAAAATTACTCAATAAAAAGGCAGTTATTTTTTCTTTTCATTCAATAGTGGTAAAAAAAACAAAAAAGCAAAAGAAAAGCGAACCGAAGTTCGCTTAAAAATTAATCATTAGGATTAACCATTATGGGATACATACAACTCCTGCAATCATACTTAGAAAAATATCTGAAATAGGTTCACAAGTATTCCCTTGGTCTGATCTCATTGGAACACAAAAACGTGAAGTAGGAAGAGCACCTCCATTCACTTGAAAATTAGAAATAGACTTCTTGTTCAGTTTTAATGATTTTAAATTCTTTTTTTTCATAATAATAAATGATTTTAAGATTAAACTTATTCACAAGGAACAACAAAAAGAATGTGAAAAAAAGGAAAGTAAATGACGTTTTATAAAGCGTCACATCAAAGTAGTAATTTTTAGAAACAAAAAAATCCCAACATTTCTGCTGAGATTTTTATTTACGTACCGAAGATGGGACTCGAACCCACACGCCCTAATGGACACATGGCCCTCAACCATGCCTGTCTACCAATTCCAGCACTTCGGTATTTTAATATTGTAAAAATAAAAAAAGTTAAGCAATTGCTTAACTTTTGTGATCTGGCTGGGGCTCGAACCCAGGACCCTCTCCTTAAAAGGGAGATGCTCTACCAACTGAGCTACCAGATCAATGACCTTGGTTATTGTACTCTGTGATCTGGCTGGGGCTCGAACCCAGGACCCTCTCCTTAAAAGGGAGATGCTCTACCAACTGAGCTACCAGATCATTAAAAAAGGAATTATAAATTATTTCCTTGAATGCGGGTGCAAATATAAGATCATAATTTTATTTTTCAAGGCTTTTTTAATATATTTTTGTCTTTTTTTTTATGATTTTTGTAAGCACTTAATTATAAATAAATTATATTGTAAAAATGACGATTATACTTTTAGGATATATGGCAAGTGGAAAGAGTTTGGTTTCTAAATTACTCGGAAAACAATTGGAGCTTCCTGTGATTGATCTAGATTGTTATATAGAAGAACGCGAAACACTACACATACGGGACATTTTTGAAACGAAAGGAGAAATCTATTTCCGTATGAAAGAGCATCAGTATTTAAAAGAAGTTTTAGAGATCAAAGAATCAAAAATAGTATCGTTAGGCGGCGGAACACCTTGTTATGCCAATAATATGGACTTAATTCATAAATACACTTCACATACGTTTTTTTTGCAAACATCAATTCCTGAAATCATTAATAGAGTGAAAGATGAAAAAGAAAAACGCCCTTTAATAAGCGCAATTGCTACTGACGATTTACCAGAGTTTATCGGAAAACATTTATTTGAACGCAATGCGTTTTATCAACAAGCTACGAATACTGTTAGTACGGATAAAAAGTCTGTAGAAGCGCTAGTTGAACAAATCAAAACTTTATTACACTAAATACGCTATATCTTCTCCTGCTTCAAAAACAACATCAATGTGTTCTTGAATAGAGGTCGAAAGTGAAATTCCTTTAAAATCAGCTTTTATAGGATATTTTTTATGGTTTCTGTTGACCAATACAGCTGTTTTAAAATTCTTCAATGGAACGTCTAAAAAGTGCTTTACACCATAAATTAACGTCATGCCAGAGTTCAGTACGTCATCAATTAGTATTAATGGTTTGTTGCTATATTCTTCCTTCGTTAAAGAAGTAGTTACCGTTTGTAAAGGATCTTGTTTGTTAATGATTACCTCACATAAAGTAATTTTGGCAGTTGTAATTTTTTCCAATTCAGCTTTAATCTTCTGCGCAAAAACAAATCCATTTTTAGAAATTCCAGCAGTAATGATTTCTTCTTCATTGACATTAGATTCTAGAATTTGATACGCAATACGGCGTGTTGTATTCTGAATTTGTTGATGATTAAGTATTATATTTCCCGTAACGGTCATGGCTTCAAAAATTTAGGTTAAAATTAAGAATTACTTTCTTCATCATCAACATTATCCTCCAAATAATCGTCCATTTCACGCCGATCTTTCTTAGTAGGTCTTCCAGTTCCTTGCTTTCGGTAATGCTCTTTTGCGTGTTTTAATAACTCTAAGTGTTCAAAGTTTTCTTTTGGTGTTGTTTCAAGCCGGTAAATATCAACCAATTTAGCGCCCACGCGGTTTGGCGGAATATCTAACACCGTTAAATGTCGTGTTATCTGATCTTTCCGAACTTCTAATTTATCCGTAGGATATACTTCACGAGAAGGTTTTACGCTGGCACCATTAATCTTTACGTGTCCCTTTTTACATGCGGTTGTCGCAATGTTTCGGGTTTTATAATATCGTACACACCAAAGGTATTTATCTATCCTCATACAAAATCTCTAAAAACTACGTTAAAGAATATACAAAAGTAGGATAAAATTGTATCTTGCAACCCAAAATTTAAAAACAATGATGAAGATTGTAAAATTTACATTCCTAATGATAATCATAAGCACGGTTGTATTTTCGTGTAAAAGTGATGATGATAATGTTGCTTTCGCAGTATTAAGAGATAGAGGTGAACAACAAGTAGAAGATGACGCCGCATTGGTAACATTTTTAAGCACCCATTTTTATAATTATGAAGATTTCGATTTCACAAATCCTGAAAGTGCTGCAAATGACACATTTACCATGGAGTTTGGTGTGATTGAAGGCGTAAATGCTGATAAAACTCCACTAATCAATCAAGTAGAAGTAAGAACAACTACGTACCTTGATGTTGAATATAAATATTATGTACTAAAATTACGTGAAGGTGGCGGAAAATCTTATACAAGCTTTGATGCTGTTGAGTTAACCTATAGAGGGCAGTTGTTAGATTTAGAAACATTTGACTTAAGAATTACGCAAATAACCATTCCATTAGTAGGAGCAACGGTAAGTACTGTAAGAGGTTTTCAGTTAGGATTACCAGAATTTAATGCCGCTGAAGATATCGTAGAAGGTTCAAATGGTTTTGTAGAAGCAAGAAATGGCGGAATAGGAGCGATCTTCATTCCTTCCGGATTAGGATATTTCAACATTCCTCAACCTGGCATTGAAGCATATTCACCCTTAATTTTCTCTTTTAATGTATTTGATGCGGACTATCTTGATATTGATAACGATGGTATTTTATCATCAATGGAAAATATAGATGGTGATGACGATATTTTTGATGATGATACAGATGGTGACGGAATTCCAAACTTTAGAGATTCGGATGATGATGGCGATGGAACCATTACACGAAACGAAGTAGTCCAAAATACGTATACAGTAAATGTAGGTGACATGGAGCCAGTATTAGCTTCTAATGAATTTGAAAACACACGTACGGTCAATGCTGATGGTGTAATAACCATTAAAACGGTCGTGCTGACAGATACTGACGGCGATGGAATTCCAGATTATTTAGATGCAAATTAAAATATAACACAAAACTAAAAGATAAAGCACTTCAACCAGAAGTGCTTTTTTTATGGAAGCATATTTCATGATAAAAATTTCTACTATTTAGAAAAAGTGATGTTGATATTTTGAAAACACCACTTTTTTTGTTATAATGGGTTACTTTAGGTTATAGTTTGTATCATAAATAACACATTTGTCAAGCACTAAAGGAAATCTCAGTATCTATCCACAGATTTTCATTCACAAGTTTATTTTCAAACATGATGAACAGCAATGTTCAAAAGTGTATGATGAATAACAAATTAAAATTAACAGTATACAATCTCCTAAAAAAAGGCGCTTTAAAATTCACCTTTAATAATTACACAATTACATTTTTATAATGCAAAAGTAAAAAACACACAAACAGATAATAATTGTAAAAACTCAAATTAAAAGTAAATAAAAGGTGGTAAAGCGTATAATTTGAACTACCTTATAAAAAAACAGCGATTTTTAAAAAATGATCAGAAAATTAACGAAATCACAGCAACTTCTAAACAGAAGAATGGAGGCTGTGGCAAATGGTGTCGGCGTGTTTAATACTGCGACGGTAAAAGAAGCCAAAGGAGCAATAATTATTGATGAAGATGATAATGAATTTATTGATTTTGCAGGAGGAATAGGTGTCGTAAACGCAGGTCACTGTCCAGCACCTGTTGTAGAAGCCATCCGTGAGCAAGCTGGAAAATATCTACACACCAGTTTTAATGTAGTAACGTATGAACCTTACATAAAACTTTGCGAAGAACTAGCAGAAATTTTACCACATGGTGAAAAAACCAAAGCAATGCTTGTAAGTACAGGAGCAGAAGCGGTTGAAAATGCTATAAAAATTGCACGTCAAGCTACCAAAAGACCTGCGATACTTTGTTACACCGGAGCCTATCATGGACGTACAATGATGGCAATGACGCTCACAAGTAAAATAAACTACAAAACCGATTGTGGTCCTTTTGCACCAGAAGTATACCGACTTCCATTTCCCAATTTTTACAGATATCGTGGTACGCGAGACATGGATCAATTTGTGGAAGATGAACTCAAAAGACTCAACGAAAGTGCACTAAACTTAGTAGATGTAAAAAGTGTTGCAGCTGTAATCATCGAACCCATACAAGGTGAAGGCGGATTTAATCCAGTGCCACAAAAATACCTTGAAGGACTAAGACTCTTTTGTGACAAACACGCTATTATGCTCATTATGGATGAAGTACAAAGTGGATTTTGTCGTACAGGTCATTGGGCAAGTTGGCAACATTATGGAGTGCAACCCGATATTAGCACCTATGCAAAATCAATGGGTTCAGGACTTCCAATTGCGGCAGTAGTTGGTCGTGCAGAAATTATGGATGCCGCTGCTATTGGCTCAATTGGAGGAACTTACATTGGAAGTCCTATTTGTTGTGTTGCAGCATCCGCAACCATTCAATACATGAAAGATATCAACTTGAATGAAAAAGCGGTGAAAGTAGGAAATACAATCATGGAACGATTGGAAAAATTAAAAACAGAACATCCAGAAGTAGGTGATGTAAGAGGAATTGGCGCCATGATCGCCATTGAATTTGTTAATGACAATGATCCAACACAGCCAAATTCCGAAATATGTCCGAAAATCGTAAAAAGTTGTGTCGAAAACGGGTTGATCGTATTAAGTGCAGGAACGTATAAAAACACGCTAAGAATCCTATCACCTTTAGTCATTACAGAAGAACAATTAGAAAAAGGATTAACCATTTTGGAAAACGAAATAAAGAAAGCTATAAAAAATTTATGAAACCATTCGCAATTGCAGGAATACAAATGAAAGTATCAGCCGTCGCTTCAAACGTAGAAATGATGAAGCTCAAGATTGATATTACCATGAATCTATATCCGTGGATAGAAATGATTATGTTTAGTGAATTATGTGCTTTTGGACCATTAACACACACAGCACAACCTATTCCCAATAATTTTGAAGCAGAAATGCAGGCCAAAGCCAAAGAATATGGAATATGGTTACTTCCAGGTTCTATATTTGAAGAAAGTGAAGGTAAAATATACAATACGGCAACCGTCATCAATCCTAAAGGGAAAATTGTAACGCGTTACCGTAAAATGTTTCCTTTTTATCCGTATGAAACAGGCGTAACTCCCGGACAAGATTATTGCGTATTTGATGTGCCAGGCGTTGCCAGATTTGGAGTTTCTATATGTTATGATATGTGGTTTCCTGAAACCATCAGAACCTTAACAACGATGGGCGCTGAGGTAATTATGCATCCAACAATGTCTGGAACGATTGATCGAGAAATTGAACTATCAATAGTAAGAGCGATGGCTTCCGTAAATCAATGCTATTTCTTTGATGTAAATGGCTTAGATACTGGTGGTTGCGGGCGTTCCATAGTGTGTGGTCCGGATGGACGTATCTTGCATCAATCTGAAGGAACAGAAGAAATTATCCCGCTTGAACTCAATATTGAAAGAGCCAAAAGAAGTCGCGAATTAGGCATACTTCGTCTGGGTCAACCGCTTAAAAGTTTTAGAGATCATTTAAAATCAAGTCATTTTGGTATTTATCAACCGAACATTCCAACTCCGTATTTGGACTCTTTAGGGCCATTAATAAAACCTTCTCGATTAGATAAAATAACAGCATTAAAAATCAAAGAAAATACTATAGAGCTAAATAGTTCGCCTATCCATTACAAAGGAGATGGTTTAATTTAAAAAAGTAATTATGGGAGGAATTCCAATGAAAAAAAGTAACAAAGAAATCACAACTAAAAACTATGTAAGTTGGTTTGAAATCCCTGCAATCGATTTTAACCAAGCAGTATCTTTTTACAATCATATTTTTGGTATTGAAATGATTCAAAACATCACAGAAGTCAATGCTATGGCTTTTTTTCCAGCAACATCAGGTGTTGGTGGCGCCATCATTGCGAGCCCAGGATCGGTACCTTCAGACAAAGGACCTTTGATCTATTTAAATGGCGGTGATGATCTCAACAATGTGTTAAACAAAGTAGAAAAAGCCGGAGGACGCATCGTAATGCCCAAAACACTAATCAGTAAAAATGATGGCTTTTTTGCGATTTTTATAGATTCACAAGGAAATAAACTAGCCTTGCATTCAAAAAAATAAATCTTGATTAAAAATAAAATAAATAGTGCAGCTTATTATAACATCGGACAGCTTCGAGTTGATTTTTGGAATCAACTAAAAATCTTAACTTCTGAACTGATGCGATGTCGTAAAGGATCTGACAATGAAAAAAATCACAAACAGTATGTAAAGGACTTGCTAAAAGACCTAAAAGGAGTCGAATGCTTTTTTGCTTCTCCAGGAAAAGAGCGTTTGCATAAACTCGAAAATGCCTTTTTAAATTATGAGTATGCTTCGCTATCGCACATGGTTGCGGAAACAACAAAACAATTGGTAGGCGATAGTTACAGAAGCAATCTTGAGTTTATCACACAACAAGAAAATAGCACGGAGTTGTCTGCTGATGACCAATATGATGGTGCTAGAAAAAACCATTTTGAAGTCTTGTTTGTAGACGATATATCCGAAAAAGAAGAAACAAAACTCAATAACAGCCTTAGATTACTTCGATCTTCCAATGATAAATTTACCTATGGTGTAGTTGTTCAAACGTCTTTTCAAGATGCTATGATTGCGTTGTTATTTAACTATAACATTCAAGCAGTCGTGGTGCGATATGCGCCTCCATACTATTCAAAAGGAATTTCACCAGTAGTCAAACCTTATATTGAAAAAGTAACAAAACTAGATTATTCGTCCAAATCTGAAACCGTATTAGGACCATTAATGGGGTCATTAATAAAAGAATTCAGATCAGAATTAGATGTATATTACGTCACAGATACATCATTAGGACATTTAAAAGATAGCACGTTAAAAGGTTTTAGACGTATATTTTATCAAACAGAAGACATACAAGAGTTGCATTTGACCATCATGCAAGGAATCATGGAACGATACAACACGCCTTTCTTTTCGGCACTTGTAGAATACAGTCAAAAACCAACAGGAGTTTTTCATGCCATGCCTATATCACGTGGAAATTCTGTTTTCAAATCGAGATGGATTAATGATTTTGGCGATTTCTACGGTCGGAATATGTTTTTGGCAGAAACATCAGCGACCACAGGAGGTTTAGATTCCTTATTACAACCCAAAGGATCTATCAAAGAAGCACAAGAATTGGCGCGTGATGCGTATGGTTCTTTAAACACCTATTTTGTAACTAACGGAACTTCCACAGCGAATAAAATTGTAATGCAAGCACTGGTAAAACCCGGAGATACTGTGTTAGTAGATAGAGATTGTCACAAATCGCATCACTACGGATTGGTGTTGGCAGGTGCGTATCCTGTATACTTAGATTCCTATCCAATTGAAGAATACTCAATGTACGGAGCGGTTCCATTAGCACAAATAAAAGCGAAGTTGCTAAAACTTAAAGATGCTGGACGATTAGACAAAGTAAAAATGTTACTCTTGACCAATTGTACCTTTGACGGTTTGGTATACAATGTAGAGCGCGTAATGGAAGAAGTACTTGCTATAAAACCCGATATCGTCTTTTTATGGGATGAAGCTTGGTTTGCTTTTGCAGGATTTTCATACGATTACAAACAACGTACAGGAATGTACACCGCAAAAAAATTGCAGGAAAAATACAAAAGTGCCAATTACAGAAAGCAGTATAATGAATACATAAAAGGATTAAAAACGGATGAGCAATCTGTATTGCCCGATCCAGATAAAGTTCGACTTCGTGTCTATGCCACCCAAAGTACGCACAAAACACTTAGTAGTTTCAGACAAGGTTCTATGATTCATATTTGGGATGAAGATTTCCGCAGAAAAACGGAGAGTACCTTTTTGGAAGCTTACATGACGCATACCTCAACTTCTCCAAACTATCAAATGTTGGCGTCGCTCGATGTAGGTCGCCGACAAGTGCAGCTAGAAGGTTTTGAATTAGTGGAAAAAAGTATAGAAATGGCAATGGTACTCAGAGCCAAAATAAACGACAATCCACAACTCAGTAAATACTTTGATGTATTAACGGTGAGTGATTTCATTCCGGATGAATTTCGCCAAACAGGTCTCAAAGAATATTACACCAAGCAAGAAGGTTGGAATCGTATGGACGACGCTTGGGAAAAAGACGAATTTGTCCTCGATCCAACCAAAATTACCTTATACATCGGTAAAACAGGAGTAGATGGCGATACGTTTAAGAATAAATATTTAATGGATAAATTCAATATCCAAATCAATAAAACGTCAAGAAACACAGTACTTTTCATGACGAATATTGGAACCACTAGAGGAAGTATTACCTATCTCATCAATGCACTTTTAACAATTGCAGACGAACTCGATGATGAATTAAAAGCATTGAATGGCAAGGAAATCGAAATCAGAGATAAAAAAATACATTCCTTAACCAAAGAAGTGCCACCATTACCAGATTTCAGTTATTTCCATCACTCATTTCAAGCCGTTCCAGGCGTTCCCGGTGGTAATTTGAGAGAAGCTTATTTTTTAGCGTATGACGAAGAAAACTATGAATATATTCCGTTAAACGAATGTTTGTCCACCATGAATGATGGTAGAATGTTGGTAGCTTCGACCTTTGTAATTCCGTATCCACCTGGGTTTCCTGTATTAGTACCCGGACAAGTAGTCAGCGAAGAAATTATCAATTTCATGATGGCATTAGATGTTAGCGAAATACATGGCTACCGTGCCGATTTAGGTTTACGCGTATTCAACGAAAAAGTACTGGACAGGCATAAAATTACCACAGCAATTGGTGGTATGTCTGCTGGAAAAAAATAAAAATTAATTTAATTAATAAAGAAAAAAATATACATGGCAACTAAAAAAACTGCAACTACAAAAACAACCAATAAAAAAACAACACCAGCAAAGAAAGCTTCGGCTACGGTGCTAAATGGTGTTCCAGATATACGACGATTCTTTTACAAAAACGAAACGCCACTTTACTTTATCAGTGCAACCAATTTTAACATGCTTGGCGCTGATGAATGGATAAAAGGATTCAAATTTATATGTCACATCGAATGTTTTGACGGACTGCATCCAAATGTATTTTCTCCGAAAGAAGAAATTCCACACGATGAATTTACCAGCATTGAAGACATAAACAATTATCTGTTGCAACATCCAGAAGTACAAGCCTACTTAACTCTCAGAAAACAAGGAAAGTCAACAGGAAAAGCAATGTTTTTAATGTTTGATGAACAAACAGAAAAATTAGCCAAAAAATTAGGCTTAGAAATCATGTTTCCACCTGCAAAGATGCGAACGCTTATGGACAACAAGGTAAACACCAACAGAATTGCCGAAAAAGCCGGTGTGCCATGTGTTCCGTATGTATTATCAGCAGTTAAGGATTACGAACACTTACATAAAATTTCAAAAAATCTAGGAACAGATTTAGTCATTCAAACACCTTTCGGTGATTCGGGTCATACCACGTTTTTTATCTTGAATGAAGAAGAATTCAAAAAATACGAAGAGGAAATTGTAAAAGAAAAAGAAGTCAAAATCATGAAACGCATCAATTGCAAAGGTTCAGCTATTGAAGCTTGTGTGACAAGACACGGAACAATTGTGGCGCCATTGATGACAGAATTGGTTGGATTTAAAGAAATGACTCCGTACAAAGGTGGTTGGTGTGGAAACGAAATCTATCCGAATGCTTTTACCCCAGAAATTCGTGAAAAAGCAACAAAATACACACAACTTTTTGGAAATCAACTGCGAAAAGAAGGCTACAAAGGTTATTTTGAATTGGACTTTTTAATCGATCAAGATACTGGTGAAATTTACTTAGGAGAATTAAACCCAAGAGTTACAGGAGCAAGTTCCATTACCAATCACGCCGTTTTTGCGTTGGCAGATGCGCCGTTATTTGTATTCCATATTTTAGAATGGATGAATGTGGAATATGAATTAGACATCAATGAATTAAATGAACGTTGGGCAAAACAAGAAAACATCGATGGTTGGAGTCAATTAATCATCAAACACACAGAAGATACCATTGAATACGTTTCTGAAGCTCCAAAATCAGGAATCTACAAAATGTTCGATAACGGACACATTCAATATGACAGAATGGACACGCACAGGAGAGCCGTAGAAACTGAAAACGAAGCATTCTACCTTCACATTTCCAAAGAAGGCGATTATTTATACGAAGGCGCAGACATGGGAATTTTAGTATCCAGAGGTCGCATGATGACGGATAATTTCAAACTAAATGCCCGTGCAAAAAACTGGATAAAAGCAATCCGTGAAAAATACGTTTCTCAAATAGTGGAAGACAAACGAGAAAAAATTGTGCTAACTGGAAGCTTGACAAAATAGTTTTTTTATACCAGTTTTGCTTTAAAATTACTCAATAAAAAGCCCAAGTTTTTGTGGGTAACTTTAAAGTGAAAATGGTATTAAACCATAAAAAATGTACTAAAACAAAAAAGCACTTCCGTGAAAGAAGTGCTTTTTTATATATAGAACCCATCTTGACTTTTAATATTTGACCGAAAATGAGTAGAAATATGAACAGATTTGTACCATTTTTTAGGGAATAGAAAAAGTCAAGAGTTCATAATCAATTCGTTTCTTACAATTGAAAAGAAAGACTAAAAATCAGTTGACTAGGTCGTGAATCCAACGTTCCAATTTGAATATTATTGGAATCTAAAATTGTAGCTTCATTCTCCGAAAATCCTCTTTCATACCGAACATCCAATCCAATATTTCCAAACTTCACACCAGCACCAGCTTGTACACCAACCGTAATATCATTTCGAACTTCTGAAATGGTTGAATTTTCAAAATCATTATCCAATGTATATTGAAAAGAAGGTCCTGCAAACAAACTTAAAGGTCCAATCACTTTAATACCTAGCAACAAAGGCACATCAATTTTAGACATGTCATACGAACTTGAGCCGTAGTCACTTTTCGTCTTTGTATAGACAACTTCTGGACGTAAATATAATTTACCAATATCAATATTGTAATACGCTCCAAAATGATACCCAATTTTTGCGTCTCCTCTGTCTTCAAGAATATTTTCTCCTGCGGTCACAACTTCGCGTAACTCTCCGTTAGAATTAAAGTTTATACCTGCTTTTAATCCAAATTGCGCAAAGCAACTCGCCGAAGCAAGGAAAAATACGAAACATACTAAGCTTTTTTTCATGATATGAATGTTTTTAGTTTATAATATAAAGAAACGTTTTTTTTAGGGTTCTATTATTTCCTAGCAATTACTTTTTGCGAAGCTTTTACAATCGAAGCCGCATTTAAACCATACTTTTCCATCAATTGTTCAGGTGTTCCTGATTCTCCAAAGGTATCTTGTGTGGCTACAAATTCTTGTGGAGCAGGCGTGTTTACAGCTAAGGTGCGTGCGACACTTTCGCCCAATCCACCAAGGAAGTTATGTTCTTCCGCCGTTACGACACAACCTGTTTTTCCAACAGATTTTAAAATGGCTACTTCGTCTAATGGTTTTATAGTGTGAATATTAATCACTTCCGCAGAAATTCCTTCCGCTTCCAACGTTTCTGCTGCTTGCAATGCTTCCCAAACCAAATGTCCGGTTGCAATAATCGTCACATCGGTTCCTTCGGTTAATTGTACTGCTTTTCCAATCTCGAATGTTTGATCTACGGGTGTGAAATTCGCAACTTTTGGTCGTCCAAAACGTAAATATACAGGTCCATGATGTTCTGCAATTGCCAACGTTGCGGCTTTTGTCTGATTGTAATCACAGGTATTAATAACGGTCATGCCCGGCAACATTTTCATCAAACCGATATCTTCTAATATTTGATGTGTCGCGCCATCTTCTCCTAACGTAATTCCTGCATGCGAAGCACAAATTTTCACATTCTTATCAGAATACGCAACCGATTGACGAATTTGATCGTATACTCTTCCTGTTGAAAAATTCGCGAATGTTCCTGTAAACGGAATCTTTCCACCAATGGTCATTCCTGCGGCAATTCCGATCATGTTTGCTTCTGCAATTCCGATCTGGAAAAATCGCTCAGGATGATTCTTCTTAAAATCGTCCATTTTCAGCGAACCTATCAAATCGGCACACAATGCCACTACATTTGGATTGGTTTGTCCAAGTTCCGTGAGTCCATCACCAAACCCTGAACGTGTATCTTTACTTCCTGTATTTGTATATTTTTTCATATTTATTATCCACGAAAGTGGATACCTCTTTTTGATTAAACTTAGTTTTAAAAATTGTAGGATTTAATAATCACCCAACGTTTCCGGATTTTGCGCCAACGCACTTTCCAATTGCTCATCATTTGGTGCTTTTCCGTGCCAAGCGTGTGTATTCATCATAAAATCAACACCATTCCCCATTTCTGTATGCAATAAGATACACACAGGTTTTCCTTTTCCGGTACGTGATTTTGCGTCTGCTAATCCATCTTTAATCGCTTGAATATCATTTCCTTCCGTAATTTCCAAAACGTCCCAACCGAAAGCTGTAAACTTATCCACTAATGAACCCATTGGCAATACATCTTCGATAGCGCCATCAATTTGTTTCTTGTTATAATCCACCGTAGCGATGTAATTATCTACCTTATTTCCAGCGGCATACATGATCGCTTCCCAATTTTGTCCTTCTTGTAATTCGCCATCGCCATGTAAAGAATATACTAAATGATTGTCGCCGTTCAATTTCTTTGTCAATGCCGCTCCAATTGCCACAGACATTCCTTGTCCTAACGAACCTGACGCAATACGAATGCCTGGCAAACCTTCATGGGTTGTTGGATGCCCTTGCAAGCGTGAATTTAACAAACGAAACGTGTTCAATTCTTCCACAGGGAAATACCCTCGATGCGCCAAAACGCTATACATTACAGGGGAAATATGACCATTAGACAAAAAGAAAACATCTTCTTCCTTGCCGTCCATGTCGAAACCGTTGTTCAGTTTCATCGTATCATTATATAAAGTGACTAAAAATTCAGCACATCCTAAAGAACCTCCGGGATGTCCCGAATTTACTTTATGTACCATTCTCAAGATATCTCTACGTACTTGAGTGACTAAATTTTCTAATGATTTGTTATCAGACATTGTGTATTTGTTAGTAGTTTTTTACAGCCTCAAAAGTAAGTTATAAAATAGCGATGACAAAAGAACTTTGCAGTCAGTTATTAACGAAATGGTGTGAATAAGGTTGGAAGTGGAATATTTTGTCTAAATGGTTGAGGATGAAGTAGGCAAGTAGCTCACTGAAACTTTTCATTTTGTGTAGCTTGGGTTTCTTTGTAATGTACTTTCTATAGCTGTTGATTAAATTTTTATTGGTAATTGGTCTTTTTGTACAATTGTAAAGTATTTTAACTTCATATTTACAGGTTTTATTAATTTATATTGATTGAAATTATTTAAATTTGTGAGAATATTTACTATTATAAAGTATATACATTCATCATACAAATAGTAGCCTCAACCAAAAAAAACCAATGCCAAAAATTAAAGTAAATAATGTTGAAATACATTATGAAGAAAGTGGAAAAGGGAAAGAAGTCTTACTTTTTTCGCATGGATATTTTATGAATAACTCCATGTTTAAGCAGCAAGTCGATACATTCAAAGACAATTTCCGATGTATAGCATTTGACCATCGAGGACATGGCGAAAGTGAAATTGCGACAAGTGGTTATGAATTAGACAACCTCGTGACCGATGCAATTTGTCTTATTGAAAAATTAGAATTAGGTTCAGTCCACTTCATAGGCATGTCGACAGGTGGATTTGTAGGAATGCGCTTGGCACTTCGAAGACCAGAATTATTGAAATCCTTGATTTTAATGAGCACTTCTGCGGAAGAAGAATATAAAAAAGATTTTAAGGAAAAGCATTTACTCCTAAAGGTAATTAAAAATATTGGCTGGTTTCCAGTTATCTATCTATTTATGACGGTTATATTTCATAAGTCGTTCCTAAAAGATAAATCTCGTAGAGCTGAAATGAAAAAGTGGCGAAAAATCATCATGAATCAAAACAAAAAGGGAATCATTCCTTTTGGTAAAGGGATTTTTGCAAGAGATAGAGTGCTTGAAAAACTCTCAGTTATAAATATACCTGTTGCCGTAATTGTAGGGGAAAATGATATCGCTACACCTCCTGAATTAAGTGAAAGAATCGTAGCTGTAATTCCAAATGCGGACTATTTTACGATTCCTGATGCAGGTCATTCTGCAGTCATTGAAAGACCTCTGGATGTAACGAATGCAATGAGAAAGTTTTATTCTAAGCTAGGACTACTATAGGCAACGAAAGAAAATGCAAAACGGCACTAATAAAAGGAGTTTAGAGTCAGTTATTAACGAAATACTGTGAATAAGCTTGAAATTGTGGTGTTAAATGTAAATAATTGAAAATGAAGTAGGGAAGTGGTTTGTAAAAGGTTTGAATAGACTGAATGTAAGCTTTTTTATTTCTTTTTTTTGGTTTAAAATAAGTAAGATATTTCGTTAGTTATTTTTATGGTTTTTTCTTTTAAATTAATTGAATTTTTTTAGATTTGTGGAAAATATGTACGATATAATGAACATATGTTTATTATACAGACGTTAGCTAATATTAAAAAAATGAAACAGATAATATGCAATTGAGCTATAAAGAAAGAGTCTTACTCTTTATTAAAAACATAGGAAAAGTCTTAAAAAAGTCTCTGATATGGCTAATTATATCGTACATCATTCCGCTACTTAATATACTCATATTGTGGGCAATGAGAAAAAATGATTTTACCGTTGACATTAGTGTTGTTTCAATCATTATAGCAACTAACAGTTGTATTATCACCTCTTTACTTCACCTATTCTATCTAAATGAAAAGAAAAGAGAATTTACATTTGTAGGAAGTATCATTTGCATATTAGTTTCAGTTGCGTTATATGTATTAAGCCTTGTTCAAGTGGAATTACAAAATCAATTTATTAATATTTCAATTTATGAATGGGGTGCTTACTTAACTTTAGCTTTTTCAATTTTACTTATCCTTATTTCAAAATATGATGAAGTGCAAGCAATAAGCGAATTTAAAGCAAAAGAAAGTAGAAATACTTCGAACACAACTGTTAACGGCCAAAATGTTAAGGTATGAAGAACACTATTAGATTAAAATCAATAAAAGTGCATCAATCGATAGGGTATTTTTACTTAACATCTATTGATCCTCAGAATTTGCTTGAAATGTCAAGGGTTGATAGAAGACGAATTGAAAATAATGAGGAAGTCATAGGTATTCAAAGAGAATTAAGACCAGAGAAAGTTAGACAGATTAAAAAATATCTATCTACAAACAAAGCGACCTTTCCTAATTCTATTATACTAAATGCTGAAAAGAAATATGTTGTTAATACTACTGATGATACTATTGAGTTAGAAATAAATGAAAATACATTTAGTATTATAGATGGACAACATAGATTAGAAGGATTTAGAGATAACCCTATTTCAAATTTTGATTTAATTATTTCAATTTTTATTGAGCTTGAATATGATGAACAAGCTGAAATATTTACAACTATAAATTCCCAGCAAACAAAAGTTGACCCTTCACACAATCTCCATTTAGAATTAGAAAGTAAACTATATACCCCAATTAAGATGATGATTGAGATAGCTCAAGCATTTTCTTATGATAAAGAATCTCCTTGGTTCAATAATATTAAGTTGATGAATAACTCAAACAAGGGGATGATATCATTATCAGCTTTTGTTAGGCCACTGAATGCATTTACGTTTAACGATAATGATTATTATTTAATTAAAAACATCTTAGATAAGTCACCAAAAGAATTCCCTTCTTTCAATGAACTGAATTACGATAATAACAAATATATATTTTGGGATTTCTATAAAAACAGAGACTTTAATTCGACTTACAAAATTTTATATAATTACTTCAAAGCACTTAGTATTGTTCTATATAAAGATTGGTTGAATGAAAAATCGTTATTAAATAAGACAACAGGATATAATGCTTCTATGAAATTGTTTAAAGATTTATTTAATGAAGGAATAAGTCAAAATGATTTGTCTTATGATTTTTTCTTTTCAAAACTATCGAGAATGAATCGTTTAAATGGACAAATAAACAGTGAGCAATTTGGAGCTTCAGGATACAAAGCTTCCAATGATTTGTATAATGAAATGAAAAAAAACATTAGCTAACAATGTATATAAAAAATAGGCGAAATAGTAGTGAAATTAAGGGGTTTGACTTATTTCACACTTTGTGCTTAACCGAAAATTTAGAGCTTCGTAATCGCCTACTTTTCATATACTAACCGTTGTAGCACATTTGAAAAAACCTTAATATGAGAATTTACATTTTAACAATCTTAACTTTTGTACTTCTTACTTCTTGTAAAACTGACCCGAATAAACAAGTAGATGAAGGAACAGTTAAAGATAACGTATATCATAGCAAAGAAATTGGTTGGACTATCGAAATCCCTAAAGGCTGGAATGTAACCGAAAGAGAAGTTACAAAACAAATGGAAGATAATGGCTTAAAAGCAATAACTGAGGTAAACGATATTGACTTTGACATTAGTACTTTAAAACAACTCATAAGTTTTCAAAAAGATAAATATCATGTGTTTTTATCTACATCTGAAAAGTATGAGCTTGAATATGACGGAGAATATGAAGAAAACAAAAAATTGGTTAAAGAAATTCTTTACAACACTTATGCTAGTAAAGGTATAAAATTTGATACAATTTCTTCAAAAGAGAAAATTGACAATTTAGAGTTTGATTTATTTCGCATAACACATTATGATCAAAAAGGAGAGATTATGCTCTATCAGGATTTTTATTGTAGATATATAAACGGTCTTGATTTTGGGGTAAATCTGAATTATATCAATGATAAAGAAAAAAATGAATTAATGAGAGTTTGGAAAGATTCTAAATTCGAATAAAAAACGTGCCACAACACCGTGTATATTTAATTGCTTGTCAAGTCTTTACTCGGAAAATGATGTAGATTAACCTTTGGTTCGTTTTCTTTTACTAAATTAGTCCTAAACCAACGCAACTAAACATACACGAACACGTTGTGTATAATTATGAAAAAACTGAAGAACACATATTTGATAATATTTTGCAGTCTTATAGCTTGCGGAATAAATGCGCAATCGGAAAAGGATTCAACCGAATTAAAAAAACCGTTTTTTACTCATACGGTCAAAGTCGAACTTAAATCTGATTTTAATATTGAAGGTGCAAAAAAAGCTATTAAAGAAGAAAAAATTCGGATTTTATTTCCAGGTGGTTTTGGTGGAATGCCTGATTTCGACAATGAAAAAGATATTGCTTTTCAAAAGAAATATTCAGTGGAATTTTTTAGCCAAGGTTGTATTAGAATGGGCGAAGATGAAAACGAAGAGGAATATAACCAAACTATTTTTACTTATTTGGATAATAAATACGGTAAAAAATGGCGTAATGAAATCAGAGATGGCGCAATCGGAATAAAATAACTATACACAACACCGGCTATAGTTCATTGCTTCTGACTTTCCTATCGGAAAGTCCTCGCAAATTTGCTATCTTCGGTTTACGGCGGAAAATCCTTGCGGATTTTCACGCAACGAAACAATAGCCAAACACGTTACAACCAATTTAAACGAACATTTTGCATTTATTTAACAATATAGAATCTGAAATTATTTCTGCCATTAGAAAAGCGGAAAGTGACTTGAAAATTGCTGTTACTTGGTTTACTAATCACGAAATTTTTGATGAAATTTTAAAAAAACTAGAAAAACCAGAATTTGAAGTTCATTTAATTGTACTTAATGACAGAATAAACAATAAAAAGGAAGGACTAAATTTTCAAAAATTCATTGACTCTAAAGGAAATTTCTTTTTTTCCAATAGTAACAATATGGTTCATCATAAAATTTGCATAATTGATAATTCAACTTTAATAACAGGCTCATATAATTGGACTTATTATGCAGAAAACAGAAATTGGGAAAATGTTGTTTTTATACAAAATCCCGAAATTGTTACTGGTTACATTAATGAATTTAATAGAATTATAGAAAACCACGATAAAGTTGAAAATGTGGAATTAGTTGAGCAAAAAGTTGCGGAAACTTCAAATGAGTATTTGAATATTGATTATACTTTACAAGCTGAAAATGAAGTTAGAAAAGGTAACGATTTAGCTGTTGCTAAAATTTACACGGAACTTATAAGAATAAACACAAAGAAAGAAGAAAAGGAAAAAATACTAAAAGCCAGAAACGAGATAGCAAAAAAATACAATGACAAATCTTATGAAGTTAGTCCTTTTGAAATTGGTATCTTATATAAAAATGGTTATTCATTAGCTATTCCTGCTTTTGAGAAACTACCATTCACCATAATTAAAGGTGGAAAAACAACGGAAGACAATTCTAAATCTTTATCAATTACAATTCAAAAGAATGATTACAATATTCCGAAAACGATTCATAAATTTTCTTTTCAAAACCTTCAAGCACAACCAAAAGGAACTGAAAAAATTGAACATACTCTGACTTTAGAAAAAAACGGAATTTTAACAATTCTATGTAAAGAATTAAATGGATATGGAAGAACAAAAATTGAAAAAGTCGATATAAAAAACTGGTTGTAACACCGTATATAATTTATTGCTAGTTCTAGCCTACTTACGAAAATCCTCGCGGATTTTCTATTCGGTTTTTATTTGCTAAATTAGGTGATTAAACCACGCAACTAATCTTATACTAGACCGTTAGCAAACATTAAAGAACAATGAAAAAAACAATCTTCATTCTATTAATTATAGGTACATGCTTTTCTTGCAATACTAATTCTAAAAAAAATATTCCAGAAATTGAGAATGTGAATATAGAATCAATAGTTGAAAAAGAAGGAGGAACAACAAAATTGTTAATGATTACTAGCTCAAGTTTAAAACCTTCAAAAGAAGTTCTAATAAATGGTATAGATTTTACCATTGTTGAAAACGAAAAGAAAGAAATTATATATTGGAGTACAAACGACAACAACTTTCAAACAACTGAAGGTTATTCTGTTGGAATGAATTGGACGGAAATACCACAAGAATTGAAAAATAGAATTGGAAAAATGACAGGTTGGGGATATTATATAAAACTTAATTCTGGTTGGACACTTGGTTTTTGTGAAGGAAGTACTTGTACGGATTCGGATCCAAATAATCTCTCGAATATAAATTGGATTTTTAAACGGAAAGAATAAAAAGCGTTTGCTAATATAGGTAACCGTTGCACTAGCCCACAATTTTACAAATAATGAGGCACTCTCAGTGTTCATTTAAAGACATTCTTCTTTTGACTTTTTATAATAACAGGCTACAAAAACCCCAAAACCTCCACCAAAACCCAAAATCCTTCCCGCAATCCCAAATTTTAATTTTTAATTAGCAAAATCATCTACCAATCTTACTTATATTTGCCAACTGATGATGCCACTAGGTTGCATTTCCTGAGTTACATTCGGCTACGACCGAAATAGTACTTAGCAATTCAAACCCGAAATAGTTTGGCAATAGTTTACATACATGAAATTTGATTTAAAAGGAAAAGATCCACAAAGTAAAGCAAGAGCAGGAGTCATTACCACCGATCACGGAACGATAGAAACCCCAATTTTTATGCCCGTAGGAACGGTTGGAACGGTAAAAGGTGTACATCAACGTGAGTTGAAAGACGAAATTAATCCTGATATCATTTTGGGAAATACCTATCACTTATACTTACGACCACAAACCGAAATTCTTGAAAAAGCTGGCGGATTACACAAATTTATGAATTGGGACAGAAATATTCTGACCGATTCTGGCGGCTATCAAGTCTATTCGCTTTCGGCTAACCGAAAAATAAAAGAAGATGGCGTCCGATTCAAATCACATATTGACGGTTCGTATCATTTTTTTACACCTGAAAATGTCATGGAAATTCAGCGCACAATTGGCGCAGATATCATCATGGCGTTTGATGAATGTACGCCGTATCCATGTGATTATCGCTACGCAAAACGTTCTATGCACATGACGCATCGTTGGTTGGATAGATGTATCAATCACTTAGAAAAACTACCTTTTAAATACGATTACAGTCAAGCTTTTTTCCCAATCGTACAAGGAAGTACGTATACAGATTTACGTCAACAATCGGCAGAATTTATCGCTTCACGTAATGCGGTCGGAAACGCCATTGGCGGATTATCCGTTGGCGAACCGGCAGAAGAAATGTACGCCATGACGGATGTAGTGTGTTCAATTTTACCAGAAGACAAACCACGCTATTTAATGGGCGTTGGAACGCCAATCAATATCTTGGAAAACATCGCTTTAGGAGTAGATATGTTTGACTGTGTGATGCCAACACGAAACGCGCGTAACGGAATGTTATTTACCGCTCACGGAAGTATCAACATCAAAAATAAAAAGTGGGAAGACGATTTTTCTCCGATTGACGAAATGGGCATTACGTTTGTAGATACGGAATATTCAAAAGCGTATTTACGTCATTTATTCACCGTCAATGAATTGCTTGGAAAACAAATTGCGACCATTCACAACTTAGGATTTTATCTGTGGTTGACAAGAGAAGCTAGAAAACATATCTTAGCAGGCGATTTTAGAACTTGGAAAGATAGGATGGTAAAACAAATGGACAAACGCTTATAACTGTAGATGAAAATATTAGATTGGTATATCATAAAAAAATATCTCTCCACATTCACTGTGATGTTGTTGCTATTTATTCCTATTGGAATTATGGTAGATATTTCTGAAAATATTGATAAAATGTTGGCTTCCAAAGCACCAACGGATGAAATTATACTGTATTACATCAATTTTGTCATTTACTTTGCCAATTTATTATTTCCTATATTTCTATTCCTTTCGGTCATTTGGTTTACGTCCAAATTGGCAAACGATACCGAAATTATTGCCATCTTAAGTTCTGGAGTTTCCTATTTCCGATTTTTGCGTCCTTTCTTAGTATCGGCTTCCATTGTGGCAATTGTAGCTTTTATCATGGGCATGTACATCGTTCCCAATGCAAGTAGAGGTTTTAATGAATTTCGATTTGAATACATCAAAAAAGGGCGGAAAGAATTAAGAGATAATACAGAAATATACAAACAAATCAACACCAACGATTTCATTTATTTAAGAAGTTTTAGTTTTGAAAGCAAACGTGGAGACGACTTTACTTTAGAACACTTTGAAGACAATGTGCTGAAATATAAAATGGAAGCTCGTTCCTTAAAATACAATGAAGAAGACAGCACGTATACTTTGCGTGGATTTAGAAAACGTATCATTGGTGCGATGAATGATAGTTTGATAAACGAACGTAAGTTTGATACCATATTTCCTTTTGAAGTGGAAGATTTAACGCCTGTAACATACATGGCAGAAACTTTGAATTATCAAGAATTAAACAAATTCATTGAAAAAGAAAGACAATCAGGTTCGCCAAACGTAAGCAAACATTTATTGGTAAAATACAAACGTTGGAGTTTGCCAATTACGGCATTTATCCTAACCATTATTGCGGTGGCTGTTTCTTCTATGAAGCGTAGAGGTGGAATGGGCGTCAATCTCGCTTTTGGAATTTCCATTGCCTTTATATACATTTTCTTTGATAAAATATTTGGAACGATGGCAGAAAAATCAGGGTTTTCTCCTATGATGGCAGTTTGGGTTCCTAACTTGGTTTTTGGTGTATTAGCCCTTTATTTATTGTACAATGCTAGGCGCTAAACTCAAAAACTATGTACACCTTCATGTACTAGTTTTTATTGCTGGTTTTACGGCTATTTTAGGAAAATTAATTACGATTAATGCAATTCCACTAGTTTGGTTTCGTATGCTCATTGCTGGTTTGTTAATGTTGATGTATATCAAACTTACCCGAACAAAACTTACCGTATCACTTAAAACATTTCTCAAACTTGGACTCGCAGGAATTATTGTAGCCTTGCATTGGATTACGTTTTTTGGTGCGATTGATGTTTCAAATATTTCCATAACCTTAGTAATGTTTTCAACAGGTGCATTTTTTGCATCGTTCATAGAACCTATAATTTACAAACGTAAAGTTATTTGGTATGAAATTATCTTTGGAATCATTGTTATCATTGGCGTTTCCATCATTCTCAATACTGAATTTAAGTACATAAACGGAATCATTTTGGGTGTTATTTCAGCATTTTTATCATCACTATTTGCTGTGATTAATGGAAAATTTGTGGAGCAATACAAGGCAGCCATGATTTCATTTTATGAATTTAGTGCAGGTGTGACCTTTATCTCTATCTATTTATTATTTGCCGCAGATGGTTTTACGAAAGAAAACTTCTTTGCGTTAAGCAGTAATGATTGGATGTATATATCAATATTAGCTTCTGTTTGTACGGCGTATGCATTTATTGGCTCTGTACATATCATGCGGTATATAAGTCCGTATACAGTGGTGTTGACCTATAATTTAGAAATTATTTACGGAATTATATTAGCCTTAGTACTATTCTCAGAAACCGAAAAAATGAGCTCTGGATTTTACGCTGGCGCCATCTTAGTAGTCGCTACCGTATTGGCAAATGGAATCCTAAAAAACCGTCGAAAAATAAAATCAACGGAAGGCGTTAAGGTTTCCTAAATTAAAGTTTTATATTTGTAAACTAAAACAACTAAACAGATCCTCAAAAATATGGAATATTTAGATTTTGAGCTACCTATAAAAGAGTTAGAAGAGCAATTGACAAAATGTGTTGCTATCGGACACGAAAGCGATATTGATGTGACCGAAACATGTCAGCAAATCGAGAAAAAACTTGCAACTACCAAAAAAGAAATCTACAAAAACCTATCGGCTTGGCAACGTGTGCAATTATCACGTCATCCAAACAGACCTTACACGTTAGATTATATCAAAGCTTTATGTGGCGATTCGTTCTTAGAAATGCACGGAGATCGTAACGTAAAAGATGACAAAGCTATGATTGGTGGACTTGGTAAAATTGGAGATCAGTCCTATATGTTCATTGGTCAGCAAAAAGGATACAATACCAAAACACGTCAATACCGTAACTTTGGAATGGCAAATCCGGAAGGATATCGAAAAGCATTGCGCTTAATGAAATCTGCGGAAAAATTTGGAATTCCAGTAGTCACCTTAATTGACACACCAGGAGCCTATCCAGGATTGGAAGCGGAAGAACGTGGACAAGGAGAAGCCATTGCTAGAAATATTTTAGAAATGACACGCTTAAAAGTGCCAATCATTGCCATCATTATTGGTGAAGGTGCTTCAGGCGGTGCTTTAGGAATTGGCGTTGGAGACAGCGTATTAATGCTAGAAAACTCTTGGTATTCTGTAATTTCTCCAGAAAACTGTTCGTCTATTTTATGGCGTAGTTGGGAACACAAAGAAAAAGCAGCAGACGCGCTAAAACTTACCGCTACGGATGCCATGAAAATAAAAGTAATTGATGGTATTATTGAAGAACCAATAGGTGGAGCACACACTGACAGAGAAGGAACTTTTGTTGCGGTCAGAGATGCCATTATTGCTAATTATGACAAATTAAAAAACTTATCACAAGCAGATTTAGTGAGTTCCCGTATGGACAAATATTCCAAAATGGGAGAGTTCAAAGGATAAACCTATACTACATAAGGAAGTATAAAAATCCGAAGTTAGCGCTTCGGATTTTTTTTCCGCTTATCAACAAAAAATCGTAACTTATCAACAATCGTTCGTTAAATTCAAACTTGAATTTTAACGCTTTCACTTATAAGGAATACGTACTTTCGCAATCATGGAAAATGTCAACCCTAAACAAACATATAAAACTGATCAAAGTAATTTAATAAGTCTCGAAAAAGGAAAATTACCGCCACAAGCTGTCGATTTAGAAGAAGTTGTTCTTGGAGCAATGATGATCGATAAAAAAGGAGTGGATGAGGTAATTGATATTTTGAGTCCGGAAGCTTTCTACAAACAAGCCAATAAATTGGTGTTTGAAGCGATCTTTCAATTGTTTGAAAACTCAGAACCTATTGACTTATTAACAGTTTCATCACAACTTCGTAAAAGCTCAAACTTAGACAAAGTTGGAGGTGATTTTTACTTAATATCACTCACGCAAAAAGTATCGTCTTCGGCGCATATTGAATTTCATGCGCGTATCATCTTGCAGAAATTTATTCAACGAAGTTTGATTAAAATCTCCAACGAAATCATTGAAGATGCGTATGATGAAACGACGGATGTTTTTTCCTTATTAGACAAAGCAGAATCACGTTTATACGAAGTTACCCAAGGAAACATTAAAAAATCTTCGGAAACAGCGCAAAGTTTAGTGATTCAAGCAAAGAAAAAAATTGAAGAAATCTCCAATAAAGAAGGTTTAAGCGGTGTTCCAACAGGTTTTACACAATTAGACAAACTAACGTCTGGATGGCAACCAAGTGATTTAATTATCATTGCGGCACGTCCAGGTATGGGAAAAACAGCCTTAACCTTGTCGATGGCAAGAAATATTGCGGTAGACCAAAATATTCCTGTCGCTTTCTTTTCGCTGGAAATGGCCTCAGTACAGCTCATCACACGTTTAATTTCTTCGGAAACAGGTTTATCTTCGGAAAAATTACGTACTGGGAAATTAGCAAAGCACGAGTGGGAACAACTCAACGTAAAAGTAAAAGGACTCGAAAAAGCACCTTTATTTATTGACGATACGCCTTCGTTATCCATCTTTGACTTGCGTGCAAAAGCACGTCGTTTGGCATCGCAACACGGCATAAAAATGATTATGATTGATTACTTACAGTTGATGACAGCTGGTGGAAGTCAAAAAGGAGGAAACCGTGAACAAGAAATCTCTACCATTTCGCGTAACCTAAAAGCATTGGCTAAAGAATTAAACATTCCAGTAATTGCCTTATCGCAGTTATCACGTGCGGTGGAAACACGTGGAGGAAGCAAACGTCCGTTACTTTCAGATTTACGTGAATCGGGAGCTATTGAGCAAGATGCGGATATTGTATCGTTCATTTATCGTCCAGAATACTACAAAATTGAAGAATGGGATGATGAAGAACGCTCACCAACCGATGGACAAGCAGAATTTATCGTAGCAAAGCACAGAAATGGTGGTTTGGATAACATTCGATTAAAATTCATTGGACACTTAGGAAAGTTTGACAATTTAGAAACCTTTGATTCGCCTTTTGAATTTCATTCTAAAATGAACGATGCAGCAAATGATGATACGTTTAAAGTAGACAATTTGCCAAGCGCAGACGAAGCTTTTGGAAGTTCTATGAACGACGATTTTAATCCAGATGATAACGAAGTACCTTTCTAATAAATCCGTATTTTTGTAAAAGTATACAGGTCAAATCGAGCGCAGTCGAGATTCCTTTGAATTTTAGGCATCAAATTACTTCTCGACTGCGCTCGAAGTGACAAAAAAAGAAAATACACTACATGAAATATGACTACATCATTGCGGGATCAGGTTGTGCAGGACTAAGTTTACTGTATCGAATATTGAAGGATTCTTCACTGAACCAAAAGCAAATTTTAGTCATAGACAAAGCGCCCAAAAATACCAACGATCGTACATGGTGTTTTTGGGAAAAAGAAAGCGGATTATTTGAATCCATCGTAACGCATGAATGGAAAACATTAGAGTTTTTGTCAGATGATTTTCAGCGTAAATTCAACTTAGAACAATACAGTTATAAAATGATTCAAGGAATTGACTTTTATAACTTTGTGTTAGATTTTGCAAATCAATTTGAAAATGTAACGTTTATTTCAGAAAATATAACAGCCATTACTTCGGTGAATGATTTAGCAGCAGTTTCTACTGAAAATGATACGTATACTGCAACTTACGTGTTTAATTCTACAACGCTATTTTATCCAGAAATCAACCCTAAAAACTCACTTTTACAACACTTTGAAGGTTGGGTCATCAAAACAGAAAAGCCAGTTTTTGATAAAAATGTAGGTCGATTGATGGACTTCCGATTATCACAAGAACACGGCGCAACCTTTATGTATGTATTGCCAACGAGTGAAACAGAAGCCTTGGTAGAATATACTTTATTCACGGAAAAAATACTCGAAAAATCACAATACAAAACAGCTTTAAAAGCCTATATTCAAGCCTATTTACAGATTGAAGAATACGAAATTTTGCATACCGAATTTGGAATCATTCCGATGTCATTATCGAAGTTTTCAAGGACTGTTAACGATGAAAAAAGAATCATCAATATCGGAACTGCAGGCGGATTTACGAAAGCGAGTAGTGGTTATACATTTCAATTTGTTCAAAAACATACTGAGAAAATCATTCAGCTATTGCAACAAGGAAAATATCCAAATCCATCATTGAGTTTTCGTGATAAAATGTATCAATGGTACGACCGAACGTTGTTAGAAGTGATGCTTTCTGAAAAACTAGAAGGAAAAGAAATATTTGCTACGATATTTAAAAATCGTGACATTGAAACTATTTTGGCGTTTTTAGGCAATGAAAGTTCCGTTTGGGAAGATATAAAAGTGATGAGTTGCTTGCCGATCATGCCATTTTTAGTGGCTGGTGTGAAGCAGTTAACCTAAATATTGCTTTATTTCTAAATCTTTTATTCCCTAAATTTACTTTAATACCATTTACCATTTGAATTTACTGGAATAAAACACCCTTTTTTCCATTCTTCTTCACTAAAAAAAGAAACCGTAGCGATGACTATGCTTTAATTTTTTAGCTTGAATAAAGAAAAAAATTATTATTTTCTTTTACAGTAAATTCAAACTATAAATGGTATAATTATGAATATATTTTCTAAACTATTTGGCGGTAGTAATAACTCCAAAGAACAAGTATACATACATTATGTGCTTTACGATTCCAAAAATGTATACTATTTAAAAAAGATGAAGAAAACTATTCTGTTTTTTCCAGATCGTATCAATACAAATGCACTATCGGAAGCTAAAATAAGACATGTCTTCACTAAAAAGTTTCGCTCACTGCTCGATTTTTGGAATTACCTAACCAAATCTAAAAAGTGGTATTTGGAGTATCAAGCAAATTCCATTGAAAATTTAGAAAAATATATAGAGATTTTGGCGCCACTCATCGTAAAATCAACCAATGAATTGAGACGAAAAATGGAGTTCTCAGGTCAAGAAATCTATAGTATTGCAGGATGGGATAATTTACTGTTTCAGCATAAAGAAAAAAGCGCATTAGTTTTCAAAGAAAGTCAAAAGCTAAAAACATATTGTGCCAACTGTAAAGTAGCAAATGATGGATTTCGTCAACGATACCCAAAGTCAATTTGTCATCAATGTCGCTTAAAAATCACTGATAAGAACGGGAGAAATGTTGAATTTTTTAACAGTGAAGGATTAGGGTTTGGCTGTCAAGGTTACTATTCAGGAACCAATCAACAAGAAAAATACGAATCTAATACCTGTTATATTCAAGAAAAAGAATTTATTGCAGAAGAAGCAAGATTTGGTGGTATTGTCATAAATTTGAAAGAATAACGGGTTTGTAATGAAATCATACACTATTCAACGGAACGATACTTTTGTTATAGAAACGATAAATTCTTTACATAGGAATAATTTTTATGTATCTTTCGGTTGAATAAAAATACATTGCTTTTGAAACTCAAAAACTTCATCATACTCGCTGTCCTTTTACTATTTTCGGTAAGTAGTTATGCTTCCTACATTCTAATTCCGATGGATGCGGAATCTCAAAAAGATCACTTAAAAGCATACGGAATTACCTATTGGTCGTTGGAAAAAAAGATCAAAGTAAAATGGTTGCTCAATTATCGTGGCGGCTCATTTTTATTGCCCGCAATTGATGCCATTGAAAAAGAATGTAAAATACGTGGCGTTTCTTATGAGCTACTTTCCGACGCAAAAACCAACGAAATTTTAGAAGGAATAGCCAGTCCAAGTAAAAATCAAGAAGCGGTCATTTTAGAAAAAGCACCCAAAGTAGCGGTATATTCTCCGAAAGGAAATGTGCCTTGGGACGATGCGGTAACGATGGTTTTGACGTATGCAGAAATTCCGTATGAAGTGGTATATGACGAAGAAGTACTGGCAGATGATTTGATAAAATACGATTGGTTGCACTTGCACCACGAAGATTTCACAGGACAATATGGTAAATTTTATGGAATGTATAGAGCGGCACCTTGGTATATTCGCGAAAAACAAGATGCAGAAGCCTTGGCAAAAAAGTTGGGATATAGTAAAGTTTCTGAAGAAAAAAGGGATGTTGCCTTAAAAATTAGAGATTATGTCATTGGTGGCGGATTTATGTTTGCGATGTGCAGTGCAACCGATAGTTTTGATATTGCATTGGCTGCGGAAGGTGTAGATATATGCGAACCGATGTTTGATGGCGATGTGTCGGATAGAAATTATCAAAGTAAAATAGATTATAACAAAACCTTTGCATTTACTGACTTTGAACTCGAAAGAAGTCCGACGACCTACGAGTTTTCTTCTATTGATATGACTGTTAAAAGAAGAATTGCGAAAGAAGCTGATTATTTTACCTTAATGGATTTTTCTGCCAAATGGGATCCAATTCCAACGATGTTATGTCAAAATCATACGGCTTTAGTAAAAGGATTCATGGGGCAAACCACTAGTTTTGATCGTTCTCAGATTAAGCCTTCGGTATTAATTTTAGGAGAAAATAGAACTAATGGCGAAGGTCGTTATATTCATGGAATCAAAGGAAAAGGTTTTTTTACTTTTTATGGAGGACATGATCCGGAAGATTATCAGCATCGAGTAGGAGATCCGAAAACGGAATTGGAATTGCATCCAAATTCTGCGGGATATCGCTTAATTTTGAACAATATTTTATTTCCGGCGGCTAAAAAGAAAAAGCAGAAAACGTGATTTTTTTAGTTTATGAGTTGGATAGTTTAGCTGTTTATAAAGTTACTTTAATCCATTTTTAAAAATCAATGTGTGATGATAGAAAAATTTGAACAATTTAAGATTTCAACTCCAAATGCGATACAAGGTGGCACAGCTACCGATGATTTGGCGAAATGGCGAAAAAACTAATTGCCGATTTTTGATTTTAGAATTACTTAATTTTGAATACTTAATTTTGAATACTTAATTTTGAATACTGAATACTGAATACTGAATACTGAATACTGAACACTGAACACTGAACACTGAATACCGAAGTTTCAGCTAAAAAACGTCTTGCGTCTTGATTCTATACTCTTTGATCTTTTTAGTTTTGAATACTGAATACTGAATACTGAAGTTTCAAATAATAACCATCTTGCGTCTTGATTAAATACTCTTTGATCTTTTTAGTTTTGAATACTGAATACTGAATACTGAACACTGAACACTCAATACTCAATACTCAATACTCAATACTGAACACTGAATACTGAAGTTTCAAATAGGTCTTTTTAGTTTCAAATTTTGAACCTTGTTCTATTCCGCGTTAGTGATAGCAACGGCATCCTTTTTGGGACATTGAGCGGAGCCGAAATGAACCGAAAAGATATAGTGGATAGCACGGTAAAACGCCCAAATAAAATTTTAAAACAAAAAAATCCGACTCGTGAAAGTCGGATTTTTTTATAAGCGAAATATTATATTATTATTTGACGATTTATTTTACTTTATCAACAATTGCTTTGAAAGCTTCTGGATGGTTCATGGCTAAATCAGCTAAAACCTTACGGTTTAGCTCGATATCATTAGCTTTCACTTTCCCCATAAACTTAGAATAAGACAATCCGTTTAAACGAGCACCCGCATTGATACGAGTAATCCATAATGCACGGAATGATCTTTTCTTGTTTCTACGGTCTCTATAGGCATAGCCCATAGCTTTGTCAACCGCATTTTTTGCAACTGTCCAAACGTTTTTACGTCTTCCAAAGTAACCTTTGGCTTGTTTTAATACCTTTTTTCTTCGGGCTCTACGAGCAACCGCGTTTACTGATCTTGGCATACTTTTACATGTGTTTTTGTAGTAGGCGATTCATTAATTCTGAATTATTAATTCTAAATTTTGAATTCTTTAATTGCCTAACTCCAGGGTTTATAAATTGTTTTTAACCGAAAGAACGGATTACTTTAAACGTAATTGTTCTTTAATACTGTTAACGTCACTTTCGTGTACTAACGTACTGTGTGTTAACTTCAGCTTACGCTTCTTAGACTTCTTTGTTAAGATGTGGCTTTTGAAGGCGTGCTTTCTTTTAATTTTACCAGAACCTGTAAGCTTAAAACGCTTTTTAGCACTGGATTTAGTTTTCATTTTAGGCATAATTCCTAAGTTATTTAAAATACTTCGCTTATTATTTTTATTTCTTTTTTGGAGCTATGAACATAATCATACGCTTCCCTTCTAGTTTTGGCATTTGCTCCACTTTTCCGAATTCTTCGAGTTCTTGCGCTAGTTTTAGCAACAAAATTTGACCTTGATCTTTGTAGATAATGGAACGTCCTTTGAAGAAAACATACGCTTTTAGTTTAGATCCTTCTTTGAGGAACTTTTCGGCATGTTTCTTTTTAAACTCATAATCATGATCATCTGTTTGTGGTCCAAAACGAATCTCCTTAACAGTTACTTTCGTTGCCTTAGATTTTAACGTTTTGTCTCGTTTCTTTTGTTCGTAAAGGAATTTTTTATAATCCATTACTTTACAAACAGGAGGAACAGCTTTAGGAGAAATTTCAACTAAATCTAACTCTTGTTCTTCTGCTATGGCAAGCGCTTTCCTTGTTGGATAAACACCTATTTCTACATTCTCTCCTACAAGACGTACTTCAGGAGCAATGATTTTTCTGTTAATTCGGTGTAGATCTACCTTTTCCTCTCGTCTAGGAGCTCTACTTCTTTTTCTTCGTATTGCTATGGTTCTATAATTTTAGGTTAAACATTAAATGGCTTCAAACTATTATCTATTTCTTTTTTCACCATTTCCGCAAAGGCTTCCATGGATAAAGTTCCAATGTCGCCAACTCCGTGTCTTCGTACAGAAACTGTGCCGTCTTTCTCTTCTTGCTCGCCAATGATAAGCATAAAAGGTACTTTGCTCATTTCTGCTTCACGGATTTTCTTCCCGACAGTCTCGTTTCGATTGTCGATTTGGGCGCGAATTTCGTGATTTTCTAACAAATTTAAAACTTTTTTCCCGTAATTCTCATATTTTTCACTAACAGGCAACAGAATTGCTTGCTCTGTCATGAGCCATAATGGGAAATTTCCGCCTGTATGTTCTAATAAAATAGCGATGAATCGTTCCATACTTCCAAATGGAGCACGGTGAATCATTACAGGTCTATGTAATTCATTATCACTTCCTTTATAGGTCAATTCAAAACGTTCTGGTAAGTTGTAATCTACCTGAATGGTTCCCAATTGCCAACTTCTTCCGAGGGCATCTTTTACCATGAAATCCAGCTTAGGTCCGTAAAAGGCAGCTTCGCCATATTCTATGACATAATTAAGATTTTTCTCATTTGCCGCATTGATGATCGCTTTTTCAGCTTTTTCCCAATTTTCATCAGAACCAATATACTTTTCTGGCTTTTCCGGATCGCGTAACGAAACTTGAGCTGTAAAGTTTTCAAATCCTAACGAACCAAAAACATACATAACTAAGTCAATCACACTTTTGAATTCTTCATCCAATTGATCTGGCGTGCAGAAAATATGTGCATCATCTTGTGTAAATCCACGAACACGTGTCAATCCATGTAATTCTCCACTTTGTTCATAGCGGTAAACCGTTCCGAATTCAGCAAAACGCTTTGGTAAATCTTTATAGCTCCAAGGTTTTGTATTATAAATTTCGCAGTGATGCGGGCAATTCATAGGTTTCAACAAAAACTCTTCTCCTTCTTTTGGTGTTCCAATAGCTTGAAAACTATCAGCCCCGTATTTTTCGTAATGACCTGAAGTAATATACAACTCTTTCTGTCCAATATGTGGCGTAATCACCATTTCGTAACCAGCTTTCTGTTGTGCTTTTTTCAAGAAATTTTCTAGTTGAGCACGCAACGCAGTTCCTTTTGGCAACCACAATGGCAATCCTTGACCTACTTTTTGTGAAAACGCAAACAACTCTAACTCTTTACCAAGTTTTCTATGATCGCGTTTCTTTGCTTCTTCCAATAACTCTAAATACGCAGTCAAATCTTTTTGTTTAGGGAAAGAAGTTCCGTAAATACGTGTCAACTGTTTATTATTCTCGTCACCTTTATAATAAGCTCCCGCAACGCTCATAATTTTTACAGCTTTCACAATACCTGTATTTGGTATATGTCCACCACGACATAAATCGGTAAACGTATCATGATCACAAAAAGTAATTGTTCCGTCTTCTAAGCCTTCAACAAGTTCTACTTTATAATCGTTTTTACCTTTATAATAGTTTAAAGCTTCCTCTTTTGTTGCCGAGCGCATTTTAAAATCGTGCTTTCCTCGTGCAATTTCGAGCATCTTATCTTCAATCGTCTTAAAATCTTTATCTGTAATGGTGGTTTCACCCATATCAACATCATAATAAAAACCGTTGTCTACTGCTGGACCAACCCATAACTTAGCATTTGGGTACAATTCCAAAATAGCTTGAGCTAAAATGTGTGCGGAAGAATGCCAAAAAGCTTTCTTTCCTTCGTCGTCATTCCAAGTATACAAAACAAGTGCTCCATCTTCCGTAAGTGGAGTGGTGGTTTCTACAATCACATGATTAAACTTTGCAGAAATAACATTTCGTGCAAAACCTTCACTAATGTTCTTCGCAACCTCCATGGGAGTTACGCCTGAATTAAATTCTCTAACCGAGCCGTCTGGCAATGTAATTTTTATCATACAAAAATAAAATAGTAAGCTTGCAAAGATAGCACGAACCAAAAAGCTGTACAATATATATGTACACTATCTTTAAAAAAACTTGGAATACAATAACCAGAAGCACACTAACGAATAAATTAACAAAGGACAAAGTCCACAAAACTTTTCGAAACACAGCTACTGAGCTTATCGAAGTGCGGTTACTGAGCCTGTTCCTGTAAAAAGTTTGAAAAACACGCTGTTTGCAAAACTAGGTCATATCTATGCAAAAAGGTACTTTAAATAGATGCTTTTTTATTTTAGATTGATGAAGGTCATTTAGTAGCGTTTCATTAATATTTCCAATCAACATGTCTAAATGGTAATTTGTTGAGTTCTTCTCTATAAAATCGCCATTTGGGCATGAATTTGTTCATGTAGTCTACAAATATTTCGTTGTGACTACGTTCTAATAAATGGACTAATTCGTGAACGATAATAAACTCAATACATTCCAAGGGCTTTTTAGCGAGTTCTAAATTGAGCCATATTCTTTTGGCTTTGGTATTACACGTTCCCCATTTGGTGCGCATTTTTTTAATTCCAAATTCATTGGATTGCACACCAATCACTTTTTCCCATTTTGCGATCAGTTTTGGTAGTATTATTTTTAATTCTGCACGATACCATTCTTCTATCAGTTCTTTTCTTTTTACTTCGGAAGTATTCGGTCTTACATATAATTCAATAGTCGCGTGTGTTAATATAACTTTGGGCGGATGATTTTGTTCTATGACTTTTAATAAATAGCGTTTCCCTAAAAAGTAATGACTTTCCTTGGTAAGATATTCACGAGGCGTTTCTCTTTCTTGATTTTCAAAAATGTTCTGTTGCTTTTTAATCCACTTTAATTTATGCAATGCAAATACCCGAATGGTGTCTAAATCCATTCGGTTTGGAGCAGAAATACGAACAGCACCATTTGGCGGATATACGCTCAAATGAATGTTTTTGATATCCTTTTGTTCTACTTCTATTTGTATACTACCTAATTGAATGGTTTGCATTAGTATTCTGTTTGTTCTCTTATGATGTTAAAAATTGCCTCTACTTTATTTTCCATTCCGTAAGGTTCGGGTGGTTCATTTGCAATGTCGATTCCTGAATCTACTGCATACAAAGCCAATTGCTTATAAATTTCCGCTTTTATCTCTCTTTCTTTGGGTAAATTTCCTCTCCAACCATCTCTTTTTACACTTTTTACGGCGTTATCAATTTGCATTGCTAGTGCTTCATTGTTGTCTAAATTATTGTATAAAGCTCGTTGCGCACTAGTCACTAATGTTTCGGGCGTTTCTTCACTCTTGCCTTCATTTACTTTTTTAATCAATTCCGCAATTTTTTCTAAATATTCGGCGTAGCTAATAGCATTTGCTTTGCGTTGTTTAATGATTTCAGCTAAGAGTTTAGACATTTCTTCAAAGAAAGCAGGGTCAATTAAATGTTCTTTGATGATTTTTTTACGAACATTATTTTCTATCGTTTCTGCAATAGCACCTTGATTGGATTTAATTCCGTCTGGCATAGAATTGATGGCATCTGCAATACCCGATTTTACAATGATATCCAATAAAGTCATACCTGCAAAAGGGGAAATGATTTCAGGCTCATCTGCTTGAATGTACGTATCAATTAAATGACGCATATCGGCTTCATAGGTTTTTAGGTCTAAGGTTTCGCCACTTGCTTGTTTTATTTCTTCCCGCAATTTTAAGTAATGATCTACTTCTTTTTTGATGCTATTAATTTCACGTTCCGTATAACCTGCTTCTTCCATGTCATCCAAAATAGTTGCATAGGCACGAATTAAGGAAACTGTTTTTTTGTACAAGGCAGTACGTTGTGCTTCTCTTGCTTTTAGTTCGGCTTCAATTTCTGTATTTCCACAAAAATACTGAATGTGCGCTAAGGTGTCTTTTGGTGGGGCAACAGGTTCGCACAATATATGTATTTCTTCTAACGCATCGTCTAAACGTTGTTTTCCAATGGTTAAACGGTCATGAAGCAAAATATCAATGTCTTTGGCTTCAAAATCATCATAATCTAAATCCGTTGTGTACACCGCAACCGCATTTTCAACCTTTTTAAATAAGTCTTTGTAATCTACAATGTACCCAAATTGTTTGTCGTCCGTATCTAATCTGTTGACTCTACAAATTGCCTGAAATAACCCATGATCTTGCATGCTTTTATCGATATATAAAAAGGTACAACTTGGTGCGTCAAAACCTGTTAATAATTTACTTACTACGATAAGAAGTTGCATGTTTGCAGGTTCGTCAGTAAACTTTGCTTTTGCCCAATCTTCGTATTGTTCGGTAGTTTTTGAGCCTAATAGTTCTGTATATAAATTATACATAAACTCTTTTTCGGTATCCGTACTTGCGCCGGTATCTTCCGTGGTAATATGCTTTGTTTGTGGACTGTATGAGGTAACAATTGCACAGGTATTTTTTAAGGGTGTTTTTAAAAATAATTCATAATATTTACAGGCTTCATAAATGGAACTTGCCACTAAAATAGCATTTCCCATTTGAGTTTTGAGCCTTGGTTTTCTTCTGAAATCTAAAAGAATATCATTGACTACTTTTTCCATGCGAGAACGACTGCTCAGTACTTTTTGCATGGTTCCCCATTTTTGTTTGAGTTCTGATTTTTGAAAATCGTTTAAGTCTTCTGTAACCAAATGAAACCATTCATCAATATTTTTATAAGATGTTATTCGTTGGTCAATATCTCTGGCTTCATAGACCAAATCTAAGATCACGCCATCTGCTACACCTTCATTAAATTTGTAGGTATGGATGTATTTCCCAAAAATTTCCAAACTGGTTTGTTTGTCTTTTTTTAGCAAAGGTGTTCCTGTAAAACCAATAAAAACGGCATTGGGTAAAATGGCTTTCATGGTGCGATGCAAACGACCACTTTGCGTACGATGACATTCATCTACAAAGACAAATAGTTCGCCTACGGTTTGTGATGGCTGATTTTCTATTTCTTTGATAAACTGATTAAAATTACCCGCATCTTTTTTACCAAATTTATGCACTAACGAACATAGTAATCGTGGCTTTGCCTGACTCAGTTGTTGCATGAGATCTCTACCGCTTTTGGTACGATAAATTTTTTCGTCCGTAGCTTTAAATACACGTTCTATTTGTTTGTCCAGCTCATCACGATCTGTTAATATCGCAACTCTGGCATTGGCATTATTTTCCAAAATCCATTTGGCTAAATAGACCATCGTGATACTTTTGCCACTTCCTTGCGTATGCCATATTATTCCGCCTTCGTATCTGTGGACGTGTTTTTGGGCTTCTTTTACGCCAAAATATTGATGTACTCTGGGTAGTTTTTTAACGCCGCCATCAAACACAATAAAGTTATAGATGATTTCTAAAAAGCGTTGTTTGTCACACATTTTCAGAAGGTATTTATCTAACAGATTTCTACTCGTATCTGTAATATCTTCTTTCCATTTTAGATACCATTTTTCAGGTGTTTTAATCGCTCCATAGCGTAAGCCTTCTGTGTCATTACCAGCAAAAAGATATTGAACCGTAGCAAAGAAAGGTTGTATAAAACGGTCTTGTTGGTTGGTAATGTTTTGACGAATGCCATTATTGATAGTTACCGTACTTCTTTTTAATTCTAAAACGCCTAAAGCAATTCCATTTACATAAATAACGATATCGGGGCGTTTGGTTTTGTTGCCTTTGATGGTGACTTCTTCCGCAATGGCAAAATCATTATTTTCAACGTTTTTCCAGTCTATAAAATGAACTTTTTCGGTATTTTTACCAACTTCGGTTTTGATATCTGCGCCATAACGCAGTAATTCATATACATTTTTATTGGTCGTATAGAGACTGTCACTAAAATTTGTAGCCGTTGTTTTGAGTTCGTAAATAGCTTTGGTTATTTGAGCTTTGTTATATCCCTTTTTAAGTAAATACGTAGTGAGATATGCTTCTTCAATATTGCTGTTTTCTCTGTTTTCTTCCCAATTTCCCAAATAGGCATAGCCCAATTCGTCTTGAAATAGTTTGACAACTCTGTTTTGCGTGATGCGTTCTATACTGCCTACTTTAGTCATACCAACCGTATTTTACCCGTTAATAAATTTTGCATCAACCCCTGTTTTAGTACTTTATATTTTTCCAGTTTTTCTTCTAATTGGGCAATTTCTGCGTCCATATCGGAGAGAATGGTGGCGATTTGGGTTTGTTCTTCAATGCTTGGTAATTTAATTGAAACTTTGCCTAAAGAACCTCTTGAAATTCTTTTGTGTGTTGTGCCGCCAACGCTTTCATAAACTTGTTTAAACCATTTAGAAGTTGAAAAAAAATTCATTAAAAAAACACGATTTGCAACTTCTGATCTTGGTCTGAAAATCGTAACATCAACAGAAGTGACTATTTTATCATAGGGAAGTTTTGGTAATACACAAGCTCTTCCTGCTGGTTCAGCCAATCGACATATCAATAAATCTCCTTCTTGTAAAGGTTTACACTTTAACTTTTCAAATGATGATTCATATATAAATTTCTTATTTTCTTTCTCAACATATTTACCTACACCAATATTTCCAGTTTGAATAAGTCTAACCCCATCCGAAGTGATATGTTCTGATTCAATCCAATCTCCATCATCGAAAAATTGTTTTTTTGAATCAGCCAATTCTAATAGGTTTTTAGTTATCCAATCGTCTTTAGGCGTCAACAACTGTTGCATCGCACCTTGTTTGATGGCTCTTTTTTTAATGAGTTTTTGTGTGATGGTTTGTATCAAAGTATCGGTATCGCTTAGTACTTGGGCGATGGCTTTTTGTTCTGGAAGTGGTGGAAGTGGGATTTGAATTTTTTTTAATTCTGGAAGAGATAATCCCATTACGGTACTACCACTTCCTAATTCTTCGATATTTTTGGAATTAAACTCAAACCAGCAATATAGAAAATCAGTAGTTATATTGTTTTTTGTGTAAATAGCTTTTAAATCTTGATTTATAGAAACATCAACGTCATAAATAACAGCTTTTCCTAAAGCCATCCTTGTTGAAGTAATTAATGTACCCTTTTTTATGAGATTTGAAGAACTACTTTTTAATCCCTTGAGAGTTATATATTCTTGAGTTGATGATGGATTGAAAGTTGCAAAATCTTTTACAGTAACCCAAGGTATTTCACTTCCCCAATATTCAGAATTAGAGCGACTTGGAGTGCCTCCACCAATAATTTTTTTTGAAATATCACCAAATCTAACTAGTTCCCAATCCTCCGGAATCAACCCAATTTCTGTCTGTTTATAGTTAGTTTTCGTTAGTTGTTCACTCATTTCTTAATTTTTTAATTAAGGTGTTTACGAATCTTACGATTTCCATACAAATCCCATTTTTTGTAAATGCGCGTTTACCTTGGTTTCGGCTTCGCTTAGCCTATCATCTATTTCTGAAAGTGTTTCTTCATAGCGTTCTGCGAGTTCTTTCACGCGGTTGGTTAAGCGTTGGCTTATATGGTCTATTTCGTCTTTGATGGTGTTTTCTAGGCTGTGCATCCATTTATCATCTACTACTAAAACCTTGATTTCATCTTCGGTCAACGTTGGGTATTTGGCATACAGTTTTGCGTCTAAATCAGCTTCGGCTTCTTTTATTTTTTTATTGGTAGCGGTTTGTTTGTCTACGAGCGTGATGTAGTGTTTTAGGATTTTGACTTCGAGAGCCTCAGCCTTCGAACTTGTTTTTTTTAGTTCTTTAATTCGGGCGTTTACGGATGCTTTGTTTACCTTTTCAAGTGCGGCAAAATAGCCATCTTCGCCATCCTGTGCGGAGCTTGTCGAAGTATGTTCTTCTTCTAGTTCGGCAAGTTCAGTCGCCAACGCTTCTTTTTCAGCCTGTAAATTTTCTAGCGCTTCTTTTTCGGTTTTAAAATAACGGTTCATCACCAAATCTTTAGGAATCAAATCGCAGGTCCAACCTTTATCTACTTTCTTCTTAGCTTTATTTTCTACGAGGATTCTGTACGTTTCCGCTTTCCAACCATCTTGGGTAATCAGATAGGTATCATCTTGCATCACTTCAAACCAATAACTCATCAAATGTTGGTACATATCATACGGATCTATCAATGCTTTGTGTTGATATTGCATTAATAAATTTTCAGATAAGTGATGAATCAATTCTTTTGGATTAAAACCTTGGGTCAACGCTTTTAAGGTATGCGTCGTTTCTGTTTTCCATTCGGTAAATAAGGTATCCATGTGCGTACTAAATGCCACAAACTCTGGATACTCAAAAATGGTGGTTTTAATTTCGTCTTTAGACACTTTTAAACTACTGTAATTGGGTCTTTTACTCGATTGAAACAACGCGTCTTTTACAGTTGGATACACGTCCCAAAAGCGTTGTAACGCATTGATATCAGCTGTTGGAATGCCGCCTACCAAATGGGCTTCTATGTCTTGTATATCTTCCGTTTCTTGACTTTCTATGTATCGTGGAATGTTGAGGTTGAACTCATTGGCTTCAATAGCTGTGACGGACACCATTTTACTGAAACCTGCAATTTCCTCTTGTTGGTTAAACACATCGGCAATTTTATGAATGTCCTTTTCTTGCAAACGGTTTTTATTTCCGTCTTTGATAAAACCTTTTCCGGCATCGATCATAAAAATCCCTTTTCGGTTTTGAGCATTTTCTTTATCGATGAGAATAATACACGCAGGAATTCCTGTACCGTAAAATAGGTTAGCAGGCAAGCCAATGATGCCTTTTATGTAGCCTTTTTTAATTAAGTTGGTTCGGATTTCTGCTTCTGCATTTCCTCTAAACAAAACCCCATGCGGTAGAATGATCGCGCCTTTTCCGTTGCGTTTTAAAGAACGTACAATGTGAAGTAAAAACGCATAATCGCCATTCTTTTCAGGTGGAATGCCAAAATCTTGAAACCGATTGTAGGGATGATCTTCAGGAAGGTTTAATCCGTTACTCCAACGTTTGTCGCTAAATGGCGGATTGGCAACGACATAGTCAAAGGTTTTTAAATTATCGTTGTCTTTGTTATGAAATAAAGGATTTGCTAAAGTATTTCCTTGTTTGATGAGTGCCGTTGGTTCGTTGTGTAAAATCATATTCATACGCGCCAAACCAGACGTTGCCGCATCTTTTTCCTGACCGTATAAGGTAACTTTCCCATTAGCGACATCACTAATTTTTAATAACAAAGAACCCGAACCACACGCAGGATCGTACACGGTGGTTTCTGCCGTAGTTTCTTCTTTATCAATCCCGATGATTTTTGCCATAATTCGGCTCACTTCGGCAGGTGTATAAAATTGTCCTTTGCTTTTTCCGCTTTCCGTAGCAAAATGACGCATTAAATATTCGTACGCATCGCCCAGAATATCATCGCCTTCTGCTTTGTTTTTACTAAAATCAAGACTTGGATTTTCAAAAATTGCGATTAGGTTGGTCAATCGATCTACCATTTCTTTTCCGCTACCAAGTTTGGTAACATCATTAAAATCGGGCATATCCGATAACTGATTGGCTTCTGCAATAGGACTGATAATCTTTTTATTAATTTGATCTCCTATGTCGGTGCTGCCTTTTAGGGCAACCATATCTTGAAAACTTGCGCCGTGCGGAATGGTAATGGGAGCGTAGGGCAGACCCGCCCATTTGTCACTAATATACTTTATAAAAAGCATCACCAATACATAATCTTTATATTGACTTGCGTCCATTCCGCCTCTTAATTCGTCACAACTTGCCCATAATGAGCTGTATAACTCTGATTTTTTTATTGCCATGCTGACTTAATCCCTTTGATGGTTTGTTTATAGTTTACCAAGCCTTAAAAATAGCATATAAAATTGACAATAGGTAAAGGTTTTCCGTAATTCCATGGAACTAGAATTTGAACGGATAGTTCTCAATGTAATATGCCAAATAATTTTTGAAGCACTATTAACTTTTCATTTCGACTCCGCTCAATGCGGCGCACTTTCAACTTCACTTTCAAAGGATTTTCAGCTTTTACTATCTGCATTGCGCTTGTCGCAGGTCTGCATGAACGTTTCAAATATATCGGAAAGCTTGCCGCAGCACTGCGAGACGCTTCTGAAGTTGAACGAAAGCTTGCTGCAGGTCTGCGAGACGCTTCTGAAGTTGAACGAAAGCTTGCTGCACGTCCGCGAGAACAATTCCCCCGTGGGGGAAGCTTGCCGCACGTGAGCGAGAACAATTGCGCAGTTCAACGGAGGTTAAGGATTCTATAGGTTTTCATCCTTCGACAAGTTTACCTTGAGTAGAGTCGAAAGGCTCAGGACAGGCTCAGTTAAATGCCAAATACTTTCAGTTTCAACTTCAATTTCAGCTTAAAATCCCCGCGCGCCAGCTGGCTACTTTGCTAAAAGCTGTCTGAAATGCTTTAGAAGGCGTCATTCTGAACTTGATTCAGAATCTCATCATACTGATGTAGAATGATGATGAGAAACCGAATCAAGTTCGGTTTGACGGAATTTCGACTTTTAGGATAGTCTCTGTACGCTCTTCCCAACGTTACATGCCAAGTACTTTCAGTTTCAACTTCAATTTCAAATTCAGCTTAAAATGCCCACGCGCCAGCTGGCTACTTCGCTAAATAGGTCTACAAGACCTATTTTTAACGCTCGTCCCCAACGTTAAATGCCAAGTGCTTCATAAACTACTTTTTAGATCTGATGCAAGATGCGCTTAAAGGTTTTCACGGCGTTAAATGCCAAGTACTTCATAAACAGAAAATGATCGACAATAAAGATTTCCCCTATGTTTTCACGGCGTTAAATGCCAAGTACTTCCAAAACCTGGTTTCCATCTAAAGCAACGATCCTACCAGAACGTTTTCACGGCGTTAAATACCAAGTATTTCCAAAACCCGTACTTTTTGTAAACTCAATAAAATCAATACTTCCCAAGGATTTTAACATTTCTGTTTTGCCCATATTATGCAAAGGTTCAAATTTCAAAGATCGTTTTTCCTTTTTATTTCAACTTCAACTTCAACTTCAATTTCAAATTCAGCTTAAAATCCCCGCGCGCCAGCTGGCTACTTCGCTAAAAAGGTATACCATACCTTTTTTTAACGCTCGTCCCCAACGTTAAATGCCAAGTACTTCATAAACAAAAAAAACAGCATGAGTCGAATTTCAAAAAGGTTTTCACGGCGTTAAATGCCAAGTACTTTCAGTTTTAACTTCAATTTCAGCTTCAGCTTAAAATGCCCGCGCGCCAGCTGGCTACTTCGCTAAAAAGGTATACCATACCTTTTTTTAACGCTCGTCCCTGACGTTAAATGCCAAGTACTTCATAAACATTAGCGAAGAGGTAGAAGAGGCTGTTAAAATGTTGTTTTCACGGCGTTAAATGCCAAGTACTTCATAAACCCGTACTTTTCTTAATCTCAACAATATCAGTACTTCCCAAGGGTTTTTACATTAGATTCCCGCGTAGGCGGGAACTGCGTTTTGCATCATAGTATGCAAAGGTTCAAATTTCAAAGATCGTTTTTTCTTTTTCTTTTTATTTCAACTTCAACTTCAATTTCAGCTTCGGTTTAAAAATGCCCGCGCGCCAGCTGGCTACTTCGCTAAAAAGGTATACCATACCTTTTTTTAACGCTCGTCCCTGACGTTAAATGCCAAGTACTTCCAAAACCAGAGTGTAAATTCGGAATTCTGCAAACGGCATATGTTTTCACGGCGTTAAATGCCAAGTACTTCATAAACCCTGTGTAAATTTTGTTCAAGCATTACTGGAAGAGTTTTCACGGCGTTAAATGCCAAGTACTTCATAAACAAGGAGAATAAAAAAAATCAAAATACGTAACGAGTTTTCACGGCGTTAAATGCCAAGTACTTCATAAACCCGTACTTTTCTTAATCTCAACAATATCAGTACCTTCCAAGGATTTTTATATTTCCATTTTGCCCATATTATGCAAAGGTTCAAATTTCAAAGATCGTTTTTTATTTTTTTTCAACTTCAATTTCAGCTTAAAATGCCAGTGCGCCAGCTGGCTACTTCGCTAAAAGTTGCCTGAAAAGTTTTAGAAGGCGTCATTCTGAACTTGATTCAGAATCTCATCATACTGATATACAATGATGGTGAGAAACCGAATCAAGTTCGGTTTGACGGAATTTCGACTTTTAGGATAGTCTCTGAACGCTCTTCCCAACGTTACATGCCAAGTACTTTCAGTTTCAACTTCAATTTCAAATTCAGCTTAAAATGCCCGCGCGCCAGCTGGCTACTTCGCTAAAAAGGTATACCATACCTTTTTGTAACGCTCGTCCCCAACGTTAAATGCCAAGTACTTCATAAACTAGCTGGAAGCCTGGTGAATATCACCAAACAAGAATGTTTTCACGGCGTTAAATGCCAAGTACTTCCAAAACTCTATTGATGCGATTGTCGCAATAATCTGTAAATGTTTTCACGGCGTTAAATGCCAAGTACTTCCAAAACCCGTACTTTTTGTAATCTCAATAAAATCAATACTTCCCAAGGATTTTAACATTTCTGTTTTGCCCATATTATGCAAAGGTTCAAATTTCAAAGATCGTTTTTTATTTTTATTTCAACTTCGATTTCAGCTTAAAATGCCCACGCGTCAGCTGGCTACTTCGCTAAAAGTTGCCTGAAAAGTTTTAGAAGGCGTCATTCTGAACTTGATTCAGAATCTCATCATACTGATGTACAATGATGGTGAGAAACCGAATCAAGTTCGGTTTGACGGAATTTCGACTTTTAGGATAGTCTCTGTACGCTCGTTCTCAACGTTACATGCCAAGTACTTTTCAAATTCACTTTCAAATTCAGTTTCGATTTCAATTTCAGCTTCAATTTCAAATTCAGCTTAAAATGCCCACGCGCCAGCTGGCTACTTCGCTAAAAGCTGTCTGAAATGCTTTAGAAGGCGTCATTCTGAACTTGATTCAGAATCTCATCATACTGATGTACAATGATGGTGAGAAACCGAATCAAGTTCGGTTTGACGGAATTTCGACTTTTAGGATAGTTTTTGTACGCTCGTTCTCAACGTTAAATGCCAAGTACTTTCAATTTCAGCTTCAATTTCAATTTCAGCTTAAAATCCCCGCGCGCCAGCTGGCTACTTCGCTAAAAAGGTATACCATACCTTTTTTTAACGCTTGTCCCCAATGTTAAATGCCAAGTACTTCATAAACTAAAACAAAAACAAATTATAAATCTTTAAAACACGTTTTCACGGCGTTAAATGCCAAGTACTTCATAAACCCGTACTTTTCTTAATCTCAAAAATATCAGTACCTTCCAAGGATTTTTATATTAGATTCCTGCGTAGGCGGGAACTGCGTTTTGCATCATAGTATGCAAAGGTTCAAATTTCAAAGATCGTTTTTTCTTTTTATTTCAACTTCAACTTTAACTTCAATTTCAGCTTCAGCTTAAAAATGCCCACGCGCCAGCTGGCTACTTCGCTAAATAGGTCTACAAGACCTATTTTTTACGCTCGTTCCCAACGTTAAATGCCAAGTACTTTTCAGTTTCAACTTCAATTTCAATTTCAGCTTAAAATGCCCGCGAGCCAGCTGGCTACTTCGCTAAAAAGGTCTACAAGACCTTTTTTTAACGCTCGCCCCCAACGTTAAATGCCAAGTACTTTCAAAACCCGTACTTTTTGTAAACTCAACAAAATCAATACTTCCCAAGGATTTTAACATTAGATTCCTGCCGTAGTTTATCTTGAACGGAGTTGAAAGGCAGGAACTAGATTTCAAAGATCGTTTTTTCTTTTTTATTTCAGTTTCAACTTCAATTTCAACTTCAACTTCAATTTCTGCTACTACTTTGATTTTACAATTGCAATAAAGTGATACTTTAAAATGTATGCAATACCGTGAGAAAGGTATATTTAGAAACTTCGTTTTATTACTTTTTTAAAACTACCTTCATCAAGGTATGTTTTTGCTTGTTGTTTCCGCATAGTTTTGAAACATCCTAAAATTATTCATTTTACTAAAACTTAAAATTCAAAAACAATGGGAACAGCACACAAGCAAACATTTTACACAAGAGGAACGTATAGTACTCAAAACAATGAAATTAAAATGTATACAGATATTCCAGAAGTTACCTTGTCGGAATCTGGTAATGATTACACTTTAAAACTCAAAAATTGTTATGACATTTCTACAAAGACAATTCCATGTATATTAGTTGTATACAGTCACGGACATCCAACGGATCGCAGTAAATTGGAAGCAGAGAATACTGTATGGGATGAAAATATACTTCCTCTAAATTCAGTTTTTGAAAACACAGAATTTCCCTTAAAAAAGATATTTGTCATCACATTACATGATGAGGATTTTCAAGAATGGCATACAGAAATCTATCGTTTTTATGTGCAACATCACGTATCATTCAATGCAGATACCGATAAATTTATCTATGATTTGGAAATACTTCAACACTTTATTGCTGGAAAGCCAATACAAATTCAAGTAAATGAAGAACCAAAAACTGCTGGTGGTGGTGTGATAGATCCCATAATAATGTCGTAAATTACTACATCAAAATTAAAACCATGAAATACCTACTTTTGTTATACTGCTTATTCTTGTCTAAGTACGCTTTTGCGCAAGTAACCCGATTAGATTCTCTGTTAACCAATAAACAATACACAAATGTTGAACGAGAACTAAATGAACTACTTGCCTTCCATAATGATAGTACTTACTATTGGTATTACTATGGAAAACTGTATAACGATCAGCGCAATTTTAAAAAAGCTTTTTTAACCTTAAAAAAAGTAGATACCACAGCACTCAATTCACACTACAAAGCTTGGTATTATTATGTGCTTGGAGATGTCTATCGCTATAACAATCAAGAAGAAAAAGCCTATCAATTAAAACTGAAAGCGCAAAAATTATTTGAGGCTTCTGGAAATGAAAAAATGGCGAATGAAGTCAATTACGATTTGTATTACACCTTAAGTTCTCAAGAATTTCTGAACTATGATGGCAATTATTATGCGAAAGAATACTTTAAAAATGCAGAGAAGCTTCAAGATACGTTACAGTTATTAAAAGCGCATTTGGTTCTAAGTAGATTGGAGGATAGTGAACTAATGGAAGAAGACATAAAGTTCCATCTGCAAAAAGCTACAGAATATATGAATGCAGTCGGAACGATTCCTGCTAAATATAGATTTCATAATTACAAAGCATCCTATTATCAATTTAGAGGAAACGATCTTGAAAAAGCAGCAATGTATGCAGATAGTATGATGAAGTATGCAAAACTCATGAATTCGCCCGATCGTTTACAATCTGCTTTACGAACCAAAGCCTATGGTTTTCAACTTCAAGGGAACTATAACGAAGCGATTGAATTACTGAAAGAAGCTGAAAAATTACCCATAAAGGAGAACGTTTTTAATAGAAAAAGTGGGCTTTATCACTATCTATCACTAAATCATGAAAGTTTAGGAAATATCGATTCCGCTTTTATGTATTATCAAAAAATGGTTGCGTTCAGAGATAGTGTGAATCTTTCCAAACAAAATACAATGTTAACCTTATTGGAAACGGTAGAATTATCTCAAAAAAATTTGCTATTGGATGCCGAACGAATCAGAGAAAAGAATCGTGCTTTCTTGTTTTTTATAGCATTGATAGCAGTCATCATCATAGGTATTATACTCGTTTTATATTATCGAAGTAAAAAACAGCTCGCTGAAAAAGAAAAAGAGATTGCCGAAAAAGAGAAAGAAATTGAAGCGATTGATGCTCGTAATGAAGAAAAAGACAAGCAACGACAACGGATTGCAGGAGAATTGCATGACAACTTAGGAAGTTTGATTGTGGCAATTCAGCAATGTTTTGAAAACCTCAAAGTCAGCAAAGATCGTTTTCAACAAGAAGAAGAAAATTTACTATCTAAAACAAAAGAACTATTAGATGAAGCCTATCAAAAAGTTCGGAATATGGCGCATACGGAAGAATCAGCGTCTCGCAATGCTGGCTATTGGGTAGACGTTATTAAAGATTTTGCTGCTATTATGAATGAGAGCAAACAATTATCTGTGGAAGTGCAAAGTCATGGAACGGCTAATATTATTGACATCGGTATTGAAAATGACTTGCGTCGAATGACCACAGAACTCATTACCAATGCGATAAAACATTCGCAAGCATCTGAAATTTCGGTAGACATCACAGCGGCTGAGAATTCCTTAACAATCATTGTAGAAGATGATGGAATCGGCTTTGATACAACGCAACTAGAAAAGGATAAAGGATTAGGTTTATACAGCATAGAGAAAAAAGCCGAAGAGTTAAAAGGAAAGCTAACGATAGACTCAGTTATTGGCAAAGGAACCACATTTATAATCGAAATACCACTATGATAAATATTGTAATTGCAGAAGATCACAACAGTCTTATAGACGGAATAGATGTCTTTTTTAGATTTGAAGATGACATTGCTATTGTAGGCAAAGTAAATGATGGAATCGCTTTGTTAGAAATTTTAAAGCACAAAAAAGTAGACATTGTAATTGCCGATATTCGGATGCCAAAAATGAATGGTATTGAGGCAACAAAAGTAATTACAGCAACCTATCCGCATATAAAAGTCATTGCGTTTACCATGTTTGGACAGCGCAGTGCTGTAAATAAAATGACAGCTGCTGGTGCCAAAGGATATCTATTAAAAAACGCAGGCTTACAAACACTTTTAGATGCTATTAGGGCAGTACATGCTGGGAAAGAATACTATGATCCAAACATTACACAAGAAAAAGAAAATTCAGCAACGGACATAAAACAGGAAAAATTACTCACCAAACGTCAAAATCAAATCTTAGAACTTATAGGCGAAGGACTAAGTACGAAAGAAATTGCGGATAAATTTTTCATCAGTGAACATACGGTTTCCACACATCGTAAAAACATGATGGAAAAATTAGACATCAAAGGTAGAGATGCGTTATTGAGTTATGCAATGAGTAAAAAATACGATTTTGAGTAGAGCCTTTTTAAATTGAAGTTGAAAGTGAAGTTGAAGCTGAAATTGAAGTTGAAAACGATCTGTAATAATTTGAACCCTTTGCATACTATGGGCAAAACAGAAATGTTAAAATCCTTGGGAAGTGTTGATTTTATTGAGTTTGAAGAAAGTACGGGTTTGAGAAGTACTTGGCATTTGACGCCGTGAAAACAATTTATCCTTATCAACGGTAGAAACCGATAGGGGTTTGAGAAGTACTTGGCATTTGACGCCGTGAAAACATCAAGATATATACTAATATAAATATCAATATGTGTTTGAGAAGTACTTGGCATTTGACGTTGGGGACGAGCGTAAAAAAAGGTATGGTATACCTTTTTAGTGAAGTAGCCAGCTGGCGCATGGCATTTTTAAATTGAGGTTGAAAGTGAAGTTGAAATTGAAAAAGCACTTGGCATTTAACAAAGCCTGTTTTGAGCCTTTCGACTTCGCTCAAGATAAACTATGTCGAAAGGCAGGAACGAGTCTAAGACTCGAAAATACCTTCAACAAGGTATTGCCATTTTTACAATTCTTAACGTACTTGTCATCAACTAAAAACAAGTATTTATGGAATCAGAAAAACAAGCTTTGGAGAACGGAAACTCTAGACAATCTCCCAAAGATGTATTAGCCAATCTAAAAGCGTATTACAACAATGAAGAAATCTTACGAAGTATAGAACTTCATGTTGACTTTACTAATGATGAAACGTTCTTCAAAAGTCTGCAAACATTTTTAAATGATCATGAAGATAAACATGTAATTAATATGCTTTTCAACTCTTCCATAGATGGAATAGCTGAAGAAATGGATTTATACAAACGCGCCGAACAAGGTATTGTAAAAACTGTAGATCGTCCTGTATTTCTCATCAATAACGATCAAATTGATATTGCCATTACAACATCTTGGGAAAAACACATAGCAGAAAACATAGATACCATTTCTAAAGTGATTCCAGCAGTTGGACGTATAGAAATTGTAGGTGATGATCGTGGAAATTTAATTGGAACAGGTTGGTTACTTAAAAACACTGATATTATTGTCACCAATCGGCATGTGGCAGATAATTTCGCAGTAAATAAAAATGGCAAATTTCTATTCAAACAAGATTGGATGGGCGATACTTACAGTGTTCGGATTGATTTTAAAGAAGAACATACCACCAAAAAACAACTCGAATTTGACATCAAAGAAGTCATCTATTGGGCAAAGGAACGCGATTTAGATATTGCTTTACTTCGAGTAGATCAACAAAATTACAAAGGCGATCAACTGCCAGAGGGTTTAGAACTTTCGTATGAAGTACCAAATCTAAAAGAAGATATTTATGTGATTGGATATCCTTCGTGCAATGATCCTAAAGATGTAAGATTAAAAAACAAACATTTCAATGGAATCAAAGGGATGAAACAATTTGCGCCCGGTGCTTTTTTTAAAACAGGAGTTAGTAAATATATCTATAAACATGATTGTACGACGTGGAAAGGAAATTCAGGTTCTCCTGTAATAGACTTTACATCAGGAAAAGTATTAGGAATTCACTTTGGTGGTATAAAAGAAAATCACATAAGTTTTCTTGAAAACCATGCGGTAAGTGTCTTAGCACTTATGGAAATTTTAGAAGAACTAGACATTTTTTACAATCATTAAATAAAACAACAGAATCAATTTAAAATTAAACTCATGAAAAAAATAATTTTTATCATAACTATTAGTTTCTCGATGTTCTTAATGGCGCAGGACAACAAATCAACTCAGGAAATAGATACAAAAAGTGCAGTTACAGAAACGTATTTACAACTCAAAATAGACAAAGAAGTAAATGCGTTGAATAAAGACATTTTAGACAACCGTGAACGGACACTTGAAAACAAAAACGAAATCAATAATTTATTCATTACCAAACTCAGCACACAAGGATTGCTCATTAGTTTAGTGCTAAGTCTATTAGGATTTTTCAGTTTAGGGTATTACTTAAAAGAATATTTAAAAAGTAAAATCAGCAAAAATGTAGTGTCTTTAGAGTCAGAATGTGATGGCTCAATAGATAAAGTAAGAGAGATTGAAAGAGAAACGCTCTTGCGAATTCAAAATACGGAAATTGAAAATGCCGATTTACGTGCAAAATCTCAAATATTACTTATCAGTGAAACGGCAACACCCATAAATGATACTATTGAACACATATTTGAAAAAAAGACTGCAAAAGTGGCTTTTAACTGTGTACATATTCGCATCAAAGAACTCAGTTTTAAACAAGTAGAAATTGCATTAGCAAACAAAGGGAATCTATTGCCGAGCGATTTTGATATCATGGTTCTAGACAATTGTGATGCAGAAAACCGATTTTGGGAAGGCGATCACTTTAATAAGAATATCATAAACTTTATGGAAAAGTTTCTAAGCAAACAAATAGGCGTATTGTTCTTTTCTGATAATCAGCGAATAAACCCTAATTTATTAGATATGAGAGCTTTGCCGAATAAATTTCTATTAGGTTTTGTCAATTCACATGCACAACTATATAGCAATACCATGAATGTCTTGAAACTTAAAAACTTATATAGCTAACTAAAGAAATTACCAAGTCTAAAAAATCTCCAAAAATGAACCCTTTGCATAATATGGGCAAAACAGAAATGTTAAAATCCTTGGGAAGCACTGTTATTGTTGAGATTAAAAAAGTACGGGTTTTAGAAGTACTTGGCATTTGACGCCGTGAAAACTTTTTGTAAAGGCTTTTAACCTGAGTTCGATTAAAAAGCAACAAGTTGATTTGAATTAATTGTTTGATATTTAATAGACGGTTTTTTAGGTAAAAAGCTATATGCAATAAGACCTGCGATGATATTTGACAAGAAATTCC
>Ga0213866_10000006_pt1 | contig 279313 bp, 273 predicted proteins | sample PICome_11_FD_160079 | JGI IMG/M metagenome (GOLD analysis project Ga0213866, IMG submission 160079) | Coastal seawater microbial communities near Pivers Island, North Carolina, United States - PICO284 | ecosystem: Environmental > Aquatic > Marine > Coastal | place: USA: North Carolina... | reverse complement strand
CTGTATAAGATTAATCTTATCGCTAATAAGTTGCTCCTCAGCAGAGCTTATGTCCTCTTCAGATTAATGCTGATAAATTATAAAATATTTTTGACAAAATCACCAACTATTTTTGACCACATTACCCTTCTTCTAAAAATCCAAAAAGTCTAACAATCTAAGAGCGAAGCGATCTAAAAGCGAAGCGATACCAAGAGCGAAGCGAGTCTAAACCGTAATACTCTGCGGATGTTGAATCCGATTCTCAGGATCGAGTTGTTGTTTGATTGCCTTTAATTCGGGAAGATACTTTCCATAATACGAAGTTTCAAAATCTTTAAAATTGATATCCGGATAATTTCGGTAATGCGCTCGAATTCCATGTTCGTAAAAAGTGTTTTGCACTTCTTGAAATGCGGCTAATCTGCTTGCTTCTTCCGATGGTTTATCCCAATACGATTGCAATTCAGACAAATACGGATAACTTCTATGTGGAAATACCGAACGTTTTTCCAACGAAGCTGAATTGATATTTCCGCCAAGCGTATTCACTTGATAAATTAAGCCCGGTGATGAAATTACTTTCGATATGACCTCATCCATACAGCCTTCAATTTCGGCGAAATCTTTGTATAATCCCGCGCAAGCGTTTTTAAAATAAATAGGATGTTGCACGCCGTAAAAAGTTTGCAATGCTTGCGCTATTGGCTTTTTACTGCCAATCGTAGCTTTATCCGACACTTTTTTGAGCGCAGTGTACATTTCCAACACGCCTTTGTCATCATTTCCATAATTGGTAATGAGGATTGTCAAGGTTTTTCCGTTCAATACAAACGCGGAAAATGCGGTTGTTGGTAAGTTTTTAGAAAGTGAAAACCAGTTTTCCAATAAACTTTTCGCTCTGGAAGTTGTCAATTGATACGCTTTGCAACGAAATGCCTGAAAGAAGTTCGGTGCTTGATAGGTTCTAAATTTCATTTTAGTGACCACACCAAAGTTTCCGTTTCCGCCACCTTTACAAGCTTTTAAAATAGCAGAAGTTCCACTTTCGTGATGTATGTTTCCTTTTCCATCCACTATTGTAATTTCTTCTAAACTATCGCAGGTTAAACCATATTTTCGACTGAAAAAACCATATCCGCCACCTAACGTCAAGCCAGCAATGCCAACTGTTGCACACGAACCTGAAGGTAGAATGCGTTGTTTGGGAAGCATTTCATTGTATAATTCTTTTAAAATACAACCTGTTTCCACTGTTAAACTATGATCGGGATTCCATTGCATCTTTTTCATGGATGAAACATCAATCACTAAGCCGTCATTGGTACTTGAAAATCCTTCAAAGCTATGCCCGCCACTTTTCACCACGACTTTTATATCTTTAAAATTGGCAAATTGCATCGCTGCAACTACGCCTTCTGTGTTGAAACATTGTGCAATATAAGTGGGTGCTTGCTGAATGCGTTTGTTGAAACGAATGGTTAAATTTTGATATTCGGCATCTGCTTTTTGGAAAAGTTGTATGTTTTCAGGTAGCAATTCAGGCATGGTTAAAACTGCTTCTTTTTCAGGAGTTTTTCCGTTTTCCTGTTTTTTATCATCCACACATGAAAAAACCGTATACCCGATTCCACCTAACATAATGAGTTTTGCAAAGTCTCTTCGGTTGTAGTTTGACATTAGCGATATATTTTTCGTTCGTTCAATGCTTTGTGATATTTTGCGGCATTGATCTCATGCTGACGATTGGTTTTGGCAAAGTTAGAATACCCTGAAAAGTCTTCTTTCGCACAGAAAAATATATACTCGTGCTTTTCGTAATTTAAAACGGCATCAATATATTCCACGGAAGGAATGTAAATCGGTCCTGGCGGCAATCCTAGATTTTTATAGGTATTGTATGGAGAATCGAGTTCTTTGTCTTTGTTTAAAATTCGCTTTACGGTAAAATCGCCCATAATCCAAACCAATGTCGGATCGGCATCAAGCGGAATTCCTCTGCGAAGTCTATTCACATATACGCCCGCAATTTTTGGTGCTTCGTCCAATTTAATCGTTTCACAAACCACAATAGAAGCTAAAGTAGAAACTTCCGTTTGCGATAATCCTAATTCTTGAGCTTTGGCTTTGCGTTCGGCAGTCCAAAAACGTTTGTATTCTGTGGCAAGTTTCGCAATTAAATCATCCGCAGAAATATCCCAATATACATTGTACGTATTCGGAATAAACATCGTATTGATAGTTGTGGGCGTAAACCCAAACTGACTTGTGTATTTTTCGTCTGTAATACGTTTTAAGATATCTTCGGGTGTGAGTTCAATAGTAGCCGCAATTTTCTCCGCCAATTCTTTTTTCGTTCGTGCGTTGTTAAACGTGACTTGCGTTTCTTTTTCGCCGTTTCCTTGGCGTAAATCTTCCACAATTTTACTGTACGTCACATTTTTAGGAAATTCATATTTTCCTGAACGTACTGTTGATTGTTTTAAATTTCTATAGTTTGCATATTCTTTAAATGCTGCTTTGTCTTCAATAATTTGCTTTTCTTTTAAAGAATCTAACACTTGCTCAAATGTAGCTCCTGTGGCGATGTAAAACGAAATATCTTCAGTCTGGTTTGAAGTTTTCTTTCCATAGAAATACATTTTTCCTTGCGGATATACAGCTATCAATCCAATAATTACAGATATGATGATGATCAATGCTGCTATTTTTACACTTTTTTTTCTCACTATTTAGTTTCCTTTTTTAAAGAATAATATCAATATCACCTTTTCCTTCACGAATAATTTCGGGTTCAAATCCTGATAAATCAATGATGGTAGAAGCTACATTGTCTCCGTATCCGCCATCGATTACTGCATCTACTAAGTTGCCCCATTTTTCCAAAATCAATTCGGGATCGGTTGTATATTCTATAATATCATCTTCATCATGAATGGAAGTAGATACAATTGGATTTCCCAAAGTTTGCACAATGGTGCGCGCAATATTATTGTCTGGCACACGAATTCCGACCGTTTTTTTCTTTTTGAATGCTTTTGGCAGATTGTTGTTTCCTTCTAAAATAAACGTATACGGACCTGGCAATGCTTTTTTGAGAATTTTGTAGGTTGGCGTGTCTATTTGACGAATGTAATCGCTGATATGACTTAAATCGTTACAAATAAACGAGAAGTTTGCTTTTTCGAGTTTGATGCCTTTAATGCGGGCAATACGTTCCAATGCTTTCGTATTGGTAATATCACAACCCAAACCATAAACGGTATCCGTAGGATAAATCACTAAGCCGCCATTCCGTAAAATATCAACCACTTTCTTGATTTCCTTCGGATTCGGATTTTCGTTATATATTTTGATAAATTCAGCCATACCTTGCTCCTGTTCTTGGATGTAACAAAAGTAATTGATTTTTATCAATAATACACATCGTGAATTGAATCTGTCCTAATGTGTTAAAAAACTAGCTTTCACTTTTACTTAATTTACTGATTTCAAATATTTTAAATGAAATTTACTTTATGTATTTTTAACTTAATAGTAAGATATTTGCATACTTTTTTTTAAGATATTGCGTTTTGTATGATACTTAATGTTAACTCATGAAAAAATTCGTTTACGCTGGTATTTTAAGCCTCTTTATGCTTTTGAATTATTCTTGTAGTCCAGAAGATACCGACTTAAATATCACACCTTCAAACCCTTTTCCTTCTACAGTAACCGCCAGCACGTTGCTTAATGTTTCGTATGGTTCAGACGCACATCAGGTATATGATATTTATTTACCACAGAATAGAACTTTGGCAACCAAAGTGCTGATTTTGGTCCATGGTGGCGGTTGGACTTCTGGTGATAAAGCCGATATGGCGAATTTTGTAGAATTAATACAACAAGATTTGCCGCAATACGCCATTGTGAATATTAATTATCGATTGGCTAACGAAACGACGTCTCCGTTTCCCATGCAGTTAGAAGATATTACTGCCATTGTGAACGATTTGAAAACTCGAAATGAAGCCTATATTATTTCCGAAAATTATGGTTTTTTAGGAACGAGTGCTGGTGCGCATTTGTCGTTACTTTGGAGTTATAAGTATGATACACAAGCCAATGTAAATATGGTGGCAAGTATTGTAGGACCTACTAATTTGGCAGATGAAGCTTATTTAAATAACGCCGATCCAACGATTCAAGCATATATAGATTTGTTTGGAATCGATGTGGTATTGCCTTTTTTAGAAGAATTTAGTCCGTATCATCAAGTGACGATTACTGCGCCGCCAACAGCCTTGTTTTATGGAGGACAAGATCCGCTGATTCCAAATTCGCAAGGAATAAGTTTAAGTGATCGTTTGGCACAACTTGGCGTTACGCATGAATTTACTTTTTATCCAGAAGAAGGTCACGGCTGGAACGGACAAAATGCGTTGGATACTTGGAATAAGTTGAAAGCATTTGTGGCGGTATATCATTGATTGAGTTTCGTTCCTAAAGACCGTTTTTTACCTTCAAAAGCACCACTCTCAAAAAACCTGCTTAGGTTTTGAGGAAAACCACAGCAGGAAATGACCAAAAGCAGCGGAGGTTTTGAGTAAAACCTCCGCTGCTTTTTTTATGAACCTCTTTAGTTCTGATTATCAATCACTTACAAAACAATAAAAGTCTTTTTGAATGTGATTTTTATGTCTTTGCGAACGCAGCAAAACAATCTCATAATCTTTATGTCCTAAAATGTTTTTTTGTACTAAATATTTCTTAAACTGCAACAATTTTCCAATATGATCGTCTATATTTAAAACACATCAACCAAAACATCATGCGAAAACTAATTTTAACCATATTCGCTTTCTTTTGTAGCTACACCATTCTTTTTGCCAGCGAAGAAGAAAATTTTTTAGAAATTCTGTTTCCAAAAGCAGCGTTTTTAAATGAATATACTGCACGAATTCCTTTTAAAGTCATCGATCAACTCATTATAGTAGAAGCCGAATTCCTCGATCAAAAAGGAAATTTTATCATTGATACTGGTTCGGAAACGTTGATTTTAAACAAAGTACATTTCCCAAAAGGGCAACGATTAACGAAGAAGAAAACACAAACTACAAGCGTTACACGCATCATCGATCAACCTTATGAACGAAAGCTAAATGAGTTTATTCTGCAAAACTTCAGTCTAAAAGATAAAAAATCAGATGTTATTGATTTGTCACATATTGAAAAGAGCAAAAAAATACACTTATTAGGTATTATTGGTTATAATATTTTGAAAGATTACGAAGTGTTTATCGATTTGTATTTGAATCAAATTACCTTATCGCTTGTGGATAAAAACGGTAAAAAGTTTGACACAAAAGTATACGCAGAGGAAATTGTAGATAGCTTAGCTTTTGAACTGAGAAAGCATACGATTGTCGTTTCTGGTTATGTGAACGATGAAAAAGTGCGATTTGCCTTGGATACTGGCGCTGAATTCAACCAATTAAATAAAGATAGTGACCCAAAAGTATTGGAAAAGTTTCGTCCCATGCGACAATTATCGATGGTTAGTGCCGATGGCAAAAAAAATCGTGTTTTGGCAGGGAAATTGTATGGTTTCAAGCTAAACGATAGCTTAGGCGTTGGTCCGATGTATACGATTGTAACAAATCTTAGACAGATGAGCGCAGCGTATGGAACTTCTGTAGATGGCGTTTTGGGCTATGAGTTTTTAAAATACAAGCGTACGATTATTAATTATAAAAAAGAAAAGTTATATTTCATCAATTCGCCTATATTTAAACCGTGAAACAAATCATTCAACATCGTATCTTACTCTTAATTCTCTGTGTTTCAACAAGCTTGTTTGCGCAACAAAAAACAGCGCAAGGATATCATGTAGAAGGTGATGAAGTGGTTTTTACGTTTGATAAACGTGATTATAAAGAAGTGACACATGGTGAAACAGAAAAGCGAGAATTGATTGATCGTAATGATTTTGTGATTGAAAAAGTTGCCGTTGCCGGACAGTTCAACGATTGGGCAAAAGATGAATGGATCATGACAAAACTTGATAAAAATCGCTATGAATTTCGCAAAAAGATAGCTGATTTTGTGCATGAATTTTCATGGGAATTCAAGTTTATCATCAATGAAAATTATTGGGCAGAACCGCAAAAGAACGTGAGTAATTTGTCGGATGCTAAAGATAAATATGGTAGAGATTTGCATGTGTACAATCTTAAAATGTACACGGCGCATATTTCCGAAGATGGAAATACTTCTTTTTTCCTGAAAGGTTATGAAAACGCTCAAAAAGTGATCTTGGCAGGTTCCTTTAATAAATGGGATGAACACCTTTTTGAGATGAAAAAAATGGACAACGGCTGGTTCATTACGTTGCAATTAAAACCTGAAGTGTACGAATATAAGTTCATTGTAGATGGCACTTGGATCCATGATAAAGGCAATCCGAATAAGGTGCGAAATGAATTTAATGAATTCAATTCTGTCGTGGAAGTAAAAGCATATTATACCTTTAAATTACGTGGTTATAAAGATGCAAAAGAAGTGTTGGTCACAGGTTCATTTAATGATTGGTCGGAAGATGGATTTAAGATGTTCAAAACCGATTACGGTTGGAAATACACAATTTTACTTTCTGGCGGAAAGCATCAATATAAGTTTATTGTGGATAACGAATGGATATTAGACCCTGTAAATCCTGTCAAAGAATATGATTACAGAGGCAATGTCAATTCGGTTTGCATGGTGCGGTAAGGAGAAATTCGGAATTCCAAAATAGTTCCAACAATTTCCTAAATACTCAATACTAAATACTCAGTACTAAATACTAAGTACTCAATACTTACAACTTCCTAATCCACCACTTTCAACTTCGCAAAACGCAACAATAATTTCTTGATTCCGCCAACTTGAAAATCAATTTCTGCTTTTCTATCCGCACCAACACCGTCAATTTTTAGAATTTCTCCACGACCAAATCGAGAATGCTCAACTTTGGTGCCTGGCGTTAAATCACCATCAAATAGACTTGGACTAGGCGATTCACTTTCAGATGATTGCGGTTTTAGTTTTCTAAGTTTTCGTATTTGTTCAGGTGTTGGACTTCCCACCAATGGCGGACGACCTGTTTTCGGTTTTTGCAAACGCAATTTACTTTTGTCTACTTCTCCAAAAATATCATTATCTATTAAGGGTTTAAAACGATACGAATCTATCGGTGTGATGTAATCTAAATATTTATCGTCAATTTCTTCAATGAATCTGCTTGGTTCGGCATCCACGAGTTTTCCCCAACGATAACGACTTTGCGTATACGTTAAGTATGCTTGCTTTTCGGCACGTGTGAGCGCTACATAGAATAAACGGCGTTCTTCTTCGAGTTCGCTTCGCGTGTTCATGCTCATTCCGGAAGGAAATAAATCTTCTTCCATTCCCACAATATATACATACGGAAATTCCAATCCTTTTGCCAAGTGAATCGTCATTAAGGCAACTCGGTCATCATCGCCTTTGTCATTGTCCATATCGGTCGCCAAGGCAACATCTTCTAAAAATTCTGCCAATGCGCCAGTGGCATCTACTACTTCTTCCTGACCTTCTACGAAATCTTTGATTCCATTGAGTAATTCTTCAATGTTTTCAATACGTGCAATTCCTTCCGGCGTTCCGTCTTTTTTGAGTTCTTGTACCAACCCTGTTTTTTTGGATACATGTGCTGTCAATTCAAACGCATTTGCTCCTTCATTCATAATTTGAAAACTTCGAATCATCGTCACAAAGTTTTCTAATTTAGTTTTGGTACTACTATTTATTTTGAGATCGATTTTAGAAATATTTTCCATGACTTCAAACATGGAACGTCCGTAATGTTTGGCAGCCACGACTAGTTTGTCAATGGTTGTTTGTCCAATACCACGTGCCGGATAGTTGATGACACGCACTAAACTTTCTTCATCTTTCGGGTTCACAATTAAACGCAAATATGCCAATACATCTTTAATTTCCTTCCGCTGATAGAATGATAAACCTCCGTAAATACGATAGGGAATGTCACGCTTGCGCAATGCGTCTTCCATTGCTCTCGATTGTGCATTGGTTCGATATAAAATTGCAAAATCACCATTGTGTAATTGCTCTCGCATTTTGGTTTCAAAAATAGAACCTGCTACAAAGCGTCCTTCTTCTCCATCGGTCACACTACGGTTGACTTTTATTTTTGCGCCATCATCATTTTCTGTCCAAACTACTTTATCAATTCGGGTTTTATTTTGTTCAATGACAGAGTTTGCCGCTTCTACAATGTTTTTGGTCGATCGGTAATTTTGTTCCAAACGATACATGGCAACATTGTCATAATCTTTTTGGAAGTTGAGAATGTTGTTGATGTTTGCTCCGCGAAAGGCATAGATACTTTGTGAATCATCACCTACGACACATATATTCTGAAAACGATCTGCCAAGGCTTTTACAATCAAATATTGCGAATGGTTGGTATCTTGGTACTCATCGACTAAAATATAGCGAAAACGATCTTGATATTTTGCCAATACATCTGGAAAACGATTTAGTAATTCGTTCGTTTTCAATAGCAAATCGTCAAAATCCATCGCACCAGCTTTGAAGCAACGCTCTACATATTCTTTGTAAATTTCGCCCATTCTCGGACGTTTTGCCATCGCATCCGCTTCTACTAAATCGGTATTGTTGAAATACGCTCGAACCGTGATGAGACTGTTTTTAAAAGAGGAAATTCGTGAACGTACTTGTTTGTATTTGTAAATGTCTTTATCAAGTTGCATTTCCTTGATGATAGCACGAATTAACCGTTCTGAATCTTGCGTGTCATAAATGGTAAAGTTGCTCGGATATCCGAGTTTATCGGCTTCAAAACGTAAGATTTTAGCAAAAATGGAGTGAAAAGTTCCCATCCACAGGTTTTTTGCTTCGCCTCCACCGACAATATCCGCAATACGCTTTTTCATTTCACGTGCTGCTTTGTTGGTAAACGTTAATGCCAATATACTAAAGGCATCAACTCCTTGACTCATCAAATACGCAACGCGATAGGTAAGTACTCTTGTTTTCCCAGAACCTGCGCCGGCAATGACCATTAGTGCGCCATCTTTGTGAATTGCTGGTGCGCGTTGTGCATCATTTAGCTGCGCAATATAGTGTTGAATGTCTTGCTCCATAATTGTTTCAAAAATAAAACACTCAGTTCGCTATTACAACAGTTCTTTTTGAAAGTTATGCACTTTTTGTGTTTTTTAATTGAAAGATTGAATAATTGAAGGATTTAGTGGTTGTTAGTTGTTAGTTGTTGGTTGTTAGTTGTTGGCGAATATACTTTTCAAATTTACAATTCAACATTTAACATTTAAAATTTCTCACGACTCATCTTTCGTTTTAAGTTTACGAATTTCTTTGGCACGTTTTATTTGAAATGGTGTAAACCAATCCCAACTGACACCAATTGCTATTTGATTTCCCGAATCGACAAAACGGTAGTTGTAATTATCATGTCCGTAGATATAACTTGCAAAAATGCCAATATCACGATCAAACGGATACAGTGTAAAAGTCGTTTCACTTCGGAATGGTTCTACAAATGGATGCGCACCTTGAATCATTTCAAACTTTTGCTCAAAGGAATATCGTAGTTTAGGTTTCCATACATGAACAAACTCATAGCCTAAGCCAAAACGATTTCTTCCATAAATATTGATGTCAAAATCTGTGTATCCACCAAAATCGAAAAGTCCCATAAACTTGTTATGATACAATTCCCAAGAAGCTGTAAATGAGTGTACTTTGTAAGGTTTATCGAATGTATTCAAATTGTTAAACCTAAAATTTAAAGAGAGTTTTGTTGTATTTGTAGAGAAATTTCCATTCTTTCTATTCAACAAATCGGATAAATTACTTTCATCGGTAATGGTTGCATGAAAGTCAGTACATTCCATACTTTCATCGACTGCGCCACTTAAAAAAGCACAGCCCGATTGTCCATTAGAATAATGACCGCTTTCGATTGCCCAAGCAAAAAAGTTATTGTTTTTTGTTTTAATCAAACGTTGCCAACCTACTAAAATTCGATACGAAGGCGTTTTTACAGGTTTTGAGTTTTCCGCATACATCCGAATATGTGGCTGAAAAGAAAAATAAATAGCATCACTAGGTTTATACATCGTTTCCTGCATATTTCTGCGCATATCATTATAAACACTATAATATACAACAGGTTTGGCATCAAAAAGTATACTTTCTTTCGAATTCATATTTGATTGATAAGCGAACGAAGGTTTCACCGCAATTGGATAATAATCATTGAACGCATTGTTATCTTCTGCTGAAGTTGTGTTTTGTCCAAAACTGGTAAAAACAACAATAAATGTTATAAAAAATACTACTTTATTCATAATTCATATCTTTAAAAATAGAATTATAAATGTAGAAAAAAATATAGCGTTTACTATATCAATGGATGGGTATTTTAAAACTTCATATACGACTTCACTTTTGGCTGTCTCAAAAATTACGTATAAATACTTTGCGACAGCTTTCAAATATTTTGCTAATTTTAGAAAAAAAATAATTCAATGGGATACCCTAAAGAAATCTTGATTTTAAGACATGCAGAAAAACCTGCGGATACGAGTAATGAAAACTTAGCGACCAAAGGATATGAACGTGCAACAGCACTCGCCTACTATCTTCCAGCTACTTATGGTACAATTGATCATATTTTTGCAACTGGAATTGGTCCTGAAAGTAACAGTAAACGACCTCTGGAAACCATTACACCATTGGCGGAACGTTTGAATAAAAAAGTACAGGATACGTTTCTTAAACATCAATACACCGAAATGGTTTCACATATTTTAGAGGACGATACTTACACTAATACCGTTATAGCAATAGCTTGGCAACATACGGATATTGAATCGATTGCGAATGCTTTTGGCGCTCAAAAAGTGCCGACGACCAAATGGCCTGAAGATTGTTTCAATTTGGTTTGGAAGCTAACGTATGATGGCAATAAAGGCTATAATTTAGAGCAAATACCACAATTATTACTCTATGGTGATTCAGAAGATGTGATTATAGATGCAAAAAAGTTATCGTTCTGTGAAGAATTGCAAACAATTAGTGCAATAGACTTATGTGGATTAAAACCTATGCAACCAGCAGGAAACTTTCCAAATCAGGCAATGACCTGTATTTTTCAAATTCCTGAAAATCAGCTACCGAAAGGCATGACCGAACAATATATTTTTGTGGGTGCTGGTTATTTACTCTCTGAAACGGCTATTATTGATAATCAAATTGCGGCAGTTTTAAATGTTGCGTATGATGAAAATGATGCAGAAGATTTGCAAATTCCGTTCTCTGATCCAGCAGTAGACAAAAGAGCTGCATTGCCATTTGAATTGGCTTCTAACGAAAAATATTATTTAAATCAGCTTACTAAAGTTGGGTTGGTTGACGGAAATGAAAATGACATCGAAACCTTGCTCGCGGCAGTTTACGAAGCAGATCAATTACTCAACTTCCCTTCGCCAGAAGTACAAAAAGCGGACGGAATGGTCAATTTTTATGCACAAGGAAACTTAGTCATTCATTGTCATGATGGCGGAAGTCGCTCTGTAACCGTTGCAGCGTTGTATTTATATTATAAATTCTTCATACAAACAGAAACCACTTTTCAAGAAGTGTATAAAAGTATTATTTGTTTGCGTTGGAATCGCACGATGAACCATCATCCTACACAAGGAATTTGTGAAAATGCCTACCAAGTATTGAATACCTACGAAGCATTATTTCCTAAACCGATATTAAAAAAATAGAGAAATACGGTTTTCCCGTACTCCATTCGAAGTCATCTTTCTTAATTTTATAGACCAACTTAAAAATTAAATCTTATGAAAAAACAAAACTTAAAGAATTTAGCGTTAAACAAAATCGCTATTTCTAACTTTCAAATTAAAGGTGGTCTTAGACGTGCTGGAGAATCTTATTTCAATACGGTATGTGATGCTTGCAACACAGATGATTGTCCTCCTGCCGATAGATAGATCTTTTTAAATAGATAGGATAGAAAGCTTTCAGGAAACTGGAAGCTTTTTTTGTGATAGCTTCTCTTGTAAATTGCTTCTCCCTAAAAAAAATTGAATATATTTGAATTTGTGTAAACAAACAATGTTTGCAATCATCCAACCTAACCGAATTATGAAAAAACTTATATGTACTGCATTTTTCCTTGCATTTTCTTTCGCGCAAGCACAAGATGTATTTGAAAAAGATATTGACGCTATTGAAGCGAAACTTATTGAATGGCGACGTGATTTTCACGAAAATCCTGAATTATCCAATAGAGAATTTAAAACTGCTGAAAAAATTGCCAAACATCTAAAATCGCTAGGTTTAGAAGTACAAACAGGTGTAGCACATACAGGTGTTGTTGGAATTTTAAAAGGCGATTTACCCGGAAAAGTAGTAGCGTTACGTGCTGATATTGATGCACTTCCAGTAACAGAACGAACCGATGTTCCTTTTAAATCAAATGTAAGAACTACGTTTAATGGCGTGGAAACTGGTGTGATGCACGCTTGCGGACACGATACACACACTTCCATATTAATGGGCGTTGCTGAGATTTTTTCAAAACATAAAGATAAAATTAGAGGAACGATCAAGTTTATTTTTCAACCTGCGGAAGAAGGCGCGCCAACTGGAGAAGAAGGCGGCGCAGAAATGATGGTAAAAGAAGGTGTATTGAAAAACCCTAATGTAGATGCTATTTTTGGGCTACACATAAGTGCCGGACAAAACGTTGGCACAATCAGTTATAAACCTGGCGGAATTATGGCTGCTTCGCAAAGTTTTGAAATCAAAGTAAAAGGAAAACAAAGTCACGGTTCACGACCTTGGACAAGTATTGATCCGATTATGACGAGTGTGAAAATTATTGATGGCTTGCAAACCATTATCAGTAGAGAATCTGAACTCACCAAAGAAGGTGCTGTCATTACAATTGGAAAAATTACGAGTGGCGTTCGTAGTAATATCATTCCGGAAGAAGCTACGATGATTGGAACCATTCGCACACTCGATTATGACATGCAAGCATTTATCAACAAACGTATGGAAGAAATGGTGCCAGCCATCGCGAAAGCATACCGAGCAGAAGCAACTATTGAAATTGAAAAAGGATATCCTATTACCTATAACGATCCTGTATTAACTGCACAAATGTTGCCTTCTTTACAAAAAGCGGCTGGTGCTGAAAATGTACACGTTATTAAAGCAATCACAGGTGCGGAAGATTTCTCATTCTTCCAAAAAGAAGTACCAGGTTTGTATTTCTTTTTAGGTGGAAAACCTGTTGGCAAACCCGAAACTTCACACCATACACCTGATTTTTATATTGATGAAAGCGGCATGAAATTGGGCGTAAAAACATTTATTCAACTCACAATTGATTACCTCAACAACTAATATTATATGGACACAGTTTTATCCTTCTTAGGGAATATTTCATGGTGGATGTGGATTCTTATTGCACTTGCGATAATTGCGATTCGAGATATTTTACAAAAAAAACATACCATCAGTCACAACTTTCCAATTGTTGGACACATACGCTATCTTTTTGAAAGTATTGGTCCAGAAATTCGTCAGTATTTTGTAGCGAACAATCGAGAAGAATTACCGTTTAATCGTATTGAACGTGGTTGGATTTACGCTTCTGCGAAAAAACAAAACAATTATGAAGGTTTTGGAACCGATACGAACATTTATGCGCATCAACATGTGTTTATAAATAATGCTATGATGGCATACGAAATTGACGAACAGCATCCGAATACGATTGATCAAACATTTTTGCCTTGCGCAAAAGTTATGGGCGAGTTCAACAAAAGAAAACGTCCGTTTCGTCCAGCTTCTGTGATTAATGTATCGGCAATGAGTTTTGGTTCATTATCTGCGAAAGCGGTAGAATCTATGAATAAAGGCGTAAAAATGGCGGGCGCGTATCACAATACAGGCGAAGGCGGATTGTCGCCATATCACAGACACGGCGGCGATGTAATCTTTCATTTTGGAACAGGTTATTTTGGTGTTCGTGCCGAAGATGGCGGTTTTTCTATGGAAAAAATGATTAAGCTAGTTGAAGAAAATCCTTTTATCAAAGCCATAGAAATCAAACTATCACAAGGTGCCAAACCCGGAAAAGGTGGTGTATTACCTGGCGCAAAAATTACACCTCAAATCGCCGAAATTAGAGGTGTAGAAGTTGGAAAAGATGTCTTGTCACCTCCAAATCATAAAGCGTTTTCAAACGTACCCGAATTGTTAGATTTTATAGAAAAAATTGCAGAAGCGACAGGTTTGCCTGTCGGCATAAAAGCAGCTATCGGAAAACTAGACCAATGGGAAGAATTGGCGGACATTATGAAAGTTACCGGAAAAGGGCCTGATTTTATTACGGTTGATGGCGGCGAAGGCGGTACTGGCGCGGCACCACCAAGTTTTGCCGATCATGTATCGTTGCCTTGGGTATATGGTTTTAGCGATTTGTATAAAATGTTTCAACAAAAAGGATTAACGGAACGCATTGTGTTTATTGGAAGTGGAAAATTAGGTTTTCCTGCCAAAGCAGCGATGGCGTTTGCGATGGGCGTAGATTGTATTAATGTGGCACGTGAAGCCATGATGAGTATTGGTTGTATTCAGGCGCAAGTTTGTCACACAAACAGATGTCCGTCAGGAGTTGCGACGCAAAATAAATGGTTGCAAGCAGGAATTGATCCGACATTAAAATCTGCGCGTTTGGCACAATATTTTAAAACCTTTCGAAAAGAATTTATCGAAATTACACACGCGGCTGGTTATGAACATCCGTGTCAATTTACGATGAAAGATATTGAAGTGAATGTGGACGATCATAATTTATCCAAAGAGTTGGAAAACACGTATATGTACAAAAAAACGCCTGTACCTTTTGCGGGTATGCAAGCGTTGAAAGATTGTATGTATTTGGGTGGAAAAAGTTAAGTTTTACTCAAGAAACAAGATCGCTACGCTGTTAGAATCAAGACACAAGACTTTTTAAACTTGTTTGTAATTTTTAATAAAAGCCGAACAAGAAATTATAAACAGTCTTTTTCACCTAACGCTTCTAGTTCCAACTGAAAGTCGTATTGTAAATCTTCATGTAATGTGCTAATGGCTTTTTTTGCCATAACCAATTGTCGTTCGTAAATATTAATCATTTGCTGACTTTGTAAATGCGTAGGTTTCAATTCTCGAAATTTTCTACAGAAATATAAGAGAATTTCGGCTTCGGTTTCTTTCTTTTTGGAATATCGAATGTATTTTTTGAGCATGCGTAAAATTTTGCGAATGCTTTTTTTGAGATAATATAAATTTGTCTGATTCAATTTGGAAAATTCAACGTCGATTTCTTCTTTAATTCCCTGAATATAACCATCTTCATCATGTGCATCAAAAAGAATGTACGTCAATAATTCTTTGTTCTCTACTTTGAATTTTGCCAATTTCAAACAGATATCTATGAGTTCTTGTTGATTGTTTTGGCTCAATTCTTTTTTTAATATCGATACAGTAACTGGCTTCATGTGGCATACTTTCGGGGTCGTTAAAAAAATGCAAACAGTAAAATTTGCTTGTTGTTAAAACTAAAAGAATCTCAACGAAAAACAAAACTATTAGGTGTGTTTCATCGACACATAGATCATTTTTATACAATAAAGGTTTATTTGCGCAGTTAGTAAAAACGTATTATGTTTGTGAAAACTGCTATTTTTTATGGAAGACAAAATTTTTGACTTGTTAATGTATACTGTTCCGGCAATTATTACTGGAGGAATTGCGTATTTTTTCTTTAGAGATCACATGATTAATGAAGATAAAAGACGTCGCTATTTGCTACACCGAGACGCACAAAAAGAAGCATTACCACTGCGTTTGCAAGCGTACGAACGACTTTCATTATTTTTGGAACGAATTACGCCTTCAAAATTATTGATCCGTGTAGCGCCTATTTCATCCAACAAAGATGATTATGAACGTTTGTTGATTACAAGCATTGAACAAGAGTTTGATCATAATTTATCACAACAAATTTACATGAGCGATCAATGCTGGAATGTCATTCTTACTTCAAAAAATTCAACCATCCAATTGATTCGAAAAGCAAGTTTGTCTGAAAAAGTGACTTCTGCCGATAAATTACGCGAAGTCATTCTTACCGAAATGATGGAAAAACAATCGCCAAGTGATACAGGATTGTCTTTTATCAAAAAAGAAGTGTCAGATTTTTTAAATCCGTAATTCAAGTTATCAATTACGAAATTTTTACACTTTCATCTTTTTTTCTAAATAGGCTTTTTCTTTTTCGTTGAGAAGCTTCATCACGCGTTCTAAATTGGGCGCAAATGCTGGTTTCTGAATAATTGTATCTAGTAAATCTCTACAAAATGAAGCAAATCGCCAATTGTGATGCAACGCACCATTGACTAAATCAGCAATATTTTTATCTGAGAACGATTGCAATTCGTTGATGTATATAAAAGCGTTTTGACGAACTTCAAAATGATGGCTTCGATCGGTATATCCCGAAAGTTCTTGATAATACAAAGGCGTATTGTTTCCGCTATAATTTTTAGTCACAATCGCTAACGTGAGCCATAAAATTCGGAAACTTTTATCACTAAATCCTTGAATATTTTTGGTTTGATCGAGGTATTTTTTTTGATCGGCAGGAAAATTTGCCCATAAAGTATACAAAGCCGCTTCTTTTGTGATGTAGGAAGCATCATTGAGTAGACTTTCATACTCCGTTTTTAATTCCACAGGAATCGTTGTCAAGGTTTGCGCTATGGCTTGACGGATTTTGATGTTGTTGGTTTGGAATGCTTCTTTATACGCTCTTATTTGAATGTCAGAAGTTTCTTTGGGAAGATTTTTAACTAAATTCGATATCAGTTCTTCAGAAATTGGCACTTCTTCTCGAACCAAATCGTTTGTATATAACTTTATAATATTGCTTATATTTACACATATTATGGCGCTTTCAGTTGTTGTATTTAATGTTCTAAAAGAAGCCACTTGTGCTGGCGCGCCTTGCATTCCACCTAAATATTGATACATACTAAAATCTGAACTTGAATCTATTGATAGTAGTCTTTCAAAACTATAAAAACGTTCTGGTAACTGCGGATTCGTCAACCAAGTTTGTACAAATTCATCTAAGTTTTGCCCGCTTTCGGCTGCTACAATTTTGATAAAATCAGTTGTTTCCACACTTTTGAATTTATACGTGTTCAAATAACGCTGTACCGCATTTTTAAATGGCTTCTCGCCTACTTTCGTTCGCAATACATGTAATGCCCATGCGCCTTTTTGATAAAACGTGAGACTACTTGCGTTCGGATTTAACAACGATTCGCCTTTTCCATCATTCAACGCTTGTAATTGCAATGCGGATTGGTATAATTTCCAATAAAAATAGTCATCACCAAAGATTTCTTTTTCCGCCAACAACGCAAAATACGTTGCAAAACCTTCTTGCAACCAATGATGTTCGCCACTTTTTGCCGTGACTAAATTTCCAAACCATTGATGTGCGAGTTCGTGCGCATTTACGTTTACATAATTTTTGTCTACAAAACCGATACTATCGACCACAAAACTGTCCGAAAATATGGTCACGCTTGTATTTTCCATGCCTGCGTACAGAAAATCTTTTACAGGAACTTGCTTGTAATTTTGCCATGGATACGCCACGCCAATTTCTTCTTCTAAAAAGTCAAAAATACGTTTAGTGTAGCGATACGTTGGTTCAAATTTTGCTTCATCTTCTGGATAGTAATACATTTCAAGCGGAATGCCGCTTTTGGAAGTTACTACCTTCTTTTTGTATTTTCCAATCGCAATGGCAGCCAAATAACTACTCATTGGCTTTTTCATGTCAAAATACCACTTTGTCAAGGAATCATTTGGCGATTCTTTTTTGAGTAAATTCCCGTTGGCAATGACTTCATAACGCTTGTCAAACGTGATACTGAGATCAAATTCTATTTTATCATTCGTGTCGTCCAAACTTGGCAACCAATTGCTCGTATATTTTCCTTGTCCTTGCGTCCACACTTGTTTTTTCCCGCCAAGGATATTCCAATCTATAAAATACATCGCTTTATTTGGATGCGTAAAAACAGCCAATCCAACCGAATGTTGTTCGCCTTTTTTAAACTTACTTTTTAGAATAATTTTTTTATCCGAATACGAACTTGAACCTTCAAAACTTTGTTGATAGACTTTGTAAGTGTCAAAGGTTTGCATATCTAAATAGATAGAATCCGTATCGTTTACAATCTCAAAAGTATACTGAACATCCACGCCAACTTCTTTTAAGGTTGGTCTGAGTACGACATCAACTTTAGCCGTTTTAAAATCAACAATATCAGTTTGTTGTGCAAACAGAGAAGATGTTGTACAAAGCAAAATAAACAGGTATATATAATGTTTCATGAAGTTTTTTTTGCTCAATAATAAAAGTTTTAAATACTATAAATGTAACGAAGAAAAGTCGTTTTTATTTATGTCCACAACTTACAAATTCTTTGCCAATTGTATCGTAAAAATCCTATTTTGTGTGATTTTTTGATGATTTTTTATAGAATGAAACTATCATTATTATTGTATTTTTGCGCCTTGTAAAATATACAACGCATTTTTTTCTGGATGAAAAAACTTAAAAAATCATTTATCAAATTTCTAAAAAGTCGTGCGCGATGGAACATAAAAATCCAGTCGAATGCGATCAGTGATGATGATAAGAGTTTGATTGCACACACATCTATATTTGGAGAATTATGCGCTATTTATCTGAATTTTAAAAATCCTTTACACTTCAAAACCGTTGAAATTGCTAGCTTGATAGAAACCGAGCCGATTTTATTTTTTGAATATTTGTGTTTGGAAAAAAAGTATAAAACAGCCACTTACGAAACGGACTATTCCGATTTGGTAGCAACGTATCAAGCATTGTTGAAAGATATGTACAAAGGAAATCCAACGATTCGTATGTTTTCTTTGATTTCGTTGGTATCTATGTTGTATGAAAAAAATATAAACTTCATTGCCAAAGAAAACGTTGAAATTACGCACGATCTTATCGAAAATCAACCCAAAGAAGCTATTGAAGCAATCATTGATATGATTTTTTTTCAGACAAATTTTGGATTGGATACGTCAATTTCCTTCGATGAAAAAACCATTACAGCTTTAGAACTTGTGATGGTAAACGCCACGAAAGCATACGATTTTTTATTTGTTTCCCGAATTTTGCGAACGCTCGCGTATGTCAACGCACCAAAGTCTAAGCAAACAAAAACGGCAGTACGCTTCTTACGAAAGTATACACCTCGAAAAATAAATCTTACGCTCGAAGTCATCACAGAAAAAGGAACGGAAAAGCTTGATTTGGATACCGAAATGGTTCGACTTAATAAAGAAATTATGATTGCCATGCTCGAATGGAAAACAGATTTCCGATTGTATCGTGATTTTGGAAAATAGAATTGTCTAAAAAACTCGCCAAACAAACTCAAAAAAGCTACCTGAGCGGAGTCGAAGCTACTTTTTCTGCACTTTACTCACTTGTTCCGCTGTAAATAACTGATCGCTAGTATTTCCCCAAGAATTTGAAATGTAATTCATCACATCGGCAATTTCTTGATCGCTGAGTCCTAATGGCGACATGACATTATTGTATTTTTTGCCATTGACCACAATTTCGCCTTGCAATCCGTATTTAATCGATCGGATGCTTTCTGTTATTTTATCTTTCAACCAATCTGATTTTGCCAATGGTGGAAACGCTTTTTGAACACCTTCGCCATTTGCTAAATGACATTGTACACACACATTATTGTAAATCGCTTTTCCACGTTGTTGACTGGCTGCCATTACTTTCGGATCAAATTTTTGAGCTACATCTGACTTTTCAACTTTAACTTCTTCTGTAATTTTTTCAGTACTTTCTGTGGATTCAGCAGTTTTCGGAGTCGTTTTTGATGTTTCTTTTTGATTAGAATTCAACACCATTCTGTAAATTCCTTTTCCATCAATTCCTACATAAATATAACCGTCTGGACCTTGACGCACCGAACGCACACGACCAATTCCGTCTAATAGTTTTTCACGTTTGGCAACTTTTTCATCTTCAGTTAAAGTTAAAAATTCTAAGTATTGAAATTTTAACGAACCTACTAACAAATGTCCGTTTAACTCCGGATAACGATCGCTCGTCACAAATGCCATGCCGCTTGGCGCGATCGATGGAACCCAATAATACAAAGGTTGCGCCATACCTTCACGTGCTTTTTCATCCGTGATCGTTGTTCCGCTATAATTGATTCCGTAGGTAATGACTGGCCAACCATAATTTACAGCTTTCGTGACTGGATTGATTTCATCGCCACCACGTGGACCGTGTTCATGTACCCAAATTTGACCTGTACGTGGATTGATTGCCATTCCTTGCGGATTTCTATGTCCGTACGAGAAAATTGCCGTTTTCGCATCTTTTTGACCGACAAACGGATTGTCTTCCGGAATGCGTCCATCATCGTGCAAACGATACACTTTTCCGCCGTCTTTGGTAATATCTTGCGGATTTTCATCACGCTTTCCACGATCGCCAATCGTAAAATACACATAGCCTTCTTTGTCTAACGCAATGCGCGAACCAAAATGATGTGCCGTTTCTACATTCGGACTTCCTTGATATAATTTTTCAATAGACGTTAGTTTGTTATCAATAATTTTTCCTCTAATTAACGCTGTGTGACTTCCATCTTTGTTTTTGTCTACAATAGAATATGTTATGTAAACCCAGCCATTGTCGTTATAATTTGGATGTAACATCACATCTAACAATCCGCCTTGATTTTTCGCATAAACTTCGGGTACATTTTCAATGGCAATTTTGTTTCCGTCTTTTATATGATATAACGTTCCTGAGCGTTCTGTAACTAGCATACTTCCATCGGGAAACCACGCCATTCCCCACGGAATGTCAATACCATCAACCACTAATTCTGAAGTATAATTTTGTTGATCTGCCACAATTTCCTCGGAAGTTTGTATCGCCGTTAACGGAGTTTCATCCGATATTTCTGCTTTCGCGACTTCTTTTTGTTTTGTGCCACAAGAAATAAGGAATAACGTAGCCAAACTGAGTAAACGTAAAGATAATTTCATAGTGTGTATATTAAGTTTTTAAAATCGATATTGTAATTGAACGCCGCCATATATGTTGAACGGAAGTCCAGGGTAAAAGTAACGTGCTGTGGTTTCATTTCCAAAAGCATTTACTTGTAATTGTGATGCATACGCTGTATCAAATAGGTTATTTGCGCCAAACGATAGATCATAGTTAAATTGTTTTCCAATCGTGTTTTTGTAGCCCAATTTACCATTTAACAACTCAAAAGCATCACTATATACGGTATTTTCATCATTTGCGGGCATTTTTCCAACTGCTTGAAAATCGAATCGTCCGTAAAAACCGTTGCGACTTGTGATTTCAGTTCCTAAATTTACAACAGATTTTGGAACTCCTGTTAAGTCATTCCCAGAAAAGTTGGTATTGATTCCCGTAAATTCTTTAAAAGTGAAATCGTTCACACTTGCATTGATGTATGAATGTAGCTCAAAATGATTGTTTTGAAAGACTTTATACTGAAGTGCCACTTCTACTCCATTGTGCGACGTTTTTCCAGCGTTAAGCGTGATATTCTGATCGGTTTCTGTTCTGCGGTTGACTAATAAATCGCTCACCGCCATCGTGTAGATAGATACCGAACCTGATAGTTTTCTGTTCGTAGTTTTGAATCGTGAGCCGATTTCAAAATTCCAGCCACGTTCTGCTTTGATGTTTGGGTTGAACACACCATCGGGCAATAAAGTTTCCGCAGTAGTTGGCGTTGAAAAACCGTGCGCAATGCTTCCAAAAAGCGTGAAATTGTTGGATACTTCATAGTTGATTCCAAATTTTGGAGAAACAATCGCTTCAAAGGTATATTTTTGGTCAGATTCCGAAGTATTTAACTGATCGTCAACTGTATATCTTGTTTTATTTACATGTAAACCCAAACTAAGTGTTAGCTTTTTTCGAGTGTATATCGCTTCCACGAAAAGATTAAAGTAGTTGCGTTGTTCATCGAGATTTGATAATATTTCGCCTGCGACACTTCCTGTTCCGTCGGGAAAATTTTGGTATCGATTTTCAAATTGTTTTCCATTATAGCTATCAAAAAACAATTCGCCACCAACAGACCATTTTAGCGAACTTTCTTCATAGTTTTTCGTTGCTAGTAAACGAGTTCGTACGCCAAAAGTCGTTGCTTTTTCTTCGAGAATGTTAAACGGACGTGGTTCATAGTTGTTGTTAAAACTCGTGAATACGCTCGTTTTCTGCGTGTACGTTTCATTATAATTATGTTTCCAATTGACACCAATCAAGGTTTTTTTGAAATCTTCAAATCCGCGTGCATTTTTCCAGATTGTTGCCGCATTTTGTGGCGAAATTTCGAAGTCTTCACGATTTAATGAGCTTGGAATGAACGCTTTCAAACTTGTATAATTTCCAATAAACGTCAATTCATTCGTATCATTCACAAACCAATTCGATGTGATTGTTGCCGTTGCTTTGTCTAAGGAATTGTTTTCTCGATATCCATCGGAATGTGTGTTGCTATATATCACGTTTAGATTGGCTTTTTCGCCACCATGCGCTACTTTTGCAACCGTTCTGAACAGTCCAAAACTTCCCACCGTACTGTATACATTCGCGCTTGACGCGTTGAAAGAAGCATATTCAGGATATAGAAGAATGGTGCCGCCCAAACCAACACCGTAACTGCTTGATGAAGGTCCTTTGTGAATTTCCATGCGGGAAATGGATGAAAGCTCTAAATCTTCAATTGCCGATTCGCCATTTCCGTCGGTTAGTGGAATGTCTGCATAATACGCACGAATGTTTGCCGTTCCAAACGGACTTCGTGCGCCAATTCCTCTAATCGTAATTCGGTTGGTACTCAGCGTTCCGCTTTGCATGTAAACGCCGGGAACTCTGTTTAATATTGGTACTAAAGCTACCGTATTTTCACTGTTGATATCGCTTTGTGTGACAATATCAACTGCTTCTGTTGCTTGTTTTAGTTGTTGATTGATAGTGAGTCCGTTGATAACTACTTCGTCTAATGCGTTTGTTGTTGGCACAAGCGAGATGGTTATTTTTTTTCCTTCCGTAACTGAGACGATTTGTGTTTGATAGCCTTCACGGGAAATTGTGAGTAATCCTTTGGTCGTGATTGTAAATTTTCCATAGGCATCTGAACGCACTTCTGAATTCAGGTTAACATCTGTTATCAACGTATTTTGTAGTGGAATTGTATTGGATTGATCTATCACGATTCCGGTCACGGTAAATTGAGCAAAAGCCATGGTGGAAAACCCTAGAAATAGTAAAATACCCAAAATCGTTTGTTTGAATCGTGTTGGCAAGTTGTTGGTTTTAGGCTGTGAAATTACGCAGATTTTAAATCTTTTTTGATTGTTTTGGTAAATGTAACACTTCTTGCGTTGATTGTTAGACTTCTTAGGTTTTTAGACTTTATTAGATTGTTGGACTTCTTAGATTTTTTTATGCTGAGCGGAGTCGAAGTATTGGACTTCTTAGATTTGTAGACTTGGTTTGATAATGGTGTAATGCAAAAAAAATGTTCTTAAAAGGGCTTGGAAGACCTTGCTTTTATGAAATTGTGGGCTTGTGAAACGGTTGCCATTATTGGGCATAGTTTTAATTCATAATTTAATTCGATTAATAAAATCTCGAACATAATTTAGCATCATTTCGACTTGTTCTTGTTTATATTCATCATAATGTCCGTGAGCCGCTTGATTTCTCAAGTCCAACCACGCAATGATACTTTTTTGGTCTAATTTTCCATAAATATCCGCTTTGTATAGTTCATCATTAAGTGAACTTGCTTTTTTTGGTTTTTCTTTTTGGTCTAAAGTATCAAAATTATTCGCTGACATTAAAGACCTTAATCTATTTTCTAAAACACTTCCAATAATTACAGCAGCTGGATCTTTATATTTTTCTTTTAGGAAATATTCTGCCATTTCGATGAAATCCGAAAAAACTTCTCCAGAAACCAAGTCTCGAATTGATAGAATAAATCCTTCTTTAATTTCGAGTTTGATTGCGTTTAAAATTCCTTTTGCATTATCTGCTCCTCCAAAATTGGTTAAACTTTTATTTAAATCAGTATAAAAAGGATGTTCGTTTCCGTATAATTTCAGGACGAGTGATTTGGCTGAGTTTTTGAATTCCGAATATAATTCCACATCATATTTTTTCGTTGCAAAAGAACTAGATCCAATATCAATTGTTGATGGTGTTTCAGATGCTTTAAATCGGTCAGCTAAATCTAATAAGTTGTCAATTTTGTTAATTATTTTATCCTTCACTTTTGGGTTTTATTAAATTATTACTAATATAAATACAAAAAAAACTCCTATTATTTCCACTATACCCAAACCCTTTTAAAGTTCAGTTTTCCCCTAACATCTAAACTACTCTATTCCTACACAAAATCAAAATAACGAGTGTGGTTTTTAGACTTAGTTGGACTTCTTAGATTATTAGGTTGGCGACTATTATTATCCATGCGCTATTTACTTTTTTTTCTGTTTCAAAAAGTATTCCTGTTATTATAAAAGTCATTATACTCAAAAAGTATAGTTGCTGTGTACACAAACCTCAGCTATAATTCTATTGTAGATTGCGTTCTTTCAATTCTTTTTTCAGCGCTTCATTTCTTTTCGACTTTTTTAATAATCCATACACCAAAAACAAAGGAATTAAGGTTAAAAAACCCCAACTGTTGACCATAATACTGAAGATTATTATTCCAATCAAAAATCCAATTAAAAACGCATCTACGATAGGAGATGGTTTGATTTTTTTCGCTTCTGCTATCAATTCTTGATCTGTTAATTCAGAGAGTTCTTTTGGGCTCATTTGTACTTACGTGTTTGTCTTTGTTCTTTATCTATTGGGAATTGGTACTCGCTTTTGTGTTAATAGTCAACGCATGTATTTACAGAATTCCTATTATTTCTAAACAACCAACCTTTTTATATTTAGTTTTTCTTTACTATCTAAGCTACTCTTTTCTTACTCAAAATCAAAATAACGAATGTGATTTTTAGACTTCTTGGACTGTTAGACTTCTTAGATTGTTAGACTTATTGGACTGTTAGACTTGTTGGATTTGTTGGATTTTTAGATGATTAGACGAATGAAACGATGCTGCGAGAAGTATAAAACAGTCTGTAACGTATTACTAATTTTTGAACTAATTACATGAACTGTAATTTTTCTATATTAGCAGTACGCGCAAAATAACTTGTATATGATTCATTTTTTTAGAAAGAAACGCAATAAAAGTTTGAAAGAAAATAATATCCAAAAGTATATAAAGTATGCGTTTGGCGAAATTATTTTGGTCATGATCGGAATTCTACTAGCCGTACAAGTGAATACTTGGAGTGAACAACGAAAAGATCGGACAAAAGAGAAAGCGATTTTAAGTGAATTACACAAAGAGTTTTCCAAGAATTTAGCGAAGTTTTCTTCAGTGAAACAATATCAGTACAATACGTTTAATAGTGGAAATATTGTGTTTAGAAATCTTCCCAAAATGCACATTCCGCAATCGAGAGATTCTGTGTATAAGTATGTTCAAGGCATGTTTGGCGGGTATTCGTATTATCCGTCTAATGGCGTTGTAGAATCTTTGATTAGTTCGGGCGATTTTGATTTGATTCAAAATGATACACTACGAAGGTATTTGGTTTCTTGGAAAGATGTATTGACAAATTATACCGAACGTGTAGACATTGACATTAATTTATGGTCAAATATCATAGAACCGTATGTGATTCATCATGGAAATTTTTTCACAATTAACAGCGAAGAAAATAAACAGTTGATGCAAGATCAAGCTTTTATTAATATGCTGGTTCGAAAACAACATTTCAACAGAAATATTATCAGTGCTATTGAAGGTGAAAATAGTATTGAACGCTATATGAAAGAAATTGTGCGACTTACAGAAGTGAATGAATAGTTTTTCTATGAAATCGTTTAGTTTAATTTGAAAAAATACAACTACATACCGCTTTACATACTTCTTTTATTCATAATGAATATCAGTGCGCAGCCATTTAAAAAAGATTCTGCAACCATATATTCTGAAACGCTTTCTGAGGTAAATGATTCCGATAAAAGAGCCGATTTACTCCTTGCGTATGCGTTGTATCATATTGAAAGAAGAGCTCTTGATAGTTGTCGGTATTATGCTGAAAAGGCACTAAAAATTGCCGTTGATACTGAAAGGCAAGATATTATGAAGGAAGCCTATTGGTATATTGGAAGATCGTATTTTTATCAATTTGACTTTGAAAGGACTGTTGATTACATGGAAAAAGCCGAAGCCTTAAACAAAAAAGATACGTTACGACTTATCAATATACTGAACACCAAAGGTTTGTCTATCCGAAATCTAGGAAAGTTTGAAGAATCTATTTCTGTGTTTAAATCAAGTCTTTCCATGGCAGAAAAGCTACAAAACAAGAAGTTGATGATTATCAACGCTATCAATTTGGGTACTAATTATAAAGTTTTAAAAAATATAGACCAAGCGGTTGCTTATTATAAAAAAGCATTAAAACTAGCCGAAGAAACTAATGATAGTCTTCATTTAGGAATTATTGTAACAAATTTTGCCAACGTGTATTCTTCTTTAGAGCAAAATGACAAATCCAGAGCCTATTATTACCGGGCATTAGACATACATAAAAAGAGAAATAAATACTCAGAGCAAGCAATGATTTGGGCAAATTTATCGCATTTAGATTTGAAAGATCGTGATTATGACAGCGCCATAAAAAATGCGAAAAAAACCATTGAAGTACCCGATTCTATTTTTGTGCCAATCGCAGCAACTATTGTAGCACATGCTAATTTGGGAGAAGCATATTTAGGAAAACGTGATTATGATAACTCTAGAATTCATTTGGATGAAGCCATTAAAATTTCCTTACAAAATAAAGTTCCTGCTTGGCTGGAAGATATTTATAAACTGAAAGCAGAATTAGAGAAAGAAACGGGAAATTTAGAAAGAGCCTATGACTACTTAAAAATGCAAATTCACATTAAAGACAGTATTTTTAATACTAGTTTGACACACAAACTCAATCTTGAGGAAACTCAAAGTGAATTGTATCAAAAAAAGAAAGAGATTACTTTGCTGGAAGAAGATAATTCTATGGTGGAAGAAGTCAATAAATCGCTCAAAAGTTGGCTAATTGTTGGTTTGTTGATTGTACTTAGCTTATTTGGAGTGATTTATATTTATTACCTAAGACAAAAATCGGAGCGATTATTTTTACGAAAAGCTGCCGCAGAAAATAAACTGGAAGCACTTAGAAATCAGATGAATCCGCATTTTTTATTTAATAGTTTCAATGCCATTCAACATTACATTTTAAAGTCCGAAAAAGATAACGCTTACAACTATCTAACGCAAGTTGCCTTTTTAATTCGTAAAGTGCTTGATAATGCATCTAGCATGACGATTCATTTGGAAGAAGAATTGGAAATATTAGAAACCTACGTTAAACTCGAAGCTTTACGCTTTCAAGATAAGTTTACCTATACTTTTGAAGTTGATGCTGAATTAAAAGAACTCGATCCTACAATTCCGTCCATGATTATTCAACCGTATATTGAAAACGCGATATTGCATGGTTTGTCTAACAAAGAAGACGGAAATGGAACCTTAATCGTTCAGATTCATAAAATTAATGAGCATCGAATCCGTTGTTTGATAGAAGATAACGGAATTGGCAGAGTGAAAGCATTAGAAATTAAAAAAACAAAAGCAGCACATTTAAGAGGCAATTCCATTGCAATGAATAATACCAGTAGACGTTTACAAATATTAGAAAAAGCAGGATATCCGCATGGAAATGTTCATATTGAAGATTTATATACTACGGATCAAAAACCCGCAGGCACAAGAGTTAGTATAGAATTAAACACAATATAACACGTATGGAAATATTGAGAACAGTTATTGTAGATGATGAAATTAATGGACGTGAAATATTGTCGTTACTTCTCAAACAACATTGTCCAACCATTGACATTATTGGAACTGCTTCCACCTTAAAAGAAGCTGAAGAACTCATCAATACAAAAAAGCCAGCGTTGGTGTTTTTAGATATTAAAATAGGCACACAAACCATTTTTGAGCTGTTACACAAGTTTGAAAAGATTGAGTTTGAAATTATTTTCATCACTGCTTTTGAAAATTATGCAATCAAAGCCATTCGTTTTATGGCAATTGATTATTTACTAAAGCCAGTAAATATAGAGCAACTTGTAGAATCGGTAGATAGAGCTGCAATTAACATTAAAAAGCGAAAAAGTCAATTGAACTTGCAAGCTTTAATGAACAATTTACAACAAAAAGATTCCAATTTGCACCGAATTGCGCTGGCGACTTCAGACAGTTATGAATTGGTAAAGGTCGAAGAAATACTGTATTGTGCCGCAGAAGGAAGTTACACGCGGTTTTTATTAGTAAATGATGAAGAACGATTCGTTTCAAGACATTTAAAATATTACGAACAGCTATTGTCCGATTATGATTTTTTTAGACCGCATCAATCGTGTTTGATCAATCTAAAACACATCAAAAAAATACTTCGTACTGATGGTGGCACCATAGAAATGAACAACGGGAAACAATTACCAATTGCCCGAAATAAAAAAGCCGAACTCATTAATTTGCTAAGTATTCGGTAACATTTAAAATCCGCTATCAAACCATATTGACCTCTTATCAAATAACCTGCGCAGGTTATCATTTGTCTATATCTTTTTCTCTATTTATTATATAGGTTTACTGAAATAAAGGATGCGATATATCGATAATTCTTATTCTTTATTTAAAACGAAACCTTTATTAATCTTTTAAAAATTAAGTATTATGAAAAAGTCATTTTTTGGGCTTTGTGCTATGGCAATGTTTGCTTTAGCAATGACAAGCAATTCTTTCGACAACACTGCTTTTACAGCAAACACAGTTGCTGAAGTAGTAACTCCTACTATGGATGCAGACATGAGTTTTGACGGAAGAAACAGTGCTACAATTAGTGCAAACGGAACAAGTTCGTCAATTTCTGGTAGCGGAACAATCTCTGTTACTTCGGCTGGTGGAACAGGTTCAGGAGTCATCACTACTACATCATCATCGTCAGGAGGAACTACTAGTGGTGGTACAGTTACAAGTTCATCTAGTACATCTTCAACTAGTAGTAGCTCAAGTTCTTCCTCTATAACTACTGGCGGCGGATCTTCAATTTGTGACTATGTTACAAGTAGCTGGTTGCGATCATATTTTGGATGTGAATAGTTAATACGTTGGGTAAAATGAACGCAAACAATGTCTAATTTCTTTGTTTGTGTTTTACATTCATTAATGAAAATTGCTGAGCGTATCATGAAATAAAGATAAGCTCAGCTTTTTTCAACTACAAAGAAATCAAAGATCATATATTGAATTTTTGTTTAATTTAAAGAATAACATTATGAAAAAGATCATCTTAGGCATATTTATACTTCACTTTAGCGTGATCATAATTTCTGTGTTGGGAAATATACACGTATTCCCAAACGGATTGGTAAAAGATATTTCAAACTTGTATTCAGTTCCTTTTTTTGAACAAAATTGGGGCATGTTTTCCAATCCGCCAACCACAACGAAAAAAGTCTATTTTCAATATCATATTCCTGAAATAGGCACGGATCGTGTAATTATTACGGATTGGTATGATGTCAATAGTTCAATGTATAATTATAACAAAGAGCATTTCTTCTCCGTTGCTCAACGTCTTATCAAATACGAATCTAGCTGTTTGAATAGTATTTTTCAATCAATTGATAAATGTAAAGATCCAACGCCAGATGTATGTATAGAATATACTCCAGGATTTATTGCACTGCGCAGTTATGCTAAAATCATCTACGCCAATAGCATGGGGATTCCTGTGGATCAATTCGAATTTTCAGAAATGAAATTTGTGATTAAAGTTGTAGAAGAACATTTTCCGAATTTTGAGCATAGACACATGGATTATTTTAGTAAAGAAAATTTTGAATATGGCATTCATACCACTATTCCGTATCCTTTAGGCTAATTCTATTCCTAACATATAACTTCTTAAACACTCGCACATGAATCATCTTGAAAACAATAGAGCCATTGGTTTAACAATTACCAGAATTTTATTATCATTCATCCTCATAAAAGATTTTATATTATATCTCATATTTTCCGATGAATTATTTGGCAATGAAGCAATTGTACCAATGCTTTCGTATGCGCAAGTTTTAGAGGGTTTACATTTGCAATACCTATTCATCAACTTTACCAATCCGACAGTAACCTATAGTTTTCTAACCATTGGATTGATTGCGAGTATCAGTTTTCTTGTTGGATATCGAGTAAAATTGACCGGAATTATCATTTTCTTTTGTTTAATCACCATCAAACTAAGAGCTTTATACACACAAGATGGTGCCGATAATGTCATGGCGACTATGATTCCATTGTTGTTATTAACTTCAACCTACAACATTCTCAATGGAAAACTAAATAATAATTTCAAAAGCGAAGTTTTCAAATTGATTCCTATTTTAGCTGGAATCGGAATCATCCTAGAATTTTGCCTGATCTATTTTGCTGCTGGACTTTCCAAAATGTTGCAACCTATTTGGCAAAACGGAGAAGCCTTATACTACATCCTTCGCATTGAAGATTTCAGAGCTTCCGACCTCAATATCTTATTAACCAAAAATGCTTTCTTTGTGAAATTCTCAACGTGGTTTACCTTATTTTGGGAACTCACTTTTCCACTAGCTATTTGGTTTAAAAAACTAAGAAACCTCTATCTAATTGCTGGAATAGGCTTGCATATAGGTATTTGGATGCTTATGAGAATTGACAACTTTTCGTTTGTCATGTTGAGTATTTATCCTGTTTTCTTTTTAGACTATGAGTACAAAAAATTCTACCATACATATCTCAAAAAATGGTTTCAATTGGTTTTCAAACCCAAATTAGCATACGACAAACTATAACAACTCATTATGCATTTTAAATTCAAAAACATAGTAAAGCGTCAGTTCGAGTGATTTTGAGGCACGGAAAATCGTATCGAGAACCTATTTGGTATAAAAATTCTATTCTCGATACAAATTTCACTCATTTTCAATCGTAAAATTCACTCGAATTGACGAATTTTATTAAAATGCACAACGGGTCATAACATTTAATCCCTACATATCTAATGGAAATTAAAAAAGGACAAAAAGTAATCCTATTTGACGGCGAATGTAACTTATGCAATGGCTTTATAAATTTTATTATTGACAGAGATACTAAAAATATATTTCTATTTTCTCCATTGCAATCAGACACAGGAATGGAAATAATGGAAAATCTGAAGGAAGACAATTCCAAATTAGATTCAATTGTATTGTTTGATCGTAACACCAATCAAATTCAAAAAAAATCAAGTGCTGCTATTAGTATAGTGTCAACATTTGGTGGTTTTTGGCGACTCGCTCGCATATTTTACATATTTCCAAGCTTTATAAGAAACATCATCTATGACTTTGTAGCAAAAAATAGGTATCGTTGGTTTGGAAAAACCTCGTGTAGAATACCAACACCTGAATTAATTGAAAAGTTTTTAAATTAAGGTGAATTCAAGATAAATTTGCATACGCTAAAAAACCTATTCTCGATACGCTTTTTTCTCAAAAAACACTCGATTTGACGTTTTTTGAATTAGAATTACGTCAAATCGAGTAGTATGTGAAGCTATTCTGGAAGAATTTTGCACTTCGATAAACTCAGCAGAACTATCGAGATTAAGTGATTCTCTTATGTCAAACTCACGTTAATTCAGCACATGGTTCGGTTTGACGAAAATTTGACTTTTTAGACAGTCTCAAAACAGCTTAACAACGCACAAAAGAACGACAGCCATAAACAGAAGGACAGACGTCACCAGTTTGACATCTAAACACGTCCTGAGTATTACACTCAGAGCCTTCTGTGAAAGGCGGTGGACAAAGAAGTGAATCAGCATCCTCTCCTCCATGAATAGAACTGTTTTTAAAATTAGAAATGGACTTTTTGTTAAGTTTTAATGTTGTAAAATTCCTTTTTTTCATGATATATAAGTTTTGGTTTTATCATAAAGATATGAAAACAAAGGCTTTACCATTTACGGGAACACCGTAATTAATATATAAACAGTCGTTATTTTTACATAACGTAGGCTCAATTTCTGAATAAAAAAATAAAAAAACGCCGAAGGAACTACTGAATTCCATATCTGTCCAAAAAGAACTTTCCGTATCTTCGCTATAATGAAAACGATTGATATCAGAACCGTACAAGTAGTTCAGTACCTAAAACCCTTGCGTGAAGGCGGTTCGCTTCCCGCGATTGTAAAAGCAGACGACGATTTTTTGTATGTGCTTAAATTTAGAGGTGCCGGACAAGGTAAAAAAGCATTGATTGCCGAATTGATCGGTGGCGAATTAGCACGCGCTGTCGGACTAAAAATTCCCGAATTGGTTTTTATGCAGCTCGATGATTCGTTCAGCAAAACTGAACCCGACGAGGAAATTCAGGGTTTATTGAAGTTTAGTGTTGGTTTAAACTTAGGATTGCATTTTCTGTCAAGCGCGATTACGTTTGATCCGTTGGTGACGACTGTAGATGCAATTACGGCTTCCAAAGTAGTATTGTTAGACAGTATTATTAGCAACATTGATCGAACGGTAAAAAACACCAATCTATTACATTGGAATAATGAATTATGGGTAATTGATAACGGTGCAAGTTTTTACTTTCATCACAATTGGGCAACGTGGGAAAATCATTTAACACGAACTTTTCCACTCATCAAAGATCATGTATTACTATCACAAGCAACCGAACTTTCCACAGTCGCAAAAGAATTTCTAACGATATTAACCAACGAAAAAATAACAGAAATTGTCAATCTCATTCCGGAAGATTGGTTACAACATGAAGCTGATGACTTGTCGCCTGACGAAATGAAAACGGCGTATATTGCCTATTTACAAGCAAAACTTGCCATGATTGATTCACTCGTAAAAGAAGCGGAACATGCAAGATAAAGTCACTTTTGAATACGCCATCATTCGCTTTATGCCAAAAGTGGAACGAGAAGAATTCTTCAATATTGGCGTGATTGTATTTTCAAAACGGAAAAAGTTTTTAGATATCAAATATAAAGTAGATCCTAAAAAACTAGCGGCATTTTCATGCGAAATGACTCAGGAAGCTCTCCACAAATATTTACAAGCTTGGGAACTCATTTGCAAAGGCGCGCCACACGGCGGCGTTATTGGAACTTTTGAACTTTCCGATCGTTTTCGTTGGTTGGCAGCTTCCAAAAGCACGATGATTTTATGCTCGCCGACACATTCGGGTTTGTGTGAAAATCCTGAACAAGAATTGGAAGACATTTTTCAGAAGTATGTGTTGTAGTATGGTTGTTTTCGGTTTTCAGTTAGCGGTTTTCAGTTTTTCTGGCACTGGTTGTAAACTTGTACTAGTTTTAGATTAAAAGATTAAATTAAGAAAAAAGGTTTATGTCTAAATAGTCTAATCCTCTAAATAGGTCTAATAAATCTAACTGTCAATTTGAGTGATTTTTTGGAATATATTACATTGAAAGAAGTCGAAATGAAATGAATAAAAATTATATCTGGGACGTACAACTTTTAAATTTAACATTTAGCACTCAGCATTTAGCATTTAGCATTTAGCATTTAGCATTTAGCATTTAGCATTTAGCAAAAAAAACTATTAAAAATACATTATGAAAAAATACACACTACTGCTCGCCGTTATTTTAAATACGTTGGTCACTTTTGCGCAAGAAGACACACCTACGCCCTATCCGGATTTCATGGGACAAAAATTAGCTGCTATTGAAAATAATCCTAATTGGAAAGTCTTAATAAAAACAACAGGAAATTTAAATTATGATAGCAAAGATGATGTAGCCATTGTCATAGAATCAAAAGAAGATTTTATAGAAATCAGATGTGCGGATTGTCCAACTTCGCTCAGCAAAGCGAGAGTTATTTTAGTATTTCTAAATAAAGATGATGAATTTATAGTACAGATTCAAAACAACGAATTCATTCCACGATCGGATGAAGGTGGCATGTCCGCAGAAATTGAACCTGATATCAGTATTGAAAATAATCAATTGACTATTTCTCAACAATATACGCGCTCAAATATTTCCTATATATTTAAATATCAAGAAGATACATTTAATATTATCAGCGCTGAAAGCAATAGTGTTCATGCAGCTTCTGGCGATACTCAGCATTGCCTGTTTGATTTTAGCAAAAACGAAATCACCATTACAGAAGGAAATATCTCCAATGAAGAAAATGAAGAAGAAGCTAAAAACGAAAAAGTAACTGTCCTTAAATTTGATAAAAAAGCCAAACCACTTTCCGAATTTAAAGCGATGTACGAATGGGAAATTGTAGAATATTACAATTTATAAGATTATTTTGTTTGAAATTGCAAATCGATTATGAAAAAAACCAAATTCCATCACATACTGATTATCCTTTGTTTGCTTTGCGCGAAGGTAAACGCACAGACAAATTGGGATACCAAAATTGAACAGCAACTCCCCGAAATTCTCAAAAAACATCGTGAATTGGTCAGCATTCCTAATGTTTCTTCCGACAAGGAAAACATGATGAAAAATGTTGCTTGGGTTACGACAGAATTTGAAAAACTCAATTTTAAAGTTTCTTTATTAGAAAGTGCAACGTTGCCTGTATTTCTGGCAGAAAAAGAAGTGGATTCAAAAGCGAAAACGATCTTATTTTATTTGCATTTAGACGGTCAAGCTGTGAATCCTGCCAAGTGGTTTCAAAAAGATCCGTTTCGTCCTGTGCTCAAAGAACAAGATGCAGAAGGCAACTGGCAAATCATTAATTGGTCACGAATTGATTATAACATCAATCCTGAATGGCGCGTATTTGGTCGTGCTGCCGCAGATGACAAAGCGCCAATCATCATGATGCTTTCCGCGTTAGAACTCTTGCAACAGCAATCACAAAAGCTATCGTACAATGTAAAAATCATCTTAGATTTACAAGAAGAAACCCGATCGGAAGGTTTTTTAAGCACATTGAAAAAATACAAAAATCGTTATGCCGCCGATTACATGATTATTATGGACGGACCAGCGCATCCAACCAACAAACCCACATTAACTTTTGGTTGTCGTGGATTCGTAACTTGTGATATAACCCTGTACGGAGCAAAATTACCGCAACATAGCGGACATTACGGAAATTATGCGCCCAATCCTGTATTTCGGATGTCACATTTACTGGCAAGTATGAAAGATGATTCTGGAAAAGTAATTATTGATAATTTTTATGATGGAATTGAATTAGACGCAGCAACTCAAGAACTCCTTACACAAGTTCCTGATAATGAATCAGCTATTCAAATGAGTTTAGGAATTGCGCAAGCAGATAATGTGGGACGTAACTATCAAGAATCACTGCAATATCCTTCTTTAAATGTTCGTCACATAGAAACTTCTTGGAAAGGTCCAGGATTGAAAACGATTATTCCAGAAATTGCAACCGCATATTTAGATGTGCGTTTGGTAAAAGAAACTGATGGCGCAGGACAATTAGAAAAAATTAAAAAACACATTGAAGCACAAGGATATGTAGTGTTAGATCGTGATCCGACGGATGAAGAACGCTTGAAATATCCTAAAATTGCAAAACTCATTATGAATAAAGGTATCAACGCTTTTCGGACAGATATCAACTCATTAATTGGTACAAAACTGCGTGAAACTTTAACCATGGAATTTAATGAAAAACCTATCTTGATTCGTACTATGGGCGGAACTGTTCCGATTACGCCTGCCATTCAAGTATTGGACATTCCTGCGATTATTGTTCCGATGGTGAATATGGACAACAATCAACACAATCCGAACGAGAATATTCGCATTGGCAACATTTCACAAGGTATAAAAATGTGCATGGCGATTTTGTCGATGAAATTGTAAATTAGTTGCGCTTCACTTTTAGACTCGCTGCGCTCTTAGATTTTTGGACTACTTCGCTTTTAGATCGCTTGCGCTTTTAGATTTGCTTGCATTGAGCGCAGTCGAAATGATGACGATTCAATTTATTTTAACTAAATTAAAACCGCAATACTCACTACTAAAATCTAATTATTAACTCATGCCCAAAACAGAATACCGCGTATACGTCATAGAACTCTCCAAACGTGTGTTTACTGAAAATACAAAGTTCCGCTTGGCGAATCCGCAATTTAATGGCGTATTGGAATGTTTGTATGTAGGTATGACAAGTAAAACGCCCAAAGAACGTTTTCTGCAACATAAAACAGGATATGTAAATCAAAAAGATCACAAATTATCGGCGAATATTGTAGAAAAATACGGCTTGTATTTACGTCCGAGTTTATACAATCATATTGATCCATTCCCTACGCGATTGCAGGCGTTGCGAATGGAAAAAATTCTTGCCTTAGAACTACGCCGAAAACGCTATGCCGTTTGGTTTAATTGAGGTTTTGACTTGTTAGATTCTTGGATGGTTAGACATATTTAGATTTTAGAATCATCCTAAAAAACCAAGCATTTATGGTATCTTTGCGATAATTCCTATTAGACATTTCAAACACTTATGAAAAATACAATCCAAATTTTATTGCTCCTATTTCTATTGAACAGTTGTGCCGATGGAACAAAAAAAGAAACAAAAAATATTCTAACCATAGATTATCCGCTAGATAGTTTACTCTCGTTTGACTCGGAAGCAGCGTTAAAAGAAGTATATGGAAATCATGTAAAAAGATCCGTTGGGTATTATCCAGAAGGCATGGGCGAATATACAAATACCTTGTTATTTCCTGATTCAAAAAATCAAGTTGAATTTGTATGGGAAGATGATTCACTGCATTACAACAAACTTCAATACATCCGATTATCTGGCAAAAATACCGATTGGAAAACGAAAGAAGGCATCACGATTGGTACTCAAATGGAAGCTCTTGAATATTACAACAAGCAATCGTTTGCTTTTTTTGGCTTGGAATGGGATTATTCAGGCGCTATTGATTGGAAAGATGGCTATCTTGACGAACGAAATATTTTTGGAAGTTTAGCATATCCTTCAGATGAAATACCAGAAGAATTCATGGATTTGCTCGGCGATCAAACTATTGAAAGTTCTTCAAGAATTGCACAAAAAGCAAATTTGATTCTTCGTGAATTAATTATGAAACCTAAAAACTAAAACAGACCTATCCTCTAAAATTAGAAAAATATGTCTGCCTTTTATATCAATATAAATGATTAATCGTGTTGTTCACTTTTTGGGCATAAATTGCCTGGCCATGATGATGTACTAGTAATTTCTGTCACTTGTTTGTCTTCGGGTTGTGTAACATCATAATTATACATTTTTAGTGTTAAAGAATGATCTGTGTGACTGCACTCAAAAATATAAATGATTTGCCCTTTGTAGGGTTGGTTTTCTTTCATTTGATCATAATTCGCTACTTTTCCACCATTTGGTCCACAATGACCAAGAAGTCCTAAAATAGAATCTGATTGAAAGTCTCCACTATCATGACGCCACATTCCTTTTGCTTCCCAACAAATAACCGTAGAAAATGTGCCTATTCCGTCTTTTAATAGTTCATCTGTGTTAAATATTTTCGCAGAAGGAACGTCTCCTCCATTGTAAATATCAAAATGCACCTGCTGTTGTGGATTTATACTATTCGCATAAAAACTAATGGTATGCAACGGATTTGATGTACCATCATTATTAGCACTTCCAGTATCTTCTGTAACAATACGACTAACTGGACAGTAATTGATAAGTAATCCTTGGAGTACGGCTGCCAAACCTGCTGCCTGTTTTAATCCACGCGCACCAAGCCAATTTATAGGAATGGTAACTGCATTATTTGCGTCTATTTTAGTATGACTTCCTTGATTATTAAATTTGATATTAGAATTAAATGGAATCGTTTCGCCTGATGGTTTAGTTCCTCCATCACAAGCGTGTCGTACCACGACAATAGAAGATGTACTCATAAAAATTTGACTTATTGGTTAATTATCAGCAAAAGGTACGCTTTTAAATGTACGTTTATCACAACTAACTGGGAATAAATAAATTATGTTTAGTACATCATTCACACATCTAAAATCGTTAATCATCTAATTTTAAAGATTATTATACTAAAAAAGCAAAGAAAGTGAACCTAAATTCACTTTCCATTACTTTTATACCTGTTTTGCTTTAAAATTAATAATGTCGCTAATGTAAGTGTCAAATAAGCACATATACAACTAGACTCACCTTAAATTAGCGGATTTGAGTAGGTGAAAATCTATAAAATCATGTCACAAAAAAAAGCCACTTATATTAACGATAAGTGACTTTTGTATGTTCTATGTTCAAAATTAAAAAATTCTGAATTCTGAATTAAAATTTATGAATCAGGATGCATAAACGCTTGTTTTCCTAACAGCTCTTCTTCTGTTTCTACTATATTTTCATCTGGCACGCAACAATCTACTGGGCAAACTGCCGCACATTGTGGTTCATCATGAAATCCTTTACATTCAGTACATTTATCGGGTGATATATAATAGATTTCGTCTGAAATTGGTTCTTGCGCTTCATCGGCGTTTACTTCTTTTCCATTTGGTAATACAACGGTTCCTGTTAAAGAAGTTCCGTCTGCATAACGCCAATCATCTGCGCCTTCGTAAATTGCTGTATTTGGGCACTCTGGTTCACAAGCGCCACAATTGATACATTCGTCGGTAATTATTATTGCCATTATTTTTTTATTTCGTTTACAATCTTGTTATGAACTCTACCACTAATGCGGTAAAAGTTTTATAAATTCGCCAAAAATAATCGTTGGCAGTATTTATTTAGATGACAAAAATAACGCCAAAACTATTCATAAACAAATTCAGATGGCTTTAGCAGAAAGAATTAACGCTTTTATAAAACTGGGTGATTTTTTAAAACAGTTCGAAATCGCAAATCCAGTACCAAATAAAAACATTCCTTTTAATGATGTTTTCTTTGATGGAATGCTGCATCAGCTCAAACTCACAGAAGAAAACAATCGCTGGTTTAGTAAAGAAAATCTTCAATTTGCTATTCAAAATTGGGCAAAAGCTTTACGCAAAGAAAATCTTGAAAATTGGACAAATCGCTATGAATTTGATGCCGTTTTGCCAAAAAAAGTGGCGATTATTATGGCAGGCAACATTCCACTCGTTGGTTTTCACGATTTTTTATCGGTATTAATCTCAGGTCATGAGGTTTTGGTCAAACAATCTTCGAACGATAAACACCTTCTTCCCTACTTGGCAAAATACTTAGAATATATTGATCCGTATTTTAAAGGAAAAATCACGTTTACAGATGAAAAAATAGAAGGATTTGACGCAGTTATCGCAACAGGAAGCAATAATACGGCACGTTATTTTGAATATTATTTTAAAGACAAGCCCAATATTATTCGTAAAAACAGAAATTCGGTTGCCATCTTAACAGGAAACGAAACTGAGGAACAGCTCATCGCATTGAGTGACGATATTTTCACTTATTATGGATTGGGTTGCAGAAGTGTTTCCAAATTATTTGTTCCGAAAAACTATGATTTTCAAGCCTTTTTTAAAGGAATGTATGGCAAAAGCGACATTATGAATAGCGCAAAATACGCCAACAATTACGATTATAACAAAGCTGTTTATTTGATGAGTTTGTTTGATATTTTAGAAAATGGCTTTGTCATGATTAAAGAAGATACGCAATATGCTTCCCCAATTGCAACGGTTTTTTATGAATATTATGAGGATTTGGATTCGCTGCAAGAAAAATTACGCAAAGACGCAGAAAACATACAATGTATTGTAGCTGATTTAAATGTACCCAATGAAATTACATTCGGAAAAACGCAACATCCTGAATTACAAGACTATGCTGATGATGTAGACACACTTGAATTTCTAATCAACTTGTCTTAAAATATTTAGCATAATCATAACAACAATTCGTTCCTAATTTTAGAACTTTGTATTCAAATTAACAACACACGACAAATACACACCATGAAAAAACACAACTTTAGCGCAGGACCATGCATCTTACCGCAGGAAGTATTACAAAAAGCTTCCGAAGCAGTATTAAATTTCAATAATGACAATTTATCACTCATAGAAATTTCACACAGAAGTAAACCTTTTGTAGCAGTCATGGAAAATGCGCGTAGTTTAGCGTTGGAATTACTTGGTTTGGAGGGAAAAGGATACCAAGCACTCTTTTTACAAGGTGGCGCAAGTATGCAATTTTTAATGGCTGCCTACAACTTATTAGACACCAAAGCTGCCTATTTGAATACCGGAACTTGGAGTAGTAACGCAATTAAAGAAGCCAAACTTTTTGGAGATATTACAGAAGTTGCTTCGTCTAAAGATAAAGGGTTTACATACATTCCAAAAGGATATGAAATTCCTACAGATGCAAACTATTTTCACTGTACAAGTAACAATACCATCTTTGGAACACAGATTAAACATTTCCCAGAAACGAATGTGCCAATAGTGTGCGACATGAGTTCGGATATCTTTTCGCGTCAGTTAGATTTTTCAAAATTTGACTTAATTTACGCCGGAGCACAAAAAAATATGGGACCAGCAGGAACAACGCTTGTTGTAGTAAAAGAAGCTATTTTAGGAAAAGTAAACAGAGCCATTCCTTCTATCTTAGATTATAAAGTACACATTGGAAAAGATAGCATGTTCAATACGCCTGCCGTTTTCCCTGTATATGTTTCGATGTTAACCTTAGAATGGTTAAAAAACTTAGGCGGAATTGCCGCAATTGAAAAAATAAACAACCAAAAAGCAGCACTTTTATACACCGAAATTGACAAAAATCCTTTGTTTAATGGTGTGGTAGCTACGGAAGATAGAAGTCACATGAATGCCACCTTTACCCTTACGGATGAAGCGTTGAAAGATACGTTTGATACACTTTGGAAAGATGCGGGTATCAACGGACTCAATGGTCACAGAAGTGTTGGTGGTTACCGAGCTTCCATGTACAACGCATTGCCTTTAGAAAGTGTTCAAGTTTTAGTCGATACGATGCAAGAATTAGAAAGAAAAGCATAAGTTTTCAATCATTCAATTTTTTAATCTTTCAATCAAAAAAAATGAAAATATTAGCAAATGACGGAATCTCACAAAGCGGAATTGACGCTTTAGAAAAAGACGGATTTGAAGTCATCACCACCAAAGTTGCTCAAGAACAATTAATAAATTACATCAATCAAAACAAAGTAAATGTATTACTAGTCCGAAGCGCTACAAAAGTTCGTAAAGATATTATTGATGCGTGCGAAAGCTTAAAAATCATTGGTCGTGGCGGTGTTGGAATGGACAATATTGATGTTGAATATGCGCGTTCCAAAGGAATTCATGTGATTAATACGCCAGCAGCTTCGTCAAGTTCGGTAGCGGAATTGGTTTTTGCACATCTATTCAATGGAGTTCGTTTCTTATACGATTCTAATAGAAACATGCCGTTAGAAGGCGATTCACGTTTTAAAGATTTAAAAAAAGCATACGCAAACGGAACTGAATTACGTGGAAAAACCTTAGGTATCATTGGTTTTGGTCGTATTGGACGTGAAGTTGCCAAAATTGCCTTAGGTTTAGGTATGAAAGTGATCGCTTCGGATAAATTTATCGGGAAAGGAACCATCAAAGTAGATTTTTACAACGGACAATTCATCAACGTAGAAATAGAAACGGAACCTATGGAAGACGTTTTACAGCATTCAGACTTTATTACCTTGCATGTTCCTGCTCAAAAAGGATATATTATTGGTAAAAAAGAATTCGATTTAATGAAAAATGGCGCAGCAATCATCAATGCAGCTCGTGGCGGAATTGTAGACGAAGTTGCCTTAATTGATGCGTTGGATGCTAAAAAACTAAGCTTTGCAGGGTTAGATGTCTTTGAAGATGAACCAACGCCAGCCATCAAAGTATTAATGAATCCGTATGTATCCTTAACGCCACATATTGGCGCAGCAACTAACGAAGCGCAAGACAGAATTGGGTTGGAATTGGCTTCTCAAATCAGTTCCATCTTGAAAACTGAAAAATAAAATTCAACTTAAAATACATACAAAAAAGCACTCAAAATTGGGTGCTTTTTGTGTTTTTAAGCGGATAAAAAAACCGTTTATCTAATATTTCTGCATTTCATGCGGTTCATCTAAAAAACAGAAACGCATGCTATAAGTTTTTTAGAATATTACTATCTTGTTTTCATATTAACAATAAATATTTTTTTAAATGTCTGGAATTTTAGATTTATTAAATAGCGATTTGGGAAAACAAATCATTGGCGGTGTGAGTAATGAAGTTGGAGAAGATCAAAATAAAACGGCTTCTGTATTAAGTATGGCATTGCCTGTACTTATGGGAGCCATGAAAAGAAATGCAAGCACACCAGAAGGTGCAGAAGGACTCAACAAAGCATTAGAAAACAAACACGACGGTAGTATTTTAGATAACTTAGGAAGCCTTTTTGGTGGTGGAGTTGACAAAGAAGTAAAAGAAGATGGTGATGGAATTTTACGTCATGTACTAGGTGATCGCAGACAAAATGTTGAAAATGCCATTGGAAAACAATCTGGAATGGATGCTTCTTCTATTGCTAACATTTTAAAAGTAGCAGCACCAATTTTAATGGGTATTTTAGGAAAACAAAAGCAACAACAAAACGTACAAAGTTCTAACGGAATCGGAGATTTATTAGGCGGATTGTTAGGTGGCGGATCCAATCAAGCACCTCAACAGCAAAGCTTTATCGAATCGATCTTAGATGCGGATGGTGACGGAAGTGTAATGGACGATATCGCAGGAATGTTTTTCAAAGAAAATGACAACAAAAATGACGGAAACAAAAGCAGCGGCGGACTTGGTGGCTTGCTAGGCGGACTTTTCGGAGGAAAATAATCATATCGTACATAAAATATAAAGGAAAAGCATTCATGAAAGTGGATGCTTTTTTTAATTCTTAAATTTGATGAGATGATTAATTTTATGCTAGAATCTAACAGTATAGCGGTCTTTTATCTTTAGTCGAGCAATAATGATCTCACAGTTAAAAAATTCTCAATCACTCAAAAGTAGCAATCCCTAACTCATACACGTAGTTTACTCTTTTAGCCTAAGTGAGTCCTAGAAAAATCGTATCTTTAATCAAACTGAATTAGATATGAAATGAGCTATGACAATTTAGGTTGACATTAACCAAAATGATCATTAGCGAATTCCATCTGACATTTTAAAAACAATAAATAATAACAGATGAAAAAAGTACTCTTACTAATTGCTTGCGCAGGAATCATCGTCTACTCGTGCGCTGGACAAGAAAAAACAATGACAAAAAAAACAGACGATGGTACCAAAGTATCGGATACCATTCGACTTCAAAGTGACGAACTTGAACACGAAATTATCATCTTTGAACCTGGCTTTAGCGCGTGGATGGTGAGTTATGCACGTCCAAGAGATTACTATTCCCAGCAATTTTTAGAAGTGAGAAATCGCACTTATGTACTTGAATGGAATCAACGTGTATTGCAACCTTCGCGTTACAACAGTATGTTGTATGAGCAAGAAATCAATTACCGTCCAAATGTTGATTATGGATATGAAGTAAACTATCAATTGTATTATTACTTTGTATATTTTCAACAAAAGTACAATCAGCAGTTAGCTGCGTTTCCTGTTCGGTTATGAGTCAGAAGTTCTGTATCTTTGCAATCGCAAATTTTACAGATGAACGCATTTAAAGAACGTTGGGAAATTAAAAAAAATTGGCAACTCATTTTTCCTTTTTTGGGAATTGTAGGCTTACTCTATTCCGCTTACAAACTGACTGACAAAATAATCAGTACTTTCATAAACAATTCAGACAACCACCTTTTATATTACATACTCCTTGCCGTTGGTATAGGAGTATTCTTTTTCATCATGCTTCGTTTCTTTCTTTGGTGTTTCAAAAAACTAGAAGGAAAATGGGTCATCAATTACCGTTGGGAAATCATTACTATTTTTATTGTTTTTGCCCTTACGGGAACAAGCTCGCTCCGAGTTGCACGTCCAATCTTAGATTTTGTAGGCTTCACGCCTGCGCTATTTCCTGAAGGATTTTTGGGAACTTTTCTCTATTGGTTAATTAGAATTATCATTATTCTACCTTTGTATCAAATATTATTGATTCTTTTCGGAACCTTATTTGGACAATTCAAATTTTTCTGGGAATTTGAAAAGAAAATGTTCAAACGTATGCACATTATCAAGTAACATCAATTGTCTTTTCCGCATCTTTTTTCGGATTGATGACAAACTTATAGAGCCACATCAACGTAAATGTGGGTATAAAATCTGTAGATGGTAAAATTTCCTCAATCAAACAAATCGCAGCACCCACTTTCCCCAAAGTTCCTTTGTACATTTTTACTATAATAAAAGCAGCAAATGGTGCCCAAATAATATCACTTACCTCTGCAAACCAAGGTATGATATAGGAAATTAATCCTATTGTATCAAAAATAAGACTAAGAAGTAACTTTAAAAATTTACGCTCTTTTTTAGGAGTTGTCATGAAGTAAATTATGGTTCATTGAAAAGAAAGCAGTAAAAATACCAAGAATTTTCATCGTTATATATAGATTGCGTGTATATTTAACTAGAATACTATTTTACAAATGAATTTAATTGATTGGATCGGTTTTATCGGCGTATTCCAAATACTACTCGCCTATTTTTTGAATGTGACAGGCAAAATTACCAATAAAAACCTGACTTTCATTCTCCTCAACTTAATTGGTGCTGGAATGGCTTGCGTAGCTTCCATCCTATTAAACTATGTTCCGTTTGTAATTTTGGAAGGAATTTGGATGTTGATTTCGGCAGTTTCTTTGATAAAATATGCAAGAACATCAAAAACTAGCAACTAGCTATAAAATTCTTAATTCAGAAGTTGAAAAATTTCTTTCCCAGCCAGTAAAATTGCACCACTTGTCGAACTATCTAATGAAATAATTACTTCTTTTTTGACTACTTCTTCTTGCAAGTTTTTCCATGCAGTTATGACAACTTGTTCGTGTTTTTTATCAATCAAACCATCGTTGATTCCTGCGGCAACACTATATATTAGCAACAATTTCTGTTCAAAGAATCGTTCTTGAAATGCTTTTGAATTCATATCGTTCAACACCACTTCACTAATTTTTAGATAGTCGCTTTTTAGCTGTTCAATCTCCAAGATATATGGTTCAAAATTTCGAATCATTCTAATCAATGAAGCCGATTCCAAACCAATTCGATACGATGCAAAATCTGTACTTGTCACTTCTTCTAAACGTTGAAGATAGCTTCTATTTTTTTGCGCCGAAAACAACCAAGTCAAATTCAAAAAATCAATATTTTTTTCCTCTTCATCTTCCGTTTCTTCACGTTGGTATTGTTGTATATTTTTCAATTCATTCAAATAACGTGCTTCTTTGGTCATTTCAGCGAAAGCTTTAATTCCAGCAAATTCGACACCAAAACGCCAATCGGTTTGTGTTATATCATAATTTGGATTTTCCAATTGATGTTCCACAACTTGCCGCAATACGTTGATTAGATTTTCTTGGGTCAAATCTGATTTTAAAACAGGTTTCAACAAATTCATCTTCACGGAAGTGTGATAGCGATCTTTAAAATCGAGTTGAGCTGTTTTTCCGCGTGTATCCTGTGCATAATAGATATATTTTGTGCTTTGCAACCAAATGACTTGCAGCGGATTTCCTTCTTTAGCACCTCTAACCGCAAAAGGTCGGATATTATTTTTGGTTGAATTTTCCGTGATTTTTTCAACTTTCCACGATTTCCCATGATTTTGTGTCGTCCATTTTTCAATCTCAAAGACGCCTTTACGCTTTACCGAAAGATATACCATATTTGGATTTTCATGATCGATGACAATTCCACCTGAATAATGCGGAGCAGCTTCTGAAGTTTCGTTGCGCGTTTCTGGAAACCATCCACCAGCGTCTACCAAATCGTAACTTTTCCATTGATTATTTTGAAACGTCGCATACGAATAGATGTGAGTTTCTTCATTTGGAAATTTCACAAACGTCACAATCGGATCGCCATTTTTATCTTGCGCGATGTCCCAATTCCATGATTTTATAGCATCGGATTCGTAAATTACATCCAATTCATCTTGCAAAACTGGCAATTGATCTATTGCTTTGATTTTGCTGCCATTCGCTTTGTAAAAACTGCCATTTTCATAATACATATAGTACAAACCAACCTTTTTTTCTTGATCTGGATGACCGTCTGTAAACACAAAATGAATCTTAGAAATTCCATCTGAATACACTTTTGTATACGGCACTTTGATCGTTTGAAATTCATTGGGTTGAAACAAAATTGTGCCTTTTGAACAGGTTTCGCCATTATCAGAAGAAACCGAATACGAAGGTTTCATGTCCATACCGCGCCAAAAAAGATAGATGTTTCCATCTTCTTTAGACAATCGAACCGGATTTGTATACGTGTGACGTAGAATTTGTGCGTTTGGATATTTCTCTTCATCATTTAAGTTCAATTCTTTGATTGGATTCCAAGATGAAATATCTTCAGGTTGTTGTGAAGTTCGCATCAAAAGTGGACGTTTGTCTTGTAAATGTGTGTTAAAAAAAACTAGCAATCGACCTGTATCATCAAACAAAATACTTGGATTATCGTGATCGTCAATTTCTAAATTATCATATATAATTTGTGATTGAATTTCCTCCGTTTCATGATCGTAAAAAGCAATGTGTACATCGCCGTAATTGTCAATCCAACCTGCGTAGGTTCGTTTGTGTTTTCCTTCAAAATAAACCGCTCTTGGATCAGAAAACCAACTCCAAATCCCATTAAACGTCATCGATTGAAAGTTTTCAGAAGAAACTGCTTTTGTCTTTAGAACAGTATGCGTTGCTTTGTTTTGCGCAATACATAGCATACTTGTCAAAAGTAGTAGGAATGATATATAAATAGGGAATTTCATAGCTACAAACGTAGTAAATATTAAGGAATGAAAAGGACTTTGATACATTTTCATCAGTTCGGATAAAATAGCTTCGGTTTGCTGTATTGAAAACAGCTAAAAAAGATTAGTTAAAAAAGCTTCTCGATACAATTTTCTTCCATTATTCTATGAAAGAAAACCACACGAAGTGACGCTTATGATTGTTAATTTCGAATCGTTAGCGCACCGCTATCTCGAATTTCTAACTCGTGACGAGAAACAAACTAAAGCAAATTCGTGAATTCGTGATAACTTCTCGATAGTTCTACTGAGTGTATCGAAGTACAATTTTCTTCTTTACATTCCGAAAAAACACTCGAAGTGACGACAGAGCTTCTAAAGTCCAACAGCGAAGCGATCTAACACTTCGAGTCCGCTCAGTGTGACAAATCTAATTGTATAATAATCTAAGGAGTCCAAAAGCGGAACGAGTCTAATTAAAAATCATCTTATCCATCACACTAAACGGCAACGCACCATTTTCCAAAATTTTGGTATGAAACGAAAGCCACGGAAATTCTGTTCCTTTTGGTAAGGTTGCAGCAAGTTTTGCTTTCCATTGTAAAATTTTATTCGCGCCGTATTTATACGTTATAACTTGTGCTGGCCAGCGTTTCATGCGGGCAATTTCACGTTGTGCAATGTCATCTTGACCTTGAATGTGTTGTTGCCAAAATTGCAATGCTTTTTCGTCTGTCCAATCGTAGTAATTTAACCCAACATCCATAGAAACACGCACCGAACGAATGATATCCCATTCCCACTTTCCGAGTTCGTCATATTTGTTGGTATACGCGCCAAATTCAGTTCCGAGTTCTTCCACATACGCTGCCCAACCTTCTCGATATCCATTGTATGAAAATAATTGTTTGATCTCAGATCTTTCTAATTCGTTTTCAAATTTTATTTGATAATGATGTCCTGGAATGGCTTCGTGTACATAAATCCATGCGACTTGCCTTTTGTTGAAAGGTTCGTCAAAATAGTTGTAATAAAATGTATTTTCAAATTCATTGTAATACGCAGGAACTTGTCCGTAATTTTTATTTTTTCCTTGTGCAATAATCACATCCGGAAGTTGGTCTACTTTTGGAAAGGCACCAACTAAGTTTGGTAATAATTCCTTTTTAAAATTTTCAAAATTGTATTGAATCGCAGCTACATTATTATGGAAAAATATCGGTGTGTTGATATATTTTTGATACTCCAAACTGTCTAATCCTGAAGCATTTTCGATGGCTTTCATGGCTTTTTTAGCACGATCAATTTGTGATAATCCAAATTGAAATAATTCGTCGGGTGTAACCTCAGCATCAATCCACTTTTTTAGGAAATATACATACCATTTTTTTCCCATTGGAACACTTTGTAAACCTTCTGTCGGGACTCTTTTGGGTTTGATGAGCAACCATTTTCTTTCAAGTGCGATGCGTTCTAAATGTAAGTTGATCTCATAAGAAATCAATTCATAATCTAATTGTTGTGATGCATTTAAGCTGGAACGATCAAATTTTTCAAGCATTTTTTTATGCGTCAAAAACATCATTTCTTGCTTGCTAATGTTTCGTTCACTTTGAATTAATTCTAAATTATCTACATAAGACACTTGTAAATCAGCAAGATGCAAACGTTGAAAGTCTTTTGCAAAAGTGGTTGTAAATTTATTCCACGAAGTCGTAACGTTTTGTCCAATCGCGGTAACGCTAAAGAGGAAAATAGTAAAAAAGATATGTTTGTAGATTTTCAACAGTAGATTGATTTAAGATAGTTTTGAACTGATTAGTTTTAGAAATTCTGTTCTGGTTTCTATATTTTCAAACGCACCTCGAAATCCTGAAGTGGTCGTCACAGAGTTTTGTTTTTGTACACCGCGCATCATCATACACATGTGTGAAGCTTCAATCACAACGGCAACTCCTTTCGGTTTCAGCGTGTTATTGATACATTCTAAAATGTCATGCGTTAAGCGTTCTTGCACTTGCAATCTTCTTGCAAAAACATCCACAATTCGTGGTATTTTGCTCAAACCGACAATATGTCCGTTAGGAATGTATGCAATGTGTGCTTTTCCAAAAAATGGTAAAATGTGATGTTCGCACAACGAGTATAATTCGATATCTTTTACAATAACCATTTCATTGTAATCTTCGGCAAACATCGCTCCTTTTAATATTTCGGCAGCATCCATTTCATATCCTTGTGTTAAGAATTGCATGGCTTTTGCGGCGCGTTCTGGTGTTTTTTGGAGACCTTCGCGTTCAATATTTTCGCCAAGTTCTTCAATAATAGCTTTGTAACGATCTTTCACTTCGTTGGTCACTTCAATGTTGTATTCTTCTAATCTTTTGTAAGGCATTTTTTTTATTTCATTTTCATATTTGCTAAAGATACTTAAAAAAAGTTCATGCAAATACTTTAGAACAATGCGTTCTGTTAAAAAATTTAAGTAACATTTAACTTTTTTTTAGGATAATAACACACGTGAGCATCCTAGTTTTGTTTGTATTACTGTAACAGATTCATTTTTTTGGAATCTTTTACAGGAATCATCATCAAAAAACAACGAATGCGAATTACACTCACCCTAAGCTTTGTATTGCTATTAAGCTTTATCACTAATGCTCAAAATAAAAAGCAATTAGCGATTACTCGAACCACAGAAGCTCCCAAAATTGATGGAGTTTTAGACGATGCTGTTTGGAAAACTGCCCAAGAAGCAACTGGATTTACACAATTTAGACCGAATGTTGGTGTTGCCGACACCGAAGCAAATAAAACAGTCGTAAAAATGACGTATGACGACACGGCAATTTATATTTCTGCGTATTTGTATGACGATCCTGAAAAAATAATGCGTCAATTTACAAGTAGAGATAATTTTGGTCAATCAGACTTTTTCGGATTGATTTTAAACCCAAATAATGATGCGCAGAACGATACCGAGTTTTTTGTATTTAGTTCTGGAACACAAGCCGATGCCGTGGCAAATCCCAGTAATGGAGAAGATTTTGGCTGGAATGCTGTGTGGGATAGTGCCGTAAAACTAAATGATGATGGTTGGTCACTAGAAATGAAAATTCCGTACCGAGCACTTCGATTTTCAAATAGAGAAATACAAACTTGGGGAATTCAGTTTCACCGCCATTTTAGAAGAGATCGTTCGCAATATACTTGGAATCCGGTTGATGTAACCAAAGGAAATATTGGTTTGTATCATGGTGAATTGACAGGATTGAAAAATATTGTACCGCCAACACGTTTGACATTTTATCCGTTTACGACAGGACTTTACAATTCTTTTGATGGCGAAACAGAAACTGATTTTAAGCTTGGTTTGGATGTAAAGTATGGAATTACAGAAAATTTCACGTTAGATATGACCTTGATTCCCGATTTCAGTCAAGCTGGATTTGACAATCTGGAATTGAATTTAGGGCCTTTTGAACAAACATTTTCAGAACAACGACAGTTTTTCACCGAAGGTGTTGATTTGTTTAATAAAGGTGGTTTATTCTTTTCTCGTAGAGTTGGAAGTAGTCCATCTGGAAGTGTTACACTTTCCGATACAGAAGAAGTTGTACAATATCCGAATACGGTAAAAGTAATTAACGCCGCAAAAGTTTCAGGAAGAACCAAAAACGGTTTGGGAATTGGCGTTTTTAACGCAGTAACCGAAAAAACAAATGCTTCTATTCGTGATACCGAAACTGGCGAATTTAGAGATCAAGTTGTAGAACCATTAGCAAATTATAATATTATTGTGTTAGATCAGCAGTTTCGAGGAAATTCTTCTGTGAGTTTAATCAACACAAACGTCATGCGTGAAGGTTCGTTTAGAGATGCGAATGTGACAGGTGTGTTGGCAGATATTACCAATAAAAGAAACACCTATAATATTGAAGGTCAACTAAAAATGAGCAATGTGAGTGGTTTGGATGGCACCACTACGGGTTATAGTTCATTTTTTGTGGCTCGAAAAGTACATGGAAATTATCGATATAGTTTTGATCATAGTTATGCAGATGATAAATATGATATCAACGATTTGGGTTTACAGTTTCGAAATAACTTCAATAATTTCGGAATTGATGCTACGTACAGAACCTTTAAACCTACGGGAAGTTTAAATAATTATTTTGTAGGAACCTACGTAAATTATAACCGTTTGGCAAATCCGAGTACGTATACAGGCGGAAGTGCTGGAATTAATTTTGATGCACAAACCAAAACGCTTCATAATTTTGGTGGAAATATCAATCATCAATTTGGAAAGCAATTTGATTATTTTGAACCACGACAAGAAGGTCGCTTTTTTATCTATGAAAATAGAATTAATGGTAATATTTGGATTTCTTCTAACTACAATAATACGTTTGCGATTGATGCGAATATTGGTGGTGCCACATTTTTTGAAAAAGGAAGAGATTCTAACTCGTTTTGGTTTGGAATTGGCCCAAGAGTTCAAATTAGCGACAAATGCATCATTTCCTATTCGTTTGACGGAGATATGTCGTACAAAGATCGTGGGTACGCTACAACCGTTGGCGATGATATTATTTTTGGACAGCGAGAACGTAAAACTTTGGTCAATCGGTTGAATGCAAATTATAATTTTAATCCATTTCATTCGTTAGGTTTGACGTTTAGAAATTATTGGTCAACCGTAACCTACGAGAACGATTTATTTACCTTGTTAGAAAATGGTCGTTTGGATCGTACTTCAGGGTATGAAGTGGGCGATTTAGAGAATAATCCGAACATTAATTTTAGTACGTGGAATTTAGATTTGAGTTATTCATGGCAGTTTGCGCCAGGAAGTTTTTTGACTGCTTTGTATCGCAATCAATTGTTTAATTCGGATAATGCTTCGGAAGAAGCCTATTTTTCAGCTTTGAACAACTTATTTGAGCAACCGATACAACACACATTCTCGTTACGATTGCAGTATTTTATCGATTATAATGATGTGAAACAATTGTTGAGAAATAAAAAAAGAAACAATATCAATTCATAATTGTACGTGAACGCTTTATGTAGTAAATTGGAACTTTTTATAGCGAATTCATGATTACAGCAAAAAATATACATAAATATTACGGAGATTTAGAAGTTCTGAAAGGAATTGATTTGAACATCAAAAAAGGGGAAATTGTATCTGTAATTGGCGCTTCTGGTGCTGGAAAAACCACTTTATTACACATTTTAGGCACGTTAGATAAAATGTCTAAGAATACTGATAGTTCTTTAATTATCAATGATATACATATTGATTCGCTTTCTGAAAAAGAATTGGCGAAGTTTCGAAATCATCATATCGGATTCATCTTTCAGTTTCATCAATTACTTCCTGAATTTACTGCCATTGAAAATGTGTGCATTCCTGCATTCATTCAAAATACACCGAAACCCGAAGCTGAAAAAAGAGCCAAAGAATTGTTAGATTTCTTAGGATTATCAAGTCGCTATAATCATAAACCGAACGAACTTTCGGGTGGCGAACAACAACGTGTTGCTGTGGCGAGAGCGTTAATGAATAATCCTGCGATTATTTTTGCGGATGAACCTAGTGGAAATTTAGATTCGGAATCAGCAGAAAATTTACATAATTTATTCTTTAAACTTCGTGAGGAATTTGGACAAACATTCGTCATCGTCACACACAACAAAGAACTCGCAGACATGGCAGATCGGAAGATTGAAATGCGTGATGGGAATATTGTTTCTTAGAGGAATTAAAAAATTGAAACATTAAAGGATTAAAAAACGAAAGCGTTAGTTCGAGTTGATTTGTACAATTATTTAATCTATTATACTTTATATCACCAATATGTAGCATATTTAATATCTTTTAACTTCGGTAAAAATTGAAGTTCTTGCGGATGAAAAAAAGCTTCATCAATCAAGTTTGCATGTTTGTCAATTAAAATATAGCGCGGTACTGATTGTAATTCTATAAAAGTTAAAAATTCTTTGTTGTTTTCGTCTTTTTCATCGAGTAGATAGCTGATTTTTTGCCCAAGTTCTTTCGTTTTAAGCTTCCATTTTTCTTTCACATTTGCTTTGTCAATACTCAAACTAATTACTTCAATATTAGCTGGAAAATCCATTTCGTTCATCATGTTAGCACCTTCAATACAAGGCGCGCACCAAGTTGCCCAAAAGTCTATTAAATAATATTCGGAAGGATTTCTATCTAAAACCGTATCGAAATTAGTCGATTCAAAATCTGTTCCAACCAATTGAAGTTTTTTTAGTTGTTCCTGAAACTTTTTGTTGTCAAGCGGCGTAATTTCTTTTCTTACATATACAGAATCATTTTTGTAAAGTGAGGTCGTTTTTAACCAATCAATTGCTTTTATATATTTTTTATCGCCTTTTTGATCTTCATGACGTAAAAAATTAAACATTCCAATTGATAAAAGTTCTATATAATCTGTTGTGTAATCTTTCGTGTTTAGTGTGTTAAAATCGAAAGTATCTACACGGTTTTTTACGTAGAAAAAAAGTAAGGTACTTAATGTTCTTCCGGCAATTGGGTTGGAAATATTTTGTAAAAACGAGTCTATTCTTGAATCTAAAGGATTTATCAGTTGTAATTTTTCAAAATAATGATAGGTATTCAATTGTTGTAAAATAGTATCGTTGTTAACTGTAAACTTAGCATCATAAAATAGTTGTAAACTATCCAATGAATTTTTCAATATGTCTTTTTCATTGCCTTTTGAAATACGTATTTGACTAGCTATTTTTTTATAATCTTCAAATAAAGAATCGAGCACGAGATGCTTCTTTTGTACATCAATTTTTAAATCTCCTCTGTCAAATTTAAAGCTAATGTCCGATACATTTTTATCAATTAAATAGTAATGCCTGTACGGTTTTATTTTTCCATCAAGAAAAGTCGCACCAAAATAATTCAGAATTTGAACTGGATATTTTCTGAAAATCTTTTTTGTAATAAGAGAATCAATATTTTCAGTATTTAAAAAAACTAACTCATCATAGCGTAAATACTCATTTACAATACCAAGAATTGTATTGTTCTTTCCATCAAAAGATACTGCTATTGAAATTGAATCATTGTCAGTTAAAGTTGAAAGTTCAGAAACGGTATTTTGCACTAGTTGTTTTTTAGTAGCATTTTTTTTCTCACAAGAATAACAAAACAATAGAATACAAAACAGGTAACATAATAGCCACCTGTTTTGTTTAGATTCTAATTTTATTTTTAATCTTTTATTGACCAAATCCATCATATTCACAATCATAGAAGCATCTTGAAACTCCTTCATCAAATATTTCACTTAAACAAAAGTTATTAGCACCTTGAGAAATTTCTTGACCTGTACTTCCAGGAATAAAAACATTTGCAGAATCTCTTCCTCCATCTGGATAAATAATCGTAATTCTACAAATATTTGAACCCGCTTTTACACTTTCTTGCTGTTTTTTACTGAGAACAGAAACTCCTTTTAAATGTAAGATATTTTTTAGCATCACTGAAAAGAATTAAATATTTTATTTTCCTACAAATATAATAAAAATTATACTTACAAATAAAACCCTATTTCTTCTTTAATTTTTTAAACTTATAGACTATAATCTAAAGGTAACGTATTTCCAATGCGTTTATCGCCCATAACGCCTCCAAAGAAAATCTTTCGCGGTGGTGCATAATTTCCATATTTGTTGATGATAAATTCTTTGTTTTCATCTTGAATGGTTAAAAATGATTTGTGAAAACGATCGTACACAATCACCAATCGATCTATGGTGACATTCACTTTGGTGTCCTCGCCTATTGGCGTAATTTCAAAATACTTGTACGGCGGCACAATAAATCCTTTGTGGAAAATTTGAAAACCGTTTTCCGTCAACTGTTTTTTTGACAACGAACGCATGAAGTTTAACACAGATTGACCATATTCTTTTTCCCTCGTTTTTCGATGTTTACGTCGCACTTTTTCATTTAATTCTGTATAAAAACTAGTACCTTCTACATAGACACTTTTTGTCAGTACAATTCCTGATGGTGGAATGTGCAGTTGTACTTCAAATTCCTCCATCGTATAAGAAATACTATATCCTAAATATTTATTTTTAATTTCAATAGGTTTCGATGCATACGCCGTCAATTTTTGTGTTGTCGGATTGTAGACTAATTTTATATCATCCTGATTTACAATCTTACATTCTGTTGGAGTAACCGTTTTTCCTAAAAATTCTCGCTTAAAAATATCCATCTTCTTTTTACGTGACCACGTATCGTTTTCAAGATATACCGTTCCTAAAGTTTGCGGTTCGGCTGTTAAGTAAATGATGGTATTATCTTCCAACTTTCTGACATCAAGCAGTCGTTTTTCATATCCTAAATAGCTAATAATCAATGCTGATTTTGTAGAAGGTTTGTAGGTAATTTTAAATTTTCCTTCGGTATTTGTAGCAGTTCCGTTGGTGGTTCCATCAAAATAAACGGAAACACCATACAAAGGTTCTTTTGTTTTTTCGTCAAACACAAAACCTTCTAATGTTTGTGCATAATTTGTAGACAAACATAGCAATAGCAGCCAAAAAAAGGAATGTGAGTAATTTGTAAACATATAGGTTAAATTAGATCGTTACTCAAAATAATAATTATTTTTGTGATAGATTTCAAAAATCCTATGAATTTATCCGAATTAAAAGTCTTTCTCGACGAAAAAGTTATTGAATACAATCAGCCAAAATTTGTGGAAAGTGATCCAATTCAAATTCCGCATCAATTTGAACGCAAAGAAGACATTGAAATTTCGGCATTTTTAACAGCTACTATTGCGTGGGGAAATCGTAAAATGATCAATAATAACGCGAAGGAAATGATGGATTTGTTGGGAAATTCACCTTATGATTTTGTGATGAATCATACCGAAGAAGATTTGGAATCGCTTGAATCTTTTGTACATCGTACGTTTAACGGAAGTGACTTTGTATATTTCATCAAAGCCTTGAAAAATATTTATGAGAATCATGGTGGATTGGAAGCTGTGTTTTGTGTAACTAAAGAAAAACGTTTGCAAAGTGCTATTTCTCAATTTAAAGACGTTTTTTTTAGCATTCCACATCTTGATAGAACGCGCAAACATGTGTCTGACCCAAATAAAGGAAGTGCCGCCAAACGCATTAATATGTTTCTTCGTTGGATGGTTCGTAATGATGCTACTGGCGTAGATTTTGGAATTTGGAAATCGCTTTCACCTTCACAATTATCCTGTCCGTTAGATGTGCATTCTGGAAATGTAGCGCGCAAATTAGGCTTGCTCAAACGCAAACAAAACGATGGAAAAGCATTGTTAGAATTGGATACAGCTTTGCGAAAACTCGATCCGAACGATCCTGTAAAGTACGATTTTGCGCTATTTGGTTTGGGTGTTTTTGAGAAGTTTTAAACTAGACTTGGTTAGACTTAGTTAGACTTTATTAGAACTGTTAGATTTTAGGGAGAATGTAAGCAACCAAAAAAAGAGGTTGACGAAAATTTAACTTTTCAAACAACCTCTTCTATATCTATAAATCGTTATTTTATTTTACACGATTGAATATAATATTGTCTTTTGAAAAATCAGACGGACGCGAAGATCCGCTACCAAAAGTAAGTGCTAAGTGTAGTTCATCACTAGAATCCATTTCAATAATTCCTTTCATGCGTGCTAATTCTACATTGTCACTTTTTGTGTAAATGATAAAATCAATTCCCGCAGGCGAAATTCCCGTATTTACGATATATCGCATGTACACATTGATTCCTTGCTGCATATATGATCTTCCACCTATGATTTGTCCGTTGATTTCAAATATAGCGTATCCATCGTCCGTTAAGGTTAAAAAACCAATATCACTTTTGTCTTGTCCTTTCCATTTTCCAACATATTCTTCTTTTGGAGTTGTAAAAGAAAATAAGAGTAGTAACGTTACAAGGGCAAGCGATAGTTTTTTTAGAATTTTCATCATCGGAATATTTAATAAATTTAGAATTAACAATATAAAAGAATATTTTAAAATAGGCTAATTATTTTTTTGAGTGAATTCACGCATAGTAATTAACTCATTATTTTTAATTTTTAAAACTACTCAAATTACATGCCAACAACAGCCGCTTCCGCACAACGTTCGCCATCCATAGCCGCTGAAACAATTCCGCCAGCATAACCGCCGCCTTCTCCACACGGAAACAATCCGGCAACTTCTGGATGTTCAAGGTTTTCTTTTCGTGGAATATTTACGGGTGAAGAGGTACGCGATTCCACACCAACTATATTGGCTTGATCGGTGTAATATCCGTTCATTTTTTGACCAAATGCGGCAAATCCTTTTCGCAATCGTCCACCAATTGATTTTGGCAACAACGAATGTAAAGGTGCTGATTTTAAACCTGGTTGATACGAAGTCGGATTCAAATTGGTTGATAATTTTCCTTCTACGAAATCTGTCAAACGTTGTGCTGGCGCTACTTGACTTCTTCCGCCAGCCGTAAATGCCAAACGTTCCAAATCTTTTTGAAATTCTAATCCTTTTAAAACACCGTGTTTTTCATACTTGTGTAAATCAACATCCGCATTGATTTCTACCACAATTCCCGAGTTGGCAAATTTATTATTTCTTCGAGAAGGCGACATTCCGTTTACAACTACTTCGCCATTTGCAGTTGCGGCTGGCACGATGAATCCACCAGGACACATGCAAAACGAATATACGCCTCTATCGCCTACTTGTTGCACCAAACTATAGGCTGCTGCTGGTAATAATTCGTTGCGTTCGCCCGAACAATGATATTGGATACTGTCTATTATTTCTTGCGGGTGTTCTACACGAACGCCCATCGCGAATGATTTTGCTTTGAGGGCAATTTCATGTTTGTGTAAAAGTTCATAAATGTCTCTTGCAGAATGTCCTGTTGCCAGAATGACACGAGTTGCGGTTAGTTCACGACCATCTTGCAAGTGAATGGCTTGTATTTTATTTTCTTTGATGATTAAATCCGTAACGCGTGTTTCAAAATGCACTTCACCTCCAAATTTTAGGATGGTTTCGCGAATGTTTTGAACGATTTTTGGAAGTTTATTTGTCCCAATATGTGGATGCGCATCCACGAGAATTTCTGCTGTCGCACCGTGATAGACTAAGTTTTCAAAGATTCTACGCACATCACCACGCTTGAGACTTCGCGTGTAGAGTTTTCCATCCGAATACGTTCCTGCGCCGCCTTCGCCAAAACAGTAATTGGAATCTTCATTGACAAAATGTTCTTGATTGATCGCACGTAAATCACGACGACGGTCTTGGACATTTTTTCCGCGCTCGAGGACAATTGGCTTAAAGCCAAGTTCTACACAACGCAATGCCGCGTACATTCCCGCAGGTCCAAAACCGATGATATGAATTTCTTTCGCGTTGGAAACATCTTTGTATTCAAACTGATATTCGCTTGCTTTCGGAACTTCTTCATTGATATACACTGCTACTTTGTAATTGAAAACAATCAACGGTTTGCGTGCATCAATAGACTTTCGCAAGACTTTGATTCCCGTAATTTCTTCTTTAGAAACCTGCAATTTTTCCATTGCTTTTTGCAATACACTATTTTCTTGCGTTTCCTCGTCAATCGTAACGCGCAGTTGAATTTCTTTCATCATGCTGCAAAGCTATTCAATTTTTGTGAAATGGTGTTTAGTATTTTGGGTTGTTAGTTGGTGAGTAAATTAAATATTTTGTCAGACTACGGGAAACCGTACAATTATATTTTTAGTTTGATTTATCTTTAAAAAATAAAATTACATAATGAACAAAACAATTATAGCTACATACGGAGCAAGTGGTAAAGGAAAATCCACAACAATAAAAATAGCTGCTCAATTACTAATTGATCAAAACCCAAATGCCAAGGTTTTTATTCAACATGATTTCACATATGATATTCTTTTGACTATACAGATTGGAACTATTAGAATTGGATTCGAAAGTCAAGGAGATCCTAAAAGTAGAATGCTAAATTATGATACACTAAGACAATTAGCCGATAAAGAGTTAAATCCTAGGCTTGGGAATTGCAATATCATAGTTTGTGCAACAAGAACTAGAGGAGAAACTCCAAAAAAAGTAGATCAAATCGCAGACGAATATGGATTTCACTCATTATGGATCAGCAGTTTTATGAGTCCGAAGCTAAATCATAGTGTATTAAATAATATGGCTGCAAACAATATTATCAATGTTATAAATTCACTAATGACAGGACAATTATAACTAATTTCAAAATATTAAATTATGGAAAATTCATTAGAACGAGGTCCGCATAAAGACATAGAACGAACAATTACGTGTCCAGAATGTGATAATGATACAGAAAGCCGAAAAAATTGTGGTCGTTGTAAGGGCAAAGGATATATTAAAGAAAAAAGATAATCTTTTTTATTAATAAAAAGCCATCATCAAACTTTGTAACAAGTAAAATGATAGCTTTTATTTTAAGTATCCAATATTACAAATATTTTCGCAAAAGTGCTTTTAGAGCAGCATATTCTTTTATACCATTCGGATCTCTTGTTATGTAGTTAATAGTAGCTTCTTGTAATAGTGTAACCATATTACAGTTAAAAGAATCATTGATATTTTGAGGAAGTATCGGTTGTAAGCGCAAGCCAGCTTCAATACCTCCTGTTTGTATTAAGTTTTCTAATTGATTATCTGCCGTAAATTGATTGGCAAACATTAATAATTCTATCAATCGCCCACGACCAGCTTTTTCTTCATTCAAATTATATAAATCTTCAGCTACCCAATTTGCCGTGTTCCAAAATCCATACTTTTGTCCATACGGTTGGTAGTTATTGATTGCCTGATTGGTCACGCCAACACCACCATTAAAAGGGTTGATTCCACAACCTAGTGAAACTGCCACTACATTTTTTAGATTTACGTTGTTTTTTCTCAAAATATCTATTCCTGTAATGATTGGATTGTTCGTCACGACACCGCCATCAATTACCCACCGTTCTTGACTGTTAGACCGTACATTTAGTGGATCATTGTTGTTATTACCTCCTACTTGAGCAATTGGAAAAAACGTCGGTGCGGCACTGGTTCCTCTTGCAGCTTCCCATGCGTAATAGTTTTCGTTTTTGGTAGCATCAATTGCGTTGCTCCAAGTGAATTGATAAGGTCCATAATTTAAGCCTTTCTGTGCGACAGTTTGTTTTCCTCCGTCACTGTTTACTATGTAACAAGTGGTAAATACTTCACGAACTCTACTATTTGGCAATGCAATCATGTTATCATAAGCTTGTTTCATTGTGTAAGATTTACCTACCAATCCTTGAAGATATAATTCAATTCCTACTGGATTTCTTCCTCCGCTATTTGCATAATAATAAGGTCCCAATTCATGTTTTACAGGAACTAGAATATCATTGCAATTTTGCAAATAAATATTTTGTATTTCTGCGGCAGTTCTAGGTTTGGTTGCTTGTGTTCTCGATGGAAGCTTTGGAGTTGTTAGTCCTACAGATATAATTCCTCCAGTTGAAGTTCCGCCAATAACATCGAACATTTGATAAATGGGTTTTCCTAAATCATGCTCTAATTGCGCCAAAATAGTTGCTGGTACAATTCCTTTCACGCCGCCGCCGTCAATTGTTAAAATAAGCGTGTAATTTTCTCTTTCGCTACCAATTACATCCGTAGTTGGATTTTGGGTGCTTTCCATTTTTTGATCACAACTATGAACTAAAAATAATGCAACAACCATGAATAGTATTTGAAACTTTGTTTTCATACGTAATAGATATTTGGTTTGTTAGTTAACATTTTACCAAAGATATCATGTGAAAAAGTATAAAACTACCGTGTTTTTACGTGATTTTTTGATAAGTATATGATTTTTAAAGCTTTATAAAAAAATATTCGATTCAAAATCATAAATACGATATAGTTGATAAATGAAAAATTAGCAGTACTTTGTAAAGCTATTGACTGAAATAACAACATTAACATATATCATTATGGCAAAAAGTAAAGATGCAAAGAAGAACGTGAAAAAAGAACCGTTGAAAACTGCAAAGGAGAAAAAAGAAGAAAAAAGAGATAAAAAAAATAAGAGAGTTTAAATCTGTTAAGCTTTATAGAGTCTAAAAAAGGAATTTCATTTGTGGAGTTCCTTTTTTTGGTTCATTTCGACTTGGCTCAATGTGACTTGTGGTTTTTTTAGTTTAGTAGTTTAGTAGTTTAGTAGGAAATTACGGGAAATCGCATTGTGCATGTATAATCTTTGTCTTATATTTAAAAAATAACAAGAGCTTTCAATAAATGTATATCAACAAAAGGAGTATGCTGAAAATTCCAAATAAAAAGTATGCGAAAAATTAAACATCAAAAAATGAAAAAAATAATTGTATTGCTAGCAAGTATATTAATCATAGGACTTACGTATTCTTCGTGTGCAGGCAAAGAAAACGAATCAAAAAATACAGTCAGTGAAGAAAATCGTACTACAGAAACTGTTGCTGTTGAAGCTACAAATGAAGTAATTACAAATGCAACTATTGACGAAGAAACTGAAGAAATGGTAGAAACTGAACAGATGGTGGAAGAAACTCAAGAGATGGAAGAAACGGTAGAAGCAGAAACGATGGAACCAATCATGGAAGATATAGAAGAAATGGAAGTGACTGAGATTGGTAGAACTCCAAAAATTTCATTTACGTCTACGAAATTCGAAGCTGAACCAGTAAAACAAGGAACGCTCATTACCCATGACTATGAATTTGAAAATACAGGGGAAGCTCCTTTAATTATAGAAAGCGTAAAACCTTCTTGTGGTTGTATGACCGTAAGTTTTCCCAAAGAAGTAATAGCTTCTGGTCACAAAGGTAAAATTAGGGTTACGTTTGATTCTAAAGGAAAAGAAGGAATGCAAAGAAAATCAGTTACCGTGAAGGCTAACACAATTCCTAACGCACATGTGTTATCATTTTTTACAGAAATTTTGATAAAATAAAATCGTTTCTAAAAAAGCAAACACTTCAATCTATAAACTCATAAACTTACACACAAACTCCTTTTAACACTTCTTTATAAAACAGAAATTATGGTAAAACAGAATTAAACGTTTATATTTGACAAACGTTAATTTTAGGAATGCAATTCAAATATCCAGAAGTACTTTACGCGCTATTATTACTGCTCATTCCGATATTGGTTCACTTATTTCAATTGCGTCGATTTGAAAAAACGGCGTTTACGAATGTGAAGTTTTTACAAAATGTCATTCTTCAAACCCGAAAAAGCTCGCAACTCAAAAAATGGTTGATACTTTGCACGCGATTGTTAGCCATTGCAGCACTCGTTTTTGCCTTTGCGCAACCGTATTTTGCAAATCGTGATATTGTAAAAACAGAAAAAGAAACAGTCATTTATTTAGACAATTCGTTTAGTATGCAAACGAAAGGCGAAAAAGGCGATTTGCTGAAACGTGCAGTACAAGAATTGCTGAATACAGTTCCAGAAGACGAAGAAATTTCAATTTTCACAAATACAGAAACATACAAAAATACAACGATCAAAAGTATTCGAAATGAATTATTGCAACTGGAATATTCGCATCAACAAGAAGCGATTCCGTCAGTAATTTTGAAAGGACGAAAACTATTTTCGAAACAACAAAATTCGGTTAAAAACCTGATCTTAATTTCTGATTTTCAACAAAATGAACAACTTTCGGTTCAAAACGACAGTACATTTACAACGAATTATATTCAACTAAAACCTGCAAACGCAAACAATATCGCACTCGACAGTTTATACATTTCGGAACAAGATGCAAACACGGTTACAATTGCGGTAGTATTGAAAAATTCGGGAATTCCTGTGCAAGATCTGCCTGTTTCATTATATGATGGCGAAAGTCTGATTGCGAAATCGTCCGTAAATTTAGATACACAAAACAAAGCGGAAGTAACATTCTCAATTCCTTCAAACAAAGTAATTCAAGGAAATATAAAAATTGAGGATACTTCATTGCAATTTGACAATAATCTATTTTTTAACATCAACGCGCCCGAAAAAATAAATGTGTTAGCCATCAATGAAGCCGATGATGAATTTTTAAAGAAACTCTACACAGACGATGAATTCAACTTGATTTCATCACCGATTACGCAACTGAATTACAACGCAATTTCCACACAGCAATTAATTATTCTAAATGAATTAAAAACGATTCCGAATCCGTTGTTGACAGCGTTGAGAAGCTTCAAACAAAATGGCGGTTCGTTAGTGATTATTCCCGCTAAGGAAAGTAATTTAACAGGCTATAATGAGTTATTGACTGTAAATAATATTTGGTCTCTTAAGAAAGTTCCAAACGGAACTGAAAAGAAAATTACTAAGATTAATTTTTCGCATCCACTATTCAAAAATGTGTTTGAAAAGCAAGTTTCCAATTTCCAATATCCGAAAGTAAATGATTATTTCTACATGGAAAAAGCAAGTGCGGCAATTTTATCGTTGGAAAATAATCAACAATTTTTAGTAGAAAATAATAATACGTTTGTGTTTACAGCACCAATTAATAGTGAAAATTCAAACTTTAAAAATTCACCTTTAATCGTTCCCGTTTTTTACAATATTGGAAAAAATAGTTTACGTTTAACCAACTTATATTACACGCTTGGCAAAGAAAATATCATTGATGTACAAACGTCACTGAGTCAAGATGCGGTGTTAACAATTGTAAAAGACTCGGAAGAATTTATTCCGTTGCAACAAACATCAAATACGAAAGTTCGGTTAACAACGAATGAATTTCCAAAAGAAGCAGGAACGTACACGATAAAAAATCAAAATTCTGATTTACAGAAAATTAGCTATAATTTTGATCGAAAAGAAAGTAACTTACACTATCACGATATGGCGTTGTCGTATCCAAACAACACACACACCACGGTGGCGCAATTTTTTGAAGATTTAAAAAATGAACAGTCCGTAGCTTCGCTTTGGAAATGGTTTGTTATTTTTGCGCTACTATTTTTATGTATTGAAATTTTGATCTTAAAATTCGTCAAATGAACCTCATCATAAAATCCGCAACTATCATTGATTCCACGAGTGAATTTCATCGCTCCACAAAAGATATTTTGATAGAAAACGGTATTATTACTAAAATTGCTACTTCCGTAGAAAATCCAAAGAATTACGACATCATTTCGCTTGAAAATCTACACATTTCACAAGGTTGGTTTGATAGCAGCGTAAGTTTGGGTGAACCCGGATTTGAAGAACGTGAAACGATTGAAAATGGTTTGAAAACGGCTGCAAAAAGTGGATTTACCGCTATTGCCGTGAATCCGAATGCAAACCCAATTGCAGATTCAAAAGCTGATATTTCGTTCTTAAAAAGCAAAGCACATGGAAATGCGGTTGACCTCTATCCTATTGGCGCGCTCACGACGAAAAGTGAAAGCGTAGACTTAGCCGAACTATTTGATATGAAAAGTGCGGGTGCGATTGCGTTTGGCGATTATCAAAAAGCTGTCGGGAATCCGAATTTGTTGAAAATTGCTTTATTATACGCTTCTAATTTTGATGGTTTGGTGTTATCATTTCCGAAAGAAGATAAAATTGCAGGAAAAGGAATGGTCAACGAAGGACCAAATAGCACACGTTTAGGATTAAAAGGAATTCCTGCTTTGGCAGAAGAATTACAAGTAGCAAGAGATTTATTTTTGTTAGCATATACAAAAGGAAAATTACACATTCCGACGATTTCCACAGCAACATCCATACAACTCATTCGTGAAGCAAAACAAAAAGGCTTAAATGTCAGTTGTTCGGTTGCGATTCACAATTTGATCCTTTCTGATGATGAATTGGAAGGCTTTGATTCCAATTACAAAGTAGTACCGCCATTGCGAACGCACAACGATTGTGAAGCTTTGTTGAAAGGTTTACACGACGGAACGATTGATATGGTGACTACTGATCACAATCCGATTGACATAGAACATAAAAAAATGGAGTTTGATAATGCGATGTACGGAACTATTGGTTTGGAAAGTGCTTTTGGTGCCTTGCAAACTATTTTTGACACCGAAAAAACCATCGAGTTGTTGACTTCTGGAAAAGAACGATTTGGCATTACAACTTCGCACATTGCTGAAGGACAATTAGCCAACCTAACGCTTTTCAATCCAGATGGAAACTATACATTTACTACAGAACACATTCACAGTAGTTCTAAAAACAGTGCTTTTTTAGGAAAAGAATTGAAAGGAACTGTCTACGGAATTATTCATAAGCATCAAAAAATAGCGTAAGTATGAACTTTAAAACCATTGAAGAAGGCAGACAAATCGCCATTATTTCCTATATCACGATCATTGGATTGGTGATCGCCATTTCGATGAATTCAGATAAGAAAAATGAATATGCACGTTTTCACATTCGTCAAGCGTTAGGATTAAGCATCTTATTTTATACGATTTCTTTATTTATCGGCTACTTTAATAGCTGGATGATTTCTGGATCATTTTACGTGTTTTTCGTGACACTTTGGGTTTTTGGACTCACAAACGCCATTCAAAGTGAATACAAGCCAATTCCGCTTTTGGGCGATTATTTTCAAGATTGGTTTAAAAATATTTAACTCATACCACCATGCAAACTAAAAAATTATCACTGTATCATATCATAAAAGCACCCAAAGTAGCTACGGAAAAATCGCCAGTAATCATTCTTTTTCATGGTTATGGAAGCAATGAAGAAGATTTGTTTTCGTTCGCTGCCGAATTGCCGGATACCTTATTCATTGTTTCAGTACGTGCGCCAAGAGATTTACCTCCATACGGATATTCTTGGTATGATATTAATTACACGACTACGGAAAAAATCAGCAATGACGAACAAGCCATTGAATCACGGGAAGCGGTGGCAAATTTCATTGATGAAGTTGTTGAAAATTACCCTGTTGATAAAAATAATGTAACGCTTTTAGGATTCAGTCAAGGAACCATTTTGAGTTATGCGGTTGCCTTTACCTATCCAGAAAAAGTAAAAAATATAATTGCGTTGAGTGGTTATTTAAATCATAATATCTTTGAGTTAAAGGAAGACAAAAACTACCAACATCTCGATTTTTATTGTTCTCACGGAAGTGTAGATCAAGTCATTCCTATAGAAGCCGCTCGATTGATTACGCCGTTCATGGAAGCAAATGATTTACAACATGTGTACGAAGAATTTCCCGTAGGACATGGCGTGGCACCACAAAATTTCTATTCGTTAAAAGCTTGGTTGGAGAAGCGGATTTAATTTTTTGATGATTCAATTTGAAGATTTGAGAATGATCAAATTAGCACATCTTCAAATTGAATTATTGCTCATATTTCGGATACAGCGTTTCCGCGATCGTTTCAAAACTTAATGTCTTGTCTTTGTCAATTTTGTAGCTTAAAATGACTTCTCCCCAATATGTTCCATCAGAAAAACTACATAAAACCCACTTGTGATTGATGACTTTTACTTTATCAATGGCAAAATTACCGTCCATTCCATCAAAAGGAACTAACGGATTGTCTTTATTCGATGAATTTTGATCGTAAATAACATCCGTGATATATTGCGACAAATCGCCTTCAAACTGATATTTCTCAAAATATTCCAACGCTTCCCCATTATGTTTCAATGAAAAATAACTTAAATCTAAATTTTCATTCATCAATGTACTTGTAGAATCTTTATAAGCATCAATATCCTTCTTTAATGTTTCCGTTTTGCTTCGTAAATCTTCAATCTTTGCCGATTGTTGCTCGTACATTTTATTCATACTTACGTATTGATAAATGGCTAATAAAGTCAAAAAGATGAGTGCATAAAGCAGAATTTTCTTTGTCATTGGAGTGCTATTTTTTTAAATCGTGATCGTTAACGTATCATACGCCAAAAATACGTTTTCTGGCAATGTTTTGGAAACTTCTGCGTGAAAACCTAATAAATGACTAATATGCGTTAAATATGCTTTTTCAGGTTGAATTTCGGCAATAAATTCAAGTGCTTCCGCTAACGAAAAATGTGAAACATGTTCCTCAATTCGCAAAGCATTGACAACTAGCACTTTTAACCCTTTCAATTTGTCTTTTTCAGCTTGCGCAATGGTTTTTACATCGGTCAAATACGCAAAATCATTAAATCGATAACCAAAAACTTGCAATTTATAATGTAAAGCGTTGATTGGTGTCACTTTTACACCTTTTAACTCAAATGGTTCATTATTCCGAACTTCATGTTGTATAACGCCTGGCGCACCTGGATATTTGTTTTCTGTGGCGAAAATATAATCAAATCGACGTTCAAACTCACCAAATACCCGTTTGTGCGCATACATTGGAATATCACCTTGGCGGAAATAAAAAGGGCGAATATCGTCCATTCCAGCGGTATGATCGGCGTGTTCGTGTGTAAAAAGAATTCCGTCAATATGGTGACAATTGGCGCGTAACATTTGTTGTCGAAAATCGGGTCCACAATCAATCACATACGTAGCATTTTCCCATGAAATTAAAATGGAAACACGTAGGCGTTTATCACGAGGATCATCACTCAAACATACAGGATGATCGCTTCCAATAATTGGAATACCCTGTGAAGTTCCTGTGCCGAGAAAAGTAACTGTCATTAGAATTATTGATAATTTATTAAGAATTGATCTTATTTTTGGAAAGATATGTTCCGTTCATCGATCATTCTTCAAATTTAACTTTTTATTTAACAAAAAACCTCAAATATATACGTCAAAAAAATTATGAATGTTTATTTTTGTAGTAAACAAATTCAAACTGCGCATGTCTATTGTCTATAAAGGTGACTCAAATATTGAAGACGTACCTTCCCTAAAAACGAAAGCATTACGAATTAACTTAAACAGTCAAATTTACGGTACTTTTGCTGAAATTGGAGCTGGGCAAGAAACGGTTCGTCATTTCTTTAGGTCTGGTGGAGCATCTGGAACTATCGCAAAAGCTATGAGTGCGTATGACAAAGATTTTAGTGACGCAATTTATGGTGTTGAATACGATCAGCGTTATGTAACAGAAGCACGTTTAAAAAAAATGCTCACGCACGAGATGAAATTGCTTCAAGATCGAATTCATCGTGAAAAACATCCAGATAAAATGTTTTTCTGCTTTGCAAATACAGTTGCCACCATTGACTTTGCCAAGAAATACAAAGGTCATGGCTGGATGGGAATCAAATATCAAGTAGATCCTACACAAGAATACAATGAAATTATTTTGCATGTTCGATTTCACGAAAATGATGCAAAACTTCAGCAAGAAACACTAGGAATTATGGGTGTAAACCTTATTTATGGTGCTTTTTATAAATACAACACTCCAAAAAAATTACTGCGCTATTTATACGATCATATTGATAAGGACAAGATAGAAATAGATACTATTAATTTCTCTGGTCCGCAATTTGAAAAAGTTGACAACCGATTGATGAGTCTACAACTTTTGAAAAACGGAATGACAGAAGCCGTAATTTTTGGTCCAGATGGAAACAATATTCTTCCAGCGCGATTATTATACAAAAAGAATATTTTAGCACTTCGTGGAAGTTTTCGTCCTGTAACGAAAGTGAATATGGACATGTTTCAAAAGTCGTATGAAATTTTTATTCGTGAAAATAAAGTAGACATTGACAGAACTGTCGTCCTTTTTGAAATTACACTTTCTAACCTTCGAGCGGAAGGAGAAATTGACGAACAAGATTTTATGGACAGAGCGCAATTGCTCGGTTCGCTTGGACAAACCGTCATGATTTCTAACTTTAAAGAATACTATCGATTGGTTGAATATTTCTCTAACTATACCAAAGAACGTATGGCATTGACCATGGGCGTAAATAACCTAGTTGATATTTTTGATGAGAAATATTATCGTCATGTCAGTGGAGGAATTTTAGAAGCTTTTGGAAAACTGTTTTACAGAGATTTAAAAGTATATTTATATCCAATGAAGCGCAATGAAACTGGCGAATTGATAAATAGTAATAACTTAAAAGTGCATCCACGTATGAAAGAATTGTACAAATTCTTCAAATACAACGGAAAAGTGATTGATATTTTTGATTTTGAACACGATATTTTACAGATTTTCTCTCGAAAAGTATTGAGTATGATTTCTCATAATGAAGAAGGTTGGGAAGAAATGCTACCTGATGGCGTTGCCAAAATAATCAAAGAGAAAAACTTATTTGGATATATGCAGCAAAATCTCTTGATTGAAAACGAATAACACTGAACTCATCTTGACTTTTACTATTTGACCGAAGATGAGTAGAAATATATTCAGATGCGGCACTTTTTGAAAGTCATAGCAGCGATACGACCAAGAAAAGTAACAAAATATGAACGGATTTGTACCATTTTTTAGGGAATAGCAAAAGTCAAGATGAATTCACTATATAACATCCTAATCAAAGCTCCTTTTTGGGGCTTTTTTTCTTAAAAAAGATACCTCATAACTCTTTTATTATGAGTTTTTATTTTATTGATAACAGCAAATATTATGACAATTTTCAACTTTACAAAAACAAGCGATCTAACTAATTGGTATGCGATAAATGATGGCGTTATGGGCGGATTATCACAAGGGAATTTTACGCTAAATGAAGCTGGAAATGGTGTTTTTAGCGGAATGGTTTCGTTGGAAAATAATGGTGGCTTCTCCTCTGTTCGCTATAAAATTGGGTATACCGATATTTCTGGAAAAACAACGGTTGTCATTCGCTTAAAAGGTGATGGAAAAAAATATCAATTCCGATTGAAACAAAATAGTGACGATCGTTATTCGTTTGTGTCACACTTTCAAACTTCGGGCGATTGGGAAACGATTGAAATTCCTTTAAATAGTCTATATCCAACGTTTCGAGGAAAAAAACTTACTATTGGAAACTTTTCTGAAAACTATTTGGAAGAAATCGGGTTTTTAATTGGCAACAAAAGAAGAGAATTGTTTCAGTTGGAATTGGATTGTATTGAGTTGAAGTGAGAGAATTAGCATCTCGACTGCGCTCGATGTGACAAATTATACTCTATTCAAAAATTGTTATCGATACAATTTTTGTCTATTCTGCTCGCGCGAACAGACAAAAATCACTCGAACTGAGACAACTTTAAAATTTATAACTAACGTCACTTCGAGTGATTTTTGGTAGAAAATTGTATCGAGAAGTACTTAAATATAAAAACGGTTCTCGATACAATTTTTGTCCATTCTGCTTACACGAACAGACAAAAACCAATCAAACTGAAACGGCTTTAAAATTTATAACTAACGTCACTTCGAGTGATTTTCGGCAGAAAATTGTATCGAGAAGTACTTAGATCTAGAAACGGTTCTCGATACAATTTTTGTCTATTCTGCTTACGCGAACAGACAAAAACCACTCGAACTGAGACAACTTTAAAATTTATAACTAACGTCACTTCGAGTGATTTTCGGTAGAAAATTGTATCGAGAAGTACTTAGATCTAGAAACGGTTCTCGATACAATTTTTGTCTATTCTGCTCACGCAAACAGACAAAAATCACTCGAACTGACGCTAACTATAATCATCAAATTATTACATTTTCAAATTGATATATTAATAGATTGTTACATTAAATCATTAACCAACCAACTCTAAAATCTGAGCGGCATGATCTTTCGTTTTCACTTTATCAATTACATGATCCACGACTCCATTTTCGTTGACTAAGAAGGTTTTACGGTGAATTCCATCATACGTTTTTCCCATAAATTTCTTTTCGCCCCAAACGCCAAACGCTTCAATGACTTCTCTATTTTCGTCTGCCAATAATGGAAAAGGAAATTCGTATTTATTCTTAAAATTGGTTTGTCTTTTCTCAGAATCGGCACTAACGCCTACTAATTCAAAACCTTTACTTTGTAATACTTCATAATTATCTCTTAAATTACACGCTTCTGCCGTGCAACCTGGCGTACTTGCTTTTGGATAGAAGAAAACCACGAGTTTTTTTCCTTTATAATCGGATAATGAAACGGCGTTTCCATCTTGATCATTTACGGTAAAATTAGGTACTTTATCTCCTGTTTTTAATGTGTTCATAGCGTTCTGTTTTTTATTATTTTTTAATCCTTATTTTTGTATAAAAATACTGAAAAATGACCAAACAAGAAAAGGTTCAGTTTGTTATTGACACACTAGAAAAAATATATCCTGAAATTCCTGTTCCACTCGATCATACCGATCCATATACTTTATTAATTGCTGTTTTAATGTCTGCACAAAGTACAGATGTTCGTGTGAATAAAATTACACCTTTATTATTTGAAAGAGCTGATAATCCGTATGATATGATTAAACTTTCGGTAGAAGAAATCCGAGAAATCATCAAGCCTGTTGGTTTATCACCCATGAAAGCGAAAGGAATTCATGGTTTATCGCATATTTTGATTGATGAACACGATGGAAAAGTTCCTCAAAATTTAGAAGATTTAGAAAAATTACCTGCTGTCGGACATAAAACGGCAAGTGTTGTCATCAGTCAAGCCTTTGGAATTCCTGCATTTCCTGTGGACACACATATTCACAGATTGATGTATCGTTGGAATTTAACGAATGGAAAAAATGTAGTGCAAACCGAAAAAGACGCAAAACGCTTATTTCCTAAGGAAAAATGGAACGATTTACATTTACAAATTATTTGGTACGGAAGAGAATATTGTCAAGCCCGTGGTTGGAACTTGGAGAATGATATTATTACGAAAACAATTGGGAGACAATCCGTTATTGATGCCTATTATAAAAATAAAAAGACCCGCAGCTAACAGGTCTTTTCCCAAAGTTTAGTTGAGAAGCGTTTCAAACTTCATCCTTTTGTAATTAATAACACTTAAAGCTTTCGAGTAGTTCAATAAAAAACTAATAGTTTCCTTTTTTGGGGACATTTTTTGTATTTCAATTGAACTTTTAGTGTAATTTTTTTCCATGCGTTGTTTTTATATTTAAAATAACAACGCATGAAATTTTGTTTTATTGCATTAGTTCGTTAAAACTATATTATGTTTATCTATTACCTTTCTTAAATTAATCAATGCATAACGCATTCTTCCCAAAGCTGTATTGATACTAACGCCTGTTTTTTCTGAAATTTCCTTGAAACTCAAATCTTGATACATACGCATTAATAATACTTCTTTTTGATCTTCTGGAAGTTCATCCACCAAACGGCGAACATCATGTTCTACTTGTGTTTTGATAATTCTATTTTCAGCATTTAGGTTATTATCACTCAACACTGAAAAAATATTAAAATCGCTATTATTTTCATATTTAGGCATTCTATTATTTTTTCTAAAGTGGTCAATCACAAGATTATGTGAAATACGCATTACCCAAGGCAAAAACTTTCCTTCTTCGTTATAATTTCCTTTTTTCAAAGTTTTGATAACCTTAATAAAGGTATCTTGGAAAATATCTTCTGTGATATCTCTGTCTAGCACTTTTGAATATATAAAACTATATATACGTTGTTTGTGACGTTCGATGAGCGTTCCTAATGCGCATTCGTCGCCTTTGATGTAATTAGATACCAATACTGAATCTTGCAGGATCTGTTTCATAGCAATACTTTTTACGTGATACTTATCGAGGCCGATAATATGTCTTAAATTTTTAAAAAGTATTTTTTTGCTATACGCAGATTTGTTTTTGTAGTTATTATGTATTAAGAATCCAAATATAACAACATTCGTTAAAGAAATGCAAATAAAATCTAATAATTTAACATTTAGGGTACGTTTATTAAGCTAAATCGCACTTTTATTAGGTTTGCAGCCATTAAAAATACAGGGTACTTCCACAATTCTTTACCTCAAATTCATTTTATTTGAAGTATTAAAAGCAGTATCTTTGCACTTATTTTTTCATAAAATGGCGCAAGATCTCTCAACTGTAAATCCAAAGGAAAACATTATTATCAAAGGTGCAAAACTGCACAACCTAAAAAATATTGACGTGGTCATTCCACGAAATAAATTGGTGGTAATTACAGGACTTTCGGGTTCTGGGAAATCTAGTTTGGCATTTGATACCTTGTATGCAGAAGGACAACGCCGCTATGTAGAAAGTTTGTCATCATACGCACGACAGTTTTTAGGACGTTTGCACAAGCCAAAAGTTGATTATATTAAAGGAATTGCGCCTGCGATTGCCATTGAACAAAAAGTAAACTCTACCAATCCGCGTTCGTCGGTTGGGACAACTACCGAAATTTATGATTATTTAAAATTACTTTTTGCCCGAATTGGAAAAACCATCTCTCCTATTTCTGGCAATGAAGTAAAAAAACATACCGTTTCGGATGTCGTTAATTATGTAAAAACATTTGAAGAACGCAGTAAATTACTTTTAATAGCGCCTGTAACGGTTCCGGAAGGCAGAAGTGCTTTTCATACCATTAAAGTATTGGCGCAACAAGGTTATGCGAGAATTAAGAAGAATAATGAAATTTTTCGGATTGATGAAATCACAGAAGATTTTACAGAAGATTTCTTTTTAGTGATTGATCGAATTGTGGTGGCGCACGATGAAGATTTTTACAATCGATTGGCAGATGCGGTACAAACTGCTTTTTTTGAAGGAAAAGGCGAATGTTATATTGAAACCGTAAACGATCAAAAAAGTGTGCATTTTAGCAATAACTTTGAGTTGGACGGCATGAAGTTTCTCGAACCCAATGTACATTTATTCAGTTTTAACAATCCGTATGGCGCGTGTCCAAAATGTGAAGGTTACGGTGACGTGATTGGTATTGATGAAGATTTAGTCATTCCAAATACAGGACTTTCTGTGTATGAAAACGCAGTGTTTCCTTGGCGTGGCGAAAGTATGAGTTGGTACAGAGATCAATTGGTAAATAACGCATATCATTTCGATTTTCCCATTCATAAACCTTGGTTTGAATTGACGGAAGCACAAAAAAAACTCGTTTGGGACGGAAATAAATACTTTGAAGGTTTGCATCAATTCTTTTCATTTTTAGAAGAGAAAAGCTATAAAATTCAAAATCGGGTCATGTTATCACGTTATCGCGGAAAAACCAAATGTTCGGTTTGTGAAGGAAAACGTCTTCGTGAAGAAGCAAATTATGTGAAAATTGGCGGAAAAACGATCACGGATTTAGTCGTATTGCCATTAGATGAATTGATTGTTTTCTTTGATGCATTAAAATTATCTGAAAATGATGAAAACATTGCGAAGCGTTTATTAAAAGAAATCAAAAATCGTTTGGCATTTTTGACGAATGTCGGATTGGATTATTTAACCTTAAATCGAAAATCGAATTCACTTTCTGGTGGAGAATCGCAACGCATCAACTTAGCAACGTCGCTTGGAAGTAGTTTAGTCGGTTCCATGTATATTTTAGATGAACCTAGTATCGGATTGCATCCAAAAGATAGCGAACGCCTGATTCAAGTATTATTATCACTTCGCGATTTAGGAAATACGGTTATTGTGGTAGAACACGATGAAGATATTATGCGCGCTGCGGACGAAATCATCGATATTGGTCCTGAAGCTGGAACACATGGTGGTGAAGTTGTCGCGTATGGCAATTATGAAACTATTTTAAAAGCCGATTCGCTCACCGCAAAATACCTCAACCAAACCATAAAAATTGAAGTTCCAAAAAAACGTAGAACTTCTAATCAATATGTAACAATTGTAGGCGCACGCGAGAACAATCTTAAAAATATTGATGTTACGTTTCCACTAAATATGCTCACCGTAATTACAGGTGTTTCTGGAAGTGGAAAAAGTTCGTTGGTCAAAAAGATATTATATCCTTCGTTATTAAAAGAAACTGGCGGTTATGGTGATAAAGCGGGACAATTCACCAAACTAGACGGAAAATATAGTAACATAAAACATATTGAATTTGTAGATCAAAATCCGATTGGACGTTCATCACGATCAAATCCGGTAACATATATTAAAGCGTATGACGACATTAGAGCGTTGTATGCCGATCAAAAATTATCACATATCCGAAATTATAAAACCAAACATTTTTCATTTAATGTCGATGGCGGACGTTGTGAAACTTGTAAAGGTGAAGGACAAGTGACGATTGAAATGCAGTTTATGGCAGATGTGCATTTGGAATGTGAAACTTGTGGCGGAAAACGTTTCAAAAAAGAAGTCTTAGAAGTTGCTTTTGAAGGAAAAAATATTGACGATATTCTCTCTATGACGATTGATGATGCGATGGAATTCTTTACAAAACACGATCAGAAGAAAATTTACCGCAAGCTAAAACCCTTGCAAGACGTTGGTTTAGGCTATGTGACACTTGGACAAAGTTCGTCGACACTTTCTGGTGGAGAAGCACAACGTATCAAATTAGCATCGTTTTTAGTGAAAGGAACCACGAAAGAAAAAGCCTTGTTTATTTTTGATGAACCTACTACTGGATTGCATTTTCATGATATTAAAAAATTATTAAAATCGTTTAATGCGCTAATTGAAAAAGGACATTCTATTATTGTCGTTGAACATAATATTGAACTCATTAAATGTGCCGATCATATTATTGATTTAGGTCCTGGCGGCGGAAAAAACGGTGGAACATTGGTTGCTTTTGGAACGCCAGAAGAAATTGTGAAGAATAAAAATTCGTTTACTGGTAAGTATTTGAAAGAGAAGTTGTCTTAAACCTATTCCATCTTTTAATACAAGAAAAACGACACAATCCACAACATGACAAACGTTACTGGTACCACGAAAATCAGGTAGATAAACGAAAGAATACACGTTTTGAAGAAAGTTTTAAGATAGCCTTGTTCATAAAATCGTTTAAGACTGATAATCAGGTAGAAAAAGGTGGAAACAATCACTAAAAAGTCTATCCAATCAGGAATATTTACAATATAATTGGTGATTAAAACAATACTCGAAGTCAAAAACATAAAAGCAAAATAGTAAAAACTAAACACCATGTGATGTGCAAAGCGTCCACGTTTTCGATATAACATTTTCAGTAAAAATGCGAAAATTGGAATCAAGAAAAACATCGAAATTGGAATCGTATCCAAAAAAGCTTTTAACAACCCAACACCTCTTTTTTCTCTGAATTTTATAATTTGTTTCCCTACAAATTTAGCAAACCAACTATCGGTTTCTTTGTAACCAATGGCTTTGAGTTTTTCGTCAGTAGTAGCGCCAATTGCTACTAATGAATCAAGTTTTTTAGTGTCAAAATTAAAACCAAAGAATTTTCCTTTTACATTGTTTCTATTTGATTTTTTTGTTGCTGTAGAATCTTTTTCAGCGTCAGCATCTAATAGATTTTTCATTTTAATAAATGCCAAGCTATCTTTTCCATGCATATTTTCTGCCTGAGTTGCCAATACATGAGCTATTGAATCTTTTACCCGATTTACTTCGTCCTCAATGGCTTTTTCTTTACCAAATGAATTTTTGAGTGAATCATCAAATTCGCGTTGCGTTGAACTTGTAGCTACTGAAAATAAAAAGAAAAATACAATGGAAGCAAATAAATAAAACTGTGCAGGATGCAAATACATCAAGCGTTTTCCGCTTACACATTGTTTTGCCAAATAACCCGGTCGTATGAGTAATGGAATAAAACTTCTAAAAAATCGTGCATCTACCGAAAAATAATTCATAATGGTATTATGAAACAATACACGCATGCTCAACTTATCGTCTACTTTCTGTCCGCAATTTGGACAAAAATTATGATAAGGTGTCAATTGATAGTCACAATTGGAACAAGGTTTTGTTTTGGTTGACATGATTTTTTAAGGTTGATTGTACAAAGATGCTAAAATCTATTCATAAATTACGAGAACTGTATCTAAAAAGAATTCGTTTCCGTATTCATACTATTAACGATTCATTAGTGTAAAAAAATATTCGATGGTTACATTCATAAAGTTACTTTTTAAAAATAATCAAAAAAACAACACCTTACAAAAATCATATAAAATTTTGAAAATGAATTGATTACATTTTTGGCACGCAAATTGAAACTACCTTTAGCAAATAGCGTCCGCCGAAAAGCTCAAGAGTAGGCATAACCCTAAAAGTACATATTATGAAAAAATTTTACCTTTTATTCGTAGGATTGTTACTTAGCGTAACAGCTACACAAGCAAATGAAACTAGCAACCGATTTGACGGAAGCGAAAACGGGTTAACCAATCGCTACAATTATGCACAACCAATTCAGTTTGTAGAACGAGGTGTTGAGTTTTTTATTTTCCAAAACGGAGAATTCGATTTTAACACACATCCAGTTGTATACAACAACACTCGAAGAGGTTCGGTAAATACCACTTATGGCGCACCAAGAGTTCGCACGAGAGGAACTATTCGAAACACTCGAAATATCGGAGTTCGTGTAGAACATGATTTTAACGGAAGAGTAAGAAGAATTGGAAATTTATTTATCAATTATGATCGACTTGGACGAGTTAAAAGAATTGGTTCTATTTATATGAATTACGACTCAAGACTTGGAAAAATTACGCAAGTTGGTGGATTGCATTTAAAATATAACCGTTTGGGAAGATTGATACGTCAAGTTGGAAGTGTAAAACCAATTGCAAGTTGTGCTTTTTGTAGTGCGACTAATTGTACAATGGATCACGGAAACATTCATATTGATGATGATTTCCAGAATGGACATAACATACCAGCAGATGATGAAGATTTGTACTACTATAGAAACAATGGTAAGCAAAAAGAAATTAAAAAAAGAAGCTAAATCATTTATTTCCTAATGATACAAAACCTCGTGAATTACTTAATGAATTCACGAGGTTTGTTATAGTATAAAGAAAACGCTCCAACTATTTCTTTGCTGTGTTTTAAAATTTAAAAGCAATAAAGTACCAACTAAACTACAAAATTTAATATCAAATCTAACGATTTCAACTATTTCCTTTATGCGATTAAATAGCAAAAACAGCACTACTATATGGACGTCTAAAATAGCTATTCGTAATTATTTTCTAGTATGGAAAAACCGTACTTTTTAACGGTTATTTTGCTCATTATCAAATTTGTTTTTTAGTTTGAAAAAAACCTTCATTTATTTTTTGGCACGTTGTTTGTTTACTTTATACTAACATTAAAATCTTAGGTTATGAAAAAAATATTAATCGCATTCACAGGACTATTTTTCTTGGTAGTAACTACTACCGAAGCAAAACGGAGTAACACTTCAACGACTACTTCATACAACTTTAATGAATCTATCAATTTTATAGAAGACGGCATTACCTTTTCAGTATACAATGATGGAGAATTTGATTTCTTTATCAATCGTCTGCAAAATGGTATAAGCGCAAATATAAATACTCCAGGTTTGAGCATTTCATTCAATTCAGGATATGACTATAACCCGTATGTTCAGTATGATGATTACGGAGCTATCATTCAAATTGAAAACACACCTATTTTCTATGACTATTATGGAAGAGTGTACAGAGTTGGGAATGTATTAATGAATTATGACGGATTCGGAAACTTAATCCAAGTTGGTGGATTGTTCATATACTATGATACTTTATTACAATTCTCACATACCAGCGGTTACATCAATCCATTTAACAGATATTCATATCGAACTGCTTTTTACAGAAATGTATTTTTCAGACCACAAATTAACTTATGTATTGTAAACATAAGACCTTATAGAAGATTTTACACACCAATTCGATATACCTATTGCAGTCCATATAGAAATAATTTTAGATATACATACGCAAGAGCAAGAATTGGTCATGAATATCGCAGTGTAGCAAATGTGAATAGAAATAGAAGTTCTATATACAGAAACGATCGTAGCGTGACACGTAGAAATGATGATGCTGTTTACAATACGAGAAGAACCGTAACGCGTACCAATGCAAACACAAGAAATACACGTTCGGCGATGGCAACTCGAAATACGACGAGAAACGAAAACACACGTGCTACCTCAACTCGTAACAATGTAAGAAGTACTACTAGAAATCAAAATACGCGTGCTACTTCAACACCAAATACGGTTAGAAGTACTACTCGAAACAATACGACTGTTGGAAGCGTTCGTACTAGCAATACTAGAATTGACAGAAATACAACTAGTCCGCAACGTACTAATAACGTGCGAGCTACCAATAGTACAGGAGCAAATACGAGAGCAACAACGCGTACGGCTTCAACAAGAAGTGTAACGCCAACAAGATCGACAAGAAATACGAATAATTCGTTACGTGCAAACAGTAATTCTTCTAACAGAAGAACTGTTGCAACATCACAAAGAAGCAATTCTTCTAGAGCGACAACGCAACGATCTAGTAGTTCGCAAAAGAAAGCGACAACTAGTCGAAGCCAAAGAACTGCTCGCACTAGAGGTTAAAAATTTAGTTGTTTAGTTGTAAAAATTGACCTTACTTCATTGTCACAGATGGAGTGAGGTTTTTTTATGCTAGATTATGAAGCAACTCCGCTAATTTCCCAGTCAACGCTTTACGCGAATATTGCTGCAATCCAATTGGTGAAGTATATAATTGTTGCTTCTTAAACGCTTCATAATACGACAGAATTTGCGCTTTGAGTTGCTCTTTTTCAGTATATAAAAAGTAGGTTCCGGTATTGGTTTCTTGAATGATTTTAGAAATATCTGCGTCTTTTGGACCAATTCCAATAATTGGTCGTTCCGCAGCCATGTATTCAAATAATTTTCCCGCAATAATTCCTTTGGTCTTTTCGGCGTTAATTTCTATTAATAATAATACCTGTGAAGTTCGTTGCAATTCCAATGCTTTTTGATGTGAAACATATCCAAAATAGGTTGTATACGATTGCAATCCGAATGTGATAATTTTTCGCTGAATGCGTTGACTCACCACTCCTGCAAACTGTAATTGAAAATCTGTTGCAAAGGTTTCATTCGTTTGAATCAATTCTGATAAAACTTCCCATAAAACCTCAGGATTTCGCGCCGAAAGTAACGAACCAATATGCGAAATGGTAAATTTTTCATCTAAAGTAGTTTTAGCATATTTTTCTACATCATAGCCATTGGTAATCACTTCAATAGGTTGTTTTGTAAGTTGTAAAAATTCTTTGCGTGTCGTAAAACTAGTCGTTACAATTTGATCTGCTGTTTGTAAAACCTCCGCTTCTAACTCATAATGTTTTTGTTGTGATTTTTTGGTCAATTTCAATTCTTCATGATACCCAATCGTTGTCCAAGGATCTCTAAAATCGGCAATCCATTTGACAGGCAATTGTTTTCGCAGTTGCAATCCAATTAAGTGCAAACTATGTGGCGGCCCAGTAGTAATAATGGTTTCTATATGATGTTCAGCAATGTATTTTTTTAGAAATTTTACGGAAGGTTTCACCCAATATTTTCGTGCATCCGGAATAAAAAAGTTTCCTCGAATATAAAGCAGTAACTTTTCAATAAGTGTTTGTTTCTCTTTCGCAATAATACCTTTACTAATTGTTTTGGTTTTTTTCTTCGAGAATACCTTCGCGAATGCGTATGGCTCAAAAATCGATTGTTTTAAAATTGTGATATCTTTTGGAATATCATTGGAAAATGTTTCGTCAATAATCGGGTAACTCGGATTCTCAGGAACATATACTATGGGGTCTATATCGAAATCACGTAAATACTTTACAAATTTCAACCAACGTTGTACACCTGGCCCACCAGCAGGCGGCCAATAATACGAGATAATGATTACTTTTTTAGCCATAATTTAGGGGAATTATGCTGTCGCTTCACTCCTACGCTTGTATTCGTAATAAATTGCTGCAAGAATCAATAGCACTAAAATGATCGTACTGATTAAAGAAACTATAATTCCTTGACCGACTATTTTTGGTTCAAATTTAAAGTCAATCGTATGTGTTCCAGCCGGAACTTCTAAAGCTCTCAACACATAATTCACACGATAATGTGGCACTAATTTTCCATCGATATATGCGTTCCAACCATGTGGATAATGAATTTCAGAGAATACTGCCAAACCAGCTTCTTTATTTTCTGCTGTATATTTTAGTTCATCAGGTTTATACGAAGTCAACTCAATACTTGACAATGAATCTTTTCCGTAGGTTTCTTTCAGATTTTCTGCGGCTTTTTGCCCTTTTCTAATCACGGCTTCTTCTTTCGTGTCCAAGCCAAAAATAGAGAGCATTTCTTCGTCAGCAGTCTCCACAAAATCTAGTTTTTTCACAAACCAAGCATTTCCATTAGGATATGGATTGCGCAACACGATGGCACCAGCACCTTGTTGATCCAATTCGCCTTCTTGATCTTTAATGATGTATTTTACATTCAACATATTGATTACGTTGATGTTACGCGCATTCACTTCAAATTTTTCATTTCCATGATCTAAATAGAAATCGTACAATTCTTGAAATTGTCGTGGTTTTGCAGCATGATAACCACCAAGTGTGTTATGGAAAAATGCGGTACGTGAATTTGCCATGCGCAATCTTGGTTCAAACACACGATAATGTCCTTTATCTTGTAAAATTTGTTTGTCTACTTCAAGCGTTTTAAACGGATGTTCATATTGTGCTTTTGATACAAATCCTTCTGTGGAAACATAGTTTCTATCCACACCTACCAAATCAAACAACAACAAACCTAAAATAAGTATAATAACTACATTTTCTTTTAGTTTTTCTTTGATGAATGCCCAAATAACGACAGCTGTAGCTAAAATTAGAAGTAACGAACGAATGGCATCTTTGGTAAATATGGCTACACGATCTTCACGGATGATTTCCATAAATTCTGGTCCGAAAACGGCTTTTTCATAATATTCGTCATTTAATCCAACAAAATCAAATAATGACGATTTAAACAGCATAAAGAACAGAATAATTCCACCAAGAATTCCTGTACTTATGTATAATGCTTTTTTCTTTTCTTCAAGTTTAACTTCTTTATTAAATAGTTGGGCTAAAGCCAATATTCCTAAAATCGGAATACATAATTCTAAGATAACTTGTATGGACGAAACAGCTCTAAATTTGCTATACAGCGGAAAATAATCGAGCATGAAATCGGTTAGAAAGCTTAGATTTTTTCCCCATGATAACAATAATGATAGTAGAATTCCGCCAACAAGCCACCATTTTGCTTTTCTTTTCACTAAAAATAATCCTAGAAATGCTAAGAAAATAATGACCGCTCCAACATACGCTGGCGCAGCTACAATAGGTTGATCGCCCCAATAACTTGGAATATTCCGTACAATATCTCTCGCTTGCGAAGCTGGAATATTTCGTTGTAATAGAAATTTATACGATTTGGAATCGATTCCTAAATCTTCTGAACCTGCACCACCCATAAATCGTGGCATGAGTAAGTTAAAGGTTTCCATTTTACCATAACTGTATTCGGTAATGTATTCTTTGGAAAGTCCTTGACGTTCTTTTTTAGAGCCATCAGGGTTGATGGTCAATTCACTTTTCCCACGGATACTCCAATCGGCATATTGTTTCGTGGTTAACAAATTTGTGCCATTGACACCAATTCCCAAAAGTACTGCGGCACTCAATAATCCGACGGTTTTGAAAAAATGCGGCAATTCTTTTTCTTGATATGATTTTACAAGATATACACATCCTAAAACAACTACTAGCAACATTAGATAATACGTCATTTGCGGATGCGCTGTCATGATTTCTAAAGACATGGCGACGGCTGTAAGCAAAAATCCCCAAATATATTTCCGCTGAAACGTTAGCAGAATCCCTGCCAAGACCAACGGAAAATACGCAATTGCATGCGCTTTGGCATTATGACCAACACCGAGAATGATAATGAAATACGTGGAAAACCCAAAGGCGACTGCACCGAGAAAGGCGAGTTTATAATTGACTTTCATCACAAGTAGCAATATATAAATCCCTAGAAAATAGAGAAATAAATAGTCGGCTGGGCGTGGTAAAAATCGAAGCGTTCTATCGAGTGTTTTTATGTATGAATGCGGATAACGCGCTCCCAATAAATACGTTGGCATTCCGCCATAAGCGTTGTCTGTCCAATACAATTCTTCGCCGGTAGCTTCACGATATTGATTTTGTTTTTTTGCCATTCCAGCATATTGAACAATATCAGTTTGTTGAATTTTTTTTCCTTGTACTACTGGATAAAAATATGCCAAAGACATCACAACAAACAACAATAATGCTACTGCGTGAGGAATTATTTTTTTAAAATCTATATTCACTTGATGTAGTTTTTTAGCGTGTAAAGAATGAAAGCAATATACTAAACCTTTTTGGAAAGGTATTTTAAATGTCTGAATTGTTAGTCAACTTCTTCGAAATCGATATATTCACCCACGTTTTTAGAAGATTTTGTGTTTGGCATTTTATCAATACTCGTTTCTCCTTCTTTGGTACGTTGCTGGTTTTCTGCTTGTTGCTTAAATTGCTCTGAAAACTTTTTCTCCGCTTTCTTTGCTACGTATTGTATCATAAATGGCGCAAATATTCTAGCGAGAATACGTAATCCGTATATGACTAAAATGATTATTGCTATTGTTCTAAGTACTCCCATATTATTCTGTAACCTATATTTTTTCAAAAATACAATTTATACAGATTTATTATCGTTTTTACTAGATAAAAAACTATAATTTTGTGTAGTTTTGAATTAAATGCATTAAAAAATTTGAAACATCACTGCTTACTTTTTTAAACTTTAAGCAGGCTAATCATACCGCTGTTTCACAAGAATTGTACAAAAAACAACAATACGATACACATGAAAACAAAATCATTTTTTGCAGTCATTAGTTTTTTATTTTTATCCACAACTGCCTTTTCGCAGTATACGGAAGTCATCAACTCTAACCGTCCTGGCGCTTCTATTGGAGCTTTTTCTGTTGGAAAAAATGTAATTCAGTTTGAAGGTGGTATGTTTGTAGAAAAGCAAGATCATAAGAATTTGAATACCGAAATACGTGCTTTTGGACTCGATTTTGCCCTGCGTTATGGACTGTTTAAAGAACAACTAGAAATTAGTTGGGAAGGTTCGTATCAGTTTGACACTTTTACAACAAACGCAACAAATCCCGCACTTGAATTTAATAGAAATGGTTTTTTAACACATACTATTGGTGCAAAATACATGATTTACGATCCATATATAAAATCTTCTCAAGAAAAACCAAATTTATACAGTTGGAAAGCAAATAATTCATTCCGTTGGAAAGATTTAATTCCTGCAATTGGTGTATATGTTGGCGCCAATTTTATTTTTTCAGACAATCCTTATTTTCCTGTAACAGAACCATCGGTAAGTCCTAAAGTTACGTTGGCGACACAAAGTCACTTTGCTGGACGTTGGGTTTTTATATCGAATATTACGTATGATCGTATTACTTCTGACACTAAAGAATTAAGTTATGTTTTAACACTCACACACGCTTTTGACAACCCAAAATGGTCTGCTTTTATAGAACATCAAGGAATTGATAGCGATCGTTATGCAGATGCGTTGTTTAGAACTGGTGGCGCGTATTTGTTAGGTGACGATTTTCAGTTAGATGCCGGAATTGGTGCCAGTGTAAAAAATACACCTTCACGTTTATTTGCTACGATCGGAATTTCATATCGATTTACGGGTTGGCATGTAGACGAAATTATTCCTATTGATGAACAAGATCCAAAAGGTGAAGATCCCCAAAAGAAAAAAGAAGAAGATAAAGACGACGGAAATGATGACGGAGACGGCAATAACTAGATTCTTTTTTTACTAACCAAATTACTGATTGATGATTGACGTACGAGAAGTAGCCAATAAAAAGGAATTAAAAAAGTTTGTAAAATTTCCTTTTGGTCTCTATAAAGGTTCAAAATATTGGGTTCCACCGATTATTAAAGATGAATTAGAAACATTTGATAAAGATAAAAATCCTGCTTTTTTAGATGCAGAAGCACGTTTTTTCTTAGCGTATAAAGATGGGAAAATTGTAGGTCGTGTTGCCGCCATTGTCAATTGGATTGAAGTAAAAAAACAAAAACTTTCCAAAATGCGTTTTGGTTGGTTTGATATGATTGACGATCTCGAAGTTTCGGGCGCATTGCTAGATAAAGTCGCTGAAATTGGCAAATCGCACAACTTGGAATACATGGAAGGTCCGGTTGGATTTTCAAATTTAGATAAAGTGGGCGTGCTTACGGAAGGATTTGACCATATTGGAACAATGATTACGTGGTACAACTATCCGTATTACGAAAAACACTTCATTCATCACGGACTCGTCAAAGAGAAAGAATATTTAGAGAATAAATTTCCGTTTAAAAACGTAAAACCCATATTTTTCGAGCGTGTTCAAAACCTAATCAAAAAACGATATGAACTTCGTGAACTGAATTTTACCAAGACGAAAGACATCATGCCGTATGTAGATCAAATGTTTGATTTATTTAATGCGTCGTATGCTTCACTGGCTTCTTTTGTTCCGATCAATGATGTACAAAAAGCGTATTTTAAAGAACGCTATTTGAATTTTATCAATCCCGAATTCATAAAATTTGTCATTGATAAAAACGATCAATTAGTTGCATTTGCTATTGTAATGCCTTCATTTGCAGAAGCGTTACAAAAAATGAATGGAAAATTATTTCCTTTCGGGATTTTCCACTTATTGAAAGCTCGAAAAAAACCAAAAAACATTACCTTTTACTTAATTGGCGTGCATCCCGAATATCAAAACAAAGGATTAACCGCAATTCTGTTCATGGAATATTACCTGACATTTACGGAAAAAAATATTGAAACCTGTATTCGAACTCCAGAATTGATTGAAAACACAGCCATTCATCAACTTTGGAAACATTTTGAACCAGTAACGCATAAGCGACGAAAGACGTATCGAAAAAACCTGTGATTTTTATGTCACGCTTCGGCTCCGCTTAGCGTTCGAGTTTTTAGTTTTCAACTCAAAGTCGTCATTTCGAGTGAAATTCGGTAGAATTTTATATCGAGAAATACTTCACATTTACAAAATATAACTTGTGAGATGCTGAATCAAGTTCAGCATGACGTAGTTTATCAAATTGAATACAGCCGAAATTTTAACTGTTAGTAAAATTACTTTTCAATTTAAAATTCAGCATTCAACATTTATATTTTAAAAAGCTGTCAACACATCCGCAATTGAAACTTCTTGCTGAGTTCCATCAATCATGTTTTTTACAACACAGGTATTGTTTGTGAGTTCGTTTCCTCCAATCATAATTACATACGGAATTTCGCGTTTATTAGCGTAATTCATTTGCTTATTAATCTTTGTATCATCTGGATAGAGTTCGGCACTTTTTCCTGCTGCACGCAAGGTTTTGATCAATTTTAAGGAAGCAAGCGCTTCTTTTTCGCCAAAATTAATACACAATACGTCTACTTTGTCTGAAACCGTTTTTGGGAACAAATTTAATTCCTCCAATACCAAGTAAATTCGGTCCAGGCCAAACGAAATTCCAACTCCACTCATATCTTTCATTCCAAAAATACCCGTTAAATCGTCATAACGTCCGCCGCCGCCAATGGAACCCATTTTTACGCCTTCTGGTGCCGAAACTTCAAAGATCGCTCCAGTGTAATAGTTCAATCCTCTTGCGAGCGTAATATCTAAATCGAGTGTTGCCGTTTGCAATTCTAAAGTTTCGATTGCTTCAAATACAAATTCTAACTCAGAAATTCCTTCCATTCCTTGCTCAGAACTTGAAAGCAAGTCTTTTAATTGACCTATTTTTTGAGCTAAGTTTCCAGAAAACCCAAATAATGGCTGTACTTTTTCAATCGCTTCCGCAGAAATGCCTCTCTTTAGCATTTCGTCTTTAACGCCTTGTTCGCCAATTTTATCGAGTTTATCCAGCGCGACGGTAAAATCGATGAGTTTGTCTTTTGCGCCGATGACTTCCGCAATTCCCGAAAGAATTTTACGATTATTTATTTTGATCGTTACACCTTTCAAGCCTAAATTTGAAAATACTTTGTCATACAATTGCACAAATTCCACTTCTTGCCAAAGTGACGTTGAACCCACGACATCTGCATCACATTGAAAAAATTCTTGAAAACGTCCGTGTTGCGGTCTGTCCGCACGCCAAACGGGTTGAATTTGATAGCGTTTAAATGGAAATGTAATGTCATTTTGGTGTTGCACTACGTAACGTGCAAACGGAACTGTCAAATCGTAACGCAATGCTTTTTCTGCCAATGAATTTGAAAACCGTGCTAGATTATCATCTTCCAATGCTTTCAAATCAGCTTTTTTTACCTTTTCTCCAGAATTCAAGATTTTAAAGATCAAACGATCACCTTCTTCTCCATATTTTCCCAATAATGTTTCTGATTTTTCAAACGATGGAGTTTCAATAGGTTGAAATCCAAAGCTTTGAAAAGCCGTTTTTATGCTATCAAAAATGTAATTACGTTTGGTAACTTCTATTGGAGAAAAGTCTCGTGTTCCTTTAGGTATGCTAGGTTTTTGTGCCATGATTCTGTATTGTGGCGCAAATATAAGTCTATTTTTTAGGGATTGAAAAATTGATCGATTAAATGATCTGAAAATTTAAAAAGTGTTTCAAAACAATTCGCTACTACCATCAAAAAGTTAAAAATCGTATATCGTAATTCTAAAATCTACAATCAATTCATCATCGCTTCAAACCATTGAAATAATTGTCCTTTGGTTATATTTGAACCTTGTTGAATTAATGCAAATTTGTCAGCATTTTTATCTGAAGAATATGCTTTAGTTGCAGTTAAGATTTCTACAGCTTCCGTGTTATAATTTTCACGCAACCATGCAAAACCTTCTTTAGTTGTAATGTCAATTGCTTCATTTAGAATTTTGACCGCAATTAGTTTCATTTCGTTTTCACCTAAGTGAAATAAATATAGATGTTGTGCAGATATGTTTTCTAAATAGGTTGCTTGTGTTAGTACACCTTCCCAAACCAAATCGCTAAAGATATCCAATTCTTGCTCGGCAACTGCTGGTTTTTCAGTCTTTAAGCTTGTCCATTCATCTGCTGTGATGGATTGTGTTGCTAAAAAATTAATAAATTCTTGATGTAATTCTTCGAATTGTTCTTTTGTAAGTCTTGTGTATTTCATGTAAGCGTGTAAAAATGAGTGCAAATTTACAATTATTACTACTTTTTCACATAAAAAAAGCCACTCAAAATGAGTGGCTTTTTGTAAACGCTAAGCGTTTTGTTGTTTTATGCTTCTGCAATAACTTCGAATGGGAAATCGATAATTACATCTCTGTGTAATCTGATTTTTGCTTCGTATTTACCAGTACGCTTTACCGTTCCACCGATTACTTTGATAAATTTCTTATCAATAACGTGACCCGCTTTGTTAAGTGCTTCTACTAAATCGATATTTCCAACAGAACCAAAAAGTTTGGTTCCACCACCTGTTTTTGCAGTGATCTTAACTTCTAAGTCTAGTAATGCTTTCGCAGTTACATTAGCCTCATCCACTAATTTTTGTTCTTTATATGCTTTTTGTTTCAAGTTCTCGGCTAAAACTTTTTTAGCTGAACTTGTTGCTAATGTTGCAAATCCTTGAGGAATTAAAAAGTTTCTTCCGTAACCGTTTTTTACAGTTACAAGGTCATCTTTAAATCCTAAATTTTCAACGTCTTGTCTTAAAATAAGTTCCATAATCTGTCTCTATTTTATTTTAACATGTCGCCAACATACGGCATTAATGCTAAGTGACGTGCTCTTTTTACAGCTACAGACACTTTTCGTTGATATTTTAATGAAGTTCCTGTTAAACGACGTGGTAACAATTTACCTTGCTCGTTTACAAATTTTAATAAGAAATCTGCATCTTTATAATCGATATATTTAATACCTGATTTCTTGAAACGACAATACTTTTTGTTCTTTTGCGTCTCTATGTTCAAAGGAGTTAAATATCTAATTTCTCCTTCTTTCTTTCCTTTTGCTTGTTGTTCTATTGAAGACATAATTCTTAAGATTTAGCGGTTTTTCTATTTCTTCTTTTCTCTGCCCAAGCAATTGCATGTTTATCTAACCTTACAGTTAAATAACGCATGATACGCTCGTCACGTCTAAACTCAAGCTCATAAGGAGTAATTACTTCTCCTGGTGCTTGGAATTCGAATAAGTGATAGAAACCACTCTTTTTGTGTTGTATTGGATACGCTAATTTCTTTAGCCCCCAATTTTCTTTTGAAATCATTTTGCCACCTCTAGAAACAACGAAATCTTCAAATTTCTCTACTGTTTCCTTTATCTGAGTTTCAGACAAAACGGGATTTAAAATGAAAACAGTTTCATAATGATTCATATATACTATTTTTAGTTAAATTGGGCGCAAATGTAGTGTTTATTTGTTTTAATACAAATATTAAATCCTGTTTTTTTTAATTAATATCCATAATAAATCCGCTAATTTGTTGTGTCTTAAATTTATTTTTTATAACATTGCATGTACCCAAATTTGAAAAAATCGCTTTTAATATGAAGCTTAACTGTATTATAGTTGATGATTCTTCTATACAGCGAATGGCTGTTGCGAAGTTGACGCTGAACCATCCTTCTTTAAACCTAATTGCCGAGTATAGCAACGCTATAGAGGCAAAGAATGGATTAAAAACAAATAACGTCGATTTAATCTTCTTGGATATAGAAATGCCCGTTTTGAATGGATTTGACTTGCTTGAGTCATTAAAAAATCCGCCACAAGTCATCATGGTTACTGGAAAAACAGAATATGCTTTTAAAGCATTTAGTTATGATGTTACTGACTTTTTACACAAACCCTTAACAAAAGATCGTTTTGATAAAGCGATTGCACGTGCGCTCGATAAATCAAATTATGGTGCAAAAATCATGGAAGATGATGACCATATTTTTGTGAAAAGTAACTTGAAGAAGCGTAAAGTCATTTTAAGCACTATTAAATGGATTGAAGCGTTGGGCGATTATGTAAAATTAGTTACTGACGATAGCAATATTGTGGTTTTATCGACCATGAAAGCTTTTGAAAAACAATTACCAGAGAATAAATTTTTACGAATTCACAAATCTTACATCGTAAATTTAGACAAAGTAGATCGTTTTAATAGTAAAAACGTTGAAATTTCTGGACAATTGATTCCATTAAGTAGAAATAAAAAAGTAGAACTTTCAGAAGCACTTTCTAATATCTAATATTTTTATTGAAAGATTGAAGCATTGAAAAGATTAAAAATTTAATGCTCAATTCTGAATACTCAATACTAACATCTCACTTCTCTACTAAACCGTATCCACATCAATTATAATTCGCACACTTCTGTATGCTGAAATGGATAGGAAACTCGCTTTCACGCGTTCTATAACCTCTTTTGTTTTTCCTAACGATTGCTGTTTTGGTATTTTTAATAAGATGTTTTTTAAGTATAAGTTTCGAATTCTCGATATGGCTGGAAATTCAGGACCTAAGACATTTTTACCAAAACTATTGCGAAGCGATGTTGCAAACCACTCTGCACTTTCATTGACACGATTGTATTCTTTGTGTTTAAATGTAATCTTAATCAATCTGTAAAATGGCGGATATTGAAATTGACGTCGCTCGTTGAGTTGATCGGTAAACATTCCTTCATAATTTCCCACCGAAACCTGTTGCAATATTTGATGATACGGATTGTACGTTTGCACAATGACTTTCCCCCTTTTTTTGGTTCTTCCGGCGCGACCGGCAACTTGCTGAATGAGTTGAAAACTACGTTCATGTGCTCTGAAATCTGGGAAATTAAGCATGCTATCGGCATTCATAATTCCGACTAAATTTACATTTCTAAAGTCCAATCCTTTCGTTAACATTTGTGTACCCACTAAAATTTGAATTTCTTGCTGTTCAAACGATGAAATAATTTTTTGATACCCATATTTTCCACGAGTTGTATCCAAATCCATCCGTCCAACTTTGACATCTGGCATTAATTCGTTCAGCTCCTGCTCTATTTGCTGCGTTCCAAAACCTTTGGAATCCAATTCGTGACTTCCACACGCAAAACATTGTTGTTGCATCGCAATATGATGACTGCAATAGTGACAACGTAATTGATTTTTATATTGATGATAGGTTAAACTGACATCACAGTTGGGACATTGTGGCGAATTTCCACAGGTTTTACATTCAATAATGGGCGCATATCCACGACGATTTTGAAATAAAATGATTTGTTCGCCATTTTGAATCGTTTCTTCTATTTCTTCGAGTAAACGATCCGAAAAATGCCCTTTCATTCGCTTCTTACGATGTTTTTCTTTGATATCGACTAATTCCATTTCTGGCAACAGCACATCGCCATAACGCCTTGTAATGGTTGCTAAAGCGTATTTACCAACCTTCGTATTGTAGTAACTTTCTACACTTGGCGTTGCCGAACCTAAGATTATTTTTCCTTGATGCATTTTTGCCAACACAATGGCGGCGTCACGAGCGTGATAGCGTGGCGCAGGATCAAATTGCTTGAAAGAGGTTTCGTGTTCTTCATCAACAATAATTAAACCTAAGTTTGAAAATGGTAAGAATAACGACGAACGCGCACCTAATACAATTTGCGCTTTTGGTTTGTTTTCCAAGATATTGTTCCAAACTTCTACACGTTCATGAATGGAATATTTGGAGTGATAAATGGCTACTTTTTCTCCAAAATAATATTGCAAACGATCAATCAGTTGTGCTGTGAGTGCAATTTCTGGCAACAGATATAATACTTGTTTTCCCGTTTCGATGAGTTCTTCAATGAGTTTTACATAGACTTCAGTTTTTCCCGAAGATGTAATTCCGTATAACAAACAAACATCTTGCGTTTGAAACGCCGTTTTAATGGTTTCGTAAGCTTCTAACTGATATTCATTCAAGGCTTTAGAGGCGGAAACTTCTTTACCATCATACCCAATTCTGTCTTTTTGAATGTAATATTCTTCTAAAATTTCTTTGTCAATTAATGCTTTGATAACTGCCGAACTTGCTTTGCTATGCTCGCTTAATTCTTTTAGTGTAATAGGCTTTTTGGTCGTCGCTGACAGCGAGAATAAACTCAGGATGACTTCACGCTGTTTTTTGGCTCTGTTTAATAGTTCAAGTAATTCCTGCAAACTTTTTTCGCCCGCATAATTTTCGTGAAGCTTTACGTAACGAACTAATTTAGGCTTGTATTGTTCGTAAATTTCTTCATAGACTTGAATGACTCCTTTTTCGATCAATCGTGTTAAAACTGGCAATACATTTTTTTTGTCGAGAATTTTACTGATTTCTTGAATTTTCAATAATGATTGATATTGCAAGGCTTCAAAAATTAAAAATTCGTCATCTTTTAATGTACTTTCATCTATGTTTGAATTTTCTCGTTTGGAGATGATGGTTTCACTTTCCAACAGAAAAGCACTTGGAACTGCCGAACGAAATACTTCGCCCAAGCTTGACATGTAATAGCTTGAAATCCATTCCCAATGTTGCATTTGTTGTTCCGTCACGATAGGTTGCTCGTCCAAAATTTGCTGAATTTCTTTGGCTTCATACGCTTCTGGTGCTTGCTGATGAATTTTGTAGACTAATGCCGTATACACTTTACTTTTGCCAAACGGAACCGCCACACGCATTCCTTTTTGCAGAAATTGTGCTTCAGCTTCCGTAACACTATACGTAAAGAGTCGCTGAAGCGGAATTGGCAATATAACATCAATGAAATAAGTCATGACTCAAAGGTAATTACTTTGCATAAAAAAACCACTTTTCTGTAAAGTGGTTTTTAGATTTTATTTATGTAAATTAATTCACGCGATACCAATTTTGTGTTCGGTAAAAAAACGCAATGTATCCACGGACATATAGTTTGTTTTGATCGTCAGCATCAAGCCAGAGTTTGCATTTGTATTCTTTTCCTTTTTCGGGATCTAGAATTTTTCCGCCTTTGTTATTCATCGTCATCTTTTTCGAGTCCGTTGATGATAATCATTCCGATAATTGGCTTGTCTTTTCTATCATCTTCACATTTTTCACAAACACCATCACGTTTCTCAGGATTTAAAATAGCGACTACTTTCCCATAGATTTTACCGCTTTCTTCGTAAATTTCTACGATCGATTTTGCTTCTCCAGTTTCGTCGTCAATAGTTTTCCATTTTCCGATAATACTTTGCGAAAAAACTACTTGAAAACTTAGCAATAGTATGATAAGAGATACGAGTGTTGTTTTTTTCATGCTGTTTTTGTGAATTAGTTTCCTAACATTCCTTCTTTAAGATTTTTATCAGCAGGTTTGTCAGATAACCAAATTCCAAAGAGTGCTTTTTTAAACTCCAATCCAGCAATTGTTCCTTTTTTTGTTCCATTTTTGTACACAATAACACCAGTTCCTTTGATATATACAATATCAAAAATATCACCATCGTTAATTTCGTCACTAAAAAACCCTTTAAATTTTTCTATTTCAGTAGCTATTGGTGCCATATTTCCATTGGTTGAGTTTTCAAAACCATCGTTTACAGCGTTGATCATTTTACTACTAGAAATCATTCGTGACGTAATGTGTAATTTTATTGCCATGGATTCATCAGCAGCCATGATATCTTTTGCATCACTTGATTTTTTTGTTAAGTACAATCCGCCAGAATAGAGCTTAAACCATGCTTTTTTTCTAACACCAGCACCATTGTATATTAATTTTTGACTTTCAAAAGTAACCGTTTCTGGAAGTGTTGCTGCTCCAATTTCAATTTGTGCATGTGAAACACTTATGCTTACGATTAAAAAAGCGATGAACGTATAAATTGTTTTTTTCATTTTTTATGTATTTGGGTTTATGTATTATTTTTCGACGTGAATATACTATTTTTTACTATGCAAACATAATATCTATACTTGCGGCTTTTTCTTTTTTAGCATGTTTAAAGAAGCATTTAATTCAAATCCTAAGAGTAATATATTCGAATTCAACCAGATATACATCATTAAGATTAATAATGCTCCAATAGAGCCATAGAGTTCGTTGTATTGAGAAAAGTTAGCAATGTATATTCCAAATAAGTATGATGTTAATACAATCAATACCGTAGTGAGCAATACACCTGGTGAAAAGAATTTTGCTTTTCGTCCTTGGTGAGTTCCAAAGTAATATAAGATGGCTGTTCCTATGTATACCATTGCCACTAAAAACGAGAATTTAGCAATTGTAATTCCAAATTCTTCGCCACTTGCTACACGCAATCCGGTTGTTTTTCCTGCAAATTCACTCAAATAAGGAATGTACAATTCCACATATCCCAATACGATGATGGTAAAAATCAATAACAATGCCAAAAGCAAACCAACACTTAAAGCGTATACATATTGCTTGAAAAAATTTCGTTTTGTTTGAATGTAATACGAGTTTTCAAAACCTCCAAAAATAGCATTGACACCATTTGCCATTAAAAATATGGATAGTAAAAATGTGGAAGAAAGTAATCCTCCGCGTTTATTTTTTACAATATCAACAATGATTTCATTTAAAAAATTTCCCGATTCATTGGGTAAAAATGAGGTAATGGTATCTATAAAATTTGCTTGAAAGTCTTCAATAGGAACATAAGGCAATAGGTTTAAAAAAAATAATAATGTTGGAAAAATTGCCATGAAGAAACTAAATGCAACCGCGCCAGCTCGTGAAGTCAATGCGCCATTGATAATTCCGACAATATACATTTCCAATAAATCATAGATAGATAAACCCTCTAACCCAGGAAGTTTCACCTTCTTGAGCATGACTACTAACCAATTGATTAGTGGAATTTTAGCTAATTTATCTTCGATGTCTTTGGACATTATTCGACGGCTTTTAAGCTTAAATCTAAATTGTATACCGAATGTGTCAACGCGCCTGATGAAATGTAATTGACACCACAAAGTGCATATTCACGAATGGTTTTTTCATTGATTCCGCCTGATGATTCTGTCAAACATTGATCGCCAATCATTTCGACTGCTTTTCGTGTGTCTTCGTAATTAAAATTGTCAATCAATATTCTATAAACTCCTTTTGTTTTGAGTATTTCTTCAATTTCTTTTAAATCACGTGCTTCCACAATAATTTTTAAATCGAGCTTATTTTCTTGAAGATAGTTTTTGGTTTTTGTAATTGCTTGCGTAATTCCTCCACAAAAATCGATATGATTGTCTTTTAACATCACCATATCATACAATGCAAACCGATGATTCACGCCGCCGCCAATTTTTACCGCCCATTTTTCCAACGCTCGAATTCCTGGTGTTGTTTTTCGAGTGTCTAATATTTTGGTTCCAGTTCCGTCGAGCAATTGTACAAACATATTGGTTTTAGTTGCAATGGCGCTCATGCGTTGCATTGCGTTTAATACCAAGCGTTCTGCTTTTAAAATAGATTGAGATTTCCCAGTAACATAAAACGCTATATCTCCGTAGTTTACTTTGCTCCCATCTTTAAGTAACGTTTCTACTTTCATTGCAGGATCGACATAATTGAATACCATTTTGGCAAAATCAATTCCTGCAATGATTCCTTCATCTTTGACTAATAATTTGGCTTTTCCCATTGCGTTAGCTGGAATACAAGCTAAAGAACTGTGATCGCCATCGCCAACATCTTCACGAATAGCATTAGAAATGATGAGTTCTAGTTCTTTTTGAAATTGCGTTTCTGAAATCATATTTTAGTTTAAAATAGTAATTATTCCAAAATTGCAAAGTTTAAACTGCATATCAAAATTGTAACGCATAATTATTGAAAAATAAAAAAGCACCACCTGAAAAGATGATGCTGATTTGTTACTGTATACTATTGTGTTTAACAATGAAAACTATCATCAGAAGAACACCAACATTCAGAAGCGATGTCTCTTGACTGCGTCCAACAAACTGTTTCAATAGTAATTGGTTCTGGATTTACGGGTACACAGTTGTAACTCCCTGGAGGTCTTCCTCCGTTAATTGCCGTTAGGTTTCCAATAGTTTTCTTTGATAAACTTAATTTACCGAATTGCTTCTTTTTTTTCATGATTGTTAAGTTTTTAAGTTTTTAAGTTTTGTTAATACACTTAAAACTAGTAAATTATAATAACATTTCAAAACAATGTTTTTACATTTTATAAAATATCTTTACATTTTTTCTACTTTTATCACATGAATATAAAAGTGCTCGCTATTGGACGAACAGACGATAAACAGTTGCAACAACTGATTGATTTGTATGTGAAACGTTTGTCGCATTACGTAAAGTTTGAGTTGGAAGTGATTCCCGATTTGAAAAACACCAAAAACCTAAGTGAAGCACAACAAAAAGAGAAAGAAGGCGAACTCATTCTTAAAAAACTCACGCCAACAGATGTGTTGATTTTGCTCGATGAAAACGGCAAACAGTTCACTTCCGTAGATTTTTCAAGCTATTTACAAAAGCGCATGAATGCTGGTATTAAGACTTTAGTTTTTGTGATTGGCGGACCTTATGGTTTTTCCGAGACCATTTACGCGAAAGCGAACGGAAAAATATCGCTCTCTAAAATGACCTTTTCACATCAAATGGTACGTTTATTTGTGGTAGAACAAATCTACAGAGCCTTTACTATTTTGCGCAATGAACCGTATCATCATCAATAAAAATACTCTATGAAAATCGTATTTGCCACCAACAATGAAAATAAAGTCAACGAAGTTCAATCGCTATTGCCAAATCACATAACTATTTTAAGTTTGGCAGCTATTGGCTGCGATGAAGACATTCCTGAAACGCAACCAACCATTGAAGGTAACGCCATTCAGAAAGCGAAATATGTGAAGGAAAACTACGGTTACGATTGTTTTGCGGATGATACAGGTTTGGAAGTAACCGCTTTAAACGGCGAACCTGGCGTTTTTTCGGCACGTTATGCAGGTGAACAGCGAAATGCAGACGATAATATGAATAAATTGTTGAATGAACTTCAAGGTAAAACCGATCGTTCAGCGCAATTCAAAACGATTGTTGCGCTCATTTTAGACGAACAACAATATACGTTTGAAGGAATTTGCAAAGGAACGATTATCAACGAAAAAAGAGGTGAAAAAGGTTTTGGTTATGATCCTATTTTCATGGCAAATGGATTTGAGGAGACTTTTGCACAAATTTCATTAGAAGAAAAAAACCGTGTGGGACATCGTGGGAAAGCGGTACAAAAATTGATTGATTTTTTGAATACCAACAACTAATCAAACTATATGAAAATTCGATTTTTACTTTGTGTGCTAGTACTTTCTTTAGCTTCTTGCACAAAAACCGTTACCGAAACTGTTGTGGAAAAGCAAATTATTTACCTTCAAACTATTAATGATAGTTTATTAAAAATTGATTCATCAAAAATTGATTTCAACACAAACCAGTATCAATTCAAAATATCTAAAAACGATAGTATAGTTAAATATCAAAGACCCAAAAGTCACAACGAAGCTATTTACAATACCTTTCAAAAAAAATATAGGTTTGATGATACTTTTGAAGGTAAATACGCCTCATTAGATTCAAGTGCTACTTTTACAAAAAGTGCCATTACAACTCATGGGAGATATTCCTTCTTTGATACTTATTCTAGAGAAACTTTTATTGTAAAAAAGCTTTCTAAAACGTATAAAAACCTCAATTTTGAATCGTATTCAGGTAGTAAGCACAGTATTCAAATCTTTACTAAATCTGATTATGAAAAATCAAATAAACCTTTATACAAAGTTGAAACATACGGGAATAATTTGCGACTCTATGACCGTGAAGGTTATTTTTTGTCTACTGAATACGGTTGCTGCTTAAGTTCTCATACTTATGAATTATTTGATTTAAAAGGGAATTACATAGTATCATCAAATGATCGTATCGAATTAATCTCTACGAAAAACGAAATTTTCTATATCGGCATTATTAAAAATGAAATTCCTGATAATCCAGTATTATTCATAAAAAATAAATCAGGGAATACGCAATATATAAGTTTTTCAAATATGAATTTTGATAATATAATTGAAGGACTATACTACGTAAAAGATAAAACAGAAAAATCTATATACATCCCAAAATACTTTTCAGAACTATCTAGCCAAAGACTCAACAGTTTGGACGATTTAGAACTTTGGATTCCATTCAACCAAAAAGACACATTAAAAATTCCGTTTAAAAACCAAAAAGCATTCGGAGTTGACTATCCACAACTAAAAATTTTACTTTCAGAAAAACAGTAACAAATTGATTTATAATAAAATACACTATTATTTTTTTATATTTTAATTTAGTATGCTTACATAGTAATTTATAAAAATAAAACACTACCTTTGCCGCTTGAAATCCCAGAGCGGGATGAAGTTATGCAGCGTCAAGGAATTTTATTAGGTCGTGCGCTCCATGTAACTTCTCAACACAGCAAGAAGCTGTACGAACCTTTTAAGATTACATTATGACAAAATTTGAAGAATTAGGTCTTCAAGACTCGCTTTTGCGTGCAATTCAGGATATGGGCTTTGAAACGCCTAGTGAAGTCCAAGAAAAAGCAATTCCATTATTACTTAGTGAAGATGTTGATGTGGTAGCATTAGCACAAACAGGAACTGGTAAAACAGCTGCCTTTGGCTTTCCATTAATTCAAAAAATTGATACCAATAGCAGAACAACTCAAGGATTAATCCTTTCTCCAACACGTGAATTGTGTTTACAAATTACCAACGAATTAAAAAACTACTCTAAATACGAAGACATTAACGTCGTAGCTATTTATGGTGGCGCAAGTATCACCGATCAAGCAAAACAAGTAAAGAAAGGCGCACAAATTGTAGTGGCAACGCCCGGACGTATGCAAGATATGATCAACCGTCGTTTGGTAGATATTTCTAAAATAGAATATTGTATTTTAGATGAAGCAGATGAAATGTTAAACATGGGATTCTATGAAGACATTACTGCTATTTTATCGCACACACCAAATGATAAAAATACGTGGTTATTCTCGGCAACGATGCCAAGAGAAGTATCTGAAATTGCTAAGAAATTTATGCATTCTCCAAAAGAAATCACGGTTGGATCGCGTAACTCAGGAACAGATACCGTTAATCATGAATACTATGCGGTAAGCGGAAGAGACCGATATTTAGCATTAAAACGTTTGGCAGATGCCAATCCAGAAATATTTTCAGTTGTTTTTTGTAGAACAAAACGTGATACACAAAGTGTTGCTGAAAAACTAATTGAAGATGGCTATAATGCAGCGGCACTTCATGGCGATTTAAGCCAGAATCAACGTGATTTAGTGATGAAATCATTCCGTTCACGTCAAATACAAATGTTAGTCGCTACCGATGTGGCGGCACGTGGAATTGATGTAGACGATATTACACACGTAATCAACTATCAACTTCCAGATGAAATAGAAACCTATACACACCGAAGTGGTCGTACTGGTAGAGCTGGAAAAACAGGTGTTTCAATGGTGATTATCACCAAAAGTGAAATGCGTAAAATCAAATCGATTGAGCGTAAAATTCAACAAAAATTTGAACAAAAATCAATTCCAACCGGAATGGAAATCTGTCAAGTTCAATTGTTTCACTTAGCAAATAAAATTCACAACACAGAATCAAACGATCAAGTAGAAGAATATTTACCGAAAGTAATGGAAATATTTAAAGATACTTCCAAAGAAGAATTGATCAAACGTATGGTTTCTGTTGAATTTAATAGATTTTACAACTATTACAACAAAACACGTGACCTTAACGAACCAAAAGGAAACAGCAGCGACGACAGAGAAAGCAATTCTTACGGATCTAGCAATGAACACAGTACACGTTACTTTATCAATGTAGGTTCTAAAGATGGTTATGATTGGATGCGTTTGAAAGATTTCTTAAAGGAAACTTTAGATTTAGGTCGTGATGATGTATACAAAGTAGACGTAAAAGAAAGTTTCTCTTTCTTCAATACGGATGCTGATAAAAAAGAAAAAGTGTTAGCGCATTTTACTGATTTTAAAGTAGATGGACGTTTTGTGAATGTAGAAGAATCAACTACTGGCGGTGGTGGCGGTGGCGGAAACCGAAGACGCTCTGGCGGCGGTGGCGGTGACCGAAAAAGACGCTCTAGTGGTGGAGATAGTGCTGGCGGAGATCGCAGAAGAAGAGATCGTAGAAGCGAAGGAGCATCTTCATCAGATGGCGGCGGAAGAAGCAGAAGAAGTAGCGGCGGAGATAGCGGCGGCGGATTCAGAGGCAGATCCAGAAGAAAATAATAGGAATACTGTTAATATTAAGTAAAAAGTGCGCTATGGCGCACTTTTTTTATTTTTGTTTAGTATTTTTAACCTATAATTAGTCAATAAGGCTATTTTTAAATTTGCTTACATGAAAAAGGGATATACTTTTCTACTTTTATTTTTAACCATTACCATACTTTCTGCCCAAACTGAAAAAAAGTTATACGCTAAAGTTGTAAACGATTCGGATGACAGTCCAATGTCAAACGTACATGTCGTCAATTTAACGACAATTAAAGGTGTAATTACCAATGAAAAAGGAGAGTTTGAGATAACTGCAGAACCAGAAGATGTAATTTTCTTTTCATTTTTAGGGTTCAAATCTATCAAAATTCGTGTAACCAATGATATGCTAAAATACAAAGGCTCATCAACGATCCGATTGACAGAACTAGCCTATGCACTTGAAAAAGTAGTGCTAACACCTTATAAACTCACAGGATATTTAGACATTGATGCCAAAAATGTGCCAATTCGTCCAAACTATCGTTACCGTATTGTGGGACTTTCTACAGGTTATGAAGCTGGACAAAATGCACCAGGCGCTATTTCTACGGTATTAGGCGCTATTTTCAATCCTGCTGATTTCTTACAAAAAACATTTGGAAAAAAACCTGCGCAAATGCGTAAGCTACGTCAAATGAAGGAAGATGACGAAATCAGAAATCTACTAGCTTCAAAGTTTGACCGCCAAATGCTTCGTGAGTTACTTCAAGTAGAACGTGTAGATATTGATGAAATTCTTTCCTTGTGCAACTATTCCAAAACCTTCATAACTTCTGCAAATGACTTGCAAATTTTAGACGCTATCAATGATTGCTATGAAGAATATAAAGTATTAAGTAGGGAAAAGAAGAAATAGAGTTTAGAGTTTAGATTTTAGATTTTAGATTTTAGATTTTAGATTTTAGATTTTAGATTTTAGATTTTAGATTTTAGATTTTAGATTTTAGATTTTAATTTACTGTTTTCTGAGAAAAATGCTAAATTCTCCTTTAATTTTCACGAATTTATCAAAAAACACAGCCTTTTTATAAAAAGTTATACAACTCAAACGTTGTCGTAGCTATTTTTTAATCGATTGAAAGTTTCATAGTATGAAAATATAATTGTAACCTTTATATTGCAGTTGTTTTAATTCAATAATACCCGAAACATGAAGCAATTATCGCTACTAGCACTACTATCTTTATTTATTTTTGGATGCAAATCAAAACCTTCTGAAGTTGCCAAAACGACCAAAGAAGCACAACCTTTTGTGTGGGAAGCTGCCAATGTATATTTTATGTTGACCGACCGTTTTTACAATGGAAACAAAGCCAACGACGTACATTATAATAGAACCAAAGAACCAGCCAAACTGAGAGGTTTTATGGGTGGTGATATGGCTGGAATTACACAAAAAATAAAAGATGGCTATTTTGACGATTTAGGCATCAACGCAATATGGTTTTCGCCAGTTTTAGAACAAATACATGATAGTACTGACGAAGGAACCGGAAATACGTACGCTTTTCATGGATATTGGACGAAAGATTGGACAAATTTTGATGCCAATTTTGGAACGGAAGAAGATTTCAAAGAATTGATAGAAACGGCTCACAAACACGGAATTCGAATTTTGATGGATGTTGTTATGAATCATACAGGTCCTGTAACCGAAAATGATCCCGTTTGGGGTGAAAATTGGGTGCGAACTGGTCCAACTTGTTCCTATCAAAATTATGCCACTGCCGTAGATTGTACCCTTGTAGAAAATCTTCCAGATGTATTGACAAATAGTAATGAAGCTGTTGCATTACCTGCTCCATTAGTTGAAAAATGGAAAGCTGAAGATCGTTACGAGCAAGAAACAAAAGAACTAGACGCCTTTTTTGAAAAAACTGGATTAGAAAGAAGTCCAAGAAATTACATCATCAAATGGTTGACAGATTATGTCCGTGAATATGGTGTGGATGGTTACAGAGTTGATACCGTAAAACATGTGGAAGAAGGTGCTTGGAATGCTTTAAACCAACAAGCTCAAATAGCGTTTACCGAATGGAAAAAAGCGAATCCGAATGCTGTTTTAGATGACAACAATTTCTTTATGTTGGGTGAATTATATGGTTATGGAATTGAATCCAAACGTTTTTATGATTTTGGTGACAAAAAAGTAGATTATTATGCAAATGGGTTTGATAATTTAATCAATTTTCAATTCAAATATGATGCAAAAGGAGATTATGAAAGTATCTTTTCAAAATACGATGCAATTTTACACAACGATTTAAAAGGCAAAAGTGTAATGAATTACATCAGTTCACATGATGATGGCGATCCTTTTGACAAAGCAAGAACTAAAACCTTTGAATCTGCTACAAAACTATTGTTAACACCTGGAATCTCTCAAATATATTACGGTGACGAAACCATGCGTTCGCTCATTATTGAAGGAACTTCTGGCGATGCAACCTTGCGTTCGTTTATGAATTGGGACATGATGAATGACCAAGCAACGAAAGAATTATTAACGCATTGGCAAAAGCTTGGAACGTTTCGAAAAGCACATCCTGCAATTGGCGCTGGAAAACATACCATGTTATCAAACAGTCCATACGTTTTTGCAAGAAGCTATAAAGATGATAAAGTGGTTATTGGCTTAGATTTACCGAAAGGAAGCAAAGAAATTACTGTTGGAAATCAATTTGAAAATGGAACAACGGTAACCGATCATTATTCTGGAAAAACAGCAACTGTGGTTGATGGAAAAGTTATGATTGACTCTGAGTTTTCAATTGTTTTATTACATTATTAGATTTTCAGTATTTTAACTACCTAAAACAACCAACAACATGACATACGAAGCAACTTCTGTGGACGAATATATAGCACAACTTCCAGAAGATCGAAAAGAAGTAATGACTAAAATTAGAAGCATTCTTCAAGAAAATTTACCTGAAGGTTTTTCGGAACAACTAAATTACAATATGCCATCATTTGTAGTGACACACTCTATTTATCCTGGCGGTTATCATTGTGATCCAAAACTTCCCTTGCCTTTCATCAGTTTTGCTTCACAGAAAAATTTTGTAGCGTTATATCACATGGGAATTTACGCAAATCCCAAATTGCTAGAATGGTTTACGACTGAATATCCAAAACATTCCAAACGAAAGTTAGATATGGGAAAAAGTTGCATTCGTTTCAAAAAAATGGACGATATTCCATACAATTTAATTGCGGAATTGGCAACCAAAATGTCGCCAAGTGATTGGATAGATATTTATGAAAAAAATATAATAAAGAAATAGTTTTGAATATCGAATACCGAATGCTTAACTCCGAATTTTGAAGTACTAAAAAAACTGAAAACTGCTACTGAAAACCGTTGCTATTCGTCACTTAAAGCGTAAAACTATAAACCTAATTCATGTAAAATATATTTTTTTATAAATGATCTTCTTCATAACGCTTCAAAATATCATCAATACTTTTGATGGTTTTCTTGCACCAATCAAATCGTTTCTCTAAGATTTCAGTCTCCGATAATTGCCACGAAATTTCAGAGTTTCGCAACAAATTTGTCACATGTTGAATGGTAATAGCGGCAGAAACCGAAATATTCAAACTTTCCGTAAAACCTACCATCGGAATTTTCAAAAACTCGTCCGCTTGCGACAAAACTTCATCACTCAAACCTTGTGTTTCTTTTCCAAAAAAGAACGCTGCTTTTTGGGTAATATCAAACTCATGTAAATATTGAGAGTTTTCATGCGGCGTTGTGGCAACAATTCGATATCCTTGATTTTTCAAGGTATCAATACATTTTTGCGTGTTCGAATAACGATGAATATCAACCCATTTTTGTGCGCCCATCGCAATTTCTCTGTCCATCTTTTTACCCAATTACGCTTCCACAACATGCACATCTTGCACGCCAAAAACATCACAACTTCGCAATACAGCACTTGTATTATGAAGCTGATATACATCTTCAACAGCAACCGTAAAATGACGTGTTCGAGAAGCTAATACTTTTGAAAATAATTCTTTTCTGCGTTCGGTAAGATATCCTTCCAAATGTTCTAATAATGCTTTGTCAATCATGTTGCAAAACTATCATAAAAATAGATTCAAGCAAAATAGAGATCATACGAATAGAATCGATATTATTTGATTATTTTTGTAGTTGCTAAAAATTCATTTAATGAAGTACATTTTCACATTGTTCTTATGCAGTAGTTTTTCTATGCTATTTGGGCAAAATTTTGCCGTTAATGACACTATTAACGATGTTGTTGTTATTAAATTTGGACAACAACTAGAGGATTCTTTTTACAAAAAAGACCCAACTTTTTTTAGCGATAATTTTGACAGAGATAGCTTTGTCACAAAAATTATACTCAGCGAAGAAGATACAAACGGAAATAAGGAAATGAAGAAGTTCAATGCTTCATTCAAAGTTGGTTTTTTCAGCAAATTTGATGCTTTTCCAATGAAAATTATTGAAGGTATTGAAAAAGAAACTTCCTATGATATTGTCAACTATTATTATAATATTAGTGAACAAAAATACCACCTGCTATTTCGCATGTTTTCAGAAGAAGAAGGATTAAATTATCATGATTATCAATTAAATTATGTCAATGAAAAATTTCTTATTGAAGACTTATATATCTATACCACAGGCGAATACTTGAGTGATACCTTACGTCAATTATATCTCATAAGCATTCCACAAAAATACATGGAAGATATGGATACGAGTAAAGAACGAATTTCTTCAATGTTATTCATTCTCCAATACAAAAGATTAATTGACCAACAAGAATACAAAAAAGCGTTTGATTTATTGAACAACTTAGAAGGTGAAATCAAGAATCAAAAAATTTATTACACCCTTAAAATTCAAGTGGCAGAAGAAATCAATGATGTATATTATATGGAAGCCATTGATGAATTATTAAAAAAATTCCCCGAAGATGCTTCTACGCAACTCATGGCAGTAGATTATTTTATAATGCTCAAAGATTACAATGCCACCATGAACGCTTTAGAAGCATTGCAAGAAGTCACTGAAGATAATTTTGTAGAATATATAAAAGGCAATATTGCGTGGGAATTTGAAGATTATGAAGGTGCTGAAAAAGCATACACTTACATAATGAACGAATATCCAAACTATGAAATGGCAAAAATGAGTTTGTTATATTTGTATGATTTTTTAGAAAAACATGAAGACAACATTCTGTTACTCAACAAAATGATTGATAGTAAAGAATATACCAAACAAAATTTGATTGATTTTATTGACGATAAAACAAACGAACTTCAATATTTACCACAGGCAACAATTTACAAGAAATGGAAAGAAAAAAAATAGTGATTCTTACAGGCGCTGGAATGAGTGCTGAAAGTGGAATTAATACATTTCGTGATGCCGATGGTTTATGGGAAGGACACGATATTATGGAAGTGGCATCGCCCGTTGGCTTTGAGAAAAATCCAGAGTTGGTATTGGATTTTTACAATCAACGACGAAAACAATTAAAAGAAGTTTTGCCAAATGAAGGTCACAAAGCCTTGGTTTTGTTAGAAAAACTACACGACGTTACCATCATTACACAAAATGTAGATAATTTACATGAGCGTGCTGGAAGTTCCAACATTATTCACTTACATGGCGAATTGTCAAAAGTTAGAAGCACCAAAGCTCCTTATAAAATTTATGACTGTGCTGATGACATTCAGTTAGGTGATTTATGTGAAAATGGTGCGCAATTGCGTCCACACATCGTTTGGTTTGGTGAAGAAGTTCCTATGATTGAAATGGCTGTTGCCGAATGTATAGAAGCCGAAATTTTGATTATCATCGGAACATCTATGCAAGTATATCCGGCGGCAAGCCTGATTGATTACGTTCCACAAAGCACAAAAATCTATTTTATTGACCCAAAACCCGCAATTCCACAAAAATCCTATCAAAATTTGACAGTAATGGCGGAAAAAGCGTCAATTGGTGTTCCAAAAGTGGTGAAAGAATTATTAGATTGATTTTTTAATTTGAAAATAATTCGATTTGAAAATTTGATAGTTGCGCTTCAAAGTACTTCTCGATACAAAATTTCATCATTCTGCTTTAGCAAATTGATGAAATTTCACTCGAAGTAACGAGTTTAGATGCGCTAAAAAACTTAAAATTTCGATATTCTGTGTTTTCAAATTAACACGTCATCAAATTTTCAAATAAAAAAACTACTGCGGTTTCTCTTTCCCTACTGCCATAATTGCTCTTGCATCTTTTACCCAATCTGCAATTTCTTTAATTTGCGTTTCTGAAAGTTTTGCATCACTATGTGTCCACAAATAAGAATCTATGGGCATGTGACCTTTTTCAATTTCTTCGATCACTTCTTCGAGTTTATGATCTTTTCGTTTCCATGAATACGAACTCCATTCCGAAAAATTCAACTCTTTTTTTCCTTCTTTTACATGATCTGCCATCCAATACGAAACAGGCTCAATATTACTATACCAAGGATATCGTGTATTGCTAGAATGACAGTCATAACATGCAACCTTTAAAGTCGCTTGTACAGAAGCTGGCGGATTTGTTTCTGTTAAGAAAGCTTGTAAATCAGTAATATCGCCTTCATTTTTTTCTGGTCCAAAAAACTGTAAAACTAGTAATACAATTAATGCCAAAATTGCTATCTTTTTAAGTATCTTCATGTCGTTATTCTTATGTAACCCAAAAGTATAAAAAGCATGACATTTGAACAACTCTATTCAGAACTAAATTACGTTGATCATTCTCGCGAGAAGCGAAAATATTATGCAACTATTGTTTTAAACAATCCGGACTTACTACCAACACTCCTAAAAGTTGTGTTTGATGTAAATGATAAAATTTCGGCTAGAGCCGCATGGCTATTTGAATTTGTGGCTAGAGAAAACTTACACGCAATCCTTCCCTATTTAGATACCTATATTGAAAAAATGCACACGGTTCATTTAGATCCAGCTGTACGACCAATGGCAAAAGTTGCCGAATATTTAATAGAAGCTTATTATCATAAAACTCCTAACGAAACACAGCAAAAACTAACTGTAACACATCGCAAAAAAATTACGGAAGCCTGTTTTGATTGGATGATAAGCGATCAAAAAGTAGCTACAAAAGCCTATTCGATGCGCTCTTTGTATTTGTTAGGAAAAGAATTTGATTGGATTCATGCAGAACTGCTACTTATTTTGGAACGTGATTTTAACACACATAGTGCCGCATTTAAAGCCAGAGCACGCGATCTTATCAAAAAAATGAGAGCTTCAAAATCAAAAAAATAATGAATTTGAAATCAAGAAAAATGTAGTTTAGACCGCTACATTCGCAGAAGTTCGTTCCACTGATAATTTTGAATACATCTTGTAAACTTTCCAAAATCAAGTTTCACTAAAATGAAGCCTTAAAATTTTATTTCAAGCAATGGAACAAGTATATTTGTAGGCTTAAACAACAACACAACTACAATGACGCTCACTACGCTCAACGCAATTTCCCCTATTGACGGAAGATATCGCAACAAAACCATTGCTTTGGCTAATTATTTTAGCGAAGAATCACTGATAAAATATCGTGTATTGGTAGAAGTTGAATATTTTATCGCTTTGTGTAATATACCGTTACCGCAATTGGAAGATTTTGACGCTTCTTTGTTTGACGATTTACGCAGTATTTACGAAAATTTTTCAACCGAAGATGCACTATCTATTAAAGAAATTGAAAAAGTAACCAATCATGATGTAAAAGCGGTTGAGTATTTTATGAAGGAGAAATTTGACAAATTGGGGATTTCTCAATACAAAGAGTTTATTCACTTCGGATTAACATCTCAAGACATTAACAATACTGCCATTCCACTTTCCATTAAAGAAGCTTTACAAGAAGTATATCTTCCTGAATTAGTGACCGTTTTGGAAAAATTAAAAACATTGGCAACCGAATGGGAAGCTATTCCTATGTTGGCAAGAACGCACGGACAACCAGCTTCTCCAACACGTTTAGGAAAAGAAATTGAAGTATTTATCACCCGTATTGAAGCACAAGTTCAGTCGATTTCAGGAATTCCGCATGCTGCCAAATTTGGTGGAGCTACTGGAAATTTTAACGCCCATAAAGTTGCGTATCCTGCTATTGACTGGAAAGCCTTTGGGACGAATTTTGTGGAACGAATTTTAGGTTTACATCATTCATTTCCAACGACACAAATAGAACATTACGATCATTTAGCGGGAATTTTTGATGGTTTGAAACGAATCAATACCATTTTGATTGATTTGAATAGAGATTTCTGGACGTATATTTCAATGGATTATTTTAAACAAAAAATAAAATCGGGCGAAGTAGGTTCTTCTGCAATGCCGCATAAAGTAAATCCAATTGATTTTGAGAATAGTGAGGGAAATTTAGGAATTGCAAATGCTATCTTTACACATTTGTCTGCCAAACTGCCTATTTCACGTTTACAGCGTGATTTAACAGATTCTACCGTTTTACGGAATGTTGGAGTTCCTTTTGGACATACAATTATTGGATTTCAGTCTACTTTAAAAGGATTAAGCAAATTATTGTTGAATGAGAAAAAGTTTGCTGAAGACCTTGAAAATAATTGGGCTGTAGTTGCTGAAGCGATTCAAACGATATTAAGAAGGGAAAATTATCCAAATCCGTATGAAGCCTTAAAGGGTTTGACAAGAACTAACAAAACGATAAATAAAGCATCTATTAGCGATTTTATTGACACCTTAGCAATTTCTGACACTATAAAATCTGAATTAAAAAGCATAAATCCAACTAATTACACAGGAATTTAAAATTTTATGCTCACAACTACATTTTTTTGTTAAATTTGCAACACTAAAGAACTAACAAAATAGATCCCTGTGGATATCAAGTTAACACACTCGAAAGTGGACAAAAGTCTGAATGCTACCAATAGTACAGGACGATTACAAATTAAAAAAGTAATCTATAACAAAGCATTCAAGTCTTTTATTAAGGATAAATATGGGTCCGGAATTCATTTCGGTAGTATGAATAACAACTTAGAAGAAATTATCAAAAAGCTTTCGCTTGATGGTGTTCTTGAAAGTGTTGTTAAATTACCAAGGATAGATGTCAATACATTATCTATTGTTAATGACTTACAAAATGAATTTTCTGATTTTGATATTTATGAAAGTTTTACCTGTACGTTCTTAGCAAAAGAAGGTGTAAGTCCTGAGGAATTTACGCAAGCAATAGAAACATTAAAGGAAAATTTCTTAGATACATACAATAAAGAAGTACATGAAGAAATTATTCAAATAGATTACGAAAATCGTTCAAAGACAAAAAAAAGAGAAATTAAAGAAATTACTATCAGTATAATTATAGCAATTATTGCTTTGATTTTTTTATACTTTTTCTACAAATAAATTATTTTAAGAAATACAAAAAATAAAAAAGAGACTGTCTAAAAAGGCAGTCTCTTTTTTTGTGTTAAAAATATGATTTATCTTCTTGAATAGTTTGGCGCTTCTTTGGTGATGGCAACATCATGCGGATGACTTTCGTTGATTCCACTTGCAGTAATCCGTACAAATTGTCCCGTTTCTTTCAGAGTTTCAATATCTTTTGCTCCGCAATATCCCATTCCAGCACGCAATCCGCCAATAAATTGATGAATACTTTCATCTAAATTTCCTTTGTATGGAACACGTCCCACAATTCCTTCTGGCACTAGTTTTTTGATATCTGCCTCCACATCTTGAAAATAACGATCTTTTGAACCTTCTTTCATGGCTTCCACAGAACCCATTCCACGATACGATTTGAATTTTCTTCCTTCGTAAATAATGGTTTCTCCTGGTGATTCTTTCGTTCCTGCGAGTAATGAACCTAACATTACCGAATCAGCTCCAGCGGCAATTGCTTTTGGAATATCACCTGTATATCTAATTCCGCCATCTGCAATTACTGGAACTCCACTACCTTTGATGGCTGCTGCTACTTCTAATACTGCGGAAAATTGTGGAAAACCAACTCCAGCAACAACTCTTGTTGTACAGATTGATCCTGGACCAATTCCTACTTTTACAGCATCTGCTCCAGCTTCTACTAAGTATTTTGCAGCTTCGGCGGTGGCAATATTTCCAACAATAACATCTAAATCTGGAAACTTTGCTTTTACTGCCTTTAACACGTTTACAACTCCTTGAGTATGTCCATGCGCCGTATCAATCACAACTGCGTCAACACCTGCTTTTACTAGGGCTTCTGCTCTTTCTACCGCATCTGTCGTAACTCCTAAAGCTGCCGCAACACGCAAACGTCCATACGTATCTTTATTCGCTATAGGTTTTTGTGTTACTTTTGTGATGTCTCTAAAGGTAATTAATCCTTTTAATTTGTAGTGTTCGTCTACAATTAAGAGTTTTTCAATTTTATGTTTTTGAAGAATTGTTTCTGCGTCTTTTAATGAAGTTCCTTCGGAAGAAGTGACTAAGTTTTCACTAGTCATTACTTCTACTATTGGGCGTTGACTTGCATGTTCAAAGCGTAAATCTCTGTTGGTTACAATTCCTTTGAGTTTTCCGTTTTCGTCTACTATTGGAATTCCGCCAATGCTATGCTCTTTCATACTTGCATTTGCGTCCGCAACCGTTGCCGTTAATGGTAATGTTACTGGATCGATGATCATTCCGCTTTCTGCACGTTTTACTTTTCTAACTTTTTCAGCTTGTCGTGCAATGGTCATGTTTTTATGCAAAACACCTATTCCGCCTTCACGAGCCATCGCAATTGCCATAGAAGATTCGGTAACCGTATCCATCGCCGCTGAAACGATTGGGACATTGATGGTTATATTTCTAGTAAATTTTGTTTGAATGTTGACTTCTCTTGGAAGTACTTCGGAAAAAGCGGGAACTAATAAAACGTCATCGTATGTGAGTCCTTCGCCTAAAATTTTGTGGTTGTGTGCTGTCATGTCGCAATTAAGATATAATTGCATGCGAATATACCACTTTTTATATAATTAACACTATTGCCGTGTTCAGATAATAATTTGTTAATGTTTTTTTAGTAATTAGTAGTGAGTTGTCAGCTGTTAGTATTGAGAAAGTTTAGAGTTTAGGAGAAAGTTATTTTTTTAAACTTTAACCAATTGCTATTTCAATAGTTTTTTTATCATACACAGTAAACTAGAAATAGAGAACACTGCTAACTGAAAACTGAGACTGAATACTTGATACTAATGATAATAGTTAAATATCATAGAAGCTTCATTATACGACGATTCAAAACTCATGGCTTGAATACCCGAATTTGCTTTTGCCGCCGTGAAATACGAAACCATTTTCTCGGTTGGCATATTTCCTGTGAGTTCGTCTTTTGCCATCGGGCAACCGCCAAAACCTTGAATAGCGCCGTCAAAACGTCTACAACCTGCTTTGTAAGCCGCATCAATTTTTTCATGCCATAAGGTTGGTGTAGTGTGTAAATGTGCACCAAATTCGATTTCTGCGTACTTAGGAATCAGGTTGGCGTATAAATAATCAATTACTTCTGGAGTAGAAGAACCAATGGTATCAGATAATGATAAAATTTTCACGCCTATGTTAGAAAGTTTCTCGGTCCACTCGCCTACAATTTCAATGTTCCAAGGATCGCCATACGGATTTCCAAATCCCATTGAAAGATAGGCAACCACTTCTTTATTCGTTTTGTCAGCAATGTTTAAAATTTCCTGTAAAGTTTCTATGGATTGCGCAATTGTTTTGTGTGTATTCCGCATTTGAAAATTCTCAGAAATGGAAAACGGATACCCTAAGTATTGAATTTCTGGGTGTATACTTGCGTCTTCTGCCCCACGAAGATTGGCAACAATTGCGAGAAGTTTACTTTGCGTTTTAGATAAATCAAGTTTTGCTAAAACTTCCGCTGTATCAATCATTTGTGGAATGGCTTTTGGAGAGACAAAACTTCCAAAATCAATGGTATCAAAACCCACACGAAGCAAAGATTGAATGTATTGAACTTTCTTATCCGTAGGAATAAACATTTTGATGCCTTGCATGGCATCTCGCGGACATTCTATTAGTTTAATGTTTTCCATAGAATGCCAAAGATAATCAACGAAAACGTTTTAGGAAATATTTTTTATCTATGAATCGAAAATAATAGCTTTTCAATTAAATTGAAAAGCTATTACTCTCTTTTTTACATTAAGTTTTGATAGAGATTTCTCTCTCGTTTTAATTTTTAACGTTCATCTTTAGTTTTACAATATTTAACAGTTGTATCATAACAGGTTGCAGAATTTGTTGTAATTCCCAAACCTCCTTTTAAGAGTGTTATTTCTTGTAAAGAACTAATACGACTTTTAGTCAACGAAAGATTTTTTAATGAGTTGTTTTTCATAATACTATTGATTTGTTATACATGATTTCAAATAAACAACATTTAATATTTCTATAAAATCTTAGTCTGTGAGGCTTTATAAAATGTCAGCATATTTTTATCTCTTAAAACATTCATTAATAAATACTTATACTTTACTTGAATAAAAATGGGAACTTTAGAAAAGCTTATCTGCAAAAGTGTTAATTGCTAAAAAAACAAGCAAAAAAAAACAGCTTATCATAAATGACAAACTGTTTTTGAATATGAATCGACTTGATGATTAATTTGGACAGTAGTATGAGTTACAACCTCCAAATCTTGAATCACACCAATTGTTTATTGTATCATTACAACCTGCATACGGTTGAGTTACAGGTGGCGGTGGCGGTGGCAAACATGATAAGATTTCAGATTGTGCATCTTTTAATCCGCCATTTAGAGCTTTTTGTAAGTTGCTGATTCTACTTTTAGTCAACTTTAAATTTTTTAAATTTCTTTTCTTCATGATTTTATAAGTTTGAAGTTAATTTGAGATTGAAATTAGGAAAGAAAATGTCCTTAAAAAAAGGATGTCTCTCGATATTTATGAATTGTAAGTATGAAGATTTTCTGTATTTTACTGTAATCTTCAAAATACTTGACAGGTAAACAAAACATAAAAATAAATTTATTAATCATTGATTTACAGAATAATAACTCTTTTCGTTGTTATTTTGTAAATAGCTCGTGATTTATGAATCATAAGTTACTTTATTCATTTTTCATATTTATAACTAGTACATTTTTGTATTATTAAAAATTTAAAACCACTATTAATTATGCAAAAAAGAGTTTAAAAAATTTGAAATTGAACAAGAATTCAATTTCTAATCTTGATCAAATGAATGGAGGAAAACTTGATTTAGCAGGATCTGGAACTATCGTTCCTTTTTGCTTTACTACATTGTCATGTGTACTTATTTGTGTTACTAAACTAGGTTGTGATTAAATGTAAGAATTTGAGGTTGTCTAAAAAGTTTTGAAAACATCATTTTTAGTTTTTTAAGCTAAACGTGTTGATTCGTAATATTTATGCGAAACTGAATCAAGTTCAATTATTTGTTCCGTTCAGCAAAATTATACTTTTTAGACAACCACATTTTATATTAGTATGTAAATAGCAATTCCAATAAAGACAATGATTTGAAGCCATTTCATATACATACCAACGTTTTTATTTTTCTTGATTGTCTCAGAAATGAGTCCAGCCAAGATTGCTATTCCACTAAAGATGATAAATGATACCAATATAAATAGTAATCCTAAAATGTAAAATTGAACAACTTCGTTCATGGTATTACTAAAAAGAAATCCCGGAAATAATGCCAAAAAGAAAAGAGTTACTTTCGGATTGAGCACATTCATGATGAATCCTTGTTTGAATAATTGAAAGACACTTTTTTTAGGAACAGCATCATTTCCTAATTCAATATTTCCCGAACTTTTGAAAACCTTGTAAGCTAAATATACTAAGTACAATGCGCCAAATAATTTGATGATGAAAAACAGTTTAGGATTTTGTTTTAGAATGGTTGAAGCACCAAATGCAACTACCGATGTGTGAATTAAGCAACCTGTCATTAAACCAAGTACGGTAGCAATTCCGTATTTACGACCGTTTACAATACTTTGCATCAATACATAGATGTTGTCTGGTCCTGGCGTAAGTGCCAAAAGTGTGGTTGCCGTTATAAATCCTATGAGTATTTCGATGTTCAAAGTATTAACGTATGCCTTTTAGTAATTGTTTGTTGATATTTTTTACAAGTTTTGGACCTTCATATATAAACCCTGTATAGAGTTGTACTAAATCTGCGCCTGCTTCTAATTTTTCTAACGCGTCTTCCGCAGAGTGAATTCCTCCTACACCAATAATTGGAAAGGCTTTATTACTTTTTTCTGCTAAGAAACGAATGACTTCTGTAGCACGATTTTTTAATGGTTTTCCACTCAATCCGCCCATTTCACCTTTATCTGCCGATTGCAAACCTTCACGAGAAATGGTCGTGTTTGTGGCTATGACACCTGCAATTTTTGTTTCCGCTACAATGTCAATAATATCTTCGAGTTGTTCGTTGGTTAAATCGGGCGCAATTTTTAGTAAGATGGGTTTTGATGTTTCTTTTTGATCGTTCATCACTTGCAAAGTCATTAACAATTTTGTCAACGGTTCTTTGTCTTGCAATGCACGTAAATTGGGCGTATTGGGTGAACTCACATTTACGACAAAATAATCTACATACGGAAATAGAGCTTCAAAACAGATTTTGTAATCTTCGACAGCTTCTTCATTTGGCGTGATTTTATTTTTCCCAATATTTCCACCAATTAAAACACCTTTATTCTTTTTTAAACGTGTTACGGCTTCTTCTACACCTCCATTATTAAATCCCATTCGGTTGATGATCGCTTCGTCTTGTTTTAGTCGAAATAATCGTTTTTTAGGGTTTCCTTCTTGTGGTTTTGGCGTTAAGGTTCCAATTTCAATAAAACCAAATCCAAAATTAGAGAGTTCATTGTAAAGTTTGGCGTCTTTATCAAATCCAGCAGCTAGGCCTACGGGATTTTTAAATGTTAAACCGAAAACCGTTCGTTCAAGGCGTTTATCATTCACTACATACATTCCTCTAAATATATTTTTCATGAAAGGAATTTTGCAAAGTGTTCGGATGAGTGAAAAGGTAAAGTGATGTACTTTTTCTGGATCGAAGCGAAAAAGTATAGGTTTTACAAGGAATTGGTACATGTTGTGTTGTTTGTGCAAAAATAATCTAATTTTTAGAAGACAAATCTTTTTAGGAATGATTTTTTAGAATCTTCAAATTATCTGACAAAATGAATTAAAAATCTGCTTTTGAAGGAAAAATATACGAGTGCATATTTTATGAATATTCAGAAATCAACTACTTTTGAAAAAAAGATAACACATGCAACATATTATAGATAGATTTATTAGTTATGTAACGATTGACACTGAATCTGACGCAACTTCTGAAACGACACCAAGCACAGCAAAACAATGGGATTTAGCAAATTTGCTAGTCGCTGAATTAAAACAAATTGGCTTGTCGGATGTTACGATTGACGAAAACGCATATATTATGGCAACCTTGCCGAGTAATGTGGAGCATGAAGTTCCAACGATCGGATTTGTGTCACATTTTGATACGTCTCCCGATTTTACAGGCGCAAATGTAAAACCGCAAATTGTACGGAATTACGATGGAAAAGATATCATCTTAAATGCGGAACAAGCTATTGTGCTTTCGCCAGATTATTTTGAAGATTTGTTGCTGTATAAAGGACAAACACTTATTACAACGGACGGAACAACGTTGCTCGGCGCAGATGATAAAGCGGGAATTTGCGAGATTGTTTCTGCCATGGAATACCTCATTAACCATCCTGAAATTAAACATGGAAAAATTCGGATTGGGTTTACACCAGATGAAGAAATTGGTCGTGGCGCGCATAAATTTGATGTGGCAAAGTTTGGCGCAGATTGGGCATATACTATGGACGGAAGCCAAATTGGCGAATTAGAATACGAAAACTTCAACGCTGCAAGTGCCAAGATTGATATTAAAGGTAAAATTGTACATCCTGGCTATGCTAAAGGAAAAATGATTAACTCTATTTTGATTGCCAACGAAATCATCAATACATTACCAGCGCACGAAATTCCTCAAGAAACAACAGGTCGTGAAGGCTTTTTTCATTTACACACCGTAAAAGGTCGTGTAGAAACTGCTACGTTAGAATATATCATTAGAGATCACGACAAAGATATGTTTGAAGCTCGAAAAGAATTGCTTAAAAAGATTGCCGCAGACATCAATAGTCGATATACGTATGATCCTGTGAGTCTGGTGATTAAAGATCAATATTTTAACATGAAAGAAAAGGTAGAGCCTGTTTTTCACATCGTTGATATTGCCGAAGAAGCGATGAAATCATTAGGAATTACACCAATTATAAAACCTATTCGTGGTGGAACTGACGGATCGCAATTGTCATTTATGGGCTTGCCGTGTCCGAATATTTTTGCGGGCGGACATAATTTTCACGGGCGTTATGAGTATGTTCCTGTGGAAAGTATTTTAAGTGCGATTGATGTGATTGTAAAAATTACAGAGTTGACTGCGAAGAAGTATCAAAAATAACTGTTTTCCGATAAAAAATCGCTACGCTATTGGGTATTAGGTATTAGAATATATAGTAAAGGAATTAAATATTTGAAATCATAATACTTTTATTTTTGCAAAAACTTTTAGCCTCATGAAAAAATACGCTTCCGCAGATGAGTACATTGCTTCTTTTCCTGAATGGGAAGACAAGTTGTGTTTGTTGCGAAGTTTGGTACTTAAAAATCCTGCTATTAAAGAAACTATCAAATGGAATATTCCTGTATTTACAGTGAATGGAAAGAATGTTGTTGGTTTGAGTGCCTTTACATCACATATCGGATTATGGTTTTTTCAAGGAGCATTGTTAAAAGATGAAGCAAAGGTTTTGATGAATGCACAGGAAGGAAAGACACAAGCTATGCGTCATTGGAAATTTACCTCAGACGACACTATTCCAGAAGCTTTAGTAAAAACGTATGTGGATGAAGCTGTTCAGCATCAAAAAGATGGGAAAACGGTTAAAATAACCAAAACAAACACTTTTATTATTCCCGATGAATTAAACGTTGCTTTTAAAGCGAATTCGGAATTAAAAACTGCTTTTAAGAAGTTATCCAATTATCATCAGAAAGAATACTGTGAATATATTTCATCAGCAAAAAGAGTTGCTACTAAAGAAAGTAGACTTCAAAAAATCATTCCACTGATCTTTGGCTTGTAAAGGTTTGAATGACAAGTATCGCTAGATTTTAAGTTTCTTAGCACTATTCACTTTGAAGTCTTTCTCTTCTGTTTAATAAATTAGCATAGCAGCGATCACAGATTTTATCGGTAATACATATAGAATGTTCGTCATCATTTTTACCAAATTTCGCAAATAATCCTTCTTTAAAAAAGGCTGAAAGTCCTTCTCTTAAACATTTCTTTTCTTCTGCAGTTAATAGATCTGAATAATTCAATCTAACAGCAAGTCCGTCTTCACTATCAGAGATTCCAATTTTATCCAACTTTTCTTGTAAAACAGGATTATTTTCAATCATTTTTAAATACTCATCCTGACTTAATTCTTTACAAACTACACTACTTTCACTCATGCTTTCTTTTTTTTATCTGTTAAATATAATAAATAATTACAAGTGTGCTATTTCGCACATAAGACAGATTTTTATAGAAAACTAAATTTCACAAAAAAAGCATCGTTTTCACGATGCTTTTTTGTGCTTAGTATAAGCGTATTTTTTTAAGAAGTTTTGTTGATTCGCGTCGAAGCTTCTACTGAAAGTGCTGCGCGCTCAAATTTTATTTTCCCTGCTAAGGTTTCTATTACGCAGGTATGATCTTTATCATTTAGTTCAACAATTTTTCCATGAATTCCACTTTTTGTGATCACACGATCACCTTTTTTAATGGTTGTCATGAAATTCTTCTCTTTTTTTTGTCTTTTAAGACTTGGTGCTAACACGAGAAAATATAATACTAATAGCATTAGTAATAAAAATCCGTATTGCTGAAAAAATGCTCCCATTAGTATGTATTAGTGATTGTGTCCTTCGTGACCAGTTTTAGCCTCGCCTGAACTTGCATTATTTGCACCTGCTGCTTTTTGAGCTTCTTGTTGTGCTTTCATTCTCGCTTCTCTTTCCACTTTAGCTTGCTCTCTTTTAGCTTCTAATTCTGGATTTGGTGTAGCGAATGCTTTGATACGTACAATTTCTCTACCTTTTTCAGTATTAGCTGTTACCGTAACCGTATTTGTTTTAAGGTTTGGCTTGTTTGTAGAGTTGTACTTTACAGTAAACTGTCCTTCTCCTCCTGGTGCGATAGGTTCTTTTGGCCAATCGTTAGGAACTGTACATCCACAACTTCCTTTAATATTGGAAATTAATAATGGAGCAGAACCAGTATTTTTAAACTTAAAAGTAGTTTCTACTTGGTCTCCTTCATTAATAGTTCCAAAGTCGTGCTCTGTTTCTTCAAAAGTCATTGCCGCAAAGTTTGTTGCTACGGCATCTCTTTGAGCAGCTTGTGCTACGTTTTCGCTATTTACTTTTTTGCTTGCATCGTCTTTACATGATGTGAATAAGACAAGCGACATAGCTCCTAATAAAATAAATCCTTTTCTGATCATAGTATTTAAAATTTTGAATGGGTAAATTTAATAATTGTTTTTGTTACATCAAACCGCGACCGATTTTATTTAACTTATTTTCTTTTTTGTATTCTTTAATTAATTTGTCTAAAATTCCGTTTACAAACATACTACTTTTCGACGTAGAATATTCTTTTGCGAGCTCAATATATTCATTTATTGTGACTTTTGCAGGGATTGAAGGAAATTTTAAGAATTCACATATAGCCATTTTTAGTATAATTAAATCTAAATTAGCAATTCTATCCTTGTCCCAATTGGGTGTTTTTCCTTGAATTTCAGCCGTTAACATGTCATCATTTAAGACTGTTTTTGTGAATAAATCCTTTACAAATTCACGATCTTCGTCATCTTTGTACAATTCAGAAAGAAAAATACGCTCTTTTCCGGGCTTGCATTTCTTGATTGATTTTAGAATTAAGGTATTAACAACAGGCAAATCGTCTATCCAAGTTAGTTTCTGATCTTCAAAATATTCGTATAGTTTTTCATTTGGCGCAATCACTTCCGTAAATAGTTTTGCAACAAACTCACGATCTTTTTCATACGAAGCTTCATCCGAATTCATATACTCAGCATATACATCGCTTTCTAGCATTTTATCAAAAATCACACGAATGTATTCGTCATTCAGTTCCCAATCGTTCAATTTACGATTGTGTACTGCTGCTTTTAAATCTTCATTTTGAATCAAATGTTGAATAATTGCATTTTTCAAAAACTTTTTATTTGGCTTTTTTTCCGCAGAAGTTGCCAAATATTTATTTTTAGAAAGCTCAATTTGCTTTTTTGCTAATTCGCTTAATTTTACAAATAAGTCTAGTGTAAGGATATGAAGATCATGCATATTCGCAATACTCATATTGATAAATTTTAATTCTTTATCAACCTGATCACTTTGTGACTGTGATAATGCATATATAGATTGCATTATTTTAACTCGAATATGTCTTCTTGTTAGCATCTAAGTAAGAACTTTAATTTTAAAAATTGAAAGGCGAAAAGATTTGATCCTTTCGCCCCGCAAAAATATAATTATTTTAAAAGAATGCTACTATTTGTTTGCTTCTTTTTTTCTTGTTTCAATTCTATTTAACGCAATGCTTAATGCTGCGTTGTGTGTGGTAGAATTATTTACGTCTGAATGTTTGAATATTTCCAACGTAGTATTATAAATATTTTCTGTTTTACGCATGATTTCCGTTTTACCGTAACCTTCTAATTCTGCATATACATTGATGATTCCACCCGCATTGATTAGGAAATCTGGTGCATACGCAATGCCTCTATCTTTTAACATGGCACCGTGTTTTACTTCATCTTGCAATTGATTGTTGGCAGCTCCAGCAATTACTTGTGCTTTCAATTTATGAATGCTGTTATCATTTATAGTGGCTCCTAATGCACATGGCGAGTAAATATCCATTTCTTCAGCATATATATCGGAACCTCTGTAAATTTCTACTCCATAGGTTTTGCTTACGGCTTGCAAACGCTCTTCATTGATATCTGCAATGATCACTTTAGCGCCTTCATTCGATAAATGTTCTACTAAGGCTTCTCCGACATGTCCAATTCCTTGTACATATACAATTCTGTCTTCTAAAACATCTGAACCAAATTTATAGAGAGCCGCAGCTTTCATTCCCATAAATACACCATACGCTGTAATAGGTGAAGGATTTCCAGCGCCACCTCTTGATTCTGAAATTCCTGTTACATAAGGTGTTACATCTCGTACGAGATCCATATCACTGGTTTCCATTCCAATGTCTTCCGCCGTAATGTAGCGTCCGCTTAATGAATGTACAAACTCACCAAATTTTTTCATTAATTCAGGTGTCTTTTGTGTTTTGGCATCTCCAATAATAACGGCTTTTCCGCCTCCAAGATTTAATCCTGTAATGGCTGATTTAAAGGTCATTCCACGTGACAAACGCAAAACATCATTTAAGGCTTCCCATTCATTTTTGTACTGCCACATTCGAGTTCCACCTAAAGCTGGCCCTAAAACTGTATTATGAATTCCTATTATTGCTTTTAAACCTGTATCTTTGTCGTTGCAAAAAACAATTTGTTCGTGATTATCAAAAGACAGTTGCCCAAATACGGGATCTACCTTGTGTAATTCATGTGCGCTTATGATGTCTGAGACCATATAAATACTGTGTTAACTTTATATTAAATATAAAAAATAGTGCACAAAAATAGTGATAATTAAATTTTATACAATAAACTTGTTGTTAAAATGAATAGTTTTCAAAATAAAACGATAAAAAACCTTTGCGAATTATAGCTAATGAAAGAATTACAGCATCTCAATAAATATTTTACAAAATACAAAGGAAGATTACTCGTAGGAATATTAATTACTGTCATAGCACAAATTTTTTCTTTGTTTGCTCCAAGACTTATTGGAAATTCCCTGACCATTGTTCAAAAATATATTGATAAAGAAATAGTAGACATTGCTATTGTAAAGAGTGAACTTTTTACCAACATTCTTATCATTGTTGGCGCTTCTGCCCTAGCTGCATTTTTTACGTTTTTAATGCGCCAAACCATTATTAACATTTCCCGATATGTAGAATATGACTTAAAAAATGAAGTCTATCGGCAATATCAAAATCTATCGCTCAACTTTTACAAAAAGAATCGTACTGGAGATTTAATGAATCGTATTAGTGAAGATGTTGGAAAAGTACGAATGTACGCTGGACCCGCAATTATGTACAGTATTCGTACCATTACTTTGTTTGCCTGTTTGATTCCTTTAATGTTTATTACGGCGCCAAAAGTGGCTATTTATACCTTAGTTCCACTACCTATTTTATCATTTTTAATTTATAAATTGAGTCGTGCTATTCAAATACGAAGTACCATTGTACAACAGTTTTTATCAAAACTATCCACATTTACACAAGAATCATTTTCTGGAGTTTCCGTAATTAAAGCGTATGGAATTGAGCCACAAACCAAAGAAGTTTTTGATGAAATGGTATTGGAAGGAAAACAAAAAAACATGAACTTGGTAAAAGTGCAAGCGTGGTTTTTCCCGATGATGATTTTATTGATTGGTGCTAGTAATATTTTAGTCATTTACATTGGTGGAAGACAATTTATCAATGGTGAAATTGAATTTGGTGTGTTGGCAGAGTTCATTATGTATGTAAATATGTTGACATGGCCTGTAGCCACTATTGGTTGGGTAACTTCTATCATACAGGAAGCAGAAGTATCTCAAAAACGAATCAATGAATTTTTGAAAGTGGCACCAGAAATTCAAAATCAAATTGCAGAAGCAACACCAATTCTAGGAAATATTGAATTTAAAGAGGTTACTTTTACCTATGATGATACAAATATTACCGCATTAAAAAATATTTCATTCTCGCTAAAATCTGGCGAAACCTTAGCCATTGTTGGAAAAACGGGTTCTGGAAAAACGACCATTTTAGATTTAATCAGCAGAATGTATGATACCAAACAAGGCGTGATAGAAATCGACAAAATTCCTGTCAATAAACTCAATCTTAACAGTTTACGAAACGCCATTAGTATTGTTCCACAAGATGCTTTCTTATTTTCAGAAACCATCAAAGACAATATTAAGTTTGGGAAAGAAGATGCTTCGGAAGAAGAAGTAATTGCTGCTGCAAAATTTGCGTCGGTTCATGAAAATATTATAGGTTTCAAAAAAGGATACGACACGATTCTTGGCGAACGAGGAATTACTTTAAGTGGTGGACAAAAACAACGGGTTTCCATTGCGCGTGCCATCATCAAAAATCCAAATATATTATTGCTCGACGACTGTTTATCGGCAGTAGATACAGAAACCGAGGAAGAAATCTTAAACAACATTCAAAAAATTACCAAAAACAAAACGACAATTATCGTAAGTCACCGTATTTCTTCTGCTAAAAATGCGGATAAAATTATTGTGTTAGAAGGCGGAAGCATCATACAAAACGGTAGTTATGACGATCTAATAGAAGAAGACGGTTATTTCAAAGAGCTGTATTTAAAACAACTTTCCGAAAAAGATTTGTAACATTTTGTTGTTCAGTTAATTTTTTTTTTACATTTTTGAGGGAGATTAACAAACAACTAAATTTTAGAAAAAAGGGATTATGAGTGAAAAAGATTTACTAGAGAAAGAAGAAATTTTCTCTAAAGTACTGAGGGCAGGAAGGAGAACTTATTTCTTTGATGTCAGAGCTACCAAAGCGAATGACTATTACCTAACCGTTACAGAAAGCAAAAAGTTTACAAATGATGATGGCTCTTTCCATTACAAAAAACACAAAATTTACTTATACAAAGAAGATTTTGCGGCATTCACAGAAATTTTAGAAGAAATGACTGCGTATATTGTGGATGAAAAAGGAGAAGAAGTAATTTCTGAACGTCACCAAAAAGATTTCAAAAGAGAATACAATGCTGACGAAGATGGAGCTATAGAACAAAAAGATATAGAAAGCTTTACGGATATCAAATTTGAAGATATATAAGCAACTACTCAACAAACTATATAAAAAAATAGGCAGATTTTAAAAACCTGCCTATTTTTTTTATTTTTAATCTGTATACTTTTTAAAATAATAAACAAATTCAAACTTCTTATAATCAAAAAGTTACAAGTAATGTCGGGCAAATGTCGGGCATAAATTCACAAAAATTCGTGGACAATTTTAAAGTTAGCAAGTAATATTGCTCAAAAGTTTTAAAGAAATGATTCAACAACCAGCATTAGGAAAAAAAATTGCAGACTATCGAAAAGTAAAAGGACTTACACAAGAAGAATTGGTCGAAAAATGCAATATCAATGTGCGCACACTTCAGCGAATAGAAGCTGGAGAAGTGACGCCGAGAATTTCCACGATAAAGTTGATTTTTGAAGCATTGGAAATTGAATTTGAAGACGTAATTGAATCCAATTCAACTGACGATGTTATACAAAAGCGAGCTCAAAATCATTTCTTGGAACTGTTTAACTTTAAAACAAATCCCATGAAAAAATTAGTAATTTTATTAGTGCCTATCTTATCCATCATTACGATGTTTATTGTCATGGCAACCCAAAAAACAACCTATGACGTTTCCAACGTGAAAAGATCTGATATTACTGAAGCGAGCGGACTTTTTATCCAATTCTACAATTCAGGTCAAATTGATTCCATAGGAACTTTATTCCTAGAAAATGCAAGCTTTATGCCTTCCAATCACAAAGAATTACGAGGTAGAGATGAAATTGTTGATTATTATCAAAATGTCTACAATAGCGGATTCCGTTTAAATTTAGACCAACCTACTTTTGTCATTATTTCCGATTCCATTGCTATTGAAAAAGGCGTTTGGGAAGGAAACAATTATGGTACTTTCTCAGGAAACTACCTAACACAATGGCGCTTAAAAGACGGAAATTGGTTTATGGAAAACACGATGAATCATAAGGAATACTAGTCTCATTTGATTTGTCTGTTTGGGCTGTCAGTTCGAGCAGTAAAGAACAATGCTAAAATAATCTTTGTACATTTCCTGCATAACTGTAACTACCCTAAAAATGTCAAAGAAAGCTTGTTGCAGGTCTGCGAGAAGGTTTTAAACACATCGGAAAGTATGTTGCAAGTCTGCGAGAACGTTTCCAACGTGTCGGAAAGCGTGTTGCAGGGCTGCGAGAGCGTTTTAAATACGTTGGAAAGCTTCCTGCACGTCTGCGAGAACGTTTCCAACGCGTCGGAAAGCTTGTTGCATTGCTGCGAGAAGCTTCCAAACGGCTTTTTATTGAGAATTTTTCAATCAAATCGTCAAAACACCTGATTTATTGTGAATTGTTTAAAATGGATTCTTGAGACCAATACGAAAATAAGAGGTTACAAAGACGCTATCTTTAATATTACACAAAAGAAATATTCTTAAAAAAGTGGCTAGTTACGGAAACCCGTATTGTTTTTACATTCCTTTTATTTTATTTTGTAAGAAATAACAGTTTTTTTAAAAAAACTAGTTGCTGTTGTTTAATAGAGAATATAACCAACCAAATTATGAAAAAAATTGGAATTATTTTTATTGCCATTTCTTTACTAACCGCTTGTAATGGCAATGATGAATTTAATGAAACTCAAAATGAGTCAAAGATTTTAGAAAGTAATCAAAATGCTTTTCCAAAAATATCCGTTAATTCTACAATTGGAGGAGTAAAACTTCCAGACGGAACAATTATGGATAAAATAGACAATTCAAATATTAAAATTACTTTTCCAGAAGGTTACGAATTATGGCAGCTTGACAAAAATGATAGGTTTGAAGTTAAATCAGAATCAAGCTACACCTGTACGTGTTCAGGAGAAAATGGATGTAATGTTTTCTATGTAAAAGGCGAATACGGTTGTAGTCATGGTTCATGTACAGGAAATTGTACTGGGAAATTCAATGATTCACCTTCTTTTGCAAAGTTTTATGTTTTAAATAAAAAATCTAAAATGCAAGCAGCCACAGATGAAGAATTTAATGATTTAACATACTTGCCAGGAGAACTAGTTTCACATTTCAACAAAGAATTTGAAGCGTTTGCAAAAAATCTCTATGGAGAAAACTATATAAATGCAGTCGAATACGTAGATGATGCTACAAGTAAAGTTTCTGATATCAATGATATTATGTTTGTAAAGATGAAAATGTATGGATTCAAATTTGTGTACGGCATTAACACAAAGCTACTGAATCAAAACATAATGAAATCAAACCCTTTTGTCATTGCTGATGACGCAAAACATAGCTGTAAGTGTGAAAGTTCTAGTAGTGGTTGTACCGCCGATAGTTCTTGGGGAGTAAAATATTGTAAAGGTGATTCTTGCACCAAATGTACGATGACAGTAAATTAACATGACTGGTACTAACCCATAAACTGTGTATGTTTTAATAACTCAGGATTGAATTTGATCCTGAGTTATTTTATTTTATTGAATTTAAATTTTATCTCAAACTAGTGCGTACCATCAAACAAACTAAAAACAGTTAGACTTCTTAGACTTACTCAGATGGTTAGAATATTTAGACACATACCTTCTTTCAATTTTTTAATTATTTAATCTTTCAATCAAAAATGCAAATTTTCTATAAATCATTTAACTTTACAATTCAAAACCAATATCAGAACTTAACTCATAAGTAATGATATTGGTTTTGGGTATCTAATACCATTTATAGTTCCATACTTTTGTAAGTAATAGGAAGTTCCTCATAATGTCCTCCTTTAAAGTTAAAACCTCCAACTCCTTGACCGTCTGATTTGAAAGCCATATTAGCATTGAAACTAAATTCAATTGGAGTAATTGGATTGTTTGATGGAAGATATCCATTCAAAGAAATTACCATATCAAAAGGTCCAAAACCTGTTGAATAAAGTGTTCCTGTTACATTCCCTTTGTATGGCTTATCACCTGGATCTCCTAGAGTAACTTGTACACTTCCGTGAACTTTGTTAGTTTCTGTATCAGCAGTTAAATTGAATTTAACGATTGGTGAATTTAAGTCTACGGTACTTCCCATAGTACCTCTGATGATTTCTGTTGACATAATGATTTAATTTAAAATTCCTACTCTATTTAAAAAAGGCTTTTCAGATTACGCCTTTGTAATCAAAATAATGGTAGCTACTTAATCGAAATATTTACTTTTGATTACATTACAAATGTCGGATGAAGCACAAATATATTTCAGGTAGAAATTACTTACTTTTATAAAACAGTAAGAATTGTTTATTATACAAGGATTAGTACGTGAAAGGATTAAAAAACACGCGAGTTTATAACTCGTGCCGTCAAACAAACTAAAAACGGTTAGACTTCTTAGACTTACTTAGATGGTTAGAAAAGTTAGACACAAACATTCTTTCAACATTTTAATTATTTAATCTTTCAATCAAAAAAACAGATCATTTAATTTTTCAATCAAAAAAACTTACTTTTGAATGGATGAATTCAAACGTATTACAAACTCCCATAGATTACCTGAAAGGCGTTGGTCCAAACCGTGCCGATTTGCTCCGTAAAGAGCTGGGAATTCATACGTATCAAGATTTCATCAACCTATTTCCCAATCGATATATTGACAAAACACGTTATTTTAAAATCAACGAATTGCAACGGAATTCATCCGAAGTACAAATTATAGGGAAAATTATTCACCTGAAAATGGTGCAACAACAACGTGGCAAACGTTTGGTAGCGACTTTTGTGGACGATTCTGGCGAAATGGAATTGGTATGGTTTCGCGGTCATAAATGGATTAAAGACAGTATCAAACTGAACACGCCGTACGTGATTTTCGGAAAAACAAATTGGTTTAACAGTTTATTTTCCATGCCACATCCCGAAATGGAATTGCTTAGTGAACACGAGCAAAGCCTACGAACTGCCATGCAACCTGTCTATCCGTCCACGGAAAAACTCAGCAATAAAGGCATTACCAACAGAGTCATCAACAAATTGATGCAGCAACTATTCATCGAATCACGCACGCAATTTTATGAAACTTTGCCACCTTCCATTTTGGACGAACTCAAACTAATTTCAAAAAGTGAAGCCTTATTCAACATTCATTTTCCAAAAAGTCAAGAATTATTGGCAAAAGCACAATATCGCTTGAAGTTTGAAGAACTTTTCTACATTCAAATACAACTCATCACCAAAAACCTCATCCATAAAAGTAAAATCAAAGGATTTCCGTTTGATCAAGTAGGCGAACATTTCAACGATTTTTATGCGAATCATTTGCCATTCGATTTAACCGATGCGCAAAAACGGGTAATTAAAGAAATTCGGAACGATTTAGGGAGCAATGCACAAATGAATCGACTCTTACAAGGTGATGTTGGTTCGGGGAAAACCATTGTCGCGCTAATGTCAATGCTTCTCGCAATTGATAACGATTTTCAAGCTTGTATTATGGCACCCACGGAAATTTTAGCCATTCAACATTACAACGGTATTATGGAATTGGTGGAACCGTTAGGATTGCAAGTCAAACTCTTAACAGGTTCGGTAAAAACCAAAGATCGACGCGTGATTCACGAAATGTTGGAAGATGGTTCTTTGCACATTCTCATTGGAACACACGCCATTTTAGAAGATAAAGTACAATTCAAAAATCTCGGATTGGCAATCATAGACGAGCAACATCGATTTGGTGTGGCGCAACGTGCGAAATTATGGCATAAAAACACGTATCCGCCACATATTTTAGTGATGACTGCGACGCCGATTCCACGAACGCTTGCCATGAGCTTATATGGTGATTTAGATATTTCTGTAATTGATGAATTGCCGCCGGGCAGAAAAACCATCAAAACCGTGCATCGCTATGATAGCAATCGATTAAAAGTGTTTAAATTCATTCGAGATGAAATCAAAAAAGGCAGACAAATTTACATCGTATATCCGTTGATTCAAGAATCGGAACAGTTGGATTATAAAGATTTAATGGACGGCTATGAAAGTATTTCGAGAGAATTTCCAATGCCAACTTATCAAATATCGATAGTACACGGACAGATGAAACCTGCGGATAAGGATTTTGAAATGAATCGTTTTATCAAAGGTGAAACCCAAATTATGGTAGCGACTACAGTCATTGAAGTTGGCGTCAATGTTCCGAATGCTTCCGTGATGATTATTGAAAGTGCTGAACGTTTTGGACTGTCACAATTGCATCAATTACGCGGTCGTGTCGGTCGTGGTGCAGAACAAAGTTTTTGTATTCTCATGACGAGTCACAAACTCAGTGCCGACGGAAAAACACGTTTAGAAACCATGGTTCGCACGAGTGATGGTTTTGAAATTGCAGAAGTCGATTTAAAACTCCGAGGTCCCGGAAATCTCATGGGAACACAACAAAGTGGTGTGTTAAACCTTAAAATTGCGGATATTGTGAAAGACAATGACATTTTAAAAACAGCACGTTATTACGCCATGCAAATTTTAAAATCCGATCCAAGTTTGGCTAATCCTGAACACAAAGCCGTTCGGTATACATATTCACAATTAGTGAAACATAAAAATATTTGGAATTATATAAGCTAGACGCGCTTCCCTTCGACTCCGCTCAGTGCAAGCGCTGTTAGACTTGTTCCTGCGAAGGCAAGAATCTCTTAGTCGCTGACACGCTTAGACTTTTTAGAGACATAGAGCAAAGTTGAAAAGCTCTGTTAAATGCCAAGTACTTTTAAGTTTCAATTTCAACTTCAAAAGGTTTTCACCTTTCGACTTCGCTCAAGACAGGCTCTGTTAAATGCCAAGTACTTTTCAGTTTCAACTTCACTTTCAGCTTCAATTTAAAAACCCAACGCGCCAGCTGGCTACTTCGCTAAAAAGGTATACCATACCTTTTTGTAACGCTCGTCCCCAACGTTAAATGCTAAGTACTTCATAAACCAAACCGAATGCGGCTGGGAATGCAATTTCTGAGTTTTCACGGCGTTAAATGCCAAGTGCTTTTCAGTTTCAACTTCAATTTCAAATTCAGCTTAAAATGCCCACGCGCCAACTGGCTACTTCGCTAAAAAGGTATACCATACCTTTTTTTAACGCTCGTCCCCAACGTTAAATGCCAAGTACTTCATAAACTAGAATCGTTAACACAAAAAGTAATAGGATTGACGTTTTCACGGCGTTAAATGCCAAGTACTTCATAAACCTACTGCTCTAATTATCGTATTTGGTTATCTTGTTTTCACGGCGTTAAATGCCAAGTACTTCATAAACGATATTGGATACAACAAAGTGGGCGGCGGTGTAAGTTTTCACGGCGTTAAATGCCAAGTACTTCATAAACGATTTTGAAATTCGTGATGAACTGGGCGGGAAAGGTTTTCACGGCGTTAAATGCCAAGTACTTCATAAACCCGTACTTTTCTTAATCTCAACAATAACAGTACTTCCCAAGCGTTTTAATATTAGATTCCCGCGTAGGCGGGAACTGCGTTTTGCATCATAGTATGCAAAGGTTCAAATTATCATAGAACGTTTTTCATTACAAACATAGTCCATATCAAGACTAAATGTACCATATTTTTTTAAATTTTTAAAGCTTGTTTTGGAAATATGTATGATAACTATGCTATCCTCAATAGCTATATTCTTCAATTGTAAATGTAATGAGGAGAACTTTTTAGGATTTTCTATTCCAACAAATACAGATTTTTGCATTCGCTCGTATCCAAAGGCAACTAATGTATTGGCAAAGCGTGAACGTTTATTGTTAGATACGATGTCATATACGATTAAGTACATAGTTGTCTATTTCTTTTTTTAAATTTTGCGCTAATTGATAGCAATGTGTTTTTACAGTAAAAATTTGTTTGTCAATGGTTACTTTTTGATACAAAATTTTTCCGAAATTTTACTTAAAGTGACAAATTATGTAAACTATAGCGTGAGTTTCTAACTCGTTCCATAAACAAACGAAAAGCGATTCGTGCATTTGTGGCAAGAAAGGGTTTATTTCATTCCAATAAATTATGTATTTTTAAGCTACTAAATAATAATCAACACAACAACAGTATGAAATTAGGTGCATTTTCGGTGAGTCTTTCCGTGAAAGATATTCACGCTTCCAAAGCTTTTTATGAAAATTTAGGATTTTCCGTTTTTCACGGTCAAATAGATCATAAGTTTTTGATTATGAAAAATGGCGATACGATTATCGGATTGTTTGAAGGAATGTTTGAAGGCAATTTACTAACGTTTAATCCTGGTTGGGATCAGGATGCGAAAGACTTGGAATCGTTCATGGATATTAGAGATATTCAGAAAGAATTGAAATCCAAAGATATAGAGTTTGCCAGAGAAGCTGACGAAAATTCCAAAGGTCCAACTAGTTTTGTCATTACCGATCCGGATGGAAATGTGATTTTGGTAGATCAGCATGTGTAGTTTAGACGCGCTGCGCTTTTAGACTCGCTGACGCTTTTAGATTGTTGGTATCGCTTCGCTCTTGGACGCGCGTTGCTTTATTCCCACGTAAGTGGAAATCTTTTAGACTGCTTTGCTCCTATTGTTTATGATTTTATAAACTTGGACACTAGATTTCCTTTCGACGTCATCACTTTAATGATATAAACTCCTGAAGATAAAAAGTCAGTTGGAATTGTGTTCGTTGGATTTGTGATTTCTTTTACGATTTGACCTGATAGTGTATGAATGGTAATTTTTTCGATCGCTACATTTGTACGAATGTGAATGTTAGCTTTTGTTGGATTTGGATAGAGTTCAATTTTATCCTGTAGTTCATAAACAGGATTACTTAGTGTGTACGCATCTTTAAACCGAACTAACATATTTCTTTTTGTGGTGTTCGTTGTCGTTGTATATACACCTGTTACAATGATTTTTCCATCATTTTGAATGAGAACATCGCTTGAAAAATCTTGTCGTTCAGTATTTTGAAATAAATATTGCCCATTGTTTCCAAAATTGGTTTTGCGCGTTCCGTCATCATTGAAGGCGAGTAAGAATAAATCATAATTGTTATTTCCTATGGCATTTGCGGAAGCTAAGATAGTTCCATCTGGTAAGATTCTTATTTTTCTACCAAAACTTGTGTTGTAACCTGTTGCGTCTGGCGTTTCTATATGATATCCATCAGTACTAAAAGTTGTGTCTAAAGCTCCATTCATCGTAAATCTTGCAACAAATAGGTGTGGTAGAAAACTACTTCCTGAAACCGTTCCTGTGGCTAGAATTTTATTGTTATGAATGACGAAATCTGTGATGTATTCATTTGTGTAACCTAAGTCTAGCAGAAGCATTCCATTCGTTCCAAAAGAAGCATCTAAACTTCCGTTAGCATCTAATTTTACAAGTAAAAGATCACTATTGTCTGTTATATCTGTTGAAGAACCCGTTAAAAGAATTGTTCCATCATTTTGAACAAAAATACTTGTCAAAACAACACCATGTGCCATCGCTATGGTTTGAATTCCGCTCGACGCAAAAGTAGTGTCTAAATTTCCTGAAGCATCGTACTTTACAATTTTTGCCATTCTGTAATCAGTCGCCGTTTCTCTGCTGTTGCCAATTGCATATATATTTCCTGAAGTCGTAATTTGAATGTCAATGATATAATCGTCATTTGAGCCGAATTCTGTTTTTACATATCCATTCGTCCCAAAAGACGTATCGATAGTTCCATCATCTTGAAAACGAGCTAATAAAGCATTGTAATAATAGCCACTTAAAGAAGGATTTACATCTGATTTTCCTGCAATCAAAATTTTGCCATCTTGTTGTCCTTTTATTTTATATGCATATTCTTTTTGATTGGTAATAGAATTGTTTGTAATATATCCTGATCCATTTGTTCCAAAAGAAACATCACGGGAACCGTCAATATTATATTTTTCAATTAAAAATTGATTACTCGCGTTTGCTGTTCCTGCCAAGAGTACTTTCCCATCAGGTAAGATAAAAGCCGTATTCGAGAATTCTCCATTATATAGTCCGTCAACATATCCATTGATCCCAAATGTAGTATCTAGACTTATATTTTGACTAAAAACTTTCGTAATTAGCAATAGAAATAATAAATAAACCGTTTTTTTCATGATGTGATAGTATGTGTGCAAGATAGTAATTCGATTAAAAACTTAAAAAGCTCCTCAAAAAATATATTTGTTCACTTTGGCGATTTTGAATTTTAAAAAAAGCATCTATTCTACAATAGACGCTTTTCTTGATGAATGACTACGATAGTTCCTCATTCATGTGCAATTTATTTTTGATGCTTTTTAAATAGCTTCTCCCTTTTTTAATTTTTCTAAGTTAGCTTGAACATTATTTTTACTTTGTTCATTTGGTGCATTTTGTAACGCTTTTTTCATGTATTTAATAGCCGTTTTAAAATCTCCTTTTGCCGAATAAGCTCTTGCCATTCCATAATTCACAGGCCAAGTTCCTTTGTGTTTTTTTGCATTGTATTCAAAAATTTCCATCGCCTTATCATTCATGCCTTGTCCTACAAGTTGACGTCCATATTGATGAATTTCAAATACGGTTGCTATTGGTAAAACTTCATCCATTACTTTTAAAGCTTCTTGTGTTTTGCCTTGTTTCGTTAATATTGCCGCTTTTATTTGTGTATTAGCAAAGGTTTGTTGACTGTAAAATTGACCCGAAATGGCATTGTTAATCCACGTCAAGGCTTCATCCAAATCGCCATTGTTACTTAAAGCAAACGTGGCAGCTTGTTCCCAAGTTTGACGATTGAATCCCGGTTGATCTTGCATTTTTTTACGAATGTCGTTCATCACAATATTTGTCACATCAAAACCAATAGTTATGGGAATTTCTTTCTTTTCCCATTGCAAAGCTACTGTTGTAGTGTTTGGTGTAACTTCTACAAAATCATAGGTTAAGAGTTCTTCATGTGGAATTTCTCTTGAAGTTACGTCTACGCGTAATGCATCTTCCGAAGGTTCATAAAAGTAGCTTCCCCAAGCGGTACTATTGTTAGAAAAAATGATCGTTACATCGCCATTTTCTTTGACAACCGCATGTAAACCGTAGGTTCCTGCTTTGATTGCTTTTCCTTCTACTGTTGCATCATCCGAAAATGTAATGATGGTATTTTCATCGGCGCCAGCACGCCAAGGCGATTCCTTAGCAGTTCCAAATCCGAGATTGTTCATTCCGTAAGGAACTAATTTTCCCCAAATTTCTCGCCCGCGAACACTTGGCCGTGAATAGGTAACGCTAACTTCTGAGATTCCAACTGTTTGTGAAACTGTTGATTTTTGACTTCCTCGTGGTGTATTGATTTGCGCAATAGCTGATGAACTTATGATGAAGAACATTAAAACAGCCACGCTCGTAAGGTGTGTAATTTTTAATTTCATAGAGTTGGTGTTAGTAAATTAAGGTTTATACTAACAAGGTAAGTTTTCATAAGTTAGGTACTTGTTATAGCTTTGTTAATGTTGAAGTTAAGTGTGTTAATTAACATTTGTAGTACAAAGCTAATTTAATACCATTTTCACCTTATAAAAAAAATCAAAAAAACTTTTTTAGTATTTAAAAGGATGATTCTATCAATTAATTAAACAAATAAAAATCGAGTGAAAAATTATCATAGATTTTCCACTCGATTTGAGCTAATAGTTTGTTCTTATAAGTTGCTATATCGAACTGCTTTATATTTTTCTTTTTCTTCTTATGAATATAATAAGAATTAGTGTCCCTACGATGATTACTATGATGATAATTAATGTAGGTGTCAAAATTCCTGTTTGGTTATTACCATTGAATTTAGTACTACTAGAACTGTTTGTGTCTCCATTATTTGTGGCATTATTGTCAGCATTCATTTTAGCGATTGAGTCGGCATATCGTTGTACAAATTCTTTTAGTTTTTCATCTAAAGCTGTTTTGGACGACATAAAATCATCATAACATATTAATTTTACGGTTGTATTACCTTCATACCAAGATCTACCATTAAACCTTCCATTTCCGTTCACTATTGCTTTGTGTTCAATAGTAGCGTGGGAAGCCTCAATGGTATTTTGAGTTCGCTCATATTCAGTATACTTACTGTCTAATTTGGCTTTTAAGTCTAAATAATCTGTTCCTTTTATGTTTAAATTTACAGCTAAATTGTCAGCGCTACTAAAGGCATCATTCATTTCTTGCGTAGAAATAAATCGACTTGCACCTTGTACAAAATTTACAGAGTGCTGAACTGGACCATTTCGTTTAACTACATTTAAAGTAAAGTCCATAATGACACAATTAGGCGGTGCATTGTACACAGCAGCAGCACTTTTTGATTTATTTTTATTCCAATTTTTAGGGGTTTCAATTCTGATTGGAGTTTTACCAGCAACCGTACTTGTTGTTTGTCCAATTAATATATTACTCGTTAGAATAATGCAGAGTGTGAAGAATAGATAATGTTTTTTCATCTTGTTTTGTTTTAATGTTAGATTAAATTTGAGAGCCATCAACATTTTTATATTGTGTTGATATTTCTTTTTCAAATGTAGATGGACAAAACTTTAAAATGAATAACGAATTCATTACTGGCCACTTTGATTCTATGAATAGAATATCTAGTTGAATGAATGGTAATTGTTTATAAATAAAGAGTTCTTATGACTTCTGCTGTTTTTAAAACTTGAATGCTTTAAAACCAAAAAAGCCCAGCAAATTGCCAGGCTTTCGTTTTGTAATGTTTGTTGATGATTTATTGCTTGATGAATTTCTTCGTCAAAATTTCATCACCATCATTGATTTGTAAGATGTAAATTCCTGTTTTTAGGTTTCCAACATCAATGGTTTTGTTGCTTAGTGTTCCCACTTTTACCACTTGTCCTAATAGTGAGTGAATTTGGTACTCAGCCGTTGCATCTGCAAAGATCTTGATGTGTAATTGATTCACAACTGGATTCGGATACATCGTGAAGTCTTCATCTATAAATAATTCTTCTTCTTGCGCTTCAGAAAGTAAGTTTGTTTCAAATTTAGTTGACTCCGAGTTCATTCTCGCGGAAGCGTTCGTAATACCTTTAATAGTTACTTGATCGATGTATATTTCGTCCGCATTTGCAGAAGCATCTGCTTGAAAACTGAATTTAGCATTGCTTACAAAGTTATAGTTTGCTTTGTTTAGCGTGACTTTTGCATTGTAAAAACTATTGTTTTGGAAATCAGTTCCACTTACAAACGCCTGAACTGTTGTCCAACTAGCGCCATTGTGGTAACGTACCCAAAAATCTTCCCCTGTTTCCATACTGTACGCATAGAAATAAAATTCAATTTCTACTTCGTCATACGGAGCAACATTGACGTTGTTTAGCGTCATGGAAGAAGCCGTGCCAGAGTTGTCACGAATACGAATGGAAGCGTTTCCTTCGTACGAACGTGTTCCTGTGTAACGATCACAATCGCCACCGCCATCTGTCCAACCATCAAATCCAGACTCAAAGAATCCTTCATGTAAAACCACCGTACTTCCTGCGGTTGACGCACTTCCACCACTCACGCTATGCGAACCTAAATTAGAAAAAGTATCAGTTGCAAATGAATCCCATTCGGCTACGGTATATGTTGTATTTGGACTTGTGATATTTGCTTTTCTTCTAAGCGTTACGTTTTGTGCAAAATTGGAAGTTCCGCCATTGAATGTTCCAATAATGTCAATTAAAACATTGTTTTTGAACAATCCGACCGCATCATTTCCGTTGAATGTAATAATTGCCGTTCCCGTTGTTACATCTGCCTGACTTGTAACCGCTGATGTTGCTGAACTGTTTGCAATAACATATACATTTCCGTTGCTCAAACTTCCGCTTAATGCGAATGGTGACGACCAACTTCCTGCGCCATTGGTTTGTTTTTTGATGGTATAATTTGCCAAACTAACGCTGCTTCCTGTAAAGTTAGCAATTTCTAATGCTTTGTTATTGGATGAACCTTCAATGTATTCCGAAAAGAATAAATCGTCTGAACTTCCTGTTGGAGGAGGATTTCCACCGCCATCACCAGGATCCGTTCCGCCATTTCCAAATTTGTCTTCCGCTTGAACGCCGCCCCAAATTTGTGTTGCAAATGCAGGATTGTCTATAAACGGATTTCTGTTTCCTTGAATTGATGCAATCACATTGTTACGATTTGACTCAAACGCAGAAACTGGATCTTCAGCATTCCAGCGCAAAAATAAGTCAATCATATTGGCGTCGATACTTACCGAGCTTCCTGTTCCAACAAACGAAGGAGCGCAACGAGTTCCGTATCGTAAATACATAAACATAATCATACGTGCGGTGTCGCCTTTCCATTCATCGCCAGGATACCAATCGCCGCTGCCGTTTATGAACGCAGCTGCGCCACTTCCAGTTCCAAATTTTCGGTTGTTACGAGTAGAATTTTGTTGAAAATCACACGGACGTAAGTTGTGCGCATCTGCGCCAGCGCCAGAAGTTCCTAAGTCTGGATTTGCCAATGATTTTGCAAATACGTGTTCTCGGTTCCAATCGCCCACAGCACCGCCATTTTGAAATTTTCCGCGAGTTCTGTCGGTTTTTACATTGCCATCAGTATCATTGTGACCATAAATTAGAAGTACATCTCCACTATTATTCGGATCTAAGTCCGATTGTTGCAAAGCATTCCACACGCCAGGCGTATACGATAAAAATGTACTGTGTGTGGAAATAACTTTAGTTGCTAACTCATCTTTTAAGTTAGTTCCGGTCAATGATAAATTGACATCATTGTAATACGCAGGAATTTGTGCGTACGCAGTAATGGTAACGGCTAAAAATAGCCAAAGTAAAAGTTTTTTCATGCGAGTAAGATTTGGTTAAGGTTTTTAAGTTTAAAACGATGTTTCGAATACTTTTGACACATATAAAAAGCAATTCACATGTAGGTTTGATGTAAAAGAAAAGTGCCTTGTTTCCGCATGAAAACTAAGACGCTCTGTATCTTTGATATGCAACAATAAAATTATTGCTACTTGCTTTTGTGTGTAAACGTATTTTTTGCATTGTTTTTTATTCTACCCGTTAAAAATACTCAGACAAATGTTAGCACACTTACGATCTATGTTAAAAAATTGTTGGTTTTTTGTTTTAAAATGATTTCTACGTGTAAGCCTTACGTCAGCAACTTTTAAACCGTAATTTTTATTTGATTTAAAGAATGAAAAAGGTTTCAAAGTCTTTGAAGTTAGTTCTTTCCATCATTCACAAATTACACTAAAATGTATGATGATTTTGTTTTGAGACGCAATTTGGTTAGCTTTAATCATCAAAATTATTCCAAATGAAAGTTACCGACGCACACAACAAACGAGTGGCAGAAATGAAGTTTTTCTCCGTATATCCACATTACGTCAGCAAAATTGAAAAAAAAGGAAGAACCAAAGCCGAATTGCATGAAGTGATTACTTGGCTCACAGGTTTTGACGATTCTAAATTGCAAGAATTGATCGATCGAAAAGTTACTTTTAAAACCTTTTTTGAAGAAGCTACGTTGCATCCAAACGCACATTTGATCAAAGGTGTGATTTGTGGTTACAGAATTGAGGAAATTGATAATGAACTCACCCGAAAAGCACGCTATTTGGATAAATTGATTGATGAACTCGCCAAAGGAAGAAAAATGGAGAAAATTTTGAGAAAAGAGAAAGCTTAAATCTAGGATCTAATTTAATTCATCTTTGACGCTTTGTTATTTGCCAACTTACCGCATTATCTTATCTTTGTCGATTATTGAATACTAACAAAAATGAAAATATCATATAATTGGGTAAAGCAATTTATTCAACTCGACTGGAATGCTGAAAAAACTGGAGAACTCCTAACCGATTTAGGATTGGAAGTTGAAGGTATTGAAAAATACGAATCTGTTCAAGGTGGTTTAGAAGGCATTGTTGTAGGACATGTAATAACCTGTGTGCAACATCCAAATGCAGATCGCTTGAAAGTAACTACCGTTGATGTAGGTTCGGGTGAACTTTTACAAATTGTTTGTGGTGCGCCAAATGTAGCTGCCGGACAAAAAGTACCCGTTGCAACTGTAGGAACTACACTTTACGACGCTGAAGGAAAGCCTTTTAAGATCAAAAATGGTAAAATTCGTGGAGAAGAATCTAATGGAATGATTTGCGCCGAAGACGAACTTGGCTTAGGCGAAAGTCATGATGGGATTATGATTTTAGATGCAGAACTTATTCCCGGAACTGCGGCAAGTGAAGTGTTCAATATTGAAAATGATATGGTGTTCGAAATTGGTCTGACGCCAAATAGAGCTGATGCCATGAGTCATTATGGAGTTGCCCGAGATTTGAAAGCTGGATTGCTTCAACAAGATATCAAAATAGAATTAATTACACCTTCTACGAGCAGTTTTAGAGTGGATAATCGTACCCTGAAAATGGACGTCGAAGTGGTCGATAAAACGCTAGCACCTCGGTATTGTGGCGTAACAATTTCGGGAATACAAGTAAAACCATCACCCGAATGGTTGCAACATCGTTTGAAAGCCATTGGTTTGACTCCAAAAAATAATGTCGTTGATGTGACCAATTATGTATTGCATGAATTGGGACAACCTTTACACGCGTTTGACGCGAATTATATTGCAGGAAATAAAATTATTGTAAAAACCTTAGAAGCTGGCACGAAATTCGTCACGTTGGATGAAGTAGAACGCGAATTGCACGAAGATGATTTGATGATTTGCGATGCTGAAAAACCCTTGTGTATTGCAGGTGTTTTTGGTGGTTTAAAATCGGGCGTAAAAGAAGAAACGACGAATATTTTCTTAGAAAGTGCGTATTTTAGTCCTGTTTCGGTTCGTAAAACAGCAAAACGTCATGGATTGAATACAGATGCTTCTTTCCGTTTTGAACGCGGAATTGATCCAAATACTACAGAATATGCACTGAAAAGAGCTGCTTTGTTAATTCAAGAGTTGGCTGGTGGCGAAATTACCAGTGATATTACAGATAGCTATCCAACCAAGATTGAAGATTTTCAAGTCCGTGTTTCGTATGAGAATGTTGCAAAATTGATTGGAGAAGAATTGCCAAAAGAAACGATTAAAAATATTTTATCTTCTTTAGAGATTAAAATTAATTCGGTGACTGATGGTGGATTGGGCTTAACCATTCCTGCATATAGAGTGGATGTGCAACGTGAAGCCGATGTCATTGAAGAAATTTTACGGGTGTACGGTTACAATAACATCAAGTTTGATGAAAAATGGCATACGTCTATTTCAAATATGTCACGCTTTGAAGATTATAAATTACAAGATGTTGTGGGCGCACAATTGGTTTCGCAAGGTTTTTATGAAATCATGTCAAATTCATTAACAACCGCTGCTTATGTAGAACTTTCTGAGCAATTAAACGCCGAACATAACATTACCATGTTGAATCCGTTGAGTAATGATTTGTCTGTGATGCGTCAATCATTATTATTTTCTGGATTGGAAGCAATTTCGTATAACATCAACCGAAAACAAGCCGATTTAAAGTTTTTTGAATTTGGAAAAACATATCATGCATACAGTGAAGAAAATCGTGAAGAACTCAAACATTTATCCTTATTAATTACGGGAAATACAACCGCTGAAACTTGGCGAAATGGGAAGACAGAAGCGAGTGATTTTTTCTATGCAAAAGGAATTGTTACCGCTATTTTAAGTCGTTTAGGATTGAATTCTTTGAAGGTATCGCCTATTAAAAATGACCTATTTTCGGAAGGTTTAACCTTGAGTTTAGGGAAAACAAAATTGGTAGAATTTGGAATTGTAAAACGTCGTGTGTTGAAAACATTTGACATTAAACAAGAAGTTATCTATGCAGATTTCAATTGGGACAATGTGATTCAAATGGCGCAAAATAGAAAGATCAAGTTTACGGAGATTCCTAAATTCCCGAAAGTTCGAAGAGATTTTGCCTTGTTGATTGATGAAACTACTACGTTTGCCGAAATTGACTCGATTGCAAAACAAAGTGAACGCAATTTGTTGAAAGAAGTGAACTTGTTTGATGTATACCAAGGTGACAATTTGCCAAAAGGCAAGAAAAGTTATGCAGTCAGTTTTACACTTCAAGATGAACATAAAACCCTGACAGACAATCAGATCGATAAAATAATGAATAAGTTACAACAGAGCTTTGAAAAACAATTGGGTGCGGAATTAAGATAACACTTCGACTCCGCTCAGTGTAACACTCGACTCCGCTCAGTGTGACACATTTCGATTAAACACAAAATAGTTCAAATAGTTAGAAACGCTTTTTACGATGGTAGAAAGCGTTTTTTTAGTTTGTGCGAAGTATCTAAGTTATTCTAATCATCTAAAATTCTAATCAAGTCTAGCTTGACGAATGAATTCAATAAACGTGAGTTCTCGCTAACAATTCTAAATTGTCTAAGCAAGTCCAATAATCTCATCTAAAAAAATATGGCAAAACCGTAACTAACTGACAATTAGATTTTTTAAGTTTAGGTTTAGGTTTAACCAAAAAAACTTAAAAATCATGTTACACAAAATTTCAACTTTAAACGGATTCGTTTCTATCAATAAAAAACAACAACAAATCATTTTGGGCGGCGCACCACGCTTTTGTAGTCATCGCAGACCTTGTGATTTGCCGTATGCGTGTTATAATGGAATATGTAAACTTCCATTATAAAAAAAAGAAGATTTTTACTAAATGTAGGTGGAAATCTTTTTTTATAGCTTATTTGGCATTGCGCGACAATAAGTTCAAGTTGTTAAAAGAAGTTAAAGTTTATTAAGGTAGTCATAAATTTCTTTCATTAAAATAATTTATTTCTTAATTTTATCATGTAACTATTAAAAAATTATATCATGAAAAAAAGAAATGTAAAATCGTTAAAGTTAATTAAAAAGACTATTTCAAATCTGACTTCTACCGAATTGACAGGAGGAAGTACAGCAAGTGATACAACTGTACGAACCTCTAACTTGTGTACTGCCTATTGCACCTTAGATTGTACCCAAGAATGTCCACCAGAAACGGAATTATGCACAGATTATACTCAAAATCAAGCGAGTGATTGTATTTGCTTGTAAATAATTAATCATCACAAAAAAGTCCCTTGAAAACCAATTTCAAGGGACTTTTTAGTTGTGTGAACTTTCATGATTATGCTTCTACAACATACATTTTTTCACGTTGTTCTTTGATTTTTTTATCGTCCATATAATCATCAAACGATAAATATCTGTCAATTACACCTGTTGGTGTTAATTCTATAATTCGGTTGGCAACTGTTTGTGCAAATTCATGATCGTGTGTGGTAAACATGACCGTTCCTTTGAAGTTTTTGAGCGAGTTGTTGAATGCTGTAATACTTTCCAAGTCTAAGTGGTTCGTTGGTTCGTCTAACATTAATACGTTTGCTCTAATCATCATCATACGTGATAACATACAACGCACTTTTTCTCCTCCCGAAAGGACTCTTGCTGTTTTTAACGCTTCTTCACCACTAAAAATCATTTTTCCTAAGAATCCTCTAACAAATACTTCTTCGCGTTCTTCTTCTGTTTTTGACCATTGACGTAACCAATCAACTAGTGTTAAATCATTGTCAAAGAATTCAGAGTTGTCAACTGGTAAGTATGCTTGTGACGTTGTAACGCCCCATTTGTAAGTTCCGGCATCAGCTTCAGCATTTCCATTGATAATTTCATAAAAAGCAGTCGTAGCACGTGAATTTTTTGAAATAATAGCCACTTTATCGCCTTTTGCTAAGTTAATGTCTACATTTTGAAATAAAACTTCGCCGTCAGCTGTTGCAGCTAATCCTTCTACGTGTAAAATTTGATCGCCAGCTTCGCGTTCTCTATCAAAAATAATTGCTGGATAACGACGACTCGATGGTTTGATGTCTTCGATTTTTAAGCGTTCCAACATTTTTTTACGTGACGTTGCTTGTTTTGATTTTGCTACGTTGGCACTAAATCGCATGATAAATTCTTGCAATTCTTTTGCTTTTTCTTCTGATTTTTTGTTTTGTTGCGCACGTTGTCTGGCAGCTAATTGACTACTTTCATACCAAAACGTGTAGTTTCCACTGTAGTGGTTTATTTTAGAGAAATCGATGTCTGATATGTGTGTACACACCGAATCCAAGAAGTGTCTGTCATGCGAAACCACAATGACACAGTTGTCATAGTTTGCCAAGAAGTTTTCCAACCAAGCGATCGTTTCAAAATCCAAGTCGTTTGTTGGCTCATCCATGATTAATACATCAGGATTTCCAAAAAGTGCTTGTGCCAATAATACACGTACTTTTTGTTTTCCGTCCAATTCACTCATCAGCGAGTAATGACTTGCTTCTGGGATGCCTAAGTTTGAAAGTAATGCTGCGGCATCTGAATCGGCGTTCCAACCGTTCATTTCTTCAAATTCTACTTGCAATTCACCTACACGCTCACCATCTTTATCTGAAAAATCTTCTTTTGCATAAATGTCATCCATTTCTTTTTTGATAGAAAACAATGGCTTGTTTCCCATAATCACAGTTTCGAGTACGGTATAATCATCATACGCAAAGTGATCTTGCTCTAATACAGACATTCGCTTGCCAGGCTCCAGATGCACATGTCCCGAAGTTGGATCCATCTTTCCTGATATAATTTTTAGAAACGTAGACTTACCAGCGCCGTTAGCACCGATAACACCATAACAATTTCCTTGGTTAAACGTTGTATTTACTTCATCAAATAATATTCGTTTTCCAAATTGTACGGATAGGTTAGATACAGTTAACATTCTTTTTGTTTTTTAAACTTTTATATATGGCGCAAAAGTAATAATTTAGATTGAACATTACTGCCGTTTGACTTAACGTTTTATGATAGATTTTTAACAGCCTGTTAACAGCGTATTGTTTTTGTGTTGATTAGTTTTGTTGGGAATGAAAGAGTTGACCAAATTACTATGAAATATATTACCCCATTATTACTTCTTTTAATTTGTTTTGGTTGCACAGATTCTGCTAAAAAAAACGCAGAAGGTATTGCGTATTTTGGCGGTGAAATTATAAATCCGACTGACGATTTTGTGCTGCTTTATTACAAAGGAGACCTTGTTGATTCTTTAAAGCTCGATAATGATAATCGTTTTTTAGTAAAGTTGAAAAACCACAAAAACGGATTATACAAATTCTCGCACAATCGTGAACATCAGTATATTACTATTGAAGAAGGCGACAGTTTGTTGTTACGTTTGAATACGTACACTTTTGACGAATCGTTATTTTTTACAGGAAAAGGCGCTGAAAAAAATAATTTTTATATTGAATTGTTTTTGTTGAATGAAAATGAAGAACGACCAGTATATCAATATACACGACTGAATAGTGATGATTTTTCGCAAAAGATGGATTCACTTCAAGCGATAAAGCTGAATAAACAAGAAAAGTTTTTGATAAACAATCCGAATGTATCTAAAGAATATAAAAACTTCATAGATAAAGTCATCCGTTATCAAAATTTCAGTTATAACGAAACGTATCAGAATATGTTCAATGTGAGAAGACGTAAAGATTCTACGTTGACCATTAATACTTCTTTTTATGATTACAAAAAAGAGGTTAATATGAACGATTCTACCATGAGTTATTATGTTCCGTACACGCGCTACATTATGCAATTCATTAATAATTCTTCGTATAGTGAGTGTTTAAAAAAATCATGGAAAGGGGAAAATGAACTGAATACTTCTTTAACCTATAATAAGAATAAATTAAAGTTGATTGATAGTTTAGTGACCTATCCGTATTTACGTAACGAATTATTGCGCTACACCGCATATTCCTATTTTAGAGATAACACGTCTGATATGGAGAAGAATAATGAATTCTTCAAGCTGTATCAAAAAATAGCAACCGATTTAGAGTCTAAAGAAGAAATTTCAAACTTGCATGAAGGTATTAAAAATTTACAAGCAGGAAATAATTTCTCTAATTCCATTTATGTATATGATGATACACATAACAGACTTCCAATAAGCCGATTAAGTTCAAACCGAGCTAAAACTATTTTATATTTTTGGACTTCAAAACAATTGCGTCACAAACGGTTGATTACAGAAAAAATTAAAGTCTTGGCGAAAGAGTTTCCAAATTTGAATATTGTTGGCATCAGTTTAGATACAGATCATAAAAGTTGGAAAAAAGCAATTAAAGAACTTGAATTCCCAAGAAGCAAGCAATATCGTGTTGGTGATAAAAATAATTTACTGAAAGATTTTGCGCTGATTAACATCAATAAACTCATCATTACAGATCGAAATGGATATATTATGAATGCGTTTGCTAATATTTATAATACCGATTTGAGAGATCAATTGAAAAAGTAATTTTTAGACGATTTTATTTGGCTCACATTCGCTCTAACACATTGAATACATGAAATTTATAACGATGTAACTTACACAAAGTAAATGATAAAATTAAGCACGAAATCATCACAATTGAGTGGAAAAAGACGTAATAAATCTTGAAAATACGGTAAGAAATACTTCAAAAAAACACAGAAGACTGCCTTTTTCAGACAGTCTTTTTTTTTATTTAAGTTTTATAAAATTTGTCAAGGCACCAAGGTCAAAATCTCCCTCTGAAAAATTACCTTCACTTATCATGGTATAAAGATCCATAAACTTATTTAACGTCAAATCCGAACCAATGATTCTTGTGACTGCAAAGCCCATTTCTTTATTGGATAGGAATATAATAATTTCATCTATAGCATCTTCTTTTCCGGCATATTTAATGACTCCTTTGTTTCCTAAATTAATAAGTTCTTCGTACTTTTTTTGCTTTAAAATCGTTTTTACTCTTTCATTTTCAGCAATAAATTCGTCTTGTTTTCCCTGATCGTATTTGTAAATCAATACATTTACACGATCAATAGCATCATACGCTATTTGTTGTTTCGGAGTTAAGTTTAGTTGAGCTGGTTTTATAATGCTTTTAGGAATACTACTTGATGAGAAACCTACTTTTTCTGCATTCTCTAAAATATAGTTTTGTAAGCTATTCTTATCCGAACAACTACTGATTCCTATGGAGATGAAAGCCAGTATCAAAATTGATTGTATTGTTTTCATTTTTTATGATTGATGTTGATGATTGATGAATTTCTGATACTATAAAAAAGTGCGTCAACAGAAAATCTATTGACGCACTTGTAGAATGTTTTTATTAGTTCTTCTTTTTCTTTTTGTCTACGTCTTTCAAGTGTTCGCCACCTGGAATATCCATTTTGCTGGTCAACTTTGAAATTTGGTTCAAGTCAATATCACCTGTTAAAGATACGACAACAGTATTAATTTCTGTTTCGCTCACTTTCACCTTGTCTTCAATTCCTGTGATAAACATTAATAGCTCTTTTACTTGCGTATCGCTACTTCCCGATTTTACATAAAACTTCATACGTGAATTTCCTTCTCGCACTTCCATTAACTCTTCCAACTCGCCTGAACGTTTTCCAACCCATTGTTCAATATCTGCTGAAATTTTTGAGTTGCTTGTAGCAATGGTTTTAAAACTTGTAATGCTGTTGACCATTTTCAAAAATTCTTTTGCTTCTGGATCTTCAGAATCGATGCCCATAGAGGCAAGCATTTTAAACATTCTAGGTTTGATGGAAACATACGCTACTTCTTCATTATCTGCGTATTTCTCAAAAATATTTTGTCCGAATGTAACCAATGGCAACGCCATTAAGAATACTAAAATTATTATTTTTCTCATGTTTTTAATTGTTTTCTGTTCTAAAAATTTTGTTTGTTGTTTCTGTAAATTGATTTAAATGATTGATTTGACTTGCTCCGTTGTTGAAATTTTCGGAAACCATAGTCATTGTTTCTTTGAATTGTGCAAAAGCTTCTTTTGCTTTACGTTGTTCATTCCATTCATTAACAAATAATCCTGTGGTGAGAACAAATACGGCGGCAACAGAAATCCATTTTAAATAGTTTTTTCTAGGTTGTAATGGAACGTTGCGAGTAGATTGTTCTCGTCTTACATTAGCAAAGTGTTGAAACATGGGTTGATATTCTTGCAAATGCGGCGCCACATTTTCTTGCGAAAAATACAACTGTAACGTTTGTTCTTCTTGAACCGTTGTGGTTGCTTCAAAATACTTGTCTAATAATTTTTCTATGTTAGCTAACTCCATAGTTGTGTTTTTTTATAAGTTCTTGTCTTATGTGTTTTCTTGCTCTTGATAATGCTACACGTATTGCGGTCGGATTCATGTCTACTACTTTTGCAATTTCTTCAAAATCATATTGCTCAATATCTCTGAGTTGAAGAATGATTTTTTGTTGCGCTGGCAGCTCTTCCATAATTTGATGCACAAAACTGACACTATCTTTTAATTCTACTTCTTTTTGTAATGAGGTATTTTCGTCTTTATAATTACTGTGTACTAATTTTAAATTGCTCGCTTGCTTTGATTTTAATTTGTCTAAACAATAATTTTTAGTCATGGTCATTGCAAAAGCTTCTACATTATTATATGCACCAATCTTTGTTTTTTTAGACCATAATTTCAACAATACTTCCTGAGTTGCGTCTTCAGCTTCTTCATTAGAAACTAATAATCGCTTCGCAAGTCTGTATAACTTGTCTTTGAAAGGCATTACCATATTTAAAAAATCTGCCTGTTTCATTTTAATGGTTACTTAATTTCGGTTAGTTATAAGGAAGACGAACGAGTTAATTATTTGTTACAAATAATTTTTATTTTACAATAATGTCGCTATTTTTAGTGTTTATAAAGTAAACCCTAAGTAAGATACCGCTATGATAAAGAAAATTATGAATATAAAAAAATTGCTCTTCCTATTTGTTGCTGCTTCAGTCATCACTATAAGCTGTACAGATCAGGATGATAATTTGTTTAGCGTACCCGCTAATTTAGAAGTACAAGATTTTGTGTGGAAAGGATTGAATTTATGGTATTTCTGGCAAGGTGAAGTGATCGACTTGGCTGATAGTAAGATAGATAATAGTGAAAGTTACATCTCGTTTTTAAGTAGTTATCCGAATCCGGGTGATTTATTTGAACACTTACGCCATCCAGATGATCGCTTTAGTGTAATTGTAAATAATTACGATATTTTGCAAAATTCTCAGCAAGGAACTTCAGAATCCAATGGTGTTGATATTAGCTATATCTTTTTAAACAGCGGAAGTTCAGAAGTCATTGGATATGTTCGTTACATCGTTCCTGGCTCGGATGCAGACGGAAAAGATATTCGTCGTGGCGATATTGTATATGCTGTAAATGGACAAAGTTTATTTTATAATTCTGAGACAGATAACAACTTAGATTTGTTAGATCCAACAAACTACACCTTCAATTTAGCGGATTTAACCGTAAATAGCGGCGTTCGTTCTATTACACCTAACGGAAGAAATATTGATTTAACAAAAACAAACATTACAGAAAATCCAATTTTACTATCAACAACTATTGATGTTGGCACAAAAAAGGTTGGATATATTATGTACAATCAATTTATTTCAAACTTCGATTCGCAATTAAATGGTGTTTTTGCAGATTTTCAAGGACAAGGAGTCACAGAATTGGTTTTAGATTTTCGTTACAATCCAGGCGGATTTGTAAGCACAGCTATCAATTTAGGAAGTATGGTAACGGGACAGTTTGAAGGACAATTATTTACAAAGTTTAGATATAATGATAAAATTCAACCGCAATTAACAGATGCACAAGAAAATCGTTATTTTACTAATAGATTAAGCGATGGCGCAGCAATTAATAGTTTAAATTTAACAAAAGTATACGTCTTAACGACCGGAAGTACGGCTTCTGCGAGCGAATTAGTTATCAACTCTCTGGAACCTTATATTAATGTGATACAAGTAGGAACTACTTCGAGAGGAAAAAATGAAGCATCGGTTTCTTTATATGATTCACCTTCTTGGACATTTGGCGATTCGCAATTGAATACAAACCACAAATGGGCAATGCAACCCTTAATTTCTCGCTTAGAAAATAGTGCTGGTTTTTCAAATTATACGGACGGACTGAATCCTGATATTGTTATTTCAGAAGATTTAACAAATTTAGGAATCTTAGGCGATGAAACAGAACCGCTATTAGCGGCGGCTTTGGCTGATATTGCAGCGGCAGGAAGACCTTCTAACTACAATCCAATCAAAGTTGTACCTATTGATTTTATTACTGACACCAAATTAATGAGAATTACAGGAGATCGTATGTATATCGATTTAAAAGTTGGCGATGGTGATGATGGTTTACAAAATCATAAATTGATCATTCCTCAACAATAATCATCATTTTATAATAGAGATGAAGTCGTTTAAAAATACCTAAACAATAAAACATTCAACTAATCTTCAAGATACATATTGAAAATTATTGCATAAAAAAAGAGACTGTCTGAAAAGTCGTTATTGCGAATAAAATGAAGCAATCTGTGAATTTAAGTTATTGATTTACAGATTGTTTCAGAATTACATTTCGACTCCGCTCAATGTACTTCTTCGCAAAGACATGTTTTTTACTTTTCAGACAGTCTTTCTTTATATAAAAGAAAATATTTTCTAGTTTCCTTTTTTGTAATCTTCTAAAAATTTTGCCAAACCAATATCGGTTAACGGATGTTTTAATAAACCCGTAATAGATGATAATGGACCTGTCATCACGTCTGCACCAATCTTAGCACAATCAATCACGTGCATCGTATGACGTACCGAAGCGGCTAAAATTTGAGTTTCATATCCGTAGTTATCATAAATCATTCTGATTTCCGCCACTAGGTTTAAACCATCCGTAGAAATATCATCCAAACGTCCAATAAATGGTGATACATACGTGGCTCCAGCTTTTGCAGCTAATAACGCCTGACCTGCCGAAAACACTAAAGTTACGTTGGTTTTAATTCCCTTATCTGAAAAATATTTACACGCTTTTACACCATCGGCAATCATAGGAAGTTTTACCACAATTTGAGAATGTAATGCGGCTAACTCCTCGCCTTCTCTCACCATTCCGTCAAAATCTGTCGCAATTACCTCCGCAGAAACATCGCCATCAACAATTTCACAAATGGCTTTGTAATGGTTGATAATATTTTCTTTTCCGGTAATACCTTCTTTCGCCATTAGTGACGGATTTGTGGTTACACCATCCAAAATTCCCAAGGCTTGCGCTTCACGAATTTGATCTAAATTAGCTGTGTCAATAAAAAATTTCATCTGTTATTTATTTTTAAAATATAAAAGTTGTGTTTTCTTTTTTGGGCGTTTTTGCAGGTTTTCCGCTGTATCTTTTATCGTGTTCTCGATACAAATTTGTCACATCGAGCGCAGTTGAGATGCACTCAAACTGACGATAAAAGGATGCCGCTGCAACCCTGAACGCAAATTCGGCGTAAAATTACAATTTTATCAGCTGTGATTTTAAAGTTGTATTGGAGAATAGTTTGTGAGTTATTAACATTTCAAGAAGCTCAATGTGACATATTTCTATTATTCTTTAGCTATAATTTGATTTTTTTTCCTGCTTCACTATGTTGTTTTTCATCTTTCTCAAAAAGATTTTGATATGTTTTTTTGATATACGGGGAAATTTCTAAAGGCTGCTCTGTTTTTGCTGTAATTATTCTTAAAAATTCTTGTATATCTTCTGATTGATAATCTTTTATAAAAAATGAAACTTCCGATTTTCCTTTAAAATTAAGTTTTAACTCGTTTGTAAATGTACTTTCATTTATCCTAATAAGAAACTTTAGATTTCGCCTTTGAACCCAACGATTATTGAGAATTAATTCATCATCATTGATAAAAACGGTAAAAGGCTTTTTTTTCTTGTACACAAAATACAACAATAGGGATATTATTGGCAGCGACCAGACAAGCAGTACTAATAAGAAATCTCTATACTGTTTTTCATAATCATTTAAACCGAGTATGATAAACGTCCAATAGATTGAGAGTAGAATATCAAATATATCGATTTCTTTTTTTTGACTTCTCATTTTAAAGTCCGCATGAAAACTTCTCTGAAATACTAAAAACTCCCAAAAAATAATGGCAATATATACTGATACAACTATGATTATATTTATAAAAAATGGAGCTTTTATGAGCAGAAAACTACCTGCTAATAGGATGATAAGTGCGAAGAAAAGTCGAGAATTTTTCATACATGAAAATAATCAATTACAAATTAGTTTTAGCACAATATTTTATCAACATTTCTTTGGCTTCTTGATTGCCAAAATTGGCTGATTTAGAGAAGTTTTCACACGCATTTAGAGTATCTTTTTTGCCTAAATAGGCTTCTGCCAATAAAAAATAGCTATCTCTTTCATATACTCTTTTTGAAACCAACCTCGTTAAATCAGCAATCGCTTTGTCAAATTCACCAATACGCACATAGTGCAACCCGCGATAGAAATAAACATTACATCCATCTGCTTCAAACAAGGACTCGTCATCATAACCAGCAAACAAATTTAGGTTCATTTTGATTATAGAAATAGTAGAAATATGCTCAGTTGCGATTGTTTTTGTCAAAAATTCTATTGCTTTTGCATGTAATGATTGTTCGCCATACGCAGTTGCTATATAATACAATGCCAAAGCATTATCGGGATCAAATGCTAAAATCTTTTCAAAATCTGAAATTCCTTCTTCATAATTATCTAGCCGAAAGGCTTTGCAAAAACCTCTTTGAAATAATGCAATTCTAAATTTCGGTTTTTTTTCAATAGCTTTATCCAACAATGCAACGGATTGTTCCCATTGTCCTATTTCAAATACTTCAATTGCTTCATCATAATAGGTTTCCGCAGACTTTACATCACAACTTATCGTACTTAGCAATAGGATTATTGGAATGAATATTTTTGACATGCCTTTATTTATTGGATAAATTTTATTTCGTTTTCTTACTAACATGTAAGTACAAATTCTCCACTTTTTCACGTGCCCAAGGCGTTCTACGCAAAAATTTTAAACTCGATTTTATGGAAGGATTACTTTTAAAACAGTTGATATTGATGCGTTCTGATAATTCTTCAAAACCATAATATTCGACTAATTTTTCTAAAATTTCTACCAATTTTACACCGTGTAATGGATTGTTGGGTTGTTCGTTAGTCATGAATTAATTAGTATTTAGTTCAATATGTTTTCTGAAATAATTGTAAAATCATACCAAATCATCCGCAACGTATTGCTCATTTTCATCGTCAAATCCTAAAATTAGGTATTTTTATTCAGTACGTTAATTAAACTATAGTATATGGTTTTTGTATTTCTAAATATATTAAAGATTTTCAGATATCTTTTTATGACCAATTTTTCGAATAATAAAATCCTCATAGGTTTCTCCTTTTCGTGTGTCTAAATCTATTTGTGGACAGTAAAAAATTCCTTTTGCTCCTACTTTTTCCGCTTGTTGCTGTATTGCTTTTACATGTAATGGATGGTGAAATACTTCGCTCATCGTTATTGGTATATCGTTTGGAAATTTATCCGTGGTAACATAAATTGTAGGGTCGTCAGCTGACAACATCTTTAACATGTTTGTTTTTTCTATAAATCTTTTTGTTTCTTCGGATGAAAACTGAGTGCGATCATAAGTACCATAATATTGAAAAACTCGGTATTCATTTAATAGTTTTTTGATCTCATCTTCACCAAACCCTTTATCTTTATATGTTGAAAATACAGTATTGTGCCAATCTTTTACATCGTAATTAGCTTGTGTCGCAATTGCAATAATTCCTTCAACTCTAGTTGATTCTCTTAAAATAACATTTGTATGATGAACATCTGCCATGTCGTCATTGAGTCCAATCCACAATGCGGTTGCTGCGCCCGCAGAATTCCCAAGCAACATTATTTTTGACTTGTTCACATGTAACATATCCGCATAATGACGAATATATTGCAATGCACTTTTAGCATCAGTTAAACTGTTTAAAATTCCTTGTTTATTTCGCAAATCAATAAAACGATAATTAATAGATATTATGGCAATATTGTTTTCCAAAAGTCTATTTATAAAACTTCTATGACGGTATGAATCATAATAATTCTCCTTGTTTCCTGTTACAAATCCACCTCCATGAATCATAATTAACACGGAAGAAGGTGCTGTTTGATTGGGCATGAAGATATCAAATACGTTACGCTCATCAGAACCGTATAAAATATCTTTATGAAATGTTACTGTCGGTGATGACAATGAAAAAGGTGATTCAGAAGCAGTAAATTCATTCTCCAAATTTTGAGGACAAAATGATACTGTTTTTTGTGTACATGAACTATTTATATTAAAAAATATCAAAAGGAATACATATCGTATAAACAGAATTAATATCCTCTTTTTCAATATGCTATTTTTTGAGATGAATTGTTTTTTGATCGTGTTTATATTTTTTAATTAATAAAACAAAACTACTCTTTTTCTTCGCAAAATCAATGGTTGGATTGTTAAAATAGTTCGTTAGATTGGAGTATTATACTTTTTTATAATTTCTTCAAGAACGCCATTTTCAGTACCTTGTAATCGTAAAGTTCCATTATTCTTATGCAAAAAATCATCGAATACTAACTGATGCTGTTTTTCTTTAAAGAAAGAACTGAAAGGAGATTTTAATAAAATATAAGGTGTGAGAAAAAGACCTGTTCTTGACCACCATCCAAACAAAAATGTCTTGAAAAATGCAGTTATTTTTTCATTTCTTCCACAACGATGACATAAGATTTTTTTATGATCTTTTTGTTTGTAACCAATGAGTACAGAAATAATAGTTGTGTATGTATGTCCGCTCAAAGTCGTTTTTTTGTCTCCACAATTTGGACAGGGTAATTTTTCTATCTTTCGAATAAGTGTTGTTTTTTCTACACCTGTAAATGTATTTGTTTCTGCATCTACCCATGAAATTAAGTCCACATTAAGATTTCGGAGCTTTATTTCATCTTTGAGCACACTTAAAACTTCACGCCGAAGCGTTTTAGATTCTTCACGAGCGAGCTTTTCTATTTCTGCATTAGAAAGTCTCTTATAATTTTCTCTTATTTCTTCAACACTAAACATATATCTATTTAATCATTTCCTTCAAAAATAGAGAATATCTTGAATTATTAGTCAAAAAATCAATTTCGCATCAACTATTTTTTATACAATTGTAACATATTTCAAAAAATGTGCACGTATATTGGCAGCTAAAAGTGATTGTAAAATGGAAGATTTTTTAAAGAAAATACAGCTTATTCAACACAAACAAATCAAATTACCTATTGATAAAACAGCATTTTTAAAAGCTTTTAAAGAAAATGTGGATGAAGGTGAAATAGGAGTATTTTCAGGAATGTTTGAAGCGTTTTCATCTAGCAAAAATAAATTTAAAGGAAAAATATCGCATTCCGATTTTGAACTCAGAAGACGACACGTACTTTTTCAACGAAATCAAATGTTTGCTCGTGTAAAAGGTACATTTAGACAACAAGCAGATCATGTAATAGTGGATCTTAACATTAACGGATTCAGCAAAATGATGATCCCATTTTATATTTTTGCGATACTATTTTACGTTTACTTTATCAGTATTATAGGCTTTACTTCAAGAGCATTTGATATGTTTTCCGTATTCATTGTCATACATGGAATTTTAATGTTTGTAATTCCTTATGTGGTAATGCGTAATGGTGTAAAAAATGTAGCTTCCGATATTGAAAAAGAGTTCTTTTTTATGACACGAAAAGAACCTTATAACTTATAATGATTCATAAGCATTTTTTCATAGACTTTGTCTGGCAAGATGCGTTTTAAGACGATTGAAAATTTCTGCATAAACGCGCCTACTTTGTAGTGAATCTTAGGTTTTTTCGTCTGGATAATTTTCAACACGGCTTCTGCCATTAGTTGCGGGTCAGATCCGCCATCAACATGTGCATCCATTTCTTCTAACATGTTTCCGTAGACTTCTTTGTACGGAGAAGTTGAAAAAACAGGCGTGTGATATCTTCCCGCAGCAATATTAGTTGCAAAATCACCTGGCGCCACATTTGTAATTTCTATTCCAAACATTTTAGTTTCCATCCGCATGGCTTCCGTAACCAATTCCAATGCGCCTTTGCTCGCTGAGTAAATTCCGCGATATGGCAATCCCATATAACCAGCAATAGAAGTCACATTGATAATCAATCCACTTTTTTGCGCACGCATTTGTGGTAACACGGCTTTCATGACAGCAATTGGCCCATATAAATTGGTTTGAAATGCTTTGTGGATTTCTTCATCAGGAGTTTCTTCAATTGGACCTGTAATTCCGACACCTGCATTATTAATCAAAACGTCTAAACGCCCTTCTTCGGCAACAATCGTTGCTACTGCTTTCTGAATGGTTTCAGTATTTCGGACATCCAACGCAATAAGTTTAAACGCTGTAAAATCTTTAAACTTATCAGGATTTCTACTGGTTCCGTAAACGGTATAGCCTTTTGCTGCTAATAACATTCCAATAGATTTTCCAATTCCTGATGAGCCACCCGTAATTAATACCACTTTTGACATGACACTATGTTTTGATTATTTTTACAAAGATGCTATATTAATGATGAATTTAAAATGCAAAATGTAAAAATTTAAACTTACTGAGTACAATTTACATATATCATAAACATATATAGAATTGTAATTTTAAGTAGTATTGAATGAAAATACGAAGTGAAAATGATGAAACTTTAAGGCATAAAAAATGGCAAGCTACCTACATCACACCGCTACGACCATTTACCTTTGCTGCGTTCCCGCCCTGGAGGATTCAACAGGAGCTGGTTGTGTAGGACTTGCCGATGCAAAGATAAAATGTTTTTACATTTTAGCAATGATTTTTTAAACTGATTTTAATGAATTAACTTGCCGAAAATAAAGTATTCCGATGAAATTATATAATATATTCATAATCACATTTTTAAGTCTCACTATTTTTGCATGTGGCGGCGAAAAAAAATCAACAACTCCTCCGTTTTCATTGAAAATTGAAGGAGAAACGGGGAAATTCCCGCTAAATACGGCTTTAAAAGCAAAAATTTCTAACAAAGAAAACCGAACGATCACGAATGTTGTGTATGCAATTAACGATCAAGAGTTGACAAACACAAGTACAAATCCATTGGTATTAGACACTACAATTCCTGAAAATATGCTTTTAGGAAAGCAGATTTTAACCGCACTAATTACCTATAACGAAGGAGAAACAGAAACAGTTCGTGACGAGTTGATAATTTTATCCGATATAACTCCTAAAGTGTACACCTATAAAATTATAAATACGTTTCCGCACGATATAAAAGCATACACGCAAGGATTGGAATTTTACAGAGATACTTTATTTGAAAGTACAGGACAACGTGGCGAATCTTCCTTACGAAAAGTAGATTATGAGACTGGAAAAATATATCAAAAAATAGATTTAGACAACCGATATTTTGGAGAAGGAATCACGGTGTTGAATGGTAAATTGTACATGCTTACTTGGCGATCAAATACAGGATTTATCTTTAATCCTGATAATTTAGAGCGTTTGGACACATTTACGTATCAAAATAGTAAAGAAGGTTGGGGATTGTGTACAGACGGCGAAAAGTTATTTAAAAGTGATGGCACAGAGAAAATTTGGATTTTAGATCCTTCTACCTTAGAAGAACAATATGCAATTCAGGTTTGTGACAATAAACGAACCTATATTAAAGCCAACGAATTGGAATATATTGACGGGAAAATTTTTGCCAATAGTTACCTAAAACCGAGCATGATGATTATCAATCCAAAAAATGGCGCATTAGAAGGTATTGTCGATTTTAGAGGGTTACAAGAAAAGGTAACGAATCATAAAGCAATAGACGTTTTTAACGGAATCGCTTATAATGCTAAAACCAACACGTATTTCGTCACAGGAAAGTATTGGGACAAGCTTTTTGAGGTGGAGATTGTGGAGAAATAGTGTGTTAGTGTGTTAGTGTTTTAGTGTTTTAGTGTTTTAGTGTTTTAGTGTTTTAGTGAAAATTAATTTAAGCTTGGAAACCTAAAACTGATTATTTTTTAAATAACGAATATCGAATATAAAACACCGGATTTTGGTGTAAAATTACTCAACTGATAACTGAAAACCGTCAACTGCGACTGCTCATCCGAAAACTTTTTAAATACCAAATATCGAATACGGAACATCGAATTTTGAAGTAAAATTGCTCAACTGAAAACTTTTTGAATACCAAATATCGAATACAAAACACCGAATTTTGAAGTGAAATTACTCAACTGAAAACTGAAAACCGTCAACTGCGACTGCTCAACCGAAAACTTTTTAAATACCAAATATCGAATACAGAACACCGAATTTTGAAGTGAAACTGCGCAACTGAAAACTGCGACTGCGCAACTGAAAACTTTTTAAATACCAAATATCGAATACAAAACACCGAATTTTAGAGTGAAACTGCTCAACTGAAAACTGAAAACCGAAAACTACCTATAAATCATCAGCTTTCCTTTTTTTATTTTATTGTTTGATTTGATATTATACAAATACGCGCCAGTACTTAAATTCCATTGCTGTATTGGAATTGCGGTGTTGGTTTGTGAAAAAATAGTCCCAATATGTTTTCCTTGAAGGTTGTACACAGAAAGTTTTATGTCTGCATTATTTTTACTTCTTACAAATACATTTCCACTACTTTGAACAGGATTTGGGTAAAAAGTTAGTACTTCCGTAGCAACTTCTTCAATACCAAGTGTGCTTCCCAAATTAATGTTATCCACATATATCGGTTGACCGTATCCGTTGATGTTTCTGAACTTTACTTGTACATTTTCATTTCCAATGTACGCAGCAAGATCAATCGTTTCTTGTCGCCATTGTGAAGCCGTAGGAACAAATTCTGCCGTAGTGCTTGGTGCTGTTGCCAAAACACTTCCTACTTTATTATACACAGAAGTCCAAGTTGCGCCACAATCTGTCGAAATCAATACTTCTAACGCATCTGCATATGCTGCTCCATACAAGGCATACGCAACGTCAAACGTCAAAACTGCGTCACTAGTATTGGTATTTGCCATGTTTAATGGCGCAATAATGTCGCAAAATTCGCCTACTTGTGAAATTACGAAGTTGTTGACAAACATAGAGTTGGTACTTTGACCAAAACCACCGACTGAGTTTTGATAAGTCCAAGATAAGTTTCCACTTGATTCTCGCGACCAACCATCAGGAATAAACGCTACTTCAAAATCTTCATCTAAAGCTGTATTGGTCAATCCTTCAATATTTATGGTGACAGAATCGCTGTCTGATATTCCAGCGGCATTCGTTACTGTTAACGTAACTAAGTGACTTCCTGTTGAATTAAAACTTACTTGCGGATTTCGAGCAGAAGACGTCGCGATGTTTGCATCTTCAAATGTCCAAGACCACGTTGCTGATGTATGATTTAACATTGAATAATCATCAAAATAAAAAATATCTCCAGCACAAGTTGCCGTTAATTTATCAACCATAATTTTAGCCACAGGACGCGTTGGTGCTTCGTATAAATTACTTTCCCAGATTCCTTTTCCATAGCTTGCCAAACGTATTTTTCCATCTCTGTAAAATGGTCGCAAATCATTTGCTCCAATCGTTAATGGTAAATTACTATTATCAATTGTCCAAGCTGACATCGTGTTATTTTTATAATAAACTGTCATGCTTGTTCCTACATATACACCGCCATTTGTTCCTCCAATAGTGGTTAATACTTGAATATTTTGTCCGTCTAATTCACTAGACGTTTCATTCGTCCAAGAAACGCCACCATTTGTACTTTTGAATGTTTTATTTCCGTTATTTCCTCTCGGAAAAGCTAGCCAAATAGTTTGATCATTTTCTGGATCTAAACTTATCAACGCAAGTGATGTATTTACATTTGGAAGCGTGATGATTGAATTTGTTGTCCAATCGTCCGTAGTTTTGACAAGATAAGGACTTCCTGAATTCGGTCGTACTACGATATACATTGCATTTGGATTTCTTCGAGAAATTTCAATCCCTAAAACGGTACTATTTGCAGCAGCTGTATAAATAGCTTCGTAATTTGCGCCACCATCAATACTTTTGAAAAGTTGATTAGAATTTCCTAAATACACATGATTGTAACAGCTTGGATGAAATTCCATTTCAGAAGATTGTGCAAACCAAGGAGCTTCCGTTGGCGCTAATCCCATAGAAGCATTTAAAACGGCTCCGCTAAGTGTTGTTGGAATGAATTTACTTCCAATATTGGATGAATAAATTTGTGATGAACCCGGATTTACATATCCTGAAGCTGGTTCTCCGCCACCTAAATCTAAGAACGTTCCGAAAGGAAATCCTTCTGAATAGACATCCACGCCATTGTGAAAAGTACCACCGACTAATAAATCACGGTTCCAGCCAGAGCCAAATCCCCAAAAATCAGTTCCATGAACACCATTCATTTTAAATTCGGGCTGCGACCCAAATAAGTCATTTGATTTAAAGATTCCGCCATCAGTTGTTGCCCAATATTCGTTTCCATACGCTCTAAAATCTTGCATATCAACGTGCATTGGCTCGTAGCTTCCACAACCATAATTGTAAATACAGGCAAACGTTTGTCCTCCATCAGTAGATTTATTCATGCCAATTCCGCCAACCAAAATTTCATTTGCGTTGGAATTTGATGCCATAATTGCACAATTGTAAAATCCTTGATTGAAACCATTTATAAAATCTGAATTTAATAAATTTGGATGTGCTGCGCTGTAAGGTCCGCCGTCATATCCCATGGTATTTATCCAAGAAACTCCAGCATTATCACTTCTATATATTCCAATATATCCGTTGTCGCCAGCTTTTGAGTTCCCAATTAAAAGAGCGTATACTTTTAACGGATCAGCGTCGCTAACCGCGATTCTTGCGCCTACAACCGATCGGTTTGGATCTGTGGAAGTGTACCAGCCATTTGTTTGAGCAACCCAAGTCACACCGCCATTCGTAGATTTTAAAAATTGATGTGTATTTGTAGTATTATTTCGTCTTATCGTATAAAGCGTATTTGGATTTCCTGGTTGCGCTTTTACATCAAAACTTTCATTTGTAAGTACTTGTGTCCAAGAAGTTCCACCATTGGTAGTTCTGTGAATTCCTGCTTTTCCGGCTAATAAAATAATTTCTGGATTGTTGAGATTGATATTAATTTCCGCAGGATTTTCTATATATCCAGTCAGCGGAATATTACTATCAAAAATGCTTGTCCAGGAAGTTCCACCATTCGTTGTTTTGAAAACTTCACTTCCAGAACCTGCATATACAATATCTGGATTTGTGGGATGTACAGCAATCGCGCTGATTCCTGCATTTGCAATGACCGCTTGTGGTGCTAAAGTGGTTACTAATGTCATGGAAGCGTTTGTCCAAGTATCGCCACCATTGCTAGTTTTATATACTTCGCCCGATTCTGTTCCACAATACAATACATTTGGGACAGCTAAACATTTACTGATACTATATACATTGGTTTGTGCGCCGCTGAGTACTGTTCCGCCTTCTTTGTAACTTTCAAAAGGTCCAATTGGAGACCAATTCCCCATTTCTGATTGATTGTTTTGTGATCTTCTTAATTCTTGTAAAGCTTCACGCAATTGTAGCTTTTTGGTATGATCGTAAAATCCTTCGTCATTTAGAAACGGATTGATGGCACGTCGCCATCTTTTATAATATTGTGTATGATATGATTTTTCGTAGGCATGTGTTTCAAAATATGCCCTGTATAAATTATCAATGGTATTTACATTTGGATTTTCGCTATACATCAATTTTGCCCAAGCTGGCGCGTCTTTGTATAGTTGACTTGAATTTATTGTCGTGGAAGTTTGTGAATATCCCGCGAAAGCGATTAAAAAGATGAGTAAGAATTGTAATTTTTTCATAGCAAGAATTTAAAAAACATGTTTTAAATGATTGGGTAAGATACTAAAATATTTTGCTTTTTAGTTTGTTTTCAAACTTGCTTCCTTCAAAAAAAAAGAAACGACAAATATTCTTAAAACGGAACAACTAACTCAAAATTACTTCGCCTTTCAAAAGAAAAAATGGCGCGAAAAACGGGGAAAAAGACGTGCTGAACGTGCTGAACGTGCTGAACGAAAAGCCGAAAGAACAGTAAAAGACTAAAACAGCTAAAAAATCAAGTCTAAAACCATCATAAGAACTTCAAAAAGTTATATTTTTACAGCTAGCTATGTCTGAAAAAGAGAGCTGTTTATTTTAAAATATCACAATGAAGAAATTTGTATATACTTTTTTAATTCTTGCAATTGCCATCCTTTGGAGTTCATGTCGAAAAGATTTTGTAACCGTTCCAAGTTCAGGACAACTGCAATTTTCAAAAGATACCGTATATCTTGATACCGTTTTTACCAATATTGGTTCTAGTACGTATAATTTAAAAGTATACAACCGAACTGATGACGATATTCGCATTCCAACCATTCAATTGAGCGAAGGCGAAAGTTCTAAATATCGTTTAAATTTAGACGGAATTGCTGGAAAAGTATTTCAAGATATTGAATTATTAGCCAATGACAGTATGTTTGTATTTGTAGAAACAACGGTTGATATCAATGATTTTGCGGGTGGCGATCAATTTTTATATACGGACGCGATTGAATTTGACACAGGAAGCAATCAACAAAAAGTAGAATTGGTCACACTAGTACAAGATGCCGTTTTCTTATTTCCACAACAATTTAATGATGGCACGATTGAAACCTTATTACTTGGTGTTGATGATGAAGGCAACGAAACACGTATAGAAGGTTTCTTTTTGGAAGATTCGGAACTCAACTGGACAAACGAAAAACCCTATGTAGTTTACGGATATGCCGCAGTTGGTCAAAGTAAAGTCTTAAATATTGAAGCTGGCGCAAGAGTTCATTTTCATGCAGATTCTGGCTTGATTGTCGGAAACTTAGGTTCCTTACAAGTCAATGGAACTTTAAGTAATACAGACGAACTTGAAGGTGAAGTCATCTTTGAAGGCGATCGATTAGAACCTGGTTTTGCGAACGTTCCAGGGCAATGGGGAACTATTTGGTTGACAGACGGGAGCACGAATAATAACATCAATTTTGCAACAATTAAAAATGCTTCTGTGGGTATTTTAACCGATAATAGCGATGGTACCACAAATCCAACACTTACCTTAAATAATTCTAAAATATACAACAGTGCATCTGTCGGATTGCTAGCGCGTACAGGACATGTAGAAGCTACGAATACTGTGATTGGAAGTGCCGGACAAGCATCGCTCTACCTTAATTTAGGTGGCGAATATACATTTACACATTGTACATTTGCGAATTATTGGACCAATAGTTTTAGAGTATTTCCAGCGGTTTTATTGGATAACTTTTTAGATCTCGGTAACGGAACAATTTTAAAGGAAAATTTGAACGCAAACTTTTCAAACTGTATCATTTATGGAACCAACGGAATTGAATTATTTTTAGATAAGGATGATGGTGCTGAGTTCGTGTATAAATTCCAAAACTGCTTGATCAAATTTGATGATTTTAATAATAGATTCAACAATAATGATTTATATAATTTCACCAACGATTCTATTTTTGAAGAAGTACTATTGGGACTAAATTCAGATACGATAGATTTTAAAGACACTGCAAATAATGAATTCATTATAGGTGAAAATTCAGCAGCAATTGGTGTTGGAAATCCGTCTACAACTTCAACCTTTGCTCCTATTGATGTTTTAGGAATGATGCGAACAACCGCGCCAAATGGCAAAACGGATGCGGGCGCGTATCAGCATATTACGTTTGATGATTAATTAATAAATCATATCTTTAAATTGGAAGATTTTTAGATACGATTTATTGAAATGATTTTTTATGAAAACTGAATTCAAAGAAACTCAAAAATTCACACAATGGTGGCTTTGGATTATTCTCATCGCAGTTGGAATAATGCCGATATACGGAATCTACAAACAACTCATTCTTGATGAACCTTTTGGAGATAAACCAATGTCTGACTTAGGTTTGATAGTTATTACCATTTTTATTTTTGCACTAATAACTATGTTTTTCGTGTTGAAATTAAAAACCAAAATTAACGAACATGAAATCCGAATGCAATTTTTCCCTTTTGTCAAAAAACGCATCGATTGGACTGCTATAAAAAGTGCAGAAGTACTAGATTACGGATTTGTCGGCGGTTGGGGAATTCGACTTTGGACGAAATACGGAACTGTTTACAATATTAAAGGAACTATTGGACTTGCCATTGAACTCGAAAACGGAAAAAAACTACTCATCGGAACTCAAAAAGAAGCAGAACTCAGAAATATCATCAAAAAAATAAAACCGTAAAACGTCTGTAAAAAATAACTTCTTACCGAAAAATGTTCTAAAATAAATACGTTTTTTTAAGATATCTTTTTTATGTGTATATTAGATGAACAATAAAAACAAAGAATAAATTAATTCAAAACCACACTCAATATGCTTTTTGATCTTATATTTAACGTAACCAATATTTTAGCAGGAATTCTTCTTGGAATTACAGCTTTAGACAAACTCGATGGAGAAAGTAATTTCTTTAATAACATCGCAAAAAAAGTAATGCCATTTACCACCATCATTGGTGGAATTGCGTTAGGATTTGGAATTGTGAATGTACTCAGCTTTGAAAATTTTCTTTACAGTATAATAGCTATTTTAGGAGGAATATTATTGTTAACACATGTATTGAGTCAAATTCCTACTATTGGAAGTGCTTTGGTAAAATTTTCTAAAAAGTTAATGCCGTTTAAAGTTATTGTAGGAATGGCACTTTTGGTTTTTGCTGTTTTATACCTTTTTTAATAAGACTTGAATTTAAACTAATGAACTCACACTTTTTAAGATTGTTTTAACCAATTGAAGTAGATTTCAAAAAAAACATTTTAAAACGCTTGTGAAGAGAAAACAAGCAAAAAAATAAACAGCAATCGCATGATTTTTAGAAATGATACGATTGCTGTTTTTATTTGGTGTTATATATTATAGTTACGCTTGAAATAAAGGTCTATCAGACATCATTACATTTACTTTAAACGCAATGCCTTCTAGTTTTTCTTCACTTTCGTAATTCATCAAAGCTTCATCGATATATTCAACGATGAGTTCCATATCGTCTTCTTTTAATCCTCTCGTCGTAACTGCGGCAGTTCCCACACGAATTCCAGAAGTTACAAATGGACTTTTGTCGTCAAAAGGCACCATGTTTTTATTGACCGTAATGTCCGCTTTTCCAAGTGCTTTTTCGGCATCTTTTCCAGTGATATTTTTATTTCTAAGATCAATTAACATCATGTGATTGTCCGTTCCGCCAGAAATAATATGATAGCCTTTTGCGATAAATGCAGCTGCCATCGCTTTGGCATTTTTCTGAACTTGCAAAATGTAATGCATAAAATCGTCTGTCAACGCTTCACCGAAAGCAATTGCTTTTCCAGCAATTACGTGTTCTAATGGTCCACCTTGATTTCCTGGGAAAACCGCGCCATCAAGTAATGAAGACATTTTTCGTAAGCTTCCGTTTTTTAATTTGATTCCAAATGGATTGTCAAAATCTTCTCCCATGAGAATCAATCCACCACGCGGTCCACGCAAGGTTTTGTGTGTGGTTGTCGTAACAATATGACAATGTGGAATTGGATCGTTCAATACGCCTTTTGCAATTAATCCTGATGGATGAGAAATATCTGCCAATAATAAAGCATTTACGCTGTCTGCAATCTCGCGAAAGCGTTTAAAATCAATATCTCTTGAATAGGCAGATGCGCCCGCAATGATCATTTTTGGCTGTTCTTTAATAGCAATTTCTTGAATTTTATCGTAATTCAATACGCCGGTTTCTTCTTCTACACCATAAAAAACAGGATTGTATAATTTTCCCGAAAAGTTTACAGGAGAACCGTGTGTTAAATGTCCACCGTGTGACAAATCGAATCCTAAAATTTTATCGCCCGGATTTAAACATGCTGCAAAAACAGCTGTATTTGCTTGACTTCCACTGTGTGGTTGTACATTTGCCCAAACGGCACCAAATAATGCTTTTGCTCTATCAATAGCAATCGTTTCTACTTCATCTACCACTTCACAACCACCATAATAGCGTTTTCCGGGATAGCCTTCCGCATATTTATTAGTCAGTACAGAACCTACAGCTTCCATGACTTGTTCACTTACAAAATTCTCGGAAGCAATCAACTCTAATCCTTCTTTTTGTCGTTCTTTTTCGGCTTGAATTAATTCAAAAATTTGTTCGTCGCGTTGCATTATTTTGAGTCTATGTTAATAAATTCCAAAAATATGATATAGATTCGATAACTCATATAAAAAAACTCATATATTTGAAGAGAATAACATTTTTTTTGAAATTTTAAATATTCAACACAACTATGCCCAATACAACCAATGATCCAAACAGAAAAACATGGCTAGATGTAGCAGCAGATAGCGATTTTCCAATACAAAATATTCCTTTTGGCGTTTTCCTAACACGAGATGATGTAATTACCATCGGTACACGAATTGGTGATTATGCTATTGATTTAGGCGCATTGCATCAACTAGGCTATTTTGATGGAATTCCATTGACAGACGATATTTTTCTTCAAGATACTTTAAATGATTTTATTTCAGACGGAAAGAAAACATGGCGATTGGTTCGAAATCGTATTGGAAATATTTTCGATGAGAATAATGCTGCTTTACGCGATCATATTGAACATCGAAATAGAGTTATTTTTACATTAGATGAAATTGAAATGCAATTGCCCGTACAAATTGGCGATTACACAGATTTTTATTCTAGTATAGAACATGCTACAAATGTAGGTAAAATGTTTCGCGGGGAAGATAATGCTTTGATGCCGAACTGGTTACACATGCCTGTTGGTTATCACGGAAGAAGTTCTTCTATTATTCCATCAGGAATTCCAATTCACCGTCCGCAAGGACAAACATTACCAGCTGGCGCAGATACACCTGTATTTGGTCCTTCACAACGTGTTGATTTTGAATTGGAAATGGCGTTTATTACCACAGATGCAAATCATATTGGAGAACCCATTCCTATTGAAGAAGCAGAAGATTATATTTTCGGTTTAGTCCTATTTAACGATTGGAGCGCGCGTGACATTCAAAAGTGGGAATATGTTCCTTTAGGACCGTTTTTAGGAAAAAGTTTTGCTTCGTCCATCTCTCCTTGGATTGTAACGATGGATGCGTTGCAACCTTTCCGTGTAGAAAGTCCGAAACCACAAAAGCCACAACTAGAATATTTACAATATAAAGGAAAGAAAAGTTTTGACATCAATTTAGAAGTATCGATTCAACCAGAAAACAGCACGGAAACTGTGGTTGCACGATCTAATTTTAAATATATGTATTGGAATATGGCGCAACAATTAGCACATCATACTGTAAATGGTTGTCCCATAAATTCTGGTGATATGTTGGGAAGTGGAACATTATCGGGTAAAACACCTGATTCTTTTGGTTCGATGTTAGAATTATCTTGGGGAGGAAAAAATCCTGTGAAATTGAATGACGGTTCTGAGCGTACTTTCATCAATGATGGCGATACCGTAACCATGCGTGGTTATTGTACAAATGACGATCATATTCGAATTGGTTTTGGGGAAGTTTCTTCAAAATTATTACCAGTTTTTCAACCAAAGAAAAAATAATGAATTTTTAGTTATATATCATTCATAAACAATAGTTTAAAATAAAACTCCCAAAATACATTGGGAGTTTTTTTGTGCTAATTCGTAAAGGAATTATCTTTTTATAACAATTAAATTTACAAAGGAATTAATGTGTAATGCTTAAATTTTTAATACGTACAACTCCGTTAGAACCTGTGTAACTTGCACCTTGTACGGATTGCAGATAGTTTCCAACTTTAAAATAGTTTCCGGAAGTATTTGTACCAATTGCTTGTGTGAAAATTTCCGTAGTACCTTGAAAAAGTTTCACAACACCATTATTATAAGAAATTTTGAAAGTATAGCTTGTATTTAGCTGATATCCGTTATCAATAATTACACTTCCACCTCGAACAACTTCAGTTATATAACCACTAATTTTCATTCGTACGCCGCCTGAACTTTGGTTTTCACTTCCAATAAACTGTACTCTAATAACATCATCAACCGTATTTGAAGGTCCATGAATTTGTGCAAAACATAACACACCGCCAGTATTATCAGCATCTTGTGGTAATCTGTCTACTCGAACGGTAAACGTCATCGTATTATTTCCAGAACCACCATTCCAACTCGCTAAATTTCCATTACTCATTTCTCGTAATTCCACTCTTGGATTTCCAGAATTGGCAGATCCGCCTAAACCTCTATAACATTTAAAAAATGTCCATTCGCCATCTGTATAAAAATAATTTGGATCATTATAGGTGGCAAAACTTTCTCCAGTTGCCGCCAATACATCATCTCGGTACGTTGCGTTTGATCCGGGACTTCCAGTAAATCCATTTAATTTCCAATTATTAGAAGTTAATCCTAAATTATCTCCCGGAGAATCACCACCACCAGTTGTACCGCCAGTTCCATAAATTTCAGTTTCTGTAATACTATTCCATGAGTTTGAAGAGTTTCCAAAACAAGAAATTCGCACATATCGTACATTTACTGCATTAAAATTATAAGTTTCCAAACCGTTTGTATTTCCACTACTTCCTGTTGTTTTCTTATCTACAACCGTTTGTAAATTTGAAGTAGTAGTACCCACTCTAATTTTAAAATAAGCATTTCTTTCATTGCCTTTATAAAAAGCTAATTTTACAGACGAAACAGATTTTACTGAACCTAAATCGTACGTAATATATTTTCCGTTATAGCCGTTAGATGACCAACGAGTTCCTAAACTTCCATCCAAAGTATTTTGTGGAACATTCCCATCATCACCATTTGCAGAAACGCTTACGGGTGTGATTTCACCATTTTTTGCAAGTATGGGTATTTTGCTTGTTTCAATGGCTTCTTCTTCGATTTCTGATTCGAGTTCTGCGGAACAAGAATAACAAAATACCAAGCACATCAGCATTAAAAATTTAATTGATTTGTAAGTTTGATTAAGAAAAATTTGTTTCATAATTTTCAGTTTAAGGTTAATTTTTTTGGTAAACCAAACTGGTTTACCAATTTGGTTTACCAATAATACAATAAAAATCCAACCTAAAAAAATATAAAACCATAAAATCATGGCAGTTTTTCTGAGAATTTGATAAATGGTATGATAGAGCAGAAACTTAATGTTCAGGACTAAAAGAAGAAAAGTAGTAACTTACATTGATTGTGGAAGTAAATGCTAAAAGTGTATTATACTAAGTATATCGTTGCAATAGAAAGAAGAATAACGCCATAAATTAGTGTAAACGCTTTTCCTGACACTTTGCTTCCCATTTTCGCGCCAAAAAAGTTTGAAACAAAGTACGTAATAAACAGGATTCCAACCAATTGCCAATCAACAGGGTTTTCAAAATTATATTTGATAAATGCACCGTAACTTACAGGAGGAATTAAAATTGCCAAACTCAACGAACGTGCAAATTCTTTTTTAAGTTTAAAAATTCCTATCAAAATTGGCACCATTAACACGCCAGCACCAATTCCGAACATACCACCTAAAATTCCTGTAAAAGCGGCTAAAACGAGAATCCAATAAGGAGAAATATATTCTTTGTCAAATTCTACGGTTTGTTTTTTAATGTAAGAGTGAAATTGCATAATTGCAATGATAATTAATAAAAATGCGAAGTAATATTTCAAATCAGTTTCTCCAATATAAAAGGCAAATACGGCTCCAAAATATGAGCAAATACAATATGAAATAACGCCAATCACAATATTAAGCCATTGCTTTTTTACATATTCATACATAGACATTACGCCAAGTAAACTCATTGGACCTAACATCATCGTCAATACATTTCCTTGCGCTGCCAATTGTGACATTCCGCAATACAATACTAAAAAAGAAACTAAAAATGGACCGCCACCAATACCAGCAAATCCGCCAATATAACCAACAACAAGTCCTAAGAATACATAAATTAGTGGGTCACACATCAAATTGTAAATTTGGCTGCAAGTTACTAGAAAAGTTTAATTTAGGACATCATTCCATAAAAAACAACTCCAAACCGTAGTTTGAAGTTGCTCATTTTTAATTGAAAAAATTAATTATTTTACACAGGACAGGTTCTGTAAGTCTCTGTAAAATTACATGAACGATCGGTTACCAAACATTGGATTGGAATAAATGTCGGACATAACTGTGGAATTTCAGATCCACCACCTTTTACAATATGCAGTTTTTTATCTGAAAGACTTGCAATGTTAGACTTACTCAATTGTAACGATTTTACTAATTTCTTTTTCTTCATGATATTAAAATTTAAAAATAGTGCCTACTCTATCAGTTTTTCAGCTTCCACTTTTTAGAATAAATGGCCGTTTATTTCTGTCATAAAGGAAACCAGAAAAGAGTATAAAAAAATCCTAACCGATAAAGGTTTACAAATTCAATTCGTAATCATTTGTCATATTAAACAAATTTATTTCGGTACAAACTTGGTGAAATTCCAGTCTTTTTCTTGAATGCGTTGTAAAAAGAAGTGCGATTATTAAATCCTGAAGAATAGATAATTTGATTGATGTTTAAATCATTCTTATCATCTTCTAAAAGCGTAATCGCTTCGTCAATCCGATAATTATTGACAAATTCAAAGAAGTTTACCTCAAAATATTCATTGATCAGTTGCGAAGTGTGATGCCGAGACAAGTTCAATCGATCCGCTAAAACATCTAGCGTAAGCGAATTATCTAAAAATAATTTCTCAGATTCCATCAAAGAGACTAAAGCATCTTTCATTTCAGTTGCCAATGAAGACGACAACCCATTATTTTGATATTTTACAAAAGGAATTAAAGTTGCACCCGAAAAAATACTCGTTTGCATAAAACTAAAATAGGTCACAATTCCAATAAAAAACAACATTGCATAACCGATTAAATAATCGTTAGAAGTTGTCATTAAGCCCATATAAATCAACAAAAAGTATATAAAAAATACAATTGAAAATCCTGTAAAACACAACCATAACGATTTAATCCACAAACGTTGTGATTCAGTAATTTTATCCTTTTCATTTTTGTACAAAACGTAAATCTTAATGACATACAAAAACATTAATAATGCAACTGTATAAATCATATAGTTGCGTGGAATTGGCCACCAATTCACATATTCTGCATAACCATTGGTTTCGGCAAGTGTTAATTTTACAGAATGTGGCAAAAAGTAAAAACGTCTAAATACAAAAAATATCCAAACGATGGGAAGTGCATGTTGCCCATCTTTCCAAGTAAACAAATCTCTGTTCAGTACACGTTTTATATAGACATATAATAAGGGTCCGTAAGAAACCCAAGGAATAAAATTAGTGAATGACAAATGTTCGGTAAAAGAACTCTGATAATTTGACCAATACGCACAATTAAAAATTTGATTGTAGGCAAACAATAATAAGAAAACGCCAAAGATACTATTGGCAATTCGGTCACCTTTTCGTTTGAGAAAAAATAAAATTCCGAGTATAAAAGATTGTATGGCAAATGCAAAAAAAAGCATTATCCATAGATTTATGGTAATTTCCATAAGCAGTAGTTTTAAGAACGTTTTTTGATTGAATGATGAATTTCAATATACTCACAACGAAGTAAAATCTGTCTTAAAAAATTCTTAAATCTTATGCTTTAATGGAAAAATAAGACGTTAAACATATTGTGTTAACTCAATAGTATTAATTTGACTGTGAGAAGCATGCGCGACAGAAACACCATTTTTTATGACAATCAACTGCGGACTTTCATGCCATACTTGGAATTTAGCGGCTATTTCTTCTGAAATTGGACGGTAATTCAACAAATCTAAATAATACACTTTTAGTTGATTTTCTTCCAAATCATACGCACTTTCAAACTGTTTTATCACCATTCTACTAATTCCGCAACGTGTGCTATGCTTAAAAATGGCAACAGGTGTTGTTTTTGATTCTTCCACAATCGTAGCCAACTGCTCCATTTCTGTTAATGGTGTCCATATTAATTTTGAAGGCTCTTGGTTTTCGGAATCTTCCGAACTTCCAAACATTTTATTGAATATTCCCATAAGTAAGTCGTAAATTTAAGTAATCTGTCGAAAGTGCTTTTTAAAATCGTTTAAATGTCAAAATGTCTTATAAACAAAAGCTTCAACCGCCATTTTGTCTCCTATTCACAATTGGAATAAGAATTGTAAAATTATAAAAACAAACACTAAAACGCTATGAATTTTAACAATTATACTATAAAATCACAAGAAGCTGTGCAACAAGCGCAGCAACTGACACAAACGTACGGACATCAACAAATTGAAAACGAACATCTTTTCAAAGCCATCATGGAAGTTGATGACAATGTTTTGCCTTTCTTACTAAAAAAATTAAACGTAAATGTTTCTTTATTAGAACAAATACTAGAAAGTACACTCACAAGCTTTCCAAAAGTAAGTGGCGGAAACATTATGCTGTCGTCCGAAGCTGGAAAAACCCTGACAGATGCCAGTATCATTGCCAAGGAAATGAACGATGAATTTGTCTCAACTTCACACTTGGTCTTGGCTATTTTTAAATCGAAAAGTAAAATTTCGCAAATCTTAAAAGATCAAGGTGTCACGGAAAAAGGACTCAAAACTGCCATTCAAGAGTTGAGTAAAGGCGAACGTGTCACTTCTGCCAATGCGGAAGAAACCTACAATGCGTTGAACAAATACGCTAACAACTTAAATCAATTGGCAAACGACGGAAAACTTGATCCTGTCATCGGTAGAGACGAAGAAATCCGTAGAGTTTTGCAAATTCTTTCGCGTAGAACGAAAAACAATCCCATCTTGGTCGGTGAACCTGGCGTTGGTAAAACCGCTATTGCGGAAGGTTTAGCGCACAGAATCATTCAAGGTGACGTGCCTGAAAATTTAAAAGACAAACAAATCTATTCGCTCGATATGGGCGCATTAATTGCAGGTGCAAAATTCAAAGGAGAATTTGAAGAACGCCTAAAAGCAGTCATCAAAGAAGTGACTTCTGCACATGGCGATATTGTCTTATTTATTGACGAAATTCACACACTAGTTGGCGCAGGTGGCGGACAGGGTGCGATGGATGCAGCAAACATCTTAAAACCAGCATTAGCACGTGGCGAACTCAGAGCAATTGGAGCGACAACGTTAGACGAATATCAAAAATACTTTGAAAAAGACAAAGCCTTGGAGCGTCGTTTTCAGAAAATTATGGTGAATGAACCAGATACGGAAAGTGCGATTTCTATTTTGAGAGGAATTAAAGAAAAATACGAAACACATCACAAAGTTCGTATCAAAGACGAAGCAATTATTGCCGCGGTGGAATTATCGCAGAGATACATCACGAATCGTTTCTTGCCAGATAAAGCTATTGATTTGATTGATGAAGCAGCATCTAAATTACGGATGGAAATCAACTCTAAACCTGAAAATTTAGATGTATTAGACAGACGCATCATGCAGTTAGAAATTGAAATTGAGGCGATTAAACGTGAAAAAGACGAAGCAAAACTAAAATCGTTAAATCTTGAATTGGCAAATATCAAAGATGAGCGTAATGAAATTTTCGCCAAATGGCAATCTGAAAAAGACATTGTAGATACTGTGCAAGCAACGAAAGAAGCCATTGAGAACTGTCGCGCGGAAGCGGAACGTGCAGAACGCGATGGAGATTATGGAAAAGTTGCCGAATTACGTTATGGAAAAATCAAAGAAGCACAAGCCAAACTCGATGCCTTACAGCAAGAATTAGCAATGCAAGAAGAACACTCGTTAATAAAAGAAGAAGTTACGAATGAAGATATTGCGGAAGTTGTGGCAAAATGGACAGGAATTCCTGTGATGAAAATGCTGCAAAGCGAACGTGAAAAATTATTATTACTAGAAAAAGAACTGCACAAACGTGTGGTTGGACAAGAAGAAGCCATTGTTGCCGTTTCGGATGCGGTTCGTAGAAGTCGTGCCGGATTGCAAGACGCAAATCGTCCGATAGGTTCATTTCTTTTTTTAGGAACGACAGGTGTTGGAAAAACCGAATTGGCAAAAGCACTTGCCTCCTATTTATTTGATGATGAAAGCGCTATGACGCGAATTGATATGAGCGAATACCAAGAATCACACTCGGTAAGTAGATTGGTGGGCGCGCCTCCAGGATATGTTGGCTATGACGAAGGCGGACAATTGACGGAAGCGGTACGCAGAAAACCTTATTCTGTAGTATTGCTTGACGAAATTGAAAAAGCACATCCTGATACGTTCAATATTTTATTGCAAGTGTTGGATGAAGGACGTTTGACTGACAACAAAGGTAGAATTGCGGATTTCAAAAATACGATTATTATCATGACTTCAAATATGGGAAGTCACATCATTCAAGAAAAATTTGAAGCAGTAAAAGATGTCGAAACTGCCATGGAAGCCGCAAAAATAGAAGTCTTAGGCTTACTAAAACAAACGGTTCGACCAGAATTTTTAAACCGTATTGATGATATTGTCATGTTTACGCCATTAACGCAAGCAAACATCAAAGAAATTGTACGATTACAACTAAAAGGTGTCATCAAAATGTTGGCAAAACAGCAAATTACGTTGGATGCTACGGAAGAAGCCATTACGTATTTAGCAAACCAAGGATTTGATCCGCAGTTTGGTGCACGACCAGTAAAACGGATTATTCAGCGAAAAGTATTAAATGAACTTTCCAAAGAAATCCTCGGTGGAAAAGTCACGGTAGACAGTATAATTTTATTGGATGAATTCAATGACGAACTCGTCTTTCGGAATCAAACCAATTTGATAGTAAATACCTAAAATAAAATAACCAAGAGCAACTTTTCGAGTTGCTCTTGGCATTTTAACAAGGGCAAGATCTATTTTCATAGTTCTTGAACTACAAGATTCTTTATAAAAACGCTTTTGGAAAGGCTTTATTTTGTGGGGAAAGTTAAAGTTGTGTGAAGTGTCTTTTAATAAGATATTAATTAATTCTTACATAAGTAGTTTACTATTTTGATTTTTAGGCAAATTCTCATAAATTTAATAAAAAGTGTTAGCGATCCTATATTGAACAAGATTATATATTTAATGATTATGGAGTCAGAAAAAAGTTTAGAAAAATACAAAGTTTACGAAACAACATTTATTGAGGCTACCTATGATACGTTAACTACTTATGAAAAATCACGCCAAAATGAATTATTGATTGGTTTTATTATTTGGGTTATATTTTCTTTTATCATATATAAAATAGTTACTGGAATTTTATCCTCACAAGACTCTCCATTGTGGCTTTTCGTATTAACTTTAATAATCTCTTTAATAATCACAAATTATATTACACTAAAAATTAGGAAAAATCGAATACGTAATCGTTTAATATACATCAATACCCGTAATAAAAAAAGAATCAAAGATGAAGCAAAATATTTGACTGAAAATGTAAGGAATCAAATAATAACAGCTAACAAAAACTTAAAAAAGTTAAGAGAAATTTCATTAAAAATCGACAGGTCTATTAAAAAAACCGAGACAGAATTTAATGATAATGCTTTCTCTTCTTATTGGGATAATATAGAAATTTTAATTAGCTATTTTTTAGAATATAATTCTAACCTTAGAGATTTCCCTTACAGTCGTGAACGTTACTATGATTTACTAAAAGGCAGAAAACATAATTTTCCAGAATTTCCAATAATTAAAACCATGCTCCCTAATATTGAGTCTCAACTTAAAGAATTTAAACGAGTAGTTCGATTTGGAATAACAAATTATGAGTTTGCTTCAATATATGAGCATAGAAAAACACGTAAAGTGTTAATTGATAGTTTCAATAATTTAGCAGAAGCACTCAATAATATTGAAAATAAAGTTGATCAAGCATTAACAAACTTTAACCAAAGATTTAAAAAAAATCTTAAATTTGAAGATGATGTTAATAAAATTTAAAACGAAAGTTAAAATTTCCCACGCTAGCGCAACTTTCATCAACAATCAAACAAAAATCATTCATGAATTCGTGGCGACATCTCGATACAATTTTTCTTCATTGCATGACGAAAAACCACTCGATGAGACGCTCAGAAAAACTGAAAACCGAGAACTGTCAACTGAAAACTGAAACTACTCCAACCCTAAAACCTTGGTAACTTTCGCTAGTTGCGATTTAAAAAACACTTCATCAACTTCCTGTTTCCAAAAAGGCACTATTTCTTTCAATAATTTTTTTCCGTGATCAGAATGTACTTCTTCTGGAAACGCAATTTCTAATACTTCTAACATAATTTGTACAGCTGTAGATGCGCCAGGCGATGCGCCTAATAAGGCGGTAATACTTCCATCTTTACTGTGAACGACTTCTGTACCAAATTCTAACTTTCCGCCTTCAAACGCGTCTTTTTTGATAATTTGCACACGCTGTCCAGCTACCATTAATTCCCAATCTTCATTTTTGGCGTCTTTGACAAACTTTCGCAAATCGTTCATACGATCGTCATGCGACATCAACACTTGTTCTACTAAATACTTTGTCAAGGGTAAATTGTGCCAAAACGCACCAAACATCGCTGGCAAATTGTCAAACTTGATGGACTTGAATAAATCTAAGCGAGAACCTTCTTTTAAAAACTTTGGACTAAATCCTGCAAACGGACCAAATAATAATTCGCGTTTTCCATCAATATACCGTGTGTCTAAATGCGGTGTTGACATAGGCGGATCGCCAACGCCAGCTTTGCTATATACTTTTCCAAAATGCTGTTGAATGATTTCCTCATTTTTACAAACCAACCATTCACCACTTACTGGAAAACCACCGTAGCCATCTTTTTCGTGTATCTCTACTTTTTGTAACAACAACAAACTTCCGCCTCCAGCACCAATAAACACATGCTTTGCATCTAAATGTTGAATTTCTTTTGTCTTGGTATTTTCAACTTTTACAGACCATTCAACTTCAGGATCAGGATCAATGTCTAAAACTTCATGATTGCATTGAACATTTATATTATAATTAGTTTCTAAAATTTCAAACAGTTTCTGTGTCAAATTCCCAAAGTTTACGCCAGTTCCACGCTCAATTTTTGTCGCGGCCAACACTTCATCTTCACTTCTATTTTTAGCGATTAGTGGAAACCATTCTTTCATTTGTTCGATATCTTTGGTAAATTCAATCGAATCAAACATAAAATGATTTTTCATGGCTTTGTAGCGTTTTTCGAGATATGCAGCGTTTTCTTCACCTATTACCCAACTAAAATGCGGTGTTTTTTGAATAAACGTTTCTGGATTTTTCAATACATCATGTTCAATCAAATACGTCCAAAATTGCTTCGAAATTTCAAACTGCTTACAAATATGTAATGCTTTGCTTATATCAATTGATCCATCTTCTAATTCGGGTGAATAATTGAGTTCACACAACGCTGAATGTCCCGTTCCTGCATTGTTCCAATCTGCCGAACTTTCCAGCGCAACATTGTCTAATCGTTCTAAAATTAAAATATTCAATTTCGGCTGCACCAACTTTGCCAATACAGCTAGAGTTGCACTCATAATACCGCCGCCAACGCAAATAAGATCGTAGTCTGTATTCACACTTATCTTTTGTGAAGTCATGTCGTAAATTTTCTTCTAAAGTAAAAAATCAAACTATAAAAAGAGAAAAAAGCCCCTAAAAAAGATAGCAGTACATACGAATATATACTGCTATCTTCCTTTAACTAACTCAAAATTTATAGTTGGCTTACTAACAATTGTAAAGAGAATTACCGCAACCTTCTGGTGTACAACTTAATTCAGGGGCTGAAAAACATGTTTCAAAATTCAGTGTATAACAATCTACACGACCTGTATTGGTTCCACAATCATTTGTAGGTTCACAATTACAGGATAATGTCGGTGGCGGACAATCAGCTGTATTGCCTGTTCCACCTTTTATTACCTGCGCTTCAAAAGAAGCCACATTGTGTTTTTTTAATGACAGTTTTAAATTCAATTCTTTTTTCTTCATAGTAGGTAGGTATTTTAAATTTATAAATAAAATTACGCTCGTACAGGCTTGCAATTATCAAATCTAGGATCTGTACACGAACAGGTTTCAATTGGACATAAGCTATTATTTGTTAAAGGATCTTCTACAGGCTTCGTATTCGCTGTTCCTCCGGTGAGCTTTTTAGTGTTTAATGAAGCAATTACTTTCTTTTGCAAGGCTAATTTTATAGTAAAATATCTCTTTTTCATAATGTGAATTTTAAAAATTAAATTATCTAAATTTACTAAAAATCAAAGACTTACAAGTAATCATAAACAATACTTCCGTTACGCTTAAACTATAAAAGTATATTTTATACCGATCGGTATATTATTTTTAGTATATTTGTTCCTATGACCACAAAAGCTGAAAAAACTGCTACATATATTATTGAAACCGTTGCGCCTATTTTTAATAAAAATGGTTACGCAGCAACTAGTATTGCAGATCTCACCAAAGCAACTGGCTTGACAAAAGGTGCGATTTACGGTAACTTTGAAAGCAAAGAACAATTGGCAATTGCGGCGTTTAAATACATGGTAAAAAGTTTGATGAAAGAAATTGTCAAACACATGGAACAAAGTAATTCTCCTATTGAAAAACTCTTATTGATCTCCGATTTTTATCGAAATTATTACAAATATGCCAACAAAATGGGCGGTTGTCCTATTCTAAATGTTGGCGTAGACGCGAATAATCAAAATTCACTATTACTCGAAAAAGTACGCATTATCATTCAACGGATTCAAGATCAATTGGCTACGATTATTGAAGATGGTATCGAAATTGGCGAAATTTCAACAGAAGTAAACGCTATGCACGTTGCCAAACGAATTGATACTATGATTCAAGGCGCAATTTTTATGGCGTATACGATGGACGATGAATTTTATATCAAAGACACGATGGATCAGGTTGATAAACTCATCAACGAAGAATTACGAGCTTAACACTATTTTTTTAATTTAAAATATACCGATTGGTATAAAAAACTAATAACGCATGAAACACTTACCAAAAATTTTAGAAAGTAAAAGTATTGTTAGATTTCAAGATTGCGATCCGCTCAATCACTTGAATAATAGCAAATACTTAGATTATCTCATCAACGCGCGAGAAGATCAATTGATTGCACATTACGACTTAAATATTTTTGAAACTGCTCAAAAAACTGGCACCACTTGGGTTGTTGGTTCGCATCAAATATCGTATGTAAGACCTGCTTTTGTGATGGAAACAGTGACCATTGAATCACAATTACTTCAATATAGCAACAAACAATTACTTGTAGAAATTCGCATGTGGAATGAAGCAAAAACAGAACTTAAATCGGTGATGTGGAGTTCGTTTATTCACTTTAATATCTTAAAAGGAAAAGCACATGAACACAATGAAAAATACATTGAATTATTCGAAAATGTGGTACTTCCGATTACAGAAACAAATTTTGACGAACGTGTTAAAAGTTTACGAATGGCAACCGTTTCGTGACAAATATCAGGTTTTTAAAAGTGGTTTTTAAGTATATTTACACTTTCAAATTCAATCCACTTTATGAATCTTAACCGATATATCGATCACACCTTACTAAAACCAAACGCCACAATTACTGACATTCAACAACTTTGCAAAGAAGCGTTACAACACGATTTCTTTTCGGTTTGCGTCAACAGTTGTCATGTAAAACTAGCGAAAGAGTATTTACAAAATAGTACTTCCGTTCAGGTGTGTAGCGTGATTGGTTTTCCGCTAGGCGCGATGAGTACAGAAGCAAAAGTTGCCGAATTGATTCAAGCTAAAAACGATGGCGCAGACGAATTTGATATGGTTATCAATATTGGTTGGCTGAAATCTAGAAAAGAAAATTTAGTCAAAAAAGAAATTGAACAACTAAAAAAAGCGACTGGTAAAAATATTTTAAAAGTCATCATTGAAACCTGTTATCTTTCGGAAGAAGAAAAAATAAAAGTATGTCAACTTGCCGTTGAAGCTGGCGCAGATTTCGTCAAAACGTCTACCGGATTTGGAACAGGTGGCGCAACATTAGACGATATTTTACTGATGAAAAAAGCCGTGAACGGTCACGCAAAACTAAAAGCTTCTGGCGGAATTCGTGATTATAAAACAGCAAAAATGTATATTGATGCGGGCGTTTCCCGATTAGGAACTTCCAACGGAATTGCGATTATCAACGGAACAACTTCACAAAACAACTACTAAATTATGAGCATACATATAGAAGCAAAAAAAGGAGAAATTGCGCCAACGGTTTTGTTACCTGGCGATCCAATGCGCGCCAAATGGATTGCAGAAACCTATTTTGACAATCCTGTTTTGTACAACGATGTTAGAGGAATGTTGGGCTACACCGGAACGTACAAAGGCAAACCAATTTCGGTACAAGGAACAGGAATGGGCGCGCCATCTATTGGAATTTACGCACACGAACTTATCAATGAATATGGTGTTCAAAAGCTGATTCGTGTGGGAAGTGCTGGTTCGTATCAAAAAGATGTCAATATTCGTGATATCGTCATTGCAATGTCAGCTTCATCCAACAGTGGCATGAATAATTTACCTTTTCAGAGAGAAAATTTTGCACCAACTGCCAATGCGGAATTATTTTTAGCGGCCATTAATGCGGCGAAAGAAAAAAACATTCCTGTAAAAGCGGGAAATATTTTAACAAGTGACGTTTTTTATCAAGAAAATCCTGATTATTACAAGAAATGGGCAAAATATGGCGTGCTTTGTGTAGAAATGGAAACCGCAGCTTTGTATACAGTTGCCGCACGATTTCATGTAAAAGCATTATCTTTATTGACTATTTCTGATAGTTTAGTGACGCACGAAACCACCACTTCAGAAGAACGAGAACAAACTTTTAAAGAAATGATCGATATTGCATTGGCAATCATTTAAACATAAAAATTAAAAATCTGATGAAAAAATATAGTGTATTATTGTTAAGTCTAGTTTTGTGTATGAGTTGCTTAACGCAAGAATCAAAAGAAGCCAAAACTGACACTAAAGTAGAAACTTCTGTGTATTATTTAATTCGCCATGCGGAGAAAGATCGAAGTGATGAAACGAATAACAATCCAAACTTGACCGAAGAAGGTAACGAAAGAGCTGAATATTGGGCAAGAGTTTTTAAAAATGTAGATTTTGATGCGGTCTATTCCACCGATTATAATAGAACGAGAGAAACGGCTACGCCAACAGCGTCGGCAAATCAATTAGAGATTACATCTTATCATCCGACTCAACTTGATCACAATAATTTTTTGAAAGATACCAAAGGAAAAACAGTTCTTATTGTCGGGCATAGCAATACAACACCAGCGTTTGCCAATAAATTACTGAACGAAGAAAAATTTGAATCCATTGATGATGATAATAACGGAAATCTATACATTATCACGATTACGGGCGATTCAAAAAATGCACAATTATTGACGATTAATTAGCAAATTCCCACTAAAAAATACTTCAAAAAGATCAATACTTCCAAAAAAGTGTGGATCTTATTTTAGTTTTAAAAACATAAAAAATCACTGCAAATTGTAGCGAAATAGCTATATTTGCGGTCATTTATGAAGAATACCATCAACATACAAAATAAAAAAGCACGCTTCGAATACGAAATCTTAGATAAGTATACGGCAGGAATTGTCTTGACCGGAACTGAGATTAAATCCATTCGTTTGAGCAAAGCTTCTATTGCTGAAAGTTTCTGCGAATTCAACGAGCGTGGTGAACTTTTTGTCGTGAATATGTATATTGAAGAATACGCTTTTGGCACACATTACAACCATCAACCACGGAGTACACGTAAGTTATTATTGAACAAAAAAGAGTTGCGTAGTTTGCATAAAGATGTAAAAAACGCCGGATTAACAATTGTTCCTTTACGTTTATTTTTAAATGAAAAAGGATTGGCAAAACTTTCGATTGCGCTCGCAAAAGGTAAAAAGATTCATGACAAACGTGAAACGATGAAAGACCGTGACAACAAACGTGATTTGGATCGTATTAAGAAAAGTTTTCGTTAGTTTTTATTCTCTAACATCGGTACAAAACGAAATTCCCCAAATTCTTTTTTAGTAAATTCTTTTTCTGAAGTTCGGATGAAAAGTGTCATAATTTGCGCTTTATCGCCCACAGGAATTACCAACTTTCCTCCTATTTTTAACTGAGCTAATAAAGGGTTTGGCACAAACGGCGCGCCCGCAGTCACGACAATTCCGTCAAAAGGCGCTTCAGCAGGCAATCCTTTGTAACCATCACCAAAAATTAATTTCTTTGGTCTGTATCCTAATTTTGGCAAAAATAAACTCGTACGCTTAAATAATTCTTTTTGACGTTCAATACTATATACTTTTGCACCCAATTCAAGCAACATCGCAGTTTGATAACCACTTCCTGTCCCAATTTCCAGAATTTTGTCATCTTTCGTAACTTCCAACAATTGCGATTGAAACGCTACGGTAAAAGGTTGCGAAATGGTTTGATCGGCGCCAATAGGAAAGGCTTTATCTTGATACGCATGCGCTTCAAAACTAGAATCCATAAACAAATGACGTGGAATATTTTTGATTCCATTCAATACATTTTCGTCTGTAATTCCCTTATCAGCAACAATTTGCGCCAACTGATTGCGCATTCCTTTATGTTTCAACGTATCTTTCATACACGCACAAAAATAGTTTTATTTTTTATGTAATTCATTAAATAAATTTCAAAAAATACAAGTCGTTGTATACGAACGAATTTCAAATCACAAATGAAAGATTCTTAAAAATTAGGAACTAAAAATATAAATAACACATAATTGTTTGTAAGAACTCCGAAGGTTTTAGAAAAATAAATTATTTTTGTGGAAAACACGTTTATATGTTAAAAGCTGGAGTTTTAGGTGCTGGACACTTAGGCAAAATTCATCTTCGATTATTACAACAATCTTCTCAATACGAACTTATTGGTTTTTATGATGCAAATCCTGAGTATGCTAAAAAAATAGTAAAGGAATTTGGATATACATATTTTGATACGATTGACGCTTTGATTGATGCTGTTGATGTCATAGATATTGTAACTCCGACACTTTCACATCACGAATGTGCAAAAAAAGCCATCCTAAAAGGGAAGCATGTTTTTATTGAAAAACCCATTACCAATACGGTTGCGGAAGCAGAAGAACTTATAAAACTCGCTAAAAAACACAAGGTAAAAGGACAAGTTGGACATGTAGAACGTTTCAATCCTGCGTTTAAAGCGGTCAAAGATCAGATCAATTCGCCGATGTTCATTGAAACACATCGTTTGGCAGAATTCAATCCGCGTGGTACTGATGTTCCAGTCGTGCTCGATTTGATGATTCATGACATTGATGCTATTTTAAGCGTGGTAAAATCGAAAGTAAAAAGCATTCACGCCAGTGGTGTTTCTGTCATTAGCAACTCTCCTGACATTGCAAATGCGCGTTTAGAATTTGAAAATGGTTGCGTTGCCAATCTGACGTCCAGTCGAATTTCCATGAAAAACATGCGTAAAACACGTTTTTTTCAGCGTGATGCGTACATTGCTGTTGACTTCTTAGAAAAGAAAGTCGAAGTCGTAAAAATGAAAGATGCGCCAAAAAAAGTGGATGAATTCGCGTTGATTCTTCAAAATGCGGAAGGTGTCAAAAAACAAATCTATTTTGAAAATCCTGATATTGACGAAAACAACGCTATTTTAGAAGAATTGGAAACCTTTGCAGACGCTATCAACAATAACACTACACCCATTGTTTCGCTAGAACAAGGAACAGAAGCCTTACGCATTGCGATTCAAATTATTGGAAAATTTAAAAAATAATAATACATTCAAAAAACATGAAAAATATAGCTGTTATCGGCGCAGGAACTATGGGAAACGGAATTGCGCACACCTTTGCTCAATTTGGTTTTAAAGTTCAACTCATAGATATTTCGCAAGCTTCACTTGATAAAGGAATCGCAACCATTACGAAAAATTTAGATCGTATGGTAGCTAAAGAAAAAATTTCGGAAGCAGACAAACAACAAACATTAAGTAATATTTCAACCTATACTTCAATGAAAGAAGGTGTTGAAAATGTTGGTTTGGTCGTAGAAGCTGCCACAGAAAATGTAGATTTAAAACTGAAAATATTTAAAGATTTAGACGAATTATGTCCTGAAAATACGATTTTGGCAACCAATACGTCTTCGATTTCAATCACGCAAATTGGCGCAGTGACTTCACGCCCAGAAATGGTGATTGGAATGCACTTTATGAATCCGGTGCCGATAATGAAATTGGTCGAAATTATTCGTGGGTATAACACTTCTGATGAAGTTACGAATACCATTATGGAATTGTCGAAACAATTAGGCAAAGTTCCAACGGAAGTAAACGATTATCCAGGATTTGTTGCCAACCGAATTTTAATGCCGATGATTAACGAATCTATCGAAACCTTATATAACGGCGTTGCGGGTGTGGAAGAAATTGACACCGTAATGAAATTAGGAATGGCGCATCCGATGGGACCATTACAATTGGCTGATTTTATTGGCTTAGACGTTTGTTTATCTATCTTGAATGTGATGTGCGAAGGCTTTAAAAATCCTAAATACGCGCCGTGTCCGTTATTAGTCAATATGGTGATGGCAGGAAAATTAGGCGTAAAATCGGGAGAAGGTTTTTATGATTATTCAGAAAGTAGAAAAGCGGAAACTGTTGCTAAAATGTTTCGTTAAAAAACAACATATTTGAAATACTATTGTATACTATTCGCTTTCCTTTTTATAAGTTGTCAAAACAACACAAAAAACACTGCGAATAATTCAAAAATACATGCAAAAAAGACGAATGTGCCTCAAGATACTTTCGTCTTTTTTGATTCCATATTTAAAGAAAAACCAAGCTACAAGGCTTCCGGATTTGACTTTCCCGTGGGAAAACCCAATGCAAACGGTTATTACAATGCGCAAAAATTCACCGAAAACCATCACTTAGGCGACGATTGGAACGGAAATGGTGGCGGAAATAGCGATTTAGGCGATCCAATTTTCGCAATTGGCAACGGATATGTTAATTTTGCAGAAAATGTCGGCGACGGTTGGGGAAATGTAATTCGTGTTATTCATCTTTACAAAAACAAGTATTACGAATCCTTATATGCACATTGTGATACGATTGCTGTAAAAAAGGGTAACTTTGTCACAAAAGGCATGCAAATAGGAACTATTGGCAACGTAAATGGTACATATTATGCACATTTACATTTAGAAATTCGCGACCGTATTCTTATGGATATTGGTGGCGGATATAGCAAAAAAACCACAGGATATTTGAATCCGACAACATTTATAACAGCAAACAGAAACTAAGGTGGCAAAAATACATCCTTTCAAAGCAGTTCGACCAACACGCGACAAAGTAAGTTTAGTTGCCGCTCGATCGTATCAAAGTTATACGCAAGATCAACGAGAAGCGCGCCTCAATTACAATCCGTTTTCATTTTTGCATATTGTCAATCCTGGCTATCGCTATCACAAAGAAATTTCGGGAAAAGAACGGTATACATTGGTTCGCAATCGCTATTTAGAATTTAAAGAAGATGATATTTTTGTACAAGATAAAACACCTTGTTTTTACATTTATAAAATTGTCAATCGCGAAAAACAAACCTTTACAGGAATTGTTGCCGCAGCAAGCAACGAAGATTACAGAAACAATGTCATCAAACGTCATGAAGATACGATTGAATACCGAGAACAAATATTTAAAGAATATCTAAAAACAGTTGGTTTCAATGCTGAACCTGTGCTTCTCACCTATCCGGATTCTAACATCATTAGTACTATTTTAAAAAAGTACACGAATACGCGTTCCGAATTTGAATTTACCACAACCTATCGCGATACACATTATTTATGGTTGGTGGAAAATCCAGAAGAAATTCAAATTATTCAAGATGAATTTTCAAAAATGAACGCTATTTATATTGCGGACGGACATCATCGATCGGCTTCTTCGTTTTTGTTAGGTGAAGATTTAAAAGAGTCCAATCCGACACATACTGGAAACGAACCGTACAATGCGTTTATGAGTTATTTAATTCCCGAATCGGAATTGCGTATTTATGAATTTAGTCGGTTTGTCAAAGATTTAAACGGATTAACCAAAGAGCAATTTCTACTCAAATTAGATGAATTTTTCCGTATCGAAAACAGAGGTTTAGAATTGTATAAACCTTCTAAAAAACATCACTTTAGCATGTATTTGGATGGCGAATTTTACTCGTTATACTTGCGAAAAACAAATTATGAATTTACCAATTCGTTAAGTGAACTCGACACACACATATTGTATGTTACGATTTTAAAACCCATACTAGGAATTCTTGATTTACGCAACGATCACAGAATTGATTACGGAAATGATAAACACAATGTCATTGAAATGAAAAATCGTATCGATACTGGAGAATTTGCAGTCGGATTTGGCTTAGTTCCTGTCAATGTTGATGAAATGAAACGTATTGCCGATGATGGATTGACCATGCCGCCAAAAACTACGTATATTGAGCCTAAATTGCGCAGTGGTGTGACGATTTATGAGTTTTAATTTCGACTTCGCTCTATTGGCTATTGGCTATTGGCTATTGGCTATTGGCTAAAATTAACTATTCAAAATTAAACATTTAAAATTTATACTTAAAAAATGTCTATTACTCAAAATATCAAAGCTTTACATACTACATTACCAAAAAACGTAACACTCGTCGCGGTTTCTAAAACCAAGCCAATTGAAGACTTGCAAGAAGCGTATGACGCAGGGCAACGTGTGTTTGGGGAAAATAAAATTCAGGAAATGGCGGAAAAATGGGAAGTACTTCCTAAAGACATTTCTTGGCACATGATTGGTCATGTACAAACAAACAAAGTCAAGTATATGGCGGAGTTTGTCGATTTAATTCACGGAGTTGATAGTTTAAAACTGCTAAAAGAAATCAATAAACAAGCTAAAAAGCATGACAGAATTGTAAAATGCTTACTTCAAATAAAAATTGCGGAAGAAGATTCTAAATTTGGAATATCCGCCAAAGATGCTGCTTCACTTCTTGCTTCTGACGAATTAAAACAGCTCAAAAATATTGCAATTGTCGGATTAATGGGCATGGCAACTTTTACAGACGATGAAACTCAAATTCAACAAGAATTTAAACACTTAAAAACAACTTTTGATAGTTTACAACCTACACACAAATCCCTAGAAATCATTTCGATGGGTATGAGTGGCGATTACGAACTCGCCATCAAAGAAGGAAGTACGATGGTACGAATTGGAAGTAGTATTTTTGGCGAAAGAAATTATGCGTAAGCAATCTCTGTAAATCCTCAAGTTATCTTTATATTTATACCCGAAATGCATAAACGAAAATACACAACTTGTACGCAATAGTAGACATAGAAACCACTGGTGGAAAATATAATGAAGAAGGCATTACCGAAATTGCAATCTACAAGTTTGATGGCTATGAAATTGTAGATCAGTTTATTAGCTTGGTAAATCCTGAAATACCGATTCAACCTTTTGTGGTGAATTTAACAGGAATTAATAATAATATGCTTCGTGATGCGCCAAAATTCTTTGAAATTGCCAAACGTATTGTAGAAATTACAGAAGACTGTATTATCGTGGCACACAATGCCGTTTTTGATTACCGCATTCTAAAAATGGAATTCAAACGCTTAGGTTTTGATTACAAACGAAAAAACTTATGCACGGTTGAATTGTCCAAAAAACTCATCCCAGACATGGAATCGTACAAACTAGGAAAACTGGTGCGCGCACTTGGAATTCCTATGAGCGACAGACATAGAGCTTCTGGCGATGCATTGGCGACTGTAAAACTATTTCAGTTATTACTCGATAAAGATTCTGATAAAACCATCATTCAACAAGCTGTAAAGACTGAAATAAAGAAAAAAGTGGCTACTCGCCTACTCGATATTATCGAAAGTATGCCTTCTGTCACTGGCGTTTATTATATGCACAATGCCCAAGGAAATATTATTTATATTGGGAAAAGTAAAAATATCAAAAAACGGATCAATCAACATTTTACAGGCACGAATAACAAATCTAAAAAGATTCAAAAACAAGTTGCTGCTGTCACGTTTGAACGTACTGGAAGTGAATTGATTGCACTTTTAAAAGAAAGTGAAGAAATCAAACGTAAAAAGCCTATTTACAATCGTGCACAGCGCAAAACCATCTTTCAATTTGCCATGGCTTCCTATACGAATGACAATGGTTATATAGGTTTACGGATTGAAAAAGCCGACGGACGCAAAAAACATATTACCACATTTGCCAATATGTCGCAAGCAAAACACATCATGTTTAGGCTTACCGAAGATTTTAAATTGTGTCAAAAAATAAACGAGTTATACACTTCAAAATCGCACTGTTTTCAATATACCATCAAAGAATGTAATGGCGCGTGTATCCAACAAGAAGATGTTGATAGTTATAACAAACGTGTGCAGGAAGCAATTCAAAAATATAGCTATGCCAATAAAAATATGTTGATTATCGATCAAGGTCGTCATCATGATGAACGCAGTGTCATTTTAATTGAAAATGGTCAGTATAAAGGGTTTGGTTTTTACAGTCTTAACTATCAAATCACAAAACCTGAAGTGCTAAAATCGATCATTACGCCCATGGAAAATAACCGTGATGTACAACACATTCTTCAAAGTCATCTCCGAAGAAAAAATAGATTTAAAATTATTCAATTACCATAACTTATGAAATGAGCCATGACAATGAACTGGTTGATTACTAAATGACATGAGTTTTGGCAAATTTCATCTGAGCACTATAAAATTAAAAAAAGATGAAACCGATTTACCTACTGTTTACCTTTCTGAGTACGACACTTTGCTTTAGTCAAAATTCGATGAGTGATAAATTTAATAAAATCACTCAGGAAGAATTAAACATGACCGTTTACGAAAAAGATACGACAGCACATGCGGTTGTGTTGGAAGAATATGGTGAAAATTATTTTGATGTCATCAACGATCAAATTCATTTAGTAAAACACTTTTACGCCAAAATCAAAATACTTGACAAGCAAGGAATTGAAGAAGCCAATATTGTAATTCCTTTCTACAAAGGTGAAAAATCAAGTGAATACATCAAAAATATCAAAGCTGTCACGCACAATCCAGCTAAAATAGATTATTTGGAACAAGATCAAATTTTTTCGGTGGATGTAAATAGTTTTTATGGTGAAAAACGATTTACGTTTCCCAATGTAAAAGCTGGAAGTATTATTGAATATCAATATACCTTAGAATCGCCTTTTATATACAACTTAGAAGGATGGAATTTTCAGTCGCATATTCCAAAAATATATAGTGAATTTAATGCCAAAATTCCTGCAAACTACCGGTATAACAGAATATTGAAAGGTGCGCAAAAACTCGATATTGAAGAAGCGTATGTGGAAAAAAGATGTTTTAAAATTCAAGGTTTTATAGACAAAGCCGATTGCGAAGTGCTAAAATACGCTATGAAAGATATTCCTGCTTTTAAGGAAGAATCGTATATGCTTTCACGCAACAACTATTTATCAAAAATTGCCTTTGAATTATCTGAATTCATTCGCTTTGACGGCGGAAAAGATGTCTACACTAAAACATGGCAAGCCGTGGATAAAGACATGCGAAAAGATAGAGATATTGGCATGCAAGTACGCAAGAATAGTTTCTTTAAAAATCAATTGTCAGACGCTATTTTAAACGAAACTTCTGACCTAGAAAAAGCCAAAAAAATATATGCTTTTATACAAGATCATTACACTTGGAATGGAAAGTACGGACTTTTTGGAGATGCGAGTGTTCGACGTGCATTTCAAGAAAAAATAGGAAATGTTGCTGAAATCAATTTATCGCTCATCAATAGTTTATTGGCGGCAGATATTGAAACAGAAACCATTATGCTGTCTACACGAGCAAAAGGATTACCTACTCAAAAACATCCAGTAATGTCTGATTTTAATTACTTAATTGCAAAAGTAACCGTTGGCGGAGAAACCTTTTTATTGGATGCAACTGATAAATTATTATCCTTTGGATTGCTGCCAATTCGTGCGCTCAATTACAACGGACGTGCCATGGATTTTAAAAAACCTAGCTATTGGTATACGATTGGTCCGTATGCAGAAAATCGTCAAAATACGGTTGTCAGTATTTCAATTTCAGAAGATGGCAGTGCGCAAGGAAAAATTTCACAAGTTAGCACCGGATATTTAGCCTACGAAAAACGAAAAGAATTAGCCGAACGAAGTACCGAAAGTTATTTGGACGAATTGGAAACGCAACTATCTTTTTTAACAGTTGAAGAATATGAAGTGGAAGAACGAACTAATGTAGAAAAACCCATCAAAGAACTATTTTCAATTGAATTTGATGAAGATGGATTTTCGAGTTCAGAAACATTTTTAGATCCGTTTTTTTTGAAAGTATTTTCTAAAAATCCTTTCCGATTAGAAGAACGACAATATCCTGTAGATTTTGCCTATTCGCGCATCTATACAACTCGTTTTTTAATGTCGCTTCCTGAAAACTATGAATTTACAAATTTTCCAGAAGATCAAACCTTTTCAATTGCTGGAGACAAAGCGGTTTGCGGACTCAAAGTAGTACAACAAAATGGACAGTTAAATATGTCTTTCAAGCTCATTATCAATAATTTTTACTTCACACCAGAAGAATATCAAGAATTAAAGGATTTTTTTAGCAAACTATCTATCTTACAAAAAAATACACGATTGGCAATAAAGAAGAAGAATTCCTAAAATTATAGTAAATTAGCAACATGACGAAAGATTGGAAATCGAAAATTCACGAAGTTATTTACGAAGCAGATACGCCTGCGGGAAAACTATTTGATGTAGTTTTATTGATTCTTATTTTGGCGAGTATTCTTTTAGTCATGCTCGAAAGTGTCAATGAGTTTGCAACACAACATGCTACACTGCTTAATACTTCCGAATGGATTATTACGGGCTTGTTTACGGCTGAATATTTTGCCAGAATTATTTCCATCAAAAAACCCACAAAATATATTTTTAGTTTTTACGGAATTATAGATTTTTTATCCACAATTCCAATGTATTTATCATTTTTCATTGTGGGTTCACAATCATTAATTGCCTTACGTGCGTTGCGTTTGATGCGTATTTTTAGAGTGTTAAAACTAGCTCGCTATATTGGAGAATCCAACAATATTATGCGCGCTTTAAATGCGAGTAAAATTAAAATTGGCGTATTTATTATGTTTATTTTGATTTTATGTACCATTTTAGGTTCTATCATGTATTTGGTTGAAAGTGAACAAGGTAGCGGCTTCACCAGTATTCCACGAAGTATTTATTGGGCAATTGTAACATTAACAACAGTTGGTTACGGAGACATTGCGCCACTAACTGCATTAGGACAAGCTATTGCTTCTATTATTATGATTTTAGGTTACGGAATTATTGCCGTTCCTACGGGAATTGTAACGGCTGAATTTGCAACTATGGACAAAGGGAATGTTCATTTAAATACACAATCGTGCCCAAATTGTTCTGCGGAAGGTCACAGAAATAATGCAGAATTTTGCTTTAAATGTGGCGAAAATTTACATCCAGAAGAAACTCATTAACGTACCATTTCATGTCTAACTATTTGATTTCTATTGTGGGCGCAACGGCTATCGGAAAAACGGCTTTGAGCATTCAACTTGCCAATCATTTTAATACCGCTATTATTTCCTGTGATTCACGACAGTTTTTTAAAGAAATGACGATTGGTACTGCGGTGCCATCGAAAGAAGAACTAAACGCCGCTGAACACCATTTTATTCAACATATTAGCATTTTTGATACGTATAATGTTGGTCAGTTTGAAAAAGATGCCATTCAAAAACTTGAGGAGCTTTTTAAAAAACGTACTGTTGTCATTATGGTTGGCGGAAGTGGTTTGTATGTAGATGCTGTTTTAAAAGGCTTGGATGAGTTTCCGAGAGTTGATCCGCAAATTCGACTAGATTTAAATACACAGTTGGAAACGGACGGAATTGCTTCGCTTCAGAAAAAATTAAAAGAACTTGATCCCGCCTATTATGAACAAGTTGCACTCGGAAATCCACATCGTTTAATTCGCGCTTTGGAAATTTGCATTGGAAGCGGAAAACCGTATTCTAGTTTTTTGAAAGATACAACTGTCGATAGAAATTTTACCACAATTAAAGTTGGTTTAACAGCCGATAGACCAATTATGTACAATAGAATCAACCAACGTGTGGAGCTTATGATGAATGAAGGTTTATTGCAAGAAGCGAAAGCTTTGTATACGCATAAAGACTTGAATGCGCTACAAACTGTTGGTTATCGAGAACTTTTTGAATATTTTGATGGAAATTATACGTTGGATTTTGCCATAAGTGAGATTCAAAAAAATACACGCCGTTTTGCGAAACGACAAGGAACTTGGTTTCGAAAAGATGAAAGTATTATCTGGTTTGATTATCAAGAACGTATTGAAACGATTGTGAAAGAGATTGAAAGTAGACTTGGTTAGACTTATTAGACAGACTTAGACTTATTAGACTGACTTAGATTGTTAGACAATATTAGATCATTAGATTTTAAGACTCAAAGTTTCGTCAATCTAGAAGGAAATTACCAATTAAAACATCTAGCGGAAGCTAAAAAAATAAATATACCTAAACCGTTGTGCATTTTAAATTCAAAAGTATTTTAAAGCGTTAGTTCGAGTGATTTTGAGGCACGAAAAATAGTATCGAGAACCTATTGTGTAAAAAATTCTATTCTCGATACAAATTTCACTCATTTTCAATCGTAAAATTCACTCGAATTGACGAATTTTATCAAAATACACGATGGGTTATAACTAATATAAAAATAATGAACCTAGAAATCAACGATTTAGTAGAAAACTTAGCCTTGTTACCACATCCTGAAGGTGGTTTTTATAAAGAAGTATATCGAAGTGAAAAGATGCTTTCTAAAGAAACATTGCCCGATGATTTTTCAGGCGATCGCAGTTATTGTACGAGCATTTATTTTTTGTTGACTTCTGAAAATTTTTCTGCGTTTCATCGAATTAAACAAGATGAGATTTGGCATTTTTATGGCGGAAGCACTTTGACTGTTCATATACTTGACAAAGAAGGAAATTACACCGCACATAAAGTTGGCATGGATTTTAGTAATGGCGAACAGCCACAATTGGTCGTTCCAGCGGGTTGTTGGTTCGCGTCGAGCGTACCGAAAGAAGATTCGTATGCATTTGTGGGTTGTACGGTTGCTCCAGGATTTGATTTTGATGATTTTGAATTGGCTACACGTACAGAATTGACAGCGGAATATCCACAACATCAAAACATAATCGATAGACTTACTAGAGATTAAATGAAAAAGTCGACAGCAAGTGTCGACTATATTTTCAATTGTTTAGGGGAAAAAGAATTTACTCTGCTTTGTTTTTGACAACTAATCTGAATCCTTCTCCGTGAATGTTTAAGATTTCAACTTCTTCATCTCTTTTGAGGTATTTACGCAGTTTTGCGATATATACGTCCATTGATCTTGAAGTGAAATAGTTATCATCTCTCCAAATTTTGGTTAATGCCAATTCTCGTGGCATTAAATCATTTTCGTGCAATGCTAACAAGCGTAATAATTCGTTCTCCTTTGGAGATAATTTGTTTGGTTCTTCGTTGTCATACGTTAAGAAACGAAGTTTAGAATTTAGATTGAATTTACCAATTACAAATTCGAATTGTTTGCTGTCAGCCACAGAATCTGATGTTTTGCGCTGCATGATTGCTTTGATTTTCATCAATAATACTTCCGAATCAAAAGGTTTGTTTAGGTAGTCGTCTGCGCCTACTTTATAACCTTTCATTACATCTTCTTTGAGTGCTTTCGCTGTTAAGAAAATGATAGGAACTTCTGTATTTTTTTCACGAATTTCTTTCGCAAGTGTAAAACCATCTTTGTACGGCATCATTACGTCTAGTATGCAAAGGTCGTAATTGTCTTTTTTGAATTTTTCAAATCCTTCCATTCCGTTCTTTGCATGAACAACGTCATAATCGTTCATTGATAGATAGTCTTTTAATACAGTTCCAAAATTCGGATCATCTTCTACTAATAAAATTTTTTTGTTTTGAATCTCCATGTTAGTTACGATATTAACGGTAATTTGATAATGAATGTACTTCCTTTGCCCTTTTCACTTTCCACGGATACTTGACCTTGATGGTCGTCTACAATCCGTTTCACATAAGCTAAGCCAAGTCCATGCCCTTTTACATTATGTATATCACCTGTATGTTCTCTATAAAATTTTTCAAATATTCTTTTTTGTACAGATTTGGACATTCCGAGTCCTTGATCTTTTATTTTAATCTGTATATAATTTTTTACTGTTTCAGTATAAATATCAATTTTTGGTTCCCCTTCCGTGTATTTTACAGCATTGTCTAAAATGTTGACCAATACATTGGTAAAGTGTGTGTCATTTGCCATTACCACAGAATCAGTAGCGTTTTGATGCATTTTTACATAGCCTTTTTGGTCTTCTACAATTAGTTCTATGTGTGACATTGCATCTTCTATTAAGTCATGAACGTCTACTTCATCTTTACTGATTTCTAATTGATTTTTTTCAAGCTTTGATATTTGTAAAACGTTTTCTACTTGAGCGTGCATTCGTTTGTTTTCTTCACGAATCATTTTGAGATAACGTGCTACTTTTTCTTTGTCATCGATTACTTTCGGATTTCGCACAGCATCCAACGCTAAGTTAATCGTAGCAATTGGTGTTTTGAATTCGTGCGTCATATTGTTGATGAAATCCGTTTTGATTTCTGAAATCTGCTTTTGCTTGATTAATTGATACAATGCACTCGAGTATGCTATGATAATAATTAACGTAAAAACGATAGACAAAATTGCCATTCCCATGATGGACGATAATACATATTTGTTTCTTTTTGGGAAACTTACATATAATGTGTATCCACTTTTACCTTCACTATCTTCAAAAAGCGGCACATCGTATCTTCCTTCATTCGTAATTTTAAAATTATCAGATTTTATTTTTGTTGCCAATCCGTCATCATATACACCGAACTCAAAATCTAAATCTAAGTCTTGCTCAATTAAATACGATTTTATCAAAAAATCAAGTGATTCCTTTGATATACGTTCATGAATTGGAATTTGTCGTGTGACCTTATCAATGATATCATTATATTCAACCATTAATCTAGAAACATTACTGACTTTCTTAAATTTTTGAATAGGTGAAAGTTTCACATCAGTACCATCTAACATATCTTCTCTATAAACAGTACGTGATTCATAGAGCTTATAATTTTTTATGGTAGTGCTATCATCTTCTTTAGTACTATCAATGAACGTAGGGAAAATATTGAAATCTTCTTCTATAATTCCTCTGGTAAAAATACTTGTTTCATTATTTTTTTCGTCTCTACTTGTAATTTGAAAGACATTGATAAGTTGTGTGTCTTTTGGTTCACCAACACTATCAATTAGATTCTGAAACTTTAAATAAAACTTTCGATTTTCCCGATCTGACACTTTTTCGGACACATGCGCTAAAATCTGATTTGCATTCAAAGAGAAGGATTCTTGCTTTTCTTTGACAGCAGAGGCAATCCAATACCCTTGAACAAATATAATCCCAATGAGCGACAAGCTCATCAAAATGACTAGAACAACAAATAATCGTTTACTCATCCGATCAAAATTAATGTATAATCTCGGTTATAATAACTTTTTAACCAAACCTTAACAAATATGTTAATTTTATCAGATTTTCTAGCCTAACAGCGAGATTTCTTGATGTATTTTAAGGACTTGTTCGCGTGCTTTTAGCAAGTCGTCATTATAAATGACATAATCAGAAAGGGCTATTTTTTTTTCGTCACTCCACTGATTATTCATTCTTTCCTGAATGGCTTCTCGTGTGGTTGCATCTCTCAACAAGATACGACGAAAACGCTCTTCAATGGGTGCAACTACCGTAATAATTTTATCGCATTGCGAATAAGAGTCATTTTCAAAGAGAATGGCAACTTCTTTTATGATATATTTTTCATTGCTATGAGCTTCATACCATTCTTTAAAATGTTGTCCAACACGTGGATGCACAATTGCGTTTATTTTTTGCAATTCTTCAGGCTGATTGAAAACGATATTTGATAGATAACTTCTATTCAACTCACCATTTATATAAGCTTCTTCGCCAAAAGCAGCTATTAATTCTTTTTTGATCGCTTCGGAAGTATGCATGAGTTTTTTTGCTTCTATGTCTGCAATGTAAATAGAAACGCCCAATTCATGAAACATCTTAGCAATGGTGGTTTTCCCGCTGCCGATTCCGCCTGTAAGTCCTACAATCATTTTTTGATTAAAAAGTTTATTTTTTTGTTTTCGATACGATATGTTTTTACCGTTGTTGGAAATTTAGCCAATTTTGGAATAAAAAAAGAAGCATTGGTGTTTTCAATGTCTTTGTAATCGCAATAAATGGCAAAATCTGTGGCTGATATTGTATTAAAATCAGACACATTTGCTGTGAACGTAATGGTTACTTCCTTTGGAAATAGCTTGATGGAATATCCTGCCGGAAGATTTTGAATACGCAGCGGAATACTTAATTTCCCTTCTGTAAACTTATCTACTTTTGCGATTGCTTTTACCGTAGCTTGTGAAAATTTTAAGCGTTTGAGCGAATCATTTTTTAAAATTTTTAGTGAAACATCAATGTCGTTATTGATATCTTCAAGTTGCTTAATTTCTGTGTATACTACTTTTAATGAATCTACGATATCTTCTGGACCCGAAATTTCAATCGTATTGGGTTCTATTTGTAACGAATCATACAAATTGTAACCATTTTCAAATTCTAATTCCAACTGATGAATTACGGGTACTTCTTTTGTTATGTTTTTTCCTAGTTTTAAAAATAATGTGTCTGGAGAAACTTTTAATATTTCAATATCTTGATAAATATGCTTGTTAATGGCAGCATCTGAAATTACATAATAGGTTTCATCCGTTTTTACTTTGTTGATTTTTGTGAGATCAACTTCTATTTCTTTTTTGAATAATTTTTGACGCAACATTCGAAAACCTGTTGTTTTGACTTGTGCTTCAATCGTATTTTTTTGACTTCCCAGTAAAATTTTATCAGTAGAAAGGTTGATATATGAAACCTTCATTTTAATGGTATCTGTATACGTATCAGAAAGTCGCACCAAAGTCCACACAATAAAAGAGATAGCAAAGAAAATTAAAAATACATTGATTTTTTTCCCTTTGAGTATTGCTGTGAATAGACTTTGAATTCCTTTTATCATTGTTATTTTTTAAAGAATAGTTGCGGAAATCTTTCTAATGGATTTTGTTTAAAGATTTTTAGTGCTATGGTCGATTTTAAAAATCCAACTCCATAACCATAAAATTGAATACACACGGCAAGCATTGCTAAAAAAGCAATTTTAATACTTTTGGTCGTTCGTAGCGCATCTAATAGTATCGCACTAAAATATACGCCATACGCAATTAAAAACCAATGAAATCCTAAAAATATGCTGAATCCTATGGAAAGAAGTATTCCTATACAGAATACCGTTGGAAACCAATAGGTGAGTTTTGCCGTTTCTGGATGCCACAGATTTAAGATAGGACGCACCATTCCAAATTTATTGACTTGAATGTGAAATTTTTCCCAAGAAATTCTTCGCTTGTGGTAAACAAATGCTTCCGATATAAGAATGGTTTCATAACCAGCTTTCCAGATACGAATGGTTAAATCGGGATCTTCTCCTGGGTGAATTTGTCCAAATCCTTGTGTTTTTTCAAAGACTTCTTTTGAAATTCCCATGTTGAAACTTCTCGGTTGAAACTTGTTGACTGCTTTTTTTCCGCCTCTAATTCCGCCCGTTGTTAAAAAAGCGGTCATTGCATAACTGATTGCTTTTTGAATTGTTGTGAATGAATTGTGTGCAGCATCGGGTCCACCAAAACAATCTACATACTGTTTTTTTAATGCTTTTGAAACTTCCGTTAGATATTGTGATGGTAAAATACAATCGGAATCAAATATTAGGTAATAGTTTCCTTTGGCACGTTTCATTCCGTAATTTCGAGAATCGCCAGGTCCTGAATTTTCCTTGAAAAAATAAGTGATATTCAGTTTATCTCTATATTTTTCAATTATAGATTTTGCAGGAATCGAAGAACCATCTTCAACAATTACAACTTCAAAATCTTCTTTATAGGTTTGCGCAGTGATACTTTGGAGTAATTCTTCTACTTCATCAGGTCTGTTATAGACAGGAACAATTATGGAAAACTTTATCTGCATGCCACAAATGTAAATGAATCGCATAAAAAAAGCCACCAATTTGGCGGCTTTTATTTTTGATATGTGAAGATTGATTATTGCTTGATAATCTTAACTGTATCTGTTACACCTTCCACAGTAACTTGTACAAAGTACGTTCCTGCTGTTAATGAAGATGTATCGATATCTTTTGTTAAGCTATTAGGAGCTGTTGTTAATACTTGTGCTCCTAAAATATTGTGTATTGTTACATTTTCGATTCTTTTTCCTGCTACCAATGACAACTTGTTTTCCACTGGATTTGGATAGAATGTAAATGCACGTCCACTTTCAAAAGAAATTGTAGATAGTGGATTACAGCTTACAATAGCTTCCCATCCTGCTCTTTGTACACTTCCGTCAGAAGTAAATACAAATGTTAAACAACCTGAAGGATCTGTAGAAACAATGGTCATTCCTTCTAAATCTCCTGTTCCTTCTGCTGGCATATCAACTTCATCCCAACACCAAATGGTTCCACCTCCTGGAGGATCAATCGTTGTTGCCGTAGCATCAGCTCCATCATGAATTGTTAATCCATCATAACAAGCACCTGCTCCGTTATTTTCAGTTGAGAAAAATGTAAATTCTACCTCTACATTATCACCTGGAGCATCTGGACAAATTGTGTATGTAATATTTTCACCTACTGAATATGCTCCTGAAATTCCACCTGAGTCTAAGAATGTTCCTGAAGAACATGATGGTGGCACAGCTACATACGGTGTTGCGAATGCAAATGGACCTGCCCATGCAGAAGTTCCGTCTACGCCACAATCAGCTTGTACGTAAAATTCATAACTGTTATCTCCTACTAAACCTGTTGCCATGTATGGATTCGTAACTCCAGATGCTGTTGCAGTTCCCGTTGCCGTTCCTCCAGCAGTTACGTCTACTAACTCAATGTTCCATGAAGTAGCTACTCCGTTTTCTGTCCAGCCCAAATCAGCTGTAGTTTCCATGATATTTGTAGCATTCAATGCCGTTGGTGTAGGACATGTTTCTAATGTACTAAACGCAAATGGTCCAGCCCAACCAGAAAGAGTTCCTCCTCCACAATCAGATCTCACATAGAAAGCATAATCATTGTTTTCGGTTAATCCAGAAGCTGAATATGGATTTGTAACTCCACTTGCTGTTGGTGTACCAGTTGCTGTTCCAGCTGCTGTAACATCTACAATTTCTATATCCCATACAGTTGCCGTTCCGTTTTCTGTCCATCCTAAATCAGCTGTAGTATCAGTAATCATTGTCGCAGATAAAGCATTCGGAACTGGACACGCTGGAAGTTCGTCAAATGCAACATTGTCAATAGCGATATCTCCTTCAAATGTACCTGCACTTGTAGCTCTAAATGTTACTGAAATTGTTTGACCTGCATACGCAGATAAGTCTATTAATCCCAATTCCCAAGGCGTTGTATCAGATGCTTGTTGTTGTCCTGATAAAGTCCACACATTTGTTGTTCCATTTACCAAAACATCTAACGTTCCTATTTCATTTCCAAACATGTGGTAGTTAAACGTTAATGATGGTGCTGTAAGACCTGATAAATCTACTAATGGAGATACTAAATCAGTGGTATCACCATTCACACCATTTGATGCTTCTGTGAAGAAATAGTTTCCGGTTGTAATACTTGGAGCTGGTCCTGTTCCTCCTGAACTCGTATCAGTACCTGCTGCAGCTTCCCAAAAATATACACCGCCAGTACCTGTCCAACAATTTTCTGATGCAAATACGGCTTGGTTAGTAGTGAATGTTTCAAAATCTTCAGTATATGGTGCTACAATTGCAGCACACGTTGTTCTGAATGTAAAAGGTCCAACCCAAGCTGAAGTTCCACTCCCACCACAATCGGCTCTTACGTAGAAATCATATAATGTATCCGCAGTAAGCATTGTTGCTCCATAAGGATTCGTTACTCCTGAAGCCGTTGGTGTTCCCGTTGCTGGTGAACCACTTGCTACTATTTCTACATCCCATATTGTAGCTGTTCCTGTTTCTGTCCAACCTAAATCAGCCGTCGTATCTGTTATATTAAGAGCAGTTAACACTGTAGGGTCTAAACATGTTGGTGGCGTAGCAGAGGTTATTGTTGGTGATGTTAAACAAAATCCCCATTGCCATCCTGCATTATCATTATAAGATATACGATATTGGAATCCTGATAACTGCGTAGGTGTGTATCCTGAAATATCTAACACGGCACTTGTGTAAGCTGCTGTACCCGTACAAGTTCTAAAATCTGTGTTTGTGGAGTTACCAGTAAATGTTTCTAACGCTGTCCATGTCATGGCATCAGCATCATACGTTTCAATTGCTAATACATCACCACCTAAGGCTCTGTATACATAATCACCACTTACAGTAATCCAAGTTTCTCCTGCGCCACTTGCGGCAGTTAAATCGATTACTGGAGAAGTTGCTTGAATATCATCAGCAGTACCATTACCAGCAGCATCATCATCGAAAGTAAATGTTGTTCCAGTATCTGTTGGATCGGATAATAATCCGCCAGCAGTATACACTCCTGATAAAGTCCAACCTGCGTTAGGCCAACTTGCGGCTTGATTTAATGTTTGAGAGACACCTACATAGGTTCCTAACAAGCACATAATCATAAAAATTTTTAATGTAGTTTTTTTCATAAAAAGTTTGATTTTAGTTAGTTAGTTGAATTATAGTGTGAAAGAACCATCTTTTTTTTGAATCAACCATGTAAATATCGATAAAAAGATAATTATTATCGATGAAATACATTGAAAAAGAGGTTTCTTACAAGTTTTTTTAAGATTATTTTAAGATTATTTTTTTGTTAAATATTCCATTTTCACCAATTATTTTGAGTGTGTAATATCCTGCTGATAAATTGGAAATATTGATACTTTTTTGTTGCGTTATTTGCCCGTTTTTTATTTGCGCTCCTTTACTATCAAAAAGCAAGTAGGTATAGTTCTCGTTTGTATCAAAATTGAACCAAATTTTTCCACTTGTTGGATTGGGATATACTTGAATTTCATTCCTTGTTTCAAATTCTTCCGTACTTAGAGGACTACTACCTTCGACAACGGTTAGGAGTTGATTTGGCGTTACATTGTAAAAGATGTCCTGTGCGCCGCCAAGCCAAGTTACTTTTAGATAGTCTATTATAGTATTACTTCCAATCCCAAAAAATTCTTTTCCAGAGTTTTGTGCAATGTAACCTTCGCCACAAACAGTATATCTATATTGCGAAACTCCTCCGCTATTAAGTTCTATGGTTGCTCCTATTCCTTGTTTGTTACTTGTTGTTCCTTCGAGTCCAACTTTTAACCAATTGTTTGTACTTGTCGTTTCATTTTTCCAAAGAAATATATTTCCACCTCCAGAATTACTGACTACTATTTCTGGGAAACCGTCATTATCAACATCTCCAATTGCATTAGAATAACTTTGTCCTAAATCATTCGCAAAGCCTGTATTCGTGTCTACACTGAATGTATCATTTCCATTGTTTGTGTAGAATACTGCTGATGCAAAATTTGGATTGCTTCCATCAAACGAACCGCTAACGTACAAGTCTAAATCGCCATCATTTTCAGCATCTAAAAATACAGAACCCCAAGCGATGCTGTTAAACATTGTTCCAGTTGCTGGAGCAATGTTGGTGAATGTACCATCGCCATTATTTTTTAAAAAATAGTTTCCAGCGGTTCCATTGGTTACATAAATATCAAACCACGTATCTCTGTTGTAATCGGCAATTGTTACCGACATCGCATCAATTGCAAGGTTCGTTCCTGATTCTTCACTTACATCTGTAAAAGTACCATCACCATTGTTTTTATAGAGAATATTGGTTGTATTAACTTTGTCATTTGCCATGTAGATATCTTGCCAACCATCATTATTGAAATCAAAGAAAGCGGAACAAAATGATAAATGACTTCCTGAGTCTATTCCTGCCATAGCGCTTACATTGGTGAAAGTTCCGTCACCATTGTTTTTGTATAAATAATTGGGTTGTGGCATGCTCAATCCTCTATTACATAAAAACACATCTAAATTTCCATCATTATTATAATCACCCCATGAAGCACCAAAGTTGTCAATGGCAGCCGTTGGCAAACCTGCGGTAGCTGTGACATCTACAAGTGAAGTAGTGTCATTTCTGTATAAACGACTTCCATTTACATCACTAGCAACAAACAGGTCTTTGTCTCCATCGTTATCATAATCAACCCAAACCACTTGTTTTTGTTGGGCATTATTATTAGGAACAAGTGTTGTTTCTAAAGAAAATGTTCCGTCTCCGTTATTTTTGTATATTTTTAAAGGATCTCCGCTTTGTGTAGCAATGGTAATATCATCCCAACCGTCATTATTGAAATCATAAAAAGAAATTCCTGCGCCTAAATAAATAGTTCCACTATAATCTCCCACACCTAAAAGTGTAGCTTGCTCTTCAAAAAAAGCTTGGGCAGAAATTTTAGTTGAAAAAGTAAATACAATACTAAAAAAGAAGAAACGTAAAAATTTATTCATAGTCGGTTTTTGGTTTCTTAATAGGGGACGTAATTTCGAGTTGTCTAATGTATTAAAACAACTTTTATTTCACAAATATTTAACACTAAAAATTTGATTACTAATTATTATTTCTTAAATCAATAAAGTATATAGCTTTTGATATTTAAATTCTATCATACATACTGAACTTACAAACTTTTACACTGAAAACCGTTTCTATTTTTCACATTAAAAACGGAAACAATCAACTACTTTAACGTGAGTTCGAGATAAGCTTTTAATACTTCAAAAAACTATTCTCGATACATTTTTTTATCAAAAAATACTCGAATTGACGTTTTTTGAATTAGAATTACGTCAAATCGAGTAGTATCTGAAATCAAAATATATTTTGATTTCAACTACCTAGCGAAGCTATTCTGGAAGAATTTTGTATCGAGATTAAGTGATTCTCTTATGTCGAACTCGCGTTACTTTATAAAAAAAAATGCCTCTGAAGTTTTCAGAGACATTTTTATATTTTTATGAGTTTAAGCTATTTTATTCTTCTGTAAAACGCTCTATAACTTCCTGACTTACACCGGTATTAGAGAATCCACCATCATTGTATAAGTTTTGCATCGTTACTCTTTTGGTTAAATCAGAGAATAATGTTACCGTGTAGTTTGCACAATCTAAAGCCGTTGCATTTCCTAGTGGCGACATTTTTTCTGCATACGAAATGAATCCGTCAAAACCTTTAACTCCTTGACCTGCTGTGGTTGGTGTTGGCGATTGCGAAATGGTATTGACACGAACTTTTTTCTCTTTTCCGAAGAAATATCCAAAGCTACGTGCAATTGATTCTAAATATGATTTATTATCAGCCATATCATTATAATCTGGAAATGTACGTTGCGCTGCCATGTAGGTTAAAGCCACTATACTTCCCCATTCGCTCATTGCATCAGCTTTGTAAAGTGTTTGCATTACTTTGTGAAAAGATACCGCAGAAACATCCCAACCTTTTGTCATCCAGTCGTAGTTAAGATCTGTGTAATGTCTTCCTTTACGAACATTTACAGACATTCCGATAGAATGCAATACAAAGTCAATTTTTCCGCCAAGGATTTCCATGGACTTATCTACTAAGTTTTGAAGATCTTCTGTACTTGTTGCATCTGCTGGAATGATTTCAGAACCCGTTTTTTCCGCTAGTTCGTTTATTTTTCCCATACGCATTGCAATTGGCGCATTTGTTAGTACAAATGTTCCACCTTCTTCATGAACGCGTTCTGCCGTTTTCCATGCAATAGAGTTTTCGTCTAAAGCACCAAATATGATTCCTCGTTTGCCTTTTAGTAAGTTATATGACATGCTTGTTGTTTTTAGTCGTTTAGTAGCCCAAAGATATGGTAAAAGATTTAATTGAACGATGTGATTGTATTGAATATTGTGTTTTACGATTTCAATAATTCCTTTGCATTTGCCAAAGCTGAATCGGTTATTTTTGCGCCACTTAACATTTGTGCAATTTCCAATACGCGTTCTTCTTCGTGTAATTGCTTTAAATGCGTGGTAGTGACTTCGTTCTGATCTTGTTTGTATACTTTGAAATGTTGCTTTCCTTTAGCGGCAATTTGCGGTAAATGTGTAATGGAAAATACCTGCATCGTTTTTCCCATACTTTGCATAATTTGCGCCATTTTGTTAGCCACTTCACCCGAAACACCAGTATCAATTTCATCAAACATAATGGTTGGTAATTGCATATTTTTTGATAAAATGGCTTTGATACATAACATGACACGCGATAATTCTCCACCAGAAGCAGCTTTTTTCAATTCGTTAAAGTTTCCACCTTTGTTTGCCGAAAATAAGAATTGTAAATCGTCCATTCCATTGGAATAGAATTGATTGGTTAGTTGTACTTTAATATCAAATCGAGCATTTGGCATTCCCAAAGTTGACAACATTTCTTCTAATTGTTGCGTTAGTGTTGGAATTCCTTCAGCACGTTTTTTATGAATAGTTGTTGCATGAGTTTTTAATTGTTTGCCAAGTGTTGCCAATTCTTTTTCTTTAGCCGAAATAATATCTTCAATATTATCTGATAATGCTGCTTTTTCGGAAAGTTCTTCTTGAATAGCAAGTAATTCTTCAATACTTTGTACGGCGTGTTTTTTTTGCAGATCGAATATTTTTTTCAACTTTTCTGAGGTTTCTTCCAGTTGCTCTGGATTGAACTCAACTTCGCTTTCTAAATTGACGATTTCATTGTAAATATCGTCCAATTCAATATAAGAACTTTTGATACGTTCCGCCAACGATTGAAATTCGGGTGCAATTGAAGAAAGTTTTCCTGTTTTTATTTGTAATTCGGAAAGTAAATTTAAAATACCTACTTGTTCATCCGCTAATAATTGATCAGAAGCACTTAAATTTAGTTTGATGTCTTCCGCATTATTCAAACGTTCGTATTGCGCTTCTAACTCTTCCAACACCAAACCTTTGAGCTTTGTTTCTTCTAGTTCTTTTAGTAAAAACATATTGTAATCGTACTCTTTTTCAAGTGCCGCTTGATTGTCTTTCGTTTTTTGTAACTCTTTTTCTGTGACTTGATAGGTTTTAAGGACTGCTTGATAGGTTTCAATTTCATCTGAAATATTCGCCAAGGTATCAATTACTTGAAACTGAAATTCGTTGTCCGTCAATTGTAGTGTTTGATGTTGCGAATGAATGTCTATCAATTGATCGCCTAGTGAATTTAATACATCCAATCGGACAGGAACATCGTTTACAAACGCTCTTGATTTTCCAGAAGGTAATATTTCACGTCGAATGATGGTATGCGCATCATAATCTAAATCATTTGCCGTAAAGAACGCTTTAAGATTGTATTTTTTTACAGCAAATTCGGCTTCTATGATACATTTACGTTCGGCATCTTTTAAGGAAGACAAATCTGCTCGTTTCCCTAATACCAAAGCCAAACCGCCTAGAAGAATGGATTTTCCAGCACCAGTTTCACCTGTAATAATAGTCAATCCTTTATCAAATTCTACTTGTAAAGAATCGATTAACGCAAAGTTTTTTATAGATAATTTTGTGAGCAATGTTGTAGCATTTTAGTCAACTACAAAAATAGACTATTGCACTAGATTTTCGTAGAAATCAGAATTTAATTTTTTCCCACTTGGAAGCATGAAATGGCGCAACGTTGTTAAGCGTTTCTACCAATTGGGTAATATTTATTTTGGGACCACTCGAAAAAATACTTTGTATTTCTTCTGCTTTCGCATCAAAAAATGTCTGTAATAGAAATGAATTTGGTCGTCGGTTGTTAAGCGCCTTGAAAAGCTCTAAACTTTGAGCAATCGTACTTTTAGCCGTAGCAGGATCGTCTGCCATCATGTCCATTCCTACTCGGTGATAGTTGTACATTACAGTTCTGTATTCTTTATAGGTATTGTTCAACATATTATCGAGCAATCTCCAACGGGTACGATTTCCATCTGCTTCTTTCCAACCTAAAAATGGACTCGACTGCGAAAGGTTTACAATTTGTTGTGCTTGCGCATAATAGTCCGATCCGCCACGAAGCGAAAATGTATCTGCGTCAATTCCTAAAATTACATATACATAATAAGCAACAACCGCAACTAAGTTTGTGGTAAACGCATTTGGATTGTATACAATAGGTTGAAATTCTTGATAGATAAATCTAAATTGCCTGTCGTTGAAGTTGAACGTAGGCGATTCAAATGTAGAGTTGTAAACCGGTCGTGACGATTGTACTTGAATGGTTGCGACAAATTCATCCGAATTATATTGTGAAACATTGATCACCATACTCGCATTGATGCGTTCTGTGGCAGCGTATTTTTTTGTTGTCCATTGTGTTTTGTTTACAAAATCATTCAAGGAACGTTCGAGTGTTTTAAATATTTGCTGATTTGTCTGATTGACCTGTTGTGCATCAATTTTGATTTGACAATTCAATTCTTGTGCAGTTGAAAAAGATATTGCACTTAAAAATAAGATACTTAAAACAAGGTTACGCATGGATTCTCTTTAAAATTTCACTAAATATATCGTTGGCTACGGCAGCTTTCGATTTTAATTCAAAAGCTAAGGTATTCATTTTTTTGTCAATAATCGTCACTTTATTGGTTGGCTTTCCAAATCCTGCTCCTTGGTCATTTAAGGAGTTTAAGACAATCATGTCTAAATTTTTCTTGGTAAGCTTTCCTTTTGCATTTTCCAATTCATTGTTAGTTTCCAACGCAAAACCTACTAAAAATTGGGTGGTTTTGATGGCACCTAAAGAAGCTAAAATGTCTTTTGTTTTGGTCAACTCTAAGGTTAACGATGAATCCTTCTTTTTTATTTTCTGAGAAGCCACATCTTTTGGTCGGTAATCTGCGACTGCTGCCGCTAGAATAGCAATATCTGCGGAAGGAAAATCTTCGTGAGCCGCCAAATACATATCGTCAGCACTTATTACATTGACAACACGTACCGATGAATGTACAATACTTTGATGGTTTGGCCCTGCAATTAAAATAACTTCAGCACCCAAATTTGCGGCTACACGTGCCAATTCAAAGCCCATTTTTCCAGAAGAATGATTTCCAATAAATCGCACAGGATCAATGGCTTCGTATGTTGGTCCAGCAGTAATGACTACTTTTTTCCCTTTTAGCGGAAGCTTTCCTAAGATATCATTTTCAATAAACGTGATAATGTCTTCTGGTTCTGCCATGCGTCCTTCACCCACCAAACCACTTGCCAATTCGCCGCTTGTCGCAGGAATCATAATGTTTCCAAAACTAGAAAGTTTTTCAAAAGAGTTTTTTGTAGATGGATGTTTGTACATATCCAAATCCATTGCTGGCGCAAAATATACAGGACATTTTGCCGAAAGGTAAGTTGCCAATAATAAGTTATCGCTGTTTCCTGTTGCCATTTTTGACATCGTATTTGCCGTGGCTGGCGCAATCAGCATAAAATCTGCCCACAAACCAAGCTCAACATGATTTGTCCATACAGCATTTTCATCATCTTCATTGGTAAAAGATGAATGCACAGGATTTTTGGATAGCGTGGATAACGTTAAAGGCGTAATGAAGTCTTTAGAAGCAGGCGTCATAATCACTTGGACTTCTGCGCCTGCTTTTATAAATAATCGTACTAGAGAAGCTGTTTTGTAAGCGGCAATTCCAGCGGTAACGCCTAGTACTACTTTTTTGCCCCTTAAAATTGACATATATTAAGCTTCTTCTTTTGTGTTTCGGTAATAAATTTTGTCTTCCAACCATTCTTGTACCGCAATTGCGTGTGGTTTTGGAAGTTTTTCGTAGAATTTAGATACTTCGATTTGCTCTTTGTTTTCGAAGATTTCTTCTAAACTATCGTTATGCGTAGCAAACTCATCTAATTTCTCAATCAATTCTTTTTTAATTTCAGAGTTGATTTGTATGGCTCTTTTTGCCACCACAGAAATTGCTTCATAAATGTTATCCGTTGGCGCATCAAACTGATTTCTTTCAATCGTAATTGTGCTAATTGGAGCTTCTAAGTTTTTAATATCAACCATAGTATAGGGTTATTTTGAAAATTTTGCTAATTCTTCTGTTATAGAAGCCATGATTTTGTCAGCTTCTTCTTTGTATTTTGATTCTGGATAAAACTTTATCAGCGTTTTGTATGCCGATGCAGCTTCATTGAAACGCCCTTCCATTAATGTGACAAAACTTTTGGTTGCCAAATTGTACATGGCATCTAGTTTTAAAAACATAGCATCTTCTCTAAAAGAAGTTCCCGGATAATCTGAAAGGAAATTTTCCGTTGCTTTGATCGATGATTTATAGTCAGAAATCGTATTGTATTGTTTGGCAATTTCGTATGCTTTTTTCTCCACTTTTGTGGTTAATTCTTCCACCATCACATTTGCTTTTTCCAAAAGTTCTGATTCTGGATAGTTGTTGATGAAAGTTTGTAATTTGTCAATTGCTCTTAATGTTTCCGTTTGATCTATACTGTAACGAGGCGATTCCATGTAATAGCTTTTCGCTTCGTAAAAAACTGCTGCTTGAATACTATCACTTTTTGGGTACGATTTTGAGAAACGCTCAAATTGATATGCAGCCGTAAAATACAGTTCCGTTTCAAATAATGATCGTGCATATAAATACGTAACACGCTCACCTTGTGGCTTTCCTCTATATTTCGGAACGACTTGTTCAAAAAGTCTGCTTGCTTTTTTAAACTTTCCTTCTTTATATAAACGTTCTGCTAGTTCGTATTTTATTTTTACATCCTCCGTCTTTAGTGCTTTTTGGTATTCACTACACGAGGCAAATAGTACAGTTATTAAAACTATGTATAGAAATTTTCTCATCTTTTTAAACATCTTGCAAAAATAGGTATTTATTATGTATTATAAAAACATTTTTAAGCCGCTAAAATAACTTTAGATATTTGAATTGAATATTCTTTAGCTTAGTTTTAACTTTTTCCTAGATTATTGAACTTTTTGGACAGTTAGATTGTTGGATTTTTAAACTTTCTTGGTATGTTGGTATGTTAGTATGTTAGTATGTTAGTATGTTAGTATGTTAGTATGTTAGTATGTTAGTATGTTAGTATGTTAGAAATTAAAACTTTTATATTCATTATTCGATATCCCATATTGAGTTTATGAGCGAAATTACTTTTACATTTTATATTCAGTATTCATTATTCGATATTTAGTTGTCGGTTATCAGAAAATAAAACTTCTGGTATTCATTGAAAATCGTAAATCATCAATCAAAAATCAAAAATCTGAAATCAAAAATCATCAATCGTCAATTTCTTAGTATGACTTATTTTATGATGATCTAAAATCGTATAGCCATCTTCGTCAAAGTAGAATGCTTTTTCAAATGCTACATCCATGAGCAATTCTTCAAATGTATAAGAATGAAGTTTATACACTTCTTCATTGAAGGCTTCATCGTAATAGGTAATCATGATGAGAAATTCGCCATTGAGTTGAGTCACTTCTTCTTTGTTAAACTTATACAAAGGCGATTCTTCTGTGATTTCATGCACCAATGTCCAAGTCGTTGGCAAATACGTGATGTGATCTCTTTCCAGTTGTAACTGATAAAAATTGCGCTTGTAACCGTGTTCGTTGTCACGTTCGGTAATAGCTAACGTAACTGACGCTTTCGGATTAATCATTACGTCCGTTTTACTATTCATCAACCGAAACATGAGTGCTTTTCCTTCTTTAAAATCTCTATAAATGATATTTTCACTGAATTCAATGGATGCTTTTGGTTTTGAAAAACGTCCGTATAACAATCCTGTGATGAATGAAAAACTCAACAATCCAATTAATGCTTCAAAACTTGAAACAATTCCTGCGAAAATTCCTTTGGGCGCCATTGCTCCATACCCCAACGTTGTGATGGTTTGTGATGAAAAGAAAAAGGCATTGACAAAATCTTCCAAAAATGTTTGTGGTTGTACCGAAATATTTTCCACACCAATAAAAACATACAGCGTTGCAAAAAACATATTTAAGACAAAGTAAGCTACGAAAACCAAACAGAAAAAGCGTGTCCAACTGATATCTACCAAATACGCATACAAAGCAGAAATTCCAACTTTCCCATGCAAATGCTTTATATTAAACGAACCGTCTTTGTTGACTATTCGTTTTGCGGTAGTGATGGTAGACTCGCCTAGCCCTGGATCTTTTACTTTCTTTGCCATTCAGTTTATGAATTCAACGTATCTGTAAAGATATGCAACTTTTGTTTGAGCGCATCAGAAGCTTCCACAAGTGGCAAACGAACCGTTGCTGTAGATAAGTTCAATTTTTCAAAAACTGCTTTGATTCCTGCCGGATTTCCTTCTTCAAAAATATAATCAATAGCGGGCATAATTTGATAATGAAGTGCGTTGGCTTCTTTTGTTTTTCCTGCCAATCCTAAACGTACCATTTCTGAAAATTGTTTCGGATAGCCTTGCCCGATTACGGAAATTACGCCTGCGCCACCAGCAGATACCATTGGCAAAGTAATCATATCATCGCCCGAAATAACCAAGAAATCTTTTGGCGCATCTTTTAGCAAACGCATGGCTTGTACGATATCGCCTGCGGCTTCTTTTACCGCTATGATATTCTCAAAATCAGTTGCCAATCGAATAATCGTTTGTGGCAACATATTACTCGCAGTTCTTCCTGGAACGTTGTATAAAATAATTGGTTTTGAACTTGCTGCTGCAATTGCTTTGAAATGCTGATATATTCCTTCTTGCGTAGGTTTGTTATAATATGGAGAAACAGATAAAATAGCGTCAATATGTTGTAAATCGGTTGTTTTAAGTTCGTTTACAACCGCTGCGGTATTATTTCCGCCTATTCCTAAAACAATAGGCAAACGTTTGTTGTTTGCTTTCACGACCGTATCAATCACTAATTGCTTTTCTTCAGAAGTTAAGACAGCACTTTCCGCTGTGGTTCCTAAAACAACTAAATACTCAATTCCACCTTCAATCACGTATGATACAATATTGGCTAGTGCTTCCGTATCTACCGAAGCATCTTTGTGAAAAGGTGTAACCAATGCAACTCCGGTTCCTATGAATTTCTTCATGTTTATAGTTTGTTTAGTATGTGTAAATATCTGTGTAATTCCTTGGTAAATATTGCTATTTCAGTTTCTTTTGTTTGAATAATCAAATCGTGAATCTGTTGATCGCTTCCTGCAATACCTACTTTAAAATTTGCCTTATGCAAGCCAGAAACTAATTGCAATGGCACTTTATTTTGACTGTAATAACTGATTAATAAGTCATGTGGTGTTTCAAGGAAATGTTTCAAATCTTCTGTTTTCGGCTTTCCTTTCCAACCAAAGTCTTTTTCGTAAAAAACGGGATGTGTGATGGTTCGTGTTTTTTTAAATTCTTTATGATAACACAATACATCAATTTTTGCCGTTAATTTCAAACCGTCCAAAATTTCTTGAATTTTTCCTGTTTCATCAGCATTAATGATGATTCCAACAGTTTTTACAGGATTCGTATTGACTTCTTTTGTGGCAACACTGCCAAGGATTTTCGCCAATGCTTTCTTGGAGGATTTGTATTGTAATGTTTTTAAAAACATGTATTCTAATTGATTCTTCTACAAAAATAATCTTTTTCCACAGAAAAAAGAGGTGCACAAAAATGTTTACACCTCTTTCAACCGAATCTAAATCTAACTTTTACCCTATTTAACGTTAGTTATACCGCAAGTTACGTGTCAGTTACGAGAACAAAAAATATATTTAGTAAGCGTCGAATTTTAACAACGAACGTCGAATTTAGACAAGGAATCACAAAAAAAGTGTGTTTGTTTACAATTTTTTAGTGTAGATGACGCCAATTGTATCTTTGTTTTTTCATAATTTGCCGCATATTTTATATGTATGAAAAAAATTATTGCATTGTTTGCTGTTTTTTTAGTAATCGCTTGTGCTAAAGAAAAACAAAGTGTTTCTCGAATTGAAGGAGAACGTATTGCTATTAGTGATTCGTTAGAAGCTGATCCCGCTATTGAAGCCTATATTCAACCGTATCGTGAGCGCATCCAAGAAGACATGGAAAAAGTATTGAGTTACGCGCCAAAAGATATGAATAAGAGTGATGGTGAACTCGAAACAACGATTGGAAATTTGATGGCAGATTTTGTAAAATCGCAAAGCGAACCTGTATTTAACAAACGTACAGGAAAAAGTATTGATATTTGTATATTGAATCATGGTGGAATTCGCGCGCCAATTCCTGCGGGACCTATCAAAACGAGAACCGCTTTTAATGTAATGCCTTTTGAAAATTCGATTGTCGTTGCCGAATTGACTTCTGAAAATGTGCACGCGCTTGTAGATTATCTTGCGAAAGCGAAACGCGCACATCCAATTGCAGGTTTAACGATTAAATTAGATAGCGATTATAATCTTGTAGAAGCGTTGGTGAATGGAAAACCGATTGAAGACGGAAAAACATACAATGTAGTGACTTCTGATTATTTACAAAATGGCGGCGATCGAATGGATTTCTTTAAAGATCCGTTATCGTTAGAAGTCTTAGATTACAAGATTAGAAATGCAATGATTGATTATTTTAAAAGTGTAGATACGATTCCTGCGAAACTTGATGGCAGATTTGTAAAGCAATAAACCTATATTATGAAGAGAAGAGATTTTATACAACATTCGTTAGCCACTAGTGCTTTTGTAACTTTAGGCGGTTTGTCTTTACAAAGTTTTACAGCGAGTTCAGCCAAGAAACATATTACCATTTTACACACCAACGATGTGCACAGTCATATTGATCCGTTTGACGCCAATGATGCCCGAAATCCAAACCAAGGTGGTGCGGCGCGCAGAGCAACATTGATTTCACAAATTCGAAAGGAAAACCCAAATACGTTATTGTTGGATGCGGGCGATATTTTCCAAGGAACACCCTATTTTAATTATTATGGTGGCGAATTGGAATTTAAGTTAATGAGCATGATGAAATACGATTTGGCAACCATTGGAAATCACGATTATGACAACGGAATTGACGGATTGTATGCGCAATTGCCAAATGCGAAATTTGAATTTGTTTCTGCAAATTACGATTTCTCAAATACCGTGATGGACACACACGTGAAACCGTATAAAATTTTTGCGAAAGATGGAATTAAGATTGGAATTTTTGGACTAGGAATTAAGCTTGATGGTTTAGTCGATAAGCGCATGTACAAAGAAACCGTATATAATGACCCTATTGAATCTGCGCAAGATATGAGTCGTATTTTGAAAGAAGAAGAAAAGTGCGATTTGGTGATTTGTTTATCACATTTAGGCTATAATTATTCAAAATTTCCTGACAGACCTTCTGATTTAGTCTTAGCTAAAAAAACTAAAAATATCGATTTGATTATTGGCGGACATACACATACATTTTTGCCAAAACCTACCATTGAAAAAAACCTGAATGGCGATTCTGTATTAGTCAATCAAGTAGGTGCGTATGGTTTGTATGTGGGAAGAATTGACTTTTATTTCGATGATGAAAAAAATGTGATTGCTAACGGAAAATCGATCATCGTTAAATAAAATCTTCGTTTTCTTTTACAATCGTATCTTTCATCATCATGTAGCTCCACATGGCATAATTGGAAATCATAAAAAGTATGTTGGCACTAATTCCTATGAGTCTGTTGGTGTATACAAATAGATAAACTCCGTAAAGAATTCCCATGCCCGTAGTGCTGATACCAGCTATTAACAGCTTTTTTGTCACTGCACATGGCTTGCTTGCGTAGGTAAGAATTGCTAAAAAAGAAAAGTAACCAACGGCAAATGTATACGATACGATTTCACTAAAAATACGATCGGGTATTTTATCTATAAACAGCAGAAATGGAATCATATATATTGCCAAAAAAGGTAAGGTGCTAATTAAAATTCTTCGGGTAGATATATAATGTGATTTTTTCAACACAATCACCCCATACAATCCTATTCCAATAGCCGTTGCTATGACACCTTCGATAAATTGTTCGCCTTCTATTCGGAAAAAATAATCCGCCACCATAAATGATGCTAATGCCGCTAAGTACAAGATACTCTTGGTTTCTTTTCTTAAAAAATAGAAAAGGACTAACAACGGTATTGGCAATAACATTGTGTACCGTCTGAACGTTAAATCTGAAAAGAAAAACCAAACTATATCGATACATGCAATGCAGATCAATAAAACTTTAAGAAGTGTTTTTGTTTTTTTCATTAGGAACGCAAAGTAAAAAAATAGTGATAAACTTACAATCCTTTTTTTGTTAAGTATCTTCAGAAAGTGCTTTTGAAGCAGTTATTTCACTAACGTATTTATACATAGCATAATGCATCATCAAAAAGGTACATACAATTCCAACTCGTATCAATATTATTTTTTCAAAAAAGAGGTGGTATCCGTGAATAACTGTAGAAATTAAAAATAAAATTCCGGAACAAAACAACCACAAATTAGTCGTATTTCGTTGATTTAGATACACAAGCGAAGAAATAAAGATAAATAAACCCACAAAGAATACATAAAAAATGATATAGTTAAATATATCTGTTTGCATAGCTTCTGAATAGTAAATTAAAGGAACTAAATACACTACAAGGAAAGGAATCGTGGCTATACCAATACTTTTTATTGGAATCACAATGGCTGATCGAAGGCTAATGATTACATAAAAAAATACGCCAAGTCCATAAAAAATTAAAGCCGTTTTGAAATATGTTTTCGTATTAAAAAAGATAATTCCTAAAAACGTAGCAACCAAAGAAGTAATGTATAACCAATTGATCTTTTTTACAGAATATAAGTATAACAACAGTAAAATTGGCAAGGGTAAAAAAGTGGTGTATTTTCGATGTAGAATATCTGGAAATATCACTCCAAAAGCATCCAAAAATAGGATGATAAAATACAAGTAGGTAAGGATTTTTATCTTTGGCATTTGCTCGTTTTTTAACTATTAACTGATTGATTCTTCAATTAAATCTACTATACTATTTTCGTCGTTTTCCAACATAAATTTTAATATAAAAAATTGCATACAAAGACTGCAAAAAACAATAATTACCGTAAACATGGTTTCGTATATGTACAACTCATTAAGTCCTATAATAATATTCAAAAAACCTAAATTCATAGCGGCGATCAACATCCATAGGTTTGATTGCTTTTTTTCTTTCAAGTAATAATACAATGCTGTAAAAACATAACTCAACATGAAAAACATTAAAAAACTAAAATAAATGATGACCTCTTTTAGTTCATCAGAAATTATTTTGATAACTCTATAATAAATATAAAGTACAGGTATTGAAATTAAAAAGACATACAAATAGGTGCTAAAATCGGCAGTTTTTTCCGAATTTCGAACATACATCATACGTAAGTAACAAATATAAAATAGTGAAAATAAAACAGAAACGGCTTTTAAATGATTGCGCATGCCAAGTATTAACAATATTCCTCCTGCCAAACCAATAATTTGCGAAAGAATATACAATACACTTGTCGGATCTTTTTTCTCTGTAAAATAAATTACTAAAATAGTTACTACCGTAAGAGGTTGCACATACATCAAACTAAACTTTTCCATAAACATAGCAACGAGCAATGTAATCAGTGCTACTGCTAAAAATGCAATATGTGTTAGTTTAATTGAATTCATTTAGGGGTAAATCATACTCAAAAACGCTTCTTCGGTTAATATGGTTATATTTAATTTTTCTGCTTTCTCGCGTTTGCTCGGTCCCATTTTGTCGCCTGCAATTACATACGATGTTTTAGAAGAAATGGAAGACGATACTTTTCCGCCGTTGTTTTCTATGAGTGTTTTAAGCTCATTCCGAGACACTTTTTCAAATACTCCAGAAACTACAAACGATTTTCCTACCAAAGTTTCGGTCAATCCTTCCAATTGCTCCGCAGAAAACTCCAATTGAACTCCGAAAGTTTTCAAACGATTAATAATTTGCAAGTTACTTTCTTCTGAGAAAAATTGTGCCACACTTTCGGCGATCTTCACGCCTATTTCGTCGACATTCACTAAATCATTCGACGAAGCGTTCATAAGTGCCTCTATAGATTTGTAATATTTCGCCAATTTTTTCGCCACCGTTTCGCCTACATATCTAATTCCCAATGCATATAACACACGTTCAAACGGAATCTGTTTGGAAGCTTCAATACCATTAATCAAATTTTCAGCACTCTTTTCTGCCATTCGCTCTAGCGGAATTACCTGTTCTTTGGTCAATTCGTATAAATCGGCATAATTGGTAATTAAACCTTCGTTGACTAACAACGCCACGGTTTCGCCGCCTAAACCTTCAATATCCATGGCTTTGCGCGAAATAAAATGCTGAATTCTCCCCACAATTTGTGGATTACATCCCGAAGTATTTGGACAATAATGCTGTGCTTCGCCTTCTTTCCGTTCCAAAGGTGTATGACATTCTGGGCAAGTTGTTCTGTATTCGGTTGGTGTAGAATCTGCTGGACGCAAATCAAAATTAACACCTACGATTTTCGGAATAATTTCGCCGCCTTTCTCCACATAAACGGTATCACGTTCTCTAATATCCAACTTAGCAATTTGATCTGCATTGTGCAAAGACGCACGTTTTACAGTCGTTCCTGCTAATAAAACAGGCTGTAAATTTGCCACAGGCGTAATCGCGCCAGTTCGTCCAACTTGATAGGTAATTTCGTTTAAAATTGTGGAAACCTGTTCGGCTTTAAACTTATACGCCATTGCCCAGCGTGGTGCTTTTGCGGTATAGCCCAATTCTTCTTGATATTGTAAATTGTTGACTTTAATTACGACGCCATCAATTTCATATTTCAATTCATGCCGATGAATTTCCCAGTAATTCACAAAATCTAAAATTTCATCTACATTTTTGGCAATTTTTGCTACGCTTGGTACTTTAAATCCCCAACTTCTCGCCTTTTCCAAGCTTTCAAACTGAGTTGTTAATGGTAACTTTTCGCCTTTTATAGCATACAACAAACATTCCAACGGACGTTTGGCAACTTCGCTACTATCTTGTAATTTTAAACTTCCAGAAGCTGTATTTCGAGGATTCATATACGGTTCTTCGCCATTTTCAATGCGTTCTTCGTTCATTTTATAAAATCCGTCAAGCGGAAGAATGATCTCGCCGCGAATGTCAAACTTTGGCGGAAAATCGCCTTTCAGTCGCAACGGAACGGTTTTGATGGTTTTAATATTATTCGTCACCTCATCACCCTGAAAACCATCGCCACGCGTGACAGCTTTCACCAAGACACCATTTTCGTAGGTCAAATTCATCGAGGCACCGTCATACTTTAATTCGCAGGTAAACTCAATATCTTCAACACCTAAAATCTTTTCAATCCGTTTTTCCCAATCGAGTAAATCTTCTTTCGAATACGAATTCTCCAACGAATACATGCGATATTCGTGTGCTATCGTGTTGAAGTTTTTTGTAATCGTTCCGCCGACACGTAACGTTGGCGAATTCGGATCGGGATATTCAGGATATTTCGCTTCCAACGCTTGCAATTCTTTGAGTTTCATATCAAACTCATAATCACTAATCGTCGCATTATCTAAAATATAATAATTGTAATTGTGTTCGCGTAATTCATCGCGCAAAGCGTTTAACTGTTGTTCTATCGTATTCATGTGATTCTTTAAAAATCAGTTTGTGTAATATTATTTTTTTATGCTTTAAAAATGATTTGTTTTTCTCGCTTCGTATAGCCGTAAAACATAATGTATCCGTAGCATATAATGGCCAAAATAAACGCTAATTTAAAACCAACAGCATCAATTAATGATCCAAATATGAACGGAATTACTGCGCCACCGACAATTGCCATACATAACAATCCGGAAGCTTGTGCTTTTAAATCGCCCAAACCTTCTAAACTCAACGTGAAAATTGTTGGGAACATAATGGAGTTAAATAATCCGACCGCTAATATTGACCACATAGAAATCAATCCGGTAGTACTTATTGAGATAAAAATCATGGAAATAGCGAGGATGGCAAAGATGCTTAAAACTTTTGCAGGCGATAAAATTTTAGTTAAATACGCACCCACAAAACGTCCAATCATTGCGCCGCCCCAATAAAATATGACAAAAACACCTAATAATGATTTCGGATCTTTTCCGTCAAAATCTTTCCCAAAAACGTCTGCAATTGTGTTGGCTATGCTCATCATGGTTTCGTTTCCTGCGACAACGGCACCTAAATTCATATCATCAAAATAATTGACTAAAAAGCTTCCAATAGAAACTTCTGCGCCAACATAGACAAAAATACCCAATGCGCCCATTAACATGACTTTGTTTTTGAGCAAGGTAAAATAGCCGCCTTTTGGACTTTTTTCCAAGATTACTGGTAATTTGATAAAGAAAAAAGACAAGGCTAACAATCCAATAAAAGCTGCAATCAATAAAAATGGTAATTGTACTGTTTCTGCTTCCGCCAGATAGTAATTGCTTTTTTCAACAGCACTTAATGCTTCTATTTCTCCAGAAGTTTTTACACTTTCGCTTAATAAAAATAACGCACCTACCACTGGCGCAATCGTAGTTCCGAGTGAGTTGAATGCTTGTGATAGATTGAGTCGGCTACTAGCGCCATCTTCACTTCCTAACAAAGCAACGTACGGATTGGCAGCAACTTGTAATACCGTAATTCCGCCAGCGAGCGTAAAATAGCCTATTAAAAATACCCAAAACGTTCTGTATTCTGCCGCAGGATAAAATAATAAACAACCGATTGCCATGATGACCAATCCTAGAATGATCCCTTTTTTGTATCCAATTCGTGCTAAAATTGATCCCGCAGGAACTGAAAACACGAAAAAGGCGAAGAAAAAGGCAAATTGTACCAACACGGTTTTGGCATACGACATTTCAAAAACGTCTTTTAATCGGGGAACTAAACTATCGACTAAAACCGTAATAAATCCCCAAAGAAAAAATAAAGTAGTCAGGAATATAAAAGCACTTTTATACGATTTGTTGGTGGTTGTTGACATATTGAATTGGTTATTGGTTGCATCTCGACTGCGCTCGATGTGACAGTTGTCGGTTAAATTATTTATTTTGTTTTATTTTAAAAGTGTAAACTGCTAAACTTATAAACTCTTACACTTCGTTTTGTGTTAATTCGTTAGTTCGTTTTACGCAACTCATAACTCATCACTTTTTACCTCTGAACTGGTTACTAGTTGTTGATTGTCAGCTATTCACTAATACCTATTGCCTAATTCCTAATTCCTAAAATTTCTAGCTTCAGTTATTATGTTGTCTTATTATAATACTCAGATTTGAAATTTTTATTTTCATCATTTTGATACACCGTATAGCTAAACCATTCGTGAATACAATATGCACCTACTTCTCCTTGTTTGTTTACGGCAATGTAACCGACTTGAAAATCTTTGTAGTTTGGACTTTTCTTGATGACACGTTTTACCGCTTCTTCACAGGCTTCTTGTGGCGATTTTCCTTGTCGCATGAGTTCTACAATGAGAAAACTTCCAACGGTTTTTAAAACTTCTTCGCCCATTCCTGTCGCTGTTGCGCCGCCGATTTCGTTATCAATAAACAATCCTGAACCGATAATTGCCGAATCGCCCACACGACCTTGCATTTTGTACGATAATCCACTTGTGGTACACGCGCCTGAAATATCACCATTTTTGTCAATCGCCAACATTCCTATGGTATCATGATTTTCCACGTTGATTATGGGTTTGTACTTTGCTTCTACTTTCCACTTTTCCCAAGCTTTTTTGGAGCTTTCTGTGAGTAAGTTTTCAGGTGTAAAACCACTTTCAATCGCAAATTGCTTCGCACCATTTCCAGCTAACAATACATGTGGCGTATCTTCCATGACTTTTCGGGCAACCGAAATCGGATGTTTTATATTTTCAATACACACTACTGCGCCATAATCACCTTCTTTGTTCATAATACACGCATCAAGCGTTACATTTCCGTCTCTATCGGGCAAACCGCCCATTCCCACTGATTGATTTTTTTCATCCGCTTCTTCCACCATCACACCTTGTTCTACCGCATCTAAAGCAGATTTTCCTTCTTGCAACACTTCCCACGCTTTTGCGGTAGCGTTTGGCACATTCCAAGTTGCTACCACTATTGGAATGATAGGTTTTACATCAGTAGTTTTTCCTGCAACAGCAGTTTTAGCAACTTCCTTTTTATCATCAGCACAAGATGCTAATGCCGTTCCAACGGTTAATCCTAATCCTGTCAAAGCCGCGCTTTGTATAAATTTTCTTCTTTTCAAATTGGTTACATTTAAAAGTTATGTTTTTATTTACTTATCTAATAAATTTTTAATAACTACACACAAAGCATACTCAAAATGAAGGACATTGAGCGGAGTCGAAATGTCGAAATGTTATTTTTTTACCTCAATTTCATCCACAAACAGCCAAGATCGTCCATCGGGATACCCTAAATGCCATTCGGGTAATACGCCTAATTTCTTAGCTACAATCTTTACATATCTCGCACTATATCCTTTCATGTCAAATTGTAAAGACGAGATTTTTGCACCATCCATCGGTTGTGTTGCGTTTAAAACTTGCGTTGGTAATGGTTTAAAATTTCTATTATTATCACTAACATAACAGTGTACTTCTGTTGGTAAAAATATCCAACTTTTTTGATCTTCTAAGAAATTAACTTCAATCGTATCTATCGGCTTTACTTTTCCTAAATCAACAGTTGCAACCAAATCGGTATCAAAATAGCCTTGCCACGTTCCGGTGCGGAAATCTTCGGTGCCGAAAATTCCATCAATCAGCGCATTTTGTCCGCCAGCGTTGTATTGGTTGGCGTATTCGGTTTCTAATTGTATTTTTAAGTTTGGATCAATCTTGAAAAATTCCGTAGTGATTTCGGCACTTTTCTCATCACCTCGTTGCGCATACACTTTTAGAGTGCTTTTCTCGGAAATTTTAAATGGTTTGGTATATTCTTGAAAATCATTTTTTAAGCTGTAATAAACTTTAGCTTCTTTATCAACCGTTTGCAACACAACTTCCGTTTCACCTTTAAATGCAATATCACCTTTGGCAATAAATGGCGGCGGTACAATTTTATGTTCCTTAATTTCCGTGACCGGAATGTGTGCGTCTTGCGTTCCCCAATCGGATGGCGTATTCGTCATTTCAAAGACTAAAGTTCCGCCGTTCATGATCGCTTCATGCGAAATAAAACTGTATGGATGATCTTGACCATTTAACGTAGCCGATTTGATATATATGTTTTCTTTTGAACCATTTTTCGCAACTATGGTAAACGTTTTTCCATTCTCTAAATTGATCGTCGCTTTATCAAACAAAGGCGTTCCTATGATATATTCGTTTGTTCCAGGTGTGACCGAATACAATCCTAAACTACTCAATACATACCATGCGCTCATTTGTCCACAATCCTCATTTCCAGAAACGCCATCAGGTTCGTTTTTGTATAACGTAGTTAGAATTTGATATACATATTCTTGTGTTTTTTCAGGTTTATTAATGAAATTATACAAATATGCCATGTGATGACTCGGCTCGTTTCCATGCGCATATTGTCCAATCAACCCTGTAATATCTGCCTGATTGCGTCCAGAAGTTTCTTGATTTGCCGTGAATAATTTGTCCAATTGTGCTTCTAATTTATCTTTTCCGCCTAATAATTCTATAAAACCTGAAACATCTTGCGGCACATAAAAGCTGTATTGCCACGAGTTTGCCTCTGTGTAATTAAAATTCACCTCATACGGATCAAAAGGTGCAAACCACGTATTTCTGAATCGTCCACGCATGAACTGTGTTTCTGGATCAAATACATTTTTATAATTTTGCGCACGTTTGGTAAAATTGGCATAATCGTCCGTTTTTCCGAGTGCTTTCGCCATTTCGGCAATTGTCCAATCGTCATACGCGTATTCCAAGGTTTTAGACACCGATTCCGATTCTTTTTCTACTGGAATAAAACCAAATTTTTTATAATCTTTTAAGCCTAATTTATCTCGTGTAGCACTATGTTTCATCGCTTCAAATGCTTTTTCCACATCATAATCACGAATGCCTTTTAGATACGCATCCGCAATCACAGGAACGGCGTGATAGCCAATCATACAACCCGTATAATTGGCTGATAAATCCCAAATTGGCATAATGCCGCCCGATTCATATTTCTTGATAAATGTTTTGATAAAATCGTTCGTACGTTCTTGTTCAATAATTGTATACAACGGATGCGCCGCGCGATAGGTATCCCACAAAGAGAAAACTGTATAATGTGTGTGATCGTCGGATTGATGAATTTTCATGTCCATATCACGATAGCGTCCATCTACATCTTGATATACATTGGGCGCAATCATTGTATGATATAATGCCGTGTAAAAATTTGTTTTATAATCAACATCATTGCTTTCAATCACAATTTTTTCGAGTTGCTTTTCCCAAGTAGCCTGCGCTATTTTTTTCACTTCCTCAAAAGTTTTATTTCCTATTTCTGTTTCTAAATTTTTTCGTGCGCCTTCAATATCAACTGCCGAAATTCCAATTTTAATGTAAATCGGTTCATTATTGGGATTGTTAAATGTCAACGCGGTTCTTCTTGCATCTGGCAATTGTAACAAATCCGTAAACGAATGCGATGTTTGTATCACGTAAAATAAACGTTGATCACTTGCCCACGCTTCCGAAAATCGATACCCTACAATTTCAGTATCTGAAATCTTTTCAATTTTAGCATCCAATACTTTATCTCGATGGACTAAATCTAACATGACAACTTGATTTTCCACAGTAGGAAATGTGTATTTATGAATTCCGCTTCGTTTAGAAGCGGTCAATTCTACATCAATATCGGTTGAATCTAAATGTACTTTGTAATAGCCTGGTTCGGCAACTTCAGTATCATGCGAAAAATGGGCTCGATAGCCTTTTTTGCCAGTTGCACCATTGTTAAAATTAACTTCATTCGTTGGCATTAATAATATATCTCCATAATCCGAAACGCCTGTTCCGCTCAAATGTGTATGCGAAAAACCATAAATATATTCGTCTGAATAGTGATATCCAGAACAGCCGTCCCAACCATCTAAACGTGTATCTGGACTGAGTTGCATCATCCCAAAAGGCATCGTTGCGCCCGGATATGTATGTCCGTGTCCGCCAGTACCAATAAATGGATTTACATAGCTAATTAAATCTTTATCTTTTTGTGCTGGTTGAATTTTTTCATCATTCGCACAACTAAAAAATAGAGCTGTAACAATAAAAAATAAGATGTATTGAAGTTTCATTAAAATAGATTGGTAAATTTATGGCATCTAATATACTAAAATGAAAAGCAATATTTTTTTCAAATTCATAATTTTCCTTTGTTTGATTGGTTGCTCCAAACCACAACCGCCCATACGTCCACATATTATTCCGATTCCCAACGAATTAACTCTTGAAAAAGGTGTTTTTATCTTGGACAAAAATGTATCGCTTTATGCGGATACTAAACTGGCAGCTATTGCAGATTTCTTCAATGCCTATCTGAAAGAAAACGTTGGCTACAGCCTAAATTTACAAAGCAAACCAGCCACAAAAGCAATCCTATTTAAACTTGATGAAACTATTGAAAATGAAGAAGGTTACGAATTAATGGTTGATACTTCTCAAATCAGCATCAAAGCGAAAACCGCAAAAGGCGCATTTTATGCTATGCAAACGTTTCGACAATTGCTACCGCCAACGATAGAAAGTGATCAAATTGCTATTCGGAATGTAAACATAAAAGATGCGCCACGATTTGTATATCGCGGCATGCACTTAGATGTTGCGCGTCATTTCTTCTCGGTCAATTTTATCAAAAAATACATTGATATGATGGCGCTACTAAAGATGAATACTTTTCATTGGCATTTAACCGATGATCAGGGTTGGCGTATTGAAATTAAACAATATCCTGAATTACAAAAAGTTGCCGCTTTTCGCGAAGAAACACTCATTGGTCATTATAACGATTCACCACAACAATTTGATGGAAAAAAATATGGCGGATTCTACACACAAGAAGAAGTGAAAGAAATTGTCAACTATGCTTCCGAACGACAGATTACCGTGATTCCCGAAATTGAAATGCCCGGACATGCGCAAGCTGCCATTGCTGCCTATCCGAAGTTGGGTTGTACGGGTGAAAAAATAAAAGTAGCTACAAAATGGGGCGTTTTTGAGGATATTTATTGTCCAACTGAGGAAACTTTCACGTTTTTAGAGCACGTGTTGGATGAAGTCATGCCACTTTTCCCAGGAAAGTACATTCACATTGGTGGTGATGAAGCTCCTAAAACTCGTTGGAAAGCCTGTGAACACTGTCAGGCATTGATAAAAAAAGAAGGTTTAAAAGATGAACATGGTTTGCAGAGTTATTTTATTGCGCGCATGGAAACATACATTAATAGCAAAGGCAAACAAATTATTGGCTGGGACGAAATTTTGGAAGGCGGTTTGGCACCAAACGCAACCGTAATGTCATGGCGTGGTACAAGTGGCGCAGTGGAAGCCGCAAAATCGGGGCATGATGTGATTATGACACCAACTTCGCATGCGTATTTTGATTATTACCAATCTGAAAATGGTGAAGAACCGTTGGCAATTGGCGGCTATTTGCCGTTGGAAAAAGTATATAGTTTCCATCCAATTCCGAAAGAATTGACCGAAGAAGAATCAAAATATGTCTTGGGTGCGCAAGGAAATTTATGGACAGAATACATTCCGACTTCCGAACAAGCAGAATATATGGCGTTCCCGAGAATGATTGCCATGGCGGAAGTCGTTTGGTCGAATCCCAAAAGGCGAGATTATCAAGATTTTGCCTATCGCCTATCCCATTTTCATAAATGGTTGGATGCACTTTATATAAATTATGCAAATCATTTGTATGAAATTGAAGGCGAAGTTACCAAACGAAACAATCAATTGGTTTTTGACTTGCAAACCACCATTAAGGATAAAACCATTCGATACACTACTGATGAATCCTCTCCAAATTTAAACTCTAAAATATACACAAGCTATCTGTCAATAAATGGTTCAACGGTTTTAAAAGCCGCTGTTTTTAATGACAAAGAAAAGTTAGGACGCGATTTTACACTTATGTACAACCAACACAAAGCGGTTGGTGCAAATATTATCTTAGATCCAACACCAAGCAAAGTCTACGCTGGAAGCGGAAAAGAAGGACTAATCAACGGCGTTTCGGGAAGTAGTTCACGTTATGGTGATAAAGAATGGCTCGGTTTTTCAGGAAAAGATGTCACAGTTACTATTGAGTTTGAAAAACCTACCGAAATCAATTCCATTTCCACCCGTTTTTACAACGCAAACGGACAATGGATTTATACGCCAAAAAGTATGTCGGTCACTTTTGATGATGGCGAAACCGTTGTCAAGCAAATTGAACCTAATGGTTTATTGCCAAGTGTTACATTTGATACTAAAATCACAGCGACAAAGATTGTCATGATAATTGAAAACTTTGGAGTCATTCCTGATGGCAATCAAGGTGCAGGAAATAGAGCGTGGACGTTTGTGGATGAAATTGTGGTGAGGTAGACTGCTTAGAATATTAGATTTTTAGACTTGTTAGATTGAAAAGCGTAAATTCCAAAATACTTTTATACTTTGAGTTTAACATTTTAACTTTTTTATTCGATATTCATTATTCGATTGTCGTCTTTGCGAAACTTTTGACACTGAAGAAACAAACTCTGACGAATAGCAACGTGCAAGATGGCAAGCTATATCAAGTAATTTTAAAAACATGGATAAATATCAAGAAACATTTCAGACTTGGAATAAACTAGCCAAAAACTATCAAGACAAGTTTATGGATTTAGACTTGTATGATGATTCATATACTGCTTTTCTTGATTTAGTAACCAAGAAAAATGCATCGGTTTTAGAAATTGGTTGTGGACCAGGAAACATTACCAAATACCTTTTAACAAAAAGAGAGGATTTAAAAATTATAGGAATCGACATTTCTAAAAACATGATTGAATTAGCCAAAAAAAATAATCCAACGGCTGAATTTGAAATAATGGATTGTCGAAAAATTGACCGCCTAACTAAAAAGTTTGATGCAATTATAAGTGGGTTTTGTATTCCATACCTATCTCATAAAGACTGTATCAAATTAATTTCTGACTGTGAAAATTTATTAAATGATGCTGGAATACTTTATTTAAGTTTTGTAGAGGGCGATTATGATAAGTCTAATTTTATCACAGGCAGTAGTGGTGATAGAGCGTATTTCTATTATTACACAACAGAATTCTTTATTGATATTCTTAAAAATGATTTCGAAATAAAGGAGTTAATCCAAAAGGAATATGATAAAAACAACGGTATCAAAGAAACGCATGCAATTTTAATCTTAAAAAAACGAATGCACAACAAAGGTAATCGTTCTACAACGCTATAATTTTGAAAATACTTTCACGTGGCACACTCTTTATACTTATTGTGCGAAGTACGCAGTGACAGAAAGAAAGCGTCTTTGCGTGCGATTTGGATAGTTAGCTTGCATTTAAAACGAACATCGAGAATTGAACAATATCAAGACAAAACTTCAAGAAGTATATATTCCATTTTTAATAGTTTCGATAGGAACTATTCTTTTTTTACAACCTTTTTCGTTGAACTTTAGATATTAAACTAGGGATTTTACCTTCAAAGGCTGTTAAAAATTTGGATAACGCATTTATATATGACTTTATGAATGATGTTGCGTGACGTTATAAAGTGAGCTTCTTTTGAAATTCAAATACTATTTTTTTTGGGTAACTTTAAAGTGAAAATGGTATTGTATATTTTTCCTATATTTGGATAACCGCCATAATTAAAATAAAGATAACCGCAATGCTTATATTTGGGGGTTGTGCGTCATTTGCGAAAACAAGAATAATTAGAATAAATGAATCCGAATTATCTGAAAATAGTTACTAATTCTTTCCCAGAAGATTTGAAATCTGATGTTTTAGAAGTGTTTAAGATAATTCCATTGGAAACCAAATATAAAATTGACTTAATAAGCCTGCATTCATACGAAATAATTATAGAAAATGAGAAACTGAAAATACCAGTAAGGATTTATTTTAACGAACCAAAAGAACAAAATGAAAAGCTGTTAACAGACAGACAAAAGGATATTTTGAATTGTTTTTATACGAGACACAATAGTGGTTTTGTCAGAGAAAAAAGACTGAAAAAACTATCTGAAAAACCTGAAAAATGGAAAACACCTTTTTTGGTACAATTATTAGGTGAATATGTTTATGAATTGTTTCCAATTATTGACAAAAGAGTGAATAATGAGACTTTGGATTATTATACAGAATTTAAAGATGAAAATCCGAAATATTGGCAACAAACCGAAAGCCGAATAGCAAGTTATTGGAATGAATATTACAGATATAAATTTCCGAAATTAAAAGACTATTTAGGAATTGAAATTATGAACCGAATAAAAAAACGAACGCACAACACCGTATAAAATTAATTGCTGTTTTTAGCCAGTTTACGAAAGTCCTCACGGACTTTCTATCTGTGATTTATTTGCTAAATTTATTGCTTAAATCACGCGACTAATCTTATACAATCACGTTAGGCAATATTAAAAAAATGAGACAGACTTTTCAAATTATGATTTTATTTATAATTATTTGCGGACTGATTTTGACTGCCTGCAAATCAAGTCCAGAATACTCAACAATTGACTTAATAATGCCCGAAGCGAAAACAAAATCTGTGGATAGTCTAAAAAGGATTTTGATAAGAATAGATGATAAAGAAAATTTTTATCTAAATAATAATAAAGTCTCATTTGAATCAATTATTAATAAAATGGATTCGCTTGAGATTATCGGATTTAATTCTTCAAAAATTTATGTTCAAGCTGACAAAAAAGTTAGGGTTTCTGCAATTGTGAGAGTAATGGAATTAGCGAAGGATAATAATAAAAAAGTGGAATTAATTCCAAATCCCTAAAAATAAAAACATTGCCTAACACCGGTAACCGTTGCACAAGCCTATAATTTTATAAAAAGTGAGGCGTTTTTAGCCCTTTTAAGGAGACCTTTCTTTTGAGTTTTACTATTGAATCCTAAAATTAACACGACTTAAAATCCAGCTATAGTGACCTGGTAAGTCCATATAAATACTTTAAATCTAATTCAGAGGATAAACAACGATAAAAATTCTCTTTTGGAACGCGATCACTTAAACGAAAACTATTGAATAATTGTTCTTGGTATACTTTTTTTCCTTGCATGATTCAAGATACGAAATTTATCAATATCTTAGACTTGTGCAACAGGCACAACGTGTAAAAAACATTGCTTATTTTAGCTTAACCAATGTTAGTTGCTTTGCTTGCTAGCTTCTGATTTTCCTTCGGAAAATCCTCGCACACAAACACGCAACTTTCCTTACACAATCACCTTAGGCACGAGTTAAACCGACCAAAATATATGATTAAACAAAATCCCTTTTCTGTCTACGATTTTTTAGGCTACTTAATACCTGGCTCTCTAGTCATTTATTCATACCTTATAATTGATTATCTTAAGAATACAGATTCATTTAACTCATCGGAGTTTATAGAAAATTTTTCTAACGTAAAACTTGAAGGAGTGTTTTTCTTTATAATTATTTCATACACTATTGGGCACTTAATTAGTTTTGCTTCTTCTGTAACAATAGAAAAGTATGCTAATTGGAGATATAGTTACCCATCAAAGTATTTGCTTGACATTGAACATAAAGGATATTGGAAATCTTCAAGGAACTGGAAAGACGTATTATGGAGGATTGTTATGATAATTGTATTATTACCTTGTGTTTTATTTGATTGGATTTTTGGTCAACTATTAGGATTTAAAAGGTTTTATAAAAAATCTTTGGACGAGTTTTTGCAAGATATGGTTGTGTCAAAAGCAAATCGACTTATAGATCAATTAGGACTTGAAAAGCTAGAAAACCCTGAAAAATATGATGATGGAAAAGGAAATGATTTTGATTTTCACCGGATTATAACCCATTATGCTTATGAGAACAGTAAACAACATCAAGCTAAAATGAGTAACTACGTTGCGTTGTACGGATTTTTAAGAACTTTAAGCCTTATTTTTAGTCTACTTGCAACTTATTTTTTTATTAGAGTTGTTTGTTTTCTTGAATTTAATCTAAATAATTGCATAATACTGTTTGTATTAACTGGAATATCATATTTGTCATTTATGGCATTTATGAAGTTTTACAGACGATATACTTTAGAAGGTTTAATGATTATAGTGATTGACAAAGAAATATAAAACCTGTGCCTAACAATGGTGGTTGTTGCACAAGTCAAAATATACTTTAAACCTTATATTTTTCATTTTTCTTAAAGTGTAATTGATTGATTATCATTATAAATTATTTTATATTTTGTTCAAAATTTTGGAGTATTATTAAAAACCATAGTTGTGCAACAGGCACAATGGCTATAAGTAATTGCTTGTTCTCGCCTATTTCTGAAAATCCCTGCGGATTTTCAGTTTGGTGTGTACTTGCTAAGTTAAGTGTTAATCCACGCAACTACTCATAGCCGAGACGTTAGCTGTAATTTGAAAAACCAAAACGAAAATATCGCAAAACTATTCATAAAAGCTCATTCTGAATTTATTCAAACAAAGAAATCAGAAAAGAGTGTCGAGGCATTATTTGACTTAATTTATTTAATTAGAAAAAAAGAAAGTTCTGAGCAAGAAAATTATGTTCTTGCTAATCTTTATTCTTTGTTAGGAAAAAATATTGATGCTCAAAAAGTCATTGAAAAAGGACTAAAAGGAGATAATAAAAAAGTAATTCAAAAGTTATTGAATCTTCAAAAAGAAATTGACAAACAAAAACAATGGCATCGAATAAAAGAATATAGAGATTTAAGAGATTCTAAGTTTATTAAAAAACCTTCCAAAATTAAAAAAAGTGATTTCGTAATATCTAAAGAAGAAAGAACAGAAACGTATCATTTAAAGTTCTCTGACACAAAAAAAGAAATTGTAATTTTAAATAAAAACGTAAAAATTGGAAACGATTATTTAATATCTTCCAAAGCAAAACCAGATGAATTTCTATTCTTATTAATTGAAGAACATATAGAATGGTTAGCTAAATTGAAAAACGAATTTCTGACTTTCTATAACAATAATGAATTTGAATATAAATTTGGTATAGTTGACCAAAATTGGTTTGACGCAATAAACGTATGGGATTTTCAGATAGAAATCAACGAAAACCTATCGTTGGTAACAAACATATATATTTCTGATTATTTACAAGATGATTTTGGATTTAGACTTGAAATTATTGATAAAACCATTCAAGAAATTGAATATGACCCAATATTATAAAAACTACAGCTAACACCATATAAAATTAATGGCTAGTACTCGCCTACTTACGAAAATCCTTGCGGATTTTCTATTCGGTTTTTATTTACTAAATTAGGTGCTTAAACCACGCAACTAATCTTATACAATCACGTTAGGTGGCATAGGATATAAAAAAATATGAAAATAGACGACTACAAAAAAATAAGAAATATCGGAAAAGACTTAGCTTATAAAATTTTAAATTCTGGAAATGATAGTCGGAATGATATGATTTATGCTGGAAAAGTCTTAGAGTTTTGGGACGGACAAGTTATGAATTTTGAATCAGAGGAAGAAACTGATATTTTGATGGATTTTTTGCTTTACGAAAGGAATAAAAACGGAAAAAAGCTTATTGATAAATTCTACGATAGTGATGTGATATTGACGGATGAGGAGGAGGAAGTACTGGAAAGTATGGCTAATTATCATTCCTCTTTATTTGAGATAATAAGTATTAATATTGAACAATACTTTTTAACAGTTATTGATCTTCTTGACAAGAATAAAACTGAATACAAAATTATGGATATTGGTTTTTCTCAAACAGGCGTAACTGGAATAGTTTTCTACTCTAGATTACTTCCGTTAAGAAAGTTATTTATGACTTCAGGTGTTTCTTTTGGATTTGACAGATCAATGAAAAATAAAATTTTAAGTGACATCTCATTTACGAAACTAAAACGAAATAAAAAACTTAATTCAACTGATCTTTTCGTATTAATCCATAAAAAAAATAAGCTTTATGGTTCGGAAATATCAAAGATAGAACTAAGTTAAAAATAAACGCTTGGTAACAACACCTATACGATAATGCGGGGTTAAGTCTTAACCGAAAGGTTATTGTTTATTTGGTTTGTCGCCAAAGATTTAAATTTAGTATTTTAGAAAATATAAAAACAAAACATAAACTTTGGCTAAGTGATGGATCGAAAACCTGTGAATTTTTGCTCCCGCACTACGCATAGCTAAACGTTGTGCTTCATACAAGAAAAAATGAATAGATATTTTAAAATAGCGTTTTCAATCTTATCAATTTCATCATTCGGTCAGAATGAAATAAAGGAAAAAATTGATAGTTTAAAATATGTTGAAAATATGCCATATATCTGTGAAGGATTTTCGAAATGTGGAGACGAATTATTTTGGAATGTTGTAAAACTAAAAGAAAAAGGAATACCATTTCTTATAGAAAAACTGAATGACTCTACAGAAACAAAAGCAGGAGTTGTACTCTTTGGCGGAAATCATACTGTGGCTGATCTTGCGTATGTAGCACTTGAGGAAATAATTCACGGAATACCAACTTTTAAATTACTCGGAACTGAATTTGACCAAGAAGGTTGTGGATATTGTGAGTATTGGAATTTTTTAAGAAAGGATTATCAAAACAGACTGAATTTCAAGCTTGCTGTTGAAAACTGGTATAATGAAAACAAAAAAGATTTAGTCTGGATTTCAAATAATGAATTTTCAAGTTGCGATTGCAATGGAAAACATCCGAATGAAGGTCATTATGAAATAAAAAAGAAATAAAGTACGAAAACACAACCCCGGTAACCGTTGCACAACCCCATAATTTTATAAAAAATAAAGCATTCATACTCCTTTTAAGGTTGTTTCATTGACAGATTTTTTGCCTTACCCTTCCGAGATAATCAATATTTTATATATTTAGACCTGTGCAATAAATACTGTAATCTTCATACACAAGACATGAACAGACAAAACTCCAACATGAGATTTTTATTTTTGCTAACTATACTACTTTTTCTTCCACTAACAGATTATGCACAAACTAGGGATACAATCTATTTATGGAAAGGTAAAGTCCTAGGTGAAACTGTAGCGAAACACCAACCTGTACAAACTCCAAATACAAAAGGAAATGTTACCAGATTAACAGACGTAACAAATCCGGCTATCATTGTTTTTGAACCAGAAGCAGCTGTTAATAATGGTGCTGGAATTATTGTATGTCCTGGTGGTGGCTATAGCATACTATCAATCGATAAAGAAGGGTATGAAGTAGCAAAATGGCTCAATAAACTTGGTTTTACAGCTTTTGTACTGCAATATCGTGTTCCAGACAAACAAAAAGAAGCCTTGTATGATATTCAAAGAGCCATCAGAATCGTCCGTAACAAAGCTGCCACTTGGAAGCTAAATCCTAACAAATTAGGACTGATAGGGTTCTCTGCTGGAGGAAGTTTAAGTGCGCGTGCTAGTACAAATTATACCGTAGAAACATATCCAAAAATAGACAGCATTGATTCAATATCATGTAAACCTGATTTTGCTTTACTCATATATCCTGCATATTTAGACAAAGGTGAAAATAGAAGTCTTACATCGTCTTTGACAGTAGATAAAAACACTCCACCCATGTTTATTTTTGCCACAGCTGATGACAGTCACGGTAACAGTGCTCTGGTAATGGCAACTGCTTTAAGAGATCATAAAGTGCCTGTTGAATTGCATTTATTATCAAAAGGCGGACATGGCTACGGATTAAGACAAGGAAATATTGCCGCTGAAACGTGGCCTAAATTGGCAGAAATTTGGTTAAAAAATATAATTTCAAATTGATATTCTCCACTATTTCGGAAACTCTTTGAACATGCTCATATCTACCAAAATATACAGCCGCAAAGTAAAATAGCTGCTAAATTCTATACAAAAACCTTCAAAAAGTAGCTCGAAGCGGTCATATAATATCTTTTTGGGGTTGTGTATGCTTATTTTAAGGTTGTGTACTAATTGTTAGCCCTTTTCATAGTAGCTCGAAGCGGTTAAATATAGCTTCGTTTCGGTATTGTATAGACTATAAAGGGTTCACTAAGGAGTACATATCATTAATGAACCGAAAATATTCTTTAATTAACCCCAAATAATGATTATTCAACGTCAAACAGTGATTTGCACAACCAAACATATTCTTTAAACAACGTCAAACATTCTTTAAAGTATAGCATGAAACGATTAAGAAACCTCATCAAAGGATTGTTGAACGTCTTATACCATTTATAGTTTGAATTTACTGTAAAAGAAAATAATAATTTTTTTCTTTATTCAAGCTAAAAAATTAAAGCATAGCCATCGCTACGGTTTCTTTTTTTAGTGAAGAAGAATGGAAAAAAGGGTGTTTTATTCCAGTAAATTCAAATGGTAAATGGTATTAGATACTTCTTTGCAAACAAAACTTTCGCAATAAGCCAAATAAAGAATATCTTTGAAAATACTAGAATTCATCATTCAAAATTTAACATTCAAAATTCCCAAAAAATGCTCCTAGAAATCTGTGCCAATTCATACCAATCTGCTATAAATGCTTCTACAGCAGGCGCGCATCGCATTGAACTTTGTTCAGAACTTGCTATTGGCGGCATCACACCTTCGTACGGATTGCTCAAAAAAGTAATGGCAGACGTTCAACTTCCTGTGCACGTATTGATTCGTCCAAGAAGTGGCGATTTTACCTATTCGCAAAGTGAATTTGAAATTATGAAGGCAAATATTGAATTGTGTAAAGAACTCGGTTGTGCCGGAATTGTCTCAGGTGTATTATTACAAGATCAAACGATTGATGCTGAACGAACCAAAGAACTCATTGAACTCGCAAAACCAATGACATTCACGTTTCATCGCGCATTCGATTGGACGCCCGATCCGATAGAAGCTATTTTGCAATTAGCCGTTTTAGGCGTGCAACGTGTGTTGACTTCAGGACAAGCGCAAAGTGCCGAAAAAGGAATCTTATTGCTGCAAGAATTACAAGAAACGGTTGAAAATGAATTAATTATCATGCCCGGCGGCGGCATCAATCCAAGTAATGTATATTTGTTTAAAGAAAGTGGTTTTCAAGAAATTCACGCATCAGCAACAAGTATTCATCAATCGATCAATCATCCGAAAATAAGTATGAATAGTGCTAATTTGTTCAACGATACGCGCATTGCGACTTCAAACAAAGAAAAAATTAGACAAATTTTAGAACGTATTCAGTCATGAGAATTCAATTAAAACTATTTTTATCAATCGTTTTATACCTCTGTACGATTATTTTTGTAAACGGTCAAGAAACAAGAAAAAGCTATGCGCTAGAGCCAATTCCGTCTTGGGTAAAAAACTATCCGAAGCCAGTGCTAGAAGAAGCGTATGATACAAACCTTCCTTTAGTTCACGATGAAACACAATACAATCATTCAACTGGAGAATTGTACATCCGCCTATTTTACTTTTTATACAGTCGTAATTCTGTAAATAAAATTAACTCATATTCTTTTGAATACGAACCAGATTATGAATCTGTAAGTCTTCATAAAGTAACCATCCATAGAGGACAGAAAAAAATAAATTTAGGAAATCAGCTTCATGTAGAGTTTTTTCAGGAAGGCAAACAAATCAATGGAAAAAACTATGATATAGATGGGAAGATAAAAATTTTCTTTGATAAAACGCAAACCGGAGATCTTTTAGAAATTGTCTATTCTAAAAAAGGTTTTCAGCCTGACTTGCATAAAAGTCTATTCTTTGATATATATTTTACCAGCGATAATCTCAGAGGAAAAAATATTTTTAGAGTTCTTAGTGCAAAAAACAAACCTTTTCAATTCGTAACCTTAAATACTTCTAAAAAACCAACGGTAAAAACGCGAAATGGTATCATGTCATTAGAATATATTCATACATCTAAAGATGATCCAGCAGAATTAGATACGCCAATATGGTATGAAAATTATCCTAAAATACATCTTACTGATTTAAAATCATGGAAAGAGTATTTAGACCTTAATCTGATGAATTTCAATTTAGAGAAAAAACCATCCTCCACTATCGTACAAAAAGTCAATACATTAATTGACACGAATACTCCTAAAGTACAGCAAATCAATACTATTTTAAATTATGTCCAAGAAAACATAAACTATTTAGAATATGGTAAAATAAAACCCAAACAACCTGAAACTGTTATCAATCAAGGATTTGGTGATTGTAAATCAAAATCATTATTGGCAATAAAAATGTTAGAAGCGATAAATGTTGAAGCGTGGCCAGTTATTGTAAAAATCGATGGTTTAGACAATCGACTATTAGAGTTGCCAGATCATCTATTTGATCATTGTGTGTTAGAATTTGTGCATGAACGCGATACAATCCTTTTTGACGCTACACGCAATTTACAACGAGGAACTATTTATGAAAAGTACAACGATGATTTTCGGTATGGTTTTAGAGTGAAAAAAGGCACTACTAAACTCACTAAACTCAAACAAAATAATTACAATAGCACGAATTTAGAAGTTATCATTCGTACACTAGAAAAAGAAGACAGCTTTCAAAATCTCATATCAGAAAAAATAGTTTTTAATGGAGAAACTGCAAATAATCATATTACTGTTTATAAGAAGTATGGAACTGAAAGATTAATTTCAACCATTAAAGATAAAGTCTTCAATATGTATAGGATTGAAGATCATTTTGTAAATTTCACATTTGAAGATAACGAACCGAAAGCTATTTTAAAAATTGATGAATATGACTCTAAAATTGATATTTTTAAAAGAGATTATGACAACAATATTGATGAATTTCAGCCAAAACCTTTAATAAACCTTCTAACACTGATTGACAATAACGCGTCTACGCCTATTTTTTCACTTCCAGATTTCGGAAAAACGACACAAGTCTTCAAATTTATTCATCCAAAAGGAGCTAACGTAAAAAAAGATTCATTGCGCTACGAAAAGGATTGGATTAAATTTTCTAAAAAAGTTACACATTACGGTGATACATTAATCGCCACATATACTGCTGAAATTTTAAAAAAAGAACTCAATTCTAATCGATATGATGATGTACGTAACGACATAGACACTATTAAAAAACTTACGATTATCACACTTGATAACCCTACGCAAGATAGAAAATATTACAATTCGCTTTATATAATTTTGATAAATGTAATACCATTTGTCTTTTTAGGAATTATTATTCTCATCGTAGTTTTCATCGTTAAATATGTAAAACGAAATAGGCAAGTCAAAAAATTAAAAATGGAAATAGCTTCATTGAAAGACGAATTAAAACAACAGCAAACTGAATAATTCATGAATTTAAAATACTTTCCTTTACTAATTGTTGTTTGTTTTCTGTTAAATAATTGCACCAAAAAAGAAGATCTTCCTACACAACAAAAAATTCATCAAAACTGGCAGTTCAAACAACAAACTGATACGGTATGGAATTCGGCAACCATTCCCGGAAATGTATTTTCAGACTTGTTACAGCATGATCTAATAAAAAATCCATTCCTAGGGACAAACGAACTGAATGTACAATGGGTTTCAAAAGAACATTGGGAATATCAGACCACATTCGAGCTTAACTCGGAAATCTTAAAAAAATCAAACATTGAGCTTACGTTTGAAGGTTTAGACACGTACGTGAACATTTACCTTAATGACACACTTATTGGAACATCCAACAACGCATTCCGAACACAGATATACAATATTAAAGAACTTGCCAAAAAGCAAAACAGATTAAAACTTCTTTTTTTTCCTACTAAACAACAGGAAATCATCGAACGTTACAATGTAGATTACGAATTATCGTCTGAATCACGCGTTTTTACCCGAAAAGCGCAATTTCAGTACGGTTGGGATTGGGGACCAACATTGAATACTTCGGGAATTTGGAAACCTGTCACGGTAAAAGCTTGGGACGATGTTCTGTTAGAAACTATATATATCCGACAAGACAGTTTAGTAAATGATATTGCATATTTGACAGCCGAATATACACTAACTGCTGATACCGAAAAAGAAGTTCGATTAGAAATTGATTACGATAATCGGTCTCGTAATCATGCTATTTTTTCACCAAAAAAAGGCACACATACGTACGAATTACCCTTAGAAATTAAAAACCCAAAACGTTGGTGGACGCACAATTTAGGAACGCCCTATTTGTATACGTTTGATGTTACTTTGCGACAAGGTAACAGGTTAAAAGCAAAACGAACCGTTAAAAAAGGGATTCGAACTATTAAACTCATCACAGAGAAAGATGCCAAAGGCGAAACTTTTTATTTTACACTCAACGGCGAACCTGTGTTTATGAAAGGTGCGAATTACATTCCGCAACATAGTTTTCAAAACGAAGTGACAGATGCAGATTATGAAAAGTTACTCAATGATGTTGTAGACGCCAATATGAATATGCTCCGAGTTTGGGGCGGCGGCATCTATGAAAATGATATTTTTTATGAATTATGTGATGAAAAAGGAATTTTAGTGTGGCAAGATTTTATGTTTGCTTGCGCAATGTATCCGAGTGATAAAGCCTTTTTGGAAGATGTACAACAAGAAGCGATCGATCAAGTGACGCGTTTGCAAAACTATACGTCTATTGCGTTATGGTGTGGAAATAACGAAAATAGCGAAGGTTGGCAACGTTGGGGCTGGCAAGCGGGAAAAACGGACGCACAAAAAGAAAAAATTTGGAAAGGATATTTAGCCGTTTTTGATAGTTTATTACCCAAAACGGTCGCCAAACTCAATCCTGAGATTTCGTATTGGGAAAGTTCGCCAAAGTACGGACGTGGCAATCCAACTTACGAATTTGAAGGTGATGCACACGATTGGTGGGTTTGGCATGATGCGTATCCATTTGAACACTTTCAGGAAAAAGTTCCGCGATTTATGAGCGAATTCGGGTTTCAATCCTTTCCTTCCTATGAAGCCATTCGATATTTTTCTGAACAAGATAGCATTGATTTGAATCACGATAGTTTTATCACGCATCAAAAACATGCGAGAGGTTTTCAGTTGATTCGTGACTATATGGAACGAGATTATAAAGTTCCTGAAAACGGCGACGATTATGTATACGTGAGTCAATTGTTGCAAGCGCGCGGCATCACGATGGGCATTGAAGCGCAACGTCGTGCAAAACCATATTGCATGGGAAGTTTGTATTGGCAATTAAACGATTGTTGGCCTGTTGTTTCATGGTCGAGTATTGATTTTATGGGGAATTGGAAAGCGTTGCAATACGAAGCAAAAAAGTCGTTTGAAAATGTATTGGTTTCTTCTATAATTGAAAATGACACGCTAAAAACCTATATCATTTCGGATAAATTACAAGCACAAAAAGGCGAATTGAAACTCACTTTTTTAGACTTTACGGGTAAAAAACTCCATGAAATCAATGAAACCGTAACTGTAAAAGCAAATACAAGTCAGTTAATTATTGAAATTCCAATTGCTGATTTAAAATTCAATCATAAACAAACCGTACTAAAAGCTGATTTCATTTCGACTCCGCTCAATATAAACGCTCAGACGACTTCAACTTCGGATTCAATTTCAATTTCAACTTCCCTATTCTACTTGGTCAAACCGAAAGATTTAGTCTTGCCCGAACAGGAAATTGACATTTTTATTACAAAACGATCCAACGGTTTTGCCATTCAACTTAGGTCAGAAACATTACAAAAGAATGTATTTTTGTACACCAAAACCAACGGACATTTTGAAGAAAATTTCTTTGATTTGTTACCGAATGAACCCAAAACGATTCTCTTTCGGACAGATGCCGAAGAACTTTTGGAAGTAGCAATAAAAACATTGAATGGAATTAATTAATAAAGTATTTACCATGAAAAAAACAATTTATATCGCTTTTATCCTCATCATTTCTGTTGTATATAATGCGTGTACTTCTTCCACTTCCGTAGATGAACCCATCGGACGAAAAACCTTTGAATTACTTCAAAAGCTAGACACGATTTCGAGTGCCGATTTTAATGATTATTTCTTATCACTTGAAGAATTACGCGAGTTCGTAAAAGATACCGCTGTTCAAGATACTTTTAGAAATGCTATGACAACGGTTTCCAAAGCGAAACATCAAGAAAGATTGCTTCAAGCGTATGAAATGCTGAAAGAATCGGGCGAAAAGTTTGAAATTGATTGGAATAAAATCACGTTTGAAGACTATGTATATCAAATTCGATCGGATAGCGGCGTGGAATTTCACGATGGCGTTGTTGTTTTCAATCAGGATGCAAAAAAATACTTGGCAAAAATGATTTCTTTTGAGTACAAAGGCGAACAACGCTTATTTATTTTGTCAAATTTTGAACCTGCATTAAAATATTAATCACAAAACGATGAAGAAATTAGGTATTTTAATAATCATACTTTCAGCTATATATTTTGTAAGTTCTTGTGAATCGAATTTTAAAAATTCACCTAGAAATACTGGCGGACATGTTTTTGAAATTTTGAAATCGTTGGATACTTTAGACGAAGCTTCTTTCCGATCACATTTTACTTCCTTTGCTGTATTTAAAGAATCTTTAGAAGGATTCAGTTTTGAAGAAAACTTCAAGCAGAAACTTAGGGCAATGGATAGTACTGAATATAATTCTGAGTTAAACAAAACATATCAGAGAATTGTTAGAGAAGCAGAAAATAATTACATTCGTTGGGCAAACATTGAATATGTGTATTACGAATACAATTTTGGTGAAAATGAAGGTGTTACTGGTTATTTTGGCGACTTATATTTTAAGTACCATACGCAACTTTTTAAAATTAGAATCTTCAGTTATGAATATAATAATACTCTAAATTTAATTGGTTTGAGCGATATTGCACTGGAAGAAGAACGTACATTTGAATAAATCTTACAACCGTATTTTCCAAAGTTTACAATTTTTTATATCTTTAAAAACATCAATCAAATTTAAACCAAATGAAAAAAATAACGGCAATTTTTGTTTTATACATTGCAACAACACTTTTAATTTATTGCGGAAGTTCATCTGCAATACAAGAACCAAACGCTGTTGGAACGTATGCGTTTAAAATTTTGAAAGATTTTAAAAATGTATCTGAGCAAGCATTTTTGAATAAACTTTTAACCTATGAAAGCCTTCAAGAAACCATCAACAAAGAAGGAAATACAATTGCAGATCGGACGAAAAATGAATTTAAGCGAATGACCAAAGAAGATTATAATTCCAGAATAACAAGGGATTATGACGAAATTAAAGCGAAAGCGGAGGAATTTGGAATTGTTTGGAACCAGATTGAATATGTAAACTATACATCAAAAGAAAAAACCAGAGACGGCATCAAAGGTTCCGATGGTAAATTATATTTTAGTCACAATGGTGAAAAATATACAGTTACCATTTCAGCCATGGATTTCGGAAACGGCTATTCTATTATTGAATTGGAGCGATTGCGGAAAGATAGCGGTGATAATTATTAGTACGCTAAGCTAAATCCATTTTGGAACTACATTTGAAACGGAGTTTTTTTATTTTTTTGCTTTTAGCTGCTTGCCTTTAGCTGTTGGCGGTTTTCGTCTTAAATCTTGATTGTTATTGCTGATATATTGAAATTTAGCTTGTGCATTTAAAATTTAGCATTTAGTATTTAACATTCAACATTTAGCATTTAACATTTATAATTCTTTTCCCTTTCAGCTGTTAACGATTTTTCTATGCTTTCTAAAAAGTAATTATTCAGGAAACTTATCACGAATTTTATCTAAAGCCAAATGATGTATACTGCCAATATGCGTGTGTTTTTTGGTCATATCTGGCGTGTACGTTCCATCTTGTACTTGACTTCCAATTTGTTGATACGCATCTCTAAATGAAAGTCCTTCAATCACTAAATTGTTAATCGTATCTACCGTAAATAGATATTTGTATTTTTCATCGGTGAGATCAATCTCTTTAACTATAATTTGTTGAATGGAATGATTGAATATTTCCAAAATGTCATTCACATCCATAAAAGCACCAATGACATTTTCTTTCAATAATTGAAAATCACGATGATAACCGCTTGGTAAATTATTCGTCAGTAAAACGACTTCAGAATACAGCGCCTGAATTTTATTGCATTTCCCACGAATCAATTCAAAAACATCCGGATTTTTCTTGTGTGGCATAATGCTACTTCCCGTGGTTAATTCATCTGGAAAAGATATAAAACCAAAATTCTGACTCATATATAAACAAATATCCATGGCAAATCGTGACAAGGTATTGCACAAACTTCCCAACGCCATTGCGACAGTTCGTTCGCTTTTTCCACGACTCATTTGTGCGGCTACGACATTGTATTTTAAGGTTTTAAAATTTAATGCTTCCGTGGTAAAATCGCGATCAATCGGAAATGAACTTCCATAACCAGCGGCAGATCCGAGCGGATTTTGATCTACGGTTTTGAATGCCGCTTGCAACACGTACATATCGTCAATGAGCAATTCGGCATACGCCGAAAACCACAATCCAAACGAAGAAGGCATCGCGACTTGTAAATGTGTGTAGCCAGGCAAAACCGCTTCTTTGTGTGTTTCTGCCAAGTCTAAAAGTGTGTCAAAAAACGTTTTGGTATTCGTCATAACGAATTCTAAATGTTCTTTGTAGAACAACTGCAATGCCACCAACACCTGATCGTTTCTGGATCGTGCCGTATGAATCTTTTTGCCAACATCACCGTACTTTTTGGTGAGTTCAAATTCAATTTTAGAATGAACATCTTCAAATTGCGGTTCAATCACAAAAGTTTTGTCATCGACTTGTGACTGTAATGCTTCCAAACCTTCTACAAGTTGTTGTAATTCTTCCGCAGAAATAATCTGTATTTTATGCAACATTTTCGCATGTGCTAACGAAGCTTGAATGTCATATTTCGCAATATGCAAATCAATCTCTCGATCGTTTCCTACCGTAAATGTTTCTATTTTTTTATCAATACTAATTCCTTTGTCCCAGAGTTTCATTTTATTCCTGCGAAAGCAGGAATCTCTGCTTTCTTTTTTTAGTTAAAATTTTATTTTAGTTGTCATTGCGAACAAAGTGAAGCAATCTCATCAAGAGATAACTTCGTCATTCTTCCTCGTTATGACGATAAGCTACAATACGTTTTCTAATAATTCAATATATATCTGAATTCCTTCCTCAATTTCTCGCAAATAAATAAATTCATCCGCCGTATGCGAACGTGTACTATCGCCAGGACCAAGTTTTAAAGAAGCACACGACAATACTGCCTGATCTGACAATGTTGGCGATCCGTAGGTTTCTCTTCCCAACGCAATGCCCGCTTGTACCAACGGATGTTCTATGGGAATGGAAGACGAATTTAGTTTTAAACTTCTCGGAATAATACTCGTACATGGTGCTTCTTTTTGAAGAATATCCACAATTTCTTGATTTGAATACGCGTCATTCACACGAACATCTACCACTAATTTTACCTCAGCAGGCACGGCATTGTGCTGTTTTCCTGCGTTGATTTGCGTGACCGTCATTTTTACATCACCTAAAACCGAAGATGTTTTTTCAAAAGTATAGTCTTGAAACCATTTTAAAACGTCAATTGTATTGTAAATCGCGTTGTCCGTGTTTGGATGTGCGGCGTGACTTGGCGTACCTTTAACAACCGCATCAAATACTAACAAGCCTTTTTCAGCTACTGCTAATTGCATCAAAGTTGGTTCGCCCACAATAGCCACGTCAATTTTTGGAATGACAGAAAGCATGCTATTTAAGCCATCTTCTCCACTGCTTTCTTCTTCTGCGGAAGCGACCATAGCTAAATTATAGTTTAAATTTTCTTGCTTGTAAAAATAGACAAACGTAGCCAACAACGACACCAAACAACCACCTGCATCATTACTTCCCAAACCGTATAATTTTCCGTCTTCCACAATCGCCTTGAACGGATCTTTTGTATACCCATTGTTAGGTTTTACCGTATCGTGATGTGAATTCAATAGCAATGTAGGTTTGCTTTCATCAAAATGCAAATTCGTTGCCCAGACATTATTTTTTGTACGTTGGAACGGAATTTTATACTGTTGAAACCAGCTTTCGATGAGTTTGGCAGTATCGTGTTCTTCCGACGAAAATGAAGGCGTTTCGATGAGATTTTTGAGCAAATCAATCGCATTTGTGGTTAATTCTTGCGTATTCATTGTTGAATGGTTGTGTGTTTTATATTTTTTTGAAAAAGCATGGCAGGTTGTCCAATACATACTTTTTTAACTTGATGTTCGATGGCGTGAAAACAATTGTTGAGTTTCGGCAACATTCCGTCAGCAATAATTCCATTTTTGAGTAACGTTTGATAGGTTTCAGCATTAATATTTTCAATGACTGAATCATCATCTTGAATGTTTTGCAATACACCGTTTTTTTCAAAGCAATAATACAATTCTGTGCTGTACTCTTTCGCGAATGCAATTGCCAATTCAGAAGCAATCGTATCAGCATTTGTGTTTAATAATTGACCGTTTTCATCATGTGTGATCGCACAAAATACAGGCGTAATCTTGTTTTCAAGCAACACTTTTAAAATAGTTGTGTTCACTTTTTTTACATCGCCTACAAAACCGTAATCAATTTTTTGTACAGGACGTTTTTCAGAAATAATACTGTTTCCATCTGCTCCTGAAAAACCAATCGAGTTACATGAATTTGCTTGTAATTTTGCAACAATGGTTTTGTTGACTTTTCCAGCATACACCATCGTGATGATGTCCAAGGTTTTTGCATCCGTAATGCGTCTTCCTTCGTTCATTTGAACTTCAACTTGCATTTCGTTGGCTAATTTTGTCGCTAATTTTCCACCACCATGCACCAATATTTTTGGAGACGATAATTGTGCAAAATCTTTTAAGAAACTGTCTAATGCAACTTCGTCATCAATGATATTTCCTCCTATTTTTATAACTTTTAGCGTTTCCATCGTTATAGATTTTCTAAAATTTTCTTTAATACAATTTGTGCTGCAAACGTACGATTGTTCGCTTGTTGAATGACCACAGAATTTGAACTATCCAACACAGCATCTTCCACAACTACATTTCGTCTGACGGGCAAACAGTGCATAAATTTTGCAGTGTTTAGTTTGTCTTGCGTCATCATCCAATTGGCATCTTGATTCACTATTTTCCCGTAATCTGAATAACTACTCCAGTTTTTCACATAGACAAAATCAGCATTTTGTAACGCTTCTTTTTGATCGTGATAGATGGGCGTATCTAGTGTAACTTCTGGATTTAATTCATATCCTTTTGGATGTGTGATGCAGAAATCAACATCTAACTTTCGCATCATTGCTACAAACGAATTTGGTACGGCTTGCGGCAACGCTCTTGGATGTGGCGCCCACGATAAGACTACTTTCGGCTTTTTTGCGCCTTTTAATTCTTCAATAGTAATCGCATCTGCCAACGCTTGCAACGGATGCATCGTCGCACTTTCCATGTTTATAATTGGAACGGTCGCATATTTTAAAAAACTATTTAAAATCCACTCGGAAGCATCTTTTTCTTTGTCGGTCAGACTCGGAAATGCACGCAACGCAATGATATCGGCATATTGCGAAATCACTTGTGCTGCTTCTTTGATATGTTCGGAAGTGTTGAGATTCATCACAGTTCCATCTTCATATTCTAAATTCCACGCATCATTTACATTTAAAACCATGACATTCATTCCTAGATTTTTCGCCGCTTTTTCCGTACTCAATCGCGTCCGCAAACTTGCATTGAAGAATAACATAAGTAAGGTTTTATGTTTTCCAACATGTTCATCTGCGAAAGGATTTTTTTTGAGTTGTATCGCTTCTTGAATGATGTCGGGAATCGATTCAATATCGTCTAGGTTTGTGTATTTTTTCATAGTTATTTCCCATGAAAGTGGGAATCTTTTTAATTTCTTGTTCTTTTTTTATTCTAATTGCATCTCGACTGCGCTCGATGTGACACGCTCGAACTGACAGATACGAAAATCATGTTTTATAGTTGATTGAACTTCATTTCAACGCTTCTTTCAACGCATTAAAAAATACATCGAAATGCTTTTTGGTCACGGTTAATGGTGGAAGAATTCTAATTAAATTCGGGTTTTTAGCACTTCCTGTAAATATGTGATGATTGTGAATGAGCTTTTTTCGCAATTCCGCCACAGGAAAATCAAATTCCAATCCCAACATTAAACCGCGCCCTTTTACTTTTTTAACTTCAGGAATTTCGTTTGCTTTTTCTATAAAATACGCTGAAACTTCCGTGGCATGTTGCATCAAATTTTCTTCTTCAATGACTTCCAAAACCGCTAAAGAAGCAGAACACGCCAAGTGATTTCCGCCAAATGTCGTTCCAAGCAACCCAAAAGAAGCTTCGATTTTTGGGTGAATGAGAATTCCGCCAATAGGAAATCCGTTGCCCATTCCTTTTGCCATGGAAATGATATCAGGCGTGATGTGATGTTTTTGAAACGAAAAGAAATCGCCCGTTCTTCCAAAACCTGCTTGTACTTCGTCAGCAATGAGCACGGTATTGTAGGTTTTACACAAGTTTTCCAATCCTTGATAAAATGCAGTCGTACTTTCGTCCAATCCGCCAACACCTTGAATACATTCGATAATGACGGCGCAAGTTTTGTTTTCTTTTAGAATGGTTTCAACCGTTTCTAAATCGCCCAAATCCACAAAATTCACTTTTTGTTGTGCGTTTAATGGTGCTACAATTTTAGCGTTATCCGTTGCGGCAACAGCGGCAGAAGTTCGACCGTGAAAAGAATTTTTAAACGCTAAAATTTCTGCTTTATTAGTATGAAACGAAGCAAGTTTTAAGGCATTTTCATTGGCTTCTGCTCCGGAATTACACAGAAATAATTGATAATCCTTACAACCTGATATACTGTTTAGTTTGTCAGCCAATTGTGTTTGTAACGGATTTTGAATCGCATTGCTGTAAAATCCTAGTTTTTCTACTTGATTCGTTATCGCAGCCACATATTTTGGATGCGAATGTCCGATCGAAATCACCGCATGACCGCCGTACAAGTCTAAATATTCCGTTTGATTTTCATCGTAGACATATACATCTTTTGCGTATGTTGGTGTGATGTCGAATAGTGGATATACATTAAATAAACTCATGATTTTTCAGTGTTAAAAAAAGTTCGCTTTTAGGTGTAATCCTTCGGTTTCTTCAAAACCAAACATTAAATTCATGTTTTGAACTGCCTGACCAGAAGCGCCTTTTAAAAGATTGTCTATGATACTCGTAATTAATAATTTATCGTCGTGTTTGTGTAAATGCACTAAACATTTATTCGTGTTGACCACTTGTTTTAAATGGATTTCTTCATCACTTACAAATGTAAATTTTGCATCCGCATAAAAGTCTTTGTATAGTTTGATAGCTTCTTCCAAAGTTCCTTGATATTTTGTGTACGCTGTGGCGAAAATTCCTCGGCTAAAGTTTCCTCTGTTCGGCATAAAGTTGATTTCCGAAGTAAAATTTGCTTGCAATTGCGTCACCGTTTGCTGAATTTCGCCCAAATGCTGATGTGTAAACGCTTTGTAATGCGAAAAGTTATTGTCTCTCCATGCAAAATGTGTCGTATCTGACAGCGAAGTTCCTGCGCCAGTTGCGCCCGTAACAGCGTTGACATGTACATCATTTGTCAATAATTTATGATGTGCCAATGGTAAAATTGCGAGTTGAATCGCGGTAGCAAAACAACCTGGATTGGCAATGTTTTGTGCTTGTTGAATCATCTCTTTTTGTAATTCGGGCAAACCGTATACAAAATTTTTAGTTTCAAAAAGTGCATCATTCTGCAATCTAAAATCATTACTTAAATCAATGATTTTTGTGTTGGATGAAAAGGTATTTTCTTCCAAGAACTTTTTAGAATTTCCATGCCCTAAACATAGAAATAACACATCAACGTTTGTGTCAATTGTATTTGTAAATGATAAGTTGGTCGTTCCCACTAAATCTTGATGTACACTGCTAATTTTGTTTCCTGCATTGGAAGTGCTGTACACAAAATTGATGTCTACTTTCGAATGATTTATTAATAATCTAATCAATTCTCCAGCTGTGTATCCTGCGCCGCCAATGATTCCTGCTTGTATCATGCTTGTGAGTTTACTTGTTGGTAAATTTTGTTCTGATTGCCAACAATTTTGATGAATCCTTTCGCTTCGTCAGCTGTCCAACCTGAGTTCATTTCGCCATAACTACCAAATTTTGCACTCATTAAATCATTTTTGGAATGAATTCCATTCAATATGAAATGATATGGTTTTAGCGTGATGAAAACATCGCCTGAAACTTTTGCCTGACTGTTTTGCAGAAAAGCTTCCATGTCGCGCATAACAGGATCTAAGTATTGACCTTCGTGCAAGTGCATTCCGTAAAAACTAGCCAAATAGTCTTTGTGTTGCAATTGCCATTTTGTCAACGTATGTTTTTCTAATAAATGATGTGCTTTGATCGTGATGATTGCCGCCGCTGCTTCAAAACCAACTCTTCCTTTGATACCAACAATCGTGTCTCCGACATGCATGTCTCTTCCGATAGCGTACGCAGCAGCAAGATTATTTAAGATTTCTATGTTTTTTTCGGGTGTGTTTTGTTGATGATTGATCGCAATTAATTCTCCTTTTAAGAACGTTAGTTGTACTTTTTCTTCGCCTTCTTTTTGCAATTGAGAAGGAAATGCTGTTTCGGGCAAGGCTTTGTCAGAAGTTAAGGTTTCTTCGCCGCCCACACTTGTTCCCCAAAGTCCTTTGTTGACAGAGTATTTCGATTTTTCCCAAGAAGCTTCTACGCCATTTGCTTTGAGATAATCGATTTCTTCCTGACGTGCTAATTTTTGATCTCGAATCGGTGTAATGATTTCAATTTCAGGTGCTAATGTTTGAAAAATCATGTCAAAACGCACTTGATCGTTTCCTGCGCCTGTACTTCCATGCGCAATATATTTTGCATTGATACTTTTTGCATATTCAATGATTTCAATGGCTTGCACAATACGTTCGGCACTTACTGATAAAGGATAGGTATTGTTTTTTAAGACATTTCCAAAGATTAAATATTTGACCACTTTTTGGTAAAACGTCGCAACGGCATCAATGTTTTTGTATGTGGAAACGCCCATTTTATAAGCATTTGCTTCTATATGATTGATTTCTTTTTGTGTAAAACCACCTGTGTTTACACTTACCGCATGTACTTCAAAGTGTTTGTCTTTGGTTAAATGCACGGCACAATACGAAGTATCTAAACCGCCACTATACGCGAGTACTAATTTTTTTGAAGTGTTCATTTTTTATCTTTTTTTAGAAATAAGTTTTGTTTGATTCTTTTTAATCTGTTAAAAACTTGTTCTTTTATTTTTACTTTTTTCATGCTGTCACTTGTTTTTGGATCGTACAACATGCCTGTACATAAACACATTTTTTGTTGTGTACGTTGTAATACATCAAAGTTTTTACAGGTTTGACAGCCATTCCAGAACGATTGATCTTCGGTTAGTTCTGAAAATGTAACGGGTTTGTAACCAAGTTCACTGTTGAGTTTCATCACGGCTAATCCAGTCGTAATACTAAAGACTTTTGCATCAGGGAATTTCGTTCTTGAATGCTGAAAAACTTTCTTCTTAATCATTTTAGCAATTCCTGCGCCTCTGTAATCAGGATGCACAATCAAGCCTGAATTGGCAACAAATTTTCCGTGACTCCAAGCTTCTATGTAGCAAAAACCCACAAATTTTTCGCCGTCTAACGCGATGACAGCATTGCCTTGTTCCATTTTGGAAATAATATATGATGGTTCTCGTTTGGCAATTCCTGTTCCGCGTACTTGAGCAGCTTCTAAAATAGTTTGACAAATAGTTTCTGCATATTTGCCATGTGAAATATTAGCGATTACAATTTCCATTGTATTGATTTAAAATTGGTTAAAATTTAATTTACAAAATGTTTTCGGAAATAAAGAACTGGACACACCTAAAGTTCAGAAATAGAAACGTACCCTTACGGGCGACGTGGAAAAACACAGCGCATAGCGATAATGTTATTTTGAAAAATAACTATGTTTTGTTGAAATGATATGAAAGCTAAATGATACACAGAAAAATAAATAAAAAATGATACAATAGAGTTTTGCTAGCTAGAAGAATTAGCAACGGCGATTGCGCAAGCGCAATATGGGTTTTCTATTATATTTTTTTATTTGCGTATTCATTAGTGTAAAACTACAAATTATTAGCATACATCAAACTATAAAATGCAACTAGATTAAAGTTTTACGAATATCTCGAAGAAACTATTAAAAAATTATCAATACTTTATTTTTAAATGTTAATTCATTCAAAATTAAAGATTCTAAGATTAAATATTGGTTGTTCATCTCGACTGCGCTCGATTTGACTGATATGTTGGTATGTTGGTATGTTGGTATGTTGGTATGTTGGTATGTTGGTATGTTGAAATTAAAACTTTTATATTTATAATTTAGCATTTAACATTTATAATTTCATACACTTCATCATTCGGTCTACGCCAAAAATATCTTTCCGCAATTCGATGTTTTGAAATTGTTTTTGCTGTAAAAGTTCCATCATTTCGTTGCCTAAGTATTGATTGATTTCAAAGTATAAACTTCCGGAAGGTTTTAAATGCGCTTTCGCGAGATTCGCTATTTTGTCATAAAAAACAAGTGGATTGTCATCTGCAACAAATAGTGCTGAATCTGGTTCATATTCCAACACATTGTTACGCATGGCTTCTTTTTCCAAATTTCGTACATACGGTGGATTTGAAACAATGATATCAAATTTTAAGTTTGCTCCTAACCTATTGAAATCTTGTAATAACAAAATATCAGCGTGTACAAATTGAATATCAACGTTATTGTTTTTAGCATTTTCTTTGGCAACTTTCAGGGCATTTTCAGAAATATCGAGCGCAAAAACATCCGCATTTGGTAAATTCTTTTTTACCGCAATCGGAATGCAACCGCTTCCTGTACCAATATCTAAAATTCGTAGTGTTTTGTCGGGATCATTTTTAGCTTTGCAATCATCCAATATCCATTGTACCAATTCTTCCGTTTCTGGTCTTGGAATTAAGGTGTGTTCATTCACGTGAAATTCCAATCCGAAAAAATGTGCTTTTCCCAAAATATGCTGAATAGGTTTTTCGAGTTTTAATTCGCTCAATGCCGCAAATAAAGGAGTTTCTTGCGTTTTGGTAATGATAATTTCAGGATCTATCGCCAACGTAAATCGTTCCAACCCAAAAAAAGCTTCTGTCAACATAAAAAAGAAGCTATTGACTTCTTCTTTTCCGTAGAGTTCATCTAATTCGAGGTGAAATATTTCTTGTATGTCTTTTAGTTTCATTTTTTTTGGTTTTCGGGTTTTTCGCGTTGCTCCTTGTTTTTAGGTTTTCGTTGATTTGTGGATTTGTTTTTTGGAAACTGATAAACTTCTCAACTCATCAACTTAAATTTGAGTTTTAGACGTACACTAATCCCTAATACCCAACACCTGATCCCTAAAAGTTAAACCAACTCCTTCAACATCCAAATATCACACGAATAATGTCCTGTATTTCCCAAAGGTTGGTCTAAATGTTGAAAACCAAACGATTCGTAAATATGAATGGCGGCTTCAAATAGTGGCGAAGATTCTAAATAACATTGCTTGTAACCGAAATCTTTTGCCGCTTCTAAACATTTGGCAAATAGTAATTTTCCGTAGCCTTTTCCTCTAACTTTCGCCAAAAAGTACATTTTTTGCAATTCACACACATTGTCTGTATTATCTTTTAATTGCTTAATGCCTGCGCCACCAACGACTTCGCCATTTTCTTCAATTACAAAATAGACTTCTCGTTCGCCTTGATAGGCTTCAAACAAAGCGTCTGTTTCTGGATCTGCATACGCCGTTCCAACTAATGCCATGTTAAATTCTGGAAAAGCCGCTCTAATATATGTGGCAACTTCTTTATTATCTTTCTGCTGTATTTTTCTGATAATCATTAGGATACAATTTTTATATCGTATTTTTTTAATAATCCGTGAATTTCCGCACGTGAAAATTTCGCCTTTTTGAGTTGATTTAATGTTGGATCAATCGTGTAATTATATGCTGAACTGAAATCTGCTTTTTCCAAATTAGTATCTTCAAAAATTGCTTGTTGCAAATCGCAGTCATCAAAAACGGAATTTTCTAAATCGGTCATCGTAAAATCTACCTTTCGTAAGTTTGATTTCGTAAATGCGGTATTTTTAATTTTCAATTCGGCAAACGAAGCCAATTCTAGCTTACATTCTTGAAAAGTTGCCGAAAACATAAAGTCATTACACTGACTAAAATCGACACCTAATAGTTTACAATTTACAAAATCGACTTCGGTAAATGACGTACTTTTCACCTTTGCATTGGTCATATCACAGGTATCAAACGTGCATTCTAAAAATGTCATTGCTGCCATGTCTACAGCTTCAAACTTGCAATTGATAAACATACAATGATCATATTCTCCTTTAGGAAATACTTTTTGTGTGTAATCGATCTTTCTAAAAACTTGATCGTGATGAAATTCTTGACTCATTTTTGTATGTGCTTCAAATAGAAATTATGTAGTTTTGCGATGCTGTGAAGATAGTAAATTTGGTGGTTTGTTGCTAGTGGTTTGTTGCCGGTTGAAAATCAATGATCTCAAAACGTCATTTTGAGTAATTTTGAAGTGAAACGAAAAATCGCATCGAGAAATTATTCAAGTAAAAATTTCTTGTTTTCGATACATTTTCATTCCATAAAAACACTCAAACTGACGAAATTTCAAACACAATTCATCAAAGAAAAAAGTAATTTACTCATGAAAAAACTACTAATCATTCCATTCATTCTACTTTTCATAAATTGCAAAGTCAAAGAAAAACCGCTTTTTGTAAAAGTTGACAATATTACTGTGGTTGATGCTACTTTGGAAACTATCGAATTGACCGCAAACGCCTATTTTATCAATCAGAATGATGTTGGCGGCAGTTTGGAAACGAAAGGAATTGAAGTATTTGTGAATGATATTTCAGTCGCGAATGTGAGTTCGGAAGCGTTTGAAGTTCCTGCGCGAGAAGAATTCTCAATTCCGCTAAAAGTGATCATTCCCACAAAAGAAGTTTTAGAAAAAAACAAAAATGGACTTTTAGGCGGCATTTTGAATAGTATTACCAATCAAAAAATGAAAGTTCAATACAAAGGAACGATTACATACAGCACATTTGGTTTTTCGTACAATTATGAAGTTGATCAAACTCAAGATATTAAAATAAAATTTTAGTGGAAAATATTCACGAAACATACATGAAACGTTGTTTGCAGTTGGCAAAAAATGGCTTGCAAGCCGCAATGCCAAATCCTTCGGTTGGTGCGGTCATTGTGCATAACAACTATATTATTAGCGAAGGTTTTACAAGTGCGTATGGCGGAAATCATGCGGAAGTAAATGCGATTCATTCGGTAAAAGATCAATCTTTATTGAAAACATCCACACTCTATGTTTCGTTAGAACCGTGTAGTCATTTTGGAAAAACGCCGCCGTGTAGCGATTTGATTATCAAACACGAAATTCCGAAAGTTGTCATTGGAACTATTGATCCGTTTGCAAAAGTCGCTGGAAAAGGCGTTGAAAAGTTGAAAAATGCAGGTTGTGAAGTCATTTTGAGTGTTTTGGAAGCGGAATGTATTGCGTCTAACAAACGATTTTTTACCTTTCATCAACACCAACGTCCGTATATTATTTTGAAATGGGCGGAAACACAAGATGGTTTTATTGATAAGATTCGACAAAAAAATGATCCAATTCAACCTAATTGGATTACAAATTCTTTTTCGCGTCAACTTGTGCACAAATGGCGAAGTGAAGAACAAGCGATTTTAGTCGGGACAAATACTGCCATGACAGACAATCCGAAATTAAACACACGCAATTGGCATGGCAAAAATCCTGTGCGAGTTGTGTTGGATAAATCGTTGCGAATCCCTGAAAGTTATTCGTTGTTCGATCAAACTATAAAAACCATTGTTTTAACAGAAAAAAATAGAGAAAATACAGAGAATATCATTTTTGAACTGCTCGATTTTTCACAAAATATCGCTACGCAAATTTGTGCTATTTTGTATAAACACGAAATCCAATCGGTTATTATTGAAGGTGGAAAACAAACCTTACAAACATTTATTGATGCCAATTTGTGGGATGAAGCACGCGTTTTTAAAGGTAATATATGGTTTAAAAACGGAATTGAAGCGCCAACTTTTAGAGGAAAACTTCAAACTGAACAAACTATTTTAGATAATTCATTACATATTTTTACGAATGATTAAGAATTTGATTTTCGATTTTGGCGATATTTTCATCAACCTAGATAAACCTGCCACAGCACGTGAATTGGAGAAATTGGGCATTGCTGATTTTACGCCTGAAATGATTGAAAAAAATCAAGTGTATGAAAAAGGATTGATGACGACAGAAGCTTTTGTTGATTTCTATCATGCAAAATTTCCAAACGCAACCAAAAAAGGCTTGATTGACGCTTGGAACGCTATTTTACTGGATTTCCCGAAACATCGATTTGAATTTATTCAGCAATTAGCCAAAGAAAAAAAGTATCGTTTATTGTTATTGAGCAATACAAATGATTTGCATATTTCGTGGATTCAACAACATTGGGGAATGGAATTATATACTAAATTTGCCGAATGTTTTGAACAGTTTTACTTGTCGCACGAAATCAATCTCAGAAAACCTGACGCCAATATTTACGAATTTGTACTGCGCGAAAACGGTTTGAAAGCTTCCGAAACTTTATTTATTGACGACACGAAAGAAAATACCGATTCCGCCGAAAACTTAGGAATTCATGTGTGGAATTTGATGCCAGGCAAGGAAGATATTGTAGATTTGTTCACGCATAAAAAATCGTTATTTTGATTTACTTACTACTCAGTATTCTGGTTTCCAGTTCGTTATTTGTCATTTTTAAAATGTTCAACAAATACAATGTCAATACGTTTCAAGCAATTGTTGTCAACTATTTTGTAGCGTTTATTTGCGGATTTTTCTTTTATGGAAACGGCGTTACACTCGTAGAGGTTTCTCAAAAACCATGGATGATTGGCGCCGTAATTTTAGGAGTTTTATTTATTTCCATCTTTATCATCATGGCACTTACCGCACAACAAAATGGACTTTCTGTAGCTTCTGTGGCGAGTAAAATGTCAGTGGTAATTCCTGTGATTTTCGCGGTTATTGTCTATCACGAAAAACTAAGTTTTCTAAAAATTGTTGGAATTATTTTAGCCTTATTCGCGGTTTATTTAACTACTGTAAAGAAAGATATTAGCGAGTTTGATAAAAGCAAATTATTGTTTCCCATATTATTATTTTTTGGTTCGGGCGTCATTGACACAGCTATCAAATACATTGAAACTACGTATGTTGCTGATGGAGAAACCCCTATTTTTTCGGCGGCAATTTTTGCATGTGCGGCAATTTTAGGCGTTTTTATCATTATGATTCGACGTGATTTTAAAATTACTTGGAAAACCATCCTTGGCGGAATTGCACTCGGAATTCCTAACTTTTATTCGATCGTTTTTTTGTTGAAAGCCTTACGACCCGATCAATTGGGCGATAGTTCCACAGTTTTTCCGATTAATAATGTCGCTATTGTGATGTTATCTACTATTTTTGGAATTATTATTTTTAAAGAAAAACTCATCCTAAAAAACTGGATTGGAATTGGAATCGCGCTTGTGAGTATTGCGCTGATTTCGTTTTCTATTCAATAACATTTTGATAAAAAGCTAGCATACGATCATGAAAAAGTCGATACAATTACCGTTGAATTGTTCCGCTGAATACGTTGAAGAGTTTTTAAGTGCCGAAGAATCTCGAAAACTTTATTCGCAACTTATTTCGGAATACGATATAGCAAATGTGAAAATGAAGCTTTTGGTCGATGAAAAGATTACGTATATAGATACGCGTAAAATTATGTTTATGGATGAAGATTTATACACAAATGATAAACTTCCAGCACTTATTTGGGGAAAAACGGCCATTTGGTCGGATGAACTTTGGAAGGTGAAAAAGAAAGTAGAAGCTTTTACAGGTATAAAATTTGGCGTTTGTGTTTGTATTTATTATCCTGATGGCAATTCGGGTGTGGCGTATCATTCAGATTTTACAGCATTTGGAGATACAACTGTGATTCCTTCGATAAGTTTGGGAGCAGAACGAACATTTTATTTGAGAGCAAAAGAAAACCTAGAAGTTTATGAAATGATGTTAAAAGATGGAAGTATGCTCATCATGGGCGAAAACTGTCAAGAACGCTATGAGCATAGTTTGCCAACGAACCCAATATATACAAAAGGAAGAATCAATCTTACTTTTAGGCAATATGGTTTTAAGCATCAGAACTCTTAAAAACGAAACACCCACAAAAATTAAATTTACAACTATTGGAAACGAAAGACACGTATAAAACCATTGATATTCCTTCGGAAGAAGTACTTTTTAAAGATCGAAATAGTAAATTCTTTGGCTATGCGTTTCCGGTTTCCAATGAAGATGATGTAAAAGAACATTTGGAAATCTTGAAAAAGAATCATCATTCGGCACGACATTTTTGCTATGCCTGGCAATTGGGTAAAAGTGAACCGTTTCGCTTTAGAGCCAATGATGATGGCGAACCTTCTAATAGTGCAGGAATGCCAATTTATGGACAAATTCAGTCGTTTGACGTCACCAATATTTTAATTGTCGTTGTTCGTTATTTTGGTGGAACAAAATTAGGCGTTGGTGGATTGATTAACGCGTATAGAACTGGTGCGCAATTGGCGTTAGAAGCTAGTGAAATCTTAGAAAAAACCATCAATATTGACTATTTACTCGTTTTTGATTATAAAAATATGAACAAAGTCATGCGTGTCATTAAAGAGCGAAACCTTGATATTATTGCACAAAAACTGGAATTGGATTGTCACATCACGATTTCGGTGCGTCAAAATGATGCGGAACAGATTTTTGAATTATTTCAGAATTTGTATGAAATTGAGATTAAGGAATTGGATTGAATGTACGATTTTCAATCAACACAATCCAACTCCTAAGCTTCTTTTGATAATTATCTAATTAGATTCAATACAGCATCAATATTGGATGAAGCAACACTTATGATTTTTTCTTCTCCACCACAAATTTTAGCTTGATTTACCTTAGATAATTCTTTTACAAATACTTCTTTTTTGAAATTTTCAATGGTTTTCATCTTAAATAATTTTATGTTATAATTATTGAATATACAAATTTTTTAAATTGTCTCAGAATTTGTATGAGATTGAGATTAAGGAATTAGATTGAACGTACGATTTTCAATCAAGACAATCCAACTCCTAAATATTTCAAAGATTATCTGATAAGTCCATTTAAGTCATCAACAATAGTGTTACCAACATTCACAGCTTCAGTACCACCACAAATTTTAGCTTGATTTACCTTAGACAATTCTTTTACGAATACTTCTTTTTTGAAATTTTCAATAGTTTTCATGTTACATGATTTAAGAGTTATACTACCTAAATGTACAAATTACTTTTTATATTTTGTAATAGGTTCACTCACACACACCACATTTTCAAGCTTTGAAGTCCATTCTTTTTGCGTAGACATCGTTTTGCATAACTTTTCATGAAAATACACTTGATACCAAATTTCCTTTTGAAAGGAACATACATTTTCATAAACTTTCTCGGAATGAATCATCAATTTTAACATAAATTCGTCTTGTGGTTCACGATGATTATTGATTACTTGACTCAATTTTGACGGCGTAATATTAAGATCGGTTGCAAAAACACTTCGCTTACTATAAATGATATCAATATACTTTTCTAAAAATTCTGTAAAGTAATGGTGCTTATTATACATTGGCTTTTTGATAAACGTTTCCATTTGCAATTTTAACTGCATAAGTTTTGCACGAATGATATCGTTTTTCGATACATTTTTCATGCGCTCCAAACGTGCTTCCATGAGCTTAGTTGCTTCTGTTTGAGATTCCTTTTGTGATGTATATCGAGAATCTACGCCAAAGGTTGCATTTTCCATTACGTTTTCATTTTGTTCGCTAATCATGGTCAAATCTGTTTATTAAATGTACTATTTCTGGCACTTCGATACTTAATGTCAAACCTGTTGACACCATATTGTATGTTTTAATATAATGTTTCGCTATTTCAGTTTTCGGTCGTAACGAAACACAGGCGAATTCAGCATAATCTTCTACGGCTATTTTGGCGGCATGCGTTATCAAGTTTCCTGCAATTTTATTATACGTTTTGTTTTTTCCTTTGTTTTCAACAGAAACGGTCAATAAACGAATATGTATTCGCCATTCGTTTGGAATTCTTTCTAAAGATATCAATCCTAAGATGTCACTCGAACCGAGAATACACAATTTATAGACTTCAAAAGATTGTTCTTCTTTCCAATTGAAGAAATAGCGTTTTTTTGTTAGTTTTTGATAATCTTGATCGTTTACAAGTGTAATTTCCACACGATGTGAATTTCCTGTTGAAGTTTCTTCGATTACCATGATTTAAAGATACGAAATTGTTTCCGGATAGTGTAAAGATTTTTTAAAAAGTTTACAAAATTGGAAACTTTTAATTTAATTTTAAAGATCAATGTAATAATTATTGAAATGTAGTTTCTAAAATTAGTAAGATTATAAATGTAGATTTTTAGTTATCAAAACTCAATCGCAGACAATTTTTTAATTAAATGTTCAGGACATTTCATCGGTCTTCCCGTCTTCATGTTGATAAATGCCAAAACGGTGCTTCCGACTGTAATAATTTCCTTACTTTCATTTAAAATTTCGTACTCAAATTCAATCTTAACGGATGGTAATTTTTTAAGTGTCGTTTTAATCGTCAGTACATCATCGTAATACGCAGATTTTTTATAATTTATGGTAATCGATATCACAGGCAACATTACGCCAGCTTCTTCCATTTCTTTGTATGAAATTCCTAAAGCACGTAACCACTCAGTCCGCCCCATTTCTATGAATTGCACATAGTTACCGTGATATACAACACCCATTTGATCGGTTTCTGCATATCTAATTCTTACGTTTATTTCGTGACTTCTCAATGTATTTTGTGTATATTTAGACATGTTAACTTATTGTAAAGAAATTGTTTCTAAGCATGAGAAAAAAATTTAACAAATTCAATAGCATACTAATTTTTTTTTCACTTTTTTTTTCACATATTTGTTGACGAAAAATAACAAGACGAGGAAACCCCGAATTTTCTCTTTTTTTCTAACCTAAAACTAACAATTTTAACAATAATAATGAGTGTAACTGCGCAATCGGTATGGGATAATTGTCTGTCTTTTATAAAAGACAACATTCAACCACAAGCATATAAAACTTGGTTTGAGCCTATAAAGCCAGTAAAGTTAACAAATAAAGCGTTAAGCATTCAAGTACCAAGCAAATTTTTTTACGAATGGCTAGAAGAACATTACGTAAAGTTACTGAAAGTTGCGTTGGTAAAAGAGTTAGGAAATACAGCTCGATTGGTATATATCATTAAAATGGAAAATACGTACGGAAATAAAAAACCGTTTACCGAAAAAATTCCAAGTGCAAATCGAAGTAATATGGGCGCACAAGAAATTGATGTCCCTATCAAAAATAAAAGTCCCGAACTGAAAAATCCGTTTATCATTCCTGGTATCAGAAATGTAAAAATTGAATCTCAGTTAAATCCAAATTACAATTTCGACAACTTTTTAGAAGGCGATTCTAACCGTTTGGCAAGATCCGCAGGAATGGCAGTTGCCAACAAACCTGGCGGAACGTCGTTCAATCCATTGTTGATTTTTGGTGGTGTCGGATTGGGAAAAACACACATCGCACACGCTATTGGTGTGGAAATTAAAGACAAATATCCTGAAAAAACCGTGTTATACATCTCTGCGGAGAAATTTACACAACAATATATTGAATCGGTAAAGAAAAATACACGAAACGATTTTATCCATTTTTATCAACTGATTGATGTATTAATCATTGATGATGTACAGTTTTTCTCTGGAAAATCTGGAACACAAGATGTATTTTTCCACATTTTCAATCACTTACATCAAAATGGAAAGCAAGTCATTTTAACGTCTGACAAAGCGCCTGTGGATATGCAAGATATTGAACAACGCTTGTTATCTCGTTTTAAATGGGGACTTTCTGCTGAATTGCAAACGCCTGATTTTGAGACACGTGTATCGATTGTAAAAAATAAGCTATATCGTGATGGTGTGGAAATGCCTGATGATATTGTAGAATATGTAGCCAAACATATTAAAACCAACGTACGTGAATTAGAAGGTGCTATTATTTCTTTGATTGCACAATCGTCTTTCAACAAAAAAGAAGTAACGATTGATTTAGCAAAACAAGTCGTTGAAAAGTTTGTAAAGAATACGAAGCGTGAAGTTTCTATCGATTACATTCAAAAAGTAGTTTCCGATTATTTCCAAATGGATGTTTCTACCTTACAATCCAAAACACGTAAACGTCATATTGTACAAGCAAGACAATTGGCGATGTTTTTCGCAAAGAAATTTACAAAAGCATCTTTAGCAAGTATTGGTTCACAAATTGGAAAACGCGATCACGCAACGGTTTTACATGCTTGTAAAACAGTAGATAATTTATCAACTACCGATAAACAATTCCGCAAATACGTGGAAGATTTAACAAAGAAACTTTCGCTATAATTACAGTTCATGAAAACTAAAATTTTAATGGTTTGCTTGGGAAATATTTGCCGTTCTCCTTTGGCAGAAGGCATTTTAGCTTCCAAACTCGATCCAACAAAATTTGAAGTTGACTCCGCTGGAACGGCAGGTTATCATGTAGGTGAACTTCCAGACAGACGTTCTATTGCGACTGCCAAACAACATGGGTTAGATATTAGTTATCAACGTTGTCGAAAGTTTGTATATCAAGATTTTCAAGTGTTCGATTATATTTTCGCGATGGATCAATCGAATTATGATAACATTTTAAGTTTGGCAAAAACGCAAGAAGATCGCGCAAAAGTTCATTTAATCTTAAATCAAATTTCACCCAATTCAAATGCTGAAGTTCCTGATCCGTATTACGGCGGCGATCAAGGTTTTGAAAATGTCTATCAAATGTTAGACGAAGCGTGTACAATTTTTGCCGAGAAACTTTCTTGAAAACATAAGTAGAATAGTGTTGCGCATTTTTTTGTATCTTACTAAAAAAAGCTAACCTACTCGCCATGAATCGAAAAAACCACCTGTTTTCCCTCCTATTTCTACCCTTACTTTTATTTTCGCAAGATGTTTCGTTACAAGCATTTGCCACAGGATTTACAAAACCTGTTGACATTAAACATGCTGGCGATTCCCGATTGTTTATTGTAGAACAAGATGGTGTGATTAAAATTGTCAATTCGGCTGGAATCATAAATTCGACACCTTTTTTAAATATTGATGCACGCGTTCGATCTTTTGGAAATGAACAAGGAATATTGAGTTTGAGATTCGATCCAAATTATTCAATAAACCATCAGTTGAGCAAAGGAATCTACATTGTTCAGTTAATTTCAACAAATGATGCGGTTTCCTATCATAAATTAGTCAAAATTTAGTTTTATTTGTAATTAAACTCCTTTCTTATGCATGCAACCAACGGAATTTTATATTTGATTCCAACCACTTTAGGCGATAATGAACCGCTAGAGGTTTTGCCTTTATCTGTAAAAAAAATTATAGAAACAACTGATTATTATATTGTTGAGAATGAAAAAACAGCGCGTCGTTTTATTAAAAAGATTACACCAAAAAAGTCACAACCTTCGCTACAATTGCATGTGTTGAATAAGTATACACAAGACGAAGAATTACCAGCATTTTTAGAAGCTGCTTTTCAAGGAAAAAATGTCGGATTGATCTCAGAAGCTGGCTGTCCTGGTGTAGCAGATCCTGGAGCTGAGATTGTAAAAATTGCTCATCAAAGAGGTATAAGAGTGGTTCCGTTAGTTGGTCCTTCATCAATTTTGTTGGCAATGATGGCTTCTGGGATGAACGGACAGAGCTTTGCTTTCAACGGTTATTTACCTATTGACAGTCACGAACGCAAAAAAGCAATTAAAGATTTGGAAAAACGTGCGGGCGATTTGAAACAATCGCAAGCGTTTATTGAAACTCCGTACAGAAATGATAAATTGTTAGCCGATTTAACCGCAACACTTTCTGGAAATACGCGTTTGTGCATTGCGTGTGATATTACTTTAAACACAGAATATATTAGAACTTTGACGATTAATGAATGGAAAAAGACTTCGGTGAATTTACATAAACGACCAACAATGTTTATTATTGACAAATAGATCGCTAATGCTGTTAGACTCGTTCCCGCATAGGCGGGAATCTCTTGGAACGCTGACGCTGTTAGAATCGCTGACGCACTTAGATTTTTGGTATCGCTTTGCTCTTCGTATTTTAGACGTGCTTTGCAATCTTGTTATTCTTTATTCAAAAAAAATCTTTGCCCCGAATTCACAAATATTTTTCTTTAATTCTATTCACTATTATCAACTTACCAATACTAATAACTAATTACTAACTTCTTTTCTGTTTGATAAAAATAATTTTTTAATTATTAAATACTTTAATCTTTTAATTTAGAGTACAAAAAAACCTCCGCATATTGCTATACGGAGGTTTTTAAAAATAATGTTAACCAAATTTTTAAGTTATGAAACTCTTGCTTTTTTGTTGGCTTTGATAGAGGAAACATCATACCCTGCGAATTTCTTCATGTAGTGTTTCACTGTTGTGCCATAAGCATCGGAAAATCCTTCTTGTCCGCCGCTTCTTAAATACTTTTTTACGCTTCCTGGTCCGGCTAAATGTGCTGCTGCCAAAATTCCTGATTCTGTAATCAACACACCGTTAATTCTTTTGCCGACTGAGCGTTTAATGTCTTTTCTTAGAATCCACTTATTTCGTGATGCATTTGCTTCAAATGCCTTTTCTTGTAACTTTGGATTGTTTAAGAATGCTTGCGTATTGTAAATTCCGAGCATTTCTAATGTTCCTTTTCCAAATTGATACTTTCCAAGATACCCTAAGGTGTTTACCACGAAGTAATTTCCTTGCGATTCTTTAAATGCTAAAGCTTCTTTAAAGCCCAAATATTTATTTCCTGTATACGGAATTGGCGCTTCTTTGCTTTTAGCTTCATCTAGTGGTAGCACTGTTACTAGTCTAGATGATTCGTTATGTTTTTCTATATTTTTAAGAACGTTGGCTTCTTTTTTTGAAGTGAAACCTAAACTTGTAAATGTTAAAACAGCTATTAAAATTGAAAATTTTATTGCTCTTTTCCCCATAAAATTTGTTTTCTTTAAGACTAACTAATTCATCGAATTATGCTTAAAATTTCAGCGTGCAAATATACACATTTTTTTTTAATACGGGATTTATTATGTTAAAGTTATCTTAAAAGTAAATAGCATGGAACTTCATCTTCCCTAAACTATTGATTTCCAAAGTTGGAGCAGGTATTTTAATGAAATTAATGACACTAAAAAGACTGTTTAGAAACGTAGAATTGGTCTTTATTTTTGTTAAATCAATGTCAAGACTAAGGTAGAACTGCCTGTATCGTTGCTGAGTTGGCAATATTTCGAGCTGAGTTTTTTCAGTTCCGGCGATTAAACCTTCTGCTCCGTAGCCAAAAGCCACATTGAACCATTTCGGGATTTTGCTTTGTTTAAAGAATGAATGCACATTCGCGCTCAGCCAATACGTTTGCCCATTATAGTCTTTTAAAACTTCTTCTAAAAAACCATTTCCAAGCTTATTTGGACGAATTTCCGCAAAGCGTGTTTGATGAAAAGAATATTTTAATTTGATCCGTTGTTCGTCCCATACTAATTCTTGTCCGACGTATAAGCCAGTTCCTAGCCCATTTGCGAGGATATCTCCAAAAGATGCTCCCCATTCAGCAGAAAAGCCATCCATGACTTCTACGGCAGTTAAAAAGCCGAATCCGAGCGTTGCGCCATAAATGAGCTGATTTTTTTTTGATACACCACTCCATTTCAACACTTTAGCACCAATATCGCCCACATAATATGAAGTAAAAACGTGTCCGGCTTTGTCCATTTGCAACCATTCATTGTTGTCATTGATAAAATGAAATGATGATCGTGGGAAATCGGCATACCAAATTCTATCCAAACCTACCAAAGTTACAGCCGCTAAAGAAGTTTCGGTAATGGCTACAAAATTGCGTCTTGGTTTGTGTAAACTATCGGACGCTTGCCAAAAGCTTGGTGGTGTTAGTTGTGCGCTTGCCACATTCACAAAACAAAGTATAAAAAAAAGTTTAAAAAATCGTTTCATCAATTATTGCTTCTTCCTTTTTTTGTAAGATTCAAACACAATCGTTCTAAATTCTTCTGCGGACGTATTCCAAGGAATTGTTAATGTAGTTGCATCATATATGTCTTGTAAATCCGAGAGTTGATAACCTTCTTCTTTAAGATATAAGGTATCCGTAAGTACTGTTTGCAAATCAACTTCAGAAGCTTCGATTTGCGTGGAAACTTGTTCCGCTATTTCATTAATTCGATTTAATTCAGGACTCACAGACAATGTAACTTTTACTAAATCACTTTTTCCTTGCAACGTTTTTATGATATCATTGCTATTCATTCCCTTACGAATCGTGTACTTTCCTCCTTTTACTTGTGCTATGTAGCCCTTTTTTTTCGCCAGTGTTGTAAAAGCTTCCGAATCTATTAATAACGGTTTTAATTCTTGTTGAACATCGTTAAAATCGGCATTCGAAGGAATAAAAATATAAGCTTCTTCATTGTTAAACGCCGTAATTGGTTTAAAGATCGTTTGCGTAATGTTATATATGATGTAAAAACCAATGAGAACTCCTATGATTAGAATGGCGGTCAATATTTTTTTGATATAACTCATTCCGCTAGTTTTTGATAGAATAGTTCATTTTTATATTCGCCATTGACATAATTCCAATCGCGCTTGACGCCTATTTGCTTGAAATTCAAACTTTCAAATAACTTGATGCTTGCCGCATTGTCTTCTCCAATATTTGCATACACTTGATGTACATGCAAGTGTGTAAATGCATAGCTACAAACCAATTGCAAGGCTTCTTTCCCATAACCTTTGTGTTTGTGTTCGCTTTTGGCAATGAGCAAACCAACGCCAACACGTTTGTTTTTTGGATCAAATTCGAAAAGATCAATCAGTCCAACAGTTTCCTTTTTCATGTTTACCATCACCAAACGCAATTGTTTGGCTTCGTAAATATCTTGATGTGCATTTTCTAAATACTGCTTGATTAAGAATCGTGAATATGGTGTTTGTGTTGCGCTTATTTCCCATATAGATTCATCATTTTCTATTTGATAGATAAATTCTAAATCTTCAGGCTCTAATGCACGTAAGTATAATTTTTCACCAGTAAGTGTTAGCATGAAATTTCTCCTTTAAATACTTGGGTTGCTTTTCCTTTGAGGAAAATATTTTTATAGGTTGTTGCATCAAGTTCAAACGAAACTTGAAGCGTTCCGCCTTCTACTTGCAATGTTATGGTATTTGCTGTGGTTTCTTGTAAGTGATACATGGCTAATGCAACTGCTGTTACACCTGTTCCGCACGAAAGTGTTTCATCTTCCACGCCTCTTTCGTAGGTTCGCACTCTAAATTCGGTATCGGAAAGTTTTTTTACGAAATTTACATTTGCACCTTCTTCAAAATACGGCGCGCCATATCGGATTGCGGCACCTTTTACTTTGATGTCAATTTGACTGATTTCATCTGTAAAAGTGACATGATGTGGCGAACCTGTGTTTAAAAATACGTATCCATCATGCTGTTCAATGGTGGAAACATCTTGCATTTGCAAATTCACGATATCGTCATCAATTGTGGCGTAATGTTTTCCGTCTATCGCTCTAAAAGTGGTTTCATTTTTGATGACTCCGAGAAAATTCGCGAAAGCAACTATACAACGTCCGCCATTGCCACACATGGTACTTTCATTGCCATCTGAATTGTAATAGACCATTTTAAAATCGTATTCTGTATCGTTTTCCAACAGAATTAATCCGTCCGCACCTATGCCAAATTTTCGGTCGCACAACTGATGAATGAGTTTGGTATTATTTTTGGAAAATTGCAACTGTCTGTTGTCAATCAACACAAAATCATTTCCAGTTCCTTGATATTTATAAAACGATTGTATCATTTTTGAGGTTTGATGTGGACAAAAGTACAAAATAAAAGGTATTAAATCTTTAAGGAAATGGTTGAAGTATTTACCATAACCTATGAATATTTGGTGTTAGACAAAGTAGTCTTAATCGTTTTTAAGTTTGTTTTAACAAACTTATTCAAATTGAGTTAAAGTGTCGTTAAAGTTAAAATGCAACTGTAATAAATATGTAATTTTAAGTGTTAAGCCGAGACAAAAGAGATTATTATCACAAATAATATTACCACAATTTACTAATTATAAATTAATGAAAAACATGAAAAAATTTGCAAGTTTACTATTCGTTTCTATTCTTGGAGGTGTTGTTAGTATTGGAGCGTATAAAATTTTTTCAGAAAGCCCTGAAAAAGTTCAACAAGCTTCTATTTTTGAGCAACCAACGTATGTACCAACTAATTTTGTAAATACACCCACCACAAATGCAGCCATGAACGGCATTGATTTTACGTATGCCGCTGAAAAAACAGTACATGCTGTGGTACACGTAAAAAATAAAATAACCACAGTTGCTCCAAGAAGTATTTGGGATTTGTATAATGGTACAGGACGTCCGCAAACTCAAATTGGAACAGGTTCAGGAGTTATCATTACACCCGATGGATATATTGTCACAAACAACCACGTAATTAAAGGATCGAATGAGATTCAGGTGACGTTGAATAATAATAAGAATTATACCGCTACTTTGGTAGGAACCGATCCTAATATGGATATTGCTTTATTAAAAATTGAAGCCGACGAAGAACTTCCGTACATTTCTTTTGGCGATTCTGATAATGCTAAAATTGGCGAATGGGTGTTGGCTGTTGGAAATCCTTTTAACTTAACTTCTACCGTAACTGCTGGAATTATTAGTGCTAAAGGACGTGATTTGAACGAAGGCGATAAATTAAGTCAATCTTTTATACAGACTGATGCCGCCGTAAATCCAGGGAATTCTGGCGGTGCGTTGGTGAATACCAATGGTGAGTTGATCGGAATTAACACCGCAATTACTTCACAAACAGGCTCTTATATTGGATATTCATTTGCAGTGCCAAGTAATATTGCTCAAAAAATTGTGAATGACTTGTTAGAATTTGGCGATGTACAAAAAGGATTGTTAGGTCTTTCTGGTGGATCTTTAAATTCGGTAGTGGCTGAAAAATTAGGCACCGAAGAAACAGAAGGTTTTTATGTTGGGAAAGTATTTGCCGATTCTGGAGCAGAAAAAGCAGGTATTTTGGTTGGAGATATTATTAAAAAATTGGATGATGTGAAAATTGCTAAATTCTCTGATTTATCAGGATATTTAAGTGCCAAACGCCCCGGAGATGTGGTAAATGTAACCGTTTTACGTGATGACAATTATGAAACATTTGCTGTCACTTTAGTGAAAGAAGAAATTGCTAACAGTGTCAACTTAATGAAGATGACCTTAGAAAATTTAAGTCCAGAAGATACTGAAAAGTTTGATATTTCATCAGGGTTGAAAGTTGTTGAAAACAAAAACCAACAGTTGTATAAAGAACTAGGAATTACGCCAGGTTACGTTCTAGTAGAAGTAAATGGCAAGAAAGTACAATCTGCGGAAGCATTAAAAAGTTTTATTGAAAGTTATGGCGAAGGTCAAATTAAGATTTTAGGATTTTTGAATCCGAAAGGACAATACGAGCGTTTTATCTTTAGATAAACTGCCATCTATCTATATCTATTGTAAAAGCGAGACACCCAAAAGTGCCTCGCTTTTTTAGTTAGTTATACCAGTTTTGCTTTAAAATTACTCAATAAAAAGGCAGTTATTTTTTCTTTAGGCAAAAAAGAAAATGCAAGCATAGCCATAGCTACGGTTACATTTTATTTTGAAGAATAAAGGAAAAAGCCCAAGTTTTTGTGAGTAATTTTAAGGTGAAAATGGTATTATTTTTTAAATTGATTTATGAATCTTCATAACGGCTTAATTGATTTTTAAGCGTTGTTACTTCGTTTTGTAATTGTTCTATTCGTTTTAATAGATTGTAAATTACATCAACACCTTCTAAATTTATGTTTAGTTCAAAGTGCAAACGCATCATTTTCTCCAAATGGCTTATTTGAGTTGTTTTAATGTAGTGCATTTCATTTGAAACTATAATTTCTACCAATTCATACTCCTGCAAAGCACTTATAAAGGAAGATGGAATATTATAGTGTAAGCAAAATTGCTGTATGGGTATTAAATCTTTTGTCTCCATAATTACCTTAGATTTTGCAATTCAGTAATAAGTTCTTTTTCTTTTTCAGATAAATTCGTTGGAATTTTTAGCTGATATGTGATGTATAAATCGCCAAATTGTCCTTCTTTTTTATATTTAGGGAAGCCTTTTCCTTTGAGTTTTACCTTGGTTAAATTCTCAGTTTCAGGTTTAATGGTGAGTTTCACTTTACCGTCAAAAGTAGCTACCATTTGCTCGCCTCCTAACATCGCTTTGTATACATCTAAATCGACCGTTGTGTATAAATTTTCTTTGTCACGCTTAAATGTAGTGTTGTTTGTTATTGAAAACTGAATATATAAATCGCCATTAGGACCACCATTGATTCCTTGTCCGCCATGCCCTTTTATTTTTATAATTTGCCCGTTTTCAACTCCTGCAGGAATTGTGATTCTGATATTTTTATTGTTTACCGTAAGCGTTCGCTTGTGTGTTGTATACACATCTTTTAAATCGAGTTGTAATTCGGCATTAAAGTCATGTCCTTTAAATTTAACGTCTCTTTGTCGGGCTGAACCGCCACTAAACATACTACCGAAAATATCTGAGAAATCCTGTTCAGAATACTGTTGAGATTCGCTTTGATATCTTTGTTGCTGTTTTTGTTGCTCTTTGGCTTGCTCGTAGGCTTCCGCATTTTGCCAATGTTCTCCATATTCATCATACTTTTTACGATTTTCAGCATTGCTCAATACTTCATTCGCATCGTTAATTTCTTTAAATTTATTTTCAGCTGCTTTATCATTCGGGTTTACATCTGGATGATATTTTCGGGCAAGTTTGCGATAGGCTTTTTTAATATCCTGTGCAGAAGCAGTTTTAGAAATACCCAATACTTTATAATAATCTATAAATGCCATGATCTCTATTGGTGAGTTTTATGATACTGTTTGGTTAATTGTTTTAGACTTTCTACATAATCTTCTAAAATCTCACGATTAATTTCTGGATGCTCTTTGGAAGGAATCGTTACAGGATTTTCCAATAATAAAACATATAATTCTGGATAATTATTTTCTATATCAAGTGTCAACTTTGTTATTTGGGCTAATGTATCTTGTATCGTTTTCATCCTTTTTCTTATGATAATTTGCAAAAAAACTTTAACCTATATTTTTAAAATATCGGTAGGTGTTTCTATTAAAATTGTATTGTCGCCATGAACAGCAATAGGCTGTTTCATTATAGCTGGATTGTGTTGTAGCATTTTTATCCAATCGTCATCAGATAAATTGTGAGGCGAAAATTTATTTTGATACATTGGATGCTCCTGATTTACAAAGTCTTGAATCTTAATCTGTAATCTATTCGCTAATTCAACAATTTGTGTTCCTGTAAGCTTTTGCTTTAGAATATCAATTTCTAATATGGGCAATCCTTGAGCTTTTGCATAAGCCAATGTTTGTTTTGCTCTAATAGAATTAGAGTTATAAAACAAGGTTATTTGTCTATTTGAAGTTGCTATTTCGCCCATACTATCAAGTCTTAAAATCTAATTACTTTTTTATTGGACAAGTACTAAGTCCTAAAAGCGTATATAATGGACAAAAACTAATAAAACTAGTCAACAAGAAGATACCTGCTACCACTAAAAGTATGATTCCAAGAGTCCCCGAAATAACGTTTGTAACATAAAGAATTACAACAATTGCAGCGACTAAAAATCGGATAGTACGATCTGCTGTTCCCATATTTTTTTGCATAATACATTTTATTTTTAATAAATGTACTGCGAATAGAATAGACTGGAAATGATAAATATCAGTTTTCCAAAAATGGAATCATTTACTGGTTATATTTCTATTTATATGCTCGTGATTTGTTCCGCTTGTTTGGGAACGTATTTTGAATGATTTATCAACAATGACAACACTAAGAATGTTGTTGAATCACAGAAATAATATCATTCTTTTGAAGCACTCCAGATTGTCTCCACAATTGCTTTCCGTTTTTAAAAAGTAACATCGTAGGCACGCCTTTCACTTGATATTTTGAGGCTAATGCCTGATTTTTATCCACATCAATCTTGATAATTTTTACGGTATCTCCTAATTCTTCTTTTACTTGTTTTAAAATTGGAGCGAGCATTTTGCATGGGCCACACCAATCCGCAAAAAAATCAACTAAAACAGGGATTTCTGAATTTACTAAAGTATTAAAACTGCTCTTCATTTTGCTTGATTGACTAATTGTTAGATTTCAAATATAAATTATTCAATAATAACAAATCATGATATTCATCAGCATAACTCAAAAAAAATAAACTTTTTAACAATCAAAAAAACTTTTTCATTTATTTACGAAAACGTTTGAAATTGTATACTTTTGCGCAAAATTGTAAACACAACTACACAAATTTAAGACTATGAGTTTTAATGATACTTACGAAAAGGAACTCACTTTTCAAGCAGATAGAAGACGCGCTACTGTTGAATTTATTAAGAATGTTAGCGATTTATGGTACGATAAATCTATTGAACTTGTTCTTTTTAGAAATCAATTAATTGACAGAAATGTAAGTGAGATTTTAAATCTACACGAATATGCGGGTCAATTTGTGCAAAAACCAATTTCTATTTTTGATACGGTTGAAATTGCGCAAGCAATCTCAAAAATTGATCTTCCACCATCAAAAATTGATATTGGAAAATTAACATACGAGTATCATTTAGAAGAAAATCAGCATGCAAACGCTACTTCGTTTGTGATTGACAAATTAAAAGACGCCAAAGATTCTTCTGGAATTAAACCAAAAGACGTTGTATTGTATGGTTTTGGTCGTATCGGACGTTTATTAGCACGAGAACTCATGACACGTACGGGTCGTGGAAATCAATTACGCTTACGTGCAATTGTTACGCGTGGAAAAGTAGATGCTACTGTCTTAGAAAAAAGAGCTTCTCTATTACGCAACGATTCTGTTCACGGAGATTTCCCAGGAACTGTTGGCGTAGATGCTGAAAATTCTGCCTTAATCATTAACGGAACTACGGTACATATCATTTCTGCAAATGGTCCAGAAGAAATTGATTACACAGCTTATGGTATCAAAAATGCTTTAATTATTGACAATACAGGCGCTTTTAGAGATAAAGAAGCATTAGAAAGACATCTTATCCCAAACGGAGCTGACAAAGTATTGTTAACGGCGCCTGGAAAAGGAATCCCAAACATCGTATATGGTGTAAATCACCAAGAACACAATCCTGATGAAATCGCTATTTTTTCAGCCGCTTCGTGTACCACAAATGCAATTACGCCTATTTTAAAAGTAGTGGAAGATTCTTTCGGGTTAAAACATGGACACATCGAAACAATTCATGCCTATACAAACGATCAGAATTTAGTAGATAATATGCACAACAAATACCGTCGTGGTAGAGCTGCTGCATTAAACATGGTGATTACAGAAACTGGCGCTGGAAAAGCCGTTTCCAAAGCATTGCCATCATTAGAAGGAAAATTAACGTCTAACGCTATTAGAGTTCCTGTTCCAAATGGTTCCTTAGCGATTTTAAATCTTGAAATTGAAAACAGTACTTCTTTAGAAGGTGTGAATACAATTTTTAAAAAATATGCGTTAGAAGGCAACTTGGTAGAACAAATCAAGTACGAACTCAACGATGAATTGGTTTCTTCAGATATTGTAGGTTCTTCGGCACCATCGATATTTGATAGCAAAGCAACGATTGTTCGTGAAGATGGAAAAAACATCATCCTATATGTTTGGTATGATAATGAATACGGCTATTCACATCAAGTAATGCGATTGGCTAAATATATTTCAAAAGTTAGACGTTATACCTATTATTAATAGCTAACGATCTCACACATAAAAAAAGAGTTTCTTATCGGAGACTCTTTTTTTATTGTCAAAATCTCTGACGAATTCACACAATAAATAAAAATATCTTCGTTTATTTGACAACTGTTATTTTAAACCTGAAAGACCATGAACGTGAAATACCTATTTCTAGCCATAACGCTATGCTTTTCTTTCATAGTAAGTGCACAAAATGTAGCTAAAAACGCAAATTTAAAATTAAAAGAAGGGCCGATTGCTGAGCAATTTGAATTCATCATTGAAAATTCAAATACATATCAAGATTATAAAGTTGTGAAGCGTGTTTGGATTGAAAAATTACAAAAAAACGTTGCCGATTCCATCAATGCTATTCAAAAAGATTTTACAGCAGAAGTTGCAAAAGTAGCTGAGCAACAAACAGAAATTGAAAAATTGAAAGCAGATTTAGCTTCGGTTAATCAAAAAATAAACGATTTAAACGCTGAAAAAGATAGCATTTCTTTACTTGGTTTACAATTGAGCAAAGCTTCCTACCAATCATTAATGTGGGGAATTATTGCTGTTTTAACCATTTTGTGGTTATTTTTTACCTATAAATTCAAATCGAGCAATACAATTACTAAAGAAGCAAAAACAAAACTAGCAGAAACAGAGCTAGAATTTGAAGAACACCGCAAACGTGCATTGGAACGTGAACAACAAGTTCGCAGAAAGCTTCAAGATGAAATCAATAAGAATAAATAAACGCTAATTTCCACACGCAATGCGCATCGATATCATTTCTGTAGTGCCCGATTTATTAAAAAGTCCGTTTGATGCTTCTATCTTAAAAAGAGCCATTGACAAAGATATTGTGGAAGTACATATTCACAACTTACGCGAATATGCAACGGATAATTACAAATCCATTGACGATTACCAATTTGGCGGCGGCGCAGGCATGGTGATGATGATTGCTCCGATTGACAAATGTATTTCAGATTTAAAATCGGAACGTGATTATGACGAAATCATTTATATGACTCCTGATGGCAAAACGTTGAATCAAAAAATTGCCAACGAACTTTCGTTAAAAGGAAATCTTATGATTCTTTGTGGACATTATAAAGGTGTCGATCAGCGAGTGCGCGATCATTTCATCACAAGAGAAATTTCAATTGGCGATTATGTACTTTCTGGAGGCGAATTGGGCGCAGCGGTTTTGTGTGATGCCATTATCCGATTAATTCCTGGGGTTTTAGGAAATGAAACATCTGCCCTAACCGATTCATTTCAAGATAACTTATTAGCTCCGCCAGTATACACAAGACCCGCGAGTTATAATAATTGGGACGTTCCCGAAGTATTACTCTCTGGAAACTTTCCGAAAATAGAAACTTGGCGCGAAGAACAAGCGTATGAACGCACTAAAAAATTACGCCCTGACTTATTAGACGATTAGATTTTTAGTCGCGCTTCGCTTTTAGATTATTGGAATCGCTTTGCTTTTCGACTGCTCGAAGTGACACTTTAGGATCGCTAACGCTCTTGGTATTTTAGTATCGCTTCGCTCTTAGATTGTTGGTTACACTGAGCGGAGTCGAAGTGTAGCTCTTAAAACAAACACTCTTCAATTCAAAATTTAGCATTCAATATTTATAATTTTATAAAAAGCATTGCACATTCGCAATAAATACTTATTTTTGCACTCAATTTTGGATCAACCTCTGGCGATAGACGTGAATGTTGCTTTGAATTAATATTTATAAAAAGTTTAAAATGGAAGCTTTAATTAAATTTGTACAAGACGAATTTGTAACAACAAAAGATTTTCCTGAGTTTGGTGCAGGAGATACGATTACTGTTTATTATGAAATCCGTGAAGGTGAAAAAACACGTACACAGTTCTTTAGAGGAGTTGTAATTCAACGTAGAGGTTCAGGTTCTTCTGAAACATTTACGATCAGAAAAATGTCTGGAACAGTTGGTGTTGAGCGTATTTTCCCAGTGAATTTACCAGCACTTCAACGTATTGAAATTAACAAAAGAGGAAAAGTTCGTAGAGCTCGTATCTTTTACTTTAGAGGTCTTACTGGTAAAAAAGCAAGAATCAAAGAAAGAAGATTCAAATAAAATCTTTTTACATACACACAACAAAAAAGTCCTGCAATTTGCGGGACTTTTTTCGTTATACCAGTTATTAATTGAATTTATCATAAAAGAAAATGATGATTTTTTTCTTTATATGAAACATAAAAATCAAGCATAGCCATAGTTACGGTTTATTTTTATGATAAAATAGAAAGAGAAAAAGGGCGTTTTATTACGATAAATACAATTGGTAAATGGTATTATGAACAATTGTTCATAAACAAGGTTCATATCTTGTTGATTTCTAATTTATTATATTTCTTGTTTTTTCAAAAACTTATAGTACATTTATAAAACAAAATACAAAGAGACAATGCAAATTGATCTTTGTACATCAAAAGAACGTTCTAACAAAGGTTGCTATTTAATATGTTTTTTGAAATTAATTTTTGGACACAGAAATTACAGAAAAAAATGTAGCTCTATTTCTAAGGTAGTTCGCTATCGTAGACTCTAGGAGAAACGCTGAAACTTATTAGTATTGCTAAGATGCTAGTGAAGTGTTATACCGACCTAAATTCCGAAAGGAAAAGGGGTTTGTATAAATGGACAAGTTGCGAAAGCGAATTTGTACAAGTAAGTATATTAAAGAAACAACTGAAATAGGATTTCAACAAGGTAAAATGCCAATAACGACGAAACCTATTTCAAACCCGAAGCATAGCTGTGTTTATAGTAGCAATACATATTTTGATAAGGAATTATTAAAAAAGTAAACACAATATTCTTCAGAAAGCCATATCAAGGTAAGAAATTACAATGATATGGCTTTTGTTTTGTTAAAATTTACTAAAATCTATACGGACTGCTTTGCAATATCTTATTGAATCCACTATCATTTTCGTATATTCGCATTTCTAAAAAATATATAAATTATTCCAATTCTTTTTATTTGTAACTACATATGACAAAATCAACTAAGATTATCTACACAAAAACTGATGAAGCACCAGCTTTAGCGACACATTCTTTTTTACCAATCGTAAAAGCATTTACAGCTCCATCTGGTATTGACATTGAAACCAAAGATATTTCTTTAGCAGGAAGAGTTTTAGCAAATTTCCCAGAATACTTAACCGAATCACAAAAAGTAAGTGATGCATTGGCAGAATTAGGAGATTTAGCAAAAACACCAGAAGCCAACATTATAAAATTACCAAACATTAGTGCTTCCGTTCCGCAGTTGAAAGCAACCATTACTGAATTACAAGCAAAAGGATACGCTATTCCTAATTATCCAGAAGAAGCAAAAACTGATGAAGATAAAGCTATTCTTGCTCAATACAACAAAGTAAAAGGTTCAGCGGTAAATCCTGTATTGCGAGAAGGAAACTCTGATCGTAGAGCACCAAAAGCAGTAAAAAATTACGCAAAGAAAAATCCACACAGCATGGGTGCTTGGTCAGCTGACTCAAAAACGCATGTAGCCACAATGAGTGCTGGTGACTTTCGTTCCAATGAAAAATCAGTTACAATTGATACAGCAACAAACGTTAATATTGAACACGTTGATCCAAACGGAAATACAACCATCCTAAAATCGGGAATTTCATTACTTGCAGGAGAAATTATCGATGCAACTATTTTAAGTAAAAAAGCACTGTTAGCCTTCTTAGCAAAAGAAATTTTGGATTGTAAAGAAAAAGGTGTGCTCTTCTCGCTTCACATGAAAGCTACCATGATGAAAGTAAGTGACCCTATCATTTTTGGACATGCAGTTCGTGTGTACTTTGCAGACTTATTTGAAAAATATCAAGCTACATTTGATGAAATTGGTATCGATGTCAACAATGGTTTTGGAAATCTTTTAAACAATCTTGCAGAATTATCGCCAGAAAAAAAAGAAGAAATTATTGGAGATATTGCCGTAGCAATGGAAAATGGCCCTGATATCGCTATGGTTGATTCTGACAAAGGAATCACCAACTTACACGTACCAAGCGACGTCATTATTGATGCTTCCATGCCTGCAATGATTCGCGACTCTGGTAAAATGTGGAATGCAGACGGAAAAAGACAAGATACAAAAGCCGTTATTCCTGATAGTAGTTATGCAGCTTTATACGAAGTTACGATCAACTTCTGTAAAAAACACGGTGCGTTTGATCCGACCACCATGGGAACGGTTCCTAATGTTGGACTTATGGCGCAAAAAGCAGAAGAATATGGTTCGCATGACAAAACGTTCGAAATTCCTACTGATGGGACTGTCCGTATAGTAGATACAGAAGGAAATATACTAACAGAACATGCCGTTGAAGCTGGAGATATTTGGAGAATGTGCCAAGTAAAAGATGCTCCTATTCGCGATTGGGTAAAACTTGCCGTAAGCAGAGCACGCGCTACCGAATCACCAGCCGTTTTTTGGTTAGACCAAGAAAGAGCGCACGATGCAGAAATCATCAAAAAAGTAAATCTCTACTTAAAAGATCACGATACAGAAGGATTAGAAATTCTCATTCTGCCATTAGCGGAAGCAACTCAATATACACTTGAACGTCTCAAAGATGGAAAAGATACCATTTCTGTAACTGGAAATGTATTGCGTGATTATCTAACCGATTTATTCCCAATCTTAGAATTAGGCACCAGTGCAAAAATGTTGTCCATCGTTCCGCTAATGAATGGCGGCGGATTATTCGAAACGGGCGCTGGCGGATCGGCTCCAAAACACGTACAACAATTCACGCAAGAAGGTCACTTACGCTGGGATTCATTAGGAGAATTCTTAGCCTTAGCTGTTTCGCTAGAGCATTTAGGAACAACATATAACAACAAAAAAGCCATTGTACTTTCTGAAACTTTAGATGATGCAACGGATGCGTTTTTGGAAAATAACAAGTCGCCTTCACGTAAAGTAAATGAACTTGACAACAGAGGAAGTCATTTCTATTTAGCACTATATTGGGCACAAAAATTAGCAAACCAGGATACAGATGCTGAGCTAAAAACGAGCTTCACTTCTATCGCTAAACAATTAGCCGAAAACGAAGAAAAAATTGTAACTGAACTCAACAATGCGCAAGGTTCACCAATGAATATTGGTGGCTATTACATGCCAAACGAAGAATTAGTCTCCAAGGCAATGCGCCCAAGCGAAACCTTCAATAGCATATTAAGTGCAATTTCGTAACAAAATATAACATCACTAAAAAAGCTTCTTATTCCAAATAAGGAGCTTTTTTTATTTACCACATTAATTCTCTAAAATTACATTCAAAATTCAACATTTTACATTCAGCATTTATAATTAGGGCGTTACCAAAAATATTCACTTCACATTTCTGCTACGCTCAATGTTTCGCAAATATTTCCGGTCGTGCTATCCGCTATATCTCCCGAGAAAATCGGGAGGATGCCGCTTCTATCACTAACGCAAAAAAACCGTTAGAAATTTACACAAAAAGCTGTATTTTTGAACTATGGAATTTATCAAAACCACCGAGCAAGATTCAAAATACAATCATCTTGAAAAAATGAGCGTATCAGAACTATTGACCAACATCAATACCGAAGACAAAAGTGTTCCGCTTGCGGTTGAAAAAGTAATTCCACAAATAGAAAAGCTGGTTGCTGAAATCGTTACTAAAATGAAAAACGGTGGCCGATTATTCTATATTGGCGCAGGAACAAGCGGAAGACTCGGAATTGTGGACGCTTCAGAATGTCCGCCAACATTTGGTGTTCCGCATGAACTAGTCGTTGGACTCATTGCAGGTGGCGATATTGCCATTCGAAAAGCAGTAGAATTTGCCGAAGACGATACTGAACAAGGCTGGAAAGACCTTCAAAAACATCAAATTTCTAAAAATGATACTGTTATCGGAATTGCTGCTTCTGGCACAACTCCGTATGTAATTGGAGCTCTAAAAGAATGCAACAAACATCAAGTTCTAACAGCTTGTATTACTTGTAATCAAAACAGTCCATTATCAAACGTATCCAAACATCCTATAGAAGTCATTGTCGGATCCGAATTTGTGACAGGAAGCTCTCGAATGAAAGCTGGAACGGCTCAAAAACTAGTGCTAAACATGATTTCTACTGCCGTAATGATTCAATTAGGAAAAATAAAAGGAAACAAAATGGTCGATATGCAACTCAGCAATCATAAATTAGTGGAAAGAGGTGTAAAAATGATTATGTCAGAATTACAAATTCCTTCAGAAGAAGCAAAAAAACTATTAGAACACTATAAAAACGTACGACTAGCAATCTCTAATTATGACAAAAAGAACAAATAAAGAACTACTCGGAAAAGGATTAAAACTCATGGCAGGATCGCTTGTTTGTATGTTTGCAGGACCAATTATATTGCATTCGGCATTCAAAAATCAAGAGCATTATTTATATATTCCTGTATTAATAGTTGGATTAGCTATTGCTGCTGGAGCAATTATATTAGCCTTCAAAGGCATGAAAAAAATAACGGACGCTATATTTTAACTAGCTTTAGAATTTTTCAAAACTATTTTAGGTGTGGTAGGATTATATCCAAAATTTTCATCTTCTATAACCACATCCAAACGATCCATAATATATCCAATAATAGCATAATGATGTATAGTATGACTATTTGCTTGCGCCAAAAGTGCACCTAATGTATATGGTAAAATAACATTTCCGTTACCTAAATTATCCTCTACATTCAATAATAAAGTTAAATCTGCATCAGTTAATTTTTTTAGTTTAGTTGCAACTACATTAATTTCAGAAATTGCACAATTACAATCACTCTCAATCATTTGACTTCGTTCTCGTAAAGTCAGATCAATGTGCTTACCTTCTAATCCTTTAAAAATACAATTATAAAAATCTAGAATATGCCGAATATGAGAGCCAATACTTGAATAATAAGGACTTATCGCTTTGCAACAATAAGAAATATCATTCAATTCAGTCAAAATATTTTTGGATTTATACAAAGTATTCAGAAGTGAATCTATAACAATCGTATTCATTAATCAAACTTTGCATTTAATATACTAAAAAACTACTAAACTAGCCATTGCAAAATTTTAATAATTTCTCATTACAATTATACAGACAATTTTGTTATACAAAAAAACCCTTACCTTTTTAGGGTAAGGGTTTTAAAAAAAGGCGGCGACATACTCTCCCACATTTCTGCAGTACCATCTGCGCTAATGGGCTTAACTTCTCTGTTCGGAATGGTAAGAGGTGAGCCCCATTGCTATAACCACC